>OJEX01000020.1_pt1 | contig 182165 bp, 155 predicted proteins | sample 1593971 | NCBI WGS metagenome assembly OJEX01 (sample SAMN05416775, study PRJEB24817) | seawater metagenome | isolation source: Sea water | place: Canada:Atlantic | collected 2013-11 | reverse complement strand
AGTAAATAGCTCTGATTGACTACATGTTGCGGTTGATGCTAACAACGCTAGGCAGTTTTATATATTAGTCAGGGGCGGCTCTATGTTCAGCTATCAAGCGATATGAAGATAGTGCTCCAGAGTTTTACATCATGCTGCCCACGAAACAATAAGCAATTATAAATAAAGGAAAAATTTAAATTTAAACTTAAAGTACCCCTAAATATACCCTGCATAATTAGAATTTATGAATTTATGAATTTATGAATTTATGGGTAATTTTCTAAAATTATGCTGTGTTGGTGAAAGCATAACAAGTAAGGTATAACATAATAAAATACTTCTCATGCTTAAGGAATACTAATGGGTAGAGCAAAACATATGATGGAACAAGGTTATAATTCTGATATAGGAGCGTATATTTGTCCAGATTGCATAAAAGAAGACGGCATAAAGTCTTTTATAATTGAAAATTCGACTACAGTAACTTCACCCTGCTCATACTGCAATAACGCAAATGTTAAAACATGCGATATGGGGCTGGTCGTTGGCTACATTCATGAGTGCATAATAAAAGAATGGTCAGATCCTGCTGAAGAGTTGCCATATGAATCAGCTGAAGGAGGATATCAAGGCTCTGTTTTAGATACTCATGACCTGTTATGGCAAGTGGGGGTTAATGTTGACGATGAATCGATTATTGAGGATATAGCTGAATCAATCCACCAAAGTCACTGGACAAAAAATAACTATTTCTCACTTTCTCCAGATCAAACCCTATCTTATAGCTGGAAGAGTTTTTGCCAAATAGTAATAAGCAAATCAAGATATTTCTTTCTTAATGCTCATAATGAATCCTATGATGTAAACCAGCACGATGAAATGAATCCAATTAAGATATTAGATACAGTTGCATCAATAATAAAGAATTTAACAATGCTTAAAGAAATATCTACTTCTGAAGAAATCAAGCGAGTTAGAATAGTGGATGAGTACAGAGAGGCGACTACGGCTTCAGATTTAGGTTCACCCCCACTAGATTTCTGTAAAATGGCGAACAGAATGAGTCCTGCTGGAATACCGATGTTTTACGGTGCATTTGATTTAGAAACATCAATCAAAGAGACCTATGAACCTGAGCCTAACTTAACTAAAAAAGCTGTAGTTGGTAATTTTTACCCTTGTAGAACTTTAAACGTAATAGATTTATCTCAAAAATTTAAAATTCCAACTATATTCGATCAAGATCAGAGCTATAGATTTGAGAAACGCTTTCTTTATGATTTTATAAAAGATTTTACCAAACCAATTGAAAGGGCTGATCGAGCACATATTGATTATGTTCCAACACAAATAGTCACTGAATACTTTAGACATATTTTATCAAAAGACACATCCTTGAAAATTGATGGGGTAATATATCCAAGCTCAAAAAATCAAAATAATAAAGCTATCGTTATCTTTGCTGACAATGATCAATGCGTGGAGAAAGGTACTAAATCTAGATATACAGAGGAGCTTTTATTTCTCAATAACTTTGAAGAAATTGAGTTAACCCCCTTCAATATTATTTAGTATCCGCCTTCAAGTACTTTATAATTAAAGCCGTAACTGCAGCTTCCATACCTGTACTTAGTTACGGTTCCAAATTTTTCAACTTCTCCAGAAATTCAGCCTGTCTTTAACCCTGCACGTCACCATAACTATAGAATGTTGTTAAAACGCCCTCATGCTCTATATTTTGACTCCATGCTTTAAATTGCTCTGGTAATTAATCAAGTCATCAGCTAGCGTAGATACAATAAAACAACCAAGAGAACATAGCTTAAAGCTTACCACCAACCCCTTTGAACTTCTCAACAAACGCAGCTATTTTCTGAAAAACCGTTTGCTTCTTAGTTTTAAATTGTGGGTTAAGTGGGCTCATCTTAGGCAACGTAGAATTCAATTCAGTGCCATTTTCACTGGCATATTCTCGCTTCAATGAGGTCGATATATAGCGTTTAGCTTCATCTACATTCAAGCCCTCTGATTTGATTAGTTCATTTGCTTCACGTTTTTTCTCTGCTTGAGCGAACTTAAAGAAGGTATCAATGATGCTGGCTTTATCACTAATATCATCCAAATTCGTTTTGTTAATAAAATCAACTATTAAGCCTTCCTTAGCTCGATTTCCTAAGCTAGCTCTAATTAAACGGCGTACCTCATCAATCAAATCTGACTTATTCTTGTTTTTCTTATTATGCTCAAAAATCAATTCAAGAATATAGTCTAGGTTGATCTCTTGAGATTTAAGCAAGTCTACTTCAAAGACAACATCGTCCCAATCAATAGTTGATTTATCATTGCCTTCAGCTGCTTTTTCTCGTCGCTGCCAATCACGGATATCGTTATAGGTAGAACGGTAATCTTGAACCTTACGGTCTGCTGGTAATCGAATCGTTTGCAATTCAGCTAGCTTTTCATCGTCTAAGTAATGCTCTTCTTTAAAGGCTTCAACCGCTTCTGTATCGCTAAGATCGACTTCTTGTAGGGCTTTTAAACTAGCAAATTCATCATAGTTTTGAAGAACATTTTCAACACGTAAATATTCGCCAAATAACTTAGCGAACTCTTTTTTATCTTTTTCTTTAACAATTTCATCTGGTTTTGGAAAACGCTGCTCTAGCTCATTAACTACCGCCATAAATCCACGTTTTGCTTTACCTGTTACAACATCAGTAAAGCCTTCCATATACTCTGCATAGCTTTTTTCCAATACAACGTTTTTAGTATTTTTATCACCAAACAGAGTAATAGCATCCACAGTCGCTTTTTCTAAATGACGAAATGTGACGATATTACCGAAGGTTTTGGTGGCATCATAAATGCGATTAGTACGTGAATAAGCTTGCATTAAACCGTGATAGCGCAAGTTTTTATCTACAAATAGTGTATTTAGCGTAGGGGCATCAAAGCCCGTTAAGAACATGCCAACCACAATCAATAGATCGATTTCTTTCGACTTAACTCGCTTAGCGATATCACGGTAATAGTTTTGAAAGCCGTTACTGTCTACGCTGAAATTAGTTTTGAAGAAGCCGTTATAGTCCTCAATGGCTGCACTTAAAAACTCTTTTGCGCTACTGTTCATCGCTGACACATCAAAGCTTTCGTCTTCAATATCACCAACTGCATCTTGTTCTTCGTTCGCTGCGAACGAAAAAATAGTTGCTACCCGTAATGGCCTGCTAACGTCTTTTTGTAGATTATTCAGAGATTCATAATATAACTTAGCCGCATCAACACTGCTTACAGCAAACATGGCATTAAAGCCTTTTGCACCAGCTTGTTTGCGATGGGTTTTCTGGCGGAATTTGGTCAATATATATTGAGAAATCTCTTTGATGCGCTCAGGATGCATTAACGCTTTTTTGTTCTCTAATCCGCTAAGTTTTTTCTCATCTTGTTCCGATTCGATTTCTTTGAATTTAGGGCGAACATCATTGTAATCCACTTTAAATTTCAGCACCTTTTCATCACGAATGGCATCGGTGATCACATACGAGTGTAACTCACGACCAAATACGGTAGCGGTTGTTTCAGCGCCCAGTGCGTTTTGTGGGAAAATAGGTGTACCTGTAAAACCAAACTGATAGAATTTCTTAAACTTTTTCTTAAGGTTCTTTTGAGCTTCACCAAACTGGCTACGATGACATTCATCAAAAATAAACACAACCTGCTTGTTGAATATAGGTAAATCAGCTTCGCCTTTAATCAAGTTGTTTAGTTTTTGAATGGTAGTTACCACGATTTTATTATCGTCTTTATCTAAATTTCGCTTTAACCCTGCGGTACTATCAGAGCCATTTACACTGTCAGGTGAAAAACGTTGGTATTCCTTCATCGTTTGATAGTCTAAGTCTTTCCTATCTACCACAAAAAACACTTTATCAATAAAATCTAATTCGGTTGCTAATCGAGCTGATTTAAAGCTGGTCAGCGTTTTACCAGAGCCCGTGGTATGCCAAATAAAGCCACCGCTTTCTGGTTTACTCCATGTTTTACTTTGAAAAGAGCTATTTATCTTCCATAAAATACGTTCACACGCGGCAATCTGGTATGGGCGCATGACTAGTGAGGTATTGCTAACGTCAAACACCGAGTAACTAAGTAACACATTAAGCAAGGTGTTTTTCTGAAAGAACGTTGCGGTAAAATCTTTAAGATCTTTGATCAGGTTATTATCAGAATTCGCCCAATTGATAGTGAAGTCAAAGCTGTTTTTGTTACGTTGGGTAGTATTGGCAAAGTAGCGTGTATCTGTACCGTTAGAAATCACAAATAACTGAAGATACTTAAACAGTGAGTTATCAGTATTAAAGCTTTCTTTACTGTATCTGTGTATTTGGTTAAAGGCTTCACGAATGGCAACACCGCGCTTTTTTAGCTCAACTTGCACCAAGGGTAAACCGTTCACCAATATAGTCACATCATAGCGGTTAGCATGACTACCCGTTTGCTCAAATTGCTTGATCACCTGTACTTTATTGCGGGTGATATTTTGTTTATCCAGCAAGTAAATATTTTGAATGTGGCCATCATCAAAAATAAAGTCATGAACATAGTCATCGTGAAGCTTACGGGTTTTATCGACAATATTTTCACTTGGTTTATCTAAATAAATTTCAACAAAACGTAGCCATTCACCTTCGGTAAATTCAACTTTATTCAAGGCTTGCAACTGCACACGTACGTTCGCTAACATCGTTTTTGTGTTGGTTAAGCCGGGTACAAACTCATAACCTTGATTAACTAAGTCTTCTACTAATTCACGCTCTAAATCGCTTTCGCTTTGGTAACCCTCAGGTATCTGCCATTCCTTGTTGTATTTATCTAATACAATAAAGTTATTGGATTCTGCGATTGTTTTATAATTAGTCATTTTGTGCTTCCTGCCTCTTGAAACCATAGGTTTCAATTAAATATGTCACCAATTCTTCTAGCTTTTCTTTATCGCTATTTTCAACAACCGAAATTTCCTCGCCTGCATGGGCTGAATGGCTCGAAAGATTCATAAGTCTATTGGCAAATGGATCTGGGGTTCCTTCTGCTGTTTGTTCTAAAAGTTGTTCCCAGCGTTGATGACCTAAGAATGTGGCTGTTTTTTCTAAGATATTTCTTAAAAAACTAAAGTGATATTTTTGAATTTGATCTAATGAAATTGCTTGGATAATCTCTGACAATAAGAATAAATGATAAGAAAATGGGTGGTCATTAGAATCGGCAAGCTCAAAAGTACCATTCCTTTGCTTTTCTAGACGGTACTTTCCTGTTTGCTTTCGCTTATAGAGCCACGTAGGTACTGCATTTTGATTCGGGTTTCTCAGATCACTATTTAACTCATTGTGCAAAACATTATAAAAAAGTGGGTTGTGAGTTGTAATGATAAACTTAAGTCCATTGCCTTCAATATAAGTGCTTTTCTTCATCAAATTGGCTAGTTCAACAGCTAATTCAATAAGGTGATTGTCATCAAGAGAGCTTACAGGATCATCAATAAACACATATTTTAAATTATTGAAGTCAGCGCTTCTTTCATCTTCAGGAGAACTTAGCTCTTCGATAATCAACTCTAATAAGCTGTAAAATATGCTCCATATAAGGTTACTTTCTTCACCTTTAGATATCTTTATAGTTGAGCCAGTTTCGTCGCCTCTGATTATAAAAGATACTTCTGAGGAATTAGCGTTGAATAAAGGTTCTATATTACTATTTGTCAACCGACGAAAATTTTCAATAATTGTAGCGCTTTGGCCCTGCTCAATTAGAACCCAATCGGTAAAAGCATTGGGGTGAATTTTTAGCTTTCTATCTTCATCATCTGTTAAATCGTTATCCCAATAGAATAAGTCTTCAGTGAAAGCGTTATAGTAGAGAATATTTTTTTGTGACAGCTCTGATCCATTCGTATCATTATCACTGTCTTCAATGATTTCCTCTGCTAATAACGTCTTAAACTCACGCGAGAGCCTTGTTTTACCAGTACCATTAAATGCATAGATTAACTGCACTTTTTTTGGGGATGCTTTTAATTGTTCTGAAATTTCTCTTAGTGTATTACTCATACTAAGCCTCTACCTTGCCAAGCTTTGGAAAGTCTAATAGTAAATCGCGGTAGTATTCATATTGCTTTTGACGCAGCTCCATTTCGTGAGGTAAACTTTTGCTGATGGAGCTTGTGTGTGTGTCGAATTTATCGAGAATTGAGACTATTGTTGCTTGTTTTTCTGGCGATGGAACAGGAATCAACATTTTGGCTAAACTATCAGCATTTACTCGTCTCACTTTTGTACCAGTAATATATTGCCTTTTCTGTTTTTGAAATAATTCTGTCTGAAAAAAGTAAGCTACGTATTTTGGGTTTAAAGAATGGGTATAAAAGCAAGCATCACTACTCACCGCAACATCAGCTTCACCTAGCCAAGCAACTGCTTTGCAAACATCTTCATCGGTTTCGCTTGTTGTAGCGATTACCAAGTCACCCATCTTAGCTTTACGTGCCTTCTTGGCGAATTCTTCTGATACAAATGTTTTAGTTTGATCAGCATATGTTCCGTAGTGAGTATAAATTTGACCGTAGTGAATACAACCTACACCAGTTTCCTTAAAATCTTTTTTCTGTAGCCCACTACCTCGAATGAATTTACCAACCTCTTCTTTGCCCATTGGCAAGTGCTTGACTTCACTTTCTTCAAAACTAAACAACTGCTCACGATAATAGCTGTATTGTTTTTTGCGGGCATTAAGCTCGATGGTTAGCTCGGTGGTTAGTTCGGTGGTTAGCTCAGTAAAGTTATCTATTATCCGTACAATTTCAGTCTGAATCTTCAGTGATTTTTTGGAGTTATCTGGGCATGGGATGGGAATCTTAATGCTATTTAAGTTTTTCTGATTTAACTTTGGCTGAGCAGCACCCGTAATGTAAGGCGTTAGGTCAATACTATTAAGGTATATTTCAATATATCTTCGTTCGGCGTAGGTATTGAATTTCAAAATATGCGCATGGTTGTTTACCCAGCTTTTTCCACTAATACTAAAAGCTATGGGAGTACTCCTAGCAAGTAAATTTGCACCATCTTCCGAAACTAGTAAAAAGTCGCCATTAAAAATATAGTCTTTAACATAGTCTACAATCCCTGACGCCCCGTAATATGGAATTTCGCCCGGAACTCTTAATCCACTAGTAATAGGCTTTCGATGAGAATCAAGATTGTCAGCGAGATCTCCTAGTTGTTTCCACTCCACCTCAGCTAGATCTAACAAGTTAACCAGAAAACTTAACCGGCTCATACTTGAGTCTCCGCGCTTTCAATTTCAGAAACAATTGCATCAATATCAATACGTAGTTGGTCTATTTTTGCCACGGTAGTTTTAAGCTCGGAATTCAATTCGATAATATCAACAACTTCGCGGGTGTCTTTGGCTTCTACATAGCTACTGACGGACAAATTGTAGTCTTTTTCTATACTGGAAATTTCTTCATAGGAGACTGAGCGTGCTACATAGTCTCGATTTTCTTTGCTATCAAACACATCCATAATTTCTTTTATGTGCTTATCTGTCATCTCGTTATTATTGGTTACTTTTTTAAAGAAGGTATTTTCTTCTGTAGCATCAATAAACTGAGTAGTTGTATCTATTTTACTTTTGGATAAAACCAAAATATTCACAGCAATAGTGGTACCAAAGAACAGGTTAGGCGCTAGCGAAATCACAGTTTCAACATAGTTGTTATCTACTAGATATTGACGAATTTTCTTTTCAGCACCGCCACGATAGAAAATACCAGGAAAACACACAATAGCCGCTCGGCCTTTGCTCGATAGATAATTTAACGCATGTAGAACAAATGCAAAATCGGCTTTTGATTTTGGCGCCAATACACCTGCGGGAGCAAAGCGGTCATCGTTAATCAAGGTTGGGTCATCTGAACCAATCCACTTTATTGAATAAGGAGGGTTAGAGACGATGGCATCAAAAGGTTTGTCATCACCAAAGTGTGGTTCTGTTAACGTATTGCCTAACTTAATATTAAACTTGTCATAATTGATGTTATGCAAAAACATATTCATACGTGCCAAGTTGTAGGTAGTGTGGTTTATCTCTTGACCAAAAAATCCTTCTTCAATGGTATGTGAGTCAAAGTGCTTTTTAGCTTGCAACAATAACGAGCCTGAACCTGCCGCAGGATCATATATTTTATTAACGGTAGTTTGATTGTGCATGGCTAATTGCGCGATTAGCTTAGACACGTGTCGTGGCGTGAAAAACTCACCACCAGACTTACCCGCATTAGCAGCATAGTTTGAGATCAAAAATTCATAGGCATCACCAAACAGGTCATGATCATTGTCTTCAAAGTTCTCTAGCTCTAGATCTACAACACCTTTAAGCACAGCAGCTAATTTTAGGTTTTTATTTTTTACCGTATTACCCAGCCTATTACTCGTTGTATCAAAGTCAGCGAACAAGCCTTTGATATCATCTTCCGAGTCATAGCCATTAGCAGAGTTTTCAATTTCAGAAAATATTTTGGCTAAGTCGGTATTTAAGCTTATGTTTTTATTCGCGCTTTTAGCAACAGTTGAAAATAATTGGCTTGGGTAGATGAAGTAACCTTTGGTTTTAATAGCACCGTCTTTAGCGCCTGCAAGTAGCTCGTCATTATCATCCATTGCACCGTAATCTACGTTTTCATCACCACCAGTAATGTATTCAACAAAGTTTTCACTGATAAAGCGGTAGAACAGTGTACCCAGCACATATTGTTTAAAGTCCCAGCCGTCTACCGAACCTCGAACATCGTTAGCGATTGACCATATTTGACGGTGTAAAGCTGCTCTTTGTTGGGTACTTTTCATTGTTAATTTCCTATTAAAATATATTTTGAATAGCGTTCAGCTTAATTAGCAGGATTAGATTATAACTATAAAAGACGTTTGAATCTAACGACTTGTCGCTAAAAGTATTAGCCTAATATTTTCTGACTCTGTTAACCAAGCCAGAGCTTTCAAACTACGTAAGTAAAACTTTCGAATTCCTGTAAAGAATATTGTTTATAGCTAACCTGAATACTTTAAAGCGAATGTATTGTTTAGCCATTTTAAGGATCTATAGGTTCAGGTGACAAAGCCTTATAAACCGTTGTCCGGGAACAATTGAGCTGTTTAGCTATTTGAGATTTATTAGTGCCTTCTTTTGCAAGCGCGCGGATATTTTCATTTAACTCAACATTGACAGGCTTACCTTTATACTTACCTTTTAGTTTGGCTATCGCTATACCTTCACGCTGACGCTCAAGCATCATAGAACGTTCAAACTGATAGATACCACCTAACATTGTAAGCATTAGTTGTTGCATTGGGTTATCTTCACCAGTGAACGTTAGAGATTCTTTGTGAAATATAAGCTTTACGCCTTTATCTGTTAACTCTTTAACAAGTGTAAGAAGGTTTTCGGTATTACGAGCCATTCGGCTGATATCATGCACATGAACAGTATCGTCTTTTCTTACAAACTTTATAAGCTCCTTCAAAGCGGGTCGATTTGTATCTTTGCCGCTACACTTATCTGTAAACGTTTCATCTAGTGGGATTTCATTTAATTGTCGTTCGGTGTTTTGTTCAATTGTCGAAACACGAATATACCCGATTTGTTTACCACTCATATTTATTCCTTGAAAAGTGTTCACTTTAAGTCTTGGATGTCACAACAATAAACGTACACTTAGTATAAATCAACTTAAAATGAACATAATGGCAATTAATGTGAACGTACACTTTGACTATACTTTAAATATACAGAATCTATTTAACTACCCTAAATCTGTAGTTGCTAGTTGTTCAACATCAATTTTTCAATTGCTGTTGCTATGGTACCTAAAGTATTAATAACACCATCCATTACAAAGTCTAATGCTCTTCCATAACCATCATTGACATGCGCGGTATCGAAGCCTAGTTGCTGCAATGTAGCAAGACATTCATCCATTGATTCGTGAATAATTTTTCTGTAGCGCAATGGTGGGCTCCCTAGATTTAATAATCTAATTTTATGTACATCCTAGATGATTCTAATGTCCGCTTTAGAGATCGGATATATAATTTCACGAAAAATTTCGAACCAAATTTTAGATCTAAATAATTAAAGATATTTATACAACAAGGGCAGCTCTAGGCTCCTGAGCTGCTATTAGTAACTCAAAAGCTAAGGTCAGCTATTGGCTCAGGGTGTGTGAAAACTATCAGAGTACAATTTTTATGCGACGCTACGTGAATTGACAAGTGGTTTTACCTCAAATGTACTACAGAATTGAATCTACGGAGCCTTTATCCGTTGATATTATCCAATTACGCAGGTTCGAAATAGTTTTCACACAGGCTAGGCTAGCAGTTGTCGTAAGACTCAACTAATATCTAATGACTTTTTTGTCGGAGCAGAAGTCGAAAATAATCATTGATTCTAACGACTGTTTTCAGTCTTGTAGCTGCCGTTGGCAAAGAAAATCACACGTTAACAATGCGTATTTCTTAGTGGTAACTGATAAGCGACGAGTCTGGCGAAGGTGCTTGCAGTCAGGCTTGATTACAACTTATATAGACTTAGTGCGCTTGCTCAGGTCGCTGCAAGTTAAATTAGTCTATTTTAATCTCAACACTAACTGGCCTATGATCAGAAACTTGTCTACTAGCTTCTTTTCGCATCGATGGTGTATAAATCATCTCGTCAAATTCAAATACTGCCCCTGATTCTTTTTGCAATTCATCAGAGTATTTCGTGTACCAGATATTGTCGTAAAAAGATTTATCCGCGATTGTGGTTGGTGTGTGCAGTGGTATCGCTGGCTCAAAATTGTCTAGTGATTCAATATCATTCCATGCTTCATCATTTGCAGGTAAATTAAAATCACCAACAATTAAAACATCCCTGCGGCTTTCCTTGGTTACTGCTCTATAAACATCACCTAATACTTTAACTTCTTTTCTTGGCTCTGTTTTACCATCACCAAATTCGGTATGAATAGTACAAATAGAGAAATCGAATTGACCAGCTAAGAATGCAGCGCAATAAGGCTCTCTTATGAAATCATCATTTACATCCGAATAAACAAAAGCAGAGTCTTCGGTATACTTAACTAAATCAGTTCTATACAAGAAAGCATATATCTCTGTCCGACTGCTATTGCCAACTTTCTTAGATGCTACATAACTATAATCTAACCTAAATTCGTCTTTCAGTATTTTCACAAGTCGGTCTAGTGCTTTTGTATCTGTACGTATCTCTTGGATAGCAATGAAATCATAACGAGCTAATACAACTGATATTAAACCTAGTTCAGCATCAGAACGGCTATTGCTTGATATATTTCTAATATTCCATGAGGCAAGGCTAATAGTTTCAGCTAGTGTTGCTGTACTGAAGATAATTAATATTATTGAAAGTAACTTTTTCATTTGTAGTCCTTAACATGATTTTAGCAAAGATTATTGTTTTAAAAGAAAATTGTACAGCATAGCATCAAATTGTAGCGATTGGACTTAAACCGCTACTTCCACCTTTTTGATGTTACCTTTTAGTGGGTTCAAAATTACCAATGATAATTTCAGTATAAATATTTATTACTATCCCACATTAAGCGCGTGTGAAGTCATAAGCCACTTTAATAATAGCTTTGAGATCAAGACCGTCCTCAATCATTAAGTTATAGAGCTTCGACGATTCACTATCGAGCATTGAATTAACAGTTACCAATTTATTAGCTTTTCTTTTATCCCTTGATTTTTTAGCTCGTTGAGCGCCCGTTAACGCATTAGATGATCTAGGGCGACCAAGTTTTTTGGGTACATTACTGAATTGAAGCTGAACTTCATTTGCATTAATGTTACGTGAAACATCAACACAGGTACTATCAATAGCTAAAGAATCCGATCCTTTTTGAGATTCTTCAAATTTTAATTTGTTAGACTCTTCAACGTTAATAAATGATTCCAAAGAACTACAAGCAAAAACTATGTTTTTCATTGCAGTATCTTTACGTTTAGTCTGCAAAGCAATAAGTAAAAGTTGACCATATTCGGATGAAAAATCAATATTATTCGCCATAACCAAACCATCAAAAAGTGATTTAAATTCATATAAGGCAAGACCAGAAAATAGTTGTTTCTCTGCATCCCTCATTAAAGATAAGTTATTTTTTAATATCGTTAAGTTAATCATTGAATTCCCCTGCGTTAGTAAAACCATTATAAGTTACACGTAACGGAAAACAAGTATTAACGTTACACGTAACAAAAAAGAGTAATATCAAGATTCACTAAAAAAAAGGATAGGATTACGTCTTTCTATTTCTGGCAACTCAACCAATAAAAAACCGTCGATAATATATTTTATCGACGGTTTTATTTTAAAGGGACTTTATTAGGGGATTTGTGCCCATCTCCTCGAAATAGGTATTAAATAATGTAGCTACATAAATCATTCATTCGATTGTGCCTTATCAAATATGATACTGGTCTTAGTGATTAATTTTTTGTTATACGTAAACTTCACGAATTGCGTCAATTAGCCCATAAACAATTAATGAATCCTGAACACGGGCGGCAGGATGAACATAGATAAATACAGGTTTATTTTGTTTATTCATAAACCATTTTATGCCTCTACTTGTCTCAAATACTTCACTATCATTTAGCTCTAAAGCCAAACGTAAGTCCCAACCTGTCCCACAGCATACGGTTATATCTGCATTGTAAAGATCGTATTGCTTTTTAATGTAATCTTTATCTTCTGACACTACAGCATTAAAGCTCGCTCGTTCAGTAGTATGACTACCAGGTGATTTTTTTAGGTTAAAAGCACAAATTGAACGAAGAGCGCGCTTTCGGTAATCATCATCAATATTTTCAAGTTCAGACCAATTAATATTGGAATTAATATCACGTATACAAGTCACCCACCGAGATACATTATCAAACGTTTGCCAGCGTGCTCCACCCTCAATAAACTCTCTAAGATCCCAACCACCGCCACCAAGATCATTAACTTCCTTCAATACGAAGCAGAGTTTAATCTGTGATTTCAGATAATCGAGTTCAGACACAACACCGTCAAAGACAAAGCCTTCTCGATTGATTTTCCAGTCTTCAAATAGAACAGACTCTTGTGTTGAAATAGTCATACAACTCCCTTACGTATAATAGCTTATTATGTAGACGTTTCAGTAATTACCATCTACTTTGTAGCTTAATAAATTAACTCAATATCTTTTAATTTCAAAGTTTTATTGTTCTTTTGTTCGTATTAATTTAACCTTCCTGATTACCTGTATTTAATGAGAATCACAGAGAAAAGCGGACACCAAGATTTCACCTGATTTGAAATATGGACACACTTTTATTGCAACAAAAGTGGCTGAACTAGGAAAGGACATTTCCTCAACGGCGTTAATTATGACCTCACATTCATCCAGCAATATATCTCGTCCGCCCTTAGCTAAGATGGCGACTGTGCTAAGATCTTGATCAGAGTTTATGATATTCATCGCCTTTTCAATTCTACGTTCACCTTGAACCAATGCTTCGCGGTATTGCGTAGTGCCTTTGCCTTTGAAATAAAGGTGCATATCATCAAACAAAGATGCTAATAATGGTTGTAAAACAACTGATTCTATCAATGAATTGGAAATTTTATTAATAGCCTCACAGGTATCCATATCTGAAGGCAACATACATACCGTAGTTACATACTCTAATAGTGCGTTATCTTGCGTATCGTTAGAAAGGCAAATAGAAAATGATACCTTATTTACTAAAATTGCCATACAAGCAACTAGCTTCGTTTTCTCTTCACTGGATAAGCCCACATCACACACAATTAACATATCTGGCGTTCTATTTATTAAGTTACCCATTTTATCGAAATCGATACTCGCAAGGTTTGGGTCTATTAACTGAAGAGATTTAGACATGGTGTATGGATGATTACTTATAATAGTAAATATAGGTTCCACACTATGGTCTTCTATATTTTCAAACATTATTTACTTATCCTCACTTCACAATTTTTCATTTCACCTACAGTAATTCAGACAGTTATACACTCAAATCAAATAAAGCCTAGATTCATCCAATTTTATATAACGATTATAAATAACTAGTCCTAGTTACCATGCTCATAACATTAAAGTAAAATAGTGTTCAACTCAATGAAATTTAACTAAAAATCAATTAATTAAATATATTTCCCCTAACCCGACTTCTCAACCCTCTTAGTTATTTTTTTAAAAATAAATCCTATTTATTCTACTACTCAGTTACTTATAAATTAGACAACTCTGTTAGCTTTAAAGTTGTAGCTATAGAAAGTAAATATTAAATACCAGAGTTAACAATATTAAAAAAACTAAAGCGCTACGTAAAATTAGTAGGGATACAAATCACTATTATCAGGCACTTGTATGTATATTAAAGTTCTTTAAAATGGGGTGAGTGAAGTAAATGAGTGTTTACTTCATTTAGTGCTGATTTCGAGGGGATGGGTACAAAACCCCTAAAAGTACTACAAATATTTTAATGCGATTTCCCTGTGGTCCTGGGACTAAGCTTACAGCTGAGTCACAAGTACAAATCTTAAACTAATTTTTCTATAATGTTGGCTAATGTGACTTGAATAGAGGCGATGTGCAAAAGGCTTGAATGGTGTATTACAAACAGATGGTTTTTGTCAACTCTTAGGTGTTTTTACAAGATGATTAAGTGTTGACACAGAAAACACCTGCAAGCTTTACTCTCTCTACCGCTCGACGATTGTCAACTCTTATCAAACTCACATTTTCTATGATAATAGTTCCTGTCTGAGTAACACTTCAATATAAAGTCATAATCTGAAAACCTGTAAACTGGCTAAAATAATACCTTTTTGTGTTACTTCAATGGAGACCTTTATAATCAAGGATTGTAATGGTTTTTGTATAAAATCAGGTGAGACTAGTCGAGTAGAAATTTCGGCTAGCGGAAATCATAATCTACTTTTTATTGGTCCTCCAGGGACAGGAAAAACAATGCTAGCGAGTCGTTTAGCTGGAATTTTGCCTAAAATGACTGAAGCTGAGGCGTTGGAAGTTGCTGCGATACAGTCAATTAGTAATCAAAATACTAATGCGAAATCATGGCTGACCCGGCCGTTTCGTGCACCACATCATACCGCATCATCAGCAGCTTTAGTCGGTGGTGGTAGTCAGCCTAAACCGGGAGAGATATCACTGGCACATCATGGCGTGTTGTTTTTAGATGAGTTACCTGAATTTGAGCGCAAGGTGCTAGATGTTTTACGTGAGCCGATGGAGTCCGGCGAGGTCACCATTTCACGTGCTATGCACAAGCAGTGTTTTCCCGCACGCTTTCAATTAATTGCGGCGATGAATCCAAGCCCTACAGGCTTTTTTAATGATAATCGTAGTACACCTGAGCAAGTGCTACGGTATTTGAATCGTTTATCCGGGCCATTCCTCGATAGAATTGATATTCAAATTGAAGTTGCGCGTTTGCCACGGGGTACTTGGGCGGATGATACCCAATTAAACGAAACCAGTGAGGTTGTACAGCAGCGAGTACAAGCGTGCAGGCAGCGTCAAATTAGTCGTCAAGGCCAAGCCAATGCACACTTAGGGACAAGTGATTTGAAAAATTATTGTTATTTAACCGCCGGTGATAATGAGTTTCTGGAGTTAGCTGTAGATAAGTTAGGCCTATCTACTCGTGCTCATCATAAAATTTTAAAAATTGCGCGTACCTTGGCTGATATGGTAAACAGCGAACATATTTCACATGAGCATCTTCTTGAAGCACTTTCATATAGAGCGATGGATCGGTTATTAAAACATTTAAGCAATTCGATTAATGGCTAGTACGAGATCATAGTCTTAGGCAATAGCATTAAAAAAAGCTTTGATGAGTGGCTGGCTTCTACTTTGATTTAAGCAGCAAACGCCTAAGTCAAAAGGTGTTATCTCACCTACATTGGCCAAATATTGCACGCGATCTTTCACCGGGCTATTTTCTACTACCACTTGAGGCACTATGCCAACGCCACAACCTAAGGCAACCATACTGACTAGTGCTTCATGGCCAGAAACTGTTGCGTAAATATTGGCTTTGCCTTGTTGTTTTTTACGATACCAAAGCTCAAAACGTTTTCGGGCTGGACCCTGTTCAGGCAAGATGAATGGGATCTCAGACCACGCGAGTATTCTTTCATTAAGTTGCTGCTGCACTATGCACTTCATCGTAGGTGCTATTACAGCTAATGGAATAGTAGCAAGGTGCTGAAAGTAAACACTACGGGGTAAGTTTTCAGGATTGGCTGCAATAGCAAAATCGACAGATTTATTTTGCACTTTCTCAAGGGCATCAGAAGCATCACCAGTGGTTAGCATTATTTCTACGAGCGGATGTTGCTGGCGGAAGCGTTCTAGCAAAGGCGGTAAGTGACTGTAGGCGGCAGTTACGGAGCAATAGATACTGAGTTTCCCGGTAAGTACTTGCTGTGTTTCATCTAACGATTGCTTAAACACTTGCCATTGCTCAGCTTGCTGTTGAGCGTAGTGTTGAAATTTTTTACCTGCATCTGTAAGTACTACCGTTCGATTGTCACGCAATAGAAGTTCAATACTCACTTCTTGCTCAAGGCGTTGAATGGCTCTACTTAACGTTGAAGGACTCATGTGAAACGCTTGTGCAGTTTTGCCAAAATGCAACGTGTGGCTTAAGTGCACAAACATGGCTAATGATTTTTGATCCATAAGTGTTAACCTCCGAGTATTGCAAAAAAAGCAACGTTCTGATGCAAATATATCACTTTTTGCAATACGATTGCTAGCGTATGATGCTTTCAAGGTCAGAAAATCTGATCAAATTATTTACAGGATTATAGGAAACATCATGAGCAATTATTTTAATACTTTAAGCTTACGCGAAAAACTTGGTCAATTAGGCAAGTGTCGTTTTATGAAACGTGAAGAATTTAGCGATGGCTGTAACTTCATTAAAGATTGGAACATTGTTATTGTTGGTTGTGGTGCTCAAGGTTTAAACCAAGGTTTGAACATGCGTGATTCAGGTTTAAATATTTCTTATGCATTACGTGATTCAGCAATTGCTGAAAAACGTCAGTCTTTCCAATGGGCTTCAGAGAATGGTTTTACAGTTGGTAACTACGCTGAATTAATTCCTCAAGCTGATTTAGTATTAAACCTTACACCTGACAAGCAACACACTTCAGCTGTTACAGCGGTCATGCCATTAATGAAGCAAGGCGCAACATTAGCCTATTCACATGGTTTTAATATTGTTGAAGAAGGTATGCAAATTCGTTCAGATATCACTGTTGTGATGGTTGCACCTAAATGTCCAGGTACTGAAGTACGTGAAGAATACAAACGTGGTTTTGGTGTTCCAACACTTATTGCTGTTCACCCAGAAAATGATCCGCAAGGTAATGGTTTGGCTATTGCTAAAGCTTACGCTAGTGCAACTGGTGGTGATAGAGCAGGTGTTCTTGAATCTTCTTTTATCGCTGAAGTTAAGTCTGACCTTATGGGTGAACAAACTATCCTTTGTGGTATGTTGCAAACAGCTGCGGTATTAGGTCATAAGCAACTAGTTGCTCAAGGAATGGACGCTGCTTACGCTCGTAAATTACTACAATACGGTTTAGAGACCACTACTGAAGGTCTTAAACATGGCGGCATCACTAACATGATGGACCGTTTATCAAACCCAGCTAAAGTATTAGCATTTGATATGTCTTTAGAATTAAAAGAAATTTTACGTCCTTTATTCCAAAAACACATGGACGACATCATTGAAGGTCGCTTTTCTGCAACTATGATGGCAGATTGGGCAAACGACGATGTTAACTTATTAACATGGCGTGCAGAAACTGCAGAAACTTCTTTTGAAAAATCACCTGAATGTGACACTGAAATTTCAGAGCAAGAATATTATGATAAAGGCATTTTCGTTGTAGCAATGATTAAAGCGGGTGTTGAATTAGCTTTCGATGCAATGGTTGATTCAGGCATCATCAATGCCTCTGCATACTATGAGTCGTTACACGAAACGCCATTAATTGCTAACTGTATTGCACGTAACATGTTATATGAAATGAACGTTGTTATTTCTGATACTGCTGAGTACGGTAACTACTTATTTACTCACGCTGCCGTACCATTACTTGAAGAATATGCATCTAACTTAACATTAGAGCAATTAGGTGAAGGCCTTAAAAATAGCTCAAACAATGTTGATAACGCACGTTTAATTGAAGTTAACGAAGCGATTCGCAGCCATGGTGTTGAAGTGATCGGTAAAGAACTTCGCGGTTATATGACTGACATGAAGCGTATTGCTACGCAATAGTTATTTTATTCCTAATAAACAAAGGTACTCGCTTTATAGCGACGTACCTTTTTTTTATATCTGTACCATTAATCAATGGTACAAAAATCAACATCACCTTAACTGAGAAATTACCATGACTGAATTTACTAATGTAACAATCAACGCAGAAGCCAATATTTATTTTGACGGCAAAGTCACTAGTCGTAAAATTATCTTTAGCGATGGCAGCTTTAAAACGTTAGGTATTATGATGCCGGGTGATTATAAATTTGGTACGGCAGAGAAAGAGTTAATGGAAATAACAGCAGGCGATTGTGAAATTCTTTTACCAGATACTAAGCAGTGGCAAAAGATTAAAGGTGGAGAGTCTTTTTATGTGCCAGCTAACAGTGAGTTTGAAATTAAAGCTAAAACACTCATTGATTATTGTTGTAACTATATTAGTGAATAACTTTATTCGCCTTTTATAAGGCGAGTATAATTATAAGCCAAGCACAACACTTTTATTAAAACCCAATGCTAAGTAATTAGCGTTGGGTTTTTTTGATACATAATATAGATTGCTTTAAACTAAGAACAAATGAAACAATGAATAAATAAATTCATTGTTGTGTTAGTGAAGTTAGAACAAGCAGAACTTGTGTGAATATAGTCGTTCTCAATCCAACAAATTTGTAACGTTATCACTTTGCTAAAAGCTCCCAAGGATCAGTTTAAAAAGGTTACATGCTGCGTTATTGATTTTGACAAGTGTGCTACATGGAAGTAGCTTATTAGAGAATGCGTGAGCACATTCTCCTGAATAACCATTATCTTCAATCAATTCCCTGCATCTACACTTTATAATTCTTGATGAGTGATCTATTCATTACTTTAATTGGTATTAATAGTTAATTAATTTATTCGATGAAAATTATTATCATTAAAGGAGTCCATTATTATGGAAAACATTCTTGAAAATATACTAACCAACCCTGTATTGTGGATAACCATCGTTATTCTATATACTTTGAAAAAAGGTATCTATTTTGTCCCACAAAACCGTGGTTATGTAATTTATACCCTAGGTAAATACAGCAAGACTTTATCTGCTGGTTTAAACTTTATTATACCTTTTGTGCAATCTGTTGCCGCTGATCGTAACTTGAAAGAGCAATCACTAGAAATAGTTTCACAACCAGCCATAACCAAAGACAATATCACCTTAGAAATTGATGGGATTTTGTTTATGAAGGTCACTGATGCTGCTGCTGCAACTAACAATATTAGCGATTATAAATTATCAGTAACTCAGCTTGCTATGACTACTATGCGTAATGCTATAGGCTCAATGGAATTAGATGAATGTTTTCAAAATCGTGATGCCATTAATGCAAAAATTTTATCTTCGATGACTGAAGCCACAGCACCTTGGGGTGTCATGGTGACACGTTATGAAATTAAAGATATTACACCGCCGCAAACTATTCGTGAAGACATGGAAAAGCAAATGACTGCAGAGCGTGAAAAACGCTCGGTTATTTTAACTGCAGAGGGTGTGAAAAGTGCTGCTATCACGGAAGCTGAAGGTCAAAAACGTGCACGTGTTCTCGATGCAGAAGCGGCGAAATCAGAGCAAGTATTAGCTGCTGAAGCGTCAAAAGAGTCACAAATTCTTACCGCAATGGGTAAAGCAGAAGCAATACGTTTAGTTGCAGAGGCTGATGCGGGGGCGTTACTGGTAGTGGGTAATGTGGCGAATACTGAAGGAGGCCAATCAGCGGTAATGCTAACGCTAGCTCAAAATGCAATTACAGCTCACCAAGCTATTGCGAGTGATAGTACAGTGGTACTTACCGATGGGAAAACTGGTGAAAATATTGCCAACACCGTAGCGCAAGCCATTGCGGTATCAAGTAGTTTGAAATTACCGAGTTAATATCTAGCATTCATACCCGTTCCACTTGAAGATGCATGATTCAGCTGGAGCGGATATATATTTAACTATTTTTTTTCTTAAGGAGGTTTTATGGAATATTTTTTAGAAAACCCAGACCACTTATGGTATTTAGTTGCGGGTATTAGCTTTGTGATTGAACTGAGCGTAATGGGTTTGGGTGGCCCGTTATTGTTTTTTGCTATCGGTAGTTTATTCACCGGTATTTTAATCACTATGGGTATTATTGATGGTTGGCAAAGTGAAATATTGTCGGTTGGCTTATTAACCGCCTTAGTTGCAGCTCTTTTATGGAAGCCATTGAAGTCATTGCAGAACTCAAAAGATAAAACCGATAACTCCAGTGATATGGTCGGTTTACAAGTGCCAGTAAGTGCAGAGATTACAGCGATAGCGGGCACTATTCGTTATTCAGGTATAAATTGGCAAGCACGTTTAGCTGATGAGGCTAATGTGACGTCAATAAGTGAGCAAAGTCAGTGTCAAATTGTGGCGATAGCAGGTAATACCATGTTAGTTAGACCTTTATAGCAAATGGTCATTGTAAGATTTAAGGAGCTGCACTATTCTCAAGTAAATGCAGTGCAGCTCCAATTTTCTTTTATTTATATATCCTTTCGGCCCAACGGGCTAATCCGGCGGTGACACTACCAAAGTGATCACCAACAACAACGGGAACATTAGGTATTTGTTGCTGTAAAAATTCGCTTAATATCGGCGATTTTGCTGTACCACCCGTAACAAAAATCACTTCGGGTTGGCACTGAGCCTCTGCAACGGCTGATTGCATTAATTCGCCTATGCTTGCTAATGTACGTTTATTGGCTGAGCGTAATGTTTCTCTATCCACTTCAACACTAAGTTGTTTACTAACATCATGTAAATCAATTGTTTGTTCATTATGCTCTGATAAGGCAATTTTTGCTTGCTCAGCCGCATTGACTAATTGATAACTTAATTTATGATCATGCACGGTGACTAAGCGCTCGACAATACTCGTTTCTTTAGCATCTCGTGATAACTGGACTAAATCACGTCTATTTTTTGCGCTATAAAATTCAGTTTGTTCATTAATATTATTTATGGCTAATGCTTGAAAAAAACTACTAGTAGGCAGTGTTTTACCTGTTTTTAATAAACTATTCATACCCAAACTAGGCATAATACCTTGTAAAGCTAATTGAATATCAAAATCATTCCCTGCGATACGAACACCGCTATGCGCTAGAAGATGCTCTAGTCGACAGTCATTCTCTTTGAATTTTGGCCCCATCAATAACATTGAACAGTCACTAGTTCCGCCACCGATATCAACCACTAACACTTTCGTTTCTTTTGTCAAACTGGCTTCAAATTCAAAACCGGCAGCAACGGGTTCAAACTGAAACTCAACGTCTTTAAAGCCGACACGTTTGGCTGCATTGGTTAATACTTCAATCGCTTGACGATTACTTTCTTCGCCGTTTAATCCTTGAAAATTGATGGGCCGTCCAATGACGGTTTGAGTAACGGTATGGCCTAGTTTTTCTTCAGTCAACCTTTTAACATTACTCATCATGGCGGCAACCATGTCTTCAAATAGTTGAATTTGTATTGGAGCTAAACCACTGGCACCTAAAAAAGATTTTGGTGATTTGATGTAGTAACCTTCTTCAGGGTCTTCCAGATACTTATCAAGAGCGGCTTGACCAAATACTAATTCGCTATCAATGCCATCAAAAGCCAATTCACGCAATGCTCTTTGGCTTTTTTGTAACTGTGGTGCACGTACGCTTTTGAATGCTCTTTGTTGTTCGCTAGAAAGCTGTTGGCATAACCAGTGACTGATAATATCACGATCAGGTGCATATAAATTAGACGCTATGGTTTTACTACCACTAACGAGTTGTAGTATTTCGGGTTGACCATTATGCATTTTGGCAACACTGCAATTTGATGTGCCGTAATCAAAACCTATCATTGACTGTTTTTCTACTTGAACATTAAAAATGGTCGCGTAGCATAAAAGAAAAAACTCATCAAAGCGATAGCAAAGATGAGTTTTTTAGTATTTAGTTATGATATGCCCAAGTTACTTCAAAATGTAACCATCCTGAAATTCAAATAGGGGTATTAATTACTACTAATCTCGAATTTGTCCGTCACCATACACAACAAACTTTTCTGTTGTAAGGGCTTCTAATCCCATTGGCCCATAAGCATGTAGCTTACTGGTAGATATACCAATTTCAGAGCCTAGCCCTAATTGGTTACCATCAGAAAAACGAGAAGAGGCGTTAACCATGACAACCGATGAATTTATTTGGCGAATAAATGTTTGGCTACGTGATATATCTTGAGTAACTATAACCTCAGTGTGATCTGATGTGTATTCATTAATATGACTAACGGCATCATTAAAACTGTGCACGACTTTAACGGCGATTTCTTGCGCTAAATACTCGGCATGATAATCGTCTGTTGTAGCTAATTGTCCACCGTCAAAATATTTAATACTGTTTTCACACGCATGTACTTTCACTTGTGCTGCCTCAGCAAGTGCATTGGCCGCTAAGGGTAAAAATTCTGCGCTGATATCTTGATGCACTAATAGCGTTTCAAAGGCATTACAAGCGCTTGGTTTTTGGGTTTTACCATTAACTAAAATATTAACAGCTTTTGTTAAATCGGCTGATTTATCAATAAATAAGTGACAAACACCTTTATAGTGTTGAATAACTGGAATTTGGCTATGTTCAGTAACATAACGAATCAAACCTTCGCCGCCACGAGGAATGACTAAATCAATCGTCTCTTTTTGTTTTAATAATTCTTCGATAACGTCACGACTTGTATCAGGGATAACACTAACAACATTTTTATCAAACCCTTGCTGTTCAATAACTTGATGTAAACAGTTTGCTAATGCTAAATTAGAGTGAATAGCCTCTGAGCCGCCACGTAAAATGACCGCGTTGCCTGATTTAATGCATAAAGCGGCCGATTCAGCGGTTACGTTTGGACGAGCCTCGTAAATCATAGCAATAACACCTAAAGGAATGCGCATCTTACCAACTTGCATGCCGTTAGGACGTAATGACAAGTTAGCTATATTGCCGACGGGATCAGTGAGTGTAATTATTTCTCTGATGGCAGAGCTGATATTTTTTACGCGTTGCGTGGTAAGTAATAATCTATCGAGCATGGCATCACTTAAGCCTTTGGCTCTACCTGCCTCTATGTCTTTACTATTTTCAGTGATGATTAACGCGCTGCTTTCTTCAATAGAGTCAGCAATAGCGTTCAGTAAGGTGTTTTTTTCACTCGTTGTTAATTGTGCAGCAACTCGACTTGCTTTTTTTGCTTGAGCAGCCATTGCTGCCATATTAAATGCGGACATTTTATTTACTCTTCTTTGTTATTTCTTGCAATGATATATACCCGTTCCAGTTGAAACATCCATCTGCAAGTGGAGCGGGTATAAATAAGGGTGATTTATAAAATGACCATATCATCACGATGTACTACAACATCGCCTTCGTTATGCCCCAAAACACTAGCAATTTCATCACTATGCTTACCCATGATACGTTTTAAATCATTGTGGTTATATAAACTGATACCTTTAGCGATTAGCTTCTTACTTTTACCGTCGATTAAATCAACCGAATCACCTGCTTCAAATTTATTATTAACCGATGTAATACCCGAAGGTAATAATGATGCACCTTTATTTATTAAGGCATTTACAGCGCCAGCATCTAAGTAAATTTTACCGTAGCTTCTTAGGCTATGTTTAATCCAGTGTTTTTTCGCCGTAATTATATTTTTATCAGCAGAAAAACGGGTACCAGGATTTATTTCTTGCAGTAAAGAAGCAAAGACTTCACTACGAGTACCATTGATAATATAAGTATTTATACCATTTTCAACGGCTTTTTCTGCCGCTTGAATTTTGGTTTTCATACCGCCAGTGGCCAGATGATTTCTACTCACGCCAGCCATCGCATAAATTTCGTCAGTAATTTTGTCAATTTCAGGGAGCAGAACAGCGTCGTCATGAACGTTAGGATCTTTGGTGAAAACACCATCAATATCACTTAAAATAAAGAAGCTATCAGCCTCACACACTTGTGCGACTAATGCGGCAAGATTGTCGTTATCACCTACGGATGAACCTGCGCTAGCGATGGTGTCATTTTCATTTACTATGGGTAAAATGCCATTGTCTAACTGAATTCTTATAGTGTGTTTAATGCTAATAAAACGCCGTCTGTCGGCTAAATCTTCTTGGGTGATCAAAATTTGGCTACAAGGAATGTCAAAAAAACGCTGCCAGTTAGCCATCATTTGCATTTGTCCAACAGAAGACATGGCTTTTTTAGTGGAAAGTGATAAATTGGGAGAACCATGTTGTATCAAACTACGACCAGCGGCAACACCACCGGAAGAGACTAAAATTACTTCTTTACCTTGCTGTTGGCACTTAGTAATAAACTGCGCTATCGCTAATGTGTACTTTCCGCTGCAACCTTCTTGAGTTGGCGCTACTAAGGCGCTACCCACTTTGATTACAGCTCTATTAAAATTCATTATTACTCCTATTAAAAAACTTATACTCAAATGACCATCAATATGGATGAAACCTGATCTTGATATGGGTTGAGTGTAGTTAGCATGGGGTATTGCAGCACTAATTACAACCAAACTGTTGACTTAACAGTCTAAAGTGGTAGACAAAATTGTGTTTTTAAATAGCTTTATTGCATAGTTATCTAAAGAATAGTGAACGTACTTAAATAAAGTAGTTTGAGTCTCAACTTAAAGCATGATTAAATAAGGTTATTATCGCCATTGTCGTTAAAAATTATTTATGTTTAATTTTCTTCCAGCTAAACTCATTGGTTTTTTGTCACTGACACTATACACCCTGAATACCATTTTTTGGTTACTGCCTATTTTAGTCTTTTCTTTGCTTAAGGCACTTATACCAATAAAGCGTTCTCAGAAAATCTTTAGTTATCTATTAGATTTAATGGCCACTAGCTGGGTTGCAATGAACACGCTCAATCAGAAGTTATTTACACAATTTGAAATTCAGATCACAGGATTAGAAGCGTTAAATAGAAAAGATTGGTATTTGGTCTTAGCAAATCATCAAAGTTGGGTTGATATTGTGGTACTACAGCGTGCTTTACATGGTCAAATTCCATTTTTAAAATTTTTTTTAAAAAAAGAGCTAATTTATGTTCCTATTTTAGGTTTGGCTTGGTGGGCGTTAGATTTCCCTTTTATGAAACGTTATAGCCAATCATCCTTAAAAAACAACCCTCATCTAAAAGGTAAAGATTTAGACACTACGCGTAAAGCCTGTGCTAAGTTTAAACATAAGCCGGTCAGTGTAATGAGTTTTATTGAAGGTACGCGTTATACCCAAGAAAAGTATAATAAGCAAAATTCACCCTTTAATCATTTACTTAAACCTAAAGCGGGTGGTATCGCTTTTGTACTTGATGCCATGGGAGAACATTTAAACACGATTGTAGATGTCACCATACATTATCCTGATGGTATCCCAACATTTATTGATTTTTTATGTGGACGGGTGAAAAAAGTGCAAGTGGAAGTACACACTACTGAAATTACCAAGGAATTAAATGGTGATTATTTTAACAATCGAGATTTTAAAATTTATTTTCAAAAATGGTTAACACAATTTTGGCATGATAAAGATGTTCGGCTTAAAAATATGATGCAAAAATCAACGGGTAAATAAAGTGAAAGGACTGTAAATGAATGAGCTAATAAAAACATGGTTGATAGAGCAGGGCGTAAATACTAGCTATATTGAAACAAGCGCAATTAGTATTGGTTTTTTCCTGATCTTGTTTATCTCTGCCATTAGTTATTATATAGCTAAAAACTACCTGCTTAAGATGGTAAACACGCTTATCTTAAAAACTAAGAATACGTGGGATAATACGCTCATTGAACATAAGGTATTAAGCCGTTTAACGTTATTATTACCTTTTATATTAATATTGTTTTTAACACCATTAGTTTTACCTAATGGTGTTTTACTCGCTAGTTTGCTCATACTTATTGCGAAGGTTTTATTAGCTTTTCAAATAGCGCAATCTATTAGTGCAGTTCTTAATGTGAGTAAGAGTGTTTACCGTGAAAGTGCAAAGCAGCGTTACCTCCCGCTTAACTCTATTATCCAGGTTATTAAGTTAGTAGTTTACTTAGTCACGATTATTATTGTTATATCACTTATCATTGACCGTTCTCCAGTATATTTACTCAGTGGTTTAGGGGCACTGACTGCTGTTTTACTGTTGATTTTTCAAGATACAATCAAAGGTTTAGTTGCTAGCATTCAAATTTCAGCTAACAAAATGGTCGTTGCTGGAGATTGGATTGAATTACCAAAGTATGGGGCTGATGGTGATGTAATTGAAATTGGTTTAAGTACGGTAAAGGTTGAAAATTTTGATAAAACAATTACGACAATACCTACTTATGCATTGATCAGTGATTCTTTTAAAAACTGGCGTAATATGTATCATACCGGAGCAAGACGCATTAAACGTACCTTAATTGTTGATATTGCCAGTATCGATTTTTATAGTTTGGAAAAAATAGACTTTTTAGTGAATACCAATTTATTAAAAAGCTATTTAACAGATAAAAAACTTCAACTTGCTGTAGATAATGAATCACTTGATTCGAGTATTGTTCAGGATGAAGCATTAACCAAAATTAATATGCGTCAATTGACAAATATTGGTACTTTTCGTGCGTATATTGAAATGTATTTAAATCAAAATAATCATATACGTAATGATTTAACTTGCATGGTGCGACAATTACCGGCTACTGCGAGTGGCTTACCTTTAGAGATCTATTGTTTTGCCAATACAACAGATTGGATCGCATATGAAGCGATACAAGCAGATATATTTGATCATCTTTTTGCCATCGCCCCACACTTTGACATACGAATATTTCAACACCCAAGTGGATTTGACTGGAAGCATTCAGTCTCTAGTTAACCGCTATGAGTAACGGCACCCAAAAATTCATCATTACTGGAAATACGTTATCGTTGCCTAATTACACCCTCTTGCATTGTTGATGCAACTAATTCACCCTGGCGGTTATATATTTGCCCGCGCACTAAGCCTCGACCATTGCTCGCAGAAGGGCTATCCATACAATATAATAGCCAATCATCAAACCGAAAGGGACGATGAAACCACATAGCATGGTCAACGGTAGCAATTTGAAAATTTGGCAATAAATGACTCGCTCCATGAGGCAACAATGCGGTGGGCAAAAAGTGAAAGTCTGAGGCATAAGCGAGCATGCAACTATGAATACGCAAGTTATCAGGCAAATTTCCATTAGTTTTTAGCCAAATTTGGCAGTGAGAATCAGTTTTTTCTGGCTTGATCCAATTATATTGTTGAACAGGACGAATTTCGATGGGTTTTTCAGCGAAAAATTTTTCACGTGTGTCTCTAGGTAACGCATCTTGATTTTTTAAAATAAAATCATTGTATGAAGGAACATCTTCGGGATTAGGTACCGTTGGCATGACATCTTGATGATTAAAACCTTCTTCAGGACACTGAAAAGAGGCGGTCATGTAAAATATGGCTTTACCATTTTGTATTGCTTTTATTCTACGGGTACTAAAACTAGTACCATTACGAATATTTTCTACTTCATATATGACAGGCTTCGATGCATCACCAGCACGTAAAAAATAAGAATGAAGTGAATGTACATAACGATCTGCATCAACAGTTTCTTGAGCGGCGGATAATGCTTGTCCCATGACTTGACCACCAAATAAAACTCTCAAGCCTAAATCTTGGCTTTGTCCTCGATAAATACCTTTTTCGATGGTCTCTAGCTTTAATAAAGCTAATAATTCATCTAACACTACACTCATAGTCTGCTTCTCAGTTCTACTGTTGGTTTTGATGTTATACCAAGGGAGTAACGATTTTTAAAGGCACACCTGATGATCAGACATTCCCAATGATAATAATAGAATTATTCGTTATATAATTACTGATGTATAGAGCAAAGCAAGTCTATTTTATAGAAAAATACCTTTTTTTGCCATAAAACTACTTAGTTGATGTATGAGTGCCAATAGGAGACTGCTATAGCGAATATTGTCGCCAAGAAAGCACTGGCTGATAAGTGTTTTATCAAACATAACGTTCGTTATTTTGAGTTAGTAAATTAAATAAAGCGGGTGTTTCAGCTAAACTGTGAGGGTCTTGAGTATCAAACCAACATGACTGACTGTAGTAATCAAAGTTTATAATAAACTCTGTTTCTAGCCAGTGAAAACGAATGTTTTCTAGGTCAGCGCCAATAATAATTTCTTTAATACATAAATTTGAAACATTATGGAACAACAATTGACGTAGTGTAGTTATATCCTCTTGAAACCAACGTTGATCAAAAAGTACTGTGATGTGATTATTAACTAGGTTAATTGATTGTATTGCTATAGGAGGCATTTATATTCCAATGTTAAGAAAGGCTAGCTTAAATAGTGCCAAGTTATTAAAAATAGACAATGTTTCAAAGCTAAATATTCAATATTTGGTCTTAATTATTATATTAAATCAAAAAAGCCAAGACAGCAGAAATTATTTTACTTATACTGGATTTAGTCAATTTAACAATGAATAGTTCTGATAGACAAAGAGAGAGAGACAAATACTATGAAAAAACTTACTCTTGCAGTTGCTGCAACCGTATTGATGGCATCTCCTGTTTTCGCTGGTGATGCTGCTGCTGGTAAAGGAAAGTCAATGATGTGTAGTGCATGTCACGGTGTGGCGGGTATTTCTGCTATTCCAAGTTACCCTAATCTTGCGGGTCAAAAAGAAGCTTACCTTGCAAAGCAACTTAAAGAATTTAAATCAGGCAAACGTAATGATCCAACTATGAAAGGTATGGTTGCTAGCTTAAGTCCGACTGATATGGCTGATTTAGCTGCTTATTACGCTAGTTTAAAGTAATAGCTGACATAATTTACTAGTTATCAGTAATGAATTTTAAAAGCGCCATTTGGCGTTTTTTTAGTTTTTAATATGTTGCTTTATTAGCTGTAAAAAAGGTTGTCCATAACGGGATAGTTTTACATCGCCAATACCACTAATCGCTAACATTTGCTGTGAAGTTTGTGGTAATACTCGAGCTAGCTCTGAGAGAGTTGCATCATTAAAAACAATAAATGGCGCAATATCTTCACCATCGGCAATACTCTTACGCAGTTCTCGTAATTTGGCAAATAAAGCCCTGTCGTAGGTTTTTTGCTGATTTTTATTTTGCCAATAACTGGCTTTTTGTAAGCGCGGGCTAGCTAACATTAAAGGCTCTGTGGCTTTAAGTACACTTCTAGACGCTGTTGTTAAACAAAGAGTTGATTGCTGTTCAATATCTTGTTGTAAGTAGCCTAAATGAATGAGTTGTCCTATGATAGCGAACCAATAGCCAGGCGTTTTTCCACTACCAATACTAAAGGTAGATACCTTATCATGATCTTGTTGAGACACTTTAGCCGTCTTCTCACCACGTAAAACATCAACAACATGGTTAATATCACCTTGTTGTTTAATACGAAAAACGCAAGATAACACTTTTTGTGCCGCTTCTGTTGCATCAAATTGGCTGGGAGGATCTAAGCAAATGTCGCAGTTACCACAGCGTTGTTCAGTATATTCTGCAAAATAGTTCAGTACGACTTGTCGTCGACAAGTTTGGGCATCTATAAAGGCACTCATCGCAGCAAACCGCTGCATTTCAACATTGACTCGTTGTGGGTTATCACCTTCACTTATACGTTTTTTAATGCGCTCAACATCTTTATCAGCAACTAAAAACAAGGCTTCAGCAGGTAATCCATCACGACCCGCTCTACCTATTTCTTGATAATAAGATTCTAATGTTCTCGGCGGTTCAAAGTGGATGACATAGCGAACATTTGGCTTGTTAATTCCTAAGCCAAAAGCTACGGTAGCGATGACAATTTGAACATTGTCTTTGGTAAAGCCTTCTTGCACGATAGCGCGAATATCATTTTCTAAACCAGCATGATAAGCCGCGCAGTTAATGCCGCAAGCGGCTAGATATTTGGTCAGTTTTTCTACTTGCCAACGACTATTACAATAAATAATGCCAGAATCATCACCTTGTTTGCGCACGTAACCTAAAACTTGCTTCTCTCCATCGTATTTTGGAGCCAAGGTAAAGCGTATATTAGCCCTGTCAAAGCTATCTAATTGAATGTAAGGGTTGTTCAGTGATAATTGAGTAAGGATGTCTTTGCGTGTTGTTACATCGGCTGTAGCCGTTAATGCCATCACCGGTACTTGTGGAAAATATTGTTTTAAATAGTGTAGTTGAGTATACGCAGGTCGGAAATCATGACCCCATTGAGAGATACAATGGGCTTCGTCTATAGCAAATAGACTTAAAGGTAATTCACTTAAGCTTTGTAAAAAGTAACGGTTGGTTAAACGTTCTGGCGCGACATACAATAGTTTAATTTCACCCTGTGATAGCTTAACAAAAATATCTTTAATGGTTTGAGCGTCTAAAGAAGAATTGATGAATGCAGCGGCAATACCTTGGCGGGTTAAGCTATCAACTTGATCTTTCATTAAAGCAATGAGTGGTGACACGACAATAGTAATACCGGGAAGTAATATTGCAGGTAGTTGGTAACATAAAGACTTACCACCGCCAGTGGGCATTAACACCAAAGAGTCTCTACCTTGCATTAAGCTTGTTATAATCTCAATTTGGCCAGAGCGAAAACAGTCGTAACCAAAATAATGCTTTAAAGTATCATGCAATAAAGTTTTATTCTCATCAGAGGTGGTTAAAGTGCTTGTAGCTGAATTCAACAGGTTTATCTTCAATAAGGGTTTAAAGTATTATTTTACCTTAGACTTGTCATTAGTGTGATGATTTTTTAATTCTATTTAACGTAAATAATGCTAATGTATAAAATTTACATGTCAGACCAGAGAGTAGTCAAATGAATAGAAAAGCCATGTTAGAGCAAATGACCGATTACTGGAATAATAATATGCCATTTAATCAGCTGCTTGGGCTGAAAATAACGCAGTTTGATGCTCAACAGTCAGAAGTTCAATTTACATGGCAAGATATCCTTATAGGAAACCCTTCTAAAAAAATTTTACATGGGGGGGTAACGGCTTCTGCGCTTGATTTAGCAGGTGGGACGGTGGTCGCCGCAAATGTTATTGCACAGTTAACAGATATGACTTCTGAAGCACTTCATCAAAGTGTGAGTAAAATTGGCACAATTGATTTACGTACGGATTATTTGCGCCCCGGTAGAGGTGAGAAATTTATCGTAACCGCACACATTATCCGCAGTGGCAGTAAAGTCGCGGTTGCTCGGATGGAAATGCATAATGAGCTTGGTGAGCATATTGCGTTTGGTACGGGTACTTATATGGTTGGTTAGTGTTAAATAAAAGTAACTTTCTTTTCATCGGAGGAGATAAAAACCAAGTGTTATCCTACTCATTTATCATAGTTATTAATAGTTATCATGAATTCTAATGTACTTTCCTCACAACAATTAGCTACCCGTAGTGGCGTTTATAATGCCTTAGCTGCTTACTTTATGTGGGGTGTTGCGCCGTTATATTTTAAGTTACTTCTCGAGCTTGGTGCGGGTGAAATTCTAATGCATCGCGTTATTTGGTCTAGTGTTTTTATCTTTATACTCGTATTGGTTTCTAAAAAATGGTCTGTGTTAGTACAGTTATGCCAACAACCTAAAATAATTGCTAAGCTGACGATATCGGCAACTATTCTTGCTGTTAACTGGCTATTATTTATTTGGGCTGTAAATAATGATCATTTACTGGATGCGAGCCTAGGCTATTTTATTAATCCACTATTTAATGTTGTGTTAGGTATGTTGTTTTTTAGTGAGCGCCTGCGAAGAAATCAAATAATTGCTGTAGGGCTAGCTTTTTTTGGGGTACTGGTGCAATTGTTTACTGTCGGTTCATTGCCCCTTATCTCTTTGGCATTAGCAAGTTCCTTTGCAATATATGGGGTGCTAAGGAAAAAAATGCATATTGATTCATTGGTTGGTTTGTTAATCGAGTCTTTAATAATGTTACCTGTTGCCATTATTTACTGGGTTTATTTTATTGAGAGCACAACGGCTAATTTGGCGTTAAATAGCAGTACACTCAATGTGACTTTAGTTATGGCAGGTGTAGTGACTACAGCTCCTTTATTATGCTTTACCGCTGCGGCCAAAAGACTAACTTTATCAAGTCTAGGTTTTTTTCAATATATAGGGCCAAGTATTATGTTTTTTTTGGCGATTGTTTACTTTAATGAACCAGTGCATATGGCTGAATTTATTACTTTTGTATTTATTTGGACAGCACTTGCTTTATATAGCTTTGATGCATATCACAACATAAAGTCAAAGCGTGTAAAATAAAAAAGCGATCTGATTAGATCGCTTTTGACGGTTTCTATAAAATTACAGATAACGTAATTTCAATATATACCTAGTAAAACTTATACACGTTCAATTAAAGCAGCAATGCCCTGACCACCACCAATACACATAGTAATCACGGCGTATTTACCTTGAATACGTTGCAATTCATGAATTGCTTTAACCGAAATTAAAGCACCTGTTGCACCAATTGGGTGGCCTAAAGAAATACCAGAGCCATTAGGGTTCACTTTTTCCATGTCTAATTCCAGATCGCGACAAACAGCTAGTGCTTGAGAGGCAAAAGCTTCATTAACTTCCCAAACATCAATGTCATCTTTATTAATACCGGTTTTTTCAAGTAATTTATTAACAGCAGGGATAGGTCCAATGCCCATTATTTCTGGTGCAACACCGGCAAAAGCATAACCTACTAGCTTAGCAAGAGGTTTTAAACCATTGGCTTTAGCATATTCACTATCAGCCATAACAACAACAGCAGCCGCATCATTAATACCAGAAGCGTTACCTGCGGTCACAGAGCCATCTTTTTTAAATGCAGGGCGAAGTTTTGCCATATCAGTCATAGTACAATCAAAACGGACATGCTCATCGGTAGTATATTGAACAACACCTTTACGAGACTTTAATTCAACCGGTACGATTTGATCAGCGAAACGATTTTCTTCAATAGCACGTTGCGCTCGATTGTGTGATTCTACTGCTGCGGCATCTTGCTCTTCACGAGTTATTCCCCATTGTTCGGCAACATTTTCTGCGGTAATACCCATGTGAGTATCGGTAATCGGACATGTTAAAGCGCCGACCATAGGATCAACCATTTGTGTATCACCCATTTTGCTACCAAAACGTGTTGATGGACTCCAATACGGTGCACGAGTCATCGACTCAGCACCACCCGCTACCACTAGGTCACAATCGTCAAGTAATACTAATTGCGCCGCAGAAATAATGGCTTGTAATCCTGAACCACATAAGCGATTTACCGTCAAAGAAGGAGTAGATTCGGGTAATCCACCTTTTAGTGCAGCCGCTCTACTCATATACATATCGCGACGGTCTGTATGAACAACATTACCAATAACACAATGTCCAACATCTTCACTATTTGCACCGGAACGTTTAACTGCCTCTGCCACCATTTGACCTGCAAGATCCGTAGGAGCAACGCCTTTTAATGAGCCACCAAAATCTGCAATTGCAGTCCGTACACCACTTAAAAAAACAACTTCACGTTTTGACATGTTTATCTTCCATTTTAGTTTTCTTAACTCAAGTTAAGCTTAGGGTTGTTACCATTTAAATCACATTCGTCACGTTCAATAACGATATTAAAACAGTATTCAGATATTAATTTCAACAATATTATTTATCTAAACAACAACCATATGCCCCTCAAGTTAAATTTGATATGCCGCTTTAGTCTATAGTTCCCCTCAAATAAAAGTCTCAGTCAGCTATTAATATTGGAGTAAAATACAATTTTTATTATACAAAAAAGGCCAATCTAGTGAAAGATTGGCCTTGAGAATATACTGTGATATAAAAACTTAAAACTTAAAACTTAACGTTCTACCGCTAAAGCAACACCCATACCACCACCAATACACAAAGTAGCGATACCTTTTTTAGCATCACGTTTAATCATTTCGTGAACTAAAGTCACAAGAACACGTGCACCAGATGCGCCAATGGGATGACCAAGTGCGATCGCACCACCATTAACATTTACTTTGTTGGTATCCCAAGCTAAATCACGATTAACTGAAATGGCTTGCGCTGCAAAGGCTTCATTCGCCTCAATTAAGTCAAGTTCATCAACCGTCCAACCAGCCTTTTTAAGACAACGTTTAACAGCAGGAATAGGACCTGTGCCCATAATAGAAGGATCTACACCAGAATTAGCATAAGCTTTAATTTTAACGAGAACTTCAAGACCAAGCTCTGCCGCTTTTGTTGCACTCATAATGATTACACCGGCAGCGCCATCATTAATGCCTGATGAAGTTCCAGCAGTTACCGTACCGTCTCTTTTAAAAGCCGGACGAAGTTTTGCTAAACCTTCAGCGGTAACACCATGCTTAGGGAACTCATCTTTATCGAAAACCACGGGGTCACCACGACGTTGCGGAATGACAACAGGGATAATCTCATCGTCAAAGCGACCAGATTTTTGAGCGGCTTCAGCTTTATTTTGTGAGGCAGCAGCAAAAGCATCCTGCTCTTCACGAGAAATATCATATTTAGCGGCAATATTCTCAGTGGTAATACCCATATGATAGCCTTCGAATGTATCAGTAAGACCATCGCTAAGCATTGTATCTACTGCTTTCCAGTCACCCATTTTTACGCCATCACGGCTACCAGGTAATACGTGAGCTGATTGACTCATGCTTTCTTGACCACCAGCAATAACGATATCGGCATCACCACATGCTATTGCTTGGGCTGCTAAATGCAGAGCTTTTAGACCAGAACCACAAACTTTACTGATACCCATTGCTGGCGTTGTATGAGGTAAGCCAGCATTGACTGACGCTTTACGTGCTGGATTTTGTCCCATACCGGCGGTTAATACTTGGCCTAAAATAACTTCATCAACTAGCTCTGGCGCAATGCCAGTTTTTGCTAATAAGGCTTTAATTACGGTTGTACCAAGAACATCTGCAGGTACTTTCGCCAATGAACCGCTGAAATTACCAATTGCCGTTCTTCCGGCTGCGACGATTACTACATCTTCCATATATTTACCTCAATCGTTTTGAGCGCAAAATTGCACCGTCTTATCGTGTGCAGATAACTTAACATGCTTCAAAGAAATCTACGAGTTTTGTAACGAGGTCCGTCCTAATAAATGACAATTTTGGTCTATAATCTCTATAAAAGCAGGGTCTATTAAAGTTTTTTTGATACAAAATTAACCCGTTAAAGGTAATGAACAATGGGTTAATGATTTTGATTCGCCATGTTCACTCTGTGTCATGTCCGATACTCAAACGCTTATGGTTGAGAAAATCATAACTGGTAGGTATCTGTTGTACGGGTATAAATACTCAGATAAATCATGTTATTAAACTCACTTGAGTGTAAGCTTAAAAAGAAATAAAATATTATTTTAGTTATAAATTTCCCTCCAAAACCCCATAAGAGCCATTTTATTATGCATCAAACAAAAACACCTGTTCAAGATCAGCAATTATGTACGGTAATCTTATTAGGTAATTTAGTTGCTAAACCAGATATTCGATACAGAACCAACCCTGTTTCAGCAGTAACTGAAATTATGCTAGCAACCAGTACTAAATGGTTAGATAAGAAAAGTAATCAATATAAAGAATGGACTAGTTATCACCCTATTAAAGTCGAAGGTGATTTAGTAGAACAAGCACTTTTGACGGCAAACAAAGGTGATATCATTATGGTGCAGGGCTACTTGAGTAAGATAAAACCAAGTACTAATGAAGTCAAAAGTCATTCGGCAATGATACATGCCACTTACATTCAAAAATTTAAGAAAGGTTACACCCAAACAGTTAATCAAATTTATTGTGGTGGTCAAATCGCGTCCACTCCGCAGTTAATTAAAACACAAAATAATAAAAGTTTGGCGCAGGTAAATATTACGATTAATCAGCAAATTTATTCTATTTTTAAGCAATGCTGGCAAAATCTTTTAATTGAACGGGAATTGCATGTTTGGGGTAAACAAGCTCAATATTTAGTAGAACATGCCTTAGTTGGCGATAGTGTGATGGTTGAAGGTAAGTTGAGTTATTTGAGCTCGGCGAATAAGACACAATTTATTGATGCTAAAATATTACATTGCTTTAAAAGTTAATCCTTTCGTCTATTTTTAAATATCGCTTTGAGGTTACAAAATCATTAAATAGTATTTACTTTATAAAATTATGTGGTTTATTTGGGGGATTAAACTACTATGATAATGAGCACTTTACTAAGAGATCTGAATGAAATTTAAACGGTATTTAGGTGAATCTAATCACTTTATCACCCGCGCTTTTGTATTTGTTATTGGTTTTGTTACTTTTCTGCCTTTTGCGGCTTATAGTGCTGAAGATAGTTACCAGCTAACTAAGATAGCACAATTAGACCATCGGTTAATCTCTCAACCTAATTGGCAACAATTGATTGCTAATCCGAGTAATAAACGTCAACACTTTATTATTAGAGAGTCAGGACAAATTTACCTAATTGATGACGATGAGATTAATCCTAAAGCGATTTTAGATATGAGTGTTTTGCAGCCAACCCGTTCATCATTCTTTAAATTAACGGCTATTGCATTACACCCTAATTTCTCTTTACGAGATCAGGACGGTTACGGCACTTTTTATACCGCTCATATAGAAACTATTAATAAAAGCAGTAAAACTAAACGCCTACAAGAGCGAGGTGATGATCTACAGCTTAGTTTTGATGACGTAATCACTGAGTGGCAATTTAACGCGGTTAATCATCAAAAGGTAAATATTAATACCAAAAGAGAAGTGTTGCGAATTGGCGTACCCGATAATGCAATGGTTATTAAGCAACTGTCATTTAGCCCATATGTTAAATCATGGAATGATCATTTTGGTTTACTTTATGTTGCGTTAAATGGAGGAAAAAAATGGCCAGAGCCCCTGTACTCAGGAGTTATCTTACGGATAGATCCGGCTCAATTTGGTTTGCGTAGCTTTAGGGTACCTAATAACAACCCTTATATGAAAAACAGTAAAATTAATAATGCCATTTATTTATTGGGTGGGCAGAACATTGAACAGTTTATTTGGCCAAAAAAACATAGTGAGTATATTTTAGTTTCACATCAGTATGACAATAAATATTTACTGTCCTTAATTAATGGTCAAAATGATTGGCGGGATTCTACGAGCAAACAGGTACTTTATCAAAGTGATGACGCTGTTCATGATATGTTGATGTACGAAGGACGTCAGTTGCCTTTGTTGCGTTCTAAATTATTATTGTTACGCCAAAAAGAGCAACACTGGTTTATAGATTCCTTAGATTTTAATTTTTCGGATAATATAAAAATTAGAAAGGAGAAAAAACCACAAGTAGAATGGAAAATTACTTCACCGCAATTACCAATGAATAGTCAAATAATCTTAAGCAGTAATGACTCTGGTGAGATATTCTTGTTAGAAAAAACCATTAGTGTTTTATTTCGTTTAACGCAATACGCGTTGGTGAACAAAAATATTGTTGTAGACACTGGTGAAAATTACACCAATGAAAAAAAGTCATCTGATAATAGTATTTTTATACTACTCCTTATATTCGTGTTAGTTGGCGCTATTTATTATTGGTTTAAGCGTAATGGCCATTCAATTAAATCAATAGTGAGGCAACAGTTTTCTTCTTTTGAGTTAAGTGATTCACGCCAGCAAATAGGGTTGTATCACAGGCATCAGCACAATGCTAAGACGATTATTGATATTGTTGATATTGTCCGTAGTGAAATTAAACTTAATGAGCATAGTGTTTGTGTTATTAACACCCAGATGGGTCATGGTTTTAATCATGATAAGGAACAAGATTTACGGACTATTTTTGTTAATGAAAAAATAGATAAAATGGTTGATGGCAAGATGAGGCAAATCAGCTTACTACTGACAAATAAAAAAAAGCATAGCTATACAGTGTGCTTATATATGCGTAAGGGCAGTAACCGTATAAGCAAGCAATCTTATGTTAAGGTGATTAATGAGTTAATTGACTGGTGTTGGTTTATCGGGGAGAAAGTTAATCCTAATAATACCGATAAGAGAAAAGTAGAATCAATAGTCTTACCGAAAGAAAAGACAGAGAGTAAATCGACTAAAAATCACAAAACCTCATTACATAATCAGGCGGCAGATATTAGACGAGTAACTCATAAAATGGATAATGTTAGCCCATTATTAGCGCCCGATGAGCCACCCTTAAAGTTGAACGTAGTAAATAAAAATATGCATTCAGCTGATCTAGCAGGTGAAGAAAGCAGTGAAGTGCATACCCAAGTTCATCAGAGCAGTACTATTGATACAGAATTAGTTAATGCGTTAGACAAACTGGTGAATTTGAAACAAAAAGGTTTTTTAACAATGGAAGAATTCTCAAAAGCAAAAAATAAGCTGCTGAAAAGTTTACTTGAAAAATAAGTGGTTAGTTTGGTGTATTAGGTGCAAGAAAAGGTGACCGCATATATTTCGCTCACCTTTGCTTGCAGTATGATTACTTCAGCGTTAATAAATACTTAATTAAATTTTGGTAATCTTGCTCAAAATTGTTTTTATCTAGCTCTTGTGAATTAACACGATATTTACCATTAACAATAATGGCTGGTACGCCTTTTAAAGCGCCTTTTTTAGACATTATATCTTGATTCTTTTTCAATGATTTAGCTTTACTGTTAACACTAAAGCTTTTCATTAATTTATCAAATTTATCACCGTCAGCGCCATTCAAAACAAAAATATTATGAATATCTTTTTCTGAAGTAATAACCGCTCGTTGTATTTGAATATAGTTAAATACCGCACCAACTAGTTTATTCTCCATATCTAATTGTTCAGCAACAACAACTGATTTAGTTAACATAGCTTGTATTTTGGGTGATGCGGCACGTAGAAAGTCAACATGATTACGCTCAAACTTTACGCCTTCAGGTAAGCTTTTTTTAATAGTTTCCATAAAAGGTTCGAAGCGTAGGCAGTGCGGACAGTAAAATGAAAAATACTCTCGTACTTCAGCTTTAGCCGAAACAGTTTCATTTACTTTAGTGTATTGTTTGCCTTCAGTATATTTTTCTGCATAAGTGGTGATTGATAAGGCGAAAAGTGGCATTAACAATACCATCAATAATTGCTGCATTTTTTTCATTCTTATTTTCCTAAGTGATTAAATTTTATCTCGATGTATTACTTACAGAAAAGTACCTGTAGGTTGAAATTTATGCTAACAAAGTACTATATGGGTAACAAGCTCAATGGTTGTCGTTGTAAGGCAAACATTTGTTCTTTTAGCATTAATATTTGCTCTTCCCAATATTTCTCGGTGTTAAACCAAGGGAAATTGTGAGGAAAGGCGGGGTCTTGCCAACGCTTACACAACCAAGCCATATAATTAACTACGCGCATGGTTCGTAATGATTCTATCAAAAGAAGTTGCTTAGATTCAAATGAAAAGAACTCTTCATAGCCCATTAATAGGGTATCAATTTGTAACAATTGTTGTTGTCTATCGCCTGAAAGCATCATCCATAAGTCTTGGATTGCAGGCCCCGTACGACAATCATCTAAATCAACAAAGTGTGGCCCTTCATCTCTCCATAATATATTACCGGAGTGACAATCACCATGTAAACGTATTTGATGTTCAGGTTGGTATTGTTTAGCTGCTATTTCAATAACTTGTTCTAAAATAGTAAAAAACGGGATTTGTAATGTCTTAGGAACAAAACCGCTTTCGCTAATAATATTACGTGCTTGGTACAGCATTTCATCGACGTTAAAACTTGGTCTGTGTTGAAAGGGTTCTAATGAAGATACCGCGTGGATACGACCAATAAAACGTCCCATCCATTCAAGTTGATCTAAGTTGTCCACTTCAAATATGCGACCACCGCGACATGGAAATACCGCAAAATGATAACCTTGATGTTCAAATAAACTTTTACCATCAATTTTTAATGGGGCGACTATGGGTAACTCACGTTCATCAAGTTCAAAGGAAAAATCATGCTCTTCCTGAATTTCTGCCAATTTCCAACGTTGTGGGCGATAAAACTTAGTGACATATTTAGTCAGGTTTTCATCATGAAATTGATACACACGATTTTCATAACTGTTCAGTGCTAATAAACCACTATCAACAGTAAAACCGGCGCTTTCTAAGCCGTCAATAATGGTGTCAGGTGATAACGATTTAAAATCAAATTGTGCCATTAGGGTTCACTTAATTTTTATTGAAAAAACGACTCTCATGTTCAATGCTAACGTCATCTTGTGGTGATACTTGTTCAACAGTAAAAGTGATATCAGTCATGTAGCCTTTGAGTTCATAGGGATCAACCGAAATACTAATGGGTAAAGTAAATACCGTTGCTGCTTTAACTAGTACTTCTTGTTTACCATGCCATTGAGGGCTCTCAAGGCCTTTTATTGATAACTTATAAGTATTATCAGTTTGCGACATATTTAGAATTTTTAAGGTATATACGTTTTCAATATCACCATTAAAATTTTCTTTTGCTAGCTCAGTTCTGTCGCGAATAATGTCTAATGATAGCGGTACTCGGTTAACAATTTGTAAAACCAACAGAATACTCATTATCAATATTATGGCAGCATAGCCTATTAATTTAGCGCGAACAAAATTTACTTTTTTCCCATCCAGTTCATGTTCAGTAGTATAGCGAATTAAGCCTTTATCATACTTCATTTTGGTCATTACACTATCGCAGGCATCCACACAAGATCCGCAATTAATACATTCGTATTGCAAGCCATTTCTAATATCTATACCGGTAGGGCAGACTTCAACACATAAATTACAATCGATACAATCGCCTAAGTTCATGGCTTTAGGGTCTTGTTTTCGACCACGCGCACCACGGTTTTCACCCCTTTGTGTATCATAGGTAACAGTTAACGTATCTTTATCAAACATAGCTGATTGAAAACGTGCATAAGGGCACATATGTAAACAGACAGTTTCACGCATCCAGCCTGCATTGCCATAAGTGGCAAAAGTAAAAAAGGCTAAAATTATCGCCATAGTTCCTGTAGTATTTAAGGTCACTATATTGACGAATAGCTCATTCATCGGTGAGAAGTAGCCAGCAAAAGTCATCGCAGTAAATAATGAAACCATCAACCAACTGGTATGTTTAAGTGTTTTTTTCCATAACTTCTTGCCACTCATTTTCTGTTGATCTAGTTTTCTACGCTGATTGGCTGAGCCTTCTATTTTTTCCTCAAACCAAATGAAAATAAAGGTCCATACAGTTTGTGGGCACATGTAACCACACCAGACACGACCTAAAAAGGTGGTAACAAAAAATAACAAAAAAGCACCAAAGATAAATAACAATGCTAATAATGTTAAATCTTGTGGCCATAAGGTTAAGTTCCACAAAGTAAAGCGTTGTTCACTAATATCAAACAACACAGCCTGATGGCCGTTAAACTGTAACCAAGGGAGAATGGCAAAAAAGGCAAAATAAACCAAGTTCATGCGCTGTCTTAGCTTTTGAAAAAAACCAGTATTCTTTCGCACATATATTTGATCGCCGGGCTTGTAGCGTTCATGGTTATTCTTTGCCGGATGTATTTTTACATTCTTAACCGGTATTTTAACTTCATTTGTTGGTGGTTTTTTATTTTCGTTAGCGCTCACGATGAATCCTTAGAAGGCAGAAGATGCTAAATTTTATTGAAAAAAATATTATGTTATTCTTATTCAATAGAATAACATAAATTAGAGCATACTAATATACGGAGTTTAATGAAAAATTTATTGATCTTAATCGTCTCAACGGCATTATTTTTACATTTTTATCCTCAGCCTGAAGTAACTAAATTCTATAACGATCAAAAAAATAGGTTGTTGGATAGTTTTGCACAATTTAGTGATACTAAATTACGTTTGAATGCAGATAAAATATTGATTGACTTAAAACCCAAGTTAGCACAATTTTCTTCTGAAGAAGTGAAGTATTTAGAAGCGATCACCTCATCTAGAAATAATGTTAAAACCTTTTTTAAAGCGTATTGTAAAAATAAAAAATCTAGTGTTATCTTTCACTCTACTAACCAAATAGAAGTGTGTAAAACCATTAGTCAATACGAATCAATGTTATAAAAGAGTTGTTACTATTTACCTCGCTTTAACGTTGTTATCCTCAAAGTCTATTGATTGAAGCTCAGGTATTTTTTTAATCAATGAATGATCTACACTTGATTGTGAGCATAACGTTTCTTTAAATTAAGTTTTATATCATGCCTGTATCACGCAAGTAGCGTAGTTGTAGTCGAAAATTTATAGACAAGAATAAAAGCTCAGAGATAAGTAGAAAACAAATAGTCTTTATTGTTTTTTAATCGGTTTTATCGATTAAAATAATTAATTTAAATCATTTTTAATGTTTAATTTTTTAATGGATAATAACTCCGTAGCCGCTAAACAATATCAGTAACTTTTATCGATTAAGGAAATCATATGTCTACAAATAATAGTAAATTTGAGAATAAAGAAGGTCAAAAAATTCCGGCAGTAACATTCCCTATTCGTCTCAATGACGACTGGAGTAGCCGTAATACTCAGGAGATCTTTGCAGGAAAAACAGTGGTAGTTTTTTCTTTACCAGGTGCTTTTACGCCGACGTGCTCATCATCGCATTTACCACGTTATAATGAATTAGCGAGTAAATTTTCGGCTAATGGCGTTGACGAAATTATATGTGTCTCGGTTAATGATACTTTTGTCATGAATGCATGGGCAGCAGATCAAGAAGCTGAGAATATTAGTTTTATTCCTGATGGAAATGGTGAATTTACTGACGGCATGGGCTTATTAGTAGAAAAAAATGAGATAGGTTTTGGAAAGCGTAGCTGGCGTTATTCAATGTTAGTAAAAGACGGCGTTATTGAAAAAATGTTTATTGAACCGGATTTACCCGGCGACCCATTTGAAGTGTCTGATGCTGACACTATGCTTCAATACATTAATCCAGAAGCAGTGCAAACAACACAAGTTAGTTTATTTACTAAACCAGGCTGCCCGCATTGTGCCAGAGCAAAAGATCTGCTGATGGAACAAGGCTTGCAATACGAAGAGCTGACTTTGGGAAATGATATTAGTATTTCAGCGATGCGTGCTATTGCTAATGCTGATACGGTTCCACAAATCTTTATTGACGGAAAGCACATTGGTGGCGCTGATGAGTTAGCGAAACATTTTGCTTAAAAGCTAGAAACACTTATTTTTTAATGCTTTAGTGGCACCTTTCTTCTTAACTTATTTTTGAAGACAAGGTGCCTTTTTATTTTCTATTCTTATAAAACTGAGATGTTGAGTCATTGCTTTACGAGCAATATAATGTCTAATTTTGAAACTCCCTCTCATTGCTTATGTTGAAATGAAGTAGAACTAGTAATTAAATTAATTGGTATAATCTAATTACTTTCTTTTAGATTAGAATCATTTTATGGACAACCAGCCTTACAACTCACTACACGGCATCACTTTAAAAGCGATAGTTACCGAGCTTGAAGCATACTTTGGTTTTGAAGCTTTAGGGAAACAAATTAACATAAATTGTTTTACTAAAGATCCTAGTATCAAATCTAGTTTGAAATTTCTTAGAAAAACACCTTGGGCACGTGAAAAAGTAGAGCAGCTTTATATCAAAAATAAACATCTATTATCGAGTCAATTATCATAAAACAGAAGCATAGTAATAAATAAGCGATTAAACACTGGAATTAATTATAAAAATAACCAATGATGTTGCTTATATTCTCTTTTATAGTACTAGTAAAATATCATGACCTCTCCTAACCACTATATTCTTACCTGGCAATGCCCAGATAATACCGGCGTATTAGCAAAGGTATCGCAAAGTTTATTTGAGCATGGCGCCTTCATTACCGAAACATCACAATATAGTGATCCCTATACTGAAACCTTTTTTTCTCGTATTGCCTTTGATGATCGTAATTTAACCGTTTCTGCTAGCGAATTTATTGAAGCGCTAAATGCGTTAGCTAAACCGTTATCTATGGAATATAAGTTACGTAATCAAAGTGATGTACCTAATGTGATTATTGCTGTTTCAAAAGATGACCATTGTTTGGTGTCATTATTAACTAAGTGGAAATCAGGTGCTTTGCCTATAAATATTGTTGCAGTAATGTCAAATCATCAAGATTGTAAGGCTTTAGTTGATTGGCATGGTGTACCTTTTCATCATTTTCCTATAATTGCTGAAAGTAAAGCTGAACAAGAAAAAAAAATACTAACGTTAATGAAAGAAACAAAAACAGATTTATTAGTTTTAGCACGTTATATGCAAATTTTATCCGATGATTTATGCCAGCAATTATCAGGGCGAGCTATTAATATCCATCATTCTTTTTTACCTAGCTTTAAAGGTGCTCGTCCCTATCATCAAGCGCATGCTCGAGGCGTCAAAGTCATTGGTGCAACGGCACATTATGTAACTGCTAATTTAGATGAAGGGCCTATTATTGCGCAGGAAGTAAAACCAATAAACCATACTTTCACTATTAAGCAAATGGTGCATATGGGACACGACTTAGAAGCAACTGCATTGAGTCACGCGGTCAGAATTCATGCTGAGCAACGAGTTTGTTTAAATGGTGATAAAACCGTAATACTTGCTTGATGTATATAGCAAAATAGTTTTAGTGAATGGAATGTCGAGTCAAACCATAACCATAAACCGTTCGCCCTGAGCGTCTCCGTTCGCCCTGAGCGTCTCCGTTCGCCCTGAGCGCGAAGCAGTCGAAGGGGACTGTTAATATAATATAATCTCTAGAGCACAGAGGCCCTTCGACAAGCTCAGGATAAACGGTCTCGGGGTAATCAGAGCACAGAGGCCCTTCGACAAGCTCAGGATGAATGGTCTCGGGGTAATGAGAGCACAGAGGTCCTTCGACAAGCTCAGGATGAACAGATGAATTTAAGGTTAGCATGGCTAAATTCATCTATACAAATTTGTGTAATGAATTGCTGTCTTCAGCCTACGTAATCCAGCGTTATCAGTCCCTAAGTTACTCAAAGAGAAAGTATTTTATTCATTACATGTAGTGTCTCTTTGATAACTTGAAACTAGCCATTACTTTTTAGTGGTGAATGACGTAAAATAGCGTCATTAATCGTTCAAAAAGTATCAAGTTCATGGCTCGTACAAAAAAATCTAGAAAACCTGGTGGTGCACCCACCGCAAAACCTAAGTTAAGTAAAGTTGAATTAGCGAGTGTTGAAAAAAGGTTACGTAAAAAAAATGGCAATAAACCAGGTAACCGTCAACAAGAAGCAATGTTTACTAAAAATCCTGATCAACAGTCAGATAAGCATAAAGATCCTCGAATTGGTAATAAAACACCGATAGATCTGGGTGGAACAGCGGTTCAGGACAAGAAAAAACCAGCTAAAGTCGTTAAAACTAAGCAAGATCCTATTGCGGCAATACGTGTAGTTAATACAGAGAAAGCACAAAATGCTGCTGAAGAAATCGTAGATATTGCTCAAGAATTAGAAAATATTGAAGCTGATGAGCGTTTACAGACTATCTTGGCTAAGCAAGAACAAGAACTATCCTTAACCGAGGAAGAAGTTGATTACTTTAATGAGTTAATGGATCGCCATCAACAATTAAGTGAACAATTGGATGAAGAGCCTGAAGACGAAAAAACTAACGTTAATGCTAGCTCAGAAGAAGACTTATGGGATAAGTTGGATAATGCGTCTTTACCCGTTGACTCGGATAAATTTGAATAAGGCTTATTAAAATGGATAATTACTGGTTTTATGCCATTATATTAGCCGTAGTTATTATCGCTACTCTATCTTTTTATGCCGCTAAATTATTACGACAACTGACCAAGCAAAAAAAATTGCAGCAGCAAGTTGAATTAATACGTCAACAAGGGCTTGCCTCGCATGATCATAAAGTGCTTGCTAGCGTGCACATTATTACTCGCGCTATGAAAGAAGAGCAATGTGATTTTAGTGAAGGTTGTTGGCGATTATCTGTATTGCTAGCTTCGTTGAAAATGAGTAGTGAGCTCGATCTGCAATTCCCTGCTATATTTAAGTTATATAACGAGATTAAACATCTTTCTATTCTTGATGGTCGAAAGAAGTTAGCTAAGACACAGCGGATGAAGCAAGATTATCAACGTATGACCTTAGAAGCGCAATTACACAGTGAAATAGTGCAAGAACTTGATCTACTTCAACAATACACCGTTGAAAGAATGAGTATACTAAAGGCATAGCTTAATTTATTACTCTGGTGTTCACTAATTGGACATAGACAATAATTAAGTGTTAGATTTCCAATTGAAATACTTCTGGAATAGCCCCTTAATTTTGAGGTTTGTATTATGACTGAACAATTAAAAGTACAATTTACTAACCGTATTATTGAATTACAACAGCGCATTAGTGCAATTCATCGTGACTTTGCTGATGGACGAGATACTGATTGGGCAGAGCAGGCAGGTGAGCGTGAAAATGAAGAAGTACTCAACGCACTTGAATCTGAAGCCAAAGTTGAAATTCAGCATCTATCTAATGCGATTACACGCATGGAAAACGGTAGTTATGGTATTTGCCAAACTTGCGGTGATGAAATTGCAAAGCAACGGCTACAAGTTCAACCAGCAGCGACAAACTGTATTCAATGCGCTGATTAGGTAGTTTACCCTCGTTACACTGTATAAGCCTCGTCGTTCAAATAATCCTTTCGACATTAAAATGGAAAGACTTGCGCTTAATCAATATTGTTAAAATTTCGTTATGTATAGTGTTCACTCGTTAGTTAAATAGTGCCTGAACTTAAGGTGTGAACAAGATGCAAGTGAGTCAGTTTTTCGATCCTAAATTACTCAGTAAATATAATACTAGTGGTCCAAGGTATACTTCATATCCTACGGCATTAGAGTTTCATGATGACTTTAAGCATCGCGATTTTGTGCAAGCAATAAAGGACTCACCTAATCGTGAATTATCTTTGTATGTGCACATACCTTTTTGTCATACACTTTGTTATTACTGTGGTTGTAATAAGGTTATTAGCCGTCATCGTGACAAAGCGGACACCTATCTTGAATATTTAGCACAAGAAATTGCTCTGCAAGCCCCTTTATTTACAGAATATACAGTAAAACAATTACACTGGGGTGGAGGCACACCAAGTTTTTTAACGCATAAACAAATCACTACGTTAGTTAATTTATTGAAAGACAAGTTTAGCTTTTCTGATGATTTAGAAATGAGTATTGAAATAGATCCGCGCGAAATTGAAATGAACTTGGCTGAACATTTGTTTTCACTCGGTTTTAATCGTTTAAGCCTGGGCGTACAAGATTTAGATTTAAAAGTACAAGAAGCCATTAACCGTGTGCAATCAACGCAGTTTATTGGTGACTTTATCGGTCATGCAAAATCGGTAGGTTTTAAGTCGATTAATATTGATTTAATTTATGGTTTACCTCACCAAACATTAGAAAATTTTGCCAAAACATTAGACAAAGCGCATGAGTGGGATGTAGATAGAATTTCACTTTTTAGTTATGCGCATATACCTAGTCGGTTTGCGGCTCAACGTAAATTGCGTGATGAATGGTTGCCTAATACTCAAGAAAAATTTGCATTAATGAAACTTTCCATCGAAACGTTATGTGCTTATGGCTATGACTTTATTGGCATGGACCATTTCGCTAAACCTAATGATGAACTGTCAATAGCTCAAGGCAATGGCACTTTACATCGAAATTTCCAAGGTTACACTACCAAAGGTGGTTGTGATTTACTTGGTCTTGGTGTGTCATCAATTAGCGCTATCGGTAATAGCTTTAGCCAAAATATTAAAGATCTAAAAACCTATTATCAAGCGATTGAAACGCAGCAACATGCACAAGTAAAAGGCGTAAGCTTGTCACAAGATGATATTATTCGTGGAGAAGTTATTCGTGAATTAATGTGTAACTTATTTTTAGATAAAAACAAAATCAGTAAAAAATATAATATTGAGTTTGATAGTTACTTTAGTGATGATTTACCTCTGCTTGACACTTTTATCGCTGATGACCTTGTGGTAAATACTGCTGATAGTATTGACGTGGCGCAAAAAGCTCGCTTACTTATTCGTATTGTTTGTATGAGTTTTGATGCTTATATGAAAAAACATATCAATCAGCAACGTTTTTCACGTGTAATTTAACCCTTGACCCTCCCTTCGACAGGCTCAGGGCGAACGGAAAGAATTAGGGCAATCGGAAAGAATTAGGGCGAACGGAAAGAATTAGGGCAATCGGAAAGAATTAGGACGAACGGAAAGAATTAGGGCGAACGGAAAGAATTAGGACGAATGATAAATAAATCGCGACTTAACTGGCGACTTCAATCACTCCTAAACTAAACTCACATCCGGCACTACTAAATACCAATCTAGTGCCGTTTTTTGTTGTCACTTCTTTAGCTAAATCAATCCATTGATAATAAACATTACGATGTATCTTCGCCAATAGGTTACGACGAACGATAACATATAGTTCTCCTGCCTCGTTAGCTGATAAGGGGTGATTTTCATCTAGAATAAACTCATCGCCAATATTATTTTTAACACACATGGTCGTTTGAGATTCATCTTGCCAATGCCACTCGGTTAGCACAAAAGGTGCATCATCAACGGTAATTTTTATTTTCTCGACGGGTGTCACTAAATAATAATCATCACCTTCCATTTTCAGTACAGAAGCGAGTAATCTTACTAAATTGGCTCGTTTGAAAATAGTACCCGTATAAAACCAATCACCATTGGCTTTAATTTGAAGGTCCATTTCCCCACAGTAATCAGGATTCCACTCTTCTACCGGTGGAATTTTAGGCGTTGAGGTAATGCCTTTCGAAGAAAGTTGATGGGTAATTGATTCTAGCGACATAAAAGGAGTCTTGATGTATAAATAAGGGTCTATATGCGAATAATAGATTAATCCTATAGCTAAAGACAAGTTTTGCATTAGGGTTTCTGTGTCATAAAGCTATTCACGTTGAACCCTAACTTTAATTTTGCTTTGATCATTAACATGACATGTACTTTCTTTTGCGCCTATTCTATTCATAATATTACCCGTAACATCAGTGCATGGATAAAGGTGTGATCTCAATATCTATATTACTTAATTGTCTACCAGCACTGTTGAATATCTATCCAATTTAAGGCAGTATTTATCCAATTTCATCGAATTAACTTTTGCTTAACTTATTTATAGATAAAACATTAAATAATACAGCGCAACGACAATGACCGAATAATTAAGGAACATTAATGAAACCCAATACTAAACCGGCCAACCCTAACTTTTCTTCAGGCCCATGTACTAAACGCCCAGGTTATAATCTTGCAGCACTCAATACAGACAGTTTAGGACGTTCTCATCGTAGTGCTATAGGCAAAGAGCGTTTACAAAAAGCAATTACTGAAACTTCACGGTTATTAAACTTACCTGAAGGCTATAAAGTAGGCATTGTACCGGGTTCTGATACTGGCGCTATGGAAATGGCTATGTGGTCACTGTTAGGTCAACGTCCTGTTGATGTATTTGCATGGGAGTCTTTTGGCTCTGGTTGGGGCACCGACGTTGCGAAACAATTGAAATTAGATAATGCCCGTACATTTACTGGAGAATATGGTGACCTACCTGATTTTTCACAGGCCAATGCTGATCACGACATTATTTTTACTTGGAATGGCACAACCTCGGGCGTTAAAGTAGAAAATGTAGATTGGATCAGTGATCAACGCACGGGTTTAACAATTTGTGACGCTACCAGCGCAGTATTTGCCATGGAAATCGATTGGGACAAAATTGATGTTGCTACGTTTAGTTGGCAAAAAGTACTCGGCGGCGAAGGTGCTCACGGTATGTTAATTTTAAGCCCAAGAGCCATCGAACGATTAGAGTCTTATACGCCATCTTGGCCAATACCTAAAATATTTGCTTTAACCAAAAAGAGCAAGTTAATTGAGGGTATTTTCAAAGGTGCCACGATCAATACACCGTCTATGTTATGTGTTGAAGATTACCTTGATGCCCTCAATTGGGTTGAAGACATTGGTGGTTTATCTGCGGCCATAGCAAAGAGCCAAGGTAACTTACAAGTATTAGCCGAATTTGTCGACCAAAACGACTGGATAAGCTTCTTAGCAAAAACAGCTGAAACTTGTTCAAATACTAGCGTATGTTTTGAATTAAAAGCGGATGCAGCACAAGTTAAAACACTGATTAAATTACTCGACGATGAAAGTGTTGCCTTTGATATAGGCGCTTATCGCGACGCCCCTGCGGGTTTGCGTATTTGGTGTGGCGCAACAGTTGAAAGGTCAGACTTAGTGGCCTTACTCCCTTGGTTAACTTGGGCATATCAACAAGCTACCGCATAATATGATCAACCCGCTATTTACGTTAAATAGCGGGTTTTTTATGCTTCACCTGTTCCACGTTAAGTCGGCAGTTTATCATTCCATTTAATTTCAGCAAATAACTACTAAAGAGTCTTATATGAAAAAAATTAGAACTTATAATAATATTGCAGCGAAAGGATTAAATAAATTTCCCACAGATAGTTATCTTGTTGATGCTGCTTGTGAAGCGCCAGATGCTATTTTATTACGCAGTCATAAACTACATAATGAAGTACTACCCCAGTCAGTACTTGCTATTGCCCGAGCCGGGGCGGGCGTTAATAACATTCCTGTTACCGACTATACCCCTCAAGGTATTGTTGTTTTTAATACGCCAGGTGCAAACGCTAATGCGGTAAAAGAGTTAGTGCTAGCCAGTTTACTACTTAGCTCTCGCGGTATTACCCAAAGTATGAACTACGTTGACTCTTTAGGATCAGAAACTGACGCAGCACAATTAACTAAAAAAGTAGAGGCGGGTAAGAAACAATATGGTGGCTCGGAGCTTGAAGGAAAAACGTTAGGTGTTGTTGGGCTAGGTGCCATTGGGGCTAAAATTGCCAATCTCGCTTTAAGCTTAGGGATGAAAGTTATTGGTTATGATCCAAAACTGAGTGTTGAGGCAGCATGGCAATTATCTTCTGAGGTAACACGCGCTGCCAACTTAAATTCATTATTAGCGCGTTCTGATTATGTTACTTTGCATGTGCCTATGTTTGAAGCAACGCGAGGCTTGATGAACGACGACGCATTTTCTGCTATTAAAAAAGGGGCAAAACTGATTAATTTAGCCCGAGGAGAATTAGTTGAAGAAGCCGCGGTAATTGCGGCTTTAGACTCAGGAAAATTAACTAGTTACATTGCTGACTTTCCAAGTGAAGTATTAATCGCCCATGAGAAAGTGATTTTATTTCCACATCTAGGGGCAAGCACGGTAGAAGCCGAAGAAAATTGTGCCGAAATGGGCGCCTATCAATTAATCGATTTTTTAGATAATGGTAACATTATTAATTCTGTTAATTTTCCTGCCGTTTCCATGGAACGAACTACAGGATACCGCGTAACATTTGCGAATGACAATATACCTAAGGTGCTAGGTACGGTATTAAACCTATTAGCTGATTTGAATATTAACGTACTTGATATCGTGAATAAAAGTCGAGATGAAATTGCCTATACTATTCTAGATATAGAGCAAGAGCCTACAACAGCGTTACTCGATAAACTCTCTAATGTTGAACATGTTTTTCATGTGAGAAGCGTTTAAACCAAGCGAAATAACATAAGATGAGTAGAACAGTCGCTCATCTTATTATGTTCACCTATTGGAGAGAGTGAACAATTGAAAACCGTCTACATAAAAGTGTTACTTGTATAAAAATATAATATGCAATTTTACTTGCACAAAGCATAGTAACTCATTAAAATCCGCGCATTGTTTCAAACCTAGAATCAATATAAGTACTACCTCAGTGGTGGCTATAGCTCAGTTGGTAGAGCCCCGGATTGTGATTCCGGTTGTCGAGGGTTCAAGTCCCTTTAGCCACCCCATCTTTATTTCATTACATGCCAATGTAGTGGGAATTGTAAAAATCGGTGATTAGCGCAGCTTGGTAGCGCACTTGGTTTGGGTCCAAGGGGTCGCAAGTTCGAATCTTGCATCACCGACCACTTTTTATATCTCAATAACACATCCTCTAAATTGAAATGCATGCAGTGCCTTTGTTTACCTTATTTAAGGTTTGAATTTTAGCCACTATTCTTATGGTTTAATTGACTATTTGTTCTGCTGATTCTTAACTATAATTTTCCTAGTAAACTTGCTCTTGCAAGTTCTTTTATGTATCGCTATAATTTGGCGTCATAAATTTTAATCGTTCGTATGAACAAGGCACTTTTTACTACCTTATAAATAAGGTAAGTAAACATTAGTGCATTATAAGAAAGCGTAGCACGCTAATTTTTGAGGTAATTAAATGCAAGTTTCAGTTGAGACAACACAAGGTTTGGAACGTCGTTTGACTATTTCTGTTCCAGCCGAAACGGTAGATGTTGAAGTTAAAAATCGTCTTCGTCAAGTGAGTAAAACACAACGTATTGACGGTTTTCGTCCAGGTAAAGTACCACCGTCAGTTATTCAAAAGCGCTTCGGTAAGTCAGTACGTCAAGAAGTTGCAGGTGAAATCATGCAACGTAATTTTGTTGACGCCATCATTGCAGAAAAAATTAATCCAGCAGGTCGTCCTTCATTCGTCGCTAAAAGTAATGAAGATGGCAAAGCATTAGAGTTTGAAGCAACATTTGAAATCTATCCTGAAGTTGAATTAAAAGACTTGGAAAAAATAGCGGTAGAGCGTCCAGACGTTGAAGTTAACGATTCAGATTTAGATGAAATGTTTCAAACATTACAAAAGCAACATCAAACATGGAAAGAGAACAAACGTGTAACCAAGAAAGGTGACAAGTTAACACTTGATTTTAATGGTCGAGTTGATGGTGAAGAATTCGAAGGTGGTAAAGCTGAAGGATTTGAACTTGAACTTGGTGCAGGTCGCATGATCCCAGGTTTCGAAAAAGAAATCACGGGTATGAAAGCAGGCGAAGAAAAAACGATTAAAGTAACATTTCCTGATGATTACCATGCCGAAAACTTAAAAGGTAAAGAAGCTGAATTTGATATCGTTGTGCATAAAACTGAAGGTTCAGTATTACCCAAAGTTGACGAAGAGTTTGCGAAACTTTTCGGTGTTCAAGAAGGTGGCGTTGATGCTTTACGTGCAGAAGTTAGTAAGAATATGGCACGTGAATTAACGCAAGCTGTTAAGGGAAAAGTTAAAGAGCAAGTAATTGAAGGCTTATTAGCAGGTCATGAAGTTGGTTTACCATCAGCATTGGTTGCTCAAGAAGTTGATGTTTTACGTCAACAAGCTATGCAGCGCTTTCAAGGCCAAATGGATCCAAAAAACTTACCTGAGCTACCAAGTGAAATGTTTACAGAGCAAGCTGAACGTCGCGTTAAAATTGGTTTGTTATTAGGTGAAGTGATTAAAGTTAACGAATTAACCGTTGATAATGCTAAAGTGGATGAGTTAATTGCTACTGCTGCTTCTGCTTACGAAGATCCAAAAGAAGTTATCGAATACTATGCAAACAACAAAGAATTGATGCAGCAAATGCAAAATGTTGCTTTAGAAGAGCAAGCAGTTGAATTTTTAGTTGAAAAAGCTGATGTATCGAGCAAAAAAGCTAGTTTTAAAGATATTATGAACCCAGAAGGTAAGTAATACCGCTTTTTATATTGACAAAAAGCTGCGCAATCGCTTAAATGGCTTATATGGAAACATATAAGCCATTTTATTTTATACCCGTTCCACTTTTTTTACATTAGGTTTTAGGGAAGGTACACACTTGTTTACTTCACAGCATGCATCTCAGTTTAATTCACAAATTAATTCTCAAAGTTCATCTTCTAATCCAGAAAGCGCTTTAGTGCCTATGGTAGTAGAGCAAACCGCGAAGGGTGAACGTTCTTATGATATTTATTCTCGACTATTAAAAGAGCGAGTTATCTTTTTATGTGGTCAAGTTGAAGATCACATGGCGAATTTAATCATTGCCCAACTATTGTTTTTGGAATCAGAAAGTCCAGATAAAGATATTTTTATTTATATTAACTCGCCGGGTGGTTCAGTAACTGCGGGTATGGCAATTTACGATACAATGAAATTTATTAAGCCAAACATCAGTACTGTTTGTATTGGTCAAGCCGCTAGTATGGGAGCATTTTTACTTTCGGGTGGCACGAAAGGGAAGCGTTATTGTCTACCTAATGCGCGGGTAATGATTCATCAACCGCTTGGTGGCTTTCAAGGTCAAGCATCAGATTTTGAAATTCATGCAAAAGAAATTTTGTATATTAAAGATAAGCTAAATCGTTTAATGGCCGAGCATACCGGACAACCATTAGAGAAAGTAACGCAAGATACTGACAGAGATAATTTTTTAAGTGCAGAAAGTGCGGTTGAATATGGTTTAGTTGACTCCATATTAGAACAAAGAAACAGTTAAATTTTTTGAGCACACTATTTAATCAAATAATGGTGTACTGAATAAATGATAAAATTACTACTATACTTAGTTTATATGAACAGTTTGTAGCTAATTAACAGAATTAAGATATTTAGAGGTAGGGCATGACGGATATTAAAAGCGGTGACGGTGACAACGGTAAGTTACTTTACTGCTCATTTTGTGGCAAAAGCCAACATGAAGTTCGTAAGTTAATTGCTGGGCCTTCAGTATTTGTTTGCGATGAATGTGTTGAACTATGTAATGACATTATTCGTGAAGAAATCAAAGAGATCTCACCCAAAACAGAAAGTGAAGCATTACCTTCTCCTGTAGAAGTACGTGAAAGCTTAGATGACTATGTTATTGGTCAGGACCATGCGAAAAAAGTGTTAGCGGTTGCGGTTTATAACCATTATAAACGTTTACGTAATGGTGACTCTCATAATGGTGTTGAGTTAGGTAAAAGTAATATTCTCCTAATCGGTCCAACGGGTTCAGGTAAAACCTTATTAGCGCAAACCTTAGCACGTTTGCTTGATGTGCCTTTTACTATGGCAGATGCCACAACACTAACTGAAGCCGGTTATGTTGGTGAGGATGTTGAGAATATTATTCAAAAACTATTACAAAAATGTGATTATGATGTTGAAAAAGCTCAACGTGGTATTGTTTATATTGACGAAATAGATAAAATTTCTCGTAAATCAGACAACCCTTCAATTACGCGTGATGTATCAGGTGAAGGTGTTCAACAAGCATTATTAAAACTTATTGAAGGTACCATTGCTTCTGTGCCACCACAAGGTGGACGAAAGCATCCTCAACAAGAATTTTTACAAGTTGACACGTCTAAAATTTTATTTATATGTGGTGGCGCTTTTTCTGGCCTTGATAAAGTGATTGAGCAACGTTGTCAAACCGGCACAGGTATAGGCTTTGGTGCTGAAGTACGTGGTATCGATGAAAAAGTGACTTTAACAGAGCGTTTAGAGGAAGTTGAACCTGAAGATTTAGTAAAATACGGTTTGATTCCTGAGTTTATTGGTCGTTTACCTGTTGTTGCAACCTTACGTGAATTAGATGAATCTGCATTAATTCAAATTCTACAAGAGCCTAAAAATGCGTTAACAAAACAGTTTGTTGCATTATTTGATATGGAAGACGTTGAATTAGAATTTAGAGAAGATGCACTTCGCGCAATCGCTAAAAAAGCCATGGATAGAAAGACAGGTGCTCGTGGTTTACGCTCTATTGTTGAAGCCGTATTACTCGATACTATGTATGAACTACCATCGATGGAAAATGTGAGTAAAATAGTCGTAGATGAAACCACGATAAAAGGTGAATCTAAACCCTTGGTTATTTACGATAGTAAGCAAGATAAAGCTGCTTCAGAGTAAATAAATTAACGGTTAAAATTTAAAGAGCCCTTGCGGCTCTTTTTTATTTCTAAAACTCACCACTAGAAACTTATTTTTATTGCTTGTAACTTCTTTATTTATCCCCATATACTTTCTAATCAGCAATTTATAACACTTTTCAAAGAGACTCACATGACTAAAGAATTATCTGGTGTAGTTGAAATCCCCGTACTTGCCTTAAGAGATGTTGTCGTTTATCCGCAAATGGTTATTCCTTTATTTGTTGGTCGAGAAAAATCTATTCGTTGTTTAGATCTTGCTATGGAAAATGATAAGCAAGTTTTTTTGGTGGCACAAAAAGATGCTGCTATTGATGATCCTCAAGCCAAAGATGTTTATGAAGTAGGTACAGTAGCGACCATTTTACAAATGTTAAAACTTCCTGATGGCACGGTAAAAGTCTTAGTGGAAGGTGTACAGCGGGCAAAAGTGACAGAATTTGTTGAAACTCAAGAATATTTTAGTGCAAATGTTGAGTATTTATCGATTGAAGGTGATTTAGAGGATGATCTTGAAGTATTAATTCGCTCTGCCATTTCACAATTTGAAGGTTATGTAAAACTGAATAAAAAAATTCCACCAGAAGTGCTTACCTCTGTTTCAGGTATTGACGATGCTCAGCAGTTAGCTGATACCATGGCTGCTCATATGCCGCTAAAGCTTGGCGATAAACAAAAAATATTAGAGATTATTAATGTTGCTAAGCGGTTAGAGCATTTAATGGCGCTAATGGAAGGTGAAATTGATTTATTACAAGTAGAGAAAAAAATTAGAACGCGTGTTAAAAAACAAATGGAAAAAAGTCAACGTGAGTATTATTTGAATGAGCAAATGAAAGCTATTCAAAAAGAGCTTAATGAAGGGGATGAAACACCTGACGAGCTTGAGTTAATGGCTAAGCGTATTGACGAAGCACAAATGCCAGAAGAAGCAAAAGATAAAACGTTGGCTGAATTGCAGAAGTTGAAAATGATGTCACCCATGTCAGCCGAAGCGACAGTCGTGCGTAGTTATATTGATTGTATGATCAATGTGCCATGGAAAAAGCGTAGTAAATTAAAGCGTAATCTAGCATTAGCACAAGAAGTATTAGACAAAGACCATTATGGTCTAGATAAAGTTAAAGAGCGTATTCTAGAGTACCTTGCCGTGCAACAACGAGTGAGTCAGTTAAAAGGTCCTATTCTTTGTTTAGTAGGGCCTCCTGGAGTTGGTAAAACCTCATTAGGTCAATCTATTGCTAAGTCTACAGGGCGAAAATACATTCGTATGGCGCTAGGGGGAGTGCGTGATGAAGCCGAAATTCGCGGGCATCGCCGAACCTATATAGGCTCCTTACCAGGTAAGCTAATTCAAAAAATGTCAAAAGTTGGTGTGAAAAACCCATTATTTTTATTAGATGAAATCGACAAGATGGCTTCAGATATGCGTGGCGATCCGGCTTCTGCTTTGTTGGAAGTGTTAGATCCTGAGCAAAACACCACTTTTAACGATCATTATTTAGAAGTTGATTATGACTTATCAGATGTTATGTTCGTTGCGACATCTAATAGTATGGACATTCCTGGCCCATTGCTTGATCGTATGGAAGTTATTCGTTTATCAGGATATACCGAAGATGAAAAACTTAATATCGCTCGAGATCACTTAGTAGATAAACAAATAAAACGTAATGGCTTAAATAGTAAAGAAATAACAATCGATGACAGTGCCATTATGGGCATTATTCGATATTACACCCGAGAAGCAGGGGTACGTAACCTTGAACGTGAGATATCTAAATTATGCCGCAAAGCGGTAAAATCTATTCTATTAGACAAAACATTGAAAAATGTCGTTATCAATCAAGATAACCTAGATGAATTTCTAGGAATACAACGATTTGATTATGGTAAAGCCGATGATGAAAATCGTGTGGGATTAGTAACAGGCTTAGCATGGACACAAGTGGGTGGTGAATTATTAACGATAGAGACAGCATCAGTTCCAGGTAAAGGTAAATTAACTTACACAGGATCTTTAGGTGATGTCATGCAAGAGTCTATTCAAGCGGCGATGACAGTTGTGCGTAGCAGAACGGAAAAATTACGTATTAATGAAAACTTTTATGAAAAACGTGATATTCATGTGCATGTGCCTGAGGGAGCGACACCAAAAGATGGCCCCAGTGCTGGTATAGGAATGTGTACTGCACTTGTTTCTAGTTTAACCGGAAATCCAGTTAAAGCCGACGTTGCTATGACAGGAGAAATCACCTTGCGGGGTGAAGTTTTAGCTATAGGTGGTTTAAAGGAAAAATTATTAGCAGCACATCGTGGTGGTATCAAAACGGTCATTATTCCTCATGAAAATGAACGTGATCTAATAGAAATACCTGAAAATGTTAAAGCTGATTTATCTATTCATCCTGTAAAATGGATAGATGAAGTACTGAAACTGGCGCTTGAACACCCAGTAGAACAGTGGCAAGCAGAATGATTTTATTTGATAACGTTGTTTTTTGATAATAAATCAGTTAAAAAAGTCATTATTTAGTATGAAATTGTAATTAAGTCTTTTCAAATGCTGAAATTATGGTAAGTTAAGGACGCTTATATCGCTAGACCCCTTATATATCATGCATAAAGCATATTTCTATGAGAACTAGCAGAAAAGTTTTTCTAAACTATACGCTTAAAGTTCAAAGACAATTATTTTACCTAGAGTAAATAAAATTTCTACAGAACGAACTCTTATCAACCCCCTTATTAAGGGCAGTAAAAGTAGCGTTTTAATAATAACAATTGAAGGGGAATACACTATGAATAAATCTCAACTTATCGATAAAATTTCTGAAGGCGCTGACATTTCAAAAGCTGCTGCTGGTCGCGCATTAGATTCATTTATTGGTGCTGTAACTGAAGAGCTACAGAATGGTGAGCAAGTTGCTTTAGTTGGTTTCGGTACTTTTTCTGTACGTGACCGTGCTGCACGTTCTGGTCGCAACCCACAAACAGGTGCTACTATTCAAATAGCAGCGGCTAAAATACCTGCATTTAAAGCAGGCAAAGCATTAAAAGATGCTTGTAATGGCTAATTTTTGATTAATTGCTTTTAGCAATTTTTTTATAGTACAGATATATAACAGACCACCTAAAGGTGGTCTTTTATTTTTAGCTTATTTAAAAATAGTATCTATTTACCTTTCTCTGAGATATACGTCATTTTTTAAGTCTCTAGTACATAATGTTATGTATCAATGCAGAGATTTTAATGATTATACCCTGCAGATAACAGTAGATAGATAGTAGTAACAATAAAATGAATCTTACACTTCAAGCAGCGGTCTGCATCTGTTAAAATCGCGAGCAATAAAAAATTATAGCCTGAACTCTCTATGTTATAGAGATCGGCTTTATCGGCTATACCTTAAATAAATGAGATAAAGATGTTAGAAAATATTCGAGAAAGTTCGCAGGGCATGACAGCCAAAATTATTCTTGGCCTTGTTATATTAACTTTTGCTCTGGCTGGCATTGGTAGTTACACTAATTCTGTTGATACGTCTGTTGCGACGGTTAATGGTGAAAAAATTAGTCAACAAGCATTCAATAAAGCTTATCAAGCGCAACGTAACCGTATGGCTCAACAATTTGGCGATATGTTTGATACTTTATCTAATGATAGTAACTATATGGCCAATTTTCGTCAGGGTGTTTTAGATAATTTAATTAATGAGCGGTTAATCGATCAAAGTGCAGAAAGTCTTGCTATTCGTGTATCAGATGAGCGACTTAAAAAAACGATAAGAGAAATGCCTGAATTTCAAGTGGATGGTGTTTTTGATAATAACCGCTACTTAACTATGATTAACCAATCTGGTTTTTTACAAACATCAAGTTTTCGAGATTATTTACGTGTTGAAATGACTCGTCGTCAATTATCTCAAGCACTTGTTTCTACTGAGTTTAACTTACCATACCAAGAAAAATTACAACAGGCTTTGCAAAATCAAACCCGTGATATCCGTTTTGCCACTATTTCAGCAAAACAATTTGAAGCTGGAATTGATGTTAGTGAAGAAGAAATTAAGACTTACTATCAGGCTAATCAAATACGTTTTGAGAATAAAGAGCAAGTAAAGGTAGATTATATCCGTTTAAGTGTTGCTGATATCGCTAAAAACATCAGTGTTACCGATGACGAGGTTGCCACTTATTATCAAGATAATATTGCCAGTTTTACTCAAGCTGAACAGCGTCGTGTTTCACATATTCTCATAGAGTTCACTGAAGGTGATACTAATAGTGAAGCGACAGCTAAAACGCAAGCTGAAACTGCGTTAACTCGAATTGCAGAAGGAGAAGACTTTGCCACACTTGCTAAAGAATTATCAAATGATACTTTTAGTGGTGAAAACGGTGGTGATTTAGATTTTCTTGAAACAGGCGTAATGGAACCAAGTTTTGATGAAGCTGCTTTTGCATTAGCAATAGTAGGTGATACCACAGAACTAGTTAAAACAAGTTTTGGTTACCATATCATTAAATTGACTGAGCTTAAAAAAGAAGTCATTCAGAGTTTAGTGGATGTTAACACTCAATTACAGGCTAAAGTGAGTAATGAAAAAGCACAAGAGAAATTTTATATACTCACTCAGGAAATGGCACGGGTAAGTTTTGAGTTTCCAGACAGTCTTGAAGATGCTGCTAGTGAAGTTAATACAAAAGTGGCAACGTCAACTTGGTTATCTAACTCTGGATTAAATACCAATAATAAAGCCCCTTTTAATGATCCAAAAGTGCTTGAAGCAGCCTTTTCTGATTTGGTTTTACAAGATAATCTAAATTCAGATATTATTGAACTAAATGATAATGAAGCCCTAGTCGTACGTTTAAATACTTATCAAGAAGCTAAGGTTAAGCCATTAGTGGAAGTAAATGCGCAAATAAAAACAATACTAGTGGCACAAAAGGCGACTGAAAAAGCACAAAGTACGATTCAAAAACTATTGCTTCAATTTAAAGCGGGCAATGACATTACAGAACAGTTAACTAAAAATTATGTTAGTTTTACCGTGAAAAAGGATATTACGCGTTATAGTTCTGATTTAGATCAAAGTATTATTCGTGAAGCCTTTGTATTGCCCCATCCTACAGAGGGCGCTGTTTCAGCATCGACAGTCGCATTAAGTAATGGCGATTTAGCGTTAGTAGAGCTACAAGCGGTTAATATCATTGATTCGATTGCTACTCCACAACTTGCTCAACAGCAAACCTCTCAATTAGCCCAGTCAGTTTATAAAAGCTACGTTGAGTCATTAAAAGTAGATGCTGAAATTATTCGAGGTAAAGTAGCTGAACCGACAAAATACTAAATACAGTTAAATAAGTAGCGGGTTTTTAAAGACGCTACTTTACCTTGCTCTATAGTATTGATATTAAGACGCTTTCCTAACATTATGCTTTTTTAGGTTTTAGTTGGAAGCTCTGATTCATCAGTAACTTTTGAGTCACTTTATGTTGTGGCTTACTCATCACATCACGTGTTATACCTGACTCAACTACCTCTCCTTTGGATAACACCATAATATTGTCACTAAAATGGCGAATGATGCCTAGGTTATGGGAAATTAGGATATACGCTAAGCCCATCTGTTGTTGCAGGTCTAACAACAAGTTAATCATTTGTGAGCGTAATGACGGGTCTAGTGATGCTAAAGCCTCATCGAGTATTATCACCTTAGGTTGTAATATAATCGCTCTAGCAAGCGATATGCGTTGCTTTTGACCACCAGAGAACATATGAGGATAAAAATTCATATGATCGCCCAACAACCCTACTTTTTGTAATGTGATGCGAATAATCTCTTTGCGTTTTACTTCATTAAATAGAGTGTTGAGTTTTAGCGGTTCATCGAGTAATTGTAAAATAGTTAAGCTTGGGTTTAGCGTAGTGCCTGAATCTTGAAAGATCATCCTAATGTGTTGGCATCTTTGTTTATAACTAGCACTTTGTAGTGCTTGACCATTTAAATAAATACATCCGCTGCTTGCGGGTTCTGCCCCAACTAATAACTTAGCTAACGTTGATTTCCCCGAGCCAGTCTTACCAATAATAGCTAACGTTTGATGCGCATCAACATTAAAAGAAATAGGCGCTAAAACGGTAGTTTTTTTTCTATTAAACCAATAGTTTTTATGTCGATATGACTTACTGAGTTCTTTTACTTGAAGTAAACCGGACATATTAGCACGCTTCCTTTATTATTCTTTTAGAGGGCTTTTTAAGTGGCGTGAGGGGAAAGTGGCAACTGACTTTATGACCATGAAAATTAGTAACTGAGGGGGCATTTACGCAAGCTTTTTGCGCTCTAGGGCATCGGGGTCCTAAACGACAGCCAATAGGTATGTGTTGTAAAATCGGAATGCTGCCAGGTAATGTCATTAATCGAGACTTTGCTGGTAAATGTAAATTGGCACTGGGGCTACTATCTACTAGAGCTCTGGTATATGGGTGTAATGGCTTGTTAAATATTTGTTCTGTTGTACCCGCTTCAACAAATTGCCCACTATACATAACGGTAATTGTATTGGTCCAATGGGTTATATTTTCTAAATCATGGCTGATCAATAAAATAGACATGTTTTTTAATTGATTTAAACTGGCTAATAACCTAAATATTTGTCCTTGATTAGTATTCTCCATTGCTGCTGTTGGCTCATCCGCAATCAATAATATAGGCCTTCTTGCTAAGGCCATTGCAATCATGACCCGTTGACATAATGCGTCAGTTAACTGATGCGGATAACTCGTAAGGCAAGCGGTATGGTCTTTTATACCTACTTTATGTAAGAGTTTAATCGCTGAAGATTGACGTTGTTGTTTTCTTTGCCAAAAAAAACCTGATAGTTGACTACTATCAATGGCTTCTGTTAACTGTTCTCCAATAGCTGTCGTGGGATCCAAACAGGCCATAGGCTCTTGAAATATCATAGCAATATCGCGAGAGAGTAGCGTTTTGCGTTCTTCAATTGATAGGCGTAATAAATCAATGCCGCGCCAATGAAATCTATCAGCATGAACATGCCATTTATCATCTAGTACGCCAACAAGTGCTTGTGCTAATAGGGATTTCCCGGATCCTGATTCACCCACTAAACCTCGTACTTCACCTTCTTTCATGGACAAACTGACTTTATCAACGGCTAGTATATTTTGGTCATCATGAATGAGTTCAATGGATAGATTTCTAATATCAAGTAAATTCATTAGCGAGCCTTACGAAGTTTAAGTGCATGACGAATACCTTCACCAACAAGGTTGGTGGAAACCACCGCAAATAAAATAGCTAAACCGGGTAAGTAAACTGTCCATGGGGCTATATAGAATAGATCTAAACCATTCGCTAACGTGGCGCCCCATTCAGGTAATGGAATCTGCGCGCCCAAACCTAAAAAACCTAATGTGGCAATATCTAAAATAGCCGCAGATTGGGCTAAGGTTGCTTGTCCCATAATTCTGTCGGTAATATTAGGAAAAATTGAATAATACAATATTCTAAATGGACCAGCTCCATCTAACCTTGATGCGAGTACGTAATCTTTACGAGATTCTTCTTTTACCGCATAGCGAGTAATATGAATAAATTGAGGGATGAGTACCAGCACTACAGCCCAGACAGTATTACCAATGCCAGGGCCTAATATGGCAACAATAATAATGGCGAGCAGTAAAGATGGGATGGATAAAATAACATCGAGAAAATGATTAAGAAAGCTTGATTTAAGACCTGATGTCAACGCTGATAATGAGCCTATTATCACACCAATAACCAATGAAATAATGACCACGATAAAGCTAAGGCCAAAGGTCAGTGATGTACCGTACATGAGGCGCGATAACATATCTCGACCTAATTCGTCAGTGCCTAATAGATAACTAACATTACCGTCAATATGCCATGCTGGTGGTAGCAATAACATATCTAATTGCCCTTCAACTGGGGAGTGAGGGGCTAAAAGTGGTCCAAAAACAGCGAGTACTATTAAGAATAAAAAACAGCTCATTCCCACCATTGCAACGGGTGTTTTGCGAAAAATCGACCAAAGTTGCATAAAAGGAGAAGGAAAAATCTCTTCTAAATATATCTTATCACGCGCCATATTTATTTCCTCTAGCGAGCGGGTTTAATGCGGCATAAATAAAATCCGTTAGGATGTGCACTATAAAAATAAAGCATGACAAAACTAATAGGCCACTTTCGATGGCCGTATAGTCTCTTTGATAAATACTTTCTATAAGCCAACGACCTATTCCTGGCCAACTAAAAATGACTTCAGTGACCATTGCAATGGTCACTAAATTCGCAAATTGTAAACCAATGTGACGAATTATTTTAATTAATGCATTCCTAATGGCGTGTCGAAAAATAATTTGTCGAAAAGTTAACCCTTTAGCGCTTGCTGCACGAATATAACTAGTATCTAACACTTCGATCATTGAAGTACGGGCTAAGCGAATAAAAATGGTAGCGGGGGCTACGGCAATAACACAAGCCGGTAAAAAAATATGGGCGGAAGCATCATTAAAGGCTTGCCATTTATAAGGACTGTCACTCATAAGAATATCAATAAATTGAATTCCAGTTACTGCTTCTATTTCGAACAATAAACTTATCTGTCCAGCAGAGGGAAACCAACCTAAGTTGATAGAGAAAGTTAAGATGGCCAATAGCCCTAACCAAAAGACGGGTACTGAATAACCTAACATTGACACGGATAAAATCAAATTATCAGTGGGTTTATTATGCTTTATTGCCGCAATAAAGCCTAAAGGAATTCCAATAAGCATCGCAATGAGTAGTGCCACTAAACTGAGTTCAATAGTCGCCGGTAGTAGATTAACTATTTCAGTACTAATATCTGACTGGCTTGCCATTGATAAACCCAAGTCACCGTTGATGATATGGCCAAGATAAGCAATGTATTGCCAGAAAATATTACGGTGCGTTTGATAGGCCTCATTTAGCTCAATAAGTTGATTTGGTGTCGCATTAATCGCACCCGATAAATTAATTATTGCCTCTCCAGGAAATAAAAAATTGACGCTAAATGACAGTAGTGTCAATAATAACATGGTAAAGATAAATAGGCTTAATCGGCGTAAAGTGAAAACTAACATAATTAATTAACACCTGTATGAATGATGTCGTTTTTTCTACGTTTACGGCTCTGTTTTGTTCCTGTATTTTTACTGGTTAAATTGAGCTTAGCTACTTGGTAAAAATTGATACCGCCAAAGGGTGCTAGAATGTTACCGGTCACATTGTTCCCCCGAGCTTGATAACGTTTTGAGTGCGCAATTGGAATTAAGGGAACTTCTTGTCTAAGTATGGCCATAGCTTGAGCGTAGTATTTTTTTCTTTCATTAATCTTAGGCGTTTGTAATGCTTTTTTTATCATAGCATCATATTCTTGGTTACACCAAAAGGTGGTGTTAGTTCCTGCATGTGTAGCGGAACAACTTAGCATAGGGGTGAAAAAACTATCGGGGTCTGGATGATCAGCAGACCAACCTAATAAAAAACTTTGATGCTCACCACGTTTCAATCGTTGTAAAAAAGTATTCCATTCATAACTAATAATATTAACTTTTATATTTATATTTTTTAAGTCGCTTTGTATGAGTTTAGCCATCGTGATGGCATTGGGGTTATAAGGCCTTTGAATTGGCATGGCCCATAAATCCATAGTGAAGCCATCTGAGTAGCCAGCAAGGGTTAGTAGGCTTTTTGCTAATACAGGGTTAAATTTTTGTTTAGGAATGCTTTGATCAAAAGCCCATGATGTTTTGGGTAATATTGAATTAGCCATTTCAGCATTTCCTTGATATACCGCCTCAAGTAAAGTTTTTTTATTAATGGCATAACTGATTGCTTGCCTAACCAGTTTACTATCAAAGGGGGCTTTATTGACATTAAAACCAAAATAGCCAACATTTAATGCGGTTACCGCTTCTAACGATAAATCATTACGTTCAGTTATTTTTTTATGGGCAATAGGGTAAGCTGCAACATCACACTCCTTTGCTAGTAGCTTGGTTAATCTACCGGTGTTACTTGGGGTGATATCAAAGACTAGTTGCTCAATTTGTGCTGGTTCTTGCCAGTATTTTTCGTGCCGATAAAAGCGTATTAAGGATCCAACTCGATATTCTTTTAATTTAAAAGGTCCTGTTCCTATTGGGTGTGTATCTATATCTGATTTAGCTTTTTTCTTGGTGAGTTGTTCAGCATATTCAGCAGATAAAATGATAGCAAAATCACTAGCAAGGTTAGCTAAGAATGAATTGTCAGCGCGAGATAAGTGAAACCGTACGGTGTAATCATTAATTTTTTCGATATCATCAACTAAAGCACTTAAGTCTACATTTTCAAAAAAAGGGTAACGTCCACCAGAAACTAAGTGATATGGATGCTCAATATCTAATGCTCTTTTGAAACTAAAAATCACATCGTCGGCATTTAATAATCTACTCGGGGTAAAATAATCGGTGTGATGAAAAGTGACATTTTTACGCAAATAGAAGGTGATTTTCTTTCCATCACCAGTAACATGCCAAGACTTAGCTAAGGCCGGGCCTAATGTGTTTTCATCGCCCTGATAAGAAATTAATTTATCATATAGTTGTTTGGATGTGGCATCTATTGTTGTACCAGAAGTGACTAGTTGAGGATTAAATGTTTCTGGCGAGCCTTCAGCGCAATAAATAACACTGCGTTCACTTAATGATAGCTTCCCTCCCTCGTTACAGGCAGTTAACAATAATAAGCTGAGTAGGGCTGTTGGAACAAGCTTAAGATAATTCATCAGCAACACCCCCCTCAAGTAAATTATATTTTTTTAAGTAACCTCTCAGTTGATGATAGGTTAGTTCAAGTGCCTGGGCTGTTTTCTTTTGGTTGTATTGGCAATGGGCTAACGCTGATTTAATCAATTCAATTTCATAGTTTTGTGATAATAATTTTAACGATTGTGGAAAATCGGCACGAGTAGCAGAAAGTAGACTGGCTGTTTCTTTGATGTTGTCATTATCCGCTAGCTTATTTTTTGTTGAGGTATCGGATTGTTGCATACTATTATCAGACGAAGGTGCAGTGGCATTTTGTTGTACCTGAACTCTATCTACTGTCTTAATAAGATGAGTTGGTCTAAAAGGTGATTCAAAGGGATCAATAATTAAATCATGCACAGGTAAATGAGGGTTGTTACAGCGATAAACACTGCGTTCAATGACATTTTTTAATTCTCGAATATTACCTGGCCAAGAGTACTCTAGCATGGCCCGTTTGGCTTTCTCAGTAAAGCCACTAAACAGCTCGAGCTCTAATTCTCGCGCCATATTTATGGCAAAATGCTCTGCTAACATCAAAATATCATCAAGGCGCTCTCTTAATGGCGGCAAAGTAATCACATCAAACGCTAAACGGTCAAGTAAATCGGCTCTAAATTGTCCTGAAGCGGCTAAGGTCGGTAAATCTTCATTGGTTGCTGCGACTAAGCGAACGTCGGTGGTAATCGTGCGTGAACCGCCAACGCGTTCAAATTCACCATATTCAACAACACGCAATAACTTCTCTTGGATTAATCCAGAAGTATTCGCTATTTCATCTAAAAAAAGGGTGCCATTATCTGCTCGTTCAAATCGACCTTCGTGGCGTTTATTAGCGCCGGTAAAAGCACCAGAGTCATAACCAAAGAGTTCTGTTTCAAGTAAGTTTTCATTCAGTGCAGCACAGTTAAGTTTTAAATAACTTTGTTCCCAACGTTTTGATAAATAATGTAAACGCGCAGCAACTAATTCTTTACCTGTACCACGTTCGCCAATAATTAAGACAGGCTTACTCAATAATGCAATCTGTGATATTTGTTCTAACACTTCTAAAAAGCAGTTAGATTGACCAAGAAGATTATCTTGTTTATTAAAGCGTGTCATGGTTTGACCTAATTATGATACTAATTTAATTTATTGTTAATTGAATTAACTAAATAGACTTGGTATTAGTTAAATTCACTAACAAATAGTGTATTTTATTCATTGACGATATAATAGTGTTTTTTAAATATTTTAAAAATCAATTAAAAACAGCGTGTTAAGTGGTTTTGTCAGGTTGGCGTAAAACGTGAATAGTATTGAATATAAATTTAACTACTAATTTATACTCGTTTTTATTAAATTTGAATGAAAACACATTAATTTGCACAATAAGTAAGAACGTCAATTAAACATAAGAGGAAGTTGTTATGGGTATTTTTTCAAGGTTTACAGATATTATTAATTCGAATATTAATAATATCTTAGATAAAGCTGAAGATCCTGCCAAAATGGTACGTTTGATCATTCAAGAAATGGAAGATACCTTAGTTGAGGTGCGTTCAAGTTCAGCTAAAACATTAGCAGATAAAAAGGAACTTACTCGCCGGGTTACTCGTTTTGAAAATGAAGTACAACAATGGCAAGATAAAGCAGAATTAGCATTAAGTAAAGACCGAGAAGATTTAGCACGTGCTGCGTTGATAGAAAAAAAGAAAAGTAGCGAGAATGCACAAACATTATTACAAGAGTTAATGCACACAGAAGAGCATATCATAAAGCTTCAGAGTGAAATGTCACAATTACAAGATAAACTAGCAGATGCAAAATCACGACAAAAAGCTATTATTATGCGAGAGAAAACAGTTAATTCTCGTTTAAAGGTTAAGAAAAATATTGATAGTAATAAGGTTAATGATGCATTGGGTCGTTTTGATCGTTATGAACGAAAAATTGATGATCTTGAAGGACAAGTTGAATCGTATGATTTAGGGAGTAAATCTTTAGCGGATGAAATTGCTGAACTTGAATCAGACGAGAAAGTAGATGATGAATTAGCGTCATTAAAAGCAAAAATGAACAAGAAGTAGCATTACGTTATGAGTTGTTAGTTTTAAGCAGCGAATACTGAATTTATCAGGTTATCGGTTATAGTTAAGCGCTAAGGTAAGTGTTAAGTATCGAAGGTGAAAATTTAAGGGGAAATATCGTGGAAGAAATCATTATGGCACCTGTCATTATTTTTATGGTTATCGTTGCGCCAATATGGTTAGTATTACATTACCGTAGTAAAGGGCAAGTTAGTCAAGGACTTAGTGAAGAGGAGTATATCCAGTTATCTAATTTATCAGAGACAGCAGACAAAATGGCTGATCGTATTAAAACCCTTGAAGCTATTTTAGATGCGGAGACTCCTGAATGGAGGAATAAGTTATGATTGGCCGCCGAGGAGAGCTATATCGTAATCCAATCAATGGGAAAATAGCAGGTATTTGTGCCGGTATCGCTGATTATTTTGGTTGGGAGGTCTGGTTAGTAAGGATTTTGGTGGTGTCAGCTGTATTGTTTGGTATGCCTTTTTTAATCTTAGGCTACGTTGCCGCTTGGTTTATTCTGGACAAAAACCCTAAAGGGCAAGTTAAGCTGAGTAAATATCACAGAGCAGGAACTTCAAATTACTCACAAGATGAGCGAACTAGTGCACATGATGAACCAGTGAATGAATCAATTAAAGTTAAAGCTAGAGTGTGGCAATCAGGTGAACCCCCTAAGCAGGCTTTTCACGATATTCGCCGTAAATTTTCTTCGTTAGAGAAGCAGCTACAATCAATAGAACACTATGTAACGTCATCAGAATTTACAGTAGCAAGAGAAATAAATAAACTATGATAAACAAGTCGGGTGGCGACCATAGTTACTTATGTAATCGGCAAAGTAAACTAAGACTATTATTTCTTTAAAAAAATCATTACCATCAAACTATTCAATTATTAAGCTCTTTTAAATTTAGTTAAGCAAAACATGGCAATTATTAAAAAAAAGCGATTAGATAAATTAAAAAATAAAGCCAGTGAATTATTAAACCGTAGTCTAAATCAACATATTAATTTAGCCGTTACGGGGTTAAGTCGAAGTGGCAAAACCGCATTTATCACCTCACTTGTTAACCAATTAATCAATGAAGGTAACGGTAGTCGATTGAGTTTTTTCGACCCTGTTCATCACGGTAATTTTATTGCCGCGAAAAGGATCCCACAAAAAAATCTATCGATCCCTCGTTTTGATTATGACAAAGCAATATCATCACTGACAAATGAAATACCATCATGGCCTGAGCCTACTCATGGTATTAGTGAACTACGTTTAGCCATTCGTTATCAACCTAAAAAATCATTGTTGAAATATACTACTGATATGGCAACCTTAACACTAGATATTACTGATTACCCGGGAGAATGGCTGCTAGATTTACCTATGCTCAATCAAACTTATGAGCAATGGTCTGAGCAAACTCAAGCATTATTATCCACAGCACCACGTGATAAAATTTCTCAAGAATTTTTAACTAAAGTAGGACAAATAGATCCCTTTGGCGCAGCTGATGAAGACTTATTAGCTAAATTGTCCAAAGAATATACTGAGTTATTACATACTTTTCGTTATCAATTAGGACTATCGGTGATTCAACCGGGTCGATTTGTTTTACCTGCAGAGCTAGCGGGTGCTCCCATTTTAGAGTTCTTTCCATTTCCAAACTTAAATGAAATTGATGGTAATGATTATCAAAATGCTAGCGATGATAGTTTTATTGGTATGCTCAGATCACGCTACATTGAGTATAAAGAACAAGTCGTGAAGGTGTTTTATCAGCAACATTTTTTACGCTTCGATCGACAAATTGTGCTAGCTGATTGTTTAACACCGCTTAATGCGTGTTCAGACAATAGTGGATCCGAGAGTTTTGCTGATTTACAATTAGCTATTGATATGATCTTAGAAAGCTATAACTATGGCCAGTCAGGTTTGTTTTCTAGATTGTTTTCACCAAAAATTGATAAATTATTATTTGCAGCAACCAAAGCCGATCATGTTACTTGTGAACAACATGCCCCGATGGTTTCTTTACTAAATCAGCTTGTATATCAAAGTCAGCATAAGCTTAACTATGAAGCTATTGAAATGAAAACCCTTGCTATTGCTTCGGTCAAAAGTACTTCATCGGGTAATACGCTACACAAAGGACAACGAATATCTGTTATTCAGGGGAATACTTTACCTAAGGGGCAAGAGTTGACCGAAAAAATAACACTTTTTCCTGGCGCTGTTCCTGACCAATTACCTGAAAAAAATTACTGGCAAGAATGCGCTTTTAATTTTATTAATTTTCTACCCATCACTGGTATGTCAAAACATAAACCTTTACCTCATATTCGTATGGATCAAGTATTACAATTTTTATTGGCGGACAAAATGATATGAATAAAGCTAATAACAAAACAGATGAAAAAATCCATCAACAGCAAATATTATTTTCGGATAATGAATTATTAAATGACCGCGTTACTGATGAAGTAAAGGGAAGCCAAGATGGCGAACAAGTGATATTTAATAATCAAGATTACTTACCGATAGATGAAAAAAAAGAGCTCCCTACTTCATTGAATGAACAAACCTTAGAACAAGCATTAGAACAAAGTTTAGTCGAAAAAAAATCAAAACCTCGTTGGTTATGGCGTATAGCGCTGACGTTATTCGCATGTGTTATTGGTGTTGAAACGGTAGACTTTTTTATGATGGGGTTTGTCAATTCGCCAATTATTACTAGTGCCTATGCTGTTATCTTGTCATGTTTAGTGATACTTGCTTCTTCAAGTGTATTTAGTGAATGGTCAACCTCACGACAATTTAAACGTAGAGAAACATTAAAACAGCAAGCATGTGAATTACTTTCGAAGTACCCGTTAACTACAACGGAAGATATTAGCACGCTAGACGTAAAAACCTTTTGTCAAAAAGTCAGCGAAAATTTACCTTGTGATCTTGTTTCCGAGCAAGAGCAAGCGTGGCAAGATGCCGTAAAGGCTCAATACAGTGACGTTGAACTGTTACAACTCTATTCACGCTTAGTCTTAACAAAGGTAGATAAGAAAGCGATGGCAGACATTGCCAAATTCTCTACAGAGGCAGTCGTTCTGGTTGCTCTTAGCCCTGTGGCATTAATAGATATGCTTATTATCTTATGGCGTAATTTACGTATGATCGATAAAGTAGCGCTCTTATACGGTATAAAATTAGGGTATTGGAGCAGAATAAAACTGATCAGGCAGGTCTTTGTTAATATGGTGTATGCCGGTGCCAGTGAGCTCATTACTGATTTTGGTTCGGATATGATCGGTGCTGATTTATTGGGTAAACTTTCGGGCCGTTTGGCTCAAGGATTAGGGGCTGGTATGTTAACGGCTCGCTTAGGTGTTAAAACTATGCAGTTATGCCGTCCTATTCCTTTTGAGGATAAGCCTAAATTAGCCCATGTTCGAAAAGAGATGTTAAGTACCATCAAGGATTTACTTAGTGGTAAAAGCTAAAACCCTAAGATATGGTTATCTTAGGGTTTTATATTGTAAAAATTAGTTTACAATAGTTTTTTTTAATTTGACCTACTCAATAGAAAGGCTTTTTGCATGCGTTTGGAAATTACTTGTCATGACTGTATTGGTATGGCGAAAAAAGTATTAGGTGTTTTTGTTGACCACGGTATAAATGTGCGTGGTATTGAAATTAAACAATCAGGCCGAATTTTCATCAATATTCCTATTTTAGAGTTCTCCGATCTACAAAATTTCATGCCTAAATTACGCTTGCTCGAAGGTGTTTATGACGTAATAACCGTGCCTTACATGCCTTCTGAACGTGAGGGTAATGAATTGATTACGTTAATTAAAACCTTTCCCGATCCTTTTATTTCTATTGATGTTCAAGGAAAAATTCGCATTGTTAATAATATCGCTTCTTTACTTATGGGATGTCATGAAGAGACGGTTAAAGGCCAGCATATTAGTCAATGGCTCAAAGGTTTTAACTTTACCCGTTGGTTAGAAAATGCGGCTGTATTTGCGCAAACACGTCGTTTAAAATTTCAAGGAGAAAATTTTGTTGCCGATATTCTGCCTATTAATGTTGCCAATAAGAATGATGAAAGTGTAGGGGATAATAAGCATGTTTTAGCGGGAGCGGTAATTACCCTTAAGTCTGAAGCAAGACTTGGTCAACAAATTAATGCGTTTAAAGAACCCAATGAAAATATCTTTTCAGGTATACAAGCTAGCAGTGGCGGTATGCGTAAAGTTATTCGTGAAGCTAAACGTATGTCTCAACTTGATGCGTCTATTTTGATTATAGGTGAAACGGGTACTGGGAAAGAACTTTTAGCCCGCGCATGTCATGCGGCAAGTGAACGAGCAGAACAACCCTTTATGACGCTTAATTGTGCTGCTTTACCTGACGATGTTGCTGAATCAGAATTATTTGGTGTGGGTGAAAAAGATCATAAAGAAAGTAAGCGCGGTATTTTTGAGCTTGCTGATGGCGGGAGTGTTTTTCTTGATGAAGTGGGCGAAATGTCGACTAAATTGCAAAGTAAACTGTTGCGTGTCATTCAATATGGTAGTTTTAGACGAGTTGATTCAGAGCAGGAAGTGACGGTAAATGTACGTATTATTAGTTCAACAAACAAAGATTTACTTAATTTAGTTTCTCTGGGGGAATTTAGAGAAGATCTTTATTATCGTTTGAATGTGTTTGGCTTGAACATTCCGCCACTTAGGGAACGTCGTAGTGATATTCTACCACTAACTGAATTTTTTGTTGTACATGCAGGACACCAAACAGGCAGAACAAATCTAAAACTAACGCCTGAATGTCGTGACTTTATTGAACATTACCCTTGGCCAGGTAATGTCAGACAATTAGAAAATGTATTAACAAGGTCTGCTTCATTGCTGGAGGAGAATGAAATTGAAATCGAAATTGAACACTTACAGCTTCCTGTTTATACCCGTGAACATGGTTATTTAGAACAAGAGTTTGAAGGGACTTTAGATGCCGCTGTCAAAAGCTTTGAAGCAGATTTACTGCGTAAGCTTTATCCCGCCTATCCAAGTACTCGGCAATTAGCTAAAAAACTTGGTTTAAGCCATACCGCTATTGCTAACAAATTGCGAGAGTATGATATTAACAAGAAAAAAGTTAAAATTTAATTAATACCAATACTTGTTGTTTTATCGCCCAATAACCTCAATAGAATGGGTAGGGAAGTCGTCGAGGTAAAGTAGTGTTAAGGCAATAAGAAAATGATGGGTGAATAGTAATAAAAAAAGAGATCTATGATCTCTTTTTTTATTAAAATAACAATTAATAGAGTAGGTATAACTAACCTATTAATGCAATATTCTTGCGCGGATAGTACCATCAATTGCTTTTAATGCTTTAAGTGCTTGGGCACTGTCAGCAGATTCAATATCAATAACCACATAACCAATTTTATCATCAGTTTGTAAGTACTGAGCGGCAATGTTAATACCGTGTTCGGCAAACGCTTGGTTAATTTTCGTCAATACACCCGGTTGGTTGTGATGAATGTGTAATAATCGACTAGCATTCACGTGCTCAGGTAGTGATACTTCAGGAAAATTAACGGCGGATAAGCTTGAACCATTGTCTGAATATTTGGCTAATTTACTTGCTACTTCCAAACCAATATTTTCTTGGGCTTCTTTAGTACTACCACCAATATGGGGTGTTAAAATAACATTATCAAAGCCACGTAATGGTGAGACAAACTCATCATCATTACCTTTTGGTTCAACAGGGAATACGTCGATGGCAGCACCCGCTACTTTTTTCTGAGATAAAGCGTCTGCTAACGCATCAATGTCTACAACAGTTCCACGAGAAGCATTAATAAATACGGCCCCGGATTTCATTGCTTCAAATTGAGCTGAACCAATCATGTATTGTGTTTGTGGTGTTTCTGGTACATGCAAACTAACTACATCTGATTCGCCAAGTAAGGCATTTAATGAGGCTGATTGACTTGCGTTGCCTAAGGGGAGCTTTGTTTCGATATCATAAAAACGTACGCGCATCCCTAATGTTTCCGCCAAAATACCAAGCTGTGTACCAATGTGACCGTAACCAATAATACCTAATGTTTTACCGCGAGCTTCTACTGAACCAACGGCTGATTTAAACCATTCTCCACGGTGTGCCTTAGCGCTTTTTTCAGGAATACCACGGAGTAGTAATAAGGTTTCACCTAGTACTAACTCTGCAACTGAGCGAGTATTTGAAAACGGGGCATTAAAAACGGGAATACCTAATTTTTGTGCTGCGATGGTATCAACTTGATTGGTACCAATACAAAAACAACCAATAGCCACTAATTTTTTTGCGTGGCTTAATACTTCAGCGGTTAATTGAGTACGCGAGCGAATACCAATAAAGTGTGCATTGGCAATTTTTTCAATTAAATCGGCCTCATTGAGTGAGGTTTTAATATACTCGATATTCGAGTATCCTTTTGCTGTAAGCTCTTCAAGGGCACTTTGATGTACACCTTCAAGTAATAAAATTTTAATCTTGTCTTTTGCTAATGAATTTTTACTTGTAGTCATAAGGGGTCGCTTCGCTCGTTAAGTAACACTTATATTTTTGAATGTGTCAAATATCGCCATATTTTAGCAAAAACAAAAATGTTTTTAGATGGCTAGATATCTATAATGTCAATAAGATAGCATATAGTGTATAGACTCTAAAGTACTTATTTAGGCTAAATGGATAAAAAAGATAACCTAGCTAGATGAATACACATATATAATTTTTAATTATATTCGATAGCTATTCAATTATACAGGCACCAGTTGGTGTCCCTAAAATTAATATATCAGCGCCTCGCTGCGCAAATAAGCCATTCGTTACTACGCCAACAATGGCGTTAATATCAGCTTCTAATTTTTTAGGATCTATAATTAATAAGTTGTGAACATCAAGGATAATATTACCGTTATCGGTAACCACGCCTTGACGATATTCAGGATCACCGCCTAGTTTAACTAGCTCACGGGCAACATAACTGCGTGCCATCGGAATGACTTCAACAGGCAATGGGAAGTGACCCAGTAGTTTAACTTGTTTCGAATCATCAGCAATACAAATAAACTTTTTGGCAACGGCAGCGACAATTTTTTCACGGGTTAGCGCCGCTCCACCACCTTTAATCATACTCATATACTGAGTTATTTCATCTGCACCATCAACATAAACGTCTAAATCATCAACATTGTTTAGATCAAATACTTCAATACCGTGGGACTTTAAGCGTTTGCTTGATTCTTCAGAGCTAGAAACAGCACCTTCAATTTTGTGTTTGATTGTCGCTAAGGCATCAATAAAATGATTTACGGTAGATCCCGTGCCTACGCCGACAATGGTATCATTTTTAATAAATTCTAATGCTTTAATTGCTGCTGCTTTTTTCATCTCGTCTTGAGTCATTAGGGGGCCTTAGAGAATATTATTGATGACTTGAATTAATGGGACGATTATAGCAGTAGCGTTTACAAAAAACAGTAAGAGTTATTGCTGAAATTTGGTTTTATAAACAGAGTGTCAGTATAAGTGCTCAGGGACTAAAATAATTTTGTGTCGGGGTTCTTACTTCAGGTGCTATACCCGTTCCAGTTGAATCTTGCCACTTCAAGTAAAATGGGTATGGATTATCCCAATGGCTTACAGTTTATCGTACGCGTAGGGGTGATTATTTTGGGTAGCGGGATATCCCAAGCTTCAGGGGGCACTTTTGTTACCTGTTGACAATCGTGAGCAACCCCAATGATAGAAGGGCTATATTGTTTATCTTGGGTATAGTGTTCATGCCATTTAGCTAAGGTTCTATCATAATAGCCGCCACCCATCCCAATTCTTGCTCCTGTGCTATCAAAGGCAACCAAAGGAGTTAACATAACATCGAGTTGTTGTATCGGTTTGATCTCTCTAACGTCTAGCTTAGGCTCTTCAATATTATACCGATTAATAACCATGGTTGACTGAGGGTTATAGCGTAAAAATAATAAATTTCCTTTAGAAAAAGGATGAACAACGGGTAAGTAGAGATGTTTATTTTGCTGCCAACACCAACGAATAAAGGGTTTAAGATCTAATTCACCGTTATTGGCCAAATATAAAGCAATGTGTTTGGCTTCTTTTACAACAATATCGTTTTGTAATATTAACAGCAATGCTTCAGCAGTTTTTTTTTGAAATCTTGTGGTAAGTGTCTTTCTTTTGGTACGTAATTTTTCTCTAATTGACGCTCTAGTATAGTGTTCAGTAGATATTAATAAAGGCTTGCTCATTTATTTTCTCAATCTAAAAATAAAGGTGGGTATGTCGATAATACCCACTTAATACTAATCATGTGCTTATTAAGCATTACTCATTGTAGTTTTATCTTCGGATAAATTCTCCCAAAACCTTGATTTAAACCCTAGCAATAAAATAATCAAACCAATCCCAATACTAAATAAACTAATTTGGATATACAGTGAAGGTATTTGAGCTACATTGTTTGGATCATAATTACCTGCCAATAAACCAGAGATGATATTCCCAATGGAATAAGTCAAAACAAAAATGCCCATCATTTGTCCTGAAAAGCGTTTAGGAGATAATTTACTCACTGCGCTTAATGCGACAGGGCTCAAACATAACTCACCAACGGTATGTAAAAAATAAGTCGCTACTAACCAATAAGGGGCAACTTTCATTCCAGACGCTGCATGTTGTGCAGCAAAGAACATTATAATAAAGCCACTTCCCATAATCATTAAACCAACAGCACATTTTATTCCATAAGATGGACTAACAAGCTTTTTCCCTAAGTTAATCCATAATGCGGCAAAGAAAGGGGATAACAATACGATAAATAATGCGTTTAATGATTGGAACCAACCTGTAGGTATTTCAAACGAACCCACAATACGATCGGTATAATCACGAGTAAATAAGTTCATTGACGAACCTGCTTGTTCAAAACCGGACCAAAAACAAGCAGAAGCAACACAAATAATTAATAACGCGATTAATTTTTTCTTTTCAATAACTGATAATGAACTGAAAAAATAAATACTAGCATAGTAAATAACAAAAATAGCAGAAAATGCGACAGCAACATATTGAGCAATGGTAACCGGTACAATGGTCAGCATATCTTGGAATATCATGTAAGTGACTAAGACAACACTCGCTAAAAATCCGTAGATAATTGTCCAGCTAAGTTTTTGTGCTTTTTTTGATAAAGGATGAACTGGCTTCGCGCCTATGCCATTAAGATTTGGCGTAGTGATTTTATATTGAATTAATCCTACAGCCATACCTATAGCCGCAGCACCAAATGCCCAATGCCAACCCTGATTCTCCATTAAATAACCACAAGCACCATAACCGATCACTGAACCGATATTAATGCCCATATAATAGATGGCGTAACCACTATCACGACGAATATCTTGATCAGAATATAACTGACCTACCATGGCACCAATGTTGGGCTTTAATAAGCCTGTTCCTAACACGACAAAGATTAAACCAATTAAAAATGAATAATCGCTAGGTATGGCTAAAATTATATGGCCGATCATGATGATGATTCCGCCATACCATATGGCTTTTTGTCCACCAATCAACCTATCAGCAATCCAACCACCAGGCAGTCCCATAAAATAGACACTACCTGTGTACAGACCATAAATTGCAGCTGCTGAGGCGACGGTTAAGCCTAATCCTTCTTCTTGTAGGGTGGCGGTCATAAATAAAACAAGTAACATGCGCATGCCGTAATAACTCATACGCTCCCACATTTCGGTAAAAAAAAGTGTTTTAAGGCCACTGGGGTGACCCAAAAAATCTTTTGTTGATACTGTTGTCATAAAATCTCCGTAAAATCATTATGTTGTATTGATTTTTATTATGTCGTATTGATTTTTATTATGGCGGACAGATTTTGCTCATAACGATATAGTGCTAAAATTCATTAACAGACGAAAGTTATACCTGTGCTTGATTGTAAAGGCAAGTGAGACTGTTATAACAAAATATTAACAATCATATGTTATGTAGAGAAATCTTTCCTATTAAGTAATCGCTCTGTGTAACATAATTCAATAAACCTAGCCATAAAATCTACATTAGCTTTACTTATTATACTTGCGCAGCTTACCTGATGGTCATTTAGGTAAAGGCAAATGCATTATAAGATTGATTGTAGGTGAATGCTTACTGATATTGGACTATTGTTTGCTTGTTATGATGCTGTTAAACTTGTCGATAGTTGATTTGAGCATGAATGCTCTACACGTTTTATTATAGCTAAATCTATTTCATTGACTTAGTGAAACCGCATTACAGGAACCTATTTGCGCTAATGACTATTATCCTAAAAAAACTTTCTAATAAAGTTACCCGAATGTTAATTAATGTTACCTTTCATTTTATTGCTTTTTCTATATTAACTTTTTCAACTCACGCTATGTCTGCTCAAGTAAGTCAGGCGCAGATAGAGCAGTTTAAAAAGTTACCAAAAGCGCAGCAGGAAATGCTAGCTAACAGTATGGGAATTGATCTTAGTGACATTAAAGCGCAGTTGTCAGGGAAGAATAGTGATAGCAATGTAGCCGAAAACACTCAACGTTACCCTCGTGGTACCGAATTTGATCTGGAAGGTAACCCTGTTCAATATACGGAAGAACAATATCCTGATGAGCAAGAAGAAAACGTCGAAGGAGTAAAAAAATTAAAACCTTTTGGTTATGATGTTTTTGCTAATTCACCGCAAACTTTTGCGCCAACCATGGATATTGCTATCCCTACCGGTTATATCGTTGCCCCAGGTGATAAAATTTCTATTCAGGTATTTGGTAAAGAAAATGATGTATTAGAATTAGAAGTGAACAGGGAAGGGAATATTATTTTCCCATCTCATGGACCTTTTGCAGTGGCTGGCTTGTCTTATCGGGAGATGAAGCGTTTATTAATTGCCAAAATTAAAGAAAAAGTGATGGGTGTTGATGTCGTTATAGGCATGGCCTCATTACGTTCAATGCGAGTATTTGTTTTAGGTGCAGCACATAAACCGGGACCATACAATTTAAGTTCTTTGTCCAGTATAATCCATGCTGTTTTTGCCGCAGGTGGTATTAGTGATATTGGGAGTTTACGTAATATTCAACTAAAGCGTGCTGGTAAGTTGATTAAAACACTCGACTTATACGATTTACTTATTCAAGGTGACTCTAGTAACGATGTATTATTACAATCAGGGGATGTGGTTTTTATTGCGCCTGTTGGTAGAACCGTTTCTATTGATGGCGAAGTACGTCGTCCGGCTATTTATGAATTAGCAACGGGAGATGATTTTGCTAGTGTTTTAACTATGGCTGGTGGTTTATTACCAAGTGCCTATGCAAAATCAACGATTATTGAACGTTATAATCAAAGTAAGCTACGTAGTGTTGTTAATATCGACTTTACCAACTCGAAAAAATTATTATCAAAAGTACAAGCCGGTGATTTTGTAAGAGTCTTGAAAGCAGCTGATATGTTTTCGCAATCGATTACTTTGATTGGTGCATTAACTCGTCCAGGAAAATATCAGTGGCAACAAGGACAAAGAGTTACCGATTTACTACCCCAAGTTAATTCACACTTATTAGCGAATGCTGATTTAAATTATAGTTTGATTATTCGAGAAATTGATCTCGCACGTAATATAGAAATATTGCAATTTGGGCTTGCTAAAGCCATTACTGATCCAGAATCTGAAGATAACCTTTTATTAAAAGCCAATGACAAATTGTTAGTATTCTCTCGTATATCTAAATTAGCTGAAAGCAATTTATCACTTGATATGCTTGCATACACAGAAGACGAACTCTTTAATAAAGAACAGCAACTGGCTAAGGATAAATTTAAAACTAAACAGTTTTGGCAAAAATATGACCATTCAAATAAATTAGCTGAGATGGAAGTAGACGAAGCAGAAAAATTGGTCAATCGATCTATTGTGAAAATATCAGGTGGTGAACTTGAAGAAGAAGTTAATATAAAGGAACTTACTTTATTTTCTCGCCAACGCTTATTACTGCCTATTATTCAAAAACTAAAAAATCAAGGTGGTTCTGGGTTACCTATTCAGTTAATAGAAATTGATGGATCGGTTAAGTTTCCTGGTGTTTATCCTTTAGCGCGTAACGGTAGGGTAGACGATTTAATCGCCGCGGCAGGTGGTTTGAATGAATCAGCCTATTTAGTGCGAGCAGAACTTACTCGCAATCAAGTGCGTATGCTATCGGTTAATAAACGTTCTATTCAGGTGAATTTAACCGCCGCGTTGCAAGGTAAAGAAAACGATAATATCTTATTACAAAGCAAAGATAGATTAAATATCCATCAAATACCTGCGTGGAGTGAAAATCATGTTGTTGAATTACGAGGCGAGTTTGTTTTTCCAGGTAAATATACCATTCGTCGCGGTGAAAACCTCTCTGATTTAATCGCAAAAGCCGGTGGGTTTACGCGTTTTGCGCATCAAGAAGGGTCGGTCTTTACTCGAGTCAAACTTCAAGAGTTGGAGTCACAAAACTTAGTTAAACTATCAAGTGATTTACGAATTGAAATGGCATCAAAATCGTTATCAGATAGTAATTATTCACAATCGTATAGTGATGTTCAAACTATGTTAAACGATCTTACTAAATTACAACCAGTTGGTCGATTAGTATTAAATCTACCTAAAGTCGTTAAAGATAATGATTACGATGTATTGCTTGAGGGTGGTGATGTACTCTACGTACCGACCTTAAAAAATTCAGTGAATGTTATTGGCCAAGTACAAGTTACTTCTTCTCATATTTATGATAAAAGTTTAACTGCACTCGATTACTTAGCACAAAGTGGTGGTAGTAAAAAGCGTGCCGATGAGGGAAGGGTTTATATTATTGCGGCGAATGGTAGCATTAAGTTAATGGAGAATAGCAATTGGTTTTCAAGTGACGCTGGTGATGATATGAAGCCTGGTGACACGGTTGTGGTACCACTTGATTCAGAATACATGAATAATCTAACATTATGGACTAATGCGACCACTATTATGTATAACACAGCAGTGGCTATAGCGGCAATTAGCGGCTTGTAGTTTTTAAATCTCCTCGCCTTAAAAGGCGAGGAGATAGTGTTTAAGGCGTAATACGTATGAGACTTAATTTGTTGAGTTACTGTCGTTTAGGTTCAATACCTTATACTGGTTACTTGAAGCACCTATAGCACCTACGGATGAATTTTAAAGTTCTGCCAAGCTTCATCTTTTTTCTCAAAAATCACTCTGTCATGTAAACGGCTTGCGCGTCCTTGCCAAAATTCAATGTAGGTCGGTTTTATACGCCAGCCACCCCAAAATTCAGGATGAGGTACTTCGCCTTTCGCATACTTATCATTAAAATGTGTCATGCGATCTTTGAGTTCATTATCATGTGTTAACTTTTGGCTTTGTTTAGATGCCCAAGCGCCAACTTGACTGCCTCTATCACGGCTATGAAAATATTCAGCTGATTCTTGAGGTGTTACTTTTTCAACAGTACCTTCTATACGTATTTGCCTTTGTAATACATTCCAATGAAATAATAATGCTACCTTATTATTTTCCACTAGTTCATTACTTTTTCGGCTGCCATAGTTAGTGAAAAATACAAAGCCTTGTTCATCGAAATTCTTGAGTAACACCATGCGTGAGCTTGGTTGGCCATCACTACTACAACTGCTTACAGACATTGCTTCAGGTAATAAAATACCTGATTTGTTCGCATCATTAAACCACTGGGTAAAAAGTGTTAAAGGAGTCGAATCAGAAGAAATTTCAGGTAAGGGTAAAGCGACTCCTTGACCAAAGGTAAATAAGCATCGAAGTTTTTCTAATAACGTCATAAGTTAACTCAGAATAAAAGGGTTAATATTGGTTCTGATTTTATCAGAGTTTTATAACAGAAAACCAATATAATATTTTTAGTACTCATTTTATTAACATAAACATTACCAATCATCTGAATCATCGAACAACTTTTTTAACCTTTTTTGCTCAAACAAATCCTCGATACGTTTGCTAGCGAGTAAGTTTCTCTGGGCTTGCGCTAGTGACTGTTTGTAGGCCAACTCACAATGTTGTCTCATTATTTTTTGTTCAGTAATTTCCTCGTGTGGCTTAATGTTGTCTGAAAACTCATCCTTATTGACCATGATTTTTACTCTTGAAAAATACCTGTAATAAATATCAACATAGGTAAAACACAATATTTTCAATAAAACTTTATACTTTCTTTTATTGGTATAGCGAATATTAAGGTAATATGGATATATACAGAATTAATTATTCAAATGAAGTTAATATGCTCAATAACGCATTTCTACAATGGTTTTATCCTTTTCAGCAGCAAGCAAAGGCGTTGACTGAACGACGTTTAATCATACTCGTTGGCGACGATGAGTGGGTACATTCTTTATTGCAAACCATTGACTATTGTAATCATAATAGTAATAAGCCAGATGAACCGTCATGGTTGATTTATGGTGATAGTGAGCGGATTAAGGGGAATGTTTCATCGCAACGTTTTCGAGACCGACTGGGTACTGAAAGTGATTTCGTTGTGTTTAATCACCCCAAATTTCCTATGGATGCCTTTGCTGCTTTATCAGGCACGCTTGTTGCAGGTGGTATATTTTTTCTGATAGTAAATGACATGGCATTGGTTAAAAAGAGTCACTTTTTACAACGTTTTTTTTCTTTACTTCATCACTATTGTGAGCACGTCATACTTAAGCAGGTGGCACTTGATTTCCCTTTGCTAAAGCCAATAAGTCAAGTGAGTGATGAAAAGGGAATAAACTCAGTAAGTTCTTCTGTGTCAGAAACGTTTGCTTATAATTGTGTTACTCAAGAACAAGTGAGTGCAGTAGAAGCGATAACTAAGGTTATTAAAGGGAAGAGTAAGCGTCCGTTAGTATTAACCGCAGACAGAGGTAGAGGTAAGTCATCGGCGTTAGCGATCGCCTGTGCTCAGTTATTAGCAGTCGCTAAAAATGATAATAAGCTACATATCATTATCACGGCAGCAGAGTTAAATTCGGTGCAAATTTTTTTCAAGCAGTTAGCGGCAAGTTTACCGCAAGGTTATCAAGAAGGTCAAAAGTTTAAAGTCCTTAATGGCTTTGTTGAATTTGTTGCAATGGATACATTACTTAAGTGGCAACCTAAAGTTAGTTTAGTTTTAGTCGATGAAGCGGCTGCTATACCCGTGTATTTACTTGAACAGTTATTATTTCACCACTCTCGTGTGGTTTTTGCTAGTACTATTCATGGCTATGAAGGAGCCGGACGTGGTTTTACCTTAAAATTTCAACAAAGCTTAACCGCATCATTTCCACAATGGCGAAGTTTGCATATAAATGAGCCCATCAGGTGGCGAACGGGTGATCCGTTAGAACAATTAGTTTTTGATGCCTGCTTATTAAATGCTGAATTACCCAGTCTATGTAGCAATGATGAACGTTCTACTTTAGCCATTCCGAAAACGCAATTTGAGTTTAAACATTTTACTGCTCAAGTATTACTGGCTAATGAGGGTTTGTTAAGACAAGTTTTTTCAGTCCTTGTGACCGCTCATTATCAAACTAAGCCCAGTGATGTACAGATGTTATTGGACAATAGGCAGGTAGAACTTGTTTGTTTGATGTCAGTTGGTAAAGGGCTAGAACAAGTTATGGCTGTCGCCTTATTGATACATGAGGGAAAGTTTAATAAGCAAGGGATTACGGAGGCCGAATTAATAGCGGTTAATAAAAGTAAAAGACGGTTAAGAAATAATTTTATTCCACAATCTTTGCTGACGCAATGTGGTGTTGAACAAGCGTTCGATTATCATTATATAAGAGTGATGAGGATTGCTGTTCATCCGCAAATACAGCGTCAAGGCTTAGGTTCATTCTTTTTAAATGAAATAACGACCTTTGCAAAAACGCAAGGTGCTGACTTTTTAGCATCGAGTTTTGGTGCTACAAAGTCTTTGCTGTCTTTTTGGTTAACTGCTGATTTCAAATTAGGACGTATTGGCTTTAGTAAAGATAAAGCCAGTGGTGAGCAATCAGCATTAGTATTAAAGTCGCTTTCAGACAATGCTGAAAAGCTACTTACCACGATCAATACTGAATTTTATCGAACATTTGATTACTTACTAGTGGAAGAGTATAAATATTTAGCGACAAATTTAGTCGCATTAATTCAGCAGTATTGTCCTCAAACCTCTTTACAGGGTTTAAGTGCACTTGATAACGCAAATGTTGAAGGATTTGCTCATGGAGATCGGCAATACGCTAGTTGTGTGTTCAGCTTACATTTATGGTTAAAACAGCAAATTAACAAGCAACACCTTAATGATGAAGTGCTCTGTGTTTTTATTGGTCGAATTATGCAAAAACATAGTATTGCTGATATATGTAGCACCCATCCTTTTACCGGGAAAAAAGCATTAGAGCAGTTTCTAAAAACAAGTATTATGAGTCATTTAAAAACGAGTAGTTAACTTGCCAGCAGTAAGGTTTTACAGTGATAAATAATCACAGTGTTTATCCCCAACAAAGTTAAAATAAACTAACAAACCCTGACATAAAAATGTAATGTTATTTACCCTAAGTTTAATACAATAAAGTTAAGAATAAAATTATTGATATATTAACGCCTTAGTGTTGCCATTGACGTTTAAGAATTAACGAAAAATATAAAGATATCACGGCTGTTGATAAGATTAGTTTTACTGTTGAACAAGATCACTGCTTTGGTTTATTAGGTTCAAATGACGCGGGTAAAACAAGGATGATAGAAGTTATGGTAGGAATTATTTATCTAACCGCGGGTCAGGTCATCTATAAAGGAAAAGACTACCAAGGGAAAAAATTGTTGAAAATATCTCATAACAAATAGGTATTCAATTTCAACAGACTGCGTTGCAATATTTTGGTCTCTTGGTTCCTATTTCTTTAGTTGGAACGCGGAGCGTTAATCGACAACGGGTAGTAAATAAAATACACTAGTGGTCATACCTTTATGAATTTTTGTCGAGATAATTTTATGGCTGTTGTTATTAGTGGAACGGGGTTATTTACCCCGCCAGAAAAAATTTCAAATGATGAGCTAGTGACTTGTTTTAATCACTATGTAGATAAGTTTAATAGTGAAAATGAGCAGGCTATTACTCAAGGAGAAGTGGTAGCACTATCACATTCAAGTAGTGCTTTTATTGAAAAAGCGTCAGGTATTAAAAGTCGCTATGTGATGTCAAAAAAAGATATTCTGAATGTGGATAGGATGAAGCCGACTTTTGTGGAACGACCAAATGAGACTTTGTCACTGCAGGCTGAAATTGGTGTTGCTGCTGCTGAACAAGCCATGGCTGCGGCAAATAAAACAGCGTCTGATATAGACCTTATTATCGTTGCTTGTGCTTATACACAGCGTTCATATCCTGCCATGGCTATTGAAATACAACAAGCACTCGGTTGTGGTGGTTGGGGATTTGATATGCTTGTTGCATGCTCTGCAGCGACTTTTGGCATTATCAATGCGGCCAATGCCATTCGCAGTGGTACGGCAAAAACGGTCTTAGTGATTAACCCTGAAATTTTATCACCACAAATTAACTATCGTGATAGAGATAGCCACTTTATTTTTGGTGATGTTGCAACGGCTTCTATTATTGAAGATGAATCGACAGCAACAGGTGAGCATGTTTTCAAAATTATTGCCGAGCAACCTATTACTCAATTCTCTAATAACATTCGTAGTAATATAGGCTATATGAATCAATGTAGTCCTGAAACGGCTAATGATATTGATAAGTACTTTATTCAGCAAGGTCGTAAAGTATTTAAAGAAGTATTGCCGATGGTGTCTAATTTAATTGCCAGTCAAATGGATAAAGTTAATTTAGCCCCTGAAGATATTAAGCGCCTTTATTTACACCAAGCTAATATTAATATGAATAACTTTATTGGTAAGAAGGTGTTAGGTAGAGATCCTATCGCGGGTGAAGCGCCAATTATTCTAGATGAATATGCTAATACAAGCTCTGCTGGTTGTATTATTGCTTTACACAAACATCATGATGGTTTGAGCTCGGGTGATAAAACCGTGCTTTGCTCTTTTGGTGCGGGCTATTCCGCATGTTGTTTAATTCTAGAGTATGTTTAGCGCTCTAGACTTTACACTTTAAATTAGTCGTGATGAGTTATCATTAACAAAGAGTACTAATAACTCATTACTTAGTTACATTATTTTGCTATTCAAAAAGTTGTGCAATAAACAATTTGATGTAATCAATTATTTTTGAGAAAAAGCTGCCTTCATTAACTTCTTGTAATGTTACTAAGGGGTATTGCGCAATATCTTCACCTTCAAGCTGTAAGAATAATTTACCTACGACAGTACCTTTGGCTAGAGGTGCTGTAAGCTGCTGAGTTAATTCGAAGGTCGCTTTTAGATTTTTACGCTGTCCACGAGGAATAGTAATTGGCGTATCCAGTAAAATACCTAAATCCACTTGTTCTTTATCCCCCATCCAAATGCGATTAGTTGCAAATTTTTCACCTGCTTTATAAGGGGTAATCGTTTCAAAAAATCGGAAACCATAATTAAGTAACTTTTTACTTTCTACCTTTCTAGCTCGCTCGCTATCAGTACCCATTACTACCGTGATTAAACGCATATCACCTTTAGTGCCTGAGGTGACTAAGCTATAACCAGCATTTGAAGTATGGCCAGTTTTCATGCCATCCACATTTAAACTTTTATCCCATAACAAAGAGTTACGGTTATATTGTTTTATGTTGTTATAAGTGAATGATTTTTGTTTATAAATAGCATATTCACTGGGAACTTCACGGATAATAGCACTGGCTAATGTAGCCATGTCACGTGGTGTAGTCATATGAGAAGAGCTATCTAAACCGTGGCTATTTTCAAAAAATGAACTCGACATACCTATTTGTTCGGCATGCGCATTCATTAAATCGGCAAAAGCACTTTCACTGCCGGCAATATGTTCAGCCATGGCAACACAGGCATCATTACCCGAAGCAACAATAATACCTTGGTTTAAAAGGTTCACGGGAACTTCAGTGCCTACTTCAATAAACATTTTTGATGATTCAGGAAAGTTTTTTGCCCAAGCATTTTCGCTGATCATCACCTTGTCGTTATTTGAGATATTACCATTTTCTAATTCTTTACCTATGATATAACTCGTCATCATTTTAGTTAAGCTTGCGGGCGCTAATTGCATGTCAGCATTACCTTCTGCTATAACCTTTCCCGTCGTAAAATCGAGTAAAATAAAACCTTTAGCATTAATTTTTGGTGCATCAGGAATAATGCTTATTGCATGGCTAATGGATGAAAAAGCTAAGGTTGAACCTAATAGGGTACTTGAGATAAATTTGATCAATGTGCGAGCAGATTTTTTTAATTTTAAAGGCATAATTTTAAAGACATAATTTTTAATAATGAGGTGAATAGGAAAGTGATTTTTAATAGAGCTTAAGGAAAGTATATCATCTCTATCATGCTTGGCTATGACGGAATTGATATTATTGTAAAAACTCTCTTCTCTCTATGCTCTAATTATAGCCAAATCAACACAAGGGGTGAGTTTTAGGTATGCTAAAGGTTTCTTAAGTAAGCGTTTGGATAACTTCCTTGTTTTAGCTCTAGCAATAGTTTATTTATTACGGTGTTATCTAAAAAAGGACCTATTTGAATACGGTATATTTTATTTTCTTCAAGATAATTAACCGTTTGCAAATGTTTTTTAGATAACAAAAGAGCTGTTTTTTTGGCTAATTCAAGCTTACTTGTAGCAAACACTTGAATGTACTTTTTTGTTGGGGGCTCGTTTAATTGGCTATCAATTATTGATTTTTTTATATTTACAATCAATGGCTCTTTAGGGACATTGGTTTTGTTGAAGTTCGTTATACTGGTGATTTTCACTTCCGCAGTACCTGTTTTCAACATATCAAGTTTATAGGCGGCACTGTAGGATAAATCAATAATACGTTTTTGATGAAAAGGACCGCGGTCATTAACTCGAACGATTACCGACTTATTGTTAGCTAAATTAGTAACCTTTAAATAGGTCGGTAAGGGGAGGTTTTTATGGGCAGCGCTCATGGAATACATGTCATAAATTTCACCATTTGAGGTTAAATGACCGTGAAATTTTCTACCGTACCAAGAGGCGGTACCTATTTCTTCAAAATTTTGTGCATGCGTTAATACTTGATAGTTAATACCGCGAACTTGATAATTTTTGTTGCCTCCGCGGCTATGATTTTCTGCGCGGGGGGTGGCATCTTTTAATTCTGCTTGGTTGGGTAATCTACTTGGCGTACTATCGTTAGCATGTTGATAGCGACCAGAACTACAGGCAGTTAGCAGGGTAAGTAGAACGAAGAAGAATAGTTTGTGTAGTGTTCCCATTATATTTTCTTATTTTAATATGATGTTAAGGTCGTTAGTATTGAAGTGAGTTTGTGTAATTTTAAGGATAACGCGCGAAGTTGATGCTAGTCAATGCGCACGTTATCCTTAAAGTTAGACAAAATAGCAAAAATATTTATTTACCTTTAAGTATGAAACCGTCGGTGAGTACTAATGGCCATCAGCATGCCAAAACCTGCGAGTAATGTCACCATTGATGTACCTCCATAACTCACTAAGGGTAAAGGCACGCCAACAACAGGTAACAAACCTGATACCATGCCGATATTAACAAACACATAAACAAAGAACGTTAGGGTAATACTACCGGCTAACAACTTGGTAAAGGCGTGTTGAGCATTAACGGCAATCCATAGGCCGCGCATTATTATAAATAGATAAACTGCAAGTAAAAAACCGACACCAATCAAGCCAAATTCTTCACTAAAAACGGCAAAAATAAAATCAGTATGGGGTTCAGGTAAAAACTCTAATTGAGATTGTGTGCCTTGCAGCCAACCTTTACCATCAATTCCACCAGAGCCTATAGCTATTTTAGACTGAATAATATGATAACCGGAGCCTAGTGGATCTTGTTCGGGGTTTAAAAATGTCATTACTCGTTGTCTTTGATAATCTTTCATCAAAAACATCCATAATAGGGGAGCGAATGCTGTTCCTAATCCAACGAAAACACCAATTAACCTCCAACTGGCCCCAGCCAGAAAAAGAACAAAGATACCAGAGCTAGCAATTAATATCGAAGTCCCTAAGTCTGGTTGGTTAGCAATCAGTAGTGTTGGAATTAATACTAAGATAACAGCCCACATGATAGTGGAAATTTTAACAGGTAAATTGTACTGGCTGATAAACGAAGCAATCATGATCGGCACTATTAATTTCATGATTTCAGAGGGCTGAAATTTCATAAAGCCTAAATCTAGCCAGCGTTGTGCGCCTTTACCTACATGGCCAAAAAGTAATACAGCCACTAACATTAATAACCCTATTACAAAAACCGGTACTGCCCATTTTCGATATGATAAGGGGGGAATTTGAGCTATTGCTAACATGACCACTATAGCCACGCCTAATCGAATAGCTTGGCGGTAAACTATATCCATATTTTGACCACCAGCACTAAAAACAATGAACAAACCAAGTACCATTAGCGATAGTATACCCAGTAATAAAGGTAAATCGATATGCAATTTTTTCCATATATTATATGTTTTTTGTTGATCTTTGCCACTACTGCGCATTAGTCGCTCTCTTGGAAGTGTGATTGGTGCATGTGTTGCTGAGTCTTCGCATTTAATTGGTTAGATGAATTATCCATGCTAGAGGTAATCACTCTGTTGCCAAAATATTGATCCATAATTTGTCGTGCAACAGGGCCCGCATTAGTGGCTCCACCACCTTTGGCAACGTTTTCTATTGCAACGGCAACGACTACTTCAGGATTTTTAAAGGGTGCAAAGGCAATAAACATCGCATTATCACGCTGATTTTCTTGGGTGGACTTTGCATCGTATTCTTCATTTTGTTTAATACGAGCAACCTGTGCTGAGCCAGTTTTGCCAGCAGCGTCATACTTAGATCCTTTAAAGGGAGCGTAAGCGGTTGCACCAAATTTCTGAACAGTATTATGCATTGCTTCTAGCACTATATCCCAATGCTTTGCTTGTTTTAATACTAAAGGGGCTTGCTCTTCATAAATCACCTCTTCTAAGGTGCTTTGACTAGCATCTCGCTTATTTATCGCTATATTTTTAGTTGCTTTTAAAAAGTGCGGTACTTTTCTTTCCCCATGGTTTACTAACGTGGTAACTGCTTGAGTTAATTGCAATGGGGTAACAGTCCAATAGCTTTGTCCAATACCTACAGACAGCGTTTCACCGGTATACCAAGGCTTATTATAACGGTCTCGTTTCCATGCAACACTGGGCATAATGGCTCTACTTTCTTCATGAATATCAATACCGGTATAATCACCAAAACCAAACCGCTCCATCATAGTGCTAATTTTAGTGATACCAAGCTTAAAAGCTAAATCAAAAAAATAAATGTTGCAGGATTGCTCAATGGCTTTAGTTAAATTTACCCAGCCATGACCCCATTTTTTCCAATCTCGGTATTTATTAGGTAACCCCTCTAACTGATACCAACCGGGATCCCAAATTTTAGTGTTTGCGGTGATCACTTGTTCTTCTAAACCGGTTAAAGCCAAGAAAGGTTTTACTGTGGAAGCGGGAGGGTAACCCTGTACACTTCTGTTGATCAAAGGTAAGCCTTTTGAACTAAGAAGTTTTTTATATTCTTTACTGCTGATGCCATGTACAAATAAGTTACCATCATAGCTTGGGTTAGAGTACATCGCTAAAATACCACCGGTACGTGGGTTCATTGCTACTACAGCGCCACGTTTTCCGGATAACGCACGTTTGGCTATCATTTGTAGTTCTATGTCTAGGGTTAAGGTGAGATCTTGACCCTGAACCGGAGAAGTGTAATTCAAGGTGCGGATAATTCTACCTTGGTTATTTATCTCAACTTCTTGGTGACCTATCGTGCCATGTAAAAGTTCTTCATAATATTTTTCAATACCCAATTTCCCTATACCATGGGTAGCAGCATAGTTTTCAAACTTACCTTGTTGCTTAAGTTTATTGGCATCTTTTTGATTGATCCGAGCGACATACCCTAAATTATGTGTAGTGAGTTTGCCAAAAGGGTAGTGGCGCTTTAAACGGGCATCAACAAAAACACCAGGAAACTTTTGCTGATTAACTGAAAAGAGTGCCACTTGTTGCTCACTTAAACGTGGCTGTAATTCTATTTGTTTAAAGCGACGTTTACCTTTGGCCGCTTTAAAAAACATCTCTTGTCTGTCGGCACTAATATCAAGTAGTTTGCTTATCGCTTTAATGTTAGCTTCTAGGTTCTCAACTTCTTCAGGGATCACCGCTAGGCTATAAACAGGTTTGTTATCAGCGAGGATGATGCCATTGCGATCGTATATTAGACCACGGTTTGGTGCTACGGGGAGTAATTTTATGCGATTTGAATTTGAACGTGTCTGATATTTTTCAAAAGAGTCTACTTGTAATGAGTAGAGATTACTAAACAGTATTAGTAGCAGTAATAATACACCGACAAAAGCAATAAAAGTACGGCGAGCAAATAAATTGGCCTCTGCACTATGGTTGCGAATAATAACGCGGGGAGGTGACATCAATTATGCTCTTGATAGTAAAAATAGTAGGGCGTGAGAATAGTACCAAAGGCAAATAAGTTAGCTCTAGGGCTATTGCCGCAGATAATATCACGAATAATAATACGCTGAGTTACCATTCTCATTCTCTATGGTAAGGGTGGTTATTATTAATGCTCCATGCGCGATATAAACTTTCGGCAATGAGAACTCTTACCATAGGATGAGGTAAAGTCAGTGTTGATAAAGACCATTTTTGTTCACTGGCTTTTATACAAGTAGGGGCTAGCCCTTCAGGTCCACCCACCAAGAGTGCTACATCTCTACCATCGAACTGCCAACGTTCAAGCTGATTAGCTAGTTGAGGTGTAGTCCAAGGTTTACCTTCAACCTCTAACGTAACTATACGGCTGCCTTTAGGAATAGCCGCTAATAATTGTTCACCCTCTTTTTCTAAAATACGCGTAATATCAGCATTTTTACCACGTTTTCCTGCACATATCTCTATTAAATTAAAAGATAAATCACGAGGAAAACGCCGAGTATATTCGTTAAAACCCTGACTGACCCAAGTTGGCATTTTTGTGCCAACCGCATATAAAGTTAACTTCATAGGTTAATCACACCAATAAAATTGGCTGTTATTCGCCCCATAGTTGTTCTAAATTGTATTTATCACGTTGTTCGTTAGTCATGACATGAACAATAATATCGCCTAAATCAACTAATGCCCATTCGCCAACATCGTTACCTTCCATGCCGCGTGGTTCAATACCTTCAGCTCTACATTCCATAGCTACTGATTGCGCGATTGATTTTACATGGCGATTTGAGTTGCCTGAGCAAATAATCATATAGTCGGCAAAGCTTGCTTTCTCGCCAATGCTTAGAGATATGATGTCTCTGCCTTTCATGTCTTCAAGTTTTTCAATTACAAATGCTTTAAGTGCTTCGGTTTGCAAGGGGTTCTTCCTAATGTTTAGTTGATTTTTTACGGTGCTTTAAATTAAGTTAAGCACAATCTGTGAATATTAACATTAATAGCATTACGAATAAATATATGATCATTCTAAATGGATTAAATATTTTATCGCTCACTGACTCATATTGTTGTTCTGTTAACGATACAGCTTATTTTTGTTGATAAAAGTCAAGACACTAGGCGTTAATAGTTGCGAGCAATCTTGTTTATTGGCTAATTTTTGGCGAATTTCACTTGATGAAATATCGAGATGCAAGTGGTTATGATAAGACGGTAGGGTATTGGGGAGTAATAGAATACCACCTGAACTATATTTTTTTAATTCAGTAATGGTATGAACTTGATGATTAGTTAATAACGCTATAGTGGCTTGATCTACGTTGTTTAATTGGTAGTGTGGCCTGGTGTTCACAACCAAATGACAAAGAGATAGAATCTCTTGATACTTATACCAGCGAGTAAACGTTAATAAAGAGTCTAGACCAATAATAAAATACAATGTTTGCTGTGGAAATTCCTCTGCTAACTCTTTTAACGTGTCGACGGTATAAGAGTTTCCATCACGTTTTAGCTCGCGTTCATCACATCTAAATGAAGGTTCTGTGCTACAAGCCAAATGAACCATTTTAGCACGTTGTTTTGCGCTAACATTGGGCGTTGCTTTATGGGGTGGAATATTAGCCGGAATTAACAATACTTGAGTTAATGATAGGTAATCTGCTACCGCTTTAGTGGGTAGAGTATGCCCAAGGTGAACGGGGTCAAAAGTGCCACCTAAAATACCAATACTCGTCATAGGTTAAATTACTTTGGTTGAGAAAAAAGATTAAGAATAGTCATAATTCAATGAATAGTTTTGCGTAATGTCACCATGGTAAAGTGTTAAACAAACATCGGCCAACAATATAAAAGCATTAAATTCACTACTTGTTTTACTGATTAGATCTATGTCGGCTAGTCGTGACATTGCCCGTTTAATATCTTTTAAATTTATATGAGTAAGCGCATGTTGATAAAGCAGTTTACGTTTATCCCAAATTCGATATTCTTTATATAAATCGTTGAGCGGACGACCTTGTGCTAGTTTATCTAGCATGGCGTATAGTTGATTGAACTCTTTATGAAACACCCAAATAATTTGACCGGCAGCCGTACCTTCCTGTTGTAATTGATCTAACATCGTTATGCACTTTTTACAGTTACCTTCTAATAAAGCATCTATAATTTGAAAGGGGTTAAACCTAGCTTGCTTAATCACTATTTGTTCAGCATCGCTTAAACTAATTTGTTTTGTGCCAAACAGTAAGGATAATTTTTGCAACTCTTGCGCTAACGCCGGTAAATTGCCTTCAAATAATTGAATTAATAATGAGGATAACTCAGGCGCCAAGTTAACATTGACGTTTTTTGCTTGGTTTTGGAGCCATTTGGGAAGTCCTTTAACCTCTATATCGTATAAAGGTAGATAACACCCTAATTGTGTTAAGGCTTTAAACCACTTTCTATTAGTGCTGGCACCATCAAGTTTAGGACCATGAAAAATAAAAATAATATCTTGAAGTTCTGCATTTTGTGTTACTAACTCGCTTAATGCGAGTAATATTTTATTACCACTATCACCAATTTTAACCGTAGTAAATTCCACTTCAATAATACGCTGACTAGCAAATAAGCTTAATGATTGGTACTCATCAATTATTTGTTGCCAGTCAAATTTATTATCGCCACTAAAGCGAATAACTTCACTAAAACCTCGCTGTTGAGCGTGAGCTTTTAGAGTGACTAAACTATTGTTTTTTTGCCAAGGCTCATCACCAAAAACCAACCAAACAGGTATAAAGCCTTGTGTTAATGTTTGTATAAGTTGGTTATGGTAAATTTTCATGTAAAAACCTATCGTTGAACTCTTGCCATATCTCGTAAAATTTTATCTGCTGCTGATCTTCTCAGTTCACTGAGCAATAAAGAGAGCTCTCTCGATTTTGCTAAGGCTAAGTTTGGATCATCTTGATAATCTCTATTTAGCTCAAAGCGAAAATTTTGCGGCTCTTCATTAGCAAAACGCAACTGATAATGTACCGCATAAATAAGTTCATACTCAGCTACTTGCCCATTTTGAAATACCGACAAGGTTCTTCTATTTAGCGTATCTGACATAATGCGAAGCTCAGGTACTTGCGCATTTTTATGCTTAAGTACCTTTACTTTTTTGTGAGATAAATGCTGTTTTACTAAGCGAGTTAATTCACCGTGCACATCGCTTGACGTGACATATAACGTTTGCAATTCATCGCTAAGTAAATAATCACCACGTAAATGAAAACCACAAGCGGATAATAGGCTTGCCAAAGTAAACGTTATTATCAAGCGCTTATATGTCATCATGAACATATTAGTTAGCCACAATGTTGAGTATTTTACCTGGAATATAAATAACTTTACGAATAGTGTTACCTTCCGTAAATTTAACGACATTCTCATCACTTAAACCAAGTGCTTCAACTGTTTCTTTACTTGCATCAGCAGCAACAGTAATTTTCGCTCTCAGTTTGCCGTTAACTTGCACAATGATTAGCTTTTCATCTTCAACTAATGCGCTGTTATCAACGGTTGGCCATGGATAACTTTCTACGTCAGTATTATTGCTACCGATTGTTTGCCATAAGTAATGACACATGTGCGGTGTAATCGGCGTAAGCATTAATACTACTGCGCGAAGTGCTTCAAGCATGACCGCTTTATCTTCATCAGATTTAACCGGTGCTTTGCTTAGGTGGTTCATTAATTCCATAATGGCAGCAATTGCGGTATTAAAGGTGTTACGACGACCTATATCATCGGTTACTTTAGCAATTGTTTTGTGCAACTCTCTACGCAGTTTTTTCTGATCAGCGTTCAGTGTTAAGCCATCAATATCATAATGTTTACCCTGACACGTCTCAACTGTGTCATGTACCAATTTATACACTCGTTTAACAAAACGATGAGCTCCTTCAACGCCAGCATCTGACCATTCTAAGGTTTGCTCTGGTGGTGAAGTAAACATAATAAATAAACGAACAGTATCAGCACCGTATTTATTAATAACAGATTGCGGATCTATTCCGTTATTTTTTGATTTAGACATTTTACTCATGCCGGCAGAGATAACAGCTTCGCCATCTATTTTGCTAATAGCAGAAGTTACTTGACCCTTTTCATCACGTTCAACAATAACATCATCTGGTGCAATCCATTCTTGCGCGCCATTATCTGCTTCACGATAATAGGTGTCTGCTAGCACCATTCCTTGGCAAAGTAATTTTTTGTAGGGTTCATCACATTGTACTAAACCAACATCACGTAAGAGTTTGTGGAAAAAACGAGAATAAAGTAAATGTAAAATAGCATGTTCAATACCACCAATATATTGATCCACTGGCAGCCAATAATTAGCTTTAGCGGGATCAATCATTTGGCTGTTATCATTAGGTGAACAATAACGAGCGTAATACCATGAAGATTCCATAAAGGTATCAAAGGTATCAGTTTCACGTAAAGCGTCTTCACCATTAAAGCGGGTTTTTGCCCACTGGGGATCGTCTTTAATAGGAGATGTTACGCCGTTCATCACGACATCTTCTGGCAATATAACCGGTAATTCTCTTTCAGGAACCGGAACAGATTCACCATTAGCGAGGTTAACCATTGGAATTGGTGTGCCCCAATAACGTTGACGAGAAACGCCCCAATCACGTAAACGGAAATTAGTGGTTATTTTACCTTTATTCTCTTTTATTAATTTATCGCTGATGGCGGTAAAAGCTGCTTCAAAATCTAAACCGTCAAACTCACCTGAATTGATCAATGTGCCTTTTTCAGTGATCGCCGCTTTGCTTATATCAGAAACATTAGCGTCATCATCTGCTTCGCCGCCACTTTTCTTCGAGGTAGTAATCACTTGCGTAATAGCTAAACCATACTTGGTCGCAAATTCATAATCACGTTGATCATGTCCCGGTACAGACATTACCGCGCCTGAGCCGTAGTCCATTAATACAAAGTTGGCAGCCCAAACAGGAACTAACTTACCAGTCAATGGGTGAATAGCTTTAAAGCCCGTATCTACACCTTTTTTCTCCATAGTTGCCATATCAGCGTCTGTGGTTTGATTACCTTTGCATTCTTGAATAAAATCGGCAAGCGCAGTGTTTCCGTTGGCTGCATTATTTTTTGAAGCAATGAGGGCTAATGGGTGTTCAGCGGCAAGTGCCATATAAGTAACACCCAGTAAAGTATCTGGACGAGTGGTATAAATATCAAAGCTTTCTTGTTTGCCTTCAACTAAACCGTCAACCTGAAAAGTCATCTCAACACCTTGTGAGCGACCGATCCAATTACGTTGCATAGTTTTTACTTGTTCAGGCCATTCGGTTAACAGGTCTAAATCATCCAATAACTCTTGCGCATAGTCGGTGATTTTAATAAACCATTGTGGAATCGCTTTCTTTTCAACAATAGCCCCAGAGCGCCAACCACGACCATCAATAACTTGCTCGTTTGCTAAGACGGTTTGATCTACGGGATCCCAGTTTACTGAAGCATTCTTTTTATAAACTAAACCTTTTTCATAAAGTTTAGTAAAAAACCACTGTTCCCAACGATAATAGTCAGGCTTACAAGTTGCTAATTCACGACTCCAGTCATAACCAAAACCTAGTGAATTTAACTGATTGCGCATGTAATCTATATTTTGATAAGTCCAGTTAGCAGGCGCAGTTTTATTTTTAATTGCCGCATTTTCCGCAGGTAAACCAAAAGCATCCCAACCCATAGGTTGCATTACATTTTTACCTTGCATACGCTGGTAACGAGAAATTACATCACCCAAACTGTAATTACGTACATGGCCCATGTGTAGGCGACCACTAGGGTAGGGGAACATAGCTAAACAATAAAACTTCTCTTTGCTCTCGTCTTCAATCGCTTTAAAAGTATTGTTTTCAGTCCAAAATTTTTGTACTGTGGCTTCAATCGCTTGGGGATTATAAATGGCTTCCATTAATGGGGTCTCGAACGGTATATGTGGGATTTATTAGCGCCATTGTAATCATTTTATCTATAAATAAACGATTTAAAGGCACAGCAAATTTTAGTTTAAATTATCGCGTTAGAATACCTTACCTAGCTATAGCACGACAAGCTTAATTAAGTTTAATCACCAACTTTGTCTATACCCGTTACCATTCAAAGTGCTCTACAACATATATATTGATTAGTAACGGGTATATACTTAAAGTATGAACATAAAATTGGCAGAATTTTCGTTAATCTAGGGAAGCATTATGACAGAGAAAAAAGAATATCTAATGGAAGTTTATCAGAATCTTAGTGATTGGCTTGATGAGATGAAAGAGATTCAAAAGCCTCGAATTAATGAGTTAGTTAATCAAGCTAAAGCCTATGCAAAAACGGCTGAAGGGATGACAGAAGAAAAATTGAATCAATTTGTTGATAACTTAATGTATGACTTGCATGATTTTTATCAACTTAATCAGGCAGAAATAAAACATTCAATTTACCTGGATTTACTGAATGAAAGAATGTGGGCAAGCCTTGCTCACTTAACCGATAAATCGCAAGTTGAATGGGCTGAATTGGTGGACGATTTTGAACATGATGGAATTTACAAGATCGGAGATACTATTGGATTTGGCGAGTTAGTTTGCCAGCAATGTAATGAAAAAACTCATATCATGCATGCCAGTGAAGTAGTTGTCTGTGTAAAATGTGGCGGTGATACTTTTACTCGATTGCCACTTGATCCTTAATGATAGCAATTGAAATAATTATTCCCAAACTTCATATTGTTAACGCTTATTATTGTTAGTAGGATATTTAACGAGTACACTTGTGATACAGACTTTATAGTCTTTTAACGTATTAATTTTCAAGGATATCCATGTTCACAACGTCTGCTTCTCAATGCAAACTCAATGCTTCTCAACTTAGTTCTCCTTTATCCACAGCTATTTTTTCTCAACAGCAATCTCCTAGCGAAATAGCACAGACTTTTGTTGGTCATAATAGAGCTAAAGAAGCACTTGAGTTTGGTCTGTCGATGAGCTCCGTTGGCTTTAATGTCTTCGCTATGGGCGAGCACGGCACAGGGAGGCAAACATTAATAAAACAAATGTTAACCGCGCTAGCAAAAGAACAATTAAGTCCTGTAGAGTGGTGTTATATCAATAACTTTGACGAAAGTCATGCACCTTACAGCCTTTATGTTAACCCTGGTGATGGGAAGCAATTACTATCACGGATAAATAAGTTTATTGATGAATTAATGGACTTGTTTCCGGAGATTTTTGATAACCCAGGTTATCAAAGGCATAAATCAGCAATAGACAGGGACTTTAATAAAAAATATGATGAAGCGATTTCTAAGGTTGAAGAAATAGCCTTAAAAAGTAATGTTTCATTATACGAAGAAAATGGCGAAGTAGGTTTTTCACCTTTAGTCGATGGGAAACCATTAAATGACAAAGAGTTTGCTAATATAGATGAAACAGAACGCGCTAAGTTTTATCAATTATTGTCAGAGCTTGAAGTTGTGCTTGCTGAGCAACTACTTGAACTACCGCTGTGGAAACGAGAATCGTCAGATAAATTACGACAGTTAAAAAATGAAACCGCAGAGCAAGCCATTCAGCCTTATTTAACAGAACTTGAACAAGAGTTTGCTAATAATCAAGGGGTGCTAAAATACCTTAGTAAAGTCAAAGCCCATATTGTAGATGCCTCGTTAGAGATTTTAGTTAATGACGATGACGATGCGCCTAATGATAAAGAGTTACGTAAATTAATGGTTGAACGGTTTTTACCTAATTTACTCGTACCGCGTGACGTTAATGATGGCGCTCCAGTCGTTTATGAACAAAACCCTACCTATCAAAACCTTTTTGGTCATGTCGATTTTTCTAGTTTTCAAGGCAGTAGTTATACTAGTTATCGATTAATTAGGCCTGGCGCACTCCATAAAGCCAATGGGGGGTATTTGTTGCTTGATGCAGATAAATTATTAACTCAGCCTTTAGTATGGTCGCGTTTAAAACTGGCTTTAAAAACAGGACAAGTAACAATAGAGAATCCATACTCTGATTTCAGTCAACCGGGGGCATATAGTTTACAACCTGAAAAAATCCCTTTGCAAGTGAAAGTGATATTACTTGGTGATGCTGAAATTTATTATACCTTACAAGACTATGATCAGGAATTTACCGAATTATTTAGAGTACTAGCTGATTTTGATCGTCATTTAGAAAAAAGCGATGATAATTTACAGGCTTTTGGTAATTTAATTCGCCAACGCGCTTTGAAACATAATTACCCAGAAATTGATGATGAAGCAGTGCTTGAATTAGTGCGTTATGCGTTAAGGCGAGCAGAGCATCAACATAAAATTTCAGCGAACATTGTGCAGGTAAATGACTTGCTAGATGAAGCTAATTATTGTTGGGGTAATAGTGGAGCTAAAGGTAGATTGACCGCTGAGCATATTGCCATGGCACTAGCGGCTAAGAAACGTCGTACTGGTCGATTAAGTGAAACTTGGCTTGATGAAATAAAAGAACAACAAGTATTAATCAGTACTGAAGGTGATTATGTTGGTAAAGTTAATGGTTTAACCGTTTTAGAAATTGGTGATAGTGTTTTTGGCACGCCTGCTCGTATTACGGCAACAGTTTATGCGGGTAGTCAAGGAGTGACAGATATTGAGCGTGAAGTTGATTTGGGTAAATCGATTCATTCCAAAGGTGTGTTGTTATTAACGGGATATTTAGGTCATAAATATGGTCAAAACATCCCAGTGGCAATTTCAGCTAATATCGCTATAGAGCAATCTTACGGTCATATTGACGGAGACAGCGCCTCAATGGCTGAACTCTGCGCGCTCATATCGGCTATTACTTTATTGCCTATCGATCAAAGTTTAGCGATTACGGGCTCAATTAATCAACATGGTGAGGTGCAATCTATTGGTGGCGCAAATGAAAAAATCGAAGGCTTTTTTCAACTATGTAAAGACAAAGGGTTAACGGGTAAGCAAGGTGTCATTATCCCTAAAACCAATGTGATTAATTTAATGCTTAACAGTGAAGTGATTGAAGCGGTAGCGTGTGGCCATTTTGCTATTTATGCGGTAGAAACGATAGACCAAGCATTAGAGTTATTGATGGCAACAACAGCAGGCACGATGAATAGCACAGGAAGATACCCGCGCAAATCCATTCATAGTTTAGCGTTAGAAAAACTCGCTTACTTTGCTGAATTACTTGAAGGTGGTGAAGAGTAATACCCATTTTATTCAGTGCGTGATCTTATTGTGCGAAGAAAAACCTAGGTAAAGCGCATGTTTGAGCATTAACGGTCTATTGGGGTTGAGAGGGACGTGGCATTGGCACGTCAAGTTCAGTTAGGTGGTGGCAGTAATTTGATTAGATTATTTTTACTTAATATCAAGGCTTTATGAAAATTTTGTGATGAATTGACGCGGTGCAGCAAAAAGTTATTGACCAATATGTTTTTGCTAGGTATACTCACTTTAAATCTTATTGCTGCACCGCAGTACAAAACAAAATAAAACAGGAATCTTAATTATGTTTACTCAATTAACTGAACAATTAACAAATCAATTTACTACTGCAATGAAATCTTTCAGCGATACAGCGCAAGTTGAAACTGCAATGAAACCATTAAATAGCTTAGTAGAATTAAATACTAAAACAGTTGAGCAATTAATTAGCCAGCAAACGGCTTTAATTACTTCTATTTTAAATGACAGTATTGCTCAAACTAAAGCATTATCATCACAAACAGATTTTACAGCGGCTGTTGAATCACAAAAATCATTTAACGAAGCGCTTCAAGCTAAAGTTTCAGATTCAGCGAAAGAAGCTTACGCTGTTGTTACAAAAACTTCAGAAGAAGTAAGCACTTTAGTTAAAGATTCTGTTAAATTACCTAAGTAATATTCTTAGTGTAAATTTAGCGATTTAATTATCGTGTTATGAAGGCCAGTATGATTACATACTGGCCTTTTTTATTGTCAATGATGATGTATTTCTACTTTTATGAAACATTATGTATGTAATCGTTAAAGCGTCCAGTGTTAGCCGTTTATTTACTGGCCTTTTTACGCTACAATGCGCGACTATTTTTTAATTATCCTAACGAGTGAACTTGTTTAAAAAGATATATTTTAAAACTTATTTTTGAAGGATTATGTTAGAAATATTATGTTTGAAATTAACCCAATAATAAATAAATTAAAAGAAATCCGCGAACGTGCAGACTTACTTCGGGGGTACCTTTGACTACGATGTTAAAGCTGAACGTTTGGTTGAAGTTTCACGAGAGTTAGAATTACCCGATGTTTGGAATGAACCTGAGCGGGCACAAGCGTTAGGTAAAGAGCGCAGTTCGCTTGAAGAAGTGGTTAATACCATCGTTGAATTAGAGACGGGTTGTGACGACATCGAAGGTTTAGTCGAATTAGCCGTTGAAGAAGAAGATCAAGAAACCTTTGATGACGCTCAAAGCGAGACTGATGCGTTAGATGCCATATTAGAAAAACTTGAATTCCGCCGTATGTTTAGTGGCGATCAAGATGCTAATAACAGTTATTTAGATATTCAATCCGGTTCAGGCGGCACAGAGGCACAAGATTGGGCTGAAATGTTAATGCGTATGTATTTACGTTGGGGCGAAGCACACGGTTTTAAAACCGAAATCATTGAAGTCACGGGTGGTGATGTTGCCGGTATTAAAGGCTGCACCATTAAGTATACCGGTGAATATGCTTATGGCTGGTTACGTACAGAAACAGGTGTGCATAGGTTAGTACGTAAATCACCTTTTGACTCAAGTGGTCGTCGTCACACGTCATTTGCTTCAGCGTTTATTTATCCTGAAATTGATGACAATATCGACATCGATATTAATCCCGCTGATTTACGTGTAGATACTTACCGCGCTTCTGGCGCAGGTGGTCAGCATGTAAATAAAACTGACTCGGCCATTCGTTTAACGCATATTCCTACAGGGGCGGTTGTTCAGTGTCAAAGTGATCGCTCACAACATAAAAACCGTGCTAGCGCGATGAAATTATTAAAAGCAAAATTGTTTGAGCTAGAGATGCAAAAACAAAATGAAGACAAACAAGTACTTGAAGACGGAAAATCTGATATTGGTTGGGGCAGTCAAATTCGCTCTTACGTACTAGATGATAGCCGTATTAAAGATTTAAGAACGGGTGTTGAAAATAGAAACACGCAAGCTGTATTAGACGGCGATTTAGATAAGTTTTTAGAAGCTAGCCTTAAATCTGGTTTATAAAATTATTTAAAGAAACTGTGTAACAAATATTCAGAATTTTTCATAAACATTGAAAAATTAAAGATAACCACGAGAAATAAAATGACAGATAAAGCCAATAATACACCGATAGCACAAGACGAAAACAAACTCATTGCAGAGCGTCGTGTCAAGCTTGAAAAGATTCGTTCTAATTGTTCAGCTAATGGTTTTCCTAACGATTTTAATCGTGAACATTTAGCGGCAGAAATTCAAGCTGAACACGGTGAAAAAACTAAAGAAGAGCTTGAAGCGCTTCAGGTTACTTATGCTATTGCTGGTAGAGTTATGGCAAAACGTGGACCATTTTTAGTAATACAAGACTCATCAGGTCGTATTCAAGGCTATGCTGAAAAAACCGTGCAAAAAGAAATTCGGGCTAAATGGGGTTCATTAGATATTGGTGATATTGTTGGTATTAAAGGTATTTTGCATAAATCAGGTAAAGGTGATCTTTACGTGAATATGGACGAATACTCACTATTAACTAAGTCACTACGTCCATTACCAGAAAAATTCCACGGTTTATCAGACCAAGAAACTAAGTATCGTCAGCGTTACATCGATTTAATTATTAATGAAGATACTCGTAACACCTTTAAAATGCGTTCAAAAATTGTTGCGGGTATACGTAACTTTTTAACGCAGCGTGATTTCATGGAAGTTGAAACACCAATGTTGCAAATCATACCAGGTGGCGCAACAGCTAAACCTTTTATGACGCACCATAATACCTTTGATCTTGATATGTATTTACGTATCGCTCCAGAACTTAATCTTAAGCGTTTAGTTGTTGGTGGTTTTGATCGTGTTTTTGAAATTAACCGTAGTTTTCGTAACGAAGGTATTTCAACACGTCATAATCCAGAGTTCACCATGATTGAATTCTACCAAGCTTATGCTGATTACCATGACCTAATGAATACAACGGAAGAAATGTTACGTACGATTGCGCAAGACGTATTAGGTACAACGACAATTCGTAATACGGTTAAAAATGTTGATGGTGAAGTTGTTGAAGAAAAATTCTATGATCTTGGTAAGCCGTTTGCTCGTTTATCCATGGTTGATGCCATCTTAACTTACGGTAAAGACCATCATGCAGCAGCGCAATTTGATGAAGTAGCACTACGTGACCCAGAAAATAACTTTGACGCAATTAAAATAATGGCGAAAGCCGTTGGTGTTAAAGAAGGTGATGCGGCTAAAGTGTGGGGTCCGGGTAAGTATATTTGTGAAATTTTTGAAGAAGTGGCTGAACATTTATTAGATCAACCAACGTTCATTACTGAATACCCATGGGAAGTTTCACCACTAGCACGTCGTAACGATGACAATCCGTTTATTACTGACAGATTTGAATTTTTTGTTGGCGGTCGTGAATTGGCAAATGGTTTCTCTGAGCTTAACGATGCGGAAGATCAAGCGGCTCGTTTCAAGAAACAAGTAGAAGAAAAAGATGCGGGTGATGATGAAGCAATGCATTATGACGCTGATTATATATGTGCCTTAGAATATGGTTTACCACCAACGGCTGGTGAAGGTATTGGTATTGATCGGTTAGTGATGTTATTTAGTGATTCACCAACGATTAAAGATGTTATTTTATTCCCTCATATGCGCCCTGAAACAGATTAAACTCAAGGTGGAATACGTTGAATTATACTTTGCTGTAAAATAAAGTTGCCAGAAGCTCATTTGATTAAATCAATGAGCTTTTTGTTTTTTTAGCGTTGCACTCTATTAATATTGTTTCTTTTTAAGTAGATTAAAGCGGTCGAAAATAATTATAATTATAACAATAGTCATTATTCGCTTCTCTTTGGAACATGCCCTGATTTCGTTAAATACTTATTCGAATTTTTTTGCATCAACCTTAATATCTTTAGTTAAAAAACGATGAAGATAAGAGAAGTACCAATTAAAAAAATAAATTGGTCTAAGCGATAAATACTTAAAATAATAACAAAGAGAATTATCAATGAGTGCATCAAGAGGCGGCTTTAGTTCGCGTTTCGGTTTTATTATGGCGGCGGCAGGCTCTGCTGTTGGTTTAGGTAATATTTGGGGATTTCCAACACAAACGGCTAGTAATGGCGGTGCCGCGTTTGTTTTAGTGTATTTAGTACTGGCCTTTTGTCTAGCTTATCCTGCTTTCATGGCCGAGTTATTAATTGGTCGTTATGGACAAGCTAATGCCGTAACGTCTATGCAAAAAATGTCACGTAATTTATGGCAAAAGCGTTTTGCGTTTATTGTTGGTTTTAGCGGTATTATTTGTGCTTCACTTATTTTGAGTTTTTATGGCATTCTTGCCGGTTGGATGATGTCGTATGCTATTGAACCCATAACGTCAGTTTTAGGTTATAACCAAGCATCAAGCTGGCTTACTTCGCAATCAATTACTCGTAACTTACTCTTTACGGCGTTATTTATGATGCTTACTATTTCAATTATTCGCCGAGGTGTTGAGAACGGTATTGAAAAGTGGTCTAAGCGGTTAATGCCAATGCTAATTGGGTTACTCATTTTACTCATTATTTATGTGTTTACTTTAGATGGGTCAAGAGAGGGTTTTGCTGCCTATTTAAATCCCGATATTTCCCGTGTATTTGAACCTGATTTACTTATTAATGCACTGGGTTCAGCATTCTTTTCTTTGTCCTTAGGTACCAGTGTTATGGTTATTTATGGCTCATATATTTCAAAGAAAGAAAACCTAGTCACCTTGGGTGCGCAAGTAACGTTAATTGATGTTTCTATCGCTTTTTTAGCTGGATTACTTATTATTCCTTCAATGTATGTGGCCCAAGCGCAAGGCGTTGCTATTTTTGGTGACGATGGCAGTTTAATCTCTGGTCCTAATTTAGTCTTTGAGGTACTACCCACATTATTTAATGGTATGGGTGCGGTTGGATTTTTTGTTGGTTTTTGTTTTTTTGTTTTAATGTCTATTGCTGCATTAACGTCAAGTATTTCTATGTTAGAAGGTCCGGTATCGTTTGTCGTTGAACGTCATAATATAGAGCGTAAAAAAGCAACAACATTTATTGGTTTTGGTATCTTTATAATAAGTACCTTAATCGTGCTTAATTTTGATCTGTTGTTTGGTTTTGTTATCAGTCTTTCTACTGTTTATGGACAACCCTTAATTGCTATGCTCTGTTGTGTTTTTGTTGGTTGGATTTGGCAACGAAGTGACATTTTAGCTGAAATAAAGCAAGGTAACGACGAGGTTGAGTATGGATTATTCTGGAAAATTTGGCCGTGGTATACCAAGTTTGTTTGCCCAAGTGCCATCGCGATAGTATTCTTTCATTCGTTATAGAAGCTAAGCCTTTGACAGGCTCAGGGCGAACGGAGTTATCCCTTTCATCTTACGTTATTTCCGTTCGCCTTGAGCGCGAAGCAGTCGAAGGGAGCACTGAATTATTGTCCGCTCATCCTGAGTCTCTCTGTCTGTCCTGAGCCTGTTGAAGAGTCGCCCTTCGACAAGCTAAGAATGAGCGAGGTCTATTCATATTAACGGGATCTGGTTTTCTATTTTGGCCAATTTAACAACCAGGGTTGATCTAATTCCACTAGCTTATCTTTAACGCTTTGGCTTAAATAATATTCACCCTCATCGCTAGGTAGAATGAATTGATACATTGTCCCTAAAAAACTAAAACGTAAAGCATAAGCATGTAAATAGCCTCTATCAGCAACTGAATTCGAGTTATACAAAGGATCACCAAGGATTGGAGCGCCTATACTACTTAACGCAACGCGCAGTTGATGTGTTTTACCCGAATGGGGCCTTAATAAATATAAACGTTGCTTATTGGCAACAGGGTAAGAAAAAAACTGGGTAATGGCTGGATTATTCATAGTACGTAATAACTTAAACATACCACGACGACTCTTTGCCATATCACCTTTTATTAAACCTTGTTTTTTCGTCGGTTTTTTATCACTGATAGCGAGGTAGTATTTTTCAACGTGATGTTCTTCAAATAACTTGCCAAAAACTTGTGCGCTTTTAATATTTTTGGCGAATAAGATTAAACCTGACGTCATTTTATCTAGTCTGTGTATCGGATAAAGCTCAGTAGTATCAGCTTGTTTTATCATCTGTTTTTTTACTTGAGAAAATAACCCCGAACCTTGTAGCTCTTCATCATGAAAATTAATCCCTGCACTTTTAGCGACAACAACAAAATCGTCAGTTTGTGTAATAATTTTAAACATTTAAGTTAACCTGTTTTCATTTTACTTTGCTATGATAATTCAATTAAACCATTTTACGCTAAATACAGGATGTTATTTTGAAAAGTTTTACCCACTACATTACTAAGCTGAGTATTATTACTTTAGCGAGCTCATTATTATTTGCTTGTACTAGCCAAAAGAGTTCACTTCAGATAGGTGAATATATAGTGATACCAGCGGGTGTTAGTTTAGTGGAAACAGTCGTTGCCACTGAAGAGCGTTTAGCGATTCCTTTTAAAAAATACATATTGGCTAATGGTCTAACGGTTATTTTACATCAAGACAACTCTGATCCTTTGGTGCATGTTGATGTAACTTATCATGTTGGCTCGGCACGTGAGCAATTAGGTAAATCAGGTTTTGCTCATTTCTTTGAACACATGATGTTTCAGGGGTCAAAAAATGTTGCCGATGAGCAGCATTTTAAAATTGTTACCCAAAGCGGTGGTAATTTAAATGGTACTACAAATACCGACCGAACTAATTATTATGAAACGGTGCCTAAAAACCAATTAGAAAAAATGCTGTGGCTTGAATCAGACCGAATGGGTTTTTTACTTGAAACTATCACCACAGAAAAATTTGAAGTACAAAGAGCAACGGTAAAGAATGAACGTGGTCAAAATGTTGATAATCGTCCTTATGGGCGTTTAAATGAAACAGTAAACCAGATGACGTATCCAAGAGAGCATCATTATTCATGGCCTGTCATTGGTTATATGACCGATCTAGAGCGCGGTACAGTAACCGATTTAAAAGAGTTCTTTAGCCGTTGGTACGGCCCTAACAATGCAGTATTAACCATTGGTGGTGATATTGATGAATCGAAAACATTACAATGGGTCAATCAATATTTTGGCGGTTTAAAAGCGGGGCCAAAAGTTGACAATATTCCCAAACAGTTAACCAGTTTACCTGATAATCGTTATTATTCGTTTAGTGACAATGTTTCTTTACCGTTACTTTATATTAGTTTTCCTACTGTTTATGGCATGCATAAAGATGAAGCTGCATTGGATGTTTTTTCTAATATAATTGGTAATGGTCCAACCTCTTTGTTGTATAAAAACTTAGTTAAATCGGGCGTTGCTGTGCAAGCAGGTGCGAGTCATCCCTGTAGTGAATTGGGTTGTAAAATGAGTTTTTTTGCTTTACCAAACCCTCAGCAGGGGATGGAGTTAGCTAAAATAGAACAAGTCATTAATGATACCTTACTTGAGTTTGAACAGCGTGGCGTCAATGATGAAGATTTACTAAAAACAAAAGTGGGTATTGAAACGGATACTATTTACGGTTTACAAAGTGTTTCGGGTAAAGTCTCTACTTTGGCGCATTATCAAACTATTTTAGGGGATGCTGATTATACTGAGCAACAAGTTGCGCGTTATAACAACGTGACTAAAGCGGATGTAATGAACGTTTATCAAAAATATATTAAGGGTAAAGGTGCTGCAATACTCTCTATCTATCCTCAGGGTCAACCACAAGTTATCACTAAAGCAGATAATTTTGTTTTACCTGATGTAAATAATCCACCTGAAATTACTCAACTTGATACCCCTATTATGAAAAACACTAGTGGTTTTGACCGTAGTGTTATGCCAAAAGCAGGCGCTAATCCACAAATTGAAATACCTACATTATGGCGTGAAAGTTTTGGTAACGGCTTGCAGATTATAGCAACCCAAAATAGTGAAACACCTACGGTGAGTGTGTTATTAAGTATCGAAGGAGGCACTTTACTCGATCCACTCAAAAAAGCGGGTCTGGCGTCGCTTACTGCGAATTTGATGAATGAAGGAACGAATAATTATACCAAAGAAGAGCTATCTAATGAACTAGCGAAATTAGGCAGTAATATTTCTATTAGTGCTTCTGGGCGAAATACTACCATTCGGGTTAGTTCATTAGTGAAAAACCTAGATGCGACTTTATTACTGATGTTAGACATGATGATAAATCCTGCGTTTGATAAAAATGATTTTGATCGTGTGAAAAATCAGTTGATTCAGTCCTTAGAGCAAGGGGGTAAAGATGCTAACACGCTAGCGGCTAGAGCATTAAAGCAAGTCACTTATGGATCAACTAATCGCGTGGGTTTGCCTGGCAGCGGCACAATTAAAACCGTTTCTGCTATTGAACTTAAGGATATTAAAAACTTTTATAAACTGTATTTCTCGCCAAAAAAGGCCAGTTTAGTTATTGTTGGTGATGTGAGTAAAAGTGATATTTTACCTAAACTGGATTATTTTAAATCATGGCAAGGTAGTGATTATACTATTCCCGTTTATAGCCAGTTTCCAAAGGTTGTGGCGAATAAAATATATTTTGTTGATTTACCCGATGCTAGTCAATCGGTCATTAAATACAGTCGTCGTGCAATGATTTATGATGCAACAGGCGAACACTTTAAAGCGACCTTAATGAACTACCCTTTAGGTGGTGCTTTTAATAGCCGTATTAATTTAAACTTGCGTGAAGATAAGGGCTACACCTATGGCGCATCGAGTCACTTTTCCGCAGGAAAAACCTTAGGTCGCTTCAGCGCTAGTGCGAGTGTTAAAAAAGAGCATACTTATGATGCCATGATAGAAATTGAAAAAGAACTAGCTCAGTATCAAAAAAATGGGTTAACAATCGATGAAGTTGATTTTATGCGCCAAGCTATCTCACAAAATGAAGCATTAAGTTATGAAACACCGGCTCAAAAAAGTGGTTTTTTAAGGCAGTTATTACAGTTTGATTTACCTGAAAACTATGGTGAACTGCAAAGTGATATCATCCAAAATATTACTATTGAACAACTAAATAGAATTGCGGCAAAAGAACTAAATAAATCAATGCATTGGATTGTGGTGGGAGACGGTCAAGTGATTAAGCCACAATTAGAAAAAATGAAATTTAAAATTGTTGAATTACAGTTAGCAAAATAGTAGTAATTTTACTTTAACCATTGAAAAACAATAAAAGCCCCTCATTTATAGTTCATTAAATAAGGGGTTTCGTTTAACACCGTAGGAATTATTTTGACATTATCATTGCATGATTATATTGACGCCTTTAATCAAGAAAAAAACTTCAAAGCCCTTGCTAGTATCGGTCGAGGAATTGAGCGTGAAGCCTTAAGGATTTTGCCAAACGGTCAGCTATCACCGCATGGTCACTATAATAAATTAGGGGCGGCGCTAACGCATGGTGAAATCACGACAGATTATTCTGAAACCTTATTAGAATTTATCACCCCCGTAAGTTACTCGCCAGAGGAAGCCATAGCACAACTGCAAGATATTCAAAAATATACTTTTGCCAACATCAATGGTGAATTGTTATGGCCAATGAGTATGCCTTGTTTTGTTCATGATGCGGAAGAAGTGCCGTTGGCGCAATATGGCAATTCTAATATTGGAAAAATGAAAACGGTTTATCGTCAGGGATTAAAGAATCGCTACGGCTCAATGATGCAAGTTATTGCAGGCATTCATTTTAACTTTTCATTTTCTCAAAATTTCTGGCAAGTTATGCAGTCTCTGCATAACGATGAACAAGTGATGAGCGATTTTATTTCAGATCGATATTTCTCAATATTGAGGAATTATAAACGTTACTGTTGGTTAATTCCGTATTTGTACGGTAGTTCACCTGCGCTTTGTGATTCTTTTTTACAAGGTAAAGTATCACAGTTGCCTTTTAAAAAGTCACCTCGTGGCGCTTTATACTTAGAATATGCAACGTCACTACGTATGAGTGATTTAGGCTATACCAGTAGCGAGCAGTCATCGTTAAAAATATGTTATAACAATTTGCATGATTATGTTGATGGTGTGCAAAAAGCTATTGGATTAAAGTCTGAACAGTTTGCCGATATTGGGTTAAAGGTTAATGGTGAGTATCAGCAACTTAATGGCAACATTCTACAAATAGAAAACGAATTATATGCACCAATCCGCCCAAAACAAGTAATGAAATCAGGTGAAAAACCATCACAAGCATTACGTGATCGCGGTGTAGAATATATTGAAGTAAGAGCACTTGATGTTAATCCTTTTGTTGATACAGGTATTAGCATTGAACAAGTACATTTTTTAGATATATTTTTAACTTATTGTGCTTTTATTAATAACAAAGAATTTGATTGTGATTCACAGCAGCGCCATGATAAAAACATGAATGAAGTGGTACTTCGTGGACGCGATCCTAAATTATTATTATCTGCTGCTAATGGTCAAGGTGAAGTGACTGAAAAGTCGGTGATGACCTGGGGTAATGAATTGTTTGATAATATGGCGCATGTAGCAACACTATTAGATAATGCCTACGACACGACTAATTACAGTGACTCAATCACGAGAGAGCGCGCAAAAATTAATGATGCAAGCTTAACCCCGTCCGCAGAAGTTTTATCTATTATGGTGGAGCAAGAGCAAAGCCTGTCAGAATACTCACTCGCGAAGGCAGCTAAATATCGCCAAGAATCACTTGATCGGGAGTATCAATTTTATTCAGAGCAGTATTTTATTGATGGGGCAAATAAATCTCATCAAAACCAGCTTGATATTGAAGCGAATGACACATTAAATTTTGATGACTTTTTAGCAGATTATTTTAACAGTTAATATTTTTCTGATTGAGTTTATCAAAATAGACAATATTGTTAATGTCAAAGCCTAGCTAGAAGGAGAAGTTTAAAAAGCGCCCCCTGAGTAAACTCTTTTTCATGTTGTTTTGTATTACTCTGTACAACCTATTTTATAAGGAAAAAAAATGCGCTTAACAATTAAGTAAGCGCATAAAAACATGAAACACTAAGGGAATAACATAACTACAAGTTAAGAGTACAAATGACCAGATAAGTTCAATTTATTTATTATATACAACAGAACCCGCCCCTTTTTCTTAAAATTTACGAAAAAATCAGCTATGTAGTGCCAATTCATTGAGAATTCTGGCATTATCAGTTTTATTATAAAATCATAAGAGTTCACTTAATTATGGCATTATTGCTTTCCCCTAAAGTTACCTCTATTTGTTCGATAGTGCTCTGTGCTTTGCTTTTATCTAGCTGTGCAACACCACCACCTCAAAATCCTGAAGATGTTTGTGAAATATTTCGTGAACATAGAGATTGGTATTTTGCTGCAAAAGATGTCAGAGACCGTTGGGGCGTACCTATTCACGTGCCTATGAGTATGATGTATCAAGAAAGCTCATTTAAACATGATGCACAGCCACCTAGAGATTATTTGCTGGGTTTTATTCCGTGGGGTAGGGTAAGCAGTGCATATGGTTATTCACAAGCCAAAACAATGACATGGGACGACTACGTTCGCGAAACAGGTAATTCGGGTGCTGATCGCGATGACTTTGATGATGCTATTGATTTTATGGGATGGTTTATTTTTAAAACACAAAAAATTAACAGTGTATCTAAGTGGGATGCCTATAACCAGTATTTAAACTATCATGAAGGCTGGGGTGGTTTTAAACATAAAAGTTATAAAAAGAAAGGGTGGTTAGTTAAAGTATCAAGAAAAGTAGACAATAGAGCCCTGCGTTACTCAGCACAATTAAAAAGCTGTGAAGCTGATTTAAACCATGGCTGGTTATGGCGATTATTTTTTGGTTAAGAATAAATATACGTTAATTTGACAAAGCATAAATCTTGCCACTTTGTTCTTTTTATTATAAAAAACGAGTAAAGCCAAGTGAACTATAGCGTAGTGATTTTGCAATAACTTCTTTAAGAAAAGATGAAATATTTGTTAAAAAAACGGTTGAAATAACAATAAGCTGTGACTAGTAGGCTTTGAGATTGTTATCCACAGATATTGTGGAAAGCTATTTTTACTATTTGAGCTGTGGATAACTTTGTTATTAACTTTGTTAGGTATATTGTGGACGTCTTAGTATTCTTCTTGCGTTTTACTAACAAAAAATTCTGGCATAACACGTACTATTTTTATTCTGTTATTCGAAACCTCTACTATTTCTATAGGGTAGCCGGCAATACGAACGCTAAGGTTGTTTTGTGGTATGTCTTCTAAATGCTCAATAATTAAACCATTAAGTGTTTTTGGACCATCTGTTGGTAGTTGCCAAGTCATCTCTTTGTTTACGTCACGAATACTCGCACTACCATCAACTAAATAACTACCATCAGGCTGTAAAGTGACTTCTTCACTCGGTGTGGGTGTCATGGTAGTGGTGAAGTCACCAACAATTTCTTCAAGAATATCTTCTAAAGTGACTAAGCCTTGAATATCACCATATTCGTCAACAACTAAGCCTAAGCGCTCTTTTGCATGCTGAAATTTTAATAGTTGAATATTAAGTGGTGTGCCTTCAGGAATAAAATATAACTCACGTACAGCACGTAGTAATGTTGCTTTGGTGAATTGACTTTTTGATAGCAGCTTTAATGCATCGCGCGCATGAATATAGCCAACAACATCGTCAATGTTATCGCGATAAAGTAAAACGCGAGTATGATTAGCTTGGGTTAATTGTTTTTGAATTTTTTTCCAGTCGTCGTTTACATCAATGCCCACTAACTCGCTTCGAGGGATCATAATGTCTTCAACACTTACTTTGTCTAAATCTAATATACTCATTAGCATGCTTTGATCTTGCTCATGCAATAATGCGCCTGATTCATTGACTACCGTGCGCAATTCTTCTGAGCTTAAACTATGTTGTTCCCGCTGTTCAGAGCTAATACCTAAAAGCATTAAAATACCATTAGTGATCCAGTTTACCGCAATGACTAATGGAAATAATATTTTCAGTAATAGTGTCAATAGTATTGAGCTAGGAAAAGCTATTTTTTCAGGGTATAAAGCGGCAAGGGTTTTAGGCGTAACTTCTGCAAAAATTAAAATAACTAACGTTAGTACAACTGTTGAAACTAACATGCCATAGACATCACCAAAATAACGTATACCAATAATAGTAGCAATAGACGCAGCGGCAATGTTGACCAAATTATTGCCAATAAGAATCAAACCTATAAGGCGATCTGGTCGTTTAAGTAATTTACTAACGCGTTTTGCGCCTTTGTGTTTTTCTTTTTCAAGGTGTCTTAGTCGATATCGATTTAGTGACATCATACCAGTTTCAGAGCCTGAAAAATAAGCTGAAATAAGTATCAGTATGCCTAAAACAATAAAAAGCATCTGAGTTGATATGTTTTCCAAAAAAGGGATCCTTTAGTAAAGTAGTAAAGTAGTAAAGTAGTAAAGTTAAGACAGTATAAATTCTTTAACGAATCGACTACCAAAGTATGACAAGGTTAAGAGAACGCTTGCTGTTATCGTTAACAACAATACTCTATGACCGCGCCAACCCTGATAAAAATGTCCGGCTAATATAATAACGTAAATAGCTAAAGCTATTAAAGAGAGTACCGTTTTATGAAGGTTCTCTTTTGCCCAAAAGCCATCAAGAAAAAGAAGACCAATAAGTTGGCTAGCAAACAAACACACAGTACCCATTATTAAAATGGTAAACAGTTGTTTTTCAACTTGCATTAAGGGGGGCAAATGTACCACAGCAGTGAGGTTTTTATTTTTTAATTTTAGGTTGATATAAGCGACCTGAAACGCGTATAACGTGGCAATGATTAAAATACAATAGGCAATTAACGCAATACTTATATGCCCCACTAAAATGGCTTTTTCTGTCATGAGCGGTATTGACTCTGTTTGGGGTATGAAAATCATGATTAACTGCCAAATACCGGCAAAACCATATATTACCGGAAGTAACAAGTTAACTTTCATGCGCAGTGCTATAAGAGAAATAGTGATGGTAATTGCTAAACTAACCAGAGAAATAACATTTGGCAGGCTAAAGTTGATGGCGTCGGGACTTAAAAATAATTGTGCGCCATTAAATATATGTGAGATTACAGCAATAATGGCGAGTACTAAGACTTGGTTAAGATTAGGACCTTTAGGGTGAAATAGGCGCGATAAAATTGCCAAGGTGGCAAGCATGTAAGCAATAAATGCGATGCTATATCCAATAACCAAAAAATCCACTAATTAATTCCTACTAACATACAATTAAAATGATTCTATCAGATAAAATTACCAATACTATGCAATTAAGTAAAAGCTTTGATTTAAATTAAAAAATAAGTAATAAAAACTAAGGAGCTTTCATTTACAGTATTAGCTTTCTTAGGGGTTTAATGGCTAATAATGTAATTAAACTGGCACACGTTAAGCCAAGCCAATAAGGTAATAATTCATGAGAATGTTGCATTTGTTCGCTAATATTAATTGCGTAATAATTCAAAACAAAATCAAGTAAGCTAGCAAACCCGATAGCAGATATAGCAACACCCAATAAATAACGAATTAATACCGCGCCACCCATTTCATTTTTAATTACCCCTAAAGTTGAAATGTTAGTTGCAGGGCCTGCCATCATAAAAACTAAAGCAGTACCAGGTGACAACCCCGCCATAATAAACCCTGCTGCTATGGGGGTTGAAGCCGTAGCACAAATATACATAGGGATAGATATCACAATCATAAGTAACATGGCAGGCAAGCCACTACCGTAGCTTAATAGAAATTCTGGAGGTAAGAAGGTACGAATAATTGCGGCAAAGAGAAGGCCGATAGCTAACCAAACGATAATGTCATCAATTAATTTTGTCGCGGCGTAATATACACCCATTTTAGTTTTTTCAAAAAAATAAGCCAATGCAGACGAGGGAATAAAAGATTTTTTTGATATAATTGCAGTGTTTGTTGCGGTGGTAGATGAACAACATGAACTTGTCTTCGCTTCAATTTTTATTTCTTTAATGGGGGGGGGTGAACTACAGCAACTACTAACGGTAGGTTCAATTGGTAAAACTTGTGGTGCAGGTTGCTTGCTAGCGCAACAACTTGTCTCACTTTGTTTTACATCAGTAGCGGGTAACTTAATATCTTCTTCTTTGATACCTGACACCAGTAACCCCGTAATGATTGCTGACATGATCGCGGAAAAAGGGCGATAAACAGCAAGTATTGGGCCGAGTAGTGCATAGGAAACAGAAACAGAATCAATACCTGTTTCAGGCGTAGCAACTAAAAATGCTGCTGTAGCGGGGGCTGATGCGCCGCTACGTCTTAACTCGGTTGCTACCGGTATTACCCCACAAGAGCATAATGGTAACGGTGCGCCGATCAAAGCGGCTTTAACAATGGCAGATTTGCCTTTGCCTAAATGTTTACTGAGAATTTTACTTGGCACCCAAGCTTTCATTAAACCCGCAATTAATAAACCGAGTAATAACCAAGGGCTTGCTTCAGCACTTAGATCGATAAAGTTTTTGATAAAAGACGTTAACTGTTCCACAGTATTACCCAAATAAATAACGATAAAAAATACAGTTATTATATACCAAAACCACCTCAACATGCGAGTTTTAGGACGGCAGAGTGAATCATAATAACGTGCATATTTCACTGATATCTACTGTTGTTAAAATTTTCTTCTTTAGATTATCGTTAGCGCAGGTATAATAGCGTCATAATTTTTGTTAATAGTTTTTATTCGAGTTATTCATGTTTGATAATCTTTCCGAACGATTAGGTAAAACCCTTAAAAATATCAGTGGGCGTGGTCGCTTAACTGAAGATAATATTAAAGATACCTTGCGTGAAGTGCGCATGGCGTTATTGGAAGCCGATGTCGCTTTACCGGTTATTCGTGAATTTGTTGGTAAAGTGAAAGAGCAAGCGGTAGGTACTGATGTATCTAAAAGCCTAACGCCTGGTCAAGTATTTGTAAAAATCGTTCAAAAAGAACTAGAACTTTCGATGGGTGGCATTAATGAAACCCTAGATTTGAGAGCCGCTCCTCCAGCGGTAGTTTTGATGGCGGGCTTACAAGGAGCTGGTAAAACCACTTCTGTTGCAAAATTAGCTAAGTTTTTAACTGAGCGAGAAAAGAAAAAAGTATTAGTCGTTAGTGCTGATGTATACCGACCAGCTGCCATTAAGCAACTTGAAACGTTAGCTAACGAAATTAATGTCGGTTTTTTTCCTAGTGATATTACGCAAAAGCCTATTAATATTGCCAATGCAGCCATTGATCATGCTAAGAAAAATTTCTTTGATGTAGTTATTGTAGATACAGCCGGTCGTTTGCACGTTGATGAAAGTATGATGGGTGAAATCATAGATCTTCATGCAGCAATCAATCCTATTGAAACGCTATTTACTGTTGATGCCATGACTGGGCAAGATGCCGCGAATACCGCTAAAGCGTTCAACGATGCATTACCTCTAACCGGTATTATTTTAACGAAAACTGATGGTGATGCTCGTGGTGGAGCAGCCTTATCAATTCGTCATATTACGGGTAAGCCTATTAAGTTTATGGGTGTTGGTGAAAAAATAGAAGCATTAGAACCTTTTCATCCCGACAGAATAGCCTCTCGTATCTTGGGAATGGGTGATGTACTGTCACTTGTTGAAGAAATAGAGCAAAACGTAGATCGTGAAAAGGCTGAAAAGTTAGCCAAGAAAGTTAAAAGTGGTAAAGGTTTTAGTTTAGAAGACTTTCGTGACCAACTCGGACAAATGAAAAACATGGGTGGCATGACGGGCATGATGGATAAATTACCTGGTATGGGTAATATGTCGGCAAAAGTTAAAGACCAAATGGACGACAAACTGACCAATCGTATGGAAGCTATTATTAATTCCATGACACCAGGTGAACGCGAATATCCAGATATTATTAAAGGCTCTCGTAAACGTCGTATTGCTGCTGGTTCAGGTACACAAATTCAAGATGTTAATAAATTATTAAAGCAATTCGCTCAAATGCAAAAAATGATGAAAAAAATGTCAGCCAAAGGCGGCATGAAAAAAATGATGCGAAGCATGCAAGGTATGATGCCACCAGGTGGTATGGGTGGCGGTGGCGGAATGTTTGGTCGCTAGGCTCCTTAGTTTTTTGCATTAATAGTCATAACGGCAGACTATTATATAGTGGGAGTGCGTGTTTTTTTACCCGCACTTTGTCTAATTCCAGCCAAACCTTGCATCTTGAATATATATCTTTCTACTGCTTCTCAAGTTTTCCTTGTGTTTATCTCTCAAAAGCGTAAAATACGCGAGCTTTTCTGTCGATTCGGCAGGAAGTGTCTGGAAAATTCGTTTTAACACTTAAATATAAAAGAGGACGATATGGTTACCATTCGTTTAGCTCGTGGCGGCGCTAAAAAGCGTCCATTCTATCAGGTTGTTGTTGCAGATAGCCGTAACTCTCGCGATGGTCGTTTCATCGAGAAAGTTGGTTTCTTCAACCCAACAGCAGAAGGTCAAGCAGAGAAATTACGCTTAGATCTTGACCGTATCAATCATTGGATTGGTCTTGGTGCTGGTTTATCTGATCGTGTGGCTAAGTTAGTTAAAGATGCTCAAGTAGCAGCTTAATGATAAGCTTAGTAGGCAATAGTAGTAATTAGTGAGTTGTTATGAGTACAGAAAATCAAATTATCTTAGGTAAAGTAGGCGCTGTTTACGGTATCAAAGGTTGGTTGAGAATTCATTCATTCACCGATGAAACTGATGCCATACTTGACTATTTTCCTTGGTCATTAAAATTAGGAAATAACACGCGAACAGTAGATGTTACTGATTGGCGCAAGCACAACAAAGGCTTGGTCGTTAAAGTTGCAGGTATTGATGACAGAGATGATGCGCAAGCATTGGTCGGTTCAGAAATATTAACCAACGAAAGTGCACTACCAGAATTATCGAAAGGTGATTATTACTGGCGTGACTTAATCGGCATGGCTGTTGTTACTACTAAAGGTTACGATCTTGGTGTGGTATCTGACATGTTGGAAACTGGCGCTAATGATGTACTGGTTGTGAAAGCGAACCTTAACGATGGCTTTAGTAAAAAAGAGCGGTTAATCCCTTATCTTTTAGAACAAGTTGTTGAATCGGTAAGCATTGAAAATAAACAAATTTGTGTTGACTGGGACCCAGGTTTCTAGCTTGTGACTAGTGTTGATTCTTCTTTGAAGAAAAGCAAAATGTGGATAGGGGTGATAAGCCTTTTTCCCGAAATGTTTGACGCTATTACTGAGTATGGGGTGACAGGCCGAGCAATTCGTAGTGGACTGATTGAGTTTCATAAATGGAACCCAAGAGATTTCACTCATGATCGACATCGTACTGTTGATGATCGTCCTTATGGCGGTGGTCCAGGTATGTTGATGATGGTGCAACCATTACGTGATGCCATTATTTCTGCGCGTAAAGCAGCAGAATGTGACGGCAGAAAAGCTCGCGTTATTTATTTGTCGCCGCAGGGACGAAAATTGGACCAAGCGGGTGTAAGTGAATTAGTGCAAGATGACTGCCTGATATTTATAGCAGGTCGTTATGAGGGCATAGACGAACGACTAATCATGTCAGATATTGACGAGGAATGGTCGGTTGGCGATTACATTTTAAGTGGCGGTGAACTCCCTGCAATGAATGTAATAGATGCAATAGCACGATTAGTGCCAGGTGTATTAGGACACAAAGAATCAGCAGAGCAGGACTCCTTCTCTAATGGTTTATTAGATTGCCCTCATTATACTAGGCCAGACGTATTGACTACCTCTAACGGGGATGAAATGTCGGTACCGAAAGTTTTGCTAAGCGGAAATCACGAATATATACGCTTATGGCGCCAAAATGAATCTCTATTGAGAACATGGACCAGAAGACCAGAATTATTAACAAACCTAGCTCTGACAGCTGAGCAGGAGAAAATGTTAGCTTCTATTAAGAAGCAAACACCCTCCACTTAGTCTGTGCAAACTAGGAAGAAGGTATTATGAGTAAAATTATTGATATGCTCGAACAAGAGCAATTGAAAACCGATCTTCCAACATACGCCCCAGGCGATACTGTTGTAGTTCAAGTAAAAGTTACTGAAGGTGATAAATCACGTCTTCAAGCATTTGAAGGTGTTGTTATTGCTGTTAAGAGCCGTGGCTTACATTCTGCGTTCACTGTTCGTAAAATTTCGAATGGTGTTGGTGTAGAGCGTGTATTCCAGACACATAGCCCAATTGTTGACTCAATTGAAGTTAAACGTCGCGGTGACGTACGTCAAGCTAAACTTTACTACTTGCGCGAGCTATCTGGCCGTAAAGCACGTATTAAAGAAAAATTGGCAAAAAGATAATCTCTTTTTAACCCAGTTTTGCTTTAGTAAAATGACTAAAAAAAGCCTGAATAAGCAATTATTCAGGCTTTTTGTTTTTAGGTCATATCATTCAGTCGCTATTTTCTAGCTCTTTAATATGTCTTGTAGTACTATTTTTAGAGATCAAAATATTGATAATGATTTTATTTAATAAAATGTAGGAGAATAAAACCTTTGCAACTTACATAAAACTACGGGGTAGATAATTAAGCCATTAATTATTTCATCTAGCTTAGTTAAGTGGCGCAAGTAGCGAGCCTAAAATATCGTCAGTTAAACTCAGTTTGTTATCACTAACTTCTTCAGATAATAACGCTTTTGCTAGCTCAGCTTTGTTTTGTTGTATTTTTTGAATTTTTTCTTCTATTGAATTTTCAATAATATATTTGTAAACAAAAACAGGTTTGTCTTGTCCAATACGATAAGCTCGATCAGTGGCTTGGTTTTCTACCGCAGGGTTCCACCAGGGATCAAAGTGAATAACCGTGTCGGCTGCCGTTAAGTTTAAACCCACACCACCTGCGCGTAGGCTAATTAAAAATACAGGTACATCACCCCGTTGAAATTTATCAACTACCTCTTGTCTTTTAGTGGTTGAACCGGTTAATTTAACATAACCAATTCCCGCATCAACCAGCTCATTCTCTATCAAAGCAAGCATGCTGGTGAACTGTGAAAAAATTAATATTTTACGGCCTTCATCAATTTGCTCAGGTAATGTTTCCATTAAATAATCAAGTTTAGCCGATTGTTCTATCTTTTTAGCGCCTTCAAGTGATAACAGTTTAGGGTGATTACATACCTGCCTTAGTTTTAATAACGCATCTAAAACTTCTATCTGACTACGTTTTAAACCTTTATCGGCAATAATATCTTTTAAACGACTATCCATCGCTAAACGAACTGATTCATACAATTCAGCTTGTTTACCTTCAATACGCAATTTTTGAATTATTTCGGTTTTAGGTGGTAGCTCAGTAGCTATTTTATCTTTGGTTCTACGTAAAATAAACGGCTTAATACGTTGGTTTAATAACTGCTTACGTTCTAGCTCACCATGTTTTTCTATTGGTGTTCTAAATAGTTTGGTAAATTGTCTTTGCCCGCCTAAAAATCCGGGCAGTAAAAAGTTGAACTGCGCCCAGAATTCGCCCAAATGATTTTCCATAGGCGTACCCGTTAAACACAATTTATGTTGTGCTTTAAGTGAGAGAAACGCTTGGTATAATTTTGTTTTAGTATTTTTTATATAATGCGCTTCATCAAGAACAAGGTAATAAAATTTTTGCTCACTATAGTATTCTAAATCTTTAGTAATTAACGCATAACTGGTAATGATTATATCAACTTGATTTTCATTCCCCTTAGGGCCTTCAAACCCTTCAAGGCAACCAAAGTGCTCTTTACGTTTACTACCGTGTAATACTTGATAAGAAAGTTGTGGAGTAAATTTATCGATTTCATTAGCCCAGTTAAAAATAACACTGGTGGGCGCAACAATTAATACGGGTTTATTCAGTCGGCCTTGCTGTTTTTCAATTAATAAATGAGCCAATGTTTGAATCGTTTTACCTAAACCCATATCATCAGCTAAAATACCATTTAATTGGTATTCTCGTAAAAACTGTAACCAGTTAAGTCCTTGATGTTGATAAGTTCTTAAGGTCGCGTTTAAACCTACGGGTATAGCCACAGAGGTTACTTGTTGAAAGTTTTTTAGTTTATCAGCCAGCACTCTTAATTTACTTGTACCTGTTGCTATAATGGCTTGATCATCTAACATGGATAACGTTTGATGACTTTGAAAACGTGAAAGCTCCATGGTGCCATCTTTGTTTAAAGCATTGGGCATAAAGAGTTCAATAAACTGTTTTAATATTGGCTGCACGCTTTCATAACGCAAGGCAACAAAATTACCATTGTCTAGATCAACATAAATAGGTGAATCAGGAGCCATAAGCTGTTCTTTTTCGCGATCAAGCAATACCGATTTAGGGAGCTGTTCAATAGCACCAAGCAAAATAGGAAACGCAGGCATTTTTTTACCATCAATGGTTAAGTTTAACCCTAAGGAGAAAAAATCGTGGTCATGAGTTTCAATTACTTCGGCATCAAATATGCTATCAGTGGAAAGCGCTTTAAAATAAAAATTATCAGCAAAGGTAATATTCCAGCCCAAATCTTTAAGTAATTGTACTTCTTGATGCAAAAAATGATGCCAAAAGTACCGTCCTTGCATGAGCATTGAAAATTTAGGATCTTTATCTTTATTCAAATAATCTTCGTTGGTAAAAGTATAACGTTTAGGTTTAGGCTGAGCGATAAATTTTAACGTGGTAAGTTTATCTAGCACTGTTTGTTCAAAGGTTAAATCTCGATAAAGCTTTATCTCGCTTGAGCTATCACTATCAGTTAAATTTGCTGGCGTAACTGTAACACTCTCATTATGCGGATTAAGTAAAGTACCTTGATAGGAAAAATCAACCTGCACATTACCCGTTTGTGGATTAGTTTCTGAGGGCGTAGAAAAGTGCAAATATACATCAGGTTTTGTTAACGTTTGTGAGAATTTTGTTTTTGGTTTAGGTAAACGCTGCACTGCATCACCTAATGACATCGATAGCTTATTCAATACCCAGGGTAATTTATCTTCTTCAAAAATGGGTGAATTGAGTAAGTCTGCTTCAAAATCACATTGCGTATTGGTATTGATTTTACCAAAGCAATTATGTTCTTCATCATAATAACAAAGTGGTTGTGCTTTGATAAGTAGAATACTGGTTGACGGCTTCATTAAAACAAGCTGTAGGGTATGTAAATTGTTATCAAGTGCCGTCCACTGCCACTGTGCTTCTAGCGGTTCACCTAAGGTAATAGCTTCGTCTAGGTCGTAGTTTTTATGCCAAAAGCAGCGGTTAGTTTTTATAATACGCTCAAACAAATCGAAATATTTAATGGTATCGGCAAATTGGTTAGTACGCATAAGCTCGGTAAGTACCGCTACATCATCGTTAGTGGCATAGGCACTACTAATTAAAGAGCTGACAGAATATTCATTACCAAGTGAACTACTCCACCCGCCACTTTTTTTGGGTCTAGATGATTTAATACTTAGTGTGAAATGGTCGTCTTCGTTATAACCGTCGGGTTTTAAAAAATACAATAACGATTTTTTTTGGCTATTAGGGGGATATCTACTTGGTTGAGCTTGAAAATTGCTAAGCCATTTATCAATGACTCTTTCAGGTGAAGCTGTGCTGTTTTGGTCAAAATGTTCATGAATAAAACACTGTGCTAAAGCTGCACCATGTTTACAATCACGACCGACATAACAATCACAATAACTAGCGATGTCGCCCTGTTTATCATCAAACACTAAACGCGTTAAATAAACCTTCTGGCGAGAGCGCTCACTAAAAACTACACCGCGAATTATTTCACCATCAAGGGCACAGGTTTTAATACCTTTAGCATTAAAAATCCTTGTTCCTTTTTTCCATTCATTTTTGGGAAAGTGTTGTTCAAGTAATTCAGGTGTAAATATGTTTTTGGTCATAAGTCTTTAATTATTAAGAATTCAAATAGGGTGGTAAGTTGATAAGTTAGGTCGTTATCTCTTGGTTAATAGCATGAAAATATTAATAAGATGATAAATATCAACTACAGCAAGAGAACCTTCAAGGTTTACTGCTAATAGCGAGCCACTCATTATTTTAGCTGAATAATACCACTGAGACATAAAAGCTTCAATGCGGCTTTTGTACAAGTACGGTAATTGTACTTAAATTCTGCCTTTTTAATGATTTTAGCAAAGTAAATTAATAATTGACGAACTAAATTAACAATAAATGACCTAGTTAATTTTTGAAATTAAAAGTAAAATCACATCAAAAGTATATATACATTACCAATATATAGGCATGTTTGAGTGTACTTGAGACGTGTTTAATTAACATAAACAATTAATATCACTGAAAATGGTTTAAACAAGGAATAAGGTGTGATTTCAAAAAAAGTAAGAGAGTTATTTGTCTCATTAATGGAAGCATCAGAGGATTCTCCAGTTTCCTATGATGTTGAAACTGAACAATACAATGGCTGTTTCAATAGCGCTGTTGTTGAAAAATATATCGACTTAGGTGCGCTAGAACTTGTTGATGTAGGGGAGGGGAACACAACTATTATACTCAACAATAGAGATGACTTTTTAAGCTCTTTTGCTGCGGGTGCTAGAGAGGCTAATAATGGCAGTGATCAATCGTATGCGGATTATAACGCCAATCCGTTTGCTTTTTCAGTGGGCTATGAACACTTTCATCAAATAGCTAAGAAAAAGCGGCAGATAAGTGGGTATGTTTGCCATGGTTTCGAAAGTGCAGATACTGGCTTGATACACCAACAATAAAGTCATTCGTTGTATCATTAAGAGCAATGATATAAAAGTAGAGTCTGAGAGACTTTACGTTTTTAGTGCTAAACGTTTAGCACTGATTCTTGGGATATAGCGTCGAAATAAACTCACACTATGCTTGGTCTGTATTGAACGGAATAAAATTACGGCAGGGTTTGATCGATTTCACTAACTGACGTTGGCATAAATACGCTAAAATAGCTGGCTATTATTTATCCTTTGAGCCCTTTATCTTAATGACCTCTGTTACAACACCTGCAACCTTTACAGAACTTGGCCTTATTACCCCTTTATTAGCGCGATTAGCGGAGCTGAAATATCAACAGCCAACGCCGATTCAAGCGCAAGCTATCCCAAGTGTATTAGCGGGACGTGACTTAATTGCAGGGGCAAATACTGGTTCGGGTAAAACAGCAACCTTTGCTCTGCCTATGTTACAGAAATTACGCGCTAACATCTCATCTAGCAGCAAAAGCAACAAAGGTAACTTTGTTACCGGACTAATTTTAGTGCCTACCCGAGAACTAGCCAAGCAAGTTGCTGACAGCATTAAATCTTATGCGGTGCATTTTAACGGCGAAATTAAAACTGTTGCTGTTTTTGGTGGAGTATCAGTTAATAAGCAAATGCTCACATTACGCGGCGGCTCTGATATTTTGGTGGCAACGCCGGGTCGATTACTCGATTTGATTTCAAGTAATGCCATTAAGCTCGATAGGGTTAACACCTTAGTGCTTGATGAAGCTGACCGTATGTTAAGTCTAGGTTTTGCTGAAGAATTAACTGCGTTGTTAGCCTTAATGCCAACGAAAAAACAAACCTTATTATTTTCAGCAACCTTTCCTGAACAAGTAAAATCGTTAACCCAAGAGCTGCTTAACAACCCGATTGAAATACAATTACAAAGTGCGGATGCCAGCACCTTAGTACAGCGTGTTTTTACCGTTAATAAAGGCGAAAAAACAGCCGTTTTAGCGCATTTGATCAAAGAAAATCAATGGCGACAAGCACTTATTTTCGTTAATGCGAAACATCACAGTGAACACTTAGCTGAAAAATTGGCTAAACGTGGCATTACCGCCGCGGTGTTTCATGGCGACAAAGGCCAAAGTGAACGTAGTCGTGTGCTTTACGGCTTTAAAGCCGGCGATATTGAAGTGTTAATTGCTACGGATATTGCTGCCCGTGGTCTAGACATTGAAAAACTGCCTGTAGTTATTAATTTTAACTTACCCAGAAGTCCATCAGACTATATGCATCGTATCGGTCGAAGTGGTCGTGCTGGAGAAGTAGGTTTAGCAATATCACTTATCGATCATGAAGATTACCATCATTTTACCGTGATCGAAAAGAAGAACAAAATCTGGCTTGAACGTGAACAAGTGGAAGGTTTTGAAGCTGATGAAATTAGCGATAATTCAATTTTAGCTACAGAGAAACCAATGGCAAAACCTGAAGGCACAGGTAAGAAAAAACGCAAAAAGAAAATGACAGTAAATGCCGATATCTGGTCGGGATATTCTAAGCCGGAATAACTTAACTCGCATAAACATTAAGATCTAACGTAGCCTTACCTTTGTTGTAGAGGGGTTAATAGAAGCGTTAGCAGGACGAATTTTCAGAGCTAAGAGCACTTACAAAGCATTAATGAAATTTAGCTGACTTTAAAGGCCGATACATAACGTATCGGCCTTGTCCGTTTGATGCTTATTTACTTTATGAAGTTCTGAATAGTTTTACTGTCTGTTCATGCCTTGAGCCGAAGCGACGATGTGGTAGACTCTTGTTTTGAATGTATTCGATTACGTTATGATATATTTATTATTTAATTAAAGAGAACTCATGTTTGCCAATATCTCCCTACCTGCTTCGGACGAAATTATAGACTTGATGGCACGTTCATCGAAAGATGAAAGACCTTTTAAAGTTGATTTAACCGTAGGTGTTTATAAAGATACCAATGACAACGTAGTGTTAATGAAAGCGGTGAAGAAAGCCGACCAACAGCTTGCCAATGAAGGACGAAATAAAGGTTATATCGGTTCAAAAGGTGATCTTGAATATGTTCAATTACTACAAGAACTTGCGTTTGCAAACCAAACAGTTAATGGCTATGTAAGTGGTATTCAAACGGCTGGGGGAAGTGGTGGTTTACGAGCCATATTAGATTTAATTAAACTAGCAAACCCTCAGGCTAAAATTTGGGTAAGTAACCCAACGTATGCCAACCATATTCCCACCATTGTAGCCGCCGGTTTGGCTTATGAGGAATACCCTTTTATTGACGATAAAACGATGATGCTTGATGAAAGTGGACTGTTCAATACACTTGAAAAATTAGGCGTTGATGACGTTGTGCTACTGCACGGCTCTTGCCATAACCCTTCAGGATTGCGTTTAACATTGCAACACTGGGAACAAATTGCACAGCTGTCAAAATCAACAAATTTTTTGCCATTAATCGATACCGCTTATCAAGGGTTTGCTGACGGATTAAATGAAGATGCTGTGGGCTTAATTACTATCGCTAATAAGGTTGATCGATTAGCACTTTGCGTGAGTTGTTCGAAAAACTTTGGTTTATACAGTGATAGAGTAGGTGCTGCTTATATTCTAAGTCCAACACAAGAAGAAGCAAACAAAGCACAATCTCAACTCGCTATTATGAGTAAAGCTACTTATTGGGTGCCACCTTCTAATGGCGCTGAAATTGTAAAAACCATTTTTAAAACACCTGAATTGAAAAAAATGTGGTCAGATGAACTTACCCAAATAAATAGTAAAATTAAAGGTATAAGAGAAAAACTTTGCGCTGCATTTCGACAATACTCAGGTGATAATTATTTTGATTATATTTTATCTCAAGAAGGCATGTTTTCTATGTTGCCGGCAACAGCAGAACAAATGGAAATACTGAGAGATAAATATGCCATATATGGCTTGAATAACGGACGAATTAATCTTGCATCAATTCATGAAGAACATATTGATTACCTAGTAGAAAGTGTTTTATCGGTCACACGCATTAATAAATAACCTTTGAATATAAACGTTGGCATTTAAATGAGTTACTACGACTTAATCGATATGCTCAAATCGTATCAGCATTATAGTATGTCATTACCGTAGTTGGTTTAAGTGCCATAATTTGGCTTGTTGGATAAAAAAGCAATGGTGCCTTGTCGCTTCTACTTAAAATATTAGCCGCTGAAAATATTGGGACAAGTTAATTAAATAAGGCGTACCGCGATGTAAACCTTATTGTTTTCTTTTTTATCTCAGTGGTCACCTATCACCACTCAAAGCAGCTTTGCTGTTATCACATATCTTTCATTACCATTACTACTACTAGTATTACTTATATTAGTAAAAGGGTAGCAAGTGATCAAAATTAATTGAGAGTCATCTGCCAAAACGGGTAGCTCACCTGTTGAAGCATCAACAATATCAATTCCTTCAACTTGATAAAGTTGGCTTTGACCATGTTTGTCAGCTAATGAAATTATATCGTTCATAAATACCTCCTCTAAAAAAGAAAAATGACTATCTCTATGTCCTGCAACAACAAAGGGTTTAGTGCTTGTGGTTTGATTAAAAGGGGCGATAGCACCAACTGAAAAAGCTAATGTGGTAGGATCGCCGCCGTTAAGCACAACCACACTTTTATTTAAACGTTCAAATGACAGCTCTGCAATGGGGTAAGTGTCTGCCCACAGCCAAGGTTTTATTTTTTGTTGTAAATCAATTGTCTGATGCCAGCTGTAACGAATTAATTGTTCAGAGATCCAGGCTTTTACTGGTAACCAGCTAGCATGCAGACAAAGCAAGCTGCCCGTAATAAGTAATGATTTTTTAATTGTTTTTTTCACGACGACTCACCATTTTTAAACGTCTATTAGCCAGCCATGTAAAGTTACCAACCTTCACTAATACTAAGCCTAATAACAATAGCGTTATGCCAATCAAAAACTGTAATTGCCAACCCAATGATGTTTGGGGCATAGCTACCATTAAACTCTCATGGGCTTGAATAACGTTGTTTTTAGCTTTTTGGACACGAGATAAGTTGTTTTTGACGCGTAACGACGAGTCTTCGAGCCGCTTTTCTACCGCAATAAAGCTAGTATAAGGGGATATTATTTGGTGAGTGAGTGATGTGGCAATAACCTGCGCCTTTACCTTTTCTTTATTTGCGCCGATAACAAGGCTATCGAGTAAACTTTCCATTTTTCTCCGTGCCCAAAGTGATGAAATACCTTTTGATGACTCGCGATTATCAATCATTAACGATTGGTACCAAGGAGTTGATGCAGTATCACCTGTTAATTGAACACTCGTGATAGGAAACTGAGATTTAAGTGCAATTTGCAGCGGTTCACCAAAATATAAATCAGGGATCTTTTTAGGATACACTTCCACTTGCTGCAGCACTTGGCTCTCGAGTGTTAAGTTAATATTACTGATTGCAGGTTGGCTAATTTTTGTCATGAAGTGAGTCATTTTTTGTTGAACCTCATTATTGTTTTGAATAAAAACATAACTGCCTCGACCGAATTGAGCTGCTTTCTTCATAAAGTAACCATTGGGTGCTGCGCCTATTCCTACTGTATATAAACGAAAATTCCCTTGAGCCGTATTAAGTAGTTGCATTAGCTCAAATTCATTTGCGACTGCGCCGTCAGTAATAAAAATTATTTGGCGAATGGCTTTTATTGATTGCGCTTCATTTTTCTTCATCATTAACGCATTGCTAAGTGGTCGATACATTTCAGTGCCACCGTCGGCATTTAAATCGTCAATAAATAGCTGTGCTGTATTGATGTTTTGTTCTGAGGCCATTTGAGTGATAGGGAACAGTAATTCTGTATCATCATCGAAAGCGATGACATTGAAGCTGTCTTTATTGTTAAGCTGTAATAGAGCAAGTTGCAGACTAGCTTTCGCTTGTTCCATCGAGCCTCCTTGCATTGAACCGGAAGTATCAATAATAAAAATGATATCTCTTGCTATCACTTTTGCTACTTCTGTTTTTGGCGGAAAAAAGGTTAATAAAGTATAATGTTCACCTAAAATTTCTTCGGTAAAACTACTTATTTGAGGTTGATTACTTGCTAATAACTGCCAACTTAAATCAACACTTTTACTAGAAACTGCCGGTGTTTTGTCTAACGTAATAAAGTATGCGTTTTGATCGCTGTTTAATGCGCGTGATTTTATTTTATGGCTGTCACTAAAAATAGAAGTAATAGGGATACCTGAGTTTAATTGAATGTTTATCGATGACTGGCTACGGGCAACCGATCGAGAGCGCGTGTTCGGCGAATTCGGGTCTAATACGTTAAATGATTCAGGCCACTGTTTATAGGAGTGTTCTGGTGAGTGTGAAGTCGATTTTGGTTGGTATCGTTGAGTGAATGCCAGTGGTAGTCGTAAAGTAAATTTACCATTGGAAAAAGAAATAGGCATGATAAATTTTAACGTAACAACAACAGATGATTGTGCTGGAATATTCGCTATTTTGTTGGTAAATAAATTTGGACGATGTTGTTCTACTAAGCTTGCTTTTCTTCCTTGTTTTTTTACTTTTTGGTAAAGGACTTTTGCGGCTTTTTTTTCCATTATTTCGCCAATTATTTCTTTATCGTCCATTTTTATTATTAATCGTTTTACTGCCGAGTTTTCAGGTAGTGGAAACTGATACTTGCCCTCTAACGCAATAGCATAAGGGTTAATGAACGTTTGGTTTATTTCTACGTAAGCCACTAAACCATTAATTTCAATGTTGGTTTGAATATCGATAGGTAAGGTTGCACGTATGGCCTTATTTGGATGTTCAAAAATTAATGTCGGGCCATGAATGAAAACATTGTCAGTTTGTAGTTGTTCCTTCATATAAAGTGGATTACTTTGTGCAAAAGGGACTAAAACCAAAGAAACTATAATGATAAGTAATAATATTAGTGAATATTTTAACCATTTATAACGTCTTTTTTTAGACTGTTGTCGGTAATAAGTTGAATTTTTATAATCGATAAGTTGTAAGTTTTTTTTAGAAGTGAACATCTCTTGCTCTTGTCTTTATGTGATATAGGCTATTTAAGCAAAGTATTGAGTGTGAACGGTGTCAGAATAAAGGCAAAGTACTGACAAGATATGTCGAAAAGATGGCATGTGATGTTTTTAAATAAAAGGGGTGGGTAAAATGACGTTAGAGACTGCGTTTGCTTAGTTTTTATCGATAAACCTTGCTGCATTGATAAATATAGTGATAATCGGGCAAGGTTTTATTTCCTGAGTTTATAAAATGCAATTATTAGAGATAGCGTGTTTAGGTAAAATACTACGGTTAGAAGGTTCAATGGCAGGGTGGCAGCAATTATTTTGGGATGGCCAATGTGTTTCTCAAATTGATGCGAATGCCGATAGTGAGAAGTTTTTACATCAGTTTTTATTACAAAGTGAGCAGGGCGAGTTACAGGTTGAGCTTAAGGGCTCACTGCAATGGCAGCCATTTGATCTGCAATTTCAGCTGTTACTGAATAACGAGTTGCAGCATGAAAATACCCTCAATGAAAAAGATATAGAACAACGTGAAATAACCCAAGGTGAAAAGCAACCAATGAAGTTTAGCTTTGTTGGAATGGCCGGTCTTGGCTTGAAATTATTGAAAAGTGCTAAGGTGGTTAAAGTGTTATTTGCTGCAGGCAGTTTAGCAGCTTATAGCTGGTTATTCTCTATTGAGTTTGCCATTGCGCTTGTTCTTTGTTTAGTTTTTCATGAGTATGGTCACATCAAAGCGATGAAATACTTTGGTTTAAAAACTAAAGGCATATATCTTATCCCTTTTGTGGGTGGCTTAGCGCTAAGTGATGACAAAATTAATACCCGTTGGCAAGATGTTTTTATTTCAATAATGGGGCCGTTCTTCGGCTTGATACTCTCTATTGCCTGCTTAATTGGCTATTGGCTTACCGACATAGAAATACTTGCCGGTTTAGCGGTATTTAATGCGCTACTTAATTTATTTAATCTGTTGCCCATATTACCCTTAGACGGTGGTCACATACTTAAAAGTATCGCTTTTTCAATCAATTCTAAAGTAGGTTTAGTAGCTTGTCTATTAGGTGCAGCATCAGGTGTTTATATTAGTTATCACTTTGGTTTAGCGTTATTAGGTTTTTTATTGGCTATTGGTAGCATTGAAATAGTCTTTGAATATAAACGTCGGCATTTAAGTGAGTTACTGCCACTTAATCGATATGCTCAAATTGTATCAGCCTTATGGTATGTTGTTACTGTAGGTGGTTTAAGTGGCATTATTTGGTTTGTTGGCCAAACAGGCAATGGCGCTTTGTCATTACCGCTTAAAATATTGGGTAGTTAAGGTACTTTGTAACTAATGACGTCTGTGCTCTTTGTCGTTATCAATATAAAAGTGCAGTAAACTAATTAACCGCTACTTTAGCCATCGAATGAGTAAGCGTAGGGATATCAAACCGACTAACTTTAAGTCGCTCAATAGGGGGGACTTTTTTAATAAATCGGCTTGCAATTAAATAGACGTTCGGTCTATTATATAAATATGAATTTACCAATAACAAAAGCACGTCGTGGCAGACCACCAAAAGTATCTCGCGAAAATCAAGATACTAAAGCTGAATTAATCCGCAGCGGCCTTGAACAATTGACTGAAAGAGGTTTTACTTCGTCAGGGGTTGATAAGATCTTGAAAAAGGTTGGCGTGCCTAAAGGTTCTTTTTACCATTATTTCGCTAGCAAAGAAGCATTTGGCCAGGCTGTTATTGAACAGTATGCTAATTATTTTGCTAATAAATTAAATGCTTGTTTGTTAGATGAATCTTATCCACCTTTAGCTCGCATAAATAATTTTGTGAACGATGCCAAGATGGGCATGATCCGCTATCAATTTAAGCGGGGATGCTTAGTAGGAAACCTTGGGCAAGAAATTGAATTATTACCAGAAAGTTTTAGACAGCCATTGATAGAGATATTATTGTGCTGGCAACATTGCATAGCAAACTGCCTGAAAACAGCACAAATGCAAGGTGATATATCAAATACGGCCAATTGTGAGCAGCTAGCCGAATATTTTTGGATTGGCTGGGAGGGAGCAGTGAGTCGAGCAAAACTGGTACAAGATACTAAGCCATTAGACAATTATTTCAACCACTTTATCGCGGCTTTGCCTAGATAAAAATTTAATTATTAATAGACGATCAGTCTAAATAAGGAGCACTACATGTTTACAGGTATTTTAATTGAAAAAGATGATCAAGGTTACCGAGCTACAGTCAAAGATATTGATGAAAGCGTACTACCTGAAGGTGATGTTACCGTTAATGTTTCGCATAGCACTATTAATTATAAAGATGCGTTAGCGATCACTGGCAAAGGTCCTGTAGTAAGAAAATTTCCTATGGTTCCAGGTATTGATTTAGTTGGTACTGTTGAACACAGTGAAAGTGATAAATTTAATGTTGGCGATAAAGTGCTACTCAATGGCTTTGGTGTAGGTGAAAATCACTGTGGTGGTTTGGCTCAAAAAGCGCGTTTAAAAAGTGAATGGTTAATTCCATTAGCTAAAGGGCTTTCACCACGCCAAGCAATGGCTATTGGCACTGCAGGCTATACCGCAATGCTTTGTGTCATAGCCCTTGAAAAAAATGGAGTGACTCCAGATAAGGGTGAAATTTTAGTGACGGGTGCTAACGGTGGTGTTGGTAGCTTTTCAATCGCGATATTAGCAAAATTGGGTTATAACGTGGTTGCTTCAACCGGTAGAGTAGACCAAGCAGAATACCTTAAGAAATTAGGTGCTTCACAGGTCGTTGATCGTAAATTATTATCAGAACCTGGTCGCCCATTAGCGAAAGAACGTTGGGCTGGCGCAATAGATTCTGCAGGAAGTCATACTTTAGCGAATGCTTGTGCTAGTACAAAATATGGTGGTGTTGTTGCTGCTTGTGGTTTAGCACAAGGTATGGATTTACCTGCCTCGGTTGCACCCTTTATTTTACGTGGTGTGACTTTAGCCGGTATTGATAGTGTGATGCGACCGATTGAAGATCGCATTGAAGCTTGGGAACGTCTTGCTGATATTCTAGATCCAGAAGTATTTGAAGATATCTCTACCGATATAGGCTTGAGTGAAGTCATTGCTACAGCCGAAGCGTTAATGGCTGGTAAAGTTCGTGGCCGTGTGGTTGTTGATATCAACCGATAAGGTGAATGGAGTGTCCCGAGTCTTAATTAAGTGATCCCGTTCATCCTGAGCCTGTCGAAGGGCGCTGCGATTAGCCCCTTCGACTGCTTCGCGCTCAGGGCGAACGGAGGAAGAATTCAGGGTTAATCTAGCAGTAAATAAGTCTAAAGTTAATGGGGGCTCCCGTTCATCCTGAACCTGAATGGGGGATCCCGTTCACCCTGAGCCTGTCGAAGGGCGACAAGTTCAGGGCGAATGGCGGTGTGATTAAGAAGATCCGTTTGAACTTTACTATGAGTTGAACATTGGAATTCTTAAGCTCTCTCTTTTAAGTAAACGCTCTGCAACGTCAGTGGTTACTTGATAAAATTCATTAATATATTCTTCTGCTTTTAAATACGTTTGTATTTGGCTCTTTACTTTACATGGATTATCGCATTGTAATGAAAAAACTAGCGTGTATTTTCCCGGTATTTTTTCTGAAAGTGTCTTCGCATATGTTTCAGGATCTTGAGTCGTGCATCCAATTCTAATCACATCAGAGAAAAAAGAATGTGTCATAACATAAACATTACCAAGTAATATCTCGCTGCTTTGAGTAGGCTGCGGTGTGTTTTTCATATCCTTATCTCTATTTAATGGGGAAATAAGATGAAATTATAGCTTATCTTCTACTTAGTATGGATAATAGTGTGGATAAATATTGATAATAGTCGGTTATACTACACGCAAACTATGCTTTGAAAATATTTTAAAGCGGTGACATAAACAATCATCTACACAACAAATAGCTTTAGGTAATTTAATGATAAATAATGATCTTCTTCGTCGTATCAGCACCATTTTTGATTTTAATGATGAAAAAATACTCGCTGTATTTCAGCTAGGGCAAGGTGTGATTACCGCAGATCAATTAGCGGACACCTTTAAAGAAAAAGATGACAGTAGTTATAAACCACTATTAGATGTTGAGCTCGCCTGTTTTTTAAATGGTCTTATTATTGAAAAAAGAGGTCCAAAAGATGGTCCACAACGTGAAACAGAACAAGAGTTGAGTAACAATATTATTTTTAATAAAGTAAAAATAGCCTTAGCACTGAAAGCGGATGAAGTGATTGCCATTTTAGAATTGGCAGAATTAAGTTTAGGTAAATATGAATTAAGTTCGTTTTTTAGAAGTGCTAATCATAAGCATTATAGAGACTGTAGCGATGATGTATTATCTACTTTTTTAAAGGGCTTGAAAATTAAATTGTCACACTAATTTGATTTTTACCTACTATTTTTACCTACTGTTTGAGACACTTAATGTCATTTTCAAAACTTAGATTATGTGATCCTATTTTACATGCGCTAACTGACCTAGCTTATAGCGAACCTACTGCTATTCAAAAAAAAGCGATACCGGTTGTGTTATCAGGTAAAGATTTAATTGCTTCTGCACAAACAGGCACAGGTAAAACGGCTAGTTTCGTTTTACCGATATTACAAAAACTGAGTGCAGAGCATAATCAACATACACTTCGCGGTAAACGCATTCGTGCACTTATTCTTGTGCCTACCCGAGAGTTGGCGGTGCAAGTTGAAGCAAGTATTGGGCATTATGGTAAATACTTAGAGCTCAGCTCAATGGCGATGTATGGTGGTATTGACTCTCAGCCTCAAAAACAACGGTTAATATGGGGAGTTGATATTATAGTTGCCACCCCAGGCAGATTATTAGATATGGCACATCAACGAGCGCTGCACTTTGATGAACTTGAAGTGTTGGTACTTGATGAAGCAGATAGAATGCTTGATATGGGTTTTATTGAGGACATTAATAAAATCATTGAGCGCTTACCTAAGCAGCGTCAAAACTTACTGTTTTCAGCCACTATTTCTGAAGATGTTCGTTCTTTAGCCAGAAGAACTATTACTGATCCAGTTGAAATTTCAATTACGCAAAATAGTGCGTCGAAACCTAAAATTGAACAATGGTTAATTACGGTAGATAAAGGTAATAAATCAGCATTACTTAGTCATTTAATAAAAGAACAGCTATGGGAACAAGCGCTTATTTTTATTGAAACCAAGCATGGGGCAGCTAAGCTTGTAAGTCAGTTAGAAAAGCGCGGTATTACGGCTGAATCGATTCATGGCGGTAGAACGCAAGACGTTCGAGAACAAATACTTAACGACTTTAAATTAGGCAAAATTAAGTTTTTAGTCGCAACAGGCATTGCCGCTCGCGGTCTTGATATTGGTGAGCTTGCTCGCGTTGTTAATTATGACCTACCTGACAAAGTAGATGATTATATTCATCGCATTGGTAGAACAGGCCGTGCGGGTGCTAGCGGTGAAGCTATTTCTTTTGTTGCAAAAGATAACTTTAGAAACCTTTGTGCTATCGAAATGCGTTTAGGCCATGTTATTAAGCGAAAAGATTTTGAAGAGTTTCCCGTGAAAAAGGTAGTGCCAGTCTCTATTTTAAACTTTGTTCCTAAAAATAAACGAGTATAAAATAGCTGTTTCATGGTAAAATCCGCCACCGATTTTGATCGTTTGATCGAAGAGTTACATTTTAAACACAGAAGTATAAATTATGATTATGTCCCTTATACGTTGGCCTATCGGTCGTCTTATATTACTTGTTAACTTTGTTTTTTCACCTAAGTCACCAAAAAGAAGCTCAACAGAGCAGGCGAAAGTTGATGATAAAACTAAAAACATAAGTTTGTATCAATTACCTAGTTGCCCTTTTTGCGTAAAAGTACGTCGTACAATGAAGCGTGAAGGTTTGAATATTGAATTGCGAAATATTAATCAAAAAAATGATTATCGTGAAGAGCTTATTCGTGAAGGTGGCAAAAGAACCGTTCCTTGTTTACGTATTGAAAAAGCTGACGGTCAAGTGCAATGGCTATATGAGTCAAGCGATGTTATCGCTCATTTACAACAGTTGGTTAAAGCGGCTTAATAATTAAATTCAATAAAATGCCGTTTAGTTGAAATTATTTTTCGATTTTAAGGCTCTGATACGTAAAGATTTTTTTTATTTATACCTTTATGGTATATACCCATTACCATGCAAAGTGCACTTTGACAAACATGCGCCTTGATTGTTAACGGGTATAATTATTAGGTGTTCATATGTTAATAAAAACCCCACAACGTTCTCATCTTATTGAATCAGATGTTACTAATGAGTCGGTTTATCATGATCGTCGTTCCTTATTAAAAAATATGGGACTTTTAGAGGTTGTGTTGTAAACGTCAATATTTACAGCACAACCTCTACGGTATCAACAAGATTCTGCTAATCAAGGTTTAGTCAAAACACCAGAGAAAAAAGTGATATCGCACAATGATTTTTATGAATTTGGCGCGAAAAAAGATCAACCCTTAGCGCTTTCATAAGAATCTAATGTTGAACCCTGGTAGTTAACCATTTCTGGTGAATGTGACAACCCAATAACACTTGATTATGATGATCTAACTCAAGTTTTTCCTTTAGAATAGCGTTTTATTTTTTATAATACGCTTGGTAAAAAAGTTAAGCTCTTAAACATCAATACTTTTTTAAAATGTCCTCTTTAATGTTAACAATAACGAGCAATATAATGCCCCCTATAGTGAAAAATGACTTTGGTCAGGTTCAACAAGTTAAATTATCCTCCGATTTGTCGGCATTAATTATTGAGCATAAAGTCACTCAAGCCCAAGTTAGTTTGTACGGTGGGCAGGTGCTTAGTTGGCAACCATCAGGTGAAAGGGAGGTTTTTTGGTTATCAAAAAGTTCAGCTTTTGAGCAGGGGAAAGCGATTCGTGGAGGTATTCCTCTCTGTTGGCCGTGGTTTGGAGTACATCCAAATGATAGTAAAAACAAAGCGGGTAATCATGGTTTTGCTCGCTGTCAATTATGGCAAGTCGATACAATTGACATTAATGAACAAGGTGTTGAAGTTCGCTTAAGTTGGCAAGGAAAAAGTATGAACGACTTATGGCCATTTGCATGCCGATTAACGCAAGTACTGTTTTTTGGTAAATCATTCACGCAAGTATTCACCATGAAAAACTTGAGTAAAAATGACGCCTATTATACGGGTGCGTTGCATAGTTACCTCTCAGTTAGTGCTCCAGTAAATGCGACCATAACTGAATTAGCTAAAGCCCCTTTTGATGATAAGTTAACAGGCAAGGCTTGTACCGCTAAACCTTTAGTTACACCATTAGCCAATGGTATTGATCCAGTGGATCGAGTTTATCATAGCAATGACGTAATGCACGTTGTTGATAGTCATTGGCAACGTACTATTGAGCTTAAATCGACAAACACAAAACAGTGGGTTTTTTGGAATCCAGGTGTTGAGTTAGCCAATAATATGCTTGATATTCATGAACGTGGCGAACAAGAATTTATTTGCCTAGAAGCAGCAAGTACGGAAATGCAATTGCTTAGAGCCGGTGAAAGTTTGACTATGGCACAAAAAATTGCCGTGACTAGCCATGTCACTCCCAATGAACATATTAATTAATACGTAAATTATTGTTTAATATCATTTGGGTAAAAGGTATTTTTAAATAGAAACCACGGGGTAAAGTCATAAAAGGCTTCCCGTGTCGATCAAACGCTTTAGTCTTAGCTTTGCTATTCGCTGCTTTAGGTCTAAGTTGTAGTACCTGGCCGTGTTTACCATGAATTTTTTCAACGTTACCTAAAGCAATCATATCGGTTAGTTCTTGCCAGTCCATGGCTAATAAATGTTCTTCTTCTACCGACGGAGACCAAATAAAAGCACTGCCAATTTGTCGTTGTGCTAATGGAATGCTTTTTTCAGTGGCATTGTTGTTAATATTTTCTCCTATAATGGGTACCCATAAAACACGTGATAATTTTCTTCTAACCCAGCTGTTGTTCCAATTAATACCCACTAGCCCTACTAATGGTGCAACGCTAACGAAGGTGGTTTCAAGTGGTTTTCCTTGGATATTTATGGGTAATGTTTTCAATTCTATACCTAAATGAGGAAAATCCGGCTCTGGTCGAGAGCTCGCCGTAGCGCCAAGTACGTGCTCTAGTAATAAACCAACCCAGCCTTTATGTCGTTTTAAATCTTTAGGTATATCAATACCTGCTTTATTTGCGACCTCTGCTAAGGTTAATCCAGCTAAGCTTTGTACTCTTTCAAGTAACTCTTGTTCAGAAGAAGGAATGCTCATTGTGCTCTAATCATCGTGGAGTATATAAATAAAGCCTATTATCAGGTTAATAGCGTAAAAAATCAAAGTAATCATTTGCTCACTAGCCGTTAATATGGTTGAATCTATATAAGTATTTTTTAGTTTCTCAGGAGTTCCTGTGATCGATGCTGAAGGCTATCGAGCTAACGTCGGCATAGTAATAATTAATGACAGGGGGCAAGTATTTTGGGCAAGACGGTTTGGGCAACATTCATGGCAATATCCACAAGGTGGTGTTGATGAAGGGGAAACGGCTGAACAAACCATGTATCGAGAGCTGCATGAAGAAGTTGGTTTACAACCTGAACATGTAAAAATTGTTGCTTCAACCAAAAATTGGCTGAAATATAAATTACCAAAACGTTTTATTAGGCACAACAGTAAACCTGTCTGTATTGGACAAAAGCAGAAGTGGTTTTTATTAAAACTAACCGCTCCTGAGTCATCGGTTGATTTACTTCATACCTCTCATCCTGAATTTGATGATTGGCGTTGGGTAAGTTACTGGTATCCAGTGAGACAAGTTGTGTCATTTAAGCGCGATGTTTATCGACGCGTAATGAAAGAGTTTGCCTCTGCGGCATTAGCTTTTTCTTATGAAAAAAGACATGATAAACGCCCTAACCAAAGGCAAAATCAAAAAGAAAGTCGTGCTTGATTATTACTATGATTTATTTTAATGACCTACTTTATTGTGGGTCATTTTATTTACTGACTATGTAAATCAATTAAGAAAGAATGATAAATTGACAAAATTTTCATGCCAGCGATGCGTTGAGATAAGTCCTAAACTATCAAGTAATGGTTCTTCGGCCAATATTTTGAAGATGATATTATCAATGAACTCAGGTGTAAAGTGCATAGGCACATTTTATTTTATCTGTAAATAAGGGTTTTATGTTAACCACGCTACGCCACATAGTTCTTGAATTTAGCCAAGATACAAAGTTACAAAATGCGCTAGATCGTATGGTTAGCCAAATCAAGAAAGCGTTAAATACTGATTGTTGCTCTGTTTATTTAGCTGACTATTCACACCAACATTTCTTATTAATGGCCTCAGATGGTTTAGCATTAAAATCTCTAGGGCAGACAACCATTGGTTTTTCTGAGGGCTTAGTTGGTTTAGTAGGACAGCGAGAAGAACCCTTAAATATTGCCAATGCACGTAGCCATAAACACTACATGCATGCCCCTGAAGTAGAAGAAGATGATTTTAATGCGTTTTTAGGAACGCCTATTATTCATCAGCGTAAAGTATTGGGCATTCTTTCTATTCAGCAAAAAAACGCAAGAAATTTTAATGAAAACGAAGAAGCTTTTTTAGTGACTCTAGCGGCACAATTAGCGAGTGCATTGGCTAATGCTGAAGTGAATAACCTACTCAATCAAGAAGAGAAAAAGCGTGGTGTAAAACAGGTATTGGGTATCGCGGGTGCACCGGGTATTGCGTTAAGTCAAATAGTTGTTTGTCAACCCAAAACAAATTTATCAACGTTGGCATTGAAAAAAGTAGCAATAGCAGAGCAAGCTGAGCAAATACAGCGCTTTGAAGAAGCGGTCACTCAAACATTAGATGATTTTGAACACTTAAGTAATAAGCTTAGTGCTATTGTTAATGATGATAGTTTAGCTATTTTTGATGTTTATAAACAATTACTTGAGCAAGCAGATATAAGTCGAGAAATAGCAAAAAAAATTAATCAAGGCTGGCAAGTACAAAGTGCATTAAAATTAGTAATTGAACATTATATTAGTCAATTTGAATCTATTGATGATAGTTACCTCAGAGAGCGTGCCAGTGATATTCGTGATTTAGGCAACCGGCTTTTATTTAATTTACAACAACAAAAAACACAGCAATTAGCCTTGCCTAAAAGTTTTATTCTACTGGCTGAAGATGTTACCGCTACAATGTTGGCTGAGTATCAACATAAAGGCTTAAAGGCTATTGTCTCTTTATCAGGCTCTGCTAATTCTCATGCAGCTATTTTAGCTCATGCCCTTGAACTACCTGCTATTATGGGTGTGAGCAATATTCCTATTGCTCAATTGGATCAGCAACCCGCAATTGTCGATGGATATAGCGGTGAGTTGTTTATCAACCCTGATGAGGCATTAAAGCGTGAATATCAACATTTAATTGATCAAGAACGTGAGTTAACAGAAAAAATTCAGCAAGTTATTCACCTGCCTACTATTACTAAAGATGGACGTAAAATTGAGTTACAGCTAAACGCAGGCTTATCTGCAGAATTTGAATGTCCAGAAAATTTAGGTGCTTTAGGTATTGGCTTATTTCGGACAGAAATTCCGTTTATGAATCGTCATTGCTTTCCGTCAGAGTATGAACAAACACAATTATATAAAAATATTTTAGCAGGTTTTCCAAAAAAATCTGTGACTATGCGTACCTTGGACGTGGGCGGTGACAAGTCTTTACCTTACTTTCCTATTGTTGAAGACAACCCATTTTTAGGATGGCGTGGTATTCGTATCACTTTAGATCATCCTGAGATTTTTTTGGTACAAGTTCGTGCCATGATGCGAGCAAACCAGCAACATAAAAATTTAGAGATTATGCTACCTATGATTTCAAATGTGGCTGAAGTTGATGAAGCCATTCGTTTGATAAACCAAGCTTATTATGAAGTCGATGCAGAATTACATGCTGAGTACTCTGCCAAGCTACCAAACAGAGTGTCTGAACAAGATACGCTTAAAATGGCAAAACTAACTCGCCCTAAAATAGGTATCATGTTGGAGGTTCCTGCAGTTATTTTTCAATTAGAAGAATTAGCGTTACGTGTTGATTTTTTCTCGGTTGGTAGTAATGATTTAACTCAGTACCTATTAGCTGTTGATCGCAACAATGCTCAAGTAGCCAATTTGCATGATGCCTATCATCCCGCAGTACTTCGAGCGTTGAATAACATTGCTGAGCAGTCAGCAAAATACTTAGTGCCATTAAGCCTTTGTGGTGAATTAGCCGGAGAGCCTGCAGGAGCATTATTATTATTAGCAATGGGCTTTGATAAGCTGAGTATGAATGGGCATAATATAGCGCGAATAAAATGGGTTATTCGTCATGTAGATTTCAAAAGAGCAAAAACAATCCTCACTTACACTTTAAAGCTTACAACAGCTAAACAGGTGCATAGTTACTTAAATGAACAACTTGAGCAGTTAGGCTTAGGTGGTTTTATTCGCGCTGAAATGAGCATTTCAAAGTAATATGAGTATATAATGTTAATTATTTTTATTAGTTGTATTTTTCTTGGTTCACTCGTTGGTTTTCTAGCGGGTTTATTAGGTATTGGCGGTGGCTTAATTGTGGTACCGGCTTTAGTTTATTTATTACCCTATATTAGCATCGCTAGTGACGTTATAGATCAGGGCACATTAAGCACTGAAGTCATTATGCCAATGGCACTGGCAACGTCACTTGCTGCCATCGTTTTAACGTCCTCTAGTGCCGCTTTTGCCCATCAGAAAAACAATAATATTCCGTGGGATATTACTAAACCGCTAATGTTTACGGTCGCTTTTGGCGCTTTACTAGGGGCTTTTATCGCTGATCATTTATCAGCAAAAGCATTAACGCATTTTTTTGCGGCTACGGTGTTTTTACTCGCATCTTACATGTTGCTTTCAATACGCTCACAACAGTCCAAAGACATGCCCTCTAATCTAAAATTGCAATTTATTAGCTTATTCACAGGTGTTGTTGCTAGCTTAATGGGAATGGCTGGAGGGGCTATTTTAGTGCCAGTATTAACTTATTTTGGTATGCCGCTGCGCCACTGTATTGGTATTGCGACTGTATGTGGTGTTATGGTGGCATTATTCGGCTCTTTAGGCTATATCATTTCAGGCTTTGATAATGCATTGTTACCACCTTGGAGTTTTGGTTATGTTTATTTACCCGCTTTATTAGGAATCGTGTTAACGTCCTCTTTATTTGCACCTATTGGCGTTAAATATGCGAATAAATTACCTGTGCAAACATTAAAGAAAGGATTTGCCATTTTTCTTATTTTAGTGGCAATCAAGATGGTACTTACATAATTTTTATAATGATCAGCATCCTCGCGAGAGTTTAACCGAGGTATCAGTGATTATATTTTTTGGATGATAAATGACAGAACAGTTTTTACAATTCCCCGTTATTGACCCTATTATTTTTAGCATAGGTCCAATTGCTCTTCGTTGGTACGGTATGATGTACCTTATTGGCTTTTTAGTTGCTATGTTTCTGGCAAATAGAGCCGCTGATAAGAGTGCTGGTGAGTGGACGCGCGATCAAGTGAGCGATTTACTCTTTTATAGTTTTCTTGGTGTCATACTGGGTGGGCGTATAGGTTACGTACTCTTTTATCAATGGGATTACTTCTTAGCCGATCCCTTATATTTATTTCAAATTTGGCAAGGCGGTATGTCGTTTCACGGCGGTTTACTCGGTGTCATAACGGCTGTTTATATATTTTCTAGAAAAGCCAACAAATCATTTTTAACCGTTGGTGATTTTGTTGTGCCTTTAGTGCCTGTTGGTTTGGGAATGGGGCGCTTAGGTAATTTTATAAATGCTGAACTTTGGGGCCGACAAACTGATGTGCCTTGGGCGATGGTATTTCCCACGGACTCATTACAATTACCTCGTCATCCATCGCAATTATATGAATTTTTTCTTGAAGGGGTGGTTTTATTCATCATTTTGTATATGGTTACCCGTAAACCAAGAAGTTTGGGGTTAGCCTCAGGTACCTTTTTAATTGGCTATGGTGTATTTAGAAGTATTGTGGAGTTTTTTAGAGAGCCTGATGCGCACTTAGGTTTATATTTTTCTTTTATTTCCAAGGGGCAAATTCTAAGTGTCCCGATGATTTTACTTGGATTTTTAATTATATATTTGGGTTACTTAAGTCAACAAAAATTAGCCATTACTGGCGGAAGAATTCATAATAAAACTGCGAAAAACAAAGCGGTAATTCAGAAAGGAAAAGGATAATGCGCGCTTATTTAGATTTATGTCAACGTATAGTTGAACAAGGAACTTGGATAGAGAATGAGCGAACAGGTAAGCGCTGTCTAACAGTTATTAATGCTGATTTAGAATATAACGTTGCAGAAAATAAATTTCCGATGATAACCACACGAAAAAGCTTTTTTAAATCAGCTATTGCTGAATTTCTTGGTTATATCCGTGGTTATGATAATGCTGCTGATTTTCGACAACTAGGCACTAAAACATGGGATGCTAATGCTAATTTAAATGATGTTTGGCTCAATAACGATTACCGTAAAGGTGAGGACGACATGGGTCGTGTATACGGCGTTCAAGGTCGTGCTTGGGCCAAACCTGATGGTGGTACAATAGATCAACTGCAAAAAATAGTAGATAACCTGAGTAAAGGTATTGATGATCGCGCAGAAATACTAAGTTTTTATAATCCAGGTGAATTTCATATGGGTTGTCTAAGACCTTGCATGCACACTCACAACTTTTCAATCTTAGGTGATACTCTTTATTTAACTAGCTTTCAGCGCTCTTGTGATGTGCCTTTAGGGCTAAACTTTAATCAAGTTCAAGTGTTCTTCTTTTTAGCTATTATGGCACAAATAACCGGTCTTAAACCTGGCATTGCTTATCATAAAATTGTTAATGCCCATATTTATGAAGATCAATTACCTTTAATGAAAGATGTTCAATTAAAACGTGATCCTTTACCATCACCTAAATTAATGATAAACCCCAAGATTAAATCGTTAAAAGATTTAGAGACTTGGGTGACTATGGATGACTTTGCCCTTGAAGGTTATCAATGCCATGAAGCTATTAAATACCCATTTTCGGTGTAAAACAGCTCTGGTTGGTATAAATAACGTGAATAAATAACTTGTTTTTCTTAGTGGAAGGTGGGTGGATGTAAAAAGTGGAAACGTTATGTTTTCACTTTTCTTTTAGCATATAAATTATATTGGTCATGAAATTACTGGTTCTACCAGTTTGGTTGTGCCACACTCGGTTAACCATTTAATTCCCATTTTTAATGATAGTAAAATTATGACTAGTGCCAGAGTTAACTTCAAACTTGAACAGAAAATTGCTTATATAACGCTTAATCGCCCAGATAAACACAACGGTTTAGATAAACAAATGATTGTTGATTTAGTTAAGGTTGCAAAAAAAATCAACAATAACAATGCAATTCGTTGCGTGATTTTACAAGGTGAGGGGGCTTCATTTTGTGCGGGGTTAGACTTTAACTCTGTCGCTAAAAATCCATCAATGATTGTTCGTTTTTTTCTAAAGCTTCCCTGGACTAAAGATAATATGTTTCAGCGTGTTGCCCATATTTGGCGAGATTTATCTGTGCCTGTCATTGCTGTTGTACATGGCAATTGTTTTGGGGCGGGTATGCAAATTATTTTAGCGTGTGATTACCGTATTGCGACACCTGATGCTAATTTATCTATTTTAGAAATGAAGTGGGGTTTAATACCTGATATGAGCGGTATGGCAACTTTATCACAGCTGACTCGAATTGATATTGCCCAAGAACTTACCATGACAGGACGATTTTTTTCTGGTGATGAAGCTTTAGAATATGGTCTTGTTTCGAAAGTTAGTGATAACCCTTTAGCCGAAGCCACACTATTGGCTAAGAAAATATGCCAGCAAAGCCCCGATGCCATAGCCGCGACTAAATACTTGTTTAAGAAAACGTGGAAGAAAGATACTCGAACGGCACTATTTTGGGAGCGAATAACACAACTACGTTTACTCGGCAGGAAAAACCAGCGCATTGCGATGAAAAATGGTTTGACCAAAAAGGGCGATAAAAAAGACTTTAATGACAGAACTAGTTTCTAATCATTATATACCCATATACATAAAAGTACTTTCAAATAAAATAGAGATTTGAACGCATTTGTTTAAAAATAAGACGATCAAAACATCGAATGTTAAAGCAAAAAAATTACAGCCGGAAATAGATGAAACTAGCTCGAAAAAAAATAGTGTTACAACTAATGAATTTAAGTTTTTTATGATTTAATTCAACACCTTGGTGTAGCTTTGGCCATTATTGTGCTAGGTTAATGACTTTAGCTTGGTTTTTCTGATAGACTCGAGTTTTTAATTTTAATTCTTATTCTTTTAACACTTTTTAAATAATGGTCTTAGTCTTTTATAATGAATACACCTACTTCTTTTACTTGTAAATTTACTTTAGATAAACCTCATTTTAGCGAGTGCTATAGCCAATCAAATACGAGAGATCGTTCTGTGAACGCTTATTTTAAAGCGGCAGTTTTGATGCTTTTTGGCTTGATTATTTTGCTTTTTACCCCCGTTAATGGCTATGCTGCTTGGTTTGTTATTGCATTAGGTATATTAGAAGCCGTAGCCATTTATTATAGTCAACCGTGGTGGGTGTTAAGACAAATGCTGAGTAAATCCTCTGGAAGTGAGGTGACCTTGACTATTGATGAACAGGGCGTATTAAGTGAATCTTTTTATCATACTGGCCGTATTTTGTGGTCAGATGTTTGCGAAATTAAAGAAACCAATTTAGGTTTTGTGTTGTACTTTACTGTTGGAAAAAACACAAGTAAAAGTTATTTATCAAAAGCTTGTTTATCAAGTTTAGCCCAAGAATATATTGTAAATAAAATTAATCGTTAGACTATATGGCTAAAGATAACCCTATTCGACTAACAAATCCTAAATTTATTGTAATTTTTATCTTGTTATGGGCAGTATTGTTGTATGTTGGACATCAGCGACTTTATGCATTGTTTGATTATTGGTTATATAGTTTTCTAGGTGTTTTAGGGGCTACATTTGCTAACGCTACTGGCGCAGGCGGTGGGGTGATTTTTATTCCTATGTTTACCCAATTGAATTTTACTGAGCACCAATCCATTGCGACTAGCTTTGCCATTCAATGCTTTGGTATGACGGCAGGTGCAGTAACTTGGAGTCATCATTATTATAGTCAAAAAAGAGCGCTACGTTTGTGGCAAGGCTATAAGCGAATAGTCACACTAACTAGTCTTAGTTCAGTTCTTGCTTTAACAGGTGTTTTTGTCTTTCAGGTTTATCCTCCTTCGTCATTACATACGAATTTTAGTTGGTTTTCTCTTTTACTTGGTTTGTTTATTATTTTAACTGTTTTTTTGCTAAAACCTCATCGTGAGCGTAGTCAAATAGTCCTATTTGATTATTTAGCATTGGTGTTGATTGGGCTTTTTGGTGGTGCAGTAACAGCATGGTTGAGTGTTGGTGTTGGTGAGCTGTTAGTTATTTATCTTATTCTCAGAAGATTTGATATCAATATGGCTATAGCAACTGCTGTGGTGGTTTCTGCAATATCAGTATGGGTTGCTATCGTCCAAGTGCATCAAGATGTGTATTGGCATGTGCTCTTATTTGCAGGTCCAGGTGCGGTATTAGGTGGGGTTTTTGCGAAAACGGTGGTCGCTCATATGTCCGCGACTAGGCTTAAACTTTTTTTTGCGTTTTGGTTATTAATTACCGGTAGTTTAGGTATAGTGTAATTCTGTTTTATAATTATCGGTTATAACATGAAATTATTAGGCTCGACTACTTCACCCTTTGTTAGGCGCTTACGTTTATATTTCGTTCAACTCAAAATAACGGACTTTGATTTTGTAAATTTAGATATTTTTGCAAATAGTGAAGATCGTAAATTATTAACCGATAATAATCCCGCTCAAAAAGTGCCTGCGTTGCTTGATGAAGAGCAATGTATATATGATTCTAGAGTGATTTTTTGTTATTTATCCCAAAAATATGAACAACCGTCACTTACCTGGCCACAAGAAAACTTACTAACCTTAATTGATGCGGCAAATGACTCTTTAATCAGTTTGTTTTTACTGACACGTTCAGGTTTAGACACGAGAGAAGACCGATTCTTTTTTAACTTACAACATGAACGAGTTGAAAAAACATTTTTAGCTTTAGAGCAGGCTGCCAACAAGGGTGAATTTGAGCAGTGGCATTATCCTGCTATTTGTTTATATTGCTTACTGGATTGGGTAGAATTTCGCCAGCTTTATGACTTTAATCCTCTTGCTGATTTAGTTGAGTTTTACCAAGTAAATACGAATAATAGCGGAGTGAAAGAAACAGATCCTCGTTAAAGTAACAAATTAAAACGAAGTGTTAAAAGTGACCTAAGAGTGTCACTATTAGCTGACAAAATTACGCAGTAAGTACGCAACTTAATATAGTCAGTTATACCAATTTGTAATACTCAAGAGACCCGCTTGGGGGGGGGGCATAACTTCCTTCCTTCGACAGGTTCAGCACAATCGGAAGTACTTCGCGCTCAGGACGAACGGCCATCACTTCCGTTCATCCTGAGCTTGTCGAAGGGTCGAAGATGACGTTATAATTTACTTGAGTTTCATTATTCATGGCTAGGTTTTCTCAGTCGGTTTTTGATATTTATTATGTACGTTAGATTGATTTTAATGGATAGCGATAATACTCAAAAAACTAATAACTTTGCGCTTATATAGTATTGTCTATATACTCGCCGTCTGAAATTTTACTAGGACTTCTCTGTTGTTAACAATCATTCGCTTTATTTTGATGTCTATAGCCTTTCTTTTTGTTTGTTTAGTTTCCTGTTTTTACAGCTTGCTAAGGCCTTTTCATCGTGACAATGTTCATCATACTTCTAGGTATTTAGGTAAGATTACCAAAATATTAGGTTTTGATGTTGAGGTGCGAATACCCGAATCAGTTAAAAATATTGGTCCTGTAATATATGTTGCTAATCATCAAAATAGTTATGATGTTTTCACTATGGCTAATGCGGTACAAACCAGTACAGTTAGTGTTGGTAAGAAAAGTTTAAAATGGATCCCTATTTTTGGACAAATGTATTGGTTAACTGGAAATATATTAATTGATCGTAATAATACCAGTAAAGCCATGGGGTTTATTAACTTAACCGCCACAAAAATTAAAGAAAAAAAGCTTTCTATATGGATTTTTCCTGAAGGAACACGTAGCAAAGGACGTGGTTTACTGCCTTTTAAAACTGGCGCGTTTCGAACTGCAGCGTTAGCCAATGTACCTATTGTGCCTATTTGTGCAAGTAATCAAGTGGGAACAATTGAATTAGGGCGTTGGAACAATGGCAAGATAATTATTGAATTTTTAGATCCTATCTATATATCAGACAATACTCCTGCCAGTGCTCGTAGCGCTGCGGAAGAAGCTCATACGTTGATGAAGGCTAAAATCGAGCAACTGGACAAAGAAATTGCAAATAGCGCTATAATTGATAATTAACAAGGTAATGAATAATGATTGATGAAGAATTAACGCATTGGTTTGAGCATACCGAAGCACTCGTAAATGAATTACTTGAAGATGGAACTAATGAAGACGTTTATCATACGATTGAACACCATTTTGCTAGTGAGAATTTTGATTTATTAGAAAAAGCAGCGATTATTGCATTTAAACTCGGATTAGAAATAGAAGATCCTGAAGAAGCTGAATTAGAAAATGGCGATAAAGTTTTTGCTTTTGATATTATTACCGAGCAAATGTTAAATGCTAAGCTATTACGTGAAGAAACAAAAGAAATGTACGAATTAGCAAAGAAGTGCAAAGTAGATTACGATGGATGGGGAACTTATTTCGAAGAGTAAGTTTTCTCTAGTAATCCCTATCATTATTCTTAGTATTTTTATTTATGCCGCTCGCCGTGCTCATCTACAGCAAATAGAGCGCATAAGAAAAATGGATAAAATTTATCATATTCAAACAAACTCAAAAACTTCTCCTTATCGACAATAATATACCCGTCCATGGCGTGTTATTTATCCCAAGCTTGTTGGTTTAAGTCAAAAGCTCGGCGTTGACTAAACCATGAAAATGCTGCGGGCACAAATAAGAACGATAACAACGTTGTTAATACAGTACCGCCTGCTATAGCAACAGCAAAAGGTGGCCAAAATCCTCCTCCAGCCAAAATCAAAGGCAAGAAGCCTCCCACCGTAGTAATTGTTGTAGACGTTATATGGCGCGTACAACTTTGTACGCCTTTAATAATGGCATTTTGATTACCTTGTACTGCTTGAACATCACTTTTTAATTCAGCAACAATAACGATAGCGGCATTGATGGCTAGTCCCATTAGGCCTAATAAGGCAATTATCACGGTGAAACCAAATGGGTAACCAAACATATACACGGTTAGTAATCCTAAACCTACAGATTGTATTGCAGAGAAGAAGATAATACCACCAAGTCTAAAGGAATTGAATGACAGTACTATCACGGTTATTAATAAAGTAAAAATAACCCCTACGCTAGCAAGTAATTGACCAACCGCGTTATTACGTTCGGACGACTCACCGCCAATTTCCATTTTGTACCCTACGGGTAACTGGTAATTTTCTGCTGCGATGTTTGCATTAACTCTGCTCAAAACTATGCTGGGTAAAACCCCTGAACGAATATAACCTTCAATAACATTTACCCTAGAGCCATTACGGTGCGGAATGGCACCTCGACTAGGTTTTAGTGAAAAATCAGCGATTGCTGTTAATGGGATAGGCTGCGTATTATCCCCCATGCTTGGGCTAAGTAAATTGATATTAGCTAAAGCATTGATAGTAGATCTGTCGTCATTGGCTAGTCGAACGCGTACAGGAATTGATTCGGTGGCTTCAATAATAGATCCGTTAACTTGTCCGCTTAAGCTGCCTTGCAATTGCTCGGCAATATCAACTAAAGATAAACCTAGTAAGGCTGCTGCTTCTTCATCGGCATTTACCCACACTTTAGGTGTACCAGGCTGAAGTGAAACACGTGTATGAATAATATCAGTAGTTTGCGTCATTATTTTTCGAATGTCATCACCAATAACTTTTAGGGTATCTAAGTTAGGGCCGTATACACGTAATTCAACCGGTGCATTAAAAGGAGGTCCTTGTTCTAGTTTTCGTACTAATATTTGTGCCTGCGGTATTAATTCATCTAAGGCCGATTGTAGTTTAGGAATTAAATTATTGACGGTTTTAAAATCAGTTGTTGTGATCATGGCCTGACCATAATTTTGAAAACCATCTTTTGTGGGTGTTAAATTATAATAAAAGGAAGGCGCATTCTTCCCTAGAAACCAACGGATTTTTTTTATTCCTTGTTGTTGATAAAGATAGTCACTTATTTGTTGGCTAGTGACTTGTGTATTTATAATACTGCTTTGTGTTGGCATAAAGAGTTCAATTTGGAACATATCGCGATCAGAAGGTGGAAAGAATTGTTCGCTTAACTGGGTTGATAGAACAAAGCCTAATAAAGGTAAGCTAAATACGGTGATTATCGTTGTTTTTTTATAAGTCAGCGCCCAGCGCAATCCTTTTTCAAATAATTTATTTAGTTTAGGTAGGTGAATTCCTACTTGATACCAGTGACTATTGTTCTTGATAGATCCTTTGGGCGCTAATCCTTTAGGAATAAAACGCCCAGCTAAGCCAGCGACAATAGTATGAGAAATCACATAAGAGCCTATAAGCGAAAAAATAACGCTATAAGCGATGCCAGAAACAAATTCTCCTGCAGAGCCGGGCATTAAAATAAGAGGCATAAAAGCTAAAATAGTGGTGATTGTTGAACCAAGTAAAGGGAGCCATAAGTGTTTTACTGCAAAGCTAACACTGTCAAGTCGGCGCATACCCTCTTGGCGTTTAGTTTGTATAGTGTCTGTCATCACGATGGCGTTATCGACCATAATACCTAAAGCCACGACTAAACCCGTTACGGACATTTGGTGAATTGGTATGCCATAAAAGTTCATGACAGAAAGCGTAAACAATACCGTTAAAGGTAAAGAAGCGGCCACAATTGCAGCCGAGCGCCAGCCTAATGTGACCAACAATACCATTGAAATTAAAATAAAACCCAGCGCTATATTATCGATTAAATCGCCAAGACGCTTTTCTGTATAAGTATTTTGATCAAATAAGACGTCAAGTTCAATATTTTGTGGCAAGTGTTTAGCATATTCAGCTAACTCATCCTTTATATGCGCGCTCCATTGATCTATACGTAAATTTGGCAGCATACGAACGGCTACTACCACAGCGGGTTTATCATTAACAATAGCCATTTCTTGGGCAGGCCAAGCTAAGCTTTTACTTACTTTTGCTATGTCGCCTAATCGCAGAATGGTACCTGAACCGCTTTCTTTAATTGGGATGTTTTCAATACGTGTCACGCTGTTAAAAGCGCCATTTAATTCCACTTGCATCTGGTTGTGTTGATTCACTAATTGCCCAGCAGATACTTTGGCATCAGATTGTTGAATTTTCTGGGCTATAACCCTACTGGACAGATGTAACTGACTACTAAGTCCAGGTTCTATTTCTACTAAAACTTCTTCTTGCCCATGACCAAAAATACTGACTAAATCAGTGCCAGTGACAATACGTAAACGGTTTTGAAGATCATTAGCATAGCGACCTAAACTCGCAATATCACTTGGACTATCGCCTTGCCAATTTAAAGCGATAAGTTGGGTAAAAGCGTAACTTCTATCATCTTCTAACGTAGGCGATAGTGTCTTTGGTGGAAATTGTGGAGCCACGTCATTAAGTAAATCTCTAATCCTAGACCAAATAGGTAGGGAGTTTGTCACTTCATCGTGCAGTTCAAGTTTTACCGCTGAAATACCAGGTCGTGATACTGAGGTAATATTTTTTATTTCAGAAATTTTTCGTAGTTTTTGTTCTATTTTTTCGGTAATGAGCACTTCAATACGTTCAGCACTCGCGCCGGGTAAGCGCGTTAGAACGCTTGCGTGCCTGTTTTCCATCCGTGGGTCTTCCATTCTTGGCATCGTGGATAATGCACCAAGCCCTGAAACAATTAATAGAATAATGGCAAGTGACATTAACCGACCATTTTTAACAAATGAACGGATCATTCTTGGCTACCTGCGATATTGGCTAATACTTGTGTTGATGCCTTAACTACTTGCCCGCCCACATAACGATGTACACCTTGAGCAACTATTTTATGTGGTTCTAAGGATAAGCCATTTATATACGCTGAACGTTCGCTAGTATGTAAAACATTAACTGTTGCTGGCTGCAATTGAAAACGATTATTTGAGTCACCAGTAGGGGAGGCAATAAATAGTTGCCATTGGCCACGAACTCCGTCCGTAATGGCATTAAGTGGTAACCAAAATCCAGGTTTTTTGATTTTTTGTTCAATGGTTACTCTGACAAGTTGGCCGTTATAGCTGTTGCCTTTATCAAGTTTTTTCAGCATTTTTAATCGCAGCTGTACCGTTCTATTTACCGTATTGATTTGCTGACCAATGGCAATTAACTTGGCTTGTTTCGTTTTATCAATAAGCGTTGTATTATCTATTGTTATATTAAAAATTTGTCCTAAAACTAATGTACTCGCTACTTTTCTGGGAATGCCGACATTGATTTCATTATTTGCCTTCTCTATGAAACGAAAACTTGGCTGGCTAATATTGCTTAGGTCACCATTTGAAATAAATCGCTCGGTGATTACACCATCAAAAGGGGCAATTAATGCGGACTTTTCTCTTTGATATTGCAAGGTGTTAATACGCGCATTTAATCCGCTTATTTGCGCTTGAAGGATTTTATTTTCACTATTAAGTTCATCAAGGCGTTGCAAAGAACTATAGCCATCGTTGATTAATGTTTTTATCCGGCTTAAATTCGCTTTGTTCAATGTTATTTGTGCTTGTGCTTGTTTTTTTTGTGACTGTAGTTCAGTTGTTTTATAGTTAAGTAATTGGGTATCTTGTTGAGCAAGTAATTGCCCTTTCTTTATCACATCCCCACTATCTACCAAAACATCACTTATTTTTCCTGAATATTCGAAGCTAAGACTTGTGTGTTGTTTTGCTGTGATTTGACCTAGATAGTTTCTCGCGATGGTATAACTTTTTTCTGGGGAAATGGTGAGTAATGAAGCACTTTGCTGGTAACTATTAGTGGCCTCTTTCTTTTCTACCGCTTTTGAACAGGCAGTCAATGTAGAAGCGGTGAGAAAAATTAAAAGGATTAATTTAATTCTGACTAACGTAAATTTGAAAGGGTTAGTTTTATTGTGTTGTATCATTTATCGGTACCTAAAAAAATAAAAGTGCTTAACCAAAATTAACAAAGGGGTATGAAATAATAATAGACTGCACTAATCACAGTCTAACAAATATTAGTTTAATAATAACAAACTAGACTGTCTAGTCTATTTTGATAGAATGGTAAAATAAGCAAATGAAAAATCGACGTAGAGAGGCATAATGGTTAATAAGCGCAGTAAAAACGAAGTCAAGCGGTACCAAATACTCGATGCCGCGGTTAGTCTGTTTACCAAGCAGGGATACGCGGGAACAAGTATGGATCTGATTGCTAAAAATGCGGATGTTTCTAAACAAACTGTTTATACTCATTTTGGCAGTAAAGATGAGTTGTTTTCGGCATCTATTGAATATAAATGTGAATCGCTACAGATAGTAGATTTATCACTTCATGACTTATCTGATCCCCATACTGTTTTATTAACATTAGCGCAAAGTTTTACCGAGTTTATGACATCTAAAGAAGTCTGTGCGGTACATAAAATATGTGTATTCGAGTCAACAACCTATCCACAAGTATCTGAGATATTTTATAAAGCAGGGCCACTGAGAATAATTAATGAGGTAAGCCTGTTGATGCTTAAGTTGCATCAACAGAAAATACTCACTATTGAACATCCCAGACATGCTGCCTCGCAGTTTTTAAATATGATGAAAGGGGAACTGTGGATGCAAATAGAATTTAATATTAAAGAGCGTGTATCTCCCGAGGAAGTTGGAGCTTATTTACGCAATAGTGTGGCTTTTTTTATCCGAGGTTATGCTATTAAGTAACAAGAACTCGTTAGGTTTACTGGGTAACTCGCTACTTTTCTTACTACCCATTTAAACGCCATAACGTAAAGCTTCTTTTAACCTTGCAGCAATAAAAAATACTCTTTCTAATTTAATAATTATATTAGTGTCATAAATATGTTTTACTATTAAACGTAAAAATACTTTTATTTACTATTTATGATTTAACAGGAATCACTATGTCAGATCGTCAAACATTAGCTAGTTGGAAAAAATTACAGCAGTTAGCACAAGAAAAAAAATCTCAGCATATGAATACCTTCTTTGCCAACGATGTTAAACGTTTTGAAAAATTCTCAATCGAGCTACCTAATATGTTACTCGACTATTCTAAAAACTTGATTGATAGTGAAACACTTGATTGTTTATTATCGCTAGCAAATGAAACTGAAGTTTGTGATTGGCGAACTAAAATGTTTACTGGCGCTAAAATTAATAAAACGGAAGACCGAGCCGTATTACATACAGCATTACGTCGTCAAAGTAATGATCCTTTAATTGTTGATGGTGAGAATGTAACTGAACATGTTCAAAATCAATTAGCTAAAATGGAAGTTTTTGTTGATAAAGTTCGACAAGGTCATTGGTTGGGTTATTCAGGAAAACGCATTACTGATATCGTTAATATTGGCGTTGGTGGCTCAAATCTAGGCCCTCAAATGGTCACTGAAGCACTGAAACATTATAGTGATGACGGTGTTAATGTACATTATGTTTCTAATGTTGATGGAGCACAAATTGTTGAAGTGCTACGACCATTAGATCCGCAAAAAGTATTATTTATTGTTTCGAGCAAAACCTTTACTACCACAGAAACTATGACTAACGCTAAAACGGCAATTAAATGGTTAACAAGCTCATCTTTTGACGAAAAGTCAGTGGCAAAACATTTTGTTGCGGTAACAGCCAATAAAGAAAATGCCATGGGCTTTGGTATTGAAGAACACAACATCTTTGATATGTGGGATTGGGTTGGAGGCCGTTTTTCATTATGGTCAGCTATCGGCCTTGCTATTGCACTTGATTTGGGATTTGACAAATTTAAAGAGTTATTAGAAGGGGCGTACGAGATGGATCAGCATTTCATTAATGCGCCACTTAAAGATAACATGCCAGCCATTATGGCGTTAATTAGTGTATGGAATACCACCTTCTTAGGTGCTCATTCACAAGCTATTTTACCTTATGATCAAACACTTCATATGCTTTCCGCTTACCTACAACAAGCAGAAATGGAAAGTAATGGTAAGTCAGTCACTTGGGATGGAGATGAAATAAATTATGCCACAGTACCGTCAATCTGGGGTGAATTAGGCATTAATGGGCAACATGCCTTTTATCAATATCTTCACCAAAGTAATAATGTTGTCCCTGCGGATTTCATTGGCTCAGTAGAAAGTGTCACACCTGTTCAGGGTCACCATGAAACCTTAATGGCGAACTTTTTTGCACAAACACAAGCCTTAATGGTGGGTGTTGATGAACAACAAGTAAGGGCTGATTTAAAAGCGAAGGGGCGCACGCCAGATTATATTAATAAAGTATCGCCTCATAAAGTTCATAAGGGGAATAGGCCAACTAATACTATTTTGTTAAAGCGTATTGACCCTAAAACCTTAGGTAGCTTAATTGCTGCTTATGAGCACAAAATATTTGTTCAGGGTATTATTTTACAAATATGCTCATTTGATCAATGGGGAGTTGAATTAGGTAAAGGACTGGCTGCTGAAATACAAGAAGAGTTAAGCACTAATTCTATTTCAGAGAAACACGATTGTTCTACGGCAAGTTTGATGAAATTTTATCAAAAGGCTAAATAGCTTTTAGGCAAAGGTCGAATTGGTTTCAACTTAAAATAGTTCTTTAACTACTTTACACTATAGCCGTTCCAGCTAAATGATGCATCTTCAAGTGGAGCGGGTATATATTGATTATCTCTTATAAAAATACGTTGATATCACTTAAATCTCTTGTGTCTTTTCTAAAACTATGTATAATGCGCGCCTCGATGAAGGGATGTTGTTTTTTTCGACAGAAGCAACAATTGCACTATAATTTATAAGGACGTGCATTATTTATTGATGTCATTATGTAGAATGAGCAATAAGTAAATAAATCGAAAATGAGTGGGGTTTATACCGCCCAATAGACTTGCCCAGCTGAACATTTCGTTTCCAGCAGAAATATAGTGTGACAATTACACTATGCGCTTTAAGTCTTCCTGGTGGTTTCCTCGTATTATGTACGCAGGTTAAGACTTAGCAATTAAAAATTATTTATCAGTACACTTTCCACCATCGATCTTGTTGAGATCAATAGGTCGTTTGAAGGTGGCTTATTCTTTTGTGATTTTTTTGTGCTCTTCGTTAATACCTGCCTAGAGAAGATGAAATTTAACTATGACTGAACAACAAAACACAGATCAAAACAAAACTGAGCAAAACAATGATGCAATCGGTTTTGATACATTAGGCTTACCTGAAAATTTATTATCGGCCGTTACTTCAATTGGTTTTGATTCTGCTACAGATATTCAAGCACGAACTATCCCGCTATTATTATCTGGTAAAGATGTTTTAGGTGAAGCACAAACAGGCACAGGTAAAACTGCAGCTTTCGGTTTACCTGCGCTAGCAAAAATAGATACTTCAGTAAAAAAACCACAATTAATGGTATTGGCTCCAACGCGTGAATTAGCAATGCAAGTTGCTGAAGCGATTGAATCTTTCGGTAAAAATATGAAAGGTTTACGTGTTGCTACTTTGTATGGTGGTCAATCTTATGGCCCACAATTTCAACAATTAGAGCGCGGCGCGCAAGTTGTTGTTGGAACACCAGGTCGTTTAATGGATCACTTACGTCGTAAGAGTCTAAAATTAGCTGACTTAAGAGTTTGTGTACTTGATGAAGCCGATGAAATGTTAAACATGGGCTTTTTAGAAGATATTCAATGGATTTTGGATCACTTACCAAAAACGACACAAATGTGTTTGTTCTCTGCAACTATGCCAGCAGCCATTCGCAAAATTGCTAACCGTTTCTTAAAAGCTCCTGAGCACGTTAAAATTGCCGCAGTTAAGCAATCAAAAGCTAACATTACTCAATACGCTTGGAAAGTAGGTGGCATTACGAAAATGACCGCGCTAGAACGTATTGCTGAAATTGTAGATTATGATGCAATGATAATTTTTGTACGTACACGTAACGATACTGTTGATGTTGCTGAAAAATTAGAGCGTGCTGGGTACCCTGCATTAGCGCTTAATGGTGATATGAACCAAGCACAACGTGAACGTAGTATTGAACAAATGAAATCAGGCAAATCGTCTATTTTAGTGGCAACTGATGTTGTTGCTCGTGGTTTAGATATTCCGCGTATTTCATTGGTTATCAACTATGACTTACCTGGTGATAACGAAGCATATGTTCACCGTATTGGTCGTACAGGTCGCGCTGGTCGTGAAGGAATGTCAATTGCGTTTGTTCGCCCACGTGAAATGTACTCAATTCGTCATTATGAGCGTTTAACATCTGGCACAGTAAATATGTATGAATTACCAAATATTCAAGAACTTGGTGAAAAACGTATTGAACGTGCTCGTGATGAAATTGCCTCCATTGTTGGCGCAAAAGATTTAACTAGTATGCGTACCATTATTGAATCGATGGCCGAAGAATCTGAATTATCAATGGTAGACTTGGCTGCAGCGTTGTTGTATCAAAAACAATTAAAGCAACCATTAGAACCGAAAGAAGATCCTAAGCCACGTCGTGATACACGTGAACGTACCAGTAATGGTCGTGACCGCAACGATCGTAGTGATCGCGGCCGTGATTCACGTCGTGATTCTCGTGCTGATAGCCGAGGAAATCGCGGTGAAAGCAGAGGCGATAGAAATAGCCCTCGTGCTGCTCGTGATGACAAACCACGTAAAGCTAAAGTAAATCGCAACGACGTTGATTGGCAGACTTACCGTTTAGAAGTTGGTAAAGAGCATGGTGCTCGTCCTGGTGATATTGTTGGCGCTATTGCCAATGAAATATCTCTTGATAGTAGTTATATTGGCGCTATCAACTTGCATGAAAAGCATAGCTTTGTACAGTTGCCAAAAGGTATTCCTGAAGACTTGTTTAAACAGTTGAAAGGTGTGCGTGTTCGTCGTCAACCGCTTGCAATTACTACATCAGATGAACAAGTAGTTAGACAGGAAACTCCTCGTCGTACGGAACGTCCACAACGTAATAACTAATTTGTAATCATTGTCATATAAAAAAGGCGCTTTTTAGCGCCTTTTTTATACCTAAAAATTTTTAATTTACATGTACTCTATTTTTTATCTGTTCACTTAATTAAGCTGCTCTAGATAATGTAGTGATAAATAGAACGGCCAAAATATTAGGTATCATCATTACAGCTTATTGTATAAATGTATCAGTTAGTTATGACTAGCGGATACATTTAAATCTTTTAAGATGCCGTCATGTAAATTATAAACTAAACCATGTACGGTCACATTTTGCTTATTCAGCCAAGCATTTCGTAATATGGTGGTATTACAGACGTTAGCTACTTGTTCAATAACGTTTAAATCACACATTAAATTCATACGTTGAGTTTTGTCGGTTACCGCATCTAATTGATTTTTATTAAAGCGATATACATCTTGAATGTGGCGTAACCAGTTATCAATTAAACCGTGGCTTTTATTATCAAAAGCAGCATTAATACCACCACAACTATAATGACCACAGACAATAATGTCTTTAACTTTTAAAATATCGACTGCAAATTGAATAACAGATAAGCAGTTTAAATCAGTATGAATAACTTGGTTGGCAATATTACGGTGAACAAATACTTCTCCCGGTTGCATCCCCAATAATTCATTAGCAGGTACACGAGAATCAGAACACCCTATCCATAAATATTGTGGTGATTGTTGCTCGGAAAGGCCTTGAAAAAAATGAGGGTTTTCTGCTGTTATTTTATCAGCCCATTTCTTATTATTTTCAAATAGATGTTCTATTGTGCTCATAAGTCTAAATAATCCCTGCCATTAAAAGTATCTAATGACATTTTATGTCAACAATGATGAGAGTAAAAGAAAAATATGGTATTACCAGTAGATTAAATCTTGGTATAATCGTTTATATCGTTGAAACAGCACTTAAGGATTAATAATGGCTAACGCAGCAGCAATTCATATTTTAGTGAAAACAGAAAAACAAGCGTTTGAGTTAAAGGAACAGTTAGCTAAAGGTACTGACTTTGCAAAACTAGCAAGGAAATTTTCAATCTGTCCATCAAAGAAAAAAGGAGGGGATTTAGGTGAGTTTCGTCGAGGACAAATGGTCAAAGCCTTTGATGATGTAGTCTTTAAACAAGAATTGTTAAAAGTACATGGGCCAATAAAAACAAAATTTGGGTATCATTTAATTAAAACCTTGTATCGTAGCTAAAACTTAAGTGTCTTTTCCTCTACTGTTCACTTAATAGTGTACTCATTAAGGTTCTCACAATTGATGTATAAGGTTATGTATTAAAAAAATTGGACAATATTTTTCCATTAATCCTTTCGCTCTTCTTCATCTAGTGCCTTATTTCGCTTCTTTATAGTTTCTAGTTGCTCTGTCGTTAAATCAAATTTTCTTGCTGATTTTTTTAATAACAAAACGCCTCCGAGAATGATTGCAAGGGCTAAAGAAATTAATATTATAACGCTTAATGACATAAATCCTCCGTTAACTTTATTTAGTTGAAATAGCTTAATATATTTATTGTCACTGATGTAAATTTTCATCCAAGTATTTTTCGATTATTTCGTGGTTCAGTTGTTAATTTCTGTCATGTTTACTCATAATACACGAGTTAAGAGGACCTTATTTAATAACAAATTCATAGCAGGAATAGCGGTATTTAAGTATCTTTTATTTATTTTACTACTCTATATCAAATAAATTGATGATGTTATCACTTTCCTGACACAAGGCGAGTTTAAAAGGTATATATGCGCGTTATTGATTTTGATAATGGCGCTACATGGATCTAGGTACTTAGGTTCACTCTGAAACGATGAACCAATACCTCTATGCCTTTTAATTATCACTCAATGATCAATTCATTACTTCAATTGGTATAAGTGGCTGTGTTATGCTGAATATCTGATATCAACACGAATTTTTTCGTCACTTTTAGTCAAAATATTAAATGTTTCAACCTGTTAGTCTATTCATTGGTTTACGTTATAGTCGCAGTAAAAGCCGTGCGGGTTTTATCTCTTTTATTACTTTTTTTTCTACCGTAGGTATTTTGCTTGGGGTTGCTTCATTGATCACGGTTGTTTCTGTTATGAATGGTTTTGAAGGTGAACTTAAAAAACGAATATTAGGTATAGTCCCTCATGTAATTGTTACTCAAGAAAATAGCGTTAAAGTGAGCTCTTTCAAAGCATGGCCTGAACTTCGAACGCAGCTCCTACAGCAAAAACATATAGAGCAGGTTACTCCTTTTCTAAGTAGCGAAGCGCTTATTCAATCATCGGTAAATCTGCAAGGCGTATTATTACAAGGTATTATTCCTGAATTTGAAAAGAATAATATTATTAACAGCCATATGCTATCAGGCTCTTTATCAAGTTTATCTGAGCAAGCGTACAGTATTGTTATTGGTCAATCTTTAGCAAATAAGTTAAAAGTGTCGATGCAAGATACCGTACGTTTAGTCTTGCCTAATAAAACTATTTTTACCCCTATGGGTAGAGTTCCTGTCCAACGTAACTTTATCATTAGTGGTATTTTTGATGTGGGTTCTCAAGTTGATGATGCTATGGTGTATGTGCACAATACATATGGTGCTAAATTATTGCGTCGAAAAGGTGATGGCATAGATCAATTACGTCTTTATTTAGATGATGCTTTTAATGCCAAGCAAGTGATCAAGGCGTTAACATTGGCGAATCAAGATGATTTTCCTATTAACCCCCTCAATTTTACTACATGGAATGATAGTCAAGGAGCACTTTTTTCTGCTGTTAATATGGAGAAAAAAATGATGTGGCTAATGTTGAGCTTAATTGTTGCGGTTGCTGCTTTTAATATCGTTTCGGCACTTGTTATGGTTGTAGTAGAAAAACAAGGTGAAATAGGTATTTTACAAACATTAGGATTATCCAGAATGGGGATTGTTAAAATATTCATTACCCAGGGTATGGTGAATGGATTATGGGGCGTTACGCTAGGAAGTTTTTTTGGGGTACTAATCGTTTTAAATCTTAATGGGATATTAGCGACGTTCGGACTAAATATTTTAGGAGGTGGTTATGCTGCACAATCATTACCTGTTCAGCTTGAAGTTTATAATGTAGTAGTCATTGTATTGTCAGCATTAGCAATGAGCTTTTTTGCTACATTATATCCAGCTTTTCAAGCATCAAAAACTCAACCAGCAGAGGTTCTTCGTAATGAGTAAGGCTTTACACTGTCATCAATTATCTAAGTCATATCAGCAAGGCGATATAGAAACAAAAGTATTAGATGGTTTAGATTTGACAGTTGAAAAGGGTGAATTGCTTGCTATTGTAGGTAGCTCAGGTTGTGGTAAAAGCACATTTTTGCATCTTGCGGGCGCTTTAGATTTACCTAGCTCGGGTGAAGTATTTATTAATGGTGTTAACATTTTAACCTTATCGGACAAGCAAAGGGCTGTTTTTCGTAATCAACATATTGGCTTTATTTATCAATTTCATCATTTAATGATGGAATTTACTGCCCTTGAAAACGTGGCTATGCCTTTACTTATTCGTGGAGATAAACCTAAACAAGCCATCGCTGTGGCAACGGAAGTACTGGCTCAGGTTGGTTTAGCTCATCGTGGTCATCATCGACCAAGTGAGTTATCAGGAGGGGAGCGACAACGCACTGCTATTGCAAGAGCATTGGTAACTAAACCTTCATTAATTTTAGCCGATGAACCGACCGGTAATTTAGACAGTGATACCGCAGAACAAATTTATCAATTGCTCCGTAGTTTAAACCAAAGTGTGAAAACTAGTTTTGTCATTGTTACCCACGATATTACCTTAGCGTTGCGTATGGACAGACAACTACAATTAGATCATGGCAAATTAATGCCCTTTGTTGAAAAGGATCAAGTTGCTTTAAATAAGTTAACATCTGACAATCCTGAGCCAGAAAAAAATGTCTAATATGACGAGTTCAACAAAGACAACTCAGAAAAAAAATACATCAGAGTCAATATTTACGCCACTCAGTGTTTTTTTAGCATTACGTTATGTTCGTAGCCGTCATGGGCAGGGATTTTCTACTTTTATATCAGCCTCTTCAACTATCGGTATCGCCTTAGGGACTATGATACTCATTGTGGCATTAAGTACTATGAACGGTTTTGAGAAAGAGTTAGCCAATAAGCTATTATCTATAGTGCCTCATGCTGAATTAATGTCTGTGAATAAACCCATTCCAAAGTGGCCTGAAAATATTAAGCGGATACAAAATAACCCCCAAGTTGTTGCTGCAGCACCGGTCATAATTTTAACGGGTATGATGCAACATAAAACGCAGCTAAAGGCCTTGGAAATAAGAGGTGTTGATGTAATATTAGAAACATTAGTATCCGATATAGAAAGTTATATTGTTGAGGGTAGTTGGCAAGCCTTAAGTAACAAAAGTAACAAAAGTAACAAAAGTAAAAATAAAGTTAATAATAAAAGTATGGGTAATGGGATTGTTATCGGTGCAGGGGTAGCCAAAAAATTATTGGTTAAATTGGGTGATAACGTTCAAATTCTATTACCCTCTAACAACAATACAGCGAAACAAAATGTATTTTCTGCACCGATAAAACGTTATGTGAAGATTGTTGGTATTTTTAAATTTGGTGGTGTGATAGATGACACCCTCGCTTATATTTCATTTGCACAAGCTACTGATATTAAAAATTATAAGTCAGGTGAAACACAAGGTGTTCGTTTGAAATTTAATGATGTATTTGCGGCACCAAATATTATCAGAGATATTGCTCATAAGTTTGATCATTATGTATATATTAAGGATTGGACTCGTACTCAAGGGCATTTATTTCATGATATACAACTGGTTCGTATGGTTATGTTTATTGTTTTAGTGTTGGTTATTGCGGTAGCAAGTTTTAATATTGTTTCTACATTAATTATGGCAGTAAATAATAAAAGAGGTGATATCGCTATTCTTAAAACTATGGGCGCGAGTTCTAAATTAATAATGTTAACCTTTATCTATCAAGGATTAGTGAATGGGCTGTTAGGCAGTATTACGGGCGGTGTTTTAGGTGTTGTTTTAGCGTTGAACCTTGCGGATATTGTTGTTTTTATAGAGCGTTTATTTACCTTGAAACTCTTGTCGGCTGATGTGTATTTTATTGATCATATCCCCAGTCACTTACATATGCCTGATGTGTATATAACGGTAATAACCGCACTTGTTATGTCATTGTTAGCCACTATTTATCCTGCTTGGCGTGCGACCAAAATAGAACCTGCACAAGTACTTGGACAATCGTAGTCGATTATCTATACCCAAGTCACTTCCTGCATCTTAGTTTTTGTGTACCGGTAAAATTCAGGCAAAAAAAAAGCCCAGAAAATATCGCGGGCCAACTTAAATATCAAGTTGATAGAAGGAAGTCTTTTTCAAAGAGAAAGCGCTAAGAAATATGTCAAAGGGAAAATATAATGTAACTATTCAGCTACCTCAGCAATAAAAATGTCAGGTAGCTGATCTTTGAATAATAAATTGAGTACTAGTTTAAAAGCTACTCTGCCGCGCAGCGGCTTCGTTCAACATAATAGGGGTTTTGTACCCATCCCCTCGGAATCGGCATTAATACTAGTTATTAGCACTAGTTATTACTCAGGGCATTAAGATTAATGCTTGGAATCAACTTCCCAAAATTCAAAGAAAATTGCGGCCAGTTCATGCCGGCCGCTGACTTGGGCTTTTTTATAAACCGATGAAGCTTGGTTACGCACTGTTTTTTCTGATTTTTGCATTAGCGAAGCCATTTCAGCAATCGTTAAGCCTTTTAAGAGAAAAAGAGCAATATCATGTTCTGCCGCAGTGAGTTCCCAAATAGCGAATTGTGCGTTAATGGCATCAAAAAAACTGTGCTTACTTCTCTCTAATTGCTTATTGAGTATTTTTTGCTGGTGTTGGCTAGAGTCTAATTGTCGCAGTAAATAGCTAGTTTGCTTGCTGCGGGTAAAAATATCTTTCATGAGAAAGATAAAAAGTGATAACGAAATAATAACCAGAGTGAGCTCTTGTGCTAAATGAATGTAGCTAACCTCACTTTTAAAATCGACATAAATATCTACCAGTTTAAAACCAATGATAAGTGAAAGGGCTAGTGATATTACTTTATCTTTATGCATTTTAATCCCATAAAAAAAGCGAGGATAAACCTCGCTTTATTGCTACACTCCTTTGAATTTAATCATCGTTTCCATTCGACTCAATTTCAGCTTCTAATACGCGAATATAGGTGTTTTCCGCCCATACACCTTCAATCTCTACCGGAGTATTAACTGATATTGCATTCATAAAGTCAACTAAATTAACGTTTTTATCATTGAGTTCTAAGCGAGCGCTATTATCTAAACGTACTTCATAGCCATTAAGCGTAAAGCTAGTTGCCGATAGTAATTGTGATACCCGACCTTCGGTTTCTACGTAACCTTGGCCAGTATCATCGTTGGATGAATCGTTTTGGTCGTCTGATGGACTGTCGCCTTGTGAAGGAGACTCTAGTTCAAGTTTGTTAATGACTAATTGATTATTACTATCGTAGTAACCCTCTACTTCGACAGAGGTACCTAGTGCGAGCGCATTAATGAAATCATTCATTGCAACCACAATATCTTGATTAATATACAGGCTGCTACTATTCAACAAAATTCTTACACCATTAACCGTGATTGATGTAGCGTCGAATGCACTGACCACCCCTTCAATTTCCCACTCATCGCTAAATTCGCTGCTGTTTTCTCGCTCAATTCGCTGTATGACTTTAACGCCATCAATTAGAGCATACACTATTTCAACCGCATCATTAACTTGTAGATTTTGTAAATTAACATATTGATCGTCATCATCTTCAAATCGGGTATTAATACTTAGCTTATAAGCTTGGCCATACAGGGTAATTAATTGATTATCTCGATCAATTTGCTCAATATTGCCTTTAACTTTGCCATCAGAACGATATTTGTCTGCTTCAAATTCAACACGTACGACTGCTTTGTTAGTCGACAATTCGAGTTCAACAAATACACCTGCTATTAAAGTATCTGCTGTGCCACCTTGGTATTGAACTGTATCAGCAAGCGTAAAGTTATAGCCATTGACGGTTATGGTTTTGTTCGTGGCATCAAACGCCGATACTATGCCTTCAACTTCATAACGAGAGAACTCTTCTGATGAAGAGTCGCTATTGTTGTCAAATATCTCGGTTTCAATGTGAGATGCGATAACCGTTTCGTTGGTTAGAACACCTTCAACTTTGACTAAAGCCCCATTACTCAGTTCCCCTTCAATTGAGGCGGTATTGTAGTCAATAACCAATTGATTTAAGCTAAAGGTTCTATTCGTAGTATTGAGCTGTTCAATTAATCCTCGGGTATATTCGGCTTGGTCATTACTGGTATCAGCGTCAAGTTTGATCATAGTGGCTAGATAAGAATTATCCTGTCTTAAATAACCATTAACTTCTATTCGCTGAGCCACAGATAAGTTAGCTTCAGTAATATCAATAAAGTGAGTGAGGTTGTTATAGGAGATTAACGTGCCTGCGACAATGATGGTTTGGTTATCACGATCTATCGAGCTCACCATGCCTTCTACTTCAGATTCATAAGTCACTCTTGAGGCTTCGGGGGTCTCACTATTATCGTCGCTTGAAGCAATAGTCACATGCATACCTACCTTTAACAACGAGACATCAGAACCACTATTGCCATTGATACTGATGTCAGCATTGTCAGTAAGATATCGCACGCCATCAACATAAACACTGCCAAAGCCAGTTATGACGCCGGTAGAGGAGACTAGGCTAGGAGTAGAGGAGACTAGGCTAGGAGTCGTTTCAGAGCCACCGCAACCAAAAAGCAGTGTCGCGGTAATTATATTCAGTGAGTAAATAATTTTTTTGTTGTAAGACATTAGTGCTGCTACCTGTTGGTTAATCTAATTGATACAATAATACCAAAAACTAAGTTTTATTCACATGGGTTGAATGACCTATGCGCCTATTTGTAGGCGCTAACTTGGCCAACTAAAAAACACAAAGGCGATGGAGCTATAACTATAATTATGCGTTAGTGAATAAATAGATTAAAGATTCGTTATTTTGCTTTTCAGTAAGGTGAGGGTATTCTTTGTCTAATGAATCTTTTTCTATAAAAATCTAATTATTCATTAACTTCACCTTGTTTGTCTCCTAGGTTATCTATTACTATACGTTCACCTAACTTTATTATCCTCGAAACCCGTTTTAAATGCCGAATGCAAATCAACATTATTCTTTAAGAGTTTATTATGAAGATACTGATGCCGGTGGAATTGTTTATTATGCCAATTATTTGAAATTTTTTGAGCGTGCTCGTACAGAGTGGCTTAGAGAGCTCGGTATAAATCAGATGACTTTTTTAGAACAAAAAATTGGCTTTGTGGTCAGAAGAGTTGAAATGGACAATATTGCTTCTGCAAAGTTAGATGATTTACTTAATGTTAACTCCACTATTACTTCGCTCAAACGCGCTAGTTTAGTGTTTCATCAACAAATAACCAACCAAGCACAACAAGTACTATGTACTGCAATAATTCGAGTTGCTTGTGTTAATTTGCAAAGTGCTAAGCCTATGGCTATTCCAAAATCTATATTAGGAGCGTTTAAACGTGTCTGCTGAATTTTCAATTTTTGAACTTGTATTAGAAGCCAGTTTATTAGTTAAGTTTGTTATGTTGGTCTTACTCGGTTTTTCAGTTGCTTGCTGGGCGATGATTTTTCAGCGTAGACAAGCATTAAATACGGCTAAACAACAATTAAAAATATTTGAAGATAAGTTTTGGAGTGGTGCTGATTTAAGTAAACTATACAATGAGGTCTCCATAAAAAATGAAATACAAGGCATTGAAAGTTTGTTTTATGCAGGTTTTAAAGAGTTTGCTCGCTTACGAAAAAGCCAAATAGATAATCCACAAATAATTGTTGATGCAACACATAGAGCAATGCGTGTTGCCTTATCACGTGAAGTTGACAACTTAGAAATTCACTTACCTTTTATGGCTACCGTTGGCTCTATTAGCCCGTATATTGGTTTATTTGGTACGGTTTGGGGGATTATGAATTCCTTTATTGGGTTAGGCTCAGTGCAGCAAGCAACATTAGCCATGGTTGCTCCTGGTATTGCTGAAGCACTTATTGCGACAGCAATGGGATTGTTTGCTGCTATTCCAGCGGTTATCGCATTTAACCGCTTTAGTCATAAAGTTGAAAAGCTTGAAAATAGCTATGGCAATTTTATGGAAGAATTCGCGAGTATTTTGCAACGTCAAACCGCAGTTGAGCAGCAAGATTAATTGGGGAAGTAATTTATGTATCAAAGAGTTAGACGTCGTAAAGTAGCCGAAATCAACGTCGTACCATATATTGATGTTATGTTGGTTTTATTGATAATTTTTATGGTAACAGCACCCCTAATTACTCAAGGGGTAAAAGTTGATTTACCTCAAGCAAAAGCAGAGCCGTTAGACAAAAACACTAAGCCGCCACTGGTCGCTTCAGTTGATGTACAAGGTCGATATTATATAACCTTGGGAACTAACGATAAAGAACCATTATCTGCAGAAGAAGTGGCCATTTTAGTCAAAGCGCATTTACTGGTTAATCCGGATACGCCCGTTGTGGTTAATGGCGATGGCGCCGTTTCATATAATGCTGTTATTCAGTTAATGGTACTATTACAAGATGTCGCAGGTGTACCTTCGGTAGGTTTGATGACCGATAGTGTGGAGAATTAAGGTGGACAAAAAATTACTTAATGCATTCATCATCAGTGTCTTTTTGCATATTGTATTGGTTTTTGTATTATTTGTGGGTGATTTTACACCCGAAGCAAAACCTAAAAAAAACACGGCTATCGCTCAAGAAGTAAAACCTATTCAGGCCACCGTAATTGATGCAAATAAACTGCAAAAAGCGATCAATAAAATAAAAAAACAAAAGGCTGATGACAAAGCAGCAGAAAAAAAACGACTTCAAAATATTGAAAAGCGTGCTAGTGATGCAAAGAAACGTCGCACTAAAGAAGAGGCACGTATTAAAAAACTAGAAAAACAGCTTAAGAAAAAAGAACAAGAGAAGAAGCGTGCTGATAAAGCAGCAAAAGAGTCTTCGAAAAAAGCAGCTAAAGCGGACAAAATAAGAAAGCAAAAAGAACAGGAGCAGCAAAAATCTGAAGATGCAGCAGCACAAGCCCGTACTAAACGACTTAACGCTGAAGCGGCAGCTAAAAAATCAGATGATTTACGTAAAAAGCAAATAGCTGAACGCAAACGTCAAGAAAAAGCTGCGGCAGAGCAAACCGTTCGTGAGCAACAGCTTGCCGAGCAAATGGCAGCAGAAATGGCCACCCGAAATAAAGCTCGTAAGCAGCAAATGATGTCAGAAATCCAGCGTTTTGCTGCACTGATTACCAGTGTTATTGATCAAAATATGATTAACGATCGCAGTACGATGGAAGGAAAGTCTTGTAAATTATTGATAAGTCTTGCACCATCAGGGTTTGTAACTCAAGCACGAGTTGTCAGTGGCGATGCGGTAGTGTGTGCAGCCGCTAAAAGAGCTGTTTATAAAGCCGGAACATTACCTGTATCGAAAGATCCCGAAGTGTTCAAAGAAATGCGTAATATTGATGTTATTGTAGTACCTGAATTTTAATTGGAAGAATTCAATAACCCCTAATAATTAACTATTAAAATTGATTTAGAAGCGAACAATGAAAATTAAATTACTTTTTGGACTTTTTATCACCCTACTTTCCACCTCAACGATGGCGGCACTTGAAATAGTGATAACGGGTGGTATAGACAGTGCTCGCCCTATAGCTATAGTCCCTTTTCAGTGGCAAGGCAATGGTGAAGTGCCTGAGCAACTTTCTAACGTAATTAGTGACGATTTATTACGAAGTGGTAAGTTTAGTCCTATCAATAAAGACAAATTCCCACAGTTACCAACGTCTGCGATAAATATTGACTATAGTGCATGGGCAAGCATCGGTGTAGAAGCCATTGTTATTGGCACGATTAAAGAAAACACACTAGGACAGTATCAAGTTAGTTATCAATTGGTTGATGTTATTCGTGGTCAAATCACCGGTGGACAAGCGTCTATGCTCAGTAATGGTGAATTGATTAGAACTCAAGATCACATCATTAGCCAAAGCAGTGCTCAAATTAACAGTCAACAATTTCGCCGTTATGCTCATACTATTAGTAATGCTGTTTACGAGTCACTAACGGGCAGTAAAGGTGCCTTCTTAACACAGATTGCTTATGTTATTGTTCGAGATCAGGGGAAGTATCCGTATCAGTTAGCATTCGCAGATTATGATGGTTTTAATGAACAAGTATTGTTAAGTTCTAATGAACCATTGATGTCACCAACATGGCATCCAGACGGTGAACAATTGGCTTACGTGTCTTTTGAAAATCGTCAAGCACAAATTCATACCATGAATATATATACCGGTCAGCGTCAATTGATTAGTTCATTTAAGGGTATAAACAGCGCACCTCGTTTTTCACCTGATGGCAAAAAAATGGTGATGGTTTTATCTAAAGACGGTAACCCTGATCTTTATGTTATGACATTAGCAAACAAAAAATTGCGCCGAGTAACACGTAATCGAGCTATCGACACTGAGCCAAGTTGGTTACCTGATGGTAATTCTTTAATATTTAGTTCAGAACGGGGTGGTAAACCTCAGCTTTATCGCGTAAATTTAGTCGACGGTAAAGTAAGACGATTAACCTTTAATGGTGAAGTGAACCTTGGAGGCTCAGTTACCCCTGACGGTAAGCAATTAATCATGGTTAATAGAACGCGTGGTCAGTATCGTTTAGCTAAGCAGGAAGTAGATTCAGGTCTATTTCAGGTATTAACTAAAACGCGTTTGGATGAATCACCTAGTGTTTCGCCCAATGGTGGTATGATCATATACAGTACTTTGCATAACAATAGACAAGTATTAGGTTTAGTCTCGGTGGATGGTCGCTTTAAAGCACGTTTACCAGCGCTTGATGGACAAGTAAAATCTCCTGCTTGGTCACCATTTTTGTAAGTTATTTCCAAACGACCTTTAGGTGGTTTAGGGATACACAGTAAAAATAATTATAACATTATAACTTTTGTAAAATAAGGAAAAATAATATGCGCTTAAATAAAACACTCAAGAATGTAGTCATTGCTTTACCTCTTTTAGCTTTAGCGGCTTGTAGCTCTAATGATGAGAGTGATGAACAAAGCAACACTGATACCAATGCTAATACTGAAGTAACACAACAAGTTGTAGAAGATAGCGTACAAGTTACTGCTGCTAAACGTGCCGCTGCAATTGAAGAAGAAAAACGTCAAGAATTAGCAAAACTACGTTCTGAACATATTATTTATTTTGATTTCGACGTCTCAAATGTTAGTGATAAATTTGCCGGTGTTTTAGATGCACATGCAACATTCTTAAAAGCTAATTCAGACGTTAAAGTATTGATTGAAGGTCATGCTGATGAACGTGGTACGCCTGAATACAATATTGCCTTGGGTGAACGTCGTGCTAAAGCGGTAGAAACTTACTTAGAGAATATGGGTGTAACGTCAGAGCAATTATCTGTAGTGAGCTACGGTGAAGAAAAGCCAATGGTTAAAGATCGTTCTGAAGGCGCTTTTGCTAAAAACCGTCGTGCGGTAATTGTTTACTAAAAATCATTTTTACAAATGCATTGATTAACGTCGGAAAAATAAATGAAAAAAATCTTTTTCAACCGAACGGCTTTGTTTGGCTTGATGTTAACTGCTAGCACTTCAATAGTGCTAGCAGCACAAGCACCAGTGACTAATATAAACTCAACAGCGAATGCTGATAAAAGTACGGTTTCTTTGTCACTTAATGACCAATTAGCGAATATTGAACGTAAGCTAGACTCTCGAAATCGTTATCAGGTTAATATTCAGCGACAACTCGATGACTTACAAACACAAGTGAACGACCTGCGCGGCGTTACTGAGCTACATACACATCAACTATCTCAGGTGTTAGAACGACAACGAGAGTTGTACCAAGAGCTTGATAGGCGTGTTAGTGAGGCATTAAAACCAACAGTGCAGGCGCCTAACGTTATCACTATTGACTCTACAACCGTGTCGAAAACCTACAGCGATGATTTAACGGAAAATGAAGCCTATGATAAAGCACTTAATTTAGTCCTTAAAGATAAGCGCTATGAACAAGCTATTCCTGAATTTCGCAACTTTAATCAAACATATCCACAATCAACTTACGCACCTAATGCTCATTACTGGTTAGGACAGCTATTATTTAACAAAGGTAAGCTGGATGAAGCAGAGCAAGAATTTACTATTGTCGTTAAACAGTTTAAAGATTCCAGTAAAAGGTCTGATGCGTTATTAAAATTAGCGATGGTCGCTCAGCAAAAAAACAACAAAAATAAAGCCGTAATATTGTACCGCCAATTATTGAATGAATATCCAAATTCAACTTCTGCACAATTGGGTAAACCGCGTTTAGAAAATTTACAATAATAAAAACGTTATTTTGTTGCTGACAAAAGTAGCGCTTTGCTGAGTTTTTAGGCATATAAGAAAATAATAGGCAAAAAGTGAAATTTGTTGTTGCACTAAATTTTATTATGAGTATTATATGCGGCGCGTTGAGGCACCAACCTAAACGCAATGTCGGCCGTTAGCTCAGTTGGTAGAGCAGTTGGCTTTTAACCAATTTGTCGAAGGTTCAAATCCTTCACGGCCGACCACTTCTCAGATTTATATTAAATAGCAATCTCTCAAGCCAAGGCTTTTAACCGTTAAGCCAAAATCATTTCGAAGGTTCAAATCCTTCACGGTTGTTAACTCTGGCTTTGACCTTACAAATATACGTCGACTCAAAGCAAATTCTAAAAAGGCATAAGTAACTTCTCTCCTAATCATTTTTAAGGGCGGTTTTTGCTTAATACTACACATTCTTTGTGCTTTCCCTTATAATTGGCGTGTATCTCAACGTATGTAAAATAGAGAGTAAGAATGACCCATTCCAATGCCGCTGTTGATTTTAAATTTGAATATCCAGCTAAGCCAGCACTATTAAGTCTTGATGAAAAGGCACAATATATAGCAAAAATAAAATCCTTGTTGATTGAAAAAAATGCTGTGTTGGTTGCTCATTATTATACTGATCCTGAAATTCAAGCATTAGCTGAAGAAACAGGGGGCTGTGTTGCTGATTCCTTAGAAATGGCGCGTTTTGGTAATCAACATCCGGCACAAACACTCATTGTGGCAGGTGTTAAGTTCATGGGCGAAACGGCTAAAATTTTAACGCCAGAAAAAACAGTGTTAATGCCTGAATTAGAAGCGACCTGTTCATTAGATTTAGGTTGCCCTATTGAAGAGTTCTCAGCCTTTTGTGATGAACACCCTGACCATACGGTTGTGGTTTATGCGAATACCTCTGCTGCGGTTAAAGCCAGAGCAGATTGGGTTGTGACATCAAGCATCGCTTTAGAAATTGTAGAAATGCTTGAAAGTGAAGGTAAAGCTATTTTATGGGGACCCGACCGTCATCTTGGTGCATACATTGAAAAAATGACAGGTGCAAAAATGCTAATGTGGCAGGGCGCTTGTATTGTTCATGATGAGTTTAAAGCCAAAGCGTTACATGATCTAAAAATTCAGTACCCTGATGCTGGCGTGTTAGTTCATCCTGAATCACCAGCCAATGTTGTTGAAATGGCTGACGCAGTCGGCTCAACTAGCCAATTAATTAAAGCAAGTCAAGAAATGCCAAATCAGCACTTTATTGTTGCCACTGATAAAGGTATTTTCTACAAAATGGAGCAAGCTAACCCAACTAAGACTTTTGTTGCTGCACCAACAGGTGGAAATGGCGCTACTTGCCGCAGTTGTGCTAATTGCCCTTGGATGGCTATGAATGGTTTAAAATCTATTTCAGAGGCATTAGAAAATCCATTGGGTAAAGAAATTACCGTTGATGTTGATTTGGCTGAAAAAGCGCTGATACCATTACATCGCATGCTAAATTTTGCAGCAGAGAATCAGCTTAAAGTTAAAGGAAATGCGTAGAGAGTTAAACATTGAATAGTGTTTAATCAATAACTCCATTTTTATCTGCTTATCCCCGATTTATACTTGCGTGTTAAAAGGTTTTTAACTAACATAGCGCAACTTTGAAACTAAAGTTATACGGTGAGCTGGCCGAGTGGCTGAAGGCGCACGCCTGGAAAGCGTGTAAAGGTTTATCCCTTTCGAGAGTTCGAATCTCTCGCTCACCGCCATACTATGTTAAGCCCCTTGAAAAATAACTGATTACTAGTCTATTTTTCGAGGGTTTTTTCAAATTTTTCACATAACTTAGCCACAAAAATTAGTTATGGTTAGACTGTATCATCAACGTTTCATTTAAAAATTCGCATTCCACATCAACGTATGTCATACAATGAATACAGATATATCCTCCTGTAAATCAGTTTTTTAACTGGACTTGTATTTATGTAATATCTTCTTAGGAATATGACAATAATCATTTGGAAACCGAGTCAATCTTTCTTGGTGTTCTTCATCGCTTTTTACATAGTTTAGCAGCGGCAAAATTTCAACAACAATCTTATCGGCATCGTCACGGTGTTTAATAAACCCAATAGCCGTTTTAAGGTGACTGCTTTGTTTACTGTATATTCCCGTTCGGTATTTTTTGCCAACATCTTCACCTTGCTTATTGAGGCTGTAAGGGTCAATAATTTCAAAAAAGTAACCTATAAGTTCATTCACATTAACTGCGCTTGGGTCGAAGCTTACTTCTACACACTCTGCATAACCATCATAAGTACCCTTGGTCGTATCGGTTAAACCATTAGCTCGACCGGCTTCTGTGGCAAAAACCCCAGATAGGTGCTTAATAAATTCCTGCACTCCCCAAAGGCAACCACCTGCAAAATAAATAACTTCTCGCTTGCTGTTAGCATTCTTATTATGTTGTTGTGTTTTCATGCTTGGCCTTTATAAAAAACGGATTGCGCAGTAGGTGTTATTCTATTGATTATTGTCATAGCGAGTAAACCTTTATTAATATGTGTATTTAGTGTTCGGTTGTAAACAAGCGGTGGTTTATAATGGTTTACATCTGTAATATTTCACCAGCTAAGATATAATATTGATTAACGTAACGATTACTACCTTTTAAATGAATTATAACCTTATCTTACGATATTTAGGTTTGGTTGTTCCAACATTTAAACCCCACTGTACGACAGAAAGCTAAAAATTTATTATTTATGCTAGTTGGTTGGGGGGGGGGGTGAATAAAAAATCGTTTATTACAAATAGATCAAACAATATATAAATAGAGAACATTAACATGATTAGAGTAGTACAAGTTGCTTTGCCCGCTTTGTTATTAAGCCTATCGACTTTTTCATCAGCATCTGATGATAGTCCTGCAGTAAGTAATGACGTAAAGAAAGAAGTCAGTAGCGATATTGAAAAAATTACAGTTGAGGGCTCAACCACGGCGAATACAAAACCTGTGGGAACCTTTGGTTCGCCAGTTTCTAATCTAGAATATGATCCACGCGTTGACCTACAGTCACGCAATATGGCAGAAGCGCAAGCCGATGTAACTATTCGTGGTGGTATTTTCGAAAATACTGGGTTTAGGGTGGGTAGTGCGACGTTACTTGATCCGCAAACCGGACATTACTTTGCAGAAATCCCTATTGCTCAGGAAATGCTAAGTAACGCTAATGTGCTGACGGGTGCCGATAATGCGCTGCTCGGTGTTAATAGCTCGGTAGGTACGGTTTCACGCGACTGGACACCAATAAAAACGGCAGGTAGTGCTTCAATTGGTGCAGGTAATAATAGCTTTAATCTACAACGAGTACACAGTGGTGTAAGTATGGCACTGGGTGATTTTACTGATTGGACTATCGGTTTTGAAGGTGAATTTTCTCGCTCTGAAAGTGACGGTACGATTGAAAATGGCGATCATGATTTTCAGCGTGTTTCTGGTCGTATTCAGTTAATTGGGCCATCATCACAAACCGATCTGTTTTTTGGTTCTCAAGACAAATTCTTTGGCTGGCCAAATATGTACACGCCATTTAATGTCAATGAAACTGAAGACCTTGAAACACAGCTATTAATCCTTAATCATAAACAGCAATATGCGCAAGACAGCTCATTTGAAATTTCCACTTACTATCGTAATAACAAAGACCATTATGTTTTTTCCCGTGAGAACCCTGATGTATTTGAAGCTTTTCACGAAACTGAGGTTAAATCGATAGCGATATCTGGTCGCCATGCACAAACAGAGTCATTTGCACTGAATTATTCAACACAGTTTATAGCAGACAGCATTAAATCAACCACGTTAGAAAATAACTTTACCTCCCGTCATTATTACAAGCTCAGTGTATTACCTGAATACCGAATAGAGCTACAAAACTATGCACAGTTAACTTTCCGTCTTGGTGCGGCTTTCGAGGATACTAATCGAGACGATTCACAAGCTTCACTGATTGGTGATATAACGTGGGACACAATAAATGCTGACGATACTTCTCAAACAATTTATCTCTCTTATGCCGAAGCCAGTCAAGTAGCAGGATATACCGCTATAGGTGGTAGTAATACCGGAGGATTGTTCAGAAGTAATTATAATCTTCAGCGAGAAACCACTAAAAACATTGAACTAGGTTTGGCATTAGATCGTGAAACTTGGCGCCTTGATTCCGCTATTTTTTATCGACAAGATAAAGATTTAACCGATTGGACTTATAGCTTGAATTCAACTTCTGCTCGTTCTGCAAATCCGGTTGACATAGATACGTTAGGTGTAGAACTACTTGCGGTAAAGCGTTTCGACAACGCTGAAATAATCACCAGCTATACCTTCCTTGAAAAATCGGAAGATTATGGCGCAGCGGATATAGATGCTAGCTTTTATGCATTAAACTTCCCAGATCATCGCGTAACATTAGGCGTTATCTGGCGTCCTACTGATATCGTTGAGGTGCGTGTTGATAATGAATGGCGTAAACAAGAAGAAAATAGTCTACGTAACGGTGACGACGACGCTTTATTCACCCATCTTTCAGTAAAAATTTCTCCTGCACAGATTAAAGGTCTGGATATTATGCTTGCAGCAGATAATCTTTGGGATGAATCTTTTGAAGAAATACCGGGCACACCGGGTCGTGGAGAACAATACACGATCAGTGCTACTTACAGTTGGTAACATTGTATAAGTACAGTATAAGTGCATCGCATCAGCCCCAACTTATTCGTTGGGGTCAATTTGACATTAATTATTAGAGATCTTAAATGATTTACTTAGTGATCCCTACATTGATTTGGGCTTTTTCTTTTGGTCTTATTGGCAACGCGCTCAAAGGTCTTGACCCACTTCAAATAGCTGATACCCGCCTGTTACTTGCGCTAATTGCCTTTCTACCCTTTATAAAATTCGGTAATACCAACGGGAAGGAAAAATGGCAGCTCATACTGCTTGGCGCATTGCAATACGGGGTAATGTACACCTGTTATCTTTCTGCTTTTAGTTATCTACCATCACATCTGGTTGCGCTATTTAGTGTGCTTACACCACTTTATATCGTTATTATCAACGATCTTAGACAACGTAGTTTTACACCTTGGTATATAGTGGCCACTATACTGTCTGTTTTTGGTGCCGCAATTATAAAGATGGGCAATATAGATTCGAACGAAATTTGGCTAGGGTTTGGCCTTATGCAAATAGCCAATCTGTCCTTTGCTTTTGGGCAAGTTTATTATCGCGATTGGAAAAAAAGTCGAACGCATATTAGCGACAAGTCTATCTTTGGTTTTTTATACCTAGGTGCAGCTATTTTTACTACCATTGCTACGCTATTAATTTCTCAGCAACCACCCATTCCATTGAACGCAACACCAACACAGTGGTTCGTTTTAGTTTATATGGGGATAATTGCCTCAGGGCTTTGTTTCTTCCTTTGGAATAAAGGCGGAACTCAAACAAGTGTGGGCGTATTAGCAACATTCAATAATGCGGTTGTACCCCTAGCTATGTTTGCTTCCTTGTTTATTTTTGGTGAAGCTAAGGGCGGAACACCAGCAGAACTTGTCAGGCTTGCCATTGGATCAATGTTAATTGTGACTGCGTTGTTGATTGCTAAACTAAAATAAATACTTGGTATTTTTTGAATGCTTTGGTTGTTATTTAAAATTAACACGGTATTAACTTAGAGACTGATTTTCTAACAGGGCTGTTAAAATTCAGACAAAGTGATGGCTTTAACATCAACCCTGTCGGGGTGTGTATGAATGTTGAGCAGTTAAAAAGAAATATTAAGTTTTTATGAAATAACGGTTGATCTAAAATGAAAACTCTATAAGATGCGCTCCAGTTCCAAGGGGTTCAGCCAAAAAGCTTAATCAACTGGACGTTTTGATAAGTTATCTCATTACTTTTTAAGTCAATAAGCTAACTTAACGTTTTAAAGTTCAACTTTTGAGAGTTTCTAAAAACTTTCAAAAAATATTAAAAAAACGTTGACATCAAAACACGGAAGCGTATGATACGCATCCTGCTTCGGGGCAACGGCAACGTTAACCCCAAGCGAAAAGCGAGTAACGAATGCGATTACTGCTTATTTCTTTAACAATTAGTTATCATGCAATTTGTGTGAATACTCACATTAACTTGTTTTTACATAGTTTCTCCCTTTTATTAGGTAGAAACAAAAAAACGCTTAATGAATGATGTTCATGCAAATAAATACAGTTACTTATCTTTAGTTAGGTAGGTAACGACTATGTAATGCGATATCAGTTTCCTTTAGAGGGAGTTGGTATCACGACAGAATTCATTGAGCAGTAACACATCGCATGCGATGAGGTTACACAAACGATTTTTAATTGAAGAGTTTGATCATGGCTCAGATTGAACGCTGGCGGCAGGCTTAACACATGCAAGTCGAGCGGTAACAGAGAGTAGCTTGCTACTTTGCTGACGAGCGGCGGACGGGTGAGTAATGCTTGGGAATATGCCTTATGGTGGGGGACAACAGTTGGAAACGACTGCTAATACCGCATAACGTCTACGGACCAAAGGAGGGGATTCTTCGGAACCTTTCGCCATTTGATTAGCCCAAGTGAGATTAGCTAGTAGGTGAGGTAAGAGCTCACCTAGGCGACGATCTCTAGCTGGTTTGAGAGGATGATCAGCCACACTGGGACTGAGACACGGCCCAGACTCCTACGGGAGGCAGCAGTGGGGAATATTGCACAATGGGGGAAACCCTGATGCAGCCATGCCGCGTGTGTGAAGAAGGCCTTCGGGTTGTAAAGCACTTTCAGTTGTGAGGAAAGGGATGTAGTTAATAACTGCATTCTGTGACGTTAACAACAGAAGAAGCACCGGCTAACTTCGTGCCAGCAGCCGCGGTAATACGAGGGGTGCAAGCGTTAATCGGAATTACTGGGCGTAAAGCGTTCGTAGGCGGTTATTTAAGCAAGATGTGAAAGCCCAGGGCTCAACCTTGGAACTGCATTTTGAACTGGGTAACTAGAGTACTGTAGAGGGTGGTGGAATTTCCAGTGTAGCGGTGAAATGCGTAGAGATTGGAAGGAACATCAGTGGCGAAGGCGGCCACCTGGACAGATACTGACGCTGAGGAACGAAAGCGTGGGGAGCGAACAGGATTAGATACCCTGGTAGTCCACGCCGTAAACGATGTCAACTAGCCGTTCGTGGACTTGATCCGTGAGTGGCGCAGCTAACGCACTAAGTTGACCGCCTGGGGAGTACGGCCGCAAGGTTA
>OJEX01000016.1_pt1 | contig 201572 bp, 180 predicted proteins | sample 1593971 | NCBI WGS metagenome assembly OJEX01 (sample SAMN05416775, study PRJEB24817) | seawater metagenome | isolation source: Sea water | place: Canada:Atlantic | collected 2013-11 | reverse complement strand
GCTACGAGCTACGAGCTACGAGCTACGAGCTACGAGCTACGAGCTACGCTCGATTCGATAGGAAAAGCCGGGATAGTTCCCCAATACCGATCTTTCTTCGCAGCCGCTGTAGGAATGTGGCGAAGCCCGCTTGCGGGTTTTTCTCGAGGCTAGTAGCTAACAGCTGGCCCTCAAATTACTGAGGTGCCGCTGAGCCAGCTGCTGTGGGTCTTGCCGGGCAGGTTCTCGCCGGCTTCGGCGATGGCGCCCTTGCCGACACCTTCGAAGGCGCGGACCCGAAAGTGCTTGCCGGGAGCTTCATCGGCCAGTTGCGCAGCAATGTGGGCGGCCAGCTGTTCTACAGTGGTGTCCGTATCGACCATGTAGCAATGGTCTTCCGGGATCACCAGCTCGAAATGTCCCTGCTCGGCATCGTAACGGAACCGGTGGTGGGGAATTTCGTCGATGTAGTAGGTGCCTTCCAGATCTTCCTCGGTACCCAGGTAGATGTCTTCCCAGCGGTCTGCCCAGAGCTTTTCCCAGTAACGGCTGCGGCGGCCATTCTCGAAGATGTGAATATTGGAGCGATGCCCGTGGGCAATGCGCTGGCAGTTGCCGTCGTGCTTTTTCAGGCCATGGGAGTAGTGATAGAACGGCGCGGTGCCGGTATCTTCTTCGCGCAGTACCACGCGCACTTCCGCTACATTCGCCGGTACCACGGTCTGGATCAGATCCATCAGATACAGGGTCAGGCTGGCCTTGGACACTTCCGGACCGGGCATCAGCAATAGGCTCTGGCTGGGCGCCACCATGCGGATGGTGCCACCTCGGTATACCCATTCCAGGCTGGTGTCGTTATCGCGTTCGGCGATGGTGGCCTGGTCATTGTCCACGGGAACCAGCAGACGGTGATCCACGCTGTCATCAATGATCTGCTTGATGCGCTTTTTGATGTGGCCAAAGTCGAAGACCATGCCCTGATCATCCAGATCGCCGCTCAGTTCCAGGTCCACCAGCCAGGATTCGCCCACCATGCCGCGCTTGGGGTGCAGGTAGGAGAAATCGGCGACGGTTAAATTTTCGACAAAAAGAGTGGCCATGCTGTTCCGGTTGATAATGATGGGTTTCGACAGGTGCTATAATGCCATTATTCTGGGCTGCCGCTAAGGTGCACAGCGCTTGCTGCGGACATTTTACGAGCAGTTATCGTAGTAGCTGTGAACCGGGGCACACCGGTTGCACAGTAAAGTGCACATCCTGTGACGTGGCTACGGGGTTCCGCCGTGGCTTTTCCGCTGACCGAACCGAGAGCAGTTATGGCTGAAACGCTTTTCTCCAAGATCATCGACCGGGAGATTCCTGCCGATATCATCTTCGAAGACGACCAGTGCCTGGCCTTCCGGGATATCAATCCCCAGGCGCCGACCCATTTTCTGGTGATCCCCAAGAAGCCGATTGCCAAGCTGTCCGATGCTGAAGAGGCCGATCAGGCATTGCTTGGGCATCTGTTGTTGGTGGCCAGTCAGGTCGCCAGACAGGAGGGGCTGGAGGATTTCCGCCTGAACGTGAATAACGGCGCTGGCGCCAGCCAGACCGTGTTCCACCTGCATGTGCATGTGCTGGGTGGCCGCTCCTTCAGCTGGCCGCCGGGCTGATTCTCTCGCCGCCGGGGTACAGGTATAAGACGGGCGCCGGCAGGAGAGCGCATGGAATTGCCTGACGTACAGGGGTGACAAATGGAGCGATGGATAAAACCGGTCACACTGGAAGGCGAGCATGTGGTGCTGGAGCCTTTGTGTGTGAACCATGCGGAGGATCTGGCCGAGGCTACGGCTGATGGCGAGTTGTGGCGACTCTGGTATACCACGGTGCCGGCCCCGGCAACGGTGGCGGATTATATCGATACGGCTTTGCAAGGGCGGGCACAGGGCGATATGCCCTTCGCGGTGCGCCACCGTGCCAGCGGCAAGGTGATCGGCAGCACCCGCTTTTTTCGTGTCGACGAGAATAATGGGCGCCTGGAGCTCGGCCACACCTGGTATGCCCGCCGTTTTCAGCGCAGCGCGGTGAATAGCGAGTGCAAGCTGCTATTGCTGGGCCATGCCTTCGAAACGTTGAATGCCGTTGCGGTGGAGTTGCGAACCCACTGGCATAACCACGCCTCACGCACGGCCATTGCCCGCCTGGGCGCCAAACAGGATGGCGTGCTGCGCCACCACACGCGTTCAGCCGACGGGGTGTACCGCGACACGGTGGTGTTTTCCATTCTTGAGCAGGAATGGCCGGCCGTACGTCAGAACCTGCGTTACCGACTGGACCGTGGTGCATCGTGAATTACCTGGCCCATTTGACCCTGGCGCAACCGTCGGTGCCTTCCAAGGTAGGTAATGTACTGGGGGATTTTATGCGCGGTGCGGTGGTCAGCGAGCTGAGTGAGCCACTGCGCCGGGGGCTGGATAATCATCGCCTGGTGGACCGGTTCACCGACCACCACCCCTGGGTCATGGCGCAACGCCGTGGGTTTTCGGCCCGCCGGCGTCGTTTTGCCGGAGTGGCGCTGGACGTGTTGTTCGATCATTTTTTGTGGCAGCACTGGGCCACCTTCTATGGAAATGACCGGGACGCAGCCATTATCCGCCATTACCAACATCTGCAAGCGGGCCTGCCGTTGATGCATCTCCCCATGCGTGAGCGGGTGGAGCGTCTGATTGAGCATGATCTGCTGAACCAATACGGGGAGTTGGAGCGGGTTGGGCAGGCGCTGGATGTGATCGCCGGGCGTATCCGCTTTGCCAATGACTTTGCCGGCATCATCCAGGAAATTGAGCCGCGCTATCAGACACTGGAGGCCGGGTTCCTGGCGTTCTATCCCGAGCTACAAGCGGCGGTCAGGGAGGCGGCACTGGAGTGACGGGGTGTCGGTTGCCGTTTTGGGGTTTGATCGCGCAATGGAGTGATTGAGCGGATGTCGGGACTTTTTCCGTGATCCTGCCTTGGCAACCGCTGGACGCCGGATGCCCGACGGCTGACGCTTTCAGTCAAACCCCTGAAGCCTTGATTCCTCTACTCTTTTCGTCAACAGGTGTTACCTGATTGTCGCTGGAGTATTTCTCAAAAGAGATGCCGGAATAGCGACTGCCTCTCAGAGTGGGTGTTTTGCGTCAGGCATTCGGCGTCGAGCGGCCTGAAAAGTGTGAGTTATACGCGATAAGCCAGGAAAACGACGGGAAAGCTGACATTCTCGCTGACCCGTGAAGAACTTTTTTTGCTCACAATGCCGGCATATTCAATTCAGCCATGGTGTCGTAATACAGCTCATCGGCCAGGTTGCTGTTGCGGGCCCGGGGGGAGCGCAGGGCCGGTTTGTGGTTGGCGAAATACTCTCCGCTGATCTGCGCATACTGTTCGTCCAGTGCCAGGCTCACGGGAAGCGATGCGGCTTTTTCCGGGGTGGTGAGCGTGGGGCGAATCAGTGCCATGACGGCATTGGGCACATGACGGAAAATCGGCGTGTCCACGCCGCCGGGATGCAGGGCATTACTGGTGATGCCGGTGTCTTTCAGGCGGTCGGCCAGTACGTTGCTGAACAGAATATTGGCGAGCTTGGACTGACCGTAGGCGTCCATGACCAGGTAGGGCTTGCGACCTTTCCAGGTCTTCTTGTTGATACGGCCAAGCCAGTGAGCCACCGAAGCCAGGTGCAGAATCCGGGGCTGGGTGCCTTTCTGTAGCAGTGGCAACATCAGGTGCGTGAACAGCACCGGGGCCAGGTAATTTACCCCGAACTGCATTTCGTAACCGTCTTTGGTGAACTCCTGCTGGGTGGGCACCACGCCGGCATTGTTGATCAACACATCAATGTGGCCCAGTTCCTGATAGAGCTCAGCGGCGCAATCGCGTACCTGTTCAAGGTCTGCCAGATCCAGGGCAAACAGGCGCACTTTTGCCTGTGGGTGGGCGTTCTTGATTTTGGCGACGGCGGCCTGCCCCTTGGTCTGGTCGCGGCAGGCGAGGATAACCTCCGCGCCGCGGCCGGCCAGTTGCTCTGCCGTGCAGAAACCAATGCCGGAATTGCCGCCGGTGATCAGTACGCGTTTGCTCATGATGGTCCTTGCCCCGCTTCCCTGTTTGTGTGTCGTCAGCTTAACAGGCCTCACAGGTGGGAGTGGGGCCGGTGGGGCCATTTTCTGCGTTTTTCTGTGGCAGTTGGGTCATGGCAAGCCACTGGGAAATGTCCTGGCTGACCTGCTGCCACTGCCGGCTTTGCAGCAACAGGTGCGGCGCATTCGGATAGAAACGGTATTCCCCCCGGTCGTTGGCGGATAAATGTGCCCGCAGGTGGCGAATGCCCGCTGCGGGCACGGAATGGTCATCGCCTCCGTACAGCAGCAAGGTGGGGGCGTTCAGGTTGTTGGCCGAATCGCTGGCGCTGTCCGCCAGCTTGATCAGCCCCCAGTAGGCGTCCATCCGAACCTTACGCATGACGCGCGGATCCTCGGCCAGGCGTTGAGCGCTGGTTGGGGCGAGGGTGGGATCATCGGCGTTGCGTTCAACGGTGAGGCGGTAGTCGGGGGCCAGGGTGGCGGCGGTGGCGATGGCGGCGTTCCAGCCATAACGAAAGCGAATCCCTTCGCGCACCGCCGGCCCGGCCAGCATCAACCCGGCGACCTTGTCCGGTTCCTGCTGGGCGGCCAGTATGGCCACGGCGCCACCCAGGCTTTCGCCGAGCACAAACAGGGGCGCGGCATGGGTCTGGTGCAGGCGCCGGATCTGCGTCACCGCCTCATCGACCAGTTGCTTCTCACCGGCCCAGCGGCCTTGCTCCAGCCGGTCGCCAAAGCCGGCCTGATCGTAGGCCACAAACACATAGCCGGCCTCGGCGAACCAGGGGCCCAGCTGTTCAAACGCGGCGCCGAAATCCCCGAAACTGTGCAAGCCCAGGATGACGCCCCGTGGGGTGTCATCAGGCGCCCACTCCCGCACAGTCTGGGTGAGAGGCTCAGGTATACTGGTGGTGTCTGATTGTTTGCCGGAAAAAAGGCTGCATGCGGCCATCAGCACCCCGGTAAAAAGAATAAGAGAAAAGCGCAACGTACGGAGAGTCATGTCATGAGCGTAGCAGTGTCGTTGCAACGGCGAGTGAATGCGGCGGTTTTTTCCCTGGTGCTGGTGGGGACGACCGGGCTGGTGTCCCGTTGTGAGGCGGAAAAAGCCCCGGCGGTGCCGATGATGGAGCTGACGGTGACGGCTTCGGCCTATAACTCACTGCACGGGCAGGGGGCGGGCAGCGACCATGCGCTCGCCGCCTGGGGCGATCGTCTGGTGCCGGGAATGCAGGCCATCGCAGTGTCCCGCGACCTGATCCGGCTGGGGCTGACCCACAATGCCGAGGTTACCGTGGAGGGCTTGCCGGGTGTCTGGGTGGTGAAGGACAAGATGCACCGGCGCTGGGAACGCAAGATTGATATCTATCTGGGGGAGGATGTGCAGGCGGCCCGTGAATGGGGCCGCCGTAAGGTCAAAATCCGTTTTCCCCGGCCGCCGGAGAAACCCTGACGCGGGCTATTCCCGGCTGAGAAATGTCATGGCCATCCTGGTGGAGGCGCTGGGCAGTACCTTGTCCATCAACTTGATGAATTTGAACACCCCGCCGACCGGATTATGCACCGCGACGTTTTCATTGGCGGCCTGCCAGGCTTTGGCTGCAATGTCGTCGGCGGTCAGATTGACTCCCAAACGGTCCACCACCGGGGCGCGGAATTCGGCGTCATCCAGCATCGGCGTTTTCACAAACGGCGGCATGATATCCACTACTCGAATGCCCTGGCGGGCCCACTCGATATTGAGTGCTTCGGTGAGCGCGCGCACGGCAAACTTGCTGGCGGAATAAGAGGCCAGGTGCGGCACCCCGTAGAGCGCAGACGCTGAGCTCATGTTGATGACGGCGGGCTCGGTGCTCAGTTGCAGATGCGATTGTGCCGCCAGGGTCATGTTGATCAACCCGGTGACATTGATATCGATGATCTGCTTGTGCTGGGCGGCGCTGATGTCTTCGAAGTGCCCCATGCGCAGGATGCCGGCGCAGTTGAACAGCACGTCAAAGCCAATGCCCTGGGCAAAGGCCTCGCAGGCCTGCTGGCAGGCCTCTGCATCGGTGACGTCCAGCCGTTGATACCAACTGCCACCCAGCGTTTTTGCCAGCCTGGCGAGGGCGGTTTCATTGATGTCGGTGAGGCCCACCTGCCAGCCTTTGTTATGAAACAGCGTGGCAGTGGCCAGCCCGATGCCGCTGGCGGCGCCGGTAATCAGAATGCGTTTCATGGGTTGCCACCTTTCTCGTGTTGAGGGACCGCGTGTTGGTGGATAAAGCGGGCACAGGTCATCAGGGCCTGATCCGAATCCGCCAGTACCCCGGCATGCAATTGGAAGTCGTGCCAGCGCTGGGGGTGAATCTGTAGCCGTGTCGGGGTGCCGGCTTCGTTCAGTGCGGTGCACAGGCGATGGCTGTCATTGAGCAGAATTTCATCGCCGCCGGCCTGGATCAGAATCGGAGGCAAGCCCGTTAAATCGCCGAACAGGGGAGAGCATTGTGCGTTGCGGGTGTCATCACCGGCGTAGGCACTGGCTGCGCTGTCCAGCCAGGCATGGCTGAGCATGATGTCCCGGTCGGTGTCGAAGAGCTGCCCCAGTGTCAGGTCGACCCAGGGGGAAAACAGGATGGTCGCACTGGGCAGCGGCGTGCCGGCGGCTTTAAGGGCTTGCAGTGTGGCCAGGGCCAGACCGCCTCCGGCGGAGTCTCCCATTAATGTCAGCGATGCGGGGCTGACGCCGTCGTCCAGCAGGGCCTGATAAACCGCCACCGCATCTTCGATGGCCGCAGGGCAGGGGTGCTCCGGGGCGAGCCGGTAATCCGGCACCACCACGTGGGCATTGGCAAACTTGGCCAGGTGCGAGGTGATTGCCTTGTGGCTGTCCGGGCTGCCGGCCACGTAGCCGCCGCCATGCAGGTAGAGCACGGTGCTTTGCGCATGCAGTGGCTGGTAGTGGCGGCAGGGCACATTGGCAATGGCTTTGTCATGGCTGCCGATGCTGCCGGCCTTGAGAGTGCTGTAGGCCATGATGTCCAGCCAGCGCCGTTGCGCGGCAAAGCTGAAACGGGGGTTGGCGACGGGTTTGAACAGCAGGGCCAGGGACTGGCGCAGGGCGCCAGCCAGCAACTGCTGAACGGTGGACTGGCTGCGGCTGATGCGATCAACAAACAGACTCATAGGGCTTTGTACTCGTAGTCGCTGAGTTCCAGGTGCTGGGTCTGGCGGCGGTAGTCAAAGGTGAACCCGGGCCAGTTGTTGGTGTTCTTGCCACTTTCGGTCTTGTACCAGCTGTGGCAACCCTTGTCCCACACGGTGTCGCTGATTTTACGCTGCACGTTATCGTTGAAACGCGCCTGCACGCTTTCGCGTACTTCCAGAGAATGCAGGTTTTGCTCGTCCATTTCAGCCAGGCATTGCTGCACGTAATGAATCTGGCTTTCCAGCATGTAGATAATCGAGTTATGGCCCAGGTTGGTGTTGGGGCCATACAGCATGAACAGGTTGGGGAAGCCGCGCACGGTGATGCCCAGATACGCTTCTGCGCCGTCCTGCCAGGCGGTATTCAGGTCCACGCCATCGCGGCCGGTGATGGTCATCGGGGTCAGGAAGTCGGTGGCCTTGAAGCCGGTACCATAGATGATGACATCCACGTCATGGTGGGTGCCGCTGCTGTCGGTGAGCCCTTGTTTGTCTACCGCATCGATGCCGTAGTTGATTACTTCGGTATTGGCCTGGGCCAGTGCCGGATAGTAATCGTTGGACATCAGGATGCGTTTGCAGCCCATGGGGTAGTCCGGGGTCAGCTTCTCACGCAGAGCGGGATCGCTAATCTGCTTTTTCAGGTGCCGGGCGAATAGCCACTCGTAAACCGCCATGGCTTTCTGGAAGGAGGTAAAGCCCAGTACCCGGGATTCATTGGCCGCATAGATGCGCATGCGATCCAGCGTCTGGGTCAGTGGCAGTTTCTTTAATACCCAGTGTTCGGCTTTCTTGTAGGCACGATCCGGTTTGGCAATCACATGGGCGGCGGAGCGCTGGAACAGTTTGACCTTGCCGGCCACTTTGGCCACCTCCGGCACAAACTGAATGGCGCTGGCACCGGTGCCCACCACGGCCACGGTTTTGCCGGTGAGGTCTTCATCATGATTCCAGCGGGCGCTGTGAAAGTGTGGCCCCTGAAAGTCCTCAATGCCGGCAAGCGGCGGGTAGGCCGGTTGGTTGAGTTGGCCGGTGGCGGTGATCAGGGCGCGACAGGTGATCACCTCGCCGTTGGTCAGGGTGATTTCCCACAGGCCGGCGTCATCCAGAAAGCGGGCTTCCGCCACTTCAGTGTTGAAACGAATGTGGCGATACAGGTCGTACTTGCGTGCGCAGTATTGCTGGTAGGCAAAGATTTCTTTCTGCGGCGCGAAGCGGCGACTCCACGGGTAATGCCGTTCAAAGGAAAATGAATACAGGTGTGAGGGCACGTCGCAGGCGGCACCGGGGTAGGTGTTATCGCGCCAGCAGCCGCCCACATCGTGTCCTTTTTCGATCAGCAGCAGGTCGTCCTGCCCCTGGGCTTTCAGGCGAATGGCCATGCCCAGTCCGCCGAAGCCGGCGCCAATAATGACTACGTTGTGCGTTGCTTGCATGGGAAACAATCCGGTTAATAACGTTAGGTTCCACTCTAGCGATACATAAACGCCTTGTTTATGGCATTCTGGGACAGAAAATTGTGGAATTCGGACATCGCCAGTGACAGTACAGCGAGCCATTACCAGCGTGCGAATGCAGGTGGCCTTTGCCGAAGAGCGGGGGCTGCCGGTCGCGGCGTGTCTGCAGGGTTCCGGCATTGATCCGGACATGCTGGGCCAGGCTGACTGCACCATTGATGCGGAGCAGGAGCTCACCGTGGTGCGCAACCTGTGCCGGGGGCTGGGCAACGAAGCAGAGCTGGGCCTGGCCATGGGGCAGCGCTACCACCTGAGCAGCTATGGAGTCTGGGGGTTTGCGCTGCTGAGCAGTCCCACCTTTCGTCAGGCGGTTGAGCTGGGGTTGCGTTACCTGGATCTGACCTTCGCGTTTCTGGATATTTCCCTGCAGGAGCAGGGCGGTGACGCCATCTTGATCCTGGATGATAGCCGTGTGCCCGAAGAGGTGCGTGAGTATCTGCTGGCCCGGGACGCCAGTGCGGTGATGATGATCCAGGAGGAGCTGTTTGCCGGGCGCATTCCGCTGTCTTCACTGGAAGTGCGGTTGCCGCCGCGCTCGACTGCCCCGTTCGAGGCGGTTTTCGGACTGACGCCAGTATTTGATCGCCCCCGCAGCCAGGCACGGTTCGCGCTGGGCCTGCTGGATATGCCGCTGCCCCAGGCCAACCCGGTGACGGCCCGTTTGTGCGAGGAACAGTGCCACCAGTTATTGGTGCAACGTTACCGCAAGGGCAGTGTGGCGGTGCGGGTCCGCCGACGGTTGTTGCAGCAGCCGGGGCGGTTCCCGGATATGGAGGCCATGGCGGAAGAACTGACCATCACCAGCCGGACATTGCGCAGGCAGCTGGCGGCGGAAGGAACCAGCTACCGGGCCCTGCTGGATGAAGTGCGGCGGATGCTGGCGGAACAGTGGTTATTACTGGGCATTCTCAGCCTGGCCGAAATCAGCGAACGGTTGGGCTTTTCCGAAATCGCCAATTTCAATCACGCCTTCCGGCGCTGGACCGGGCAGAGCCCCGGCCGCTTTCGGCATCAGCTGAGAGAACAACACTGACAGCCCGCCGGACCATGCCCGGGCTGTGTTCCTTGGGGCGGCAAGCGCTATGGCATCGGCGGCAGTGTCATTTCGCCTTCCTTGTCGAAGGAAAGGGGAATCGGCACACCCGCTACCCGTGCCTTGCCGACCAGCCGGTATTGCAATGGCTGGTCCTTGCGCTGCTGGATTTTCTGCAGCTGTTGCAGGCTGCTTAACAGGCTGGTGGTAATGGTGGTGGTGACCTGGGCATCGCCCATGGCGGGCAGAGTGATGCGTTCGTTGGTCAGTCCACGGGCAAATTTCTCCCCATTGACGTAGATCTCGTAATCCAGGCTGTTGAGGGTGAGTTCCCGGTCGTTGGGGTTGCGGGCCCGCAGGGTCAGCCCCCATTCCTGCTCGAACAGGTTGAAACTGTTCAGGTTGATGCCGGATACGCTGACTTCCGGGGACTCCAGGCCAGCCAGGCTCTGGCAGCCGCTCAGTATCAGCAGGCCCATGGCCATCCACAGGGAAACCACTTTTTTCATCTATTCACTCCATCCATAGGGCACAGGGGCTACGACGTGCAGGTTAGAGGCCAGCATAACGGGAAAGTTGCGAGTGTGAAGCAGAAGAAGCGGAAGAGGGAGGAGGGTGATTAATGCGTGCCGGACGGCCCGATCGCCAGTCACACCACCGCGCCCCTTGCGGGGCGCCTGTGGTGCGGCATCCTGACCGGGCCGCCGGCACGAGGGCCGAATGACAGAGTCATCCGGCTTTCTCGATAGTCGCGTGATCGCCGGGGCGAAAGCAAGTACCGGATGTCGTAAATTTGTATCCGGCAGGCTGTGACAATCACAACAGTCAAAGCCGACAAGCTATGGTAGATTTCCTGAAAAGAACCTATCTGAAAACAACGTAGATAAACGCTAACACCGGGGGAGCGCACATGCGCCGCGCATTCATTTTGTTGTTGATGCTGGTCGCAGCCCAGCTGCACGGGGCCGAGCTGGACAAGGATCTGGCCGATTTCAAACGTGACGTGCTGGAAGTCAATAAACGCCTGCTATTGCTCGAAGAAGAGTTGCTGTTCCCCGCCGATACCCAGGTCGGGATTTATGTCTCTCTGGATGTGGGGCACTTTTTCCAGCCGGACAGCATCACGCTGGAGCTGGATGGCGAAGTGCTGACCAGCCATCTCTATACGGAAAAGGAGATCCGCGCCCTGAAAAACGGTGCGGTGCAGCGTCTGGCGCTGGCCAACGTGAAGAATGGTGATCACGAGCTCACGGCCTTTATCACCGGCACCGGGCCTGCCGGCCGGGAAATGCGCCAGGGGGTGACCGGCCACTTCGACAAGAATCACGGCCGCCATTTCGTTCAGCTTCATATCGAGGACGATACCGCCAAGCAGCAGCCGCGTTTCCGTTTTCGCGACTGGCGCTGAGAGCGGTCTATGCGAATGCGAGGAAGCTTGAAAGGGCTGGTGGTGGGGCTGTTGTTACTCAGTTCCCTGAGCTGGGCCCGCCTGGATGAACCTCATCAGGTGCAGGAGCTGGCCTATGGTGAGGTGGCCTATCTGTATCTCAAAGGCGATTATTTTGCTGCCCTGACCCGCGCCCAGATGGCGCTGGAGCGGGGCGAGGTGGATATCCACAAGGCGGATATGGAAGTGCTGTTGGGGGCCATGTACAGCGCCTACGGCATGCCCGAAGACGCCGAGCAGGTTTTCAACCAGTTGCTCGATACCCAGGTCAGCGGTGAAGTCGCCCAGCGGGCGTGGATTCACCTTGCCGGTCTTTACTATCGCCAGCAGAAATACCAACAGGCGCTGGCCATGCTGGATCAACAGGTCGGTGAGCCGCCAGCCAAACTGGAAGAAGTGTATTTCAGTTTGCGGGCGCGGGTCCTGATGCGTCTGCAACGCTATGAAGAAGCCGCAGAGCTGCTTGATGCGTTCTCCGAAGACCATCCTCTCAATGCCTACCTGCGCTATAACCTGGCGATCAGCTGGATTAACGGCAAGCATCCCGGGCTGGGGCAGGAATGGCTCTGGCAGCTGGCCAACATGCCGCCGGGGGACGCCCAGGTTAATGCGATCAAGGAAAAAGCCATGCTGGCGCTGGCGATCTACATGTTGCGCAGCGATCAGGAAGACCGTGCGCTGGCCCTGTTGCGAGACGCTCGCCTGGAGGGGCCGTTTGCCGACATCTCCCTGTTGCTCTATGCCCGCGCCCTGTTGATTGAAAATCAGCCCCGTAAGGCGCTGCCGGTCCTGCAGCAGCTGGACACCAAGTCGATCCAGCGATTGCCGGTGCAGGAAGCGCAGTTAGCGATTCCCTACCTGTACGAGCAAATGGGCGATCAGCGTTCTGCCAGGCAGGCATTCGAGACTGCACTGGATCGCTTTGCTGGTTTGCAGCAATACCTGCTGGAAGTGGAAGCGGATATTGCCAGTGGCGAATGGTTTACGGCCATGGTGGGGGAGCCGCGCTGGTCCACCGCCATGGATCCGGTGCCGCCGTTCCTGCCGCGTCGGGTGGAAAGTTTCCCAACCTTTTATGAATGGTTTGCCACCACCGAATTTCAACGCGGCTGGAATAACTACCACGAGTTGTTGCGGCAGAAGAACCTGCTTACCCAGTGGCAGGAAAAGCTGCCGGCCTTTGAGACATTGATGGCTGCCCATCGGCGCAAGCAGGACGAAACCCGCCCTGCGGCCCGAGCGCTATTGGACGATCTGTCACAGCAGGATTTCCAGGGACGCATGACCCGTTTGCAGCGCCGTTACGATGAGGCCGTGGCCAAGCAGGACCCGTTGCCCTTCGCCACCGACAAGGAACGCAAGCTGTGGGAGGCGCAGCAGAATGCCGAGCAGCGCACCGAGGGGTGGGGCAAGCGAAAGCGCCCGGATGTGACCGCCAAGCTGGACTTCTACAAAGGTGTTTTGCTGTGGGAGATGCAGGAAAACATCGTGCCGCGCCAGTGGGAACGTCAGCATCAGCTTAATGAAATCGATGGGTTGCTGGATGAAACCCGTGTGCTGCGCAGCCGTGTGCTGTTTGCCACATACCGCTCCGAGCGGTTGGAAGATTTCTCGCAAGAATTGAATGCACTGACCGGCGAGCTGGAACGCTTACAGAAACGCGGGGCGCTGTTGATGCGTCGCCAACAGTACGGATTGCAGGCGTCGGCCTATGAACAGGTTACCGAAACCCGCAACCGCCTGAAGCGTTTCAGTGCGTCGGCCCATGAAGGGCTGGCCGATCTTTACCATCGCGCCTTGCGCAGCAGCCGCGAGCGTGAGCAGGCCCCGGACGAGGCGGCGCCGCAGTCCTCAGCGTTCCCCTTACAGCCGCCCATGGGCTCGTCCCGGTGACAGCGCAACAGCTGGATTCCTTGCACCACAGGGGGCAAGGGTTCGATGTGATCAGTGGTGCTGCGTTTTCACCGGCGGACTGGGATCTTTATCCCGATGGCGACAGTTCCGCTTGCTGGCGCGGTTATGTGTGCCATTACCTCATTGAGGGCGGCACCCTGTTCCTGGCCGAGCTGGCCCTGTGCGCGCCACCGAGCGGACTGATCGGTGTGGATGAACAAGGTGAGATCGTTACCGTCCCGGCGCGATGGCCCGCGCTCAACGGGGTGGCGGCAGAGCGGGTGCGCGGCGGTGTGATGCCCTGGCGTTACCCCGCGTTGCACCTTCCTCTTGGCTTTACCGGCACGTTGTTGTTGGGCCAAACCCTGCGGGACGACAGCCTCTACCTGGCCGGCGCGGCGGATTTTCCGCAGGCGGAGGATTACCGTACGGTTCTGCGTTTGCAGCTGGAGCAGGGCCGGTTGTGCAGTGACGGGAAGGATGGTCCGGGTTCGCTGTAGACTGGCATTGTTCATTGTTCTGTTTCGGTGAGGGCTTATGGATATCCCGTCGCTGTTTCTGTTGATGCTATCCCTCATGGTCATGGCAGCGATGCCCAGTACCAGTGTGGCGCTGGTGGTGGTCCGTTCAGCCCGGTATGGCGTTTCCCATGGTTTGCTGGTGGCCGCAGGTATTGTGCTGGCGGACCTGCTGTTCGTGAGCCTCGCGCTGTTCGGCATGGCGGCCCTGGCCCAGTGGCTGGGGACGGCGTTTGTGGTGGTGCGGATACTGGCAGCGGTGTGGCTGATAGGTTTTGGCGTGCAGCTGATCCGTTCCCGGCGGGCGGTCGTGAGCAATCCGGGGAACAGCGACAAGCGTGCAGGCCACCATGGTGCGAGTTTGCTGGCGGGCCTGCTGGTAACGCTGGGTGATATCAAGGCCATCGTTTTTTATGCCAGTTTGTTGCCCGTGTTCGTGGATTTGCCTGCGCTGCAAGGCGCGGCGATAGCTGCGGTGTTGTTGGTAACGGTCGTGGCCGTGGGCAGTGTAAAAGTCGCCTATGCCTTGCTGGCCAGCCGGCTGGCGGCGGTGGCGTTGCCGCCACGCTACCGGCGGCCGCTGCAGCTTGGCGCGGGCTGCGTCATGGTAGGGGCCGGAGTCGGATTGCTGGTTCGCGCCTGAGAGAAGGTCCTGTGCAGATTGGCGCGACTCTGGCCACGCAGACAGACATTCAACGAAAGACCCGGCGATACCGCCATCAACCTGATTTCTGGTTTTTAGCCGCGTCAGGCTTCCGGCACTGGGCGTCTCACCCTGTGCGTTGTCAGCCGCCAGTCAGGTCATTGGAGTAGGTGACGTTACCTTCCCGGTCGATGATGATGGCCGAGGTCTCAGGAAGACGATTGATCAGCGCGAGGCCTTTTTCGGCGCCCAGCACAAAGACGCTGGTGGAGAGGGCGTCGGCATCGATGCTGTTGTCACACAGCACGGTAACGCTGGCCAGCCCATCGATACTTTTGCCGGTCTTCGGCGACAGGATGTGATGAATGCGGCGGCCGTCCTGAATGAAATAACGCTGGTAATCCCCCGAGGTGGACATGGCCAGATCGGCCATGGGCAGTTTCATGGCGATGTCCTTTTTACTGCGCGGGTGTTGAATGCCCACTTCCCAGGGGCGGCCCCGGTGATCGCCCAGCACATAGCTGTCCCCGCCCAGTGACAGGTAGGCGTGCTCGACGCCCGCCTCTTTCAGCAAGGCGATGCCCTGGTCAATGGCGTACCCCTTGGCGATACCGCCCAGATCGATACGGGTGCGGGGGTCACGGAAACGCACCTTGTCCGGTGCGGTCAGTTCAATACGGTCGGCGCCGATATGCTGGTTCGCAGCGGCCAGCTCGGTATCGTTCGGCGCCTTGCCTTCGCGGTAATCGTACAAGTGCCCGGCACTGGCAAAGGTAATGTCGAAGGCGCCGTCGGTGAGTTGGTAGTAGTCCAGAGACCGTGCCAGCAGCTGATAAAACTCCGCGCTGATGGTTTGTGTTGTCTCGCCGGCACGGGCGTTGACCCGGGCCAGTTCGCTGCTTTCCACCCAGGGGGACAGCAAGGCATTCAGGCGCGCCATTTCCTCTTTCAGCGCGTCGAACAAGGGGGCCGCATCCTGCTCGGACCACAGTGTGACGCTGGCCCGGGTGCCCATCACATCCCAGTCCTGTTGTTGCCACCGGGCCTGTGCCGGCATGGCCAGCAGCAGGAGCAGGGCAGGTGTGATCAAGGTGATCAGGCGGGCAGTGGGGGTAAGCGAAACCATGGCAATCGTCTTCGGGTTGTCAGCAAAGGAGAGTGACAGCAGTGTACCTGCCGGAGCGGCCCTGTGCCGCCCCGGCAGGGTGGGTCAGGCGGGAGGAGGAAAGACGGGGCCGCTGACGATGGGGTTGAAGGCGGCCAGTTTGTCCAGCGAAGCGGCGTTGCCCAGGCTGTGATTGGGGAAGCGGGCGCTGAACTGGCCGAGTTCACCGTGCAACGCCATGTAGTTCAGCCACACGGTTTCCGCCAGCAGGTTCACGTTGTTGGCCGCCGGAGTACCAGCGGTTTCCACCGAGGCGTCGCTTCGCATCCAGCCCAGTTGCTGATGGTTCTCGGCGCTGGCGCCGTTGGTGTTCAGGGTTGGGCGGCCGTTGGGGTTGTAGACCAGAAAGAACGAGGCGGCGGTGGACGAGTTGTCGCCGGTCCACTCGCCTTTGCCGCGGCCGTTGGCGGAATCATCAATGCGCCCGTTGCTGGACACGGAGCCATCGCTGAACACGTACATCATCAGCGGCATGTTGCGGCGGCGGGCGTATTCCAGGCAGGCGCCCATGCAGCGCCCGGCGCGCAGGTCCCGTTGTTCGCCGGTGCCCCGTTCGCCGGTGTGGTAATCGAAGCCGCCCATGGAAATACAGCCGGCGCCGGCGTAGCCGTTGATCACCAGTTTCATGATGGAGGCGGTTTTCTCAAATTCACGGTCATTCAACTCCGCCTCGGAGAAGATGCTGAGGATGTCCGTGTCCTGACGAATATTCAGGGCAGAGGGGTCGCCATAGCGGTCGGTAATATCTGCGGCTTCCACATAGCCACAACGCAGCAGGTCGCGCAGGTTGGCGCGGCGGTTGGCATCGGTGAGGCCGCTGTCGATACGGTCGATGCGTTTATGGCTGATGCGGGCGATGGATTCCATCACCGACACGGCATCGTCCTTGGAAAGCAGGCCCACCAGCTTGCCGGTGTCCACCAGGCCGGTCACATCGGTGCCCCGGTCCACCTTGGTGGGGCGGGCAGAGGCGATGATGGAGCCGTCCGGCGACATGGAGTTACCGCCGGACAATGAGCTGCGTGATCCGATCAGCGACAGCAGCTCGCCGTCGGCGCCGGCATTGAAGATGCCGTACATGGGATTGTGCGGATTATTGGCGGTGTCGTTTTCGGAGCGCGCCGGAATCACACAACCATTCACGTTGCCCATGGCGCCGGGGGCTTTTTCCTGTATGCCGCGCAGGAAGGGTGAATCATTGTGGAAGGCCAGACCCAGGTCCGTATTGACCACGCCGGGATCCGTGCTGGGTGCCATGCCGCCGGGCAGGCCCAGTTTGGAGTAGCCGGCACTGCTGAGAAAATCCAGCTGGCCGCCCTGGCCGCCCACCAGCACATTGGAGCCGGCGATATTGGCGCCACCAGCCAGATCGAAACAGATGAACGGGATCTTGCCGGCGCCGGCACCGAGGATGCCGCAATCGGTCTTGATGGTTTCTAGGTCGCCCTGCAGGGCGGCCATGGCCTCGCGGGGGTTACTGAATAAGCCGAACAGGCCCACGCTGCCGAAGGCCGCGCCGGACACCAGGCCACGCCCGAGCATGTCGCGGCGGCTGATGGGTTTGCCGTGGCCCAGATTTAACAGCGGGGCGTCGGGGTGCAAGGCCTGTGGTTTTTTCATCATTCTTTTCATGGTCGTGCCCCTTATTGAAACAGCATGGTGGCGCTGCCCAGCATGGCCGCGCAGGCCGCCTTGGTGGCGGTGGCGGTGCGCTCCACGCAGTCGCTGCTGCATTGGGTCAGGTTGGTATTGAACAGCAGGTCTTCCAGTTCGCTTTCTACGCCGTCGCGGTCTGGCTGGCTGGCCTGGCCGTTACCAACCATGCGTTCAAACAGCGGTGAAATGACCCAGTCTTTCCAGTTCTGCTGGCTGAGGGTGTCGGCGCCGGCGCTGTAATTCATGCCCACGAATAACGGCTGAATGCTGGCGTCATTGTTGCGCTCTGCTTCCACCAGGGCGTTGCAGTATTCGATGGCCAGCTGGGCAACCCCCACTTGATGGGCAGTGAGGAAGGCTTCGATATTTTCCTCACTGGGCAGCTGGGCACGCAGGCGTTGATAGGTGTCCGGCACCTCGCCGTATCCTTCAGGTACTCCGGTCAGCTGGCTCATGGTGGCGTTGATTTCGGCAAAGTTACGCAGGCCGGGCAGCGGCTGTTCGCCGTACTGGTTCGGTGTCAGCGGCAGGGGCTGCGGGTCGGTGTACACATTGGTGTGGCTGCCCAGGCGCTCGAAAGTGAGGAAGAACTCGTCGTTTTCCTGGCCTTGCTCCACGGGTAGCAGGGTGCCCAGGCGAGACAGGGTTTCGCCCTGTTCGCTGTAGCCTTCTCCGCCAATCAGGGTATCCACCGTGGCAAAGGACTGTGCCACGTCGGGGACGCGGCCGTTGATGCCCAGGCGGAGCCCTTGCAATGCCTCTTCCGTGTCCACGATATCCTGCTCCAGATTAATGAAATAGGGCGCGGCGAACAGGTAGCTGTAGTTGTCGAAGCGGGACACTTCGAACACCAGGTAAGCGCCGGGCTGATCAATCAGGTGGCCGATGTAGAACGGCAGGAAGTAGCGCTCGCCGACCCCGGCGGCAAAGTTGGTGCGGATCTGGTCACCGGTGAGCGCCCGGCTGTGAAGGGCGGCAAACCGGATTACCCCTTCCCAGGGGCGGTCGTTGGAGGCTTCGTTGCCGAGCACCAGGGCAAAGGTGTCATCCCAGGTGTTGAGCAGGTTCGGGGTAACCGGGTCGGTGGCGCCATTGCGTTCACCATTGATGTAGATCTGGCGGCCGTTAACCGGGTCAAAGGTGATGGCGACATGCTGCAGGCTTGCCTGAAGCGGGTCATCGGCGGTGGCCAGTACCGGCTCACCGTTGCTGTCGGTGGCTTCGCCGATGCGCTGGTAGGCCAGGTAGTTGCTGCCGCTTTGTGCCAGGGTCAGGTTCCGGGCCATGGTGCCGGCGGAGTAGCTGATGATGTGGGCATTGTCCTGCCCGGTGCTGGCGGGTACCAGCCAGGCTTCCAGGGTCAGTTCGCCGGTGGCGGCAATCAGGTCGGTGAGCTTTTTGCTGGTCTGGGTACTGCCCTGGGCCTTGCCGCCGTTAAGGCGAATGCCCCAGCCGCCTTCCCAGGCCACATCGCCGCTGAATTGCAGATGGATGGCCGGGTCTACGCCGGAGGAATCGTAAGCGGTGAGGCCTTCACCGGTTTTGAATTCATAACGGGCGACCACGTTGCTTTCGTAGCGCCCGCCGCCGGCGGCCAGGGTGCCGTCGTCCACGGTTAGTGCCTTGCTCAGCACCAGGTCACCATCCGGGGCGGTGGCGGTAATGTTGTTGGCCATGGCGCGAATGGCGTCTTCCATGGCGTCGGCATCGCTGCTGCAGCTATCACTCCAGCAGTTGTGGTTGTCCTCGCGCAGGCGTTCCACCAGGCGGCTGAGCGCCGGCTGGTTCAGGTCAATCTTGCTTTGCGCGGCACTGTAGGCTTCGTCCACATCATCGGCGGCCAGGTAGGGCGCCTGCGGGGTGGCGGCATCGCTCTGGTGGCATTCGCTGCAATGCGGCTCCAGTAGCGGGTAGACAGTGGTTTCGAACAGCCCGCTGTCCACCGGGAAGTTTTTGCTGTCACCGGGATCGTACAGGGGCGGTTGGTCCAGCTCGGTGGTGCCGCCACCCAGGCCCAGGGTTTCTCCTGCCCAGGCGCTGATCCAGGTGCTGATCTGGTCGGCACAGACCTGCGGGTCCGCTTCCCAGCAGTTATGGCCTCCGGCCACTTTCTGCACCATGCGGGACGCCGCTGGCTGGTTCAGGTTGATCAGTGGATTGGCGGCGGCATAGGCCTCGTTGATGTTGCCGGTTTGCACAAAAGCGGGCTGCTGGTTGCGGTGACAGGCGCCGCAGCGCTGTTCACTCACCAGATTGTTCCAGATATAGATTTTGAACGCGGAGATGTCGGCGTTGCGCGGCGCAGGACCGTTGTAGTTCACGCCGCTACTGTTGCCTCCGGTATCCACGTTTGGCTGTGTGTCGGCACCGCTGCCGCTGCCGCCACAGCCGCTGAGCAAGGCGACAAGCAGGCTGGCGAACAGGGTGGCGTTACGAGGGTAAGTAAGCGGGAAAAAAGACATGCGTTACTCCCCCATGCAGTAGGTGGCCGCATCGGAAAACAGGGTTTTCATGCGGTAGTTATCGTTCTTGAAATGGCTGGTCATGCTGGCCAGTTCAGCGGTGTCGGCGCCGTCGGCCGGTTTGCGCAGGCAGACGGTCTGGAAGACTTTCTCTGCCTGGCAGGTGGCAAAGACTTCACTGTGGGCCAGTTCTTTGCCCATGCTGGCAGCACCTTCGCCGCTGCCCGGGAGGCTCGGATCCCAGCCCAGGTTGGCATTGGGGCCCTTGCGCCAGTAGTTGTCCCAGCTGTTGTCGGGTGTGATGTAGCCCCAGGGGAAGTTGTTGCCGTTGATCAGGTATTTTCCCTGTACCCGGGTGCCGGTCTCGGCATCGTTGCCGCTGTTGTAGACCATGCGGCCGCCATTGCCTTCCTGTTCGCCTTCCCAGTCGTAGTAGGCAAAGGCCTGGGCCAGCGGGTCCATGCCGCTGTGACAGCCGATACAGCTGTTGCGGAAGATACGGCTGTCGCCACCGGGGCTGCGGCTCACGTCCTGGCGGATGCGGTCGGAGGGGCGGGTGGTGTCCTTGACCTGCTCCAGGTCACGACACATGTGATTCATCATGGTGAAGCGCAGCATGGCCCGATTGGTGCCGGCGTAGAAAAAGGCGTTGGCGGCGGCGCGGGTGGTTAGTACGCCGGCCACGGCTTCTGCCGGGGTGCCGTACTGGCTGGCCTGGCTGCTTTCAGTGAGTACCGTGCTCAGATCCGCATGTTGATCTTCCAGCGCTTGGTAATGGGCATTGCTGGAGGGAGAGGCGGCCGGGCTGGCGTTGCCCACATAGAGCAGGTCACTGTAGAGAATGCGGCGGAAGTCCACGTCGTCACGGACCACACCGATGATGGTGGCGGTGTAGTCGTTGAGCGGTGCGAACACATCCTGGGCTTCGTTGGTCCAGGGGGTGGCGAACTGCTTGATGGTGACGTTGTAGAAGGCCGGATGGTCCATGGCCAACTCGGCGGCGGCGGTGGCCTGGTTGTTGTCAATCAGACTCGCCATTTCGGTCAGCGTTGCGGCATCGGCCGGTACGCCGGCAAGCCGATTGTGGATGCGTTGAGCCTGATCCCGGCTGTTTGCCGTTGCTGTGGCGGATACCGCCATGGCAAGTGCGATCAGTATGATCCCCCGGTAGCCTTTCATGGGCTTGGTCCTTGTTGTTCTCTATGAGCACCGCGGCCGCATTCGGCGGTCGCCGGCAAGCCAGTAGTGATAATGGTATTACCGTTTAACAGATTTCCCGTATCCCGTGAGTATTCTGTATGACATTCTGCGTCACTCTCTGTGAAGTGACGCCCAGAAACTTAAGAAGATATTCGGGATACTGATGTAAACCTACGAAATACGGATGAACGGGTGAAAATAATAAAGCGTATTGGGGGACTCGGCCTGCTGGGAATGCTGGCAGCGCTTGGTGGCTGCGGCGGCCTGGACGGCAGTGAGCAGGCAAAAGATCCGACCGTGACCGAGATCCCGGTGGCCTATGTGCAGCGTACCCCGCCCCAGGGTGACATGGACGCGATGGCGCAGGAGACGCTGGAAGACCCGGCGGTTTTCCAGGCCGGTGCCCGGCTGATGGTGCGCGACAGTGCGTCATCCCGCGCTGAGGCCCGGGATGTGACCACGGCGCGGCTGGGTGCAGGCCATGATATTCGCGATCTCAGTGTCAGCCCGGACGGGACGCGATTGCTGTTTGCCGCCCGCGCACCGGAAATTCCTGATGCGGATGACGATGAACAGCCCACCTGGAACGTTTGGGAATACGATTTTCAGGGCGGCGGGATCCACCGCCTGATCAGCAGTGACTTGCTGGCTGAAGAGGGCCAGGACCGTTACCCCGCCTACCTGCCCGATGGCCGCATTGTCTTTTCCTCCACTCGCCAGCGTCAGGCCCGGGCGCGCCTGCTGGATGAAGGCAAACCCCAGTTCTATCCCCTCGAGGAAGGGCGCGACGTGAGCGCTTTCGCCCTGCATGTGATGCAGCCGGACGGTTCGGATATTCAGCAGATTACCTTCAACATGAGCCACGATGTGGCGCCGCTGGTAAAAGCGGATGGCCGGGTGGTCTTCCTGCGTTGGGATAACAAGGACAATGAAGACCGTTTTGACCTGTACCGGGTGAACCCGGACGGGACCGCGCTGACTCCCCTCTACGGCGCTGAGAGCCATGCGCTTACGGACGACACCCGTCGAGAGTTCCTGCCGTTATCGTTCATGGGCGATGGCCGTTTGTTGACGGCCATCCGGTTACGTGAAACCGCCGCCGGGCAAATGGAGCCGGTGGCCATTGATATCGACAACTTCGTTAACCGTGAAGGCCCCTTGTTTGGCCGGGTGGCGGGGCAGGCGGAACAGGCTCTGCCTGGCCCGGATACCACGCTGACCGGAGACATTTCGGTGACCGGACGCATGGCGGACCTGGTCAGCCTGAATGATGGTACCGGGCGTTATCTGATGGCCTGGTCGCCGTGTCGTTTGCAGGACGGGGCGGTGTTGCGACCCTGTACCGACGAATACTTGCAGCAGGGTTTGCCGGAAGCCGAGCCGGCTTTCGGGCTGTGGATTCTGAATCCATCAGAAGGAACGCAGTTGCCGGTGGTGCAGCCCCAGCAGGGGCTATGGGTAACCGAACTTGCTGTGGCCACGGCCAGCAGCATGGCCACCGTGGTGCCGGAGTCGGATCGGGACGACGCGCTGGCCGATGCCAATATGGCGCGCATCGATATCCGCAGTGTGTACGATCTGGATGGCGGGTTTTCCGATTTCATGAACCCGGGGCTGCCGGGCATCAACTCGATCGCCGGTTTCAGTGATCCGGCCCAGGTTACGCCGGACCAGCGGCGGGTGCGCTTCCTGCGTATCACCAAAGGCGTGCTGATCCCCAACGAAGACGTGCGCGATATCAGCGGCGCCCAGTTTGGTCGGGCAGCCAACTTCGGCATGCGTGAGATTGTCGGTTATGTGCCGGTGGAGCCGGACGGTTCCGTGCGGGCGCGGGTGCCGGCAGATGCGCCGCTGGGCCTGCAATTGGTAGATGCAGACGGCAAGGCCGTGTTCAGCCGCCATGGTGCCTGGCTGAACCTGCGCCCCGGGGAGACACTGCAATGCCAGGGCTGCCACCGAACCAACAATCCACAGCCCCATGGGCGCACCGATGGTATGGCGCCATCGATCCATGACGGCGCACCGGTCACCGGCCAACCGTTCCCCAACAGCCGCGCCGATGCGGTGCCGTTTGCCGATGCCGGGGAAACCATGGCCCAGGCCCTGGCCCGTTTCCTGCCGGACAGCGAATGGCCGGCTATCAATATGCAGGCGTTTGACGCCTGGAGTGATCCAGCGCCGGATCCGGCCGATGAGCTATTGCTCAGCTATGACGATCTGGAGACCCCGGCTCCCGCCACGGCGGGCTGTCAGGCTCAATGGCAACCGGAATGCCGGACGGTGATTCACTACGAAGACCATATTCAGCCGATCTGGGATCTGCCCCGGGTGGCTGATGTGGGTGGCGTGATGGAAGACCGTACCTGCTCGTCGTGCCATAACCGCCGCGATGCCATGAATGCCCTGCAAGTGCCGCCTGCCCAGTTGGAACTCACCGGTGAGGCGTCACCGGACCAGCAGGACCAGCTCACCAGTTACCGGGAATTGTTGTTCAACGACAACGAGCTGGTGCTGGAAGACGGCGCTCTGGTGGATAACCTGATTATCGTCACCGATGGTGAAGGCAATGTGGTTTACCAAACCGATGAAGACGGCGAGTTGATTCTGGATAACAATGGCAACCCGATTCCCGTCACGGACACGGTGACGGTGTCCGCTACCCTGCGGGCCGGGCAGGCACGTAACTCCGGTGCTTTCTTTGATCGCTTCGCCACCGGCGGCGTGCATGAAGGTTGGCTGAGTGCGGCGGAGCAGCGCTTGATTGCCGAATGGATCGATCTGGGGGCGCAGCTGTATAACGACCCCTTCCGGGTGCCGGAAAACTGAGCGGGCTTTCCCGCGCCCTGACATGTATTGGAAAGGAGACGCACCCGGTGCGCCTTGTTGTAATTCTGTTATCACTGATTGCGGTGCTGCCGGCCTGGGCTGAGCCCGAGACTGGGGCCGATGCCAAATCGGATGCTGCGGCGGTGCGCGTCAAGGTGGCGGAGCCGTTTGTGGAAATTCACACTGGCCCGGGGCGCGGTTATCCCGTGTTTCATGTGGTGGAGCGCGATGCCCCGCTGACCCTGGAATATCGCCGTGCCGGCTGGATCAAGGTCAGCACCGTGCGTGGCCGGGTGGGCTGGGTGCCTCGTGAAGCGTTGCTGGCAACCCTGGATGGCAGCGAGCAAACCCCGGAGATGAAAAGCCTGGGCCAGGAAGCATTCCAGGCTGGCCATTGGCAGGCGTCGGTGCTGATGGGGGAGCTGGATGAAGTGACCTCACTGGCGTTTGCGCTGGGTTACCGAATGACGGAAAACCTGTCTGCGGAAGCCATGTTCACCCAGGCCAGCGGCCCCTTCGCCAACAACAAATTGATCGACATTAACTTGCAGCACGAGATGTTCCCGCGTTGGCGGGTCTCTCCCTATGTCATGCTGGGTACCGGGCGCGCCAAAATCGAGCCCCGTGCCACGGTGGTGACACCGGAAAACCGTGATGAGAATTTTGCCTTCGCCGGGGCGGGCCTGAAAGCCTACCTGTCGAGGGGGTTTGTTCTGCGCGGCGAGTACCGTAGCTATGTGCTGTTTACCCAGGAAGACGACAACCGGAATTTGGAAGAATGGAAACTCGGTTTCTCTGTACTGTTCTAGCGGCATCCCTGCTGCTGCCACTGCAAAGCGTGGCGGCGGAACAAGAGGGTGACAACAAGGCCACCGTTCGGGATGCGGATGCGGAATCCGTGCTCGACCCGCGCATTGAACGCCGTCATATCAAAGAGGCGGACATCGATGCGGAAAATTTCGAGATCGGCCTCTACACCGGCATTCTCTCCATTGAGGATTTCGGCAGTGACCCGGTGCTGGGGGTGCGGCTGGATTACCACCTGTCTGAGGATGTATTCCTGGAAGGCAGTCTGGGCCGTTCCAAGGCCGGGGAAACCAGTTTTGAAACCCTGAATGCGGGGGTTCAGCTGCTCACCGATGATGAGCGTGAATACACCTATTATCAGGTGGGCGTGGGCTACAACCTGCTGCCGGGCGAGGCGTTTCTGTCGGAAAACCGTGCCTACAACAATGCATTGTATTTAATGGGCGGAGCCGGCATGACGGACTTTGCCGGCGATGACCAGTTCACGCTGAGTCTGGGGGTGGGGTACCGTTTGTTGCTTAATGACTGGATGGCGGTGCGCGTGGACATGAAAGATCACATCTTCAATCTGGATGTGCTGGGTGAAGACAAAACCACCCATAACCTGGAATTAACCGCAGGCATCGGGGTGTTTTTCTGATCATCCCCGGTCGCGCTGCGGGGCCGTCAGAACGGGCGGAAGCAGCATAAAAAAAGCAGGCAAATACAGTGAGGGGAAGCACAATGAAAAAATGGCTATCAGGGGTGCTGTGTGGGGTGCTGTGCGTGTGGAGCCTGGGGGCGAGCGCAGACGTAACCGGCCAGGCGCCGGACTTTACCCTGAAATCCAGCAGCGGCGAGAACATCAAGCTGAGTGAGCTGCGCGGCACGGTGGTGTTGCTGAACTTCTGGGCGTCCTGGTGCGGCCCGTGCCGTACGGAAATGCCCTTGCTGGATGAGCTCTATCAGGAATATCGCGACTATGGTTTTACCATTCTCGGCGTGAACCTGGATGAAAACCGGGATCAGGCCAACCTGCTGCTGGACAAAATTCCCGTGAGCTTTCCGGTATTATTCGATCCGGCCAACAGCACCAGTGAGACCTACCAGGTGGATGCCATGCCGACCACGGTGCTGATCGATCGTAACGGCAAGGTGCGCTATCACCATCGCGGTTATAAGGACGGCTATATGGATCACTACCGGACCGAGGTGAAGGAACTGGTGCTCGAATAATGCGACAGACCGCGCTGATTTCCCTGTTGATTGCCGCCGCCCTGGGCAGTGGCTGTTCATCCGTGCAGCCCTGGCTCAAGCCTTACGAGCGTGCCCGGCTGGCCGACCCGGTGATGAATCCGGCAGCCAACCCTGCATCGGATAACTACATGCACCACGTGCATCAGGCCCGTGAAGCCATGCGCGGAGCAGAAGGCAGTGCCGGCGGAGGCTGTGGATGCAACTGATGTGGGGGCTACGAGTCGGGGCGCTGTGGTTGCTAACGGCCAGTGCATTGGCGGCGGTGTTGCCGGAGGATCGGCTGGATGTATTGCGCCATGCCTACGATGGCGGCGGCATGGATATCAAGGGCCCGTCGGTGCTGGTGCGCAAGTCTTTTGCAGATAAAGTCTCGGTGCGTGCCAATTACTATGTGGACAAGGTGTCGGCGGCTTCCATTGACGTGGTGACCAGCGCCAGCCCTTATTCAGAAGAGCGCACCGAAAAAAGTGTCGGTATCGATTACCTGGCGGGCAAAGCCATTTATTCACTGAGCTACGGCAACAGTGAAGAAAGTGACTTTGAAGCCAACTCGGTGCACTTCGACATGAGCCAGGATTTTTTCGGCGACCTGACCACCCTGAGCCTGGGCTATTCGAAAGGCTGGGACGAAGTGTTCCGTACCGGCGACAACAGCTTCGCTGAAGAGGCGGACCGTCAACACTTTCGCATTGGCTTGAGCCAGGTGCTGACGAAAAACCTGATCGGCAGCATCGGCCATGAACTGATTACCGACGAAGGCTACCTGAATAACCCTTACCGATCGGTGCGCTACCTGACTTCACCCAACAGCTATAGCTTTGAACCGGAGCGTTACCCCAATACCCGAACCAGTGAGGCCACGGCGATCCGGTTGTCGTATTACCTGCCATGGCGTGCCGGGTTGCACGGGGAATATCGAATTTATAGCGACTCCTGGGGCGTGGATGCCAATAGCTGGCAGCTTCAGCTGATTCAGCCCATCGGCCAGCGCTGGACGGTGGAGACCCGCTACCGGAGTTTCCAGCAGGGTGATGCGGATTTTTATGCAGACCTGTTCCCGTTTCAGGATTCCCAGAATTTTCTGGCCCGAGACAAGGAATTGAGCGAGTTCTCTTCCACGGTGATTGGTCTGGGGGTGGGTTTCCAGTTCAGTAAACCCAACTGGGACACCATCAGCAAGGCCGGCCTGCACCTGTGGGTGGACCGCTTCAATTTCGATTACGATAACTTCCGTGATATCCGGGTACAGACCACACCCGGTACCGAGCCTTTATACAGCTTTGATGCCACCGTAACCCGGTTGCTGTTTACGCTGTGGTACTGAGCTGCCAGCACGCATCACGCTGATTCTTCCGTGTTGCATGATGCGTGCAGCGTGTTGCGTCTCTCTATGCGTCTCTTACAATGAATCCGTCAACAGGATCCCGAAGCTGTAGCGGTTTTCATAATTGTCGTAGTTGATCAGCGAATCCCCGTAACCCGAGAACACCTGTACCAGCCCTTTGAAACGCTTGCTTAACGGGAACGAATAGTTGATGCGGGCGGCACCCTTGTTTTCCGAACGCAGATTATTGCGCAGCATCAGTTCAATCACGTGATTACCGAACGGGCGGGCCACTTCCAGTTCAAAGTTACCCATGTACTTTTCGATATCCGGGTTGTCGTCACCACGGGGATCCAGCGGATCGTCTTTCTCATCTTCCGGTATGCGATACCAGGGTTTGAAGGACCAGTAATAATCGTTGGTCTTGAAAATATAATTCAGGAAAACCCGGTTCCAGCTGCGCGATACCGGGACATCCTGGCCGTTGGATTCATGGACCACCCCCATGGCGAGCAGCTCCGAGTCCAGCGGGCCGATCTGCCAGTCGATGGGCTTGGTAATGAACAGCTCAGGTTCGTAATTGGCTTCGCGGAACGGGGCAGAGAGCTCGCTGTTATAGGCCTGCCAGTAAAAGGTGCCGGTGAATGCCATCCACAGGGTGATGTCATCCACAATCTTTTCCTTGATCGGGGCTTTCAGCGATAACTGGAATTTCACCTCGGTGGGCTGCAGGTCGCTGTCGTTCTTGGTGGGGTCGTTCCACTGCCGGTTGGACCAGTAGCTGTAGGGCAGCAGGTAATTACGGCGATGGGGAGTAATGACGAAGGGGTTGCCCTGGGTGGTGTTCTCCAGTGCCAGCCTGGCCCGCAGTGCATCTTCGTGGGCGCTGATCTTGTCCTGTTCTTCGCCATTGGTGCACCAGCCCCGCATTTCCTGCAAGGTCACCTTGCCGTTGGCGGTCTGGGCGCTGCGCAACAGGCAGTCATTAAGCTTTTGCTCTTCGGTCATGCTGGTGGGGGCGGTATCGGGAACCGGCGTGTCGTTATCGACGGGCTCCTGAGCGCACAACGGGGAGCTGGCCAGCGCCAGGGCAAAACAAAGCCGCTTATGCATAAAAGGCCTTCCTGTGGCGAAGTGTTATGTGGCGGGGCTCTACAGCGATTGAGCTTCCTCATCACCCATGGTGCGAGCTTGCTCTTCCAGCATGACAGGGATGCCGTCGCGTACCGGGTAGGCCAGGCCACTGGCCTTGCACTTCAGTTCAGCCGACTTTTCATCGTAGATCAGCGGTGCTTTGCTCACCGGGCAAACCAGAATATCCAGCAGGTTGGGATCAATCATTTCACTATTCCTTAACAGGCTGTTAAACCGTAATCCCGCGAGTATACCGAAACCCGAGGGGCTTGAGAGGTCAACGGGGGCAGACCGGTGCTTTTTTACGGTTGCCAGGTAAATGCCTTTTAAATCAGCGCGGTTAGAGGGCAAACGGTAGTTTCAAACGCTTGTTTGACTTGCGGGTCACAAATAGGGGTGGAGACGTGCTGGAGGCCTGACCTAAGATTAGCGTCCCAAGGAGTACTTCAGAGACTCCCCTACACTGGCGAGCCGCGGCCCGCCTCATTGTCACCGGTAATTTAAGGGAGATTTGAGATGCCGGATTACAAGGCTCCCCTGCGCGATATGCGCTTTGTACTGAATGAAGTGCTGGATCTGGATGGCCACTACGCCAGCCTGGGTCTGGAAGACATCAACAGCGAACTGCTGAATGCTTTCCTGGAAGAAGGCGCCAAGTTCTCCGAAAACGAGCTGGCTCCCCTGAACCGTTCCGGTGATGAGGAAGGCTGTGGTTTCGATAACGGTGTGGTGACCACGCCGAAAGGCTTTAAAGAAGCCTATACCAAATACGTGGAAGGCGGCTGGCCGGCCATGGGCGGCGACCCGGAATTCGGCGGCCAGGGCCTGCCCGGTTCTGCTGGTATCGCGATTTCTGAAATGACCGGTTCCGCCAACTGGTCCTGGAGCATGTACCCGGGCCTGTCCCACGGTGCGGTTGCGACCATCGAAGAGCACGGTACCGACGAGCAGAAAAACGGCTACCTGCCCAAGCTGACCAGCGGTGAGTGGACCGGCACCATGTGCCTGACCGAGCCGAGCTGTGGTTCCGACCTGGGCATTCTCAAGTCCAAGGCCGAGCCTAACGCAGACGGTTCCTACAGCATCACCGGCACCAAGATCTTCATCTCCGCCGGCGAACACGATATGGCTGAGAACATCATCCACATCGTGCTGGCCCGTCTGCCGGGTGCCCCGAAAGGTACCAAGGGTATTTCCCTGTTCATCGTGCCCAAGTTCCTCACCGACGGTAACGGCAGTGTGGGTGAGCGCAATGCGGTGACCTGTGGTTCCATCGAACACAAGATGGGCATCAAGGCTTCCGCTACCTGCGTAATGAACTTCGACGGTGCTACCGGTTACCTGATCGGTCCGGAGAACAAAGGCCTGAACTGCATGTTCACCTTTATGAACTTTGCCCGTCTGGGCACGGCCATTCAGGGTGTTGCCCACGCTGAAATCGGTTTCCAGGGTGGTCTGACCTACGCCAAGGATCGTCTGGCCATGCGTAGCCTGTCTGGCCCGAAAAACCCGGAAGGCCCGGCGGACCCGATCATCGTTCACCCGGACGTGCGTCGCATGCTGCTGACCTCCAAGTCCTTCGCGGAAGGTGGTCGTGCACTGGTTTACCTGTGTGCCCAGCTGGGTGACAAGGTGAAGCTGGAGAAAGACGAAGCGGCCCGTAAGGAAGCCGACGACCTGATGGCTCTGCTGACCCCGATCGCCAAGGCGTTCGTGACCGAAGCGGGCCTGGAAGCCGCTAACCACGGTGTGCAGATCTACGGTGGCCACGGCTTTATCCGTGAGTGGGGCATGGAGCAGAACGTACGTGATGCCCGTATCTCTACCCTGTACGAAGGCACCACCGGTATCCAGGCGCTGGATCTGCTGGGCCGCAAAGTGATGATGACTCAGGGGCAGGCCCTGCGTAACTTCACCAAGATCGTGCACCAGTTCTGTGAAGCCAATGGCGACAATGCGGACCTGAAAGAATTCCTGGAGCCGCTGGCCGGCTACAACAAGGAATGGGGCGAGCTGACTCAGGCCATCGGCATGCAGGCCATGCAGAACCCGGAATACGTGGGCGCCGCCTCGGTGGACTACCTGATGTACTCCGGCTACGTGACCCTGGCCTACCTGTGGGCCCGTATGGCGTCCGTGGCCCATGCCGCACTGGAATCCGGTGCCGGTGATGAGGACTTCTACAAGGCCAAGATCAGCACTGCACGCTTCTACTTCAAGCGTATCCTGCCGCGCGTGGCTGGCCATAAAGGCGCCATCGAAGGTGGTCTGGACTGCATGATGGATCTGGATGCGGAACACTTTGCATTCTGATTTTTCCTGTAGATAAAAAAGCCCGCCTCTCTTGGCGGGCTTTTTTTTGCTTCATTTTTGGGTTCAAGACAACGCGGAATTGAATCGGTGCAACGCCAGGTTAGCGAGAGATAACGTGCCTGTGGTGGTTGGCGGGCTGATCGTTACTCCCGGTGTTTTTCCGCTATAGTGATGCACTTCAAAAAACGGGGTAACAGGGACGAAGGGGGAATACCCATGAAAAAAGGACTCGTGCTGGTTGTAGTGCTGGTCGTACTGCCGGTAGCGGCATGGTTGGCGGCTACCTTTTATGTGGGCCTGCGGGTTGAGCAGGTGGTCCGCGATGAAGTCGCGAAGATGGAAATACTGCCGGGGCAGAAGGATATTCTGCTGGATGTAGTGCGTTACGAGCGTGGTTTGTTGTCCTCCAGTGCGCATACCTGCCTGATCATTCAGGGAGAGCTGGCGGCCATGCCGCAAGCGGCGGCGTTGTCCGGTCAGGTTTGTTCGCTGAGCACGATCCATCATGGCCCGCTGGCGTTCACCGATGATGGGCTGAAGGTCGGCCTGGCCAGCACCCGGGAAGTGCTGGACCTGTCGGCTTTGCCGCCTGAGAGCAAGGCGCTGGTCGAGCAACTGTTCAAGGGCAAGGCTCCTCTCGTCGGGAACAGCTTTTATGGTTTTGATGGCAGCGTCCGTATTCGGGTGGCGCTCGCCCCGGTCGATCTGGATTCGCCCATGGGCAAGATCGTGCTGGAACAGCTTCAGGTGGATGTGCATCGCCCGAATATCGACGGCTACCCGGTGAACAGCTTTGTGACGCTCAAGGGGCTGAATATCAATGCACCACAGGGGCAAATGGCGATTGAATCGCTGACCGGCTCGGTGGATGTGGTGGATATGCTTGGCGACATCCTGCCGCTGACCGACATGAACCTGAACGGCAAGGGGCTGGTGTATGCGCAGAATGACCTGCCGCTGCTGGGGTTCGATTTTACCCTGCAGGGTAGCAGCCAGGATGATGGTGACACGCTGGCCGGTAAAAGTGGCTTGTGGGTGGATAACGTTATCGGCGCCATGGTGCCCATGCCGATGGACAGTGCTTACCTGGGCATGAATTACGCCGGCCTGGACAAGCAGGCGTTAATCAAGGTCAACGCCCTCAACAACGAACTGGACCAGCTGCAAACCAACATGCTGCTGGGGGCCATGGCCAACAGTGAGCCGGCGGATCCGCAGCAAACGATTGCCAGAATCAAGACGCTGATTGACGAGATGATGACGGTGATCGGGGAGCAGTTGCTGCACCCCGGTGACAGCCGCCTGGCCATGCAATTGCTGGTGGACAATGCTGATGAGCGCCAGCTTAGCCTGGATGCCCGTACCCGCTATCTCGGGCTTGAGGGCCGTAACTTGCCACTGCAAGAGCTGCAGGGTCTCACCGAGCAGCAAATGAACCAGATGCTGGATGTCTCTGTGCAGGTGGATATGAATCAAGCCGTTATTCCACCGCCGTTAGCCATGCGGTTGCCCGGTTTGGCTGCCCAGGGGCTGGTGGTTCAGCAGGGTGATCGGTGGAGCAGTGTACTCAACGCCAGTGGTGATGAGGTGGTGCTTAATGGCGAGACCATTCCGGTTGCGATGCTCAAGCAGCGCCTTGAAGCGGCCAGTGGACTGGCTGGCGCTGCCGGGGATGCCCAGACCGTCCCACAGGACGGGGAGTTGCCTGCAGAAAGTGGTTCAGAGGTTCCCTAGCTCTGTCCGGTCACTGCGTTGCTGTACTCGTTGACGTCAGTCATCAGGCGTTTGATTGTGGAGGTTTTTTCAATTCAGGCGTACTGGTGCATGCTGTAGTGACGTTTCAGGAGTGTGAGCAATGATCAGAGTCGTTGCCTGGCGATTACTGGCGGTGTTCTGCGTGGCCCTGGGGATGATCGGTGTGGTGATCCCCGGCCTGCCCACGGTGCCGTTTCTGCTGGTGGCCGCCTGGGCGGGAACCCGTGGCTGGCCCCGGCTGGAAGCTTGGCTGCTGGGGCATCCGAAATACGGTCCGAGCATCCGTGACTGGCGCGAGCAGGGCGCGGTATCGCGCCGGGCTAAAATCGCTGCTTCGGTGATGATGCTGCTCAGTGTGGTGATTATTGCTTTTTCCGGTGCCCATGTGGCTGTGAAGTTGGGGGTGCCGGCGATATTGGCGCTGACTGCCAGTTGGCTGTGGGCACGGCCGGAGCCGCTAGCCGCGAATCTCGAGCACAAAGACAAACAAGCTGGCCGGTAATGCCGGCCTGCCTGTTTGTGTCTGTTGGGGCCTTGCTACACCACGCCCTGTGCCAGCATGGCATCAGCGACTTTGACAAAACCCGCAATATTGGCACCTCGGACATAGTCAGTGGTGCCGTCGATTTTTCCGTACTCCAGGCAGGAGTGGTGGATGCGCTGCATGATTGAATGCAGTCGCTCGTCCACTTCGCCGGACGTCCAGTTCAAGCGCAAGCTGTTCTGACTCATTTCCAGTCCGGATACCGTAACGCCTCCGGCGTTGGCTGCCTTGCCCGGAGCAAACAGGGTGTCGGCGTCGCGGAAGATATCCATGGCTTCGAGGGTGCAAGGCATGTTGGCGCCTTCGGCAACCACCTGGCAATTATTTTTGATCAGGGTCCGGGCGTTCTCACCGTCCAGTTCATTCTGGGTTGCGCATGGCAGGGCGATATCGCAGGGGATGTGCCATGGGCGCTGGCCTTCCAGATATTCAACATCCAGATCCTTGCTGGCTTCGCTGAGCCGTGCCCGGCGCTCATTCTTCAGCTCGGCAATATAAAGCAGATCGTCTTCTGTCATTCCCTGTGGGAAGAACAACGTGCCGCTGGAATCGGAAAGGGTGAGCACCTTGCCACCCAAATCCAGTACCTTGCGGGCGGCAAACTGGGCCACATTGCCGGAGCCGGAAATCAAGGTCTGCTTTCCTTCCAGCCCGCTATGGCGGGTTTTCATCATTTCTTCAACGAAATAAACGCAGCCATAACCAGTGGCTTCCGGGCGAATTCGTGAGCCGCCGAAGGAGAAGCCTTTTCCGGTAAAGGTGCCGGTGAATTCATTGGTGAGTTTTTTGTACATGCCAAACATGTAGCCCACTTCCCGGGCGCCGACGCCGATATCCCCGGCAGGGATATCCAGGTTCGGACCAATGTGGCGGAACAGCTCGGCGATAAACGCTTGGCAGAAGCGCATGATTTCGGCGTCGGACTTCCCTTTGGGGTCAAAGTCCGCGCCGCCCTTGCCGGAGCCCATGGGCAGGGAGGTCAACGAGTTTTTAAACGTTTGCTCAAAGGCGAGGAATTTGAGAATGCCCAGGTTGACCGATGGATGGAAACGCAGCCCGCCTTTGTAGGGGCCGATGGCGCTGTTCATCTGCACACGGTAACCGCGATTGACATGCACTTGACCGTTATCATCCTGCCACGCCACCCTGAACTGGATTACCCGCTCAGGCTCAACAAGTCTTTCTAGCAGCCCCATGGACCGATATTTCGGGTTTTGTTCCAGAAAAGGCCAGAGTGAGCGCAGCACTTCTTCGCTTGCCTGATGGAAAGCGGTTTGTTCCGGGTCGCGCTGTTTTATATGCTGAAGAAAGTCCTGTAACCCTGATGGCATAAGGGGGTCCTGAGCTTTGGGGAAATGGAGTTGCATTAATTTGGTGCACTATAGTGCACCAAATTGAATCGTTACGGGAGTCTTGTTTCTGTTTGAAAGTCTGCGATATCGATTGCCCGTGTCGAGCCTCGATCCTGCAGGGTGGGGAGGCGGCTGGAAGCGCAATAAAACGGCGAAATACGTGGTATGAACGCCGGGTCACAAATAAGCCTGTAACCCGGCCGCCGGGCTGCCTAAAATTCGCACCCTGCCAACTTTCGGGAGATGTGCAAATGGCGACCTATAAAGCCCCCCTCGAGGACATGCGTTTTGTTCTCAACGATGTGTTCAAAGCGGATCAGCTCTGGGCCTCCATGCCGGCCACCGCAGAGGTGACTCAGGATTTGTCCGATGCCATTCTGGAAGAAGCGGGCAAAATGACCGAAGGCCTGCTGTTCCCGCTGAATCGTAACAGCGATGAGCAGGGCTGTACCTGGAACGACGGGGAAGTAACCACCCCGGACGGTTTCAAGGATGCATTCAAGACGTTTGCCGAAAACGGCTGGAGCGCATTTTCCGGTAACCCGGAGTTCGGTGGCCAGGGTATGCCCAAGTCACTGGCGGTACTGTTCGAAGAAATGATGCACAGTGCCTGCTCTTCGTTTGCCCTGTACCCGGCACTGACCAGCGGTGCCTGCCTGGCGGTAGACGCGCATGCCTCTGAAGAGCTGAAGGGGCAGTACTTGCCCAAGCTCTACAGCGGTGAGTGGAGCGGTACCATGTGCCTCACCGAGCCGCATTCTGGCACCGACCTGGGCATCCTGCGCACCAAGGCCGTGCCCAATGATGATGGCTCCTTCAACATCACCGGCACCAAGATTTTCATCACCGGCGGCGAGCATGACCTGACCGGCAACCATATCCACCTGGTGCTGGCCAAGCTGCCGGACGCGCCGGCTGGCTCCAAAGGCATCTCCCTGTTCCTGGTGCCCAAGTTCCTGCCCGATGCGGACAACAACCCGGGCGAGGCCAATGGCGCTACCTGTGGTTCCATCGAGCACAAGATGGGCATCAAGGGCTCGGCCACTTGCGTGATGAACTTCGACGATGCCAAAGGCTGGATCATCGGTGAGCCGAACCAGGGGCTGGCGTGCATGTTCACCATGATGAACTACGAGCGTTTGTCTATCGGTCTGCAAGGCCTGGGCCTGGGTGAAGCCAGCTACCAGAGCGCGGTGGAATACGCCCGCGAACGTCTGCAGGGCCGCAGCGCCACCGGCGCGAAAAACCCGGAAGGGCCAGCGGATCCGATCATCGTGCACGGTGATGTGCGCCGCATGCTGATGAACATGCGTGCCATCAACGAAGGGGGCCGTGCACTGGCCGCCTACGTGGGCATGCAGCTGGATACCTCCAAGTTCAGCGAAGACGCAGACGCCAAGAAAAAAGCGGAAGATCGCGTGGCGCTGTTGACCCCGATTGCCAAGGCCTTCTTCACCGACCGTGGCCTGGATACCACCATCACCGGTCAGCAGGTGTTCGGTGGTCACGGTTATATCCGTGAGTGGGGCATGGAGCAGTTCGTTCGTGATTGCCGTATTTCCCAGATCTACGAAGGCACCAACGGCATTCAGGCCCTCGACCTGGCCGGCCGCAAAGTGGCTCGCAACGGCGGCAAGTCCGTGGATGCATTCCTGGCGGATGCCCAGGCCTGGGTTGATGCCAATGCCGACAACGCGCAGCTGGCTGCAGTAAAAGAGGACCTGCAAGCGGCTTTGGCATTGCTGAAGTCCTCCACCGATACGCTGCTGGCCCAGGCCGGTGACAACCCGGATGCCATCAGTGCCGGTGCGGTGGAGTATCTGGATATCTTCGGGTATGTGATCTACGCATGGCTGTGGGCCCAGATGCTGGCGGCCACAGACGGTCGTGATGATGACTTCGTCAAAGCCAAGCGCATCACCGGTCAGTACTACTTCCTGCGTGTGTTGCCGAAAGCCCAGTCCCTGGCTGCCCAGCTGAACAGTGGGGCGGCTACCATGATGGACCTGGATGCGGATCTGTTTTAAAGGCCGCTGCATGTGGCACGCAACACGCCGCACGCATTAAAAAAACCGCACCCCTCAAGGGTGCGGTGACCGGGAACTAGATAAATAACAGGGATAAACGAGATAAATCCGGGAAGTGCCGGGATGAAAAGGGAAGAAACGGGGTGGCGACTGAAAAAGAGTTGCGCCCAGTGAAAAAGGTGGGAGATTAGAAAAGAGAGGTTTGGTTCGGGTCGCCCATCGCCCGAACCCGCTTTACGATCTTGTAGATGGCCCTGACGGTCATGCCATATTTGCGAGCCAGCACGTCATGGTTCGTACCAGTGAATTCCTCATAGATAATCAGATCGCGACGACCGACCCGGTAGTGGTGATCCTTGGGGATATTGACCAGTTGCCCACCCCAGTCGTTTGCCAGCATCTCACTGATCGCGCAGCCCGCCTGGTCGGCGAGTTCCGGGTCGATGCCCATATCGATCAGGGTCTGGCGGGCGTGAAGGTGGACCCCTTCCAGCAGCTCGTGGCGACGGATTTCCATCTCGTTGCGGCTCATTGCGCTCCCCTTTGCTGTTTCTCTACCCGGGACTGCCACTGTTTCAGCGCCTCGATGACCTTCTCGGCCTGCTTGCTGCTGAGCCAGTCCATGCGATCTACACCGGTTTGCCGGCTGACGTAGCTGTTCAGGGCCTTTTCTGAGCGGTCGCGAACAGCGCCCAGGTTTGCCAGGTCGAGCCAGAGGGCCCGGATCTTGCGATCCACGGGCTCTCTGGCGGTGATTTTCTGGCGTGGTTTACGGGTTTTCGGCTTCCAGCCCAGCTTTTCCAGTCGGCGCAGCACCTTGGAACGTCCGGCGACGGTCAGGTCCGCAGACGATCCAACACCGGCCACGTCCTGGAGCATGGCGCGATAGTCCTCCTCCTCCATGCCCAGCTCTTTGCGGGCAATATGGATTTTGGCCAGGTCTCTGCGCTTCTGATCGGCTGCGGTCACTGTTCACCTCCAGGAGACTTGTGCTTTTTCAGCAGCTCATCCGGGTTGATGCCCAGTTTTTCCATACCTCTACGCCATTCCGCATCGCTGGCGGCGCGGAGCGGCTGCCCTGACTTTGGCTCTTTCTGCGCAGCTGCTGGGATTGCCTGGCCGATACGGTCCCCGATGCCTTTCAGTACCTTCTTCAGGTAGTTGTGGTTCTTCAGGGGCGAAACGTCACCCCCTGCTTGCCGGTTGGTCTGGATCTGCTGGACGGTTTCCGCCATAGCCGCCCCCAGGAGGTAGCGATCGGAAGTCAGTGCGAGTACTTCCTCTGCCAGCTTGAGGGTGCGGCTGTTGGTCAGATCCTGCTTGAGGGGGCGAAACAGCCCGAGATAGGACAGTAACGGCCCGGCCAGTTGGCTGGGCAGCTTGGCCATCAGCGCCAGCAGATCACGGCCTGATTCATCCACCTCTATCGCCTGCAGGTCCAGCTGGCTGCGGCATATTGGACAGCGACCCAGTTTCATTTTGGCTCTCCCTGGCCTGGTGCCCACAGCCACCCGTTCATGGGGCCGTGCCAGCGAACACACTCCCCACGCTTCCGCAGCTTTCTCTTGCGCTTGCTGCTTCTCACAATGCGCCAGTGCCCCTGTTCAACCATCGACAGCGCATGCTGCTCCATAAAATCGCTCACGCAGCCCCCTTGTCCGCAACCAGGCGGCGCAGCACCTGCAGGTCAGAGCGACGAATGAGGGCATACGGCGAGGCCGTGCCTTCGATTACCCGCTCAGTGACTTCCTGGATGGCTTGCTGCATGGTCGCCAGTTCCTGCTCTGGCTGGTGGACCTGCTGCATCAGGACACCCCCCGTTTACTGGCGCAGAACATGGCTTTAAACACGGACTCCAGCATGACGGGCCATTGTCTTTCACCCGCCTTGTGCTGCTTATCCCACTCAGCCATGCCGGCAGAGATCATTTCAGGTGTAACCTCATTCGGGCCCGCTGGATCGTCCCCATTGGTTGCCTGTGCCAACTCCAACGCCTTGAGGTAACGCTCAGTATCGGGCCCGGTGAGCAATGCCACCGCTGCCACCGGCTGGCTTTGAGTGCCGTTAAAGGCCATAACGATCTTGCTGTCACCGTGGCTGCCCATCTCATCAATGATGTGGCGAAGCGGCAGAGCTTCGAGCCGTTTCAGTTCGTACTGCAAGCGCTTAATCCCCACTGGAAGTCTCCTTTTCCGAGTTGGTGCTGATATGAAAATTACCTATATCATCGATCTGAAAATTATTGACCGTAAGCTCAATAGCCTGGCCATCAATCACTGCCGTGACTGGAAAAGCCTCAAGGTCAGCTTGTGAGGCATCTGCATGACGAAGAATCGTGCTAATCCGACCGACGATCATTCCCAAAGAAACTGGTTTCATAACGGCCCCTTACAGTTTCGCGATATCGAGCGGGATGGCCTTCCACTGGCCTTCCGGGTTGTCACGCTCATAGATGCGGATGTACTCGGCAGAACCGATCACCTGCATCGAGTCGCGGATGATGTCCATGGCCTTGAGCCATTTGGCATGGGTGATTTTCCAGCGCAGCAAGTTGAGGATTTTGGTCACACTGAGTTGACCTTGGGCGTTTTGGGCAAAGGCGTTCGCCGCTACCACTTTCAATTCATCAGGCACGCCGGGATGGTTAGTCCATTCCTCGTTGCACTCGTTGACCAACTGCTCTGCGGCCTGAATGCGTTCATCGAAGCGAATCAGGCTGGCAACCTGCACCTTAACCATGCGGGTACCGTCATAGCTGACAAGACTGACATTTCCCTTTTTGCCGCCCAGGGTGACGTCGTACTTACTGGCAGCCAGGATGATGAAATCCTTCACTTCGGACATCGCATCACTGCGATATTTCTTTATGTCGCCATGGAGCAACTTCCCCTTAGCAACCAGGTTGCGGACCAGGTCATCACGCACCAGGTCTACCTCTTCCACCAGATTCTCGGGCACCAGGTGGCCCTGGGCGTTTTTCATGTAGCCTTCAGGAACAGCATTGGTATCCATGTTCACTCTCCTGCTTGAAGGCGCGCCGGGCCGTTCTGGCCGGCGACGCCGTGATTGAGATTTGCTGAGCGGCCACTGAGGTGGCCGTCCCAGGCGGATCGGTTGTCGTTGGCTCTGGCCTTTCGGGGCTTTGACTCGGAGGTTTGCAGGTCTGGATGGTGCTCATTGACGAAGGCATCGATTGCCCGCTGAGTTTCTTCATCCATCCCGGCAAAATCGTTCACCTTCATGGCCACGGCATTCACCCAGGCGTTGGCAAATACATCTCCACGACGCCGCTTGGTGGCCAGCTTGCAGCGTTTCAGACTGGCCACATGCTCGCGCCTCGCTTTCACCAACTGGCGCTCCAGAACCTCATAGGCGTACTGCGCCAGGCGAGGAGAAAGCGATGTGCCGATAAAGGTGAAATAGGACCCTTCAAACCGAGTTTGCAAAATGACCTTGCAGCCGAATGCCTGGCCCACTACGTAGGCCAGCGACCACTTCCAGTGAGGCGGGTTACCTGTATTGCCTGTCGCCTGCAGGAGTTCGCTGGCGTCCAGGGCGGCCACAGCCCCTTCCTCGATGTTGTACTTCTCCATCAGCTTGCGTGCCTGGCGAAGCGCGGCTTGCGCCTCGTTGGGGTTGCTGCTTTTTGCCAGGGCCAGGCATTTCTGAATGCGCCGGAGCACTTTCTCTTTATCCATTACTGCATGCTCCCTCGTTTCTGCCGGCCACGGGCCTTCTGGCCATTCAGCCGGGCCCGGGCCGCGTCATCGGCGGTGCAGTTCAGCCGGCCATAGGCCCCACTCTCACCTGACATTCCGTTTGGAATCTGGCGAATCTGCCCGCCTTGCTGCAGGTAGTTGTCGATATCGCTGCGGATCTTCTCGGACCGCTTACGGTGTTGAAATGACATCCTTATCTCCCGTTCGCGTGGTGTTTAAGTGGCTCGTAGGGGTGGCCGTTTTCGATCCGGCGCAGCCCATCCACTTCGCGCTCAAGTCGTTCCAGGGCTGTTTCCAGCCCCCCGGTGTCCAGATCGATAAGGCGGCGCATATTCCGCTGCTCTGGCAATAAAGGGCGGTGGGGCCCACCCATGATTTCCAGCCAGTACTTGCGCGGGTTTCTCATGAAGGCATCGAACGTCATGTAGCGTTCCAGGCCGTGACGGGTGAACTTGTTGCCCCAGTACTCCAGCTGCTCGGTTTCAATCGCCATGATTCGCTCCTAATGCAGTTCCCGCTTTGCAGGACGAGTGGGCCCGCCTACCAACGCTTTGCCGATAGTCAGTAACCCCTTGGTGCTCACGAGTAAGCCGATAACCAGGTCCCGAGCTTCGCTGGGTTTAAGGTTCAGGTCGCCGCCGGTTGCAGTGACTTTTACGCCATCCGCCGTGTCTTCGATTTCCACCAGATACTTCGCCATCTCACACCTCTCGGATCAGATCCGCGTTCAGCTTGGGTACCCCCAGCTTCGCGGCTTCGTTAAGGGCAGCGGCCAGCACGTTGTTGATGGCCAGCGGGTACAGCACGGAATAATCGCCGCGCCCGGACAGCTTCTGGCGCAGGGCCTCGACGGCGCCGGCATCCATGACGTCAGCCAGGTCGCGGCCCGCCAGCTTGAAGCGGTGAGCGAGATAGCCCTCCAGCTCCTGATCGATCGGGCGCAAGGTGACAACCTCGCAGCGCTGGACCACTTCGCGCACGTTGGGGTTGCGCTCATCCAGCTTGATGGCCAGCTCGCTCTGACCGATCAGCACAATGCTGATCAGCTTCGAAAAGCCATCTTCCAGCTCGTAGAAGCGCTTCAGGTGTTTCAGGGTGGGAATCGGCAGGCCGTGGGCCTCCTCGATCACCAGCACATGCCGGTGGCCGGCGCGGTGGGATTCACGCAGTGCGGCATGCACCTGGCGGAACCGGGCCTCGGGGCTGCGGCGCAGCGTCTCGCCGGCGGCGATCTTGGCCATGATGGCCTCGGCGATGTGGCCCGCCTTCAGGGTCTTGCCCTTCATGTCGTTGTCTTCCAGGCCCAGCACATAGGGCTCGATGATGGTCACGCTCGGCTCATCATCATTCGCCCACTGGGCCAGATCCCGGCGCAACGTGGACTTGCCGGCACCGGATTCACCGACGACAGCCAGGAAGCCGCCATGCTTCGCCGTCTGGCGCAGGCTCTCCCGCACATAGCGGAATTCCGCGTTGGCAAACACCTCATCGGCATTGCGGACCTCGGCAAAGGGGTCACGCGCCAGGGCGAACGTCTGGCGGGTCTTTGGTGTCAGCGCTTGTTTTCGTAGTAACATAATATTCTCCAGTTCAGAGTCGGCTTTGCTTTGGTCTGGGTCTTCATCCTCGTCCCCGGTGGCAGCCGGGGCGGGGATTTCCTCTTCTTCTTCCGGTTCTTCTTCTGCAGGGTCGTACTCCTCGAAGATCTCGTCGCCGAGTTCCGGGTCATCCATGAAGTCAAAAATGCGCTTGCGGATTTCCTCCTCTGGCCAGCGCTTAGGCCATTTGCGGTAGTTGAGCAGCAACGTGATCGTTGCCGGTGATAGGCCGATGCCGCAGGCCAGCGCCATGCGGGTCACCCCCCGTTTTTGTAATATCCGTCCGAGTTTCATCATCCTTGGTCACCTCCATTCACCACGCGCAGCGGTTGGGTAACCGGGCGTGACAAAGCGTCTTCGATAGTGGGGAGGTCGTCCTCCTGGACACCCTCCGGGTAGCGTTGCTGCAGCCACTGGAAATGCTCCGGCTTCCAGGCATCGCCCATGCGACTGGCCAAACGTTTTGCGGCTTGCACATGCGTCAGCGTCAGGGCCTGAACCTCCGGCGCGTTCAGCTCCATCTCGGTACCGCGCCGTGGCAGGTAGTCCGGTACCGGGGTCTCTTCGATGGGCTTCATCGGATTGATAGAGCCACCGAAAGGCACCGTCTTCGCCTTGCGCTTCTGCTCGGCTTCCTGGTCGGTACCGGCTTCCATCGCCAGCCTCTCCACCGCTTTGCGCTCGGTGTCGATGTGGCTGTCTGCCTTGGCCCGGTATTCCTGGCCGATGACCGGGTCATCGTGGTTGAAGCCGTATTCGTTCTGCTGCAGGGCTTCCACCACCTGCATGACCTCCCGGCCTTCCTCATTCAGGAACAGCACCTGGGCGGCATCGTCGCGCCAGGGGTTGCGGGTAATGCGAAGCTTCTCGCCCACGGCAACGCCCGGGATATCGCCCACCGGGAACTCCTGGCCCTTGAACGACACAGTGAGGAAGCGGCTGACCTTGCGCTCAACCGGCGCACTCACCGCCAGCTCGCGCATGACCTGCGGATCAGGTGCAAGCAGCAGCTGTTCGGGGGTAATCGTCAGCCACGCGGCATAGCGGGACTTGCCGGTGCGGGTATGCACCTTGTGGCTGTTAAACCAGCGCATCCACGCCCAGGCCTGCTGGTTGATCTCTTCAAGGCTGGTCGGCGGTGTTTTCAGGGTCTTCAGCCGGTGCTCGAAAGACCGCTCCACCTGGTCGTTCGCCTTTTCCACTTGCCCCTTGGCCCACGGCTGCCCCGGCAGGTTCACCTGCACATGAATGTTCAGCGCCCGGCACAAGTTCTGGAAAACAGCACCGGTGTTCGCGCTGCCCGGGTCGACCATCACCATGCGAGGAATGCCGCAGAACGGGTCGCTGATGTGGCGCTTCTGGCTGGCCCCGATGAAGGCTTCCACCAGGTTCTTGCCACTCTCAGCGCCCAGCACGTAGTGGACGTAAATCACCCCGCTGGCGTGATCCGTAATCACGTAACGCCACACCCGCTCTTTCTCGATCTTGCGAATGTTGGCCGGCTTGTTCTTGTAGAATTTTTTCTCGTCCATCACCTGCAGGCAGTCACCGGCCCGGGTCGGCATGTAATAGAGCACACACAGTGAGGGGTCGATCTGCCAAACATGGTTCGGGTGCTCGCTGGCCAAATGCACCCGGGGTGCGGAGCGAGAAAGCTGCTCAGGGTGCAGACCGTAAGCGCGCAGCGCCCGCCCGATCGCGGCCATGGATAAGGGGCGGAATTCCCCGGTCTCCTCATCGACACGACCGGCCATGATGCGATCATTGCTGCGCAGTACCTCGACGGCTTCCTCGAGCGATGCCAGCTGCTTGCCATTCTGGCGCCGGCTCTCCATCAGGTAGGCGCTGATCAGCCTGGCCTCGTCCTGAGCCAGGGAACTGTTGCCCGCATCCTTGCGCCGCTTGCGGGGGGCGGTGTTGCGGACGGCCTGCAGCTGCCGTTGCAGGGTGCCAACGCTGACCCCCATCTCCTCGGCAGCAGCGGCATAGACCGCGCTTTTTCGACCGTGGCCGGCAGCCTCTGCTTCTGCCGCCACCGCCATCAGTCGGTGCGTCAGTGCAGGATTCATGCGCTTTGCTCCTCCCAGGGGGCGCCTTCGGCGTCACGTGGAACACCCAGCTCCTCTCGAAGGTGCAGCAGCGCGCTGTCGATCTGATCCAGTTGGCCTTTCTGCCAGGCATGGATATCCATATTGCTGGCGTTGGCAAACTCGGCCACGGCTTCCAATGCCGCAGTTAGCTGCACACGAATCTGGCACTGGACGTCGAAACAGCGGGCGTCCGCTTCGGCCTGTATCTGCGCCAGCTGCTCATCCAGCGGTATGGTTTTCAGTTTCTTGCTCTTGGTGGCCAGCTCATCCAACTTTCTGTTTTTATCAGCGATGACCTGTTCTTTGGCGTCGCTGTCATCACGGGCTTTGCGCAGTGCCTTGCGGAGTTCGCGGGTGGACATCGTGTCGATATCGTCCAGCTCCAGCCCCGCCACGGTGCCCCCATCGGCCAGGGCTTCCAGATCGTCGTCTTCCTCGAGCATCAGCTCATAGAGCTTGGATTTGCCTAGGGACAGTAGCTTGTGGTTTTTGCCCTGGAGCTTGGGAGAGAGGAACTTGCAGGCCGCGCCCATCATCTTTTGGGCGATGCGTTTATCGATACCCAGCTGGGTTTCCACGATAGTGGTGAATTCGCCATGGCCTTCATGCTCTTTCAGCACGATCAGCCGTTTACCGGCTTCCAGCATCGCCTCAGCGCTCTGCGCCATGCAGAAACGGGTTTCGTTAACGACCCGCAGGCGGTCATAGGGCTGGCCATCAAGGTACTGCTCGCAAATGTCGTGGCTGTGAGCCTGAAATTCGGCGAGTTCGTTTTTCTTGGTCATGGTGGCTCCTTACTGATAGGCCCCCGCAGAGACGCGGCGGTTGATTTCGTTGATACGGTCCTGGGCCTTGGCCATCTCCAGGGCGTGTGCCTGGGAAATTTGCAGGGTGGCGATGGAGTGGCGGAAACGGCCATCTTCACCACGCTCGGCCAGGCCCTCCTCAATCAGGGCAGCCATCACCCGGGTGATCCCGCTGGGTGAAAGCCCGGTTGCCTGTGCCAGCTGCTGGTTGCTCAAGCCATTGAGCGTGTGGCCCCGCAGGGCTTTGAAGACGCGAAGACCTTTGTGCAACGCAGACGCTTTCTCGTTCATTGCGCATCCCCTTCAGGTGCTGGCTTGCCGTTGCGAATCAGAACCTCATCGCTGAGCTGGATGAAGCCGAGATGATCGACACCGTCCAGATGCTTCCACGCATCGCTATGCAGCGTGTTGGCCTCGGCGATCTTGCTGCGGCTGATGAACGTCGCCCGGTACTCTTTGCCGTCGGGCCCGGTAACCAGGAGCGGATCTCCTGGACGAAGTTGGCTGGGAATAATCATGTGTCGCTCTCCATGTCGGTCAGCCCCAGCGGAAGCTCCGGGGTCTGGTGTTGTTCAACATTTCGGTGGTGGTAGGCCAGGCCCTGCATGGCGGCTTTCAGTTGGGCCAGCGTTTCAACGGCGTCTTGCTTGCCGCTGTAGAAATCGGTGAGGGATTTGATGGCGCCACTCAGTTCGCCCTGCAGCTGCATCACATCTTTGGCATCACAGGATTTGCCGCTGGGGATCTCAACTACCAAGCGGCCACCGGTACCGGCCAGAAAGCGGCTGACAAAATCGATGCCGCAGGCGGCTTCATAGGCGGGGATCAACACTGCCGGCATCCGACCGTTTTCTACCCACTTGTAAATGCTCCAGTGGTTGGCCTGCCCCATCTTGGTGGCAATGCCTTCCACGGAGAGGTTGTGCACCTCTCGGGCGTAGTCCATGCACCAGACCATTGCCTGGCGCAGATTGGTCGGTACCCGGTTTTTCCAGCGGCGACGGCTCATTGGAAAGTCCCCTCAAACGTGTTTCCAAACAAAGTTGTTTTTTGCATCTGGTGAAACGGGGTTGCGCTGTGTGTAAATACGGTCATCATCAACACAACGGAGAAACGCGATGGCTGATGAGCTACTTCGGCTACAGTCACAGGTCACCGCCCTCTCGACAGCGTGGCTTTACCTAGCCGCGTCCGTAGAACTACACGGCGGCCTGGACCCTGAAGGATTCGAGCGCGCGCTTCTGGCTGCCCGGATACCAGATCCGGCGCAGAGGCCCGAAGCGAAGAGGACCATTGCGGATTTGCTTGATCAGCTGGCTGAAGCCAGACGGCATCGGTCTGCTCAGTAGGAAATCCGTATTGATCGCGCAGCATCTCAACCCCCTTATGCAGCAGCATGCTGGCTGCTGGTGGACTTCGGTTGAGGCTTAATCTGCAGATCAACAGCGATATCGTGGGCGCGGCCAAAGTTGGCTTTATCAACCCCGTTGAGTACCCGATAAACCGCTCGGGCGGGGTAACCGTGTTCCTCTGACCACGAGGCAATCGTTTTGCCTTGTGCCTTCAGACCCTGCTTTACCTGGTCTGGAGTGAGTACCTGCTGGGTTGCCATTGGGCTGGCTCCTTACGGGTGAATTGTTTGTGAATTGAACGTGTTTTGTATGGGTGATGTTGGTGCAGATATCCGCACCTGTCAACACCTATTTGCACCTTTTAGTGTGGAAATTTGCATGATAGGTCAACGACTGAAACAGGAGCGCCAACGCCTGAAGCTGACTCAGCCTGAGTTTGCCGAGCTGGCGCTAACCAAGAAGAGAACGCTGATAGACTGGGAGAAAGGCGTTTCCTCGCCTACGGCTCCCCAGCTGGCAGCAATGGCGAATGCCGGGGTTGATGTCCTGTATGTGATTACTGGGCAGAAGGTGGAGGTGCAGAATTTAGCACCTGATGAGGAGCTGCTTCTGGAGTCCTACCGGCAGCTGTCTGCTGGGGAAAGGCGGGAGTTACTATCCGGCATATTATCCGGGCGAGCGCTCGGTAGAGGCACCGGGATGGAGGTGTCTGGTGATGGAAACCGGGTTGCGGGAAGGGACTACAAAGAGAACAAGTAATTAATAATGGGACGCAATTACAAAAGCGAAAACGTTTTCGCTTTTGAGCCTGCCACATGTCGCTGACACGTCTGTCGCTCCTGCTCTGCGCAGTAAGGGCAGCAGGCAGTGATAGATTGCCAAAGGCGCAGCTGCTGCGATGTCATCTTTGGCCGCCAGAACCTGTAAGCATTTTTCCTCATGGAAGGCGAGACTTGTCATACGTGAACGGGTTTCATATGGTAAAACCGCTTTTGTGATGTGGTTGGCAGTAACGCTAGGGGATGGCATGGAAACGAGCGGTAACGGAAACCGAGTCGCTGCAGGGGATTACCTGGAATTCAATTTCTCTCAACAGATTGATGTGCAACCACTGGTGCCTGCGCAGCGCCAGCAATTGAACAGTCAAATCAGAGCAGCAGCCGCTGCGCTTCGGGAAGAACCCCAACTGATCTGGCGGCATGTGCACGCCGCGTTGGGTGTGGAAAGTATCAGCGATATCACCCGTGACCAGTACTCGCTGGCCCAACAGGCCGTGAGTGAATACCTGGACAAGGGCAAGCAGTACGCTGCCTGCCAAAAGCTTGTTGGTCAGGTGCTGAGATTGGCTGCCGATAAAGGCATCCAGGAGCCTATGGAGAACTTTTGTCTCGGCGCTTTCGGAATGGATCGCTTGAAGGAGCTTGGCCGGGAAGAGTTGGCCCAGGTATATGCCTTCGTTGAGCAGTACCCAACGGAAGGGAACTCGCCCCCCAAATTGCAGCATCACCTGCAGTCAAAGTCCGTAAGAGTTGCTGTGCTTTCCAGCTTCGTTGCTGGGTTGCTATTGGGGCTGCTGATCTAAAAGGATGAATCATGGCTTTAATAAACTGCCCTGAGTGCTCAGGCACCGTCTCGTCAAACGCCAATGCTTGCCCCCATTGCGGTGCGGCAATCAAGAAACGAAACATGGCTTGGCTGTGGATCGTGATTCTTGCAGTCGTGTCCTTTGTCGTTTTTGCAGTAATTCGAGGAAGCGACCCAGAGGTTCAGGCAAAGCGAGAAGCGAAAGCTGCCTATGATCTTTGTATGGACATGTACAGGGAGTCAGGTGATCCACTGGCGAAACTGGCCTGTGAGAAGATGGGTAAAGACTTTCGAGACGAATACGGTTCTTACCCATAGGTAGAGATCAAAGGGGTGCCAGCATCCCTCATAACAATCAATAACCCCTGAAGGGAATCATCATGAGAAAAGCCTTATTTGCTTGCCTGTTTGCTCTGTCCGCCACCGCTTGCACCACTGCTGGCCCCTATGTAACCAACATATCCAGCGACGGTAGTGATGGCCTGAATATCGAGAAATGCGGTGTGAAGCTGAATGCCTTTATGGGCACGGTTTCAACCACGGATTGCACCAGCCAGCATATTCAGCTTCGACGTTAACGGCATGTAAGGCTCGACTGCTGGGAGCAATAGCTCCTTTGCCAACTGAGCCGTTTTTGCCCGCGTTCAAAAGACGTTTTCCGCTGCGCCCCCGATTATGGGGGCGTAGTCGTTTTGATTCATATAAAACCGGAGAACGTCATGCCCCGCCTGATCGGATGGTTCTGCATCACCCTCGGCCTGCTCTGCGCTCTGGCGCTGCTTAACCCCCAGCAGCTGCCTGTTGTGCTCTACAAACTCTCCCTGGTCAGCCTCGGCGCTGTGTTGGGGTACTGGATTGATCGGTCGTTGTTTCCTTACGCCCGCCCGCATTGTTTCCTCTTTCCGCGTGAGCCGAATAGCTGTGGGCCCGAACATATCAATACCGCGATCAGCCTGCTGATGATCAGACGGGCTGTGGTGATCTTCGCCGTGATCCTTGGCCTGACACTGGGGCTATAGCGATGCGAATGGATCGTATATTCCAGGCCATCATCCTGCTGGCGCTAACAGCTCTGATCGTGTTTGCCGCCATCGGCTGCCAGCCCGCCTATGCGGACGATATCCCTGCGGATGCCAAGAGCTATCAGCGCACCCTTATCCGCACCTCTCATGCCTTCTGGGGTTTAGATGCCCCGGTGGCTACCTTTGCCGCGCAAATCCACCAGGAGAGCCGTTGGCGGGCCAATGCGCGCTCACATGTGGGGGCCGAAGGCCTGGCGCAATTCATGCCGGCCACATCGGACTGGTTTGCCGAGCTTTACCCAAGCCACCTTGGGGAACGGCAGCCCTATAACCCCGGCTGGGCCATGCGGGCCATGGTGCTCTATGACAAGTGGCTGCATGCACGAATCCAGGCCGCGTGCCCCTGCGAGAAGTGGGCAATGGTGTTATCTGCGTACAACGGTGGCCTTGGCTGGGTTTACCGCGACAAAAAGCTGGCATCGAGTAAGGGGCTTGATTCGCTGGTCTGGTTCGATTCGGTGGAGCGGGTCAATGCGGGCCGCTCCGCTGCCAACTGGGAAGAGAACCGGGGCTATCCGCGTCGCATCCTACTGCGGTGGGAGCCTCTCTATGAAATGGCCAATTGGGGCCTGGGAGTATGCCCATGATTGCCCGCTGGATCGTGGCTGTATTGCTGAGTTCGCTACTCACCGGCGCCGGCACCTACTTCTGGGGTTACCACCACGGCGAAACCGCCGTGCAAGCCAAAACCAGCGCCGCGACGGTTACCAAACTTGGCGAAGCCCTTGCCGAGCATGCGGACCTGGTCAGGGATTCCAAAGCGGCGAGCCTGCGTATTTCCCAGCTGCTGGCCGACAAAGCCGAATTCGATCAACAAACCACTCAGGAGCTACGCGATGCACTCGATGAGAACGCTGGCCTGCGTGCTGATCTTCGCTATAGCGAGCGTGTCATGCAGCAGCTGGTCGCCGCCAGAGAGCGTGCCATCAAAGCCGCAACCGGAGGCCTCGGCAACGCCATGCAGCGCCCACCTCCCATACCCGACCAACGACCCGAATGAGATGCCTGTGACGCTGAAGATCATGTACGACCTATATGGCGAATGCGCCGGGCTGAAGTATGAGCAGTACCGGTTCCGAATGGACCAGGGGGAAGAATGAGCGAGATCTCCATCGACATCGCCAAATTCTTAGGGCTGGTGCTGACACTGCTTGGCATGTTCTGGGGGATGAGCCGCCGACAGCAGGGCATGTTTGAGAAACACCTGGATGAGAAGTTCGCCATCCTCCAGCTCCGGCTTGAACAAATTGAAAAGAAGGAAGGCGACAACGGCAAAGAAGTCGCCAGGGTAGAGAGACAGCTGATGGAGTTACGCGCTGATCTACCCGAAAAGTATCTGCGACGAGAAGACTACATACGCGGCCAGAGTGTTATTGAAAGCAAGTTGGACGCGCTGGCCCTGAAACTGGAAAACATGCAAATCCGGGAGGCAAAACGTGATTGATCATAACAAGGTGCGCCGCGAAGGCATGCGCTGGACGATCCTGCTCACCCTCAACCACGCCCGCCCGATCGGGGCGCATGAGCAGCTGATACTTCAGACCATTCAGGGGGTATACCCGGATGCCACTGCCACTGAAGTGCGGCGCGAGCTGGAATACCTGGACGACCGCAAACTGGTACAGGTAGAGAAGACCCCGGCTGGCGCCTGGCACGCCAAGCTGACCCACTACGGCGTGGATGTGGCCGAGTACACCGTGGAGTGCCACCCCGGCATCGCCCGGCCTGAAAAATACTGGGAGGGCTGAGTATGCCCCGGGTATCCAAGGTGCAAACCCTCAATGATGGGGACAAAGACTGGCTGAATCAGGAGTTGGTGAAGCGCGGCTTTTCTGGCTATGAGGAGCTGGAAGCGCTTTGCCGGGACCGGGGCATCGATATCTCCAGTTCCAGCCTGCATCGCTATGGCAAGTCATTCCAGGATCGTCTGGATGCGGTGCGCCTGGTAACCGAACAGGCCCGAGCCGTGGTCGACAGCGCACCAGACGAAGAAGGTGCCGTGAATGAGGCGCTGATGCGTCTTATCCAGGAGAAGCTGTTCACCGTGGTGATGGAGGCTGAATTGAATCCTGGCGATATCTCCAAGGTGACCAAGGCGATCGCGGATCTGGGCCGTGCCAGTGTCAGCCAGAAACGGCTGGCGGCAGAGGTTCGTAAGCAGGCCCTGGAAGAAGCTGCAGCCAATGCTGAAAACGCTGGACGCGCCCAAGGGCTGACCAAAGATGGCGTGGCCGCTCTGCGGGCTGCGATCATGGAGGGTATGGCGTGAAACGCAATCCGATCGCTGAAGGCGTCCAGGAAGCCAATAACGCCGATGCCATTCTGCTCGGCTATCAGCAGCGTTGGGTGACAGACAATGCCGCCGTTAAGGTGATGGAGAAAAGTCGCCGGATTGGTCTGTCCTATGCCGAAGCGGCGGATGATGTGCTCTACGCTGCCTCAGAAGAAGGCGCCAACGTCTATTACATTTCCTACAACAAGGAGATGACCCAAGGGTTCATCCAGGACTGTGCTGGCTGGGCCAAAGCCTACCAGGCCGCCGCTAGCCAGATTGAAGAATCGGTGATCGAGCAGGACGACCGCCAGATCCTTACCTATACCATCAAGTTTGATTCCGGAAATAGTATTCAGGCGTTTACTTCCAACCCTCGCAACCTGCGTTCCAAGGGGCGCCCTGGTGAGCGGCTAGTGATCGATGAGGCCGCATTCGTGGATGACATCGAGGAGCTGCTCAAAGCCGCCATGGCGATGACGATCTGGGGTGGCCAGATCCGCATCATCAGTACTCACAACGGCGAAGATAACCCCTTTAACACTCTGATAAATGATATCCGTGCCGGTCGATATGACTACTCGCTGCATCGGGCGACCCTGGATGACGCGATGGCCGATGGTTTGTATAAGCGAATCTGCAAAGTGACCGGGCAGGCCTGGAGTCGGGATGGCGAGGCCACCTGGCGACAGCAGCTGATAAACCGCTACAAGCCCAACCATGATGAAGAATTGTTCTGCATTCCCGCCATGGGCGGTGGCGCCTATTTGACCCGCGTAATGATTGAAGCCTGTATGGCGAAAGCGCCGGTGCTTCGTTTTGACGGCACCCGGGAATTCAATCAGCTCCCCGAGCCGCAGCGAGCGGCCATCATGCAGGACTGGATCAATGATGAGCTGCGCCCGCTGCTGAAGACCCTGGACCCGGAATTACGCCATGCCCTGGGCATGGACTTCGCTCGCAGTGGCGATATGTCAGTGCTGGCCCCGATGGCTATCAGCAAGACGCTCCACCATACCGTGCCCTTCCTGGTGGAGCTGCACAACGTGCCCTTCAAGCAGCAGGAGCAAGTGCTATTTGCCTTGGGCGATGCGCTACCCCGGCTAAGTGGCGTCGCAATCGATAGCCGCGGTAATGGCCAATACATCGGGGAAGCGGCCCACGATAGATGGGGGGCACTGGTTGACCAGGTGATGGCTACCGAGCAGTGGTACCGGGAGCAAATGCCACGCTACAAGGCACGGTTTGAAGATCGCACCATCACTATCCCGAAGAATGATGATGTGCTGGAAGACCACCGAGCCTTCATCTTGGTTCGTGGTGTGGCCCGCCTGCCCGAGGGTAAAACCGACAAGAAAGGCAATCGCCATGGTGATTCGGCCATGGCTTGTGTGCTGGCTAACTGTGCCGCCGCCATGGATGCCTGGACGGCGGATTACCAATCCACTGGCCGGCGTGCTGCATTGATGGACACGGACATGGCACAACCCGTCTCACTCACCGACACCGGCTTTGGCACCGTCGGTGGCGGCAACAATTTTGGAGGCTTCTGATGGCCGATTTTGAACAGCTTGATTCCGGGTTGCTGGTGCCTGCCAATTTCGCTACCCAGCCGGCCAGCAACGCACGGCCAGAAATGCGTGAGGTGGCCTCAACCAGCGATGGCCGGGATATCACCCGGGGTTACCTGGACCCGATGTCCATACAGCCCACGACCGACAACGTGCTGATGACCCGTGGCAACGGGGATTACAACCTCTACAAGGAAGTGCTCCGCGATGACCAGGTCGGCAGCACCTTCAACCAGCGCCGCTTGGCGGTATCCAGCAAGGAATGGGGGGTGGACCCGGGCGGCAAGACCCGCAAGGACAAAGCGGCTGCAGACTTCATGGCTGAGCAGATCCAGCACATCGGCTGGGATCGGGTCACCGAGAAAATGCTGTTTGGCATCTTCTATGGCTTTGCCGTTGCTGAGCCCATGTGGGGCCGTGATTCCCGGTTCGTTACCATCGATCGGCTGATCGTGCGAAACCGCCAGCGTTTCGGCTTTGATGGCAAAAGCCGGCTGCGCATGCGCACCTGGAACAATCCGGAAGGCGAGTTGATGCCGGATAAGAAGTTCTGGCATTTCACCACCGGCGGCGATCACGACGATGAGCCTTATGGCCTTGGCCTGGGCCATTGGCTTTACTGGCCGGTGTGGTTCAAGCGGAACGGACTCAAGTACTGGCTGGTGTTCCTGGAGAAGTTCGGTCAGCCCACCGCCAAGGGGACTTACCCACCGAATGCGCTCCCCCACGAAAAGCAAAAGCTGCTGCAGGCGCTGGGGGCGATCAGCACGGATGCCGGCGTGATAGTGCCAGACGGCATGGCCATCGAACTGCTGGAGGCCGCCCGCTCCGGTACCGCCGATTATTCCAGCTTGATGGATCGCATGGACCGGGCCATCGCCAAGGTGTGCCTCGGCCAGACCGCGAGTTCAGAAGGCACACCAGGAAAACTTGGCAATGATGAGCTGCAGGGGGACGTGCGCCAGGATCTGGTGAAGGCAGATGCCGACCTGGTGTGTGAGAGCTTCAATACCAGCGTTGGCCGCTGGCTCACCGAGTGGAACTTCCCCGGTGCTGCAGTGCCGCGTGTGTATCGCAAGGTTGAGCCGGATGAAGACACCAGCAAGCGTGCAGAGCGTGACAAGACCATTTACGACATGGGCTTCAAGCCAACTCTGAAACACATCCAGGATAACTATGGCGGTGAATGGGAAGAGAAGGCACCCGTCAACGATCCACCTGCAGTGCCAGGCAATGAGGCCAACTTTGCTGCGGGTGACCCATCCGTACCCCAGCAGCTGGAGCCGGTTGCCCGCACGAATGTGGAACAATCCACTGACAGCTGGATCAACCAGATCCGCCAGATCGTTGAGGAAGTGGACTCCCTGGAAGCGCTGCGCGATCGCCTGCTGCAGGTGTACCCGGATCTGACCCTGGACCAGTATGCGGATGCCATGGCTGAAGCCTTGGCCACGGCGCGCCTGGCTGGCCGCAACGAGGTGGTGGAGGAAGATCCCGATGCCCTCCGTTAACTATGGATCTGTTCCTTTCCAGGAACAGATCCAGTTCTTCCGCCGCAAGCTGAATATCCCGACCGAAAGCTGGACGGATATCTACAACCAGGAGCATGACTGGGCCTTCATGGTGGCAGGTGCTAACCGTGATGCGATTGTGGCGGATTTCCGGGAAGCGGTGGAAAAGGTAATCGCCGATGGGGGCACGCTCGAAGAGTTCCGCAAGGACTTTGACAAGATCGTTGCTCGCCACGGCTGGGACTACAACGGCGGGCGCTCCTGGCGAAGCCGGACCATCTACGAAACCAACCTGTTTTCCAGCTACTCAGCAGGACGCTATGAGCAGCTGCGGGCGGCGATCGGTGCCTTACCGTATTGGCAGTATCACCACAGTGATGCCGTTGAGCACCCGCGCCAGAAACACCTGGCATGGGACGGGATGATCCTGCGTGCGGATGATCCCTGGTGGCAAACCCATTTCCCAATCAATGCCTGGGGTTGCCAGTGTTATGTGACAGGCCTGACTGAAGACGACCTGCGTGAGCTGGGCAAGGATGGCCCGGACGAGGCACCCGCCATGGAATGGGAAGAACGGATCATCGGGCAGCGCAGTCCTGACGGACCGAGAACGGTGCGCGTTCCTGCAGGCATCGACCCAGGCTTCGAGCATGCACCGGGTCGTAGCCGCCTGAAGAGTGCCATACCCCCTGAATACGATATGGAGCCGCCGCCAGGTGGTTTGCCCAGCCGTCGAGCCTCAGAGCCCTTGCCGCCGCCTCGCCCCATGCCGGCATCCAGACTGTTACCCCCGGATCTCGGCGAGGAGCAGTATGCCGAGGCCTTCCTGGAAGAGTTCGGCGCCACCCTTGATCGCCCGTCGCTTGTGAGGGATGTGCTGGGTGAGGCTTTGGTGATGGGGCAGGAGCTGTTTCAAGATCGCCGGACCGGCGAGTTGAAAGCCAACAAGCGCGGCCGTGGCCGCTTCATGAAGCTGCTGGCTGATGCGGTGCTGTCACCGGATGAGGTGTGGGCCAATATCGAATATCAGCATGCCAAGGGCCGGGCCGTAGTGCGCCGGCGTTATGTGGCGCGATTCCTGTTGCCGGGTGAGCAATTGCCGGCGCTGGCCGTGTTTGAGCATGGGGAAACCGGCTGGGGCGGTATCACCGTCTTTTCCAGCGACGTAGAGGGGTATCTGGAGCTGCAGCGGCACGGGGTGTTGCTGTACCGGCGGGAGGAATAATAAACCCCCGGCGCGGCCACACCGGGGGCACCGTGAGCGTGGGATTGGAGGCCCTGGCCGGGGCTGCCCGCTCAATCAGTACACCCCCAGTTTAGGAGGTTCCATGGCTGGTGCCAAGATCGACTTCGACCACAAGGACGTCAGCGCCAAGATCGGCGCGGCGATCCAGAGCCTGGATAACCCCGGCCCACTGTTTCAGATCATCATCGAATACCTGACGCGAGTGCATCGTCAGCGCTTTCGTAACCAGGTGTCGCCAGAGGGCACGCCCTGGGCGCCGTTGTCACCGGCCTACAAGAAGCGCAAGCACCGCAACGCCAACAAGATCCTCACACTGCGTGGGCACCTGGCTGGAACCCTGCGCGGCCAGTATGACCAAACCGGCCTGGAGTTCGGTACCGACCGGCCATACGGTGCGGCCCAGCACTTTGGTGCTGAGATCGATCGGGCTGCCAGTACCCGCGAGGTGTACTTCCGCCAGAAGCGTGACGGCAGTGTTGGCAACCAGTTCGTGAAGAAGGGCAAGAGCAACTTCGCCCAGACCGTGAATGTGGGTGGCTACAAGATTCGGATTCCTGCCCGGCCATGGTTGGGCACCAATGAGCAGCAGAACAACCAGATCGTCAAAAAAGCCCACGATTACCTGCAAGATGCCATGGGCGGCTGAGAGGCTCTGTAAGGCCTGTCAGTGCCGTTGGCGCTACCGTTGCCGCACCCAAACCCCGTTTCGAGGCCATAAAAGTTTTATAAAAGCGAATTGAGGCCTTCCCGCTCGGGGTTTCTGCCTGAGTTGTCATTTCCAGTCTGAAAACCCGCAATCGGCAAATTTTGCCCGCGTTCAAAAGACCCTGCACACCCCCCGGCACTAGTCTGCATCCATCACGTTGAAATACACACCAGAGTGGGTGGCATGAACGGACTGGAAATTTTCAAGGCAGGCATCCATACCGGCATGGACGGTAAGCAATACACCTTCACCGAAGAGGATGTGAAAGCCTCCGTGGAGGCCTACGACCCGGCGCTGTTCAGTGCGCCGCTGGTGGTTGGTCACCCGAAAGTGGAAGACCCGGCCTATGGCTGGGTGTCTGGCCTGGCTTTCAAAGAAGGCATCGTCACCGCTGATCCGGAAAAGGTGGAGCCGAACTTTGCCGAGATGGTGAACGATGGCCGGTTCCCCAAGATCAGCTCTTCTTTCTGGCCCCCGAATCACCCCTCCAATCCGAAGCCTGGCGTTTGGTACTTGCGCCATGTTGGCTTTCTTGGCGCTGCCGCTCCAGCAGTGAAGGGCCTGAAGCCTGCCAGTTTCTCTGACGAAGCCGCCGACCTGGTCACTATCGAGTTCGCTGATGCCGACTTTGAAAGCCGCTGGGTATTGGGCCGCCTTGCCCGTGGCCTGCGTGACTGGATGCTGGAGAAGTTCGGCGCCGAAACGGCTGACCAGGTTATTCCCGATTATCTGGCACGGGATGCAGAACGTGCCGGTGACCCGCAGCTGATGGAAAGCCAGCCGGCTTTTGCTGCCCCTACCGATACGACTCATCACCATAAGGAGCCCACCGTGGACCCGAACAAAGACAAAGAGCAACAGGCTGCGGACTTTGCGGAGCGTGAAACTGCGTTGCAAACCCGCGAACAGGAACTGGCTGCCAAGGAACAGAAACTGGCGGAACAGGCCGCCGCTGCCCGTAAGGAAGACATTGCTGAATTCGCCGAGAAGTTGGTGAAGGAAGGCAAGGTGCTGCCCCGGGAAAAGGAAGGTCTGGTTGCCTTCATGGAAGCCCAGGACGACGAGACTGTCGTGGAGTTCGCCGAAGGCGATACCACCGTCAAGAAGCCTGGTAGCGACTGGCTGAATTCCTTCCTTGAAGGTCTGCCCCCGCGCGTTGACTTCAACGAGCGTGGAGCAGCGGAAGAAGACGGTAAGGCAACTGCCCAGTTTGCCGCACCGGCAGGTTATTCCGTCGATCCTGACTCACTTGCCATCCACAACAAGGCCCTGGCTTACCAGGCTAAACATCAGTGTGACTACACCACCGCCATCAACGCGGTGAGCTAAAGGAGAGTTTCATGAGTGCTCAAAAGATCGCGTTGCTGACGCTGACCGCCTCTGCCACTGCTGCTATCACCCAGCACCGCTTTGTCGGCTTCGATGGTGCGCCTGCTGCAGCTGCAGGAAATGCCATGGGTGCCGCCGTTTTTAACGCCGTTATTGGTGATGACTTCGCGGTGGATGTGATTGGCACCACGGTAGTGGAAGCCGCTGGCGCCATTGCTGATGGCGCAGAAATTGAAGTGGGTGCCGATGCCAAAGCTGTTACGCAGTCTGCCGGTGTCACCGTTGCAAGGGCTCTGCAGGAAGCCGCAGCGGACGGTGATCTTATCGAAGTCCTGCTGATCGCTAATTAGGCCAACCTGGAGAACCTTCAATGAATAACAGTCAAGTTCGGATTATCGATCCCATTTTGTCCACTCATGCGCAGGGGTATCGCCACCCTTCCCATGTGGGCCGGTTTTTGTTTCCTCGTGTCCCGGTAGCGGCGTCTGGGGGTCAGATCATGACCTTTGGCAAGGAAAGCTTCCGTGAGTACAACGCACGCCGCAGCCCCGGTGCTAACACCAAGCGTGTGCAGTTTGGTTATGCCGGCGACCCGTTCTCACTGGTGCAGGACGCCCTTGAAGGGCAAGTGCCTCGTGAACACATGCGGGATGCCGCCGCTGTGCCGGGTATTAATCTGGGCCAGCGTGCCGTCAAGAACGTCATGAACATTATCAGCCTTGCCCTGGAAAGGGAGCAGGCCGCTCTGGCTCGTGATGCGGCAAAGTATGACGCCGATCACAAGGTGGACCTGGCTGCGGCCAAATGGACGGATGACGCAAACAATCCGGCGAAGGATATCCGCGCTGGTGAGGAAGCGATCCGTGAGACCACCGGTATGTCTCCGAATACGCTGCTTTTGTCCGCAAAGGCATTTGCGGCAATGCGCGAGAACGCCAAGGTGCTGGAGCGTTTCAAGTACACCAGCAGTGACTCCATTACCCGCGAAATGATTGCAGCGCTGCTGGATCTGGACGAAGTCGTCGTGGGTAAAGCCGTTACCGCCGGGGGGGATGACAAGTTTTCCGATGTATGGGGGGCGGACGCCATTCTGGCTTATGTCGCTCCTGAAGCCAGCGACTGGGAAGAGCCCAGCTATGGCTACACCTACACCATGGAAGGCCACCCGCTGGTTGAGCAGACCTACTACGACAAAAACGCCAAGAGCTGGATCTATCCGGTAACCATGGAACGTCAGGCCGTGATGAGTGGTATGACGGCAGGCTACCTGTTCCAGAACGTGGGCTAATCCCCCCCAGGCGGTGGCGAACTTGCCGGTTCATAGCCACATACCCTCCGTCAGAACCGGCCCTATTTCAGGAGAACGTGATGCCACGTTTCAAAATTGAACGCCCAGTCAAGCTGGGCGGAAAGATCCGCAAGGATGGAGAGGTCACTCTCGACCAGGAAGACGCCGAGCCGTTGGTGACCTCTGGCAGCCTTGCCCCCCTGGACGCCGTGTTGATCGGCGGCGCTGCGGGTGATGCCGTCACTTTTGCCGAAGCGATCGCCAAGCTAGACCCGAACAACCCGGATCACTGGATGAAATCGAACGGTGCGCCGGACTTGAAGGCCCTGGAGAAAATCGGGGGCCTGAAACTGAAAGCGGCAGAGCGCGATAGCCTGTGGGCTGAGCATCTGAAAGCTCAGGAAGTTGAAGGCTACTGGGTGAGCGCCAAAGAAGGCACCGTCCAGTGGGGTGAAATGGCTATCGACGAAGATGGTGTCGGTTTTGACCTGGATGGGCTGACCGAGGAGCAGGTGGCCGAACTGGAGGCCCGGGAAGACCTGATCATTGCACAAGGCACCTTTGCCGGAATCGCAGCACAGGAAGGTGGCGATAATGGAGCAGCCTAAAATCACTGGTTATCGCCAGCTGAGCCCCGAGGACGCTGCCTTGATGAATGAGATCAAGGCGCATGGGGAAGAACTGAAAGCCCTGGTGGAAAAGCTACGTGGCCTGCCTGATACAGACCAGCGCTGGATCAGCATTGGTGCCACGGATCTGCAAACCGGGCTTATGGCTCTGACCCGTTCCGTCGCCAAACCGACGAGCTTCTGACATGAGCTATATCTCCCACGCTCAATTAGCCGAACGGCCCGGCGCCCGTGAACTCGCAGAGGTGGCAACCGCTACTCATGAGCACATCGTGGCCGCCGAGCTGATGGAGGCCACCTTGCAAGGGGGTGATCGTAGCGCCTGGTCGGCAGATGAAATCGCGGTGGCGGATGACGCCCTGCAGCGCATTGATGATGCGGTTTCTGATGCCCAGGCCACGATCGATGGTTTCCTGGGTAAGCGTGGGTACCTGCCCCTCAATCCCGTGCCAGGCATTGTTACCGCCTGGACCCGGGCGATTGCCCGGTACTTCCTGCACAAGGACAGAATCCGCACTGACGAAAAGAGCGATCCGATCGTGCGGGATTACCGGGATGCCATGAAGCTGCTGCAGCTGACCGCCGAGGGGAAATTCAGCCTGGGTGCGGAGGATGACCTGGTCAGCCAGGGCACCGGCTCCCCGGAATTCACGCCTGGCTCCTCAACGATCCGCGACAGCTTGAAGGATTACTGATGAGCGCCCCCCTGGATACCACGGTCATCGAGCAGCGGCTCCGCGATGCGGTGCCGGATCTGCAACAGGTCAAAGGGTCCGCAGAGTTTGCCGGCGTGTCCGCGCTGGGTAGTTACAGGGTGCCCTCTGCCTACGTGGTTTTGGCTCGGGAAGAAGGCACGGATGAAACCAACAGTCAGCCTGGTCGGCGCCCAGGCGGTAAGCAGCAAGCCAAAGTCACCTTCGGGGTGATTACGGCAGTACGTAACTACCGAGACGCCACTGGTGCCCAGGCCGCTCAGGATGCCGCCCCAATTATCGGCCGCATTCGCGATGCCCTGATGGGCTGGCAACCGGATGACCAGTCTATGCGGCCCATCGGCTGGCTGCAGGGCGATGTGCTGGATTACGACGCCAGCATATTGCTCTGGATCGACGTTTTCACTACCACCCACTTCATTGGAGGCAACGCCCCATGAGCACCAAGAAAAAGACGGTGAAAGTCACCCTCACCAAGCCTCACACCCATGCGGGTAAGCCGCGTAAGGAAGGCGCCGAAATCGACGTCACCCCTCGCCAGGCGGAATGGCTTGCTGAACGCGGCAAGATCAAAACCGGGCCCGGTGGCTATCAGCCGGTCAAGACTGACGGCCCCAAAGGCGATAAAGGAGAGCAGAAATGAAAGACTTTTCCCTCCAGGGCAAAGTGTACCTGGGCGCATCCCTTGCCGGCGGCAAACCCGGTGCCATGCACTGGGTGAACGATGCCGGCGTGCTGCAGATTTCCCCATCGGTTTCCCAGGAAACCCGGCAGGAAAGCCATTCCGGGCAGCGCCTTACCAGCGCCACCCTGAACACCTCCACCGAAGTGTCGTTCACGCTGACACTTTATCACGGCACTGCCAAGAATCTGGCGTTGGGCTTGTATGGCACCGAGCGCAGCATTGTGGCTGGTACGGTGACCGATGAGGAGATCCCCACTGTTGTTGATGGCGATGTGGTAGTGCTGGATCGTGGCGGCATCAGTGCCCTGACGATCGATGACAGCAACGCCACACCGACCACTCTGGTGGAAGATACCCATTACCGTATCGTCAGCGCTGACGGCGGTGTGCTGGAAATGCTGGATGTTGCGGCATTAACCCAGCCCCTGCTGGCCGACTACGAGAATGGTGCGGCCACCGACCTGACCATGTTCACGCAGCAGGCGCCTATCCGTTATCTGATGCTGGACGGCATGAACACCGTAGATGGTTCCGGTGAGAAGGTTCGGGTTCGCCTCTACAAGCTGAAGTTTAACCCGGTCTCCCAGCTGGACCTCATTAACAGCAGCTTCGGTGAGATTTCGCTGACCGGCACCTGCCTGTTTGAGTCTGCGGCGGCCATGGATGAAGCGCTGGGTGGCTTTGGCCGTATCGAGTTGCTGGAGGCCTCCTAATGGCGAAGGTGGTGCCGCAAGAGCAACAGCCTGACGCCCAGGAGGAGAATGACCTGGAAATCCTGCACCCCGAGCAAGAAGTGGTAATTGCCGGGGTGAAGGTAGTCATTCGTGAATATGGCTTTGTTGAGGGGCTGAAGATCCGCACCAAAGCAAAGCCATTCATTCATGGCCTGCAAGAGATCCTCAGTGGTGGCCAGCCATCGCTGGAAGAGATCCTGGACCTGCTGGCCGAGCACCTTGATCTGGCCCTGGAGCTGGTGGCTGATTCTGCCGATATGCCCCTGGAGTGGGTTCATTCGCTCAGTGAGCATGAGGGGGACGTGCTGCTCTACACCTGGTGGAGTGTGTGCGGCCCTTTTTTTGTTCGGTCTGCTCAAAGACGGGTGGTCAGCCGAAAACTGCAAGACCGGTTAGAAAAGGCAAGCCAGTCCGCTGGCGAGAAATCTACACCACCCTCATCGGAGCAGGCCACCGAGCTGACCAAATCGGAGACTACACCGAGCGACAAATAATGCTGTATTTCGATGCAGCATTACGCCGTGAGCGGCGCCAACGGGTTGCCCGGTTAAATGATGTCCGGATGGCCTTTGGTGCGAATAATGACGAGGCGACAAGCTATATAAAATCGCTCACGGATAACTGACTGGCGGCCATGGAGGCCGCTATTTTTTTGCCCGCGTTCAAAAGACGATTCCCGCCAGACCCGCCATGATCCCCCCATGGCAGACCAAGACCTCAAACTCGCGCTCCGAATGCAGGCTGACCTTAAACAAGGTCGGCAAGAGCTGGATGCGCTCGATACCGCCCTGGATGACGTTGGGGAAAGCGCTGATCGCACCAGCAAGCGATTGGACAACCTCGATGGCAAGGGCCCCGCCAAAGTCAAACAGGATCTGGATGCTGCCACCAAGTCCGCGCAGAACATGGACGCCGCTGTCGATAAGGCAAACAAAAGCGTTAATGGCATGGGCGGCAAGAACCGCAAGAGCCCGGTTAGTGGCCTAAGTGACGATGTCGATGAAGCTTCTGACGCCATGCGCCGTGGCGGCCTTTCTGCAGGTGAATACAAGCAAGCCATGCGGCAGCTGCCGGCTCAGATCACCGATATCACCACAAGCCTGGCATCTGGCATGCCGATCTGGATGGTGGCCATCCAGCAAGGCGGCCAGCTGAAGGATTCCTTTGGTGGGGTCAAGCCCGCCGCGCGCGCCCTGATTTCCTCCATCAAGCCCATGCCGCTACTGTTTGGCGGGGTTGCCGCCGCCGTGGGTTTGGCTGTTGTCGCCCAGCAGAAAGGGGCCAATGAAGCGCGCCGGTATAACGAGGCGCTGATTCTTACCGGCAACATTGCAGGAACCAGCTCAGATCAGCTTAGTGACATGGCTCGCCGGATCGATGATGTAGCGGGCACCCAGGGCAATGCTGCTGCAGTCCTGGCAGAAGTGGCCCGCACCGGCAAAGTGGCAGCTGACCAGATCGAGCAGGTTAGCCGTGCCGCGATCGCCATGGAGATCGCTACCGGCAAGGCGATTTCCAGCACGATTGATGAGTTCGTCAAGTTAGCGGAAGACCCCGTCCAGGCCATTGCTGACCTGAATAACGAGTACCACTTCCTGGATGCATCGGTGTACTCGAATATCGTGGCCTTGAAGCAACAGGGCCGCGAAGTTGAGGCAGTTAAGCTGGCGGTCGAAGCCTACGCCGATGTGGTGGAAAGCCGAGCCAAAGAGATATCTGACGATATCGGTCTGCTGGAACGTGCTTGGAAAGGCGTGAAGGATGCCGCCAGCGAGGCCTGGGATAGTGCCCTGAATCTTGGCCGTGAAAGGACAAGGCAGCAGGAACTGGATGATCTGAATGAGCGCATCAAGCTGTTCGAGCAGCTCAATGAGAAAAGCCTTTTCCAGCGAGGAGAAAGGGACGCCCAGATCGAGGCCGATAAAGCACGACGTGATGCGTTGGCCCAAGAGATCGAAGATGAGGAGCGCCTAGCTAAAGAGAAGGCCGAAGCCCGCCAACTGGAAGCTGAAGCCATTAAGGCCATGGCTGAGGTGGACAAACTCACCCGTTCCAATCTGAGCAATGAAGAAAAGCGGGTCAAGGCCATCAAAGCCTACCGTGAGCAGCTGGACGCTATTCGTGAAGCCAACCCCTCTGATAGTCGCCTGGATGAAGCCACGGTTGCCAAGAACATTGCTGGCATCAATGAGCGCTACGAGACAAAAGACCCGGAGGCCGATCGCCGCGAACGGGAGGCCAAGCAGCGCCAGAAAGAGATGGAGTCCTTCGTCGCCCAGCTTGAAAAGCAGGCGGCGGTGGCAGGCAAATCCAAGGATGCGACCCGTGCCTATGAGATCAGCGAGAAAGGCCTGACTGGGGCGCTATTGCAGCGAGCGCAAGCCGCCAACGCCGTTATCACCCAGCAGGAAGAGCTGAACCAGGCGATGGACGATGCGGAAACACTGAATGGCATCGCCGCCCGCTTGCTGTCGCTGGATGGAAACAGCTTTGAAGCCAGGGGCAAAGAGCTGGAGCAGGAGTTCGCCAAGCTGCTGGCGCGCCTGGAAGCGCGCGGTGATGAAGCCGGTAAAGCCCTGGTCAGGGAGCTAATCAATAAGGAGCAGCTGCAGGCTGGCCTGGATGACTTTCAGCGGCAAATCGACACCATCGCCCGGGGCGCCAGCAGCCAGCGGGATCTGCTCTCTTCCCAGTTTGAAGCCGGCCTGATCTCCCAGCCTGAGTACCGTGAAGGTCTGATGGATATCGACAGCAACGCCGTTTCGCAGCTGGAGCAGATGCGTGATGCGGCGGTTGAATATGCCCAGGCCATGGGTGACCCGACCATCCTGCAGAACTTCGACGCCATGGTGCTGGGCTACCAGCGGGTGAATGATCAGACCCAGCGCTTCCTGGCTGACGGCCAACAGATCAACGAAATGCTTTCCACCGGTTTGTCGGATGCGCTCTTGAACGTCGCTGACGGCACTCAATCTGCCGGAGAGGCATTCCGCCAGTTCGCCGCTGACTTCCTGCGTCAGCTCGCCCAAATGATTCTCAAGCAGATGATCTTCAACGCGATCAGTGGCGCCACCGGTGCGGGAGGTATTGGTGGTGCTGTTGCCGGCGCTGCTGCGGGTGCATTTGCCGATGGCGGCTACACCGGGCCCGGCGGTAAGTATCAGCCTGCAGGTGTGGTCCACCGTGGTGAGTATGTGCAGCCCCAAGAGGCACTGCGTGAGCCTGGTGCCCTGGAGTTTATGCACGCCTTCCGTCGCGAGGGCATGCGATCGCTGGCGCGGTTCCAGGGCTATGCCGATGGCGGCCTGGTGGGTGCCTCACCAACGATCAGCGATAGCCCTGCTGCCCTGATGGGCCAGGCAGTACCCAAAGCGGATCTGCACCAGCGTCTGCTGCCGATCCTGGACGATGACCTGATTGCAGGTGCCATGAAGGGCCCTGCCGGCGAGCAGATCCTCGAACTTCATATCAGCCGGAACCCCAGCAAGTTCCGAAGCTTGCTCAACGGAGGCAGTTAATGGCTGTAGAAAACGGCAACGCCACGGATCATGTGGATCTGTATAACAAGCTGTACACCTTCCTGACCAGCCACGCGGATCTTGTTAACGCTGGGCAGCAGTGGATGCGGGTAGCGAGTGTGGGGTTGGCTCCACCGTTAACCGCCAACTCTGATGCGTTGGGGGATGACGGTATTTCAGGTGCCGTAATGCTCAAAGGCCCGGGGCTGGCCGGCGCGGATGAAATCTACGTGTCGATGTACTTGTACGACAACACCGCCCTGGACCGCCAGATGCTCTATCTGGTGGGCCATAACGGTGTGCTCGCCGATAACGACACCTATCAAAATCATATTAACAGCAGCCCCCGCAAGGCTTTCCCGGTGTGGCGCCAGGCCATGGAATATTGGTTTATTGCCAGTGGCCGTCGATTCATGGGGGTGGTCAAGCTCGGCACGGTCTATGAGGTGTTCTATTGCGGGTTTTACCTGCCTTACGCCTTGCCAGATGGCAACCCGTACCCCTTGATGATCGGCGGCACCACTGCGGGCACCACCAGTAGCGTTGGGCAGGAGACAACCGGCGATGATCATAGGGCTTTTGTTGACCCCTGGGAGCGTAGCCCGGGCAGCCTTGCCTTTCTGACTTATGCCGGCAACTGGGTGAATGCTCGCCATGACAACTCCACGAATAATGTCGAGCATGCTGTGCACCCCTTCTTTTCAGCTGCCGAGCCCCGTGAGCTGGAAAGCGATACAGATTCCATTACCCCGCCCAGTGATGACTGGCTTGATACCCGGCTTTCATACCTGGCATCACAGCGCCCGCTGCTGGGCGGTGGATATCTTCTTACTCCGCTGACTCTGCACGGAACCCAGTACCACACCCCTGTTGCCGACCCCGGTGTGCACGGGATCATGGATGGGATTCATCACGTAACAGGCAGCGGGAATTTAGCGGAAAACATCGTCCAGGTTGGCGGCGTGGATCATCTGGTCCTGCATAACGTTTATCGAACGACCACCGCCTCGTATTTCACCATGGCCCTGGAGTAACCATGCCTTTCGCGATTAGCACTCCCTCGAATCTGGCCGATGCCATTACCCATCTCGCAGACTTCTACGAGAACACCATGGGCTGGACAGTTAACCATGATGTGCCCAATTCGACGGCCACGGTCAGCATCCCGGGGAAACCCGCCGTTTTTACTCTGTCCAAAAGCGACTATGTGCTGAGCAACTCCAGTGGTGGCGTTGACTTTGAGGTGCTGATCATTGATGTCACCAATATCACTACACCGATTCGGGCAACCGTAAATTGGTTGAACCCGATCACTACTATGCATGTGCACGCTGACGATGCCGGCCCAGAGCCCTGGTCGCTGATTACCTTCCAATCTGCCCCTGAGTATTACCACCATGGGTATTTCGGCTACGTGGAGAAATTCGGGAGCTACAACGGTGGTGCCATTGCTGATGGCACTAACTGGTATGTGACAAGTAATGATAGTTACCGGCGAGCCTGGGATTACGATAATAACCATATGCTGTTTTCGGGCGGTTTCTGGACGTTCTATGAAAGTGACAGCCTGGGTCAAAAACCCGGTGGCATCGAGATCGACCATGTTGATGCAGCTAACGGTTCGTATGTCTTCACCAGAGACAGCACTTACAACGCTGGCGGTGGGTGGGCCAACGCGCATAACGGCACGTTGGCGTGGGTGGAGCCCTCTGGTGCGGATGGGTCTATCAACATGCATCCCCCGATCATCTTTGCGAACCTCGCCGGCGACAATTTTGTGACTCCGGTTGGCTGCCCTCCAGGTGTGCGCATGATCAACTGCGCGCCCTTTGAATTAGGGCAGGTAGTCACCATCGGCGGTATTGACTGGCAGGTTTTCCCGCTGTGTAACAAGACCGCCCCTTATAAGGGAACGAACGGGGATGGATCTGGCCCCGGCAACATCCAGCCAGATCCTGATGACGGCGTGTATCGCTATAACATCGGTGGCGGTACCGAGCGCTGGGGTATTGCCGTGTTGCATGAGGCGTAAATGGCTATCTTCGGTGGGGTAATCGCGCCTGCTGGGTCTAGCCAGGCGCGCAACATCAACGGGACTGCCAATCTGGCTGGCCGTACTCTGAATGCCTGGCGTCAGGTATCCATTGATACCGTTGCGGACCTGCCATATGACGGTACGCTGATCGACAACAGTCCGATCACCCCGGCGGTACCACGAGCCGTTACCGGTCAGCGGGCTTGCAGCTTCTTTGATGATTTCTATAACCGTATCTACTTATTCCCCAGCCCGATGCGCCTTGGCTCCGTGGCGAGTGACCGCGAGGAGCCATTGGAGATCTGGTCGGCCTTCCTTGACCAGCAGTCACTGAACGCTGTCAGCGCCGACCTGGATAACACTGTTCACCTGGTCTACCCGGACTTGCCGGTGCTTTTCGCGGGCCTTGAGATCAAGGTTTTCACTCTCGATGTGAGCGGCGAAGGCCTGCCGGAGATCGACACCAGTTATTCCTTCACGTTTCAGGATGGGTTGTCCTTAGATTGGACCGTGACGGGTACCCGGGTTGCTATCTGGACCTTTGCCCATAACTGGCAGACAGGTCTTCGTGAGCGCCTCGCCTGGCTGACAAATGTGATTTCCAGCCAGACCGGTGTTGAGCAGCGCAGGGCCTTGCGGGTCGGTGCCAGACGGTACTTCGAAGTGAGTGGGTTGCTGGAGGGCCGAGACCGCCGGCTGTTCGATATGGCGGTGTTTGACTGGGGCTCACGTCTCTGGTCACTGCCGATGTATCACGATGTGCAGTGGATTGGCCCGCTGCAGGCGGAAGCCCTGGAGATCCCCTGCGAGACCGAAAACCGGGAGCTGGTGGTCGACGGGCTGGTGCTGCTGCAGGGCGAAAACGCCAGGCACCACGAAGTGGTAACGGTTCGTGAGATTCATCCCGATCGGATTGTTGCCCGCCAGCCCCTGGAGTATGACTGGCCTGCAGGGACCAAGCTCTACCCCATGAAGACGGCTCAGTTGGTTGAGCCTCCGGAGGCGCGGCGGGGGCACGATGATCTGGCTGCTTTTAATGCTGAGTTCTACCTGGTAGAGCCTTATCAGGATGACCGCACGATTACGCTGCCCACCTACCGTGGCTGGCCAGTACTGGAGCGCCAGCCCCAGGAGAGCGGCGATCTGACTTCTTCCTTTCACCGGCTCCGGCAGTTCCTGGACAACCAGGTGGGCAAGCCCCTCTCTATCGATACGGCAGAGCGGGCATTTCCTGTCATGCAGCAATTGTGGTGGATGTATGGGCTACAGGAGCGCTCTGACTTCCGGGGCCTGATGAACCTGCTCAATGGCCGCCAGAAAGCCCTGTGGGTACCGACCTGGTCGGCGGACATGATCATCGTCAGTTCAGTGAATATCGGGCTGGATACCGTGGACATCCAGCATATGAATTATAGCCGTCATGGCCTTCTGCAGATGGGCCGCCGGGATATCCGGGTGGCGCTGAAAGACGGCCAGGTGTTCTACGCACGGGTGGTGGGTGCGGCGGAAGTAGATGCCGACACTGAGCGCCTGCAGTTCGAGTCAGGGCTGCCGGCCGCATTTGATCCGGAGGATGTGTACCTGGTGTCCTGGATGGTGCTGTCGCGTTGTGAGCAGGACGAATTCGAGATCAGCCACATGGCTGATGTGGAGGGGGCGGCCAGCTCCTCGCTGATGTTCCGGGGGGTGCGTGATGAGCTTTGATGCCCTGGAATCGTCCATCGCTGATGGCAAGCCGCTGCGCCTGTATCTGTTTGAGCATGGCACCCGCCAGTGGCGCTACACCAGCGCTGGCAAAGATGTGGTAGCCGACCAGGTCAACTGGGAGTCGATCTATATCAAGGATGACGGCAACCGGCAGACCGGTGAGGCCAGTGCCGATGCCATGAACATAGATGTGCCGCTGACGTTCCCGGTGCTGGAGAAGTTTCGGATCTACCCATCATCGCGCCGGGTGTCGTTAACGGTGTTCAACCTTCACCAGGGCGACGGAGATCTGCGGGCCACGTGGGTGGGCACCATCAGCGATGTGAAGCGTCGGCGGGTGGATGCCAGGCTGATCTGCACGTCGATCGCCGATGAGCTGGCCTCTACCGGCCTGAAATTACCCTGGACCCGGAACTGTCCCCATACGATCTACGATCACAATTGCAAGTTGAAACCGGGTGATTTTCGGGTGCTGATCACCGTCGCTTCTATGGATGGGATAACCCTGACCGCAGCCGAATTAGCCACCAAACCAGACGGCTGGTTTTCCGGTGGCTATATCGAGTGGGAGGCGGAAGACGGGGTCATCGAGGAGCGCGGGATCGATATCCATGTGGGCAACCAGGTGACGCTGATGGGAAGTACTGCCGGCATCACCCTTGGGCAGGTGCTGAAAGCCCATGCCGGTTGCGAGTGCACCAAGCAGGCCTGCCTGGACAAAGGCAACTATGACAACTATGGCGGCGCCCCTGGTTTACCTGGGCAGTCTCCCTTCGACGGCCAGCCGATCTTTTAGGAGAACGCTATGTGGATCCAGCTCGCAATCATCGTCATCAGTGCTGTCGTCAGTTATCAGATGCGGCCCAAGCCCGCCAAGCCAAAGCCGGCGGCGTTTTCTGATTTCGATTTCCCCATGGCAGAAGAAGGCACCCCCCAGTATGTGATCTTCGGTGACTGCTGGGTGGAGGACTGGATGGTCCTGGCGGTGGGCAACTACCGCACCACAGCCATCCGCAAGAAGGGGGGCAAGAAGTAATGGTGGTTGTCTATCCCCGACACATTCGCGCTGCAGGGCTGTGCATGTCCGGTGCCCGGCGTTGGTTTCCTCAGTACGGCATGACCTTCGAGGCATGCCGGCGCGGTGAGGTAACGGTAGAGATGCTGGAAGCGACTGGTGATCAGTTTGCCCTGCAGGTTGCCGAGATTGCCCGCCAGGAGGTGAATGATGGGCGGAAGTAGTAAGCGCCAGACAGTCGGGTACCGCTACTTCTTCGACCTGCAGATGGGTATCTGCCGTGGGTCAGCGATCGATCAGGCCGTGGATGAGCTGGTGGAGGTGAGGGTCGGCGATCGGACCGCCTGGAAAGGCAGCCTGACCGAGTCTGGATCAGTAGCTATCAACAAGTACAACCTCTTCGGCGGGGATGAAGGCGAAGGCGGCGTAGAGGGCCGCTTGTACGTGATGATGGGTGAGCCCAGTCAGGTAGCACCTGGTCGCTTGGCGAACCTGCTTGGAGGCGTGTCACCGGGTTTTCGTGGGGTCTTCACTCTGTTCTTTACCGGCATGGTTGCCGCTATCAACCCTTACCCGAAGAAGTGGTCCACCCGACAGCGGCGGCTGCTTAAGGGGTGGGACCGTTCTGCCTGGTACACCCCAAAGCTGAAGATCGAGCTGGCCGGTGGCCAGATCCACGCCATGAATGGGGTCCATATCCTCATGGAGTGCCTGACAAACCGTGACTGGGGCCGAGGCCTTGAGCCGTCGCGATTGAACCTGGTGAGCTACCAGGAGGCGGCTGACAAGCTGTTCGATGAAGGGTTCGGGTTGTGCCTGCGCTGGAGCCGGCAGGAAAGCCTGGCGGACTTCATGCAGCAGGTGCTGGATCATATTGGCGGCGCGCAATACACAGACCCTGAAACGGGCCTGCTGACGCTCGATCTTATCCGTGGTGACTACGACCCTCAGACGCTTCCGCTGTATACCTACGACACCGGTCTGCTGAGCGTGGTAGAGGATGATTTCGCCAATCCTGCCGTATCCGCCAATGAGATAGTGGTGAAGTACCGCGACCCGATCACCAACAAGGAGCGGGTCGCTCGAGAGCGAAATATCGGCGCGATTCGTGCTGCAGGTGTGAAGCATACCGAGACGGTCAATTATCCCGGGATTCCCACTTACAGCTTGGCCAGCCGTATCGCTCGCCGGGATCTTAATGCCAAACAGCCAGGCCTGCGGCGCTTCAAAGTGCGCCTGGATCGGCGCGGCCTGAAACTGAAGCCCGGCGGGTTGCTGCGTATCTCGGCACCGGATAAGGGGGTTGCCGATATCGTGCTGCGGGTCGGTCGGATTGAGGATGGCCCGCTGGAGTCTGGCGAGATCGTTGTCACCGGTGTCCAGGACGTGTTCGGCCTGCCAGCCACCCAGCTCACCAGCGAGCAGGGTTCCGAATGGCAGGCGCCGGACTACACCACGCAGCCAGCAGCTGACCAGGTCGCTCTGGAGTTTTCTTATCGCGATATCACGCTGGAGATGAGCCCGGGGGATCTGGGTACCGTCGAGAGCGATAGCGGTTGGGTCGGCGCCCTGGGCGTGCGCCCCACCGGCTTGTCCTGGAACTACGGCCTGGCTACCCGAACCGGCGCAGATCCGTATGAAATAGCAGACCAGGGCGAGTGGTGCCCGACGGGCCTGCTGTCTGCAGATCTGGAGCCAGGCGAAACCAGTTTCATGCTGACCAACTGGCTGGATATCGAGCTGGTTGCGGTCGGCACTGCCGGCATGGTCGGCGGTGAGCTGTTCCGGGTAACCAGCCTGGATGAGGAAACTGGCCTGGTAGAAGTCGATCGCGGGTGCATCGATACCGTGCCTGTGAAACACCTGGCAGGCACGCGAGTGTGGTTCTACGAGAGCTATGCAGCGATCGATCCCGCTGAGTACGTGGACGGGGAAACCGTCAACCTGAAGCTGCTGACGCGCACCAGCTCAGGTGAGCTGGATGAAAGCCTGGCGCCGTCCAGCGTGGTGACCCTGGACCAGCGGCAATTCCGACCCTATCCCCCCGCAAACGTGCGCCTGAATGGCGAGTATTGGCCGTCTGAGGTGGTTGGTGCGGTTTTGATGCAGTGGGCCCACCGCGACCGCCTGCTGCAGCACGACGTGCTTGTGCCCTGGACTGATGGAGATATCGGGCCCGAGGCCGGAACGTCCTACCAGGCGACCCTGCTGCAGGGCGCCAGCCAGATCCAGCAGGAGAACACCGCTGGCACCACCACAACCCTGACCCCCACCGAGGATGGCCAGTACACGGTCACCGTGCTGAGCCAGCGCGATGGGCTGGATAACTGGCAGACGTTTGAGCACACCTTTAACTGGTATCGCACTGAACCCATGGCCACGGAGGCAGGAGACATCATGCTGACCGAGGCCGGCGAAGAGATGATCGTGGAGTAAGACATGGCTAAGCAATGGTCGGAGATACGAACAGAAAACCCTGCGGGCCCACTCACTGGCGCGGAGGTCACCGTGGCCGTCCAGGGCGGGCAGACGGTGGGGCTGACCTACCAGCAGCTGAAGGACTGGGTGAAGTTCAAGAACAAACTGGATGCCACCGCTGACCCCGGTGTGAACGATGACAGCACCGCTGGCTATGAGCCTGGTAGCCGGTGGTTGAACAACGCGGTCTCGCCTAAACGCTGGTGGATCTGCACCGACGCTACTGCTGGGGCGGCGGTTTGGGATGTGCTGTCGCTGTCGGAAGATGAGTTGGGCACAGCCGCGCTGGTCAACACTGGTACCGGGGCGGGAGATGTGCCGCTGAACAGCGATCTGGGCACTGCTGCTTATGAGCAGGCCAATCAACTACCTTTCACGAGCCAGTTGAAATTCTCAGGGCGCCTAACGGACGCTGAATACGGGATCAACATAGGGGGGGGGTTTGAGAATGTTGGCGCCGTTTTCACGCCCTATAACGGCTCGACAGTGTCTGACGCAGGCCAGTTTATACACAATAATTCGGATTACGGCGGTACTGCGGGGAACATGACTCAAGCCGTGATAGACCTGATCGAGGCCCAAGGTCGAGATAGTTCAAGGTTAAGGTACGGGCCGGAGTTCCGAATAGCAGAGTTCCTTGCCGGCGGCGGGACCAACGCTTCGTCCAGTGGGCCATTCGGCACTAAATATGCCTTGATAGTGCCCGACTCGAACGATTTGGGGCTCGGTGCGGATAACTTCACTACGGTTTGTTTTTGGGTGGCCGCAGTGGACAATCCGGTCTACCTCGATTTGGTGTCCGGGAACATGAGGCATTGGGTCAATGGCGTAGAGCCCGCCGAGTCTACATATGTCCTGAGCCCGGCGGATGGTTGGGTTTTCTACCGGGTAACCGAACAATCAAACCTTGGCTATACGACAAGAACTCCGCGGGTCGCTGCTAGCCTAGGGGACCGAATTCGACTTGCGCTCCCCTCTAAGTTCGCGGGTTTTTTCGATCCTGGTATCTATCTTTCCCCCTACATCAATTCGGTGCCTTTGTGATGCGTATACTTAGAGACGGCGTTTACTTTTCGGAAGGCGATGACCTTGGTTTTGTGGCGTCAATCGACAATGACGACCCCTCCCTCTACAGCTTCCACCCCGACGACTACCGGGCCAATAAACTGGCTGAAATCAAATCTGCTTGCGAGGCAGAGCTTTCTGCCCTGCAGGCAGAGTATCCGGAATCTGAGGTGATGAGCTGGGACAAGCAGGAGCGTGAGGCCAGAGCGTTTGTGGCTGATTCATCTGCTTCGGTGCCCTTGATTTCCAGTCTAGCGTCAGTGCGCGGTATCGGCGTGCCAGACCTAGCTAACCGCATCATCCAGAAGGCGGACGCTTACACTGCAGCCATAGGGCAGGCATTGGGCAGACGTCAGAAACTGGAAGATCAACTCAACGCCATGACTAGCTGGGAGGAAATGGCAGAGATCAACTGGTGATTTTGCCCCCGTTCAAAAGCCACCAGCAAAGAGGCCTCCATATAGTGGAGGCCTCTTTGTTATGAAGCACTGTCACACTGTCACTTCTGGAGCGGAGCAATGTAACGATAAAGAGGAGCGCCCTTAGCCTGGTGCAGCAACACCGGGCTGAGGGCCCAACCCGCAGCAACACCCTGCGAGCCAGCAAGGCTCCCCACTCCGCGCGGAGCGGGAGAAGCCTAGCAGAATACGAAAAGGCTTTGCAGATGGTAAAAAAGGATTTCAGGTGCCAGCGGTGCAATAAAAAGCTGGCCGAAGCGATCTTCACTTGGCTCAGTATCAAATGCCCGCGCTGCGGGCATCTCAACACGGAGAAGGCCCAGGAGCCTCGATAGAGGAGGTTCCATGCCAGATCCGATCATCCCTTGGCTGGGCGGCAAGCGTCGCCTGGTCGACCGCATCATCCCCTTCATTCCTCCCCACAAGTGCTATGTGGAGCCCTTTGCCGGCGGTGCCGCGATGTTCTTCATGCGGCCTGTGCCGGCAGAGGTGGAGGTGCTCAACGATATCAATGGCGAGCTGGTCAGGCTGTACAGGGTGGTGCAGAACCACCTGGAGGAGTTCGTCAGGCAGTTCAAGTGGGCGCTATCCAGCCGGGAAGTCTTCAAGTGGCAACAGATGACCAGGCCCGAGACCCTGACGGATATCCAGCGGGCGGCGCGGTTCTACTACCTACAGCAGCTGGCTTTCGGTGCCAGGGTCGATGGCCAGTCCTTCGGTACCGCAACCACCACGCCACCGGGCCTCAACCTGCTGCGCCTCGAAGAGAGTCTCTCTGCAGCTCACCTACGGCTTTCCAACGTGTTCATCGAGAATCTGGCCTGGCAGGACGTCATCAAGCGCTACGACCGGCCCCACACCCTGTTCTATATGGACCCGCCTTACTGGGAAACGGAAGGCTATGGTGTGGATTTCGGCTGGGAACACTACGAGGAGATGGCTGAACTGATCGGCCAGATCAAGGGAAAGGCCATCATCAGCCTCAACGACCACCCGGACATACGCCAGGTGTTTTCCCAGTATCACATCGAGTCAACGGATATCCGGTACACGGTCGGAGGGGGTAAAGGGGTGCAGAGAGGTGAGGTGCTGATCTTCAGCTGGGATATTCAGGCAGAGCCGGCTGGTCTATTCTGACTCAACTGAAACGGCTTTGCGCCCTATGAAAGAATCCGGGCCCCTTGTTTATCTCGCAAGAGACCCGGATTTTTCGCGCGGCGCTTCAGTGCGGTTTTTTTATGGTTCATCACGGCAGCCTCTCAGGCGATGGGTTTTACGTCAGGCTCCCTGGCGTTTGGCAAAGTGCGGAATATTCGCGATAAGCCAATCAAACGGTGAAAAGCGTGTTATTCACTCCAATCCGCATCCCATTCCCTTCAGCGCGTAGCACAGGAAGATAGGGTTTACCCGGTCTTGCGACGTGTTGTTGCCTGCTGCATGAAGCGTGCTGCGTCTCTCCGCGTCTCTGCTACGGAAACTGCATATTTAATGGTGAGCTGCCTTGCAGGCTTTGTGCGCGGTCGGGCTCGTCGATGAAGGGGTTGCGGTTGCCCTGCAGTTGCTCAATCACGTTATTGCGGCGGCGCTCTTCGGCGGTGACCGGGTCTTCCTGGTTCCAGCGTTGGTACATATCCAGGGTGCCGAGCAGGGGGAGCTCGTAGCGTTCGTGGAGATAGAGCATGGCCCGGGCCACGTCCCCCTTGGCGTTGACCGGGGGCTCGAATACCTGGAACGATTGTTTGTAACCGCAGTTGCTGTCTTTTTCTGTGGTGTCCGGCAGATCGCCAAACAGGGTTCGCCGGCGGTCCAGCTCGGCGCGGCGGGTGACGGGGAAGAGGGCGTGGCGGTCTTTACGAATATCGGAGAATTGCGGATTGTTTTCGCAAAGACGAGTACTCCGGCAACCAAAGTGCTGTGCCAGCCGGCGTTCATCGTAAATCTGCTCTACTGAAATGCGATCACCGGGCTGAAAGGATTCCTGACAATAAAGGGTGTCGCCTCCGTTGGCGTAAACCTGCTTGAGAAAGAGTGCGTCCATGCCATCGGCAAAGCTGGCCGAAACCGGCAAAAAACTTGCCAGTAAGGCAAGTGTCAATTTGTGCATATTGTGAATCCTGTCACATTATCAATATTGCCATCTTAGCCCCCAAGGCCAGGGTGACGGATATCTACAATGTATACCGGGCAGACAGGTGGTGCCAATGGCGAGACTAGTGGTTGTCCAACAAAAGAGCCACACAGCTTTGGATGTGTGCGGTGATCGCGGTTTCGTCGGGAAGCTGGCTGGGGGCCAGCAGGGCGCAGAGCTGGAAATCGGCCTTGATCATGCCAAAAAACTGCCGGGCGGCATGGGGGCTGGGTTCGGCGCCGGGGAGCTGCCCGCGGTCGTGAAGGCACTGAAGGTAGAGCAGTAACTGCTCCTGCAGCATGTGGGGCCCGGCTTCGTAAACGGTTTGCCCGAGTTCGGCAAAGGCTGAACCCTCTGCAATCAATAACCGGTATAACTCCAGGTTGACCGGGTCCGTCAGCGCGTTGAAAAAAGCGTGCCCCAGCCGTTCCAGGCCTTCCCGGGCCGGCAGTTCGTCCAGCTCCAGGCTACGGATATCGTGAACCATCTTGTGGGCATGGTGAGTGATCACCGCGCCGAACAGGCCGCGTTTGTCGCCAAAATACTCATACAGACTACGCCGCGACCCACCCGCCTCGGCAATGATCATGTCCAGCGTAGTGCGCGCATAACAGTGCTGGAGAAAGGTGTGTGTGGCGGCATCAAGCAATGCCTGGCGCCGTCGCTGGCCGCGTGTGGTGATCTGCTGAGTCATGAAATAAGTCCTGTTCTGTCACTGAATGGTATTGAGCAGGACACTTTCCGGCAATGGCGATACGCACCAATGTGAAGAAAGAGACGGACAGGCAAAAACGGGATTAACCGCACGAAAATAAGGTTGATATATAAATAAGAATCAATATCATTGCGATTCTCTTTATTTGCTCTTCCCTGTCCAAGGAGGCGGACATCCCTCATGACCCTCATGGGCCTGTTATTTTCCCGTAGAAAGAAAGCCTTCGCGGCGGTGGCCGTGCTCAGTGTGTTGAGTGCGGTATTGAGTGTGGCGGTATTGGCGTTTATCAGTCAGCGATTGCTGGCCGGTGGCGCGGACTTGCCCGTGGTGCTGTTCCAGTTTGCCTTGCTGCTGGTGGCGCTGTTGGCCACGGCCACGGCCGCCCAGGTGACCCTGCATGTGCTGGGGCACCGGATGGTGTACGGCCTGCGTCGGGACCTGGTGCGCCGTGTGCTGGCCACGGACATCGAGCAACTGGAAAAGGTGGGCGGGCCGCACCTGCTGGCGGCGCTGAGCACCGACCTGCGTAACCTGACAATCGCCTTTGTGCATTTGCCGGAGCTGGTCTACGGCGCCGCGCTTAGCGTGGCGGCCCTGGGGTGGCTGGCCTGGCTGGCGCCGGGGTTGTTCGCTGTCACGGTGGCCTGGCTGCTGGGGACGGCGGTCATGGGCATCTGGCTGGTCGGGCGTATCAATTTCCATGTGGGCAAGGTCCGTGAAGGTGATGACCATCTTTATCAGGACTATCAATCCATGATTGATGGTCGCAAGGAGTTGGCACTGAACCGGCCCCGTGCGGCGCGTTTTTTTGATGAAGAATTCGATGGCCATGCCCGCGGTTACCGTGACCATGTGACCCGCGCAGATATCTGCAACGGACTGGCCGGCAACCTGGCCAACGTCCTGGTGTTGGCCCTGATCGGGGTGCTGTTCTATCTCGCCGCAGGGCGTGGCTGGGCAGACGCCAATACCGCTTCCATTTTTGCACTGACCATCTTGCTGTTGCGCACGCCTTTGATTGGCGCGGTGGCGGCGTTGCCCACTTTGCTGGCTGCGCGGGTGTCCCTGCGCAAACTGACCGGCCTTGAGCTGGCCGACGATACGGCGGATCTGCAGGCGGGCGGCGACACGCTGGCAGGCTTCAATACGCTCAGCCTGCAAGGAGTGCGTTATCACTATCCGGATCAGGACGGCGCGCCGGGTTTTGCGGTCGGACCGCTGGATCTCACCATTCGCCGTGGCGAGCTGATTTTCGTGCAAGGCGGAAATGGCAGTGGCAAAAGCACCTTTGCCCGTTTACTCACCGGGCTTTACCGGCCTCAGCAGGGTGAGCTACGGGTGGATGGCGAGCTTGTTACCGAGGCGAACCGGGTGGCATTCCGGCAGCTGTTTTCGTCGGTGTTCACGGATTTCCATCTATTCAGCCGGTTACTGAAAGGCGATGGCGCGGAAGTGGCGGCGGCGGATGTGGAGGCCTGGCTGGCCACGCTGGGCATGCAGCACAAGGTGCGCCAGCAGGATGGCCGCCTCAGCGATATTCGTTTTTCCCAGGGGCAGCGCAAACGTTTGGCCCTGCTGATGGCGGTGATGGAAAACCGGGACTGCTTGTTGCTGGATGAGTGGGCGGCGGACCAGGATCCACAATTCCGGCAATTCTTTTATCTCGAGCTGTTGCCGCGCCTGCAAGCCGCCGGCAAGACCATCATTGCCATTACCCATGATGATCACTATTTCGATCGCGCTGATCGCTTGCTGAAAATGGAAAGTGGCCAGCTGGAAGAAATGGATGATCTGGCCGCTCGAGAGAGTGTTCAGGTATTACGCGAAGCGGGTGTTTAGGGCGTCTGATAATCGCGCCTTGTGCGCCCGGGCTATCGGCTCCGGCGCGCTTTTCTCTCAATTTTTTTCTCAATCCTGTCAACGGCGAGGAAGCCATGAGTATTGATAATCCCGAAACGGAATTCACTGTCGTCATGAATGATCAGGAGCAGTACAGCATCTGGCCGACCTACCGTCCTGTCCCGGCGGGCTGGCAAGCCGTCGGCGTGACCGGCAACAAGAGCGAATGCCTTGAGCATATCAATCAGGCCTGGACAGACCAGCGGCCACGCCGCCTGCGGGATGCGCAAGCGTCCTGATTCTTTCTCTTGCGTCTGCATTAACGGCAAGGAGCTGATATGACCGGGTCTGCCATCGAGAACGCGCGCCCGGGGGCCGACTGGACCCCGCTTTCCTCTTCACAGCAACGTCTGTGGCTATTTACGCGGCTTTCACCGCAGAGCACGGCCTATAACCTGGGTGGCATGCTGTGGCTGGACGGCGAGCTGAATCCGCAAGCGCTTGAGCAGACCATGAATTATGTGGTGGCCCGGCAGGCGATCCTGCGTGTGGAATTTTCCGAGCGGGATGGTCAGGGTTGGCAGAGGATCGCGCCGCACGTGGACAGGGTGCTGCAGGTCGAGGATGTCAGCAACGAGGCAGACCCGGAAGCGGCAGCCTACCGGTTGGGGCGCGAGCATAATGCGAAACCGTTTGATCTGGAAACAGAGTCGCTGTTGCGTTACCGGCTGGTCAGGCTGAGCGAGCAACGGCATGTGCTGCTGATCTCGTTGCATCATATTGTCGGCGACGCCTGGTCGTTGGGCGTGTTCATGCAGGAGTTTCTGTTTGCCTATAGTGCCTTGCGTGATGGGCTGACACCGAACTTGCCGCCGCTGAAAAATACCTATCTGGATCTGGTCGAAACAGAAGCTGAATGGCTCGCCAGTGACGATGCCCGGGCGCAGCGGGATTACTGGATCGACACACTGCAACATGAAGGCGACCCCCTGGCCTTGCCCCGCCTGTCACAACCGTCCGGTGCCTCCAGTCGTGCCCGTTTTCAGGACTTCTCCCTGTCTGCTAGGCAGACGCAAACCCTGAAAGATTTTGCCCGGGCGCAGGGCGTCAGCCGTTTTACCGTATTGCTTGCCGTGCTGCAGTACCTGTTGTTTCGGGTGTCGGGGCAGTCGCAGATTCGCGTAGGCGTACCCAGTGCCAACCGTAAAGGCAGTAACCAGTTTCTGGTGGGTTTTTTTGTCAACAACCTGGTGGTGCAGGGTCATGTTTCCCCTGAACTGTCCGTCAGCGATTGGATTGCACAGATCCACAGCGCCTTGAACGACGCCAAAAAAAATCGCGATCTTCCCTTTGAAAAAATTGTCGATGCCTTGAGTGATTCCCGTAGTTCGGGCAGTCATCCCTTGTTCCAGGTGGCGTTCAATTATCGCCAACAGGGCAAAGGATTGAGTCTGAATCTGGGTAACCTGATGGCGCGGGTAGAAGACCTGCCCGTAACGGAAACCCCGTTTGATCTGGTGCTGGATGCCTGGCCGGATGAGCACGATGGCCTGACGTTACGGTTGGTTCACGGTGACGGCATTCTTGATGATGCCTTTGCCGGGAAAATGGTGGTGGCGTTTGAGCAGGTGCTGGACCAGTGGTTGCAGTCGCCAGCGTTGCCACTCACCGAGAGTGCGGCGCTGGTGCCGGATGATCAGGTCATGCTGGAGCGTTGGGGGCAGGGGGCTGGCCAGTGGCAAGCGCATAGTTTTGTGTCTTTGTTTTCACAGCAGGCCGCGAAACAGGGCGATGCCATTGCGCTGGTGCACGGAGATGCCCGCGTGTCGTTTGCCCAGCTGGAGTCTCGCTCCAATCAATTGGCCCGTTACCTGATTGAGAAAGGCGTGCAGCCAGACGACGTGGTTGGTGTGTCTTTCGAGCGTGGCGTCACCATGGTGGAAGCTTTTATCGCGGTGATGAAAGCGGGCGGCGCTTTCCTGCCACTGGATCCGGCTTATCCTGCGGACCGTTTGCGCTACATGCTGGAAGACAGTGGCACAGAACTTTTGCTCACTGAATCGGGCCTGGCTCCTTCGCTGCCAAGCGTGGAAACGGTGACACCGATTGCGGTGGATACGTTGTCACTGGATGCCTTTTCTGCCGAGACCCTCGACAACGAACCGCACCTGGATCAGCTTGCCTATGTGATCTACACCTCCGGCTCCACCGGCAAACCCAAAGGCGTGTCTTTGACCCATGCCGGTCTCTCCATGCATGTGCAGACCATTGGTGAACGCTATGGCATGACCCCGGATGACGTAGAACTGCAGTTTGCCTCTATCAGTTTCGATGGGGCGGTGGAGCGCTGGACAGTGCCGCTGGCCTTTGGTTCGCGAGTGGTGATTCGTGACCAGCAACTGTGGAGCGCGGAACAATGCTGTGAGGTGCTGAAAAACGAAGGCGTCACCGTGGCCTGTTTTCCGCCCAGCTATATGGGCCCGCTGCTGGACTGGATCGAACAGGAAAAACCGGCACTGCAAGTACGTTCCTGGACTTTGGGCGGCGAGGCTTTCACCCGGGAAACCTTCGAGCGCATGCAGCAGGTGTTGAAACCGCAGCGCATTCTCAACGGTTACGGCCCTACCGAAACCGTGGTCACGCCGATGCTGTGGGCGGCCTATGAAGGGGACTCCCTGACCAGTGCCTATGCGCCCATCGGTACCGCCGTGGGGCCGAGAAAATTGTATGTGCTGGATCAGGATCTTAATCGGGTGCCGGTTGGCGTCGCCGGGGAACTGTATATCGGCAACGAAGTGGGGCTGGCCCGTGGTTATCACCAGCGCCCGGATCTGACCGCCGAACGCTTTCTGCCGGATCCCTTCGGCGAACCCGGTGAGCGTATGTACCGCACCGGGGACCTGGTGAAGTACCGCGATGACGGCGTAATGGAATACCTGGGGCGGGTGGATCAGCAGGTGAAGATCCGCGGCTTTCGTATTGAGCTGGGTGAAATCGAAAGCCAACTGCTGGGTCATGAACAGATTCGTGAGACCGCCGTGGTGGCGCAGCCTTCTCCCGCCGGAGATAGATTGGTGGGGTATGTGGTTCCCCGTGGACCGATCGTTATCGATAACATCCTGGCGGCTCTGGCTGGCGCTTTGCCGGACTATATGGTGCCCAGCCAGTTGATCGTGTTGGAAGCCTTGCCGCTGACCCCGGCAGGGAAAGTCGATCGCAAGGCGTTGCCGCCACCGCAGTGGCAAACCGCCAGCGAAGGTGATGCACCACAGACGGACAATGAACAGACCCTGGCGACGATCTGGCAACAACTGCTGGGCCGTGAAACCGTCAGCCGCGATGATAATTTCTTTGCGTTGGGCGGCGACTCCATTCTTGCCTTGCAGGTGGTCAGCCGTGCCCGCCAGCAAGGTCTGGCGTTAACGCCCAGGGATTTATTCGAACAGCCGGTGTTGAGTCAGCAAGCCGCTGTGGCGCAACCGGTGACGGTGAATACCGCCAGCCAGGAGCCTCTGGCCGGTTTGCTATCCCTGTTGCCGATTCAGCAGCGCTTTATTGAGCAACGGGGCCTGTCTGCCTGTAACCAGTATCTGCGTTTTTCCATACAGAAACCGTTTGATGCGGCCGTTCTGGAACAGGCTCTGCAGCGGCTTGTCGCTCAGCATGATGCCCTGCGTTTACAGTTCGACGTGAGTGACTCCGCGACGGCGCAGTGTGTGCCCGCCGCGAGTGCGCCGCTGCTGCAAACCATGGACAGCAACGACAGTGCTGCGATTGAAGCGCAGATGATTGCTGTGCAGCGCAGTTTGAATCCGGCGCAAGGCAAGTTGCTGGGGGCACTGTATGTTACCGGCGACACGCCCCAGCGAGATAATCCACAGCTGTTGCTCACCATCCACCACCTGGCTGTGGACGGCGTGTCCTGGCGAATTCTGCTGGAGGATTTTTTCTTCGCCTGCGAACAGATTGAGCAGGGTGGCAAGGCATCGCTGCCACGCAAGACCCACAACCTGCGTGACTGGCGCGAAGCGCTGGATCAGCAGTGGCTGCCACAGGCAGAGCTGGCGTTGCCTTACTGGCAGTCGGTTTGTGAAACGATGCCGCCGTTGTTCAACGGATTAAAGTTCAACGGATTACAGTTCAACGGATCGCAGGACGATCAGGCGAGCCACTTCGTCCGTGAAATCGATGCGCAGATCTTGCGCCGCTGGCAGCACAGTGCAGACCGTTACGCTTCCCTGAATCTGGAAGAATTTTTGCTGATCGCCCTGTCGCAAGCCCTGGCGGAATATTGTGATCGTCGGGTGTTGCGTATTCACCGTGAAAGCCATGGCCGCACGGCGAGTGACACGGCGCTGGATTTGAGCCGGACCGTGGGCTGGTTTACCAGCCTGTATCCGCAGCGACTGGACTGTGCTGATGATCTGGCGACCACGATCAAACAGCAGAAGGAACAGTTGCGCGAACCGGCACAGGGCGGTTTGGGCTATGGGCTGCTGGTTCAGCAGGGCAAGCTGGCCGGCGGCGATCATCGCCTGGATGTGTTGTTCAATTATCTTGGCCAGTTTCGCCACGATGATTTGCCCGGTGTCTCGCTAATGGACGCGGGCCTGTGGCAGGAAGCGGATGCGCCGACGGATGCGCCGCTGGTGATCAACGCGGATCAGCAGAACGGAAAATTGCGCATTCGTGTGGATGTGGATGGGCTGACCCTGTCTGGCGAACAGGGTGCGGCGCTGGTGGATCAGTGGCTGCAGCAGTGCGAACGGTTGGCCCGGCATTGCGATTCCCGGGCGCCGGTACTGACGCCGGCCGATGTGCCTTTGGCATCACTGGATCAGGCCCAACTGGATTCCCTTGCGCATCGTCCGGAACAGATTCTGCCCCTGTCGCCCTTGCAGGCGGGATTGCTGTTCCATTCGCAGCTCAGTGATAGCAACAGCACCTATGTGAACCAATTGGTGTTGCCGCTCACCGGGGTGGAACCGGCGCGAATGCGTCAGGCGTGGCAGGCGTTGTTGGCGCGCCATGGTGTGCTGCGCACCAGTCTGTTGCCCGCGACCCTGTCAGATACTCGCCATCAGGCGGTCTGGTCTGCGCAGCAGGTAGCCTTGCCCTGGCTGGAGAAGGATCTCCGTGACGTCGGCGAATCGGCACTGGATGATTGGTGCCAGCATCGGCTGCAGAAAGGTTTTGATCTGCAGGCGGCGCCTTTGTGGCGGGTCGACCTGTTGCGCACCAGTGAGCAAACCTGGCAGTGCGTGCTCACGCTCCATCACATCCTCATGGATGGCTGGAGCACCGGGATCTTGCTCAGCGAATTGATGGCGCTATACCACGGCAAGACACTGCCGGCGGCGCCAAAGGGTTATGCGGATTATCTGGGCTGGTTGCAGCAACAGGATCGCGGCGCGACCCGGGAATTCTGGCAGCAATACCTGTCGCCGGTGCAGATGCCAACCCGTCTTGTGGAGGCCGTCGGTACGCCGGATAAAGGTGCATTCCGTCGTCACCCGATCGAATTTGATGCCGCGACCAGCGATGCTCTGCGCCAGGCGGCCCGTGACAAGGGGCTGACCATCAATACCCTGGTGCAAGCGGCCTGGGCGCGAGTACTGGGCCGGTTCACCGGCCAGCACCGGGTGGTGTTCGGCAACACCGTAGCCGGCCGCCCGGCGGAGCTGGCCGGTAGCGACAGTATGCTGGGCCTGTTCATCAACACCCTGCCCATGACGGTGCCCCTTAATGGTGAGCAATCCATCGCCCACTGGTTGAGACAGCTGCAGGCGGATAATGCGTCGCTGCGCGAACAGGGCCATGCGCCGCTGTTCGAAGTGCAGCAGGATGCCGGCTGGGGCGGAGAAGGCTTGTTTGATACCTTGCTGGTCTTTGAAAACTATCCGCTGGATGAATCCCTGCTGGGCAGTGAGCACAGCGAATTGCAGCTGGGCACGCCCACCAGTCACGAGTTCACCCATTACCCGCTCACCGTGGCGGTGCTGCCCGGTGACCATCTGCAAATGTTGTTTGCTCACGATAGCGCGGCCTTGCCGGTGGCGTTGGTGGACCGCATGGCCAGTGCGTTCAAGCGTACCTTGCTGGCGTTGTCTCATGTGGATGATGTGCCACTGGCCACGCTGGATGCGTTGGGTGACGACGAGCCCCGGTTGCAGCAATGGAGCCAGGGCGAAGGCGATTGGCACGCGGCCAGTTTTCTCTCGCTGTTTTCACAACAGGCAGCCGAGCAGGGCGAGGCCATTGCGCTGGTGCACGGTGACACCCGCGTATCGTTTGTCCAGCTGGAATCCCGCGCCAACCAATTGGCCCGTTACCTGATCGAACAGGGCGTGCAACCGGACGATGTGGTCGGTGTGTCCTTCGAGCGTGGAGTCACCATGATCGAAGCCTTCCTTGCCGTGATGAAGGCTGGCGGCGCTTTCCTGCCGCTGGATCCGGGTTATCCCTCCGAGCGCTTGCACTACATGCTTGAAGACAGCGGCGCGAAACTGTTGCTGACCTCTTCTGGTCTGGTGGAAACCTTGCCCCGTGTTGATGCCGTTAAACCGATTGCGGTGAATGAACTGTCGCTTGATGTTTTCTCGGCGCAGTCCCTCGACAGCGAACCGCACCCGGATCAGCTCGCCTATGTGATCTACACCTCCGGTTCCACCGGCAAACCCAAAGGCGTGTCGCTGACCCATGCCGGCCTCACCATGCATGTGCAAACCATCGGTGAACGCTATGGCATGACCCCGGATGATGTGGAGCTGCAGTTTGCCTCCATCAGTTTCGATGGCGCCGTAGAGCGCTGGACGGTGCCGCTGGCTTTTGGTTCGAGGGTGGTGATCCGTGACCAACAATTATGGAGCGCACAACAAACCTGCGATGCCCTGCAAAAAGAAGGGGTGACCATTGCCTGTATTCCGCCCAGCTACATGGGGCCACTGCTGGACTGGATTGAACAAACACAACCGCCCCTGAAAGTGCGTTCCTGGACTTTGGGCGGCGAGGCGTTCACCCGGGAAACCTTCGAGCGCATGCAGCAGGTGTTGAAGCCTCAGCGCATCCTCAACGGTTACGGTCCTACCGAAACCGTGGTCACACCGATGCTGTGGGCCGCCTATGAGGGTGACTCCCTGAGCAGTGCCTATGCGCCCATCGGTACCGCCGTGGGGCCGAGAAAATTGTATGTGCTGGATCAGGATCTTAATCGGGTGCCGGTCGGTGTCGCGGGGGAACTGTATATCGGCAACGAAGTGGGTCTGGCCCGTGGCTACCATCAGCGCCCGGACCTGACTGCGGAGCGTTTCCTGCCAGACCCGTTCGGCGAGCCGGGTGAGCGCATGTATCGCACCGGGGACCTGGTGAAGTACCGGGACGATGGCGTGATGGAATACCTGGGCCGGGTGGATCAGCAGGTGAAGATCCGCGGCTTTCGCATTGAACTGGGCGAAATTGAAAGTCGCCTGCTCGCCCATCCGCAGGTGCGTGAAGCGGTGGTGCTGGCCCAGCCGTCACCGGGCGGTGATCGTCTGGTGGGGTATCTGGTGCCGCGCGGGCCGCTCAGTACCGATGCGCTGATGGCTGAGTTGGCCACGGAATTTCCCGACTATATGGTTCCCGGTCAGTTACTGGTCCTGGAAGCCATGCCGCTGACGCCAGCGGGCAAGGTGAACCGCAAGGCATTGCCCTTGCCCCAATGGCAGGCGGGCAGTAGCGGCGAGGCGCCGCAAACCGATAACGAAATGATTCTGGCGGCAATCTGGCAATCGCTGCTGGGGCTGGAAAGCGTCAGCCGCGATGATCACTTTTTCAATCTGGGGGGGCATTCGCTGTTAGCGGTGCAGATGGTTAACCGGCTGCGCCATCAGCATCAGCTGGATTTGCCGCTGAACCGGATTTTTGAGCAGCCATTGCTCAAGCAATGTGCCTTGCGGTGTCAGCCGGTGGAGGCCATGCCGGCGATTCAGCCGGTGCCGCGCCACGGCGACTTGCCCTGTTCTGCCGCCCAGCGTCGGCTCTGGTTTGTGCAACAGCTGGAACCGGAAAACGGTGCCTACCATATGCCGCTGGCACTGGAGGTGCGCGGTGAGCTGCACCGCGCTGCTCTGCAGCAGGCGGTGAGTACTCTGGTGGCCAATCATGAAAGCCTGCGTACCCGTTTTATCGAGGTGGGCGGCGAGCCCCGTCAGCGGATTCTCGATGCTGGCACAGTGGCTATTGAGTGGCAGGACCTGAGCGAAGAAACCGGGGCGGACGCGGCAGCCCGCTCTCACCAACATGAGGCGCTCCAGCATGAGGCATTAACGCGTCCGTTCGATTTGGCGGTGGATGATTTGTTGCGGGTGCAGGTGCTGAAAATCTCGGCGCAGCGTTATCACCTGTTGCTGGTGCAGCACCACATCATTGGTGATGGCGTGTCCATGCAGCTGTTGCTGACAGAGTTGAGTGAACTGTATCAACGGGCCCATCAGGGCGAGACGCTGGCGGCTAACCCCGCAGCGATTCAGTACGCGGACTATGCGGCCTGGCAACAGCAATGGCTGGACAGTGACGAGGCCCGCGCTCAAACCCAGTGGTGGGTCGAACAGCTCGGCGATGGTGGCGAGCCATTGGCCTTGCCCACGGATTTTCCTCGTGGTGGCTTGCCGGGCAAGGCAAGCGGCGGCGCGCGCCTGCCCATGCCGATCAGTGATGCGCAATTGGCGCAGCTGAAGCAGCGAGCCAGCGAGCTGGGCTCCACCGTGTCCACGCTGCTGCTCAGTGTCTGGCAGACCCTGCTGCATCGCTACAGTGGCCAGCCACAGGTGCGGGTCGGCGTGCCGGTGGCCGGGCGTTTGCTGGCGGAGACGGAAACCCTGCAGGGCTGTTTCATCAATACGCTGGTGATCCCGGCGTCATACCATCAGCCGCAGACGTTTGCGCAGCAAGTGGCGGCCACCCAGCAATTTATCGGTGCGGCCCAGGGCCGCCAGACGTTGCCGTTCGAGATGCTGGTGGAGGCGCTGGGAGTGGACAGAAGCCTGGATCGTCACCCCTTGTTCCAGGTGGTGTTCAATCATCAGCGGCTCAGCCAGACCTTTGCGCCCCGGTGGCCGGAAGCGGTGATTACCCCATTCGATCCCGGTGCCGCCGGTGCCCAGTTCGAACTGGCGCTGGATATTCTGGAAGACGATGAACAGCTGCAGGGCTTTATCGGTTATGCCACTGCATTATTCAAACCGGAAACCATCGAACGGTTACGGGACCATTTTTCCATTCTGCTGGGCGCGTTGCTGGATGACCCGCAGCAACGGCTGTCTGATGCGACCCTGCTGACCGCAAACGAAGTGGCCGCGGGCCAAGACTTCAACCGTACCGAAAAAGACTGGGGCGATTTTACCGCGGTACCGAAGCGGCTGGGTCAGCAGGCGGCCCGCACCCCGGATGCCATCGCTCTGAGCATGGGCGAGCAGCAGCTCAGCTATGCGGAGCTGGAACGCAAGGTCAATCAACTGGCGAATCGTTTGCGTCGTGCCGGGGTGAAGGAGGACGTGCGCGTGGCCATCGGCTTGCCCCGTTCGCTGGAACTGGTCATCGGTATTCTTGCCATCACCCGTGCCGGCGGTGCGTATGTGCCGCTGGACCCGGGCTACCCGCAGGATCGACTCGCCTACATTCTGGACGCGTCGTCGCCAGCGTTGTTGCTGACCCATAGCGAGCTGCTGGAAAGCTGGCCGCAAGGGGTACCCATGTGGTGCCTGGATGAGCTGGATGTGAGTGATCAACCGGTGACGCCGCCGGCAGTGCAGTGGCACCCGGATCAGGCGATCTATGTGATTTACACCTCCGGTTCCACCGGCAAACCCAAGGGCGTGCTCAATACCCAGGCGGCGCTGGAAAACCGGTTGCTGTGGATGCAGAACGCCTATCCGTTGCAGGCGGCGGACTGTGTATTGCAAAAAACGCCGTTCAGTTTTGATGTGTCAGTGTGGGAATTTTTCTGGCCATTGATGGTGGGCGCGCGGTTGGCGGTGGCACCGCCGCAAGCCCATGGTGATCCGCAATGGTTGCAACAGGTCATGGCCGACGAAGACGTCACCACGCTGCACTTTGTGCCGTCCATGTTGAAGGCGTTTGTGGATGCCACCGGCCTGCAGCATCTGCCGCAACTCAAGCGCCTGATCTGTAGCGGCGAAGCGCTGGATATGGAACTGCAGAAAGCCGTATTCGCCAGCCGCAACGATGTGGAACTGCACAACCTGTACGGTCCGACCGAAGCCGCCATTGATGTAAGTTTCTGGCAGTGCCGTTCCCTGGAGAGAGAAGAAAAGGAAAAGCCGGCAGATGGACACACCGTGCCCATCGGTGCGCCGATCAGCAATATTCAGCTGCATGTGCTGGATACGGATCTTAACCCGGTCCCCCGTGGTGTCCCCGGTGAGTTGTACCTGGGCGGTACAGGGTTGGCACGGGGCTATTTTGCCCGCCCGGATCTGACGGCAGATCGTTTCCTGCCCAATCCTTTCGGTGAGCCGGGCAGCCGCATGTACCGCACCGGCGATCAGGTGCGGCAACGGGACGACGGCATCATTGATTATCTGGGCCGCCTCGATCATCAGGTGAAGATCCGTGGCTTGCGTATCGAGCTGGGTGAAATCGAACAACAGCTAAAACAATTGCCTGAGGTGAATGATGCGGTTGTTGTTGCTCATCACAGTGACGCCGGTGACCAGTTGGTGGCTTATGTGAGCGCCGATAGCGATAACTGTGACGGTTGGCGACAGTCTCTCGCTGAGGCGTTGCCCGAGTACATGGTGCCCTCGCTGTTTATGGTGCTGGAGGCGCTGCCTTTATCGCCCAACGGCAAGCTGGACCGCAAGGCCTTGCCTGAACCGCAATGGCAGGCCCGTGAATACCGTGCTCCACAAACCGACACCGAACAGCAATTGGCATCGCTGTGGGAAGAATTGTTGGGGCAATCGCCGGTGGGGCTGGATGACAATTTCTTTGCCCTCGGTGGGCATTCGCTGTTAGCCACACGGGTGGTTGCCACGCTACGTGATCGCTGGAGTGTGGACGTTCCTCTGCGCGCGTTATTTGAGGCGGACACCTTGCAGGCACTGGCCGCCCTGGTGGACGAACACAACGGCGACGCCAAACAGCAGGAGCAGGATGATCTGTCGGCCATGGCCGATCTGCTCGATGACCTGGAAGATTTATGATCCGGAGTGACCTATGAGCCTGGACAAGGCGGCACTGGCGCAGCGCTTTATGGCGCTGGATGAAACCAAACAGGCGGTTTTTCTACAGAAGCTGGGGGAAAAGGGCATTCCCTTCGAACGCCTGCCGATTGTCGCCGGTGACCGCCCGAATCGTATCCCGCTGGCGCCAGCACAACAGCGTCTGTGGACCATTCATCAGTTGGAGCCGGACAACACCGCCTACCACCTGATCGCCGCATTTGAACTGAACGGAGCACTGGATGTGTCGCGGTTGCTGCGGGCTCTGGATACGGTGGTCCAGCGGCATGAAAGCCTGCGTACCCGTTTTGTGGAAGAGGGCGGTGAAGGGCTACAACAGATTGGCAATGATTCCCTGACCGTTGAACAGCGCGATGCTCGCACGCTGGATGACAACGCCCGGCAAACCCTAGCGGATGAACATGCCCACCGGCTCTTTGTGCTGGGCAGTGATTCACCATTGCGTGTGCAGTTGCTGCAACTGTCGGATCAAGGCTGGCGCTTGCAGCTGGTCATGCACCATCTGGTGTCCGATGGCTGGTCCATGGACGTGTTCTTTGCGGATCTGGCGCAGGCGTATCTCAGCGATGCATCGTTGCCAGAGCTTGCCATTCAGTATGCGGATTACGCGCTTTGGCAAAAGGCTTGGCTGGATGCCGGTGAACGAGACAGACAACTGGCGTACTGGCGCCAACAACTGGGGCATGATCAACAGAAAAGGGCGCAACCTCCGTTGCTGATTGCCCACGACCGTGCCCCGGCACAGACCGCCTTGCGTACTGCGGCCAGTGTGCAGTGGACGGTTCCTTCACACTTGCAGGGGCCACTGCAGACGCTGGCGCGGAAAAACGACACCACCCTGTTCACGGTGGTGCTGGCGGCCTGGCAGTGGGCGCTGGCGTCGGTGAGTGGCCGCCGTGATATTCCGGTGGGCGTCCCGGTGGCTAACCGCGAGCGCGCCGAAGTAGAAGCGTTGGTGGGATTTTTTGTAAATACCCTGGTGGTACGCGGGCAGCCGCAGGCGGCGCTCACGGTAAACCAGTGGGTGGCGCAGCTACACCAGACCATGCTGGACGCCCAGGCTCACCAGGCGCTGCCGTTTGATCAGCTGGTGGCATCCCTGTCGCCTCGCCGGGAGCCGGGTGAAACACCCCTTTTTCAGGTGTTGTTCAACTATCAGCGTCGCGATACGGCAGCAAGAAACCTGAGCGACGGCGTCACCATTGCACCGCTTGCTCAGGGTGTGCCGCATGCGTTGTTTGATCTGGCACTGGATGTCCATGAGGGGGATGGCGGTGCGTTGTTGCTGACGCTGACCTATGCGGCAGACCGTTTTCATTCAGACACCGCCGAGCGACTGAAGCAGGCCATGAGCCAGGTGCTGGCGGCCTTCGGCGAGGGTCAGCGAACGCTGGGTGCCATCGCTGTGTCAGAGGCTGATTTACCGCAGTTGCAGCATTGGGGACAGGGAAAGGGCGAGTGGCATCAGAGCAGTTTTGTGTCCCTGTTTTCGCAGCAGGCCGCGAAGCAGGGTGATGCCATTGCGCTGGTGCACGGGGATACCCGTGTGTCGTTTGCCGAATTGGAAGCACGTTCCAACCAATTGGCCCGTTACCTGATCGCACAGGGTGTGAAACCGGATGATGTGGTCGGCGTGTCCTTCGAGCGCGGCGTCACCATGGTGGAAGCTTTTATCGCCGTGATGAAAGCCGGCGGCGCTTTCCTGCCGCTGGACCCGGGTTATCCCTCCGACCGCTTGCACTACATGCTGGAAGACAGCGGCGCGACGTTGCTGCTCACCTCTTCAGATTTGATGGAAACCTTGCCCCGTGTTGAAACCGTTAGCCCTATTGCTGTCGATACACTCTCACTGGACAGTTTTGCTTTCGGCATTCCCAACGAAGAACCGCACCCGGACCAGCTCGCCTATGTGATCTACACCTCCGGTTCCACCGGCAAACCCAAAGGCGTGTCGTTGACCCATGCCGGTCTCACCATGCATGTGCAGACCATTGGTGAACGCTATGGCATGACCCCGGACGATGTGGAGCTGCAGTTTGCCTCCATCAGCTTCGATGGGGCGGTGGAACGCTGGACGGTGCCGTTGGCCTTTGGTTCCCGTGTGGTGATCCGTGATCAGCAACTGTGGAGCGCGGAACAATGCTGTGAGGTGCTGAAAAACGAAGGCGTTACCGTGGCCTGTTTTCCGCCCAGCTATATGGGCCCGTTGCTGGACTGGATCGAACAGGAAAAACCCGTATTGAAAGTGCGTTCCTGGACCCTGGGTGGCGAAGCCTTTACCCGGGAAACCTTCGAGCGCATGCAGCAGGTGTTGAAGCCGCAGCGCATTCTCAACGGTTACGGCCCTACCGAAACCGTGGTCACGCCGATGCTGTGGGCGGCTTATGAAGGGGACTCTCTGAGCAGTGCCTATGCGCCCATCGGTACCGCCGTGGGGCCGAGAAAACTGTATGTACTGGATCAGGATCTTAACCGGGTGCCGGTTGGCGTCGCGGGGGAACTGTATATCGGCAACGAAGTGGGCCTGGCCCGTGGCTACCATCAGCGCCCGGACCTGACCGCCGAACGCTTTCTGCCGGATCCCTTCGGTGAGCCGGGCGAGCGTATGTATCGCACCGGGGACCTGGTGAAGTACCGGGACGATGGCGTGATGGAATACCTGGGCCGGGTGGATCAGCAGGTGAAGATTCGCGGTTTCCGTATTGAGCTGGGCGAAATTGAAAGCCAGCTGCTGGGCCATGAACCGATTCGTGAGGCGGCCGTGGTGGCGCAGCCTTCTCCCGCCGGGGATAGATTGGTGGGGTATGTGGTTCCCCGTGGTCCTATCGTTACCGATGACATCCTGGCGGCGCTGGCGGGATCACTGCCGGACTATATGGTGCCCAGCCAGTTGATCGTGTTGGAAGCCTTGCCGCTGACCCCGGCAGGGAAAGTCGATCGCAAGGCGTTGCCGCCACCGCAGTGGCAAACCGCCAGCGAAGGTGATGCACCACAGACGGACAATGAACAGACCCTGGCGACGATCTGGCAACAACTGCTGGGCCGTGAAACCGTCAGCCGCGATGATAATTTCTTTGCGTTGGGCGGTGACTCCATTCTTGCCTTGCAGGTGGTCAGCCGTGCCCGCCAGCAGGGTCTGGCGTTAACGCCGAAAGAGCTGTTCGAGCAGCCGGTGTTGAAAGAGCTGGCGGTTGAGGCAGTGAGTGCCCAGGCGTCGGTTATTTCTCAACAGCCCTTGCAGGGCGCGCTACCCCTGCTGCCCATTCAGCAGCATTTCTTTTCCCTGAATCCGCCCAGCCCCAGTCACTGGAATCAGCACCTGTGGCTGGCGCTGGATACTCCCATGGAACGGCCGGCGCTGGAGGCGACCCTGCAGGCCTTGTGTCAACAGCACGACGCCCTGCGATTGCAATTTATCCGTGAGCAGAACGGCTGGATGCAAACCTGTTTGCCGGCGGATGCACCGGGCCATGAATTATTGTGGTGGCGACAGGCACAGGACGATGCGGCGGTATCCGCCTTGTGTGAACAGACCCAGCAAAGTCTGAACATAGAAACAGGGGAACTGTTCCGTGTGCTTTACGTGCAAACCCCGCAGCAGCCGGATCGGTTGTTGCTGGTGATTCATCACCTGGCGGTGGATGGGGTGTCCTGGCGTATTCTGCTGGACGATTTGCTCAGTGCGTATGGGCAGGCACTGGCAGGCCAGGCGATAACCTTGCCGGAGCGTACCCACAATCTGGGCGACTGGCATCAGGCGCTGGTGCAATGGCTGCAGAACAACGGTGATGAACGATTGCCGTTCTGGCAGGCCCAGCAACCGGACAAGACATCGGCTGCCTTGCCAGCTTACGCCGAAAAGCAAAGTGCCACCTTGTCGCTGGACAAGGCGGATACCCGCCGGCTGCTACAGGATGCGCCAACCAAACTGGGCGTTAGCGTGCCGGCGCTCTTGCTGACTGCGCTCTCCCGAACGCTGCAACCTTCTGCTGCAGGCGCGTCGCTGGTGGCGCGATCCGCAACCGTGGGCAATAGCGCCGCCAGCGATGCGCCTGCTGAAAATAAAAACCTGGTTATCAATCTGGAAGGGCACGGCCGGGAAACCCGCCTGGCGCCGGGCATGGACCTGAGCCGGACGCTGGGTTGGTTTACCAGCCTGTATCCGGTATCGCTGCCGTTCTCCGACGACCCGCGCCAGAACCTGTTTGCGGTATCGCAGCAATTACAGCAAACCGAACCGGATGGCGGTGTGGGCTATGGCGCTTTGCGTTTTCTTGCTGACAGCGCACTGAACGACAGCCCGGATGCGCCGGTCACGTTCAACTATCTGGGGCAGTACCACGACGATGCCTTGATTCAGGGCTTTACGCCGTTGCGCGGCGGCGGCACTGCCCAGGCGGGCGACAATCCCATGGCCTCCCCCCTGGCGCTTAACGGTCAGGTGGTCGGCGGACAGCTGGAGCTGGTCTGGGAGTTTGCGTCCAGTGTGTATGACGAGCAGCAGATTGCACATTGGTGTGGCCGTTACCGTCAGGCCTTGCAGGCATTGTTGGCTCTGGCAGATGCGCCCCGTGAAGCCTGTGCCGATCCGGCACTGGTAACGCCCCTGAACCGGGCCGGCGATCTGCCTGTGCTGTGGTGCCCGCATCCGGTGACTGGGCGCACCACCGGTTATCAGGCGCTGGCCGCCAGCCTGGAAGGGCAGTGGCAGGTGCGGGGCCTGCAATCGCGCAGTTTCCTGGAGCCTGGCTGGTTTGATCCGTCACTGAATGAAATGGCCGAGCGGTATTACCGCACGGTGCGTCAGCAGCAGCCGCAAGGTCCTTACTACTTGCTGGGTTGGTCATTGGGGGGCGCCTTGTCCATGGAGTTGGCTCACTGGCTGGAACAGGCTGGCGAAACCGTGGCCTTTGTGGGGCTGCTGGATACCTACGTGCCGGGCCACGAAGTGGCGGAAGACCAGTGGTCATCGCCGCAGGCGCAGCAGACGTTACGGGAACATCTGGGCATGCTGCTGACCTCGGCGTCGTCCATGGCGCTGGATGATTGCATTGCGCGCCTGCGTGACAGCAAACCGGCGCAGTGGCCGCAGAACTTTGCGCAATGGCTGGCCACGCAACCCATTGAGCTGGCGGTGGCCGACAGTGCTGCGCAGTTATTGCATGCCTGGGCGGTGGAGCAACATTTGCGGGATTTATGTTGGGGCTATCAGCTGCCAACGTTGCAGGGCCCGGTACACAGTTGGTGGGCCAGTGAGCCGGCGGGCCGTGCCCGGACTCTTGAGAACGGGCTGGCCGCGTGTGTTGATTTCGCCCACAGCGACACCGTGCAGGCGGATCATTTGACGATTGTGCGTGAGGCCACCTTTTTACAGAGCTTGCCGGACCGGCTTGAACGGAGCAACGCTCAGCAACCATTGACTGAAATGCCCGGCTAATCACTTTTTTTGTGCACTAGTCGTAAGGTTTGCAATCTGTATAATGCAGTTGCGAATCATTCCTATTACTGTAGTTTTTACGATTTTTAGGAGAACGACCATGGGGAATCGGACCGAGAGCGGGCTGATCCGGGGGCTGAAGTGGGGCCGGAATCCGCTGGCGTTGGCGGTAGCCGCGACAATGGCAGCGTCACCTGCCTGGGCAGAAGAGCAGCAGGATGCTGATGAATTGCAGACTATCGAGGTGGATGCCGAGCAGTCAGACGACGTGTACGGCGGTGATGATTTTGGTTATGTGGGCCAGAGAAGCCTCACTGCCACCAAGACGGATACGCCGGTGAAAGAAACGCCGCGTGCCGTTTCCATTGTTACCCGCGAGCAGATGGATGATCGCGCCTCTGTCAGCATCGCCGATGCCTTGCAGTACACGCCCAGTATTCAGGCGAACTTTTACGGCGAAGATAACAAGCAAGACTGGTTTGTTATTCGCGGTTTCAAACAGGCCAATAACGGTTTGTATCGTGATGGGACCCGGGTTTATTCCTATGGATTTTACAGCTGGCAGCTGGATCCTTTTGCCCAGGAACGTGTAGAAATCATGCGTGGCCCGGCTTCTGTTTTGTATGGGCAGACGCCTCCGGGCGGTGTGATTAACGTTATTAGCAAGCGCCCTCAGGATTACTCCTTTGGTTCCGTGACTGCAGAATACGGCAGCTATGATCGCAAACAGCTGTCGGTGGATGTGGGCGGTGCTCCGTCGGAAGATGTGTCCTGGCGTGTTGTCGCGCTTGGCCGCGAAAACGGAACCCAGGTAGACGATCTGGAAGCCGAACGCACGATGCTGGCACCGTCTCTAAAACTGGGTCTGGGTGACCGGACTGAGCTGACATTGCTGGCGTCCTACCAGAAAGATGATTCTGACCCGTACCTGCAGTTCCTGCCTTCCAGCGGCACGATTTCTGCCAACCCCAATGGCAAAATCGACGATGATGTTGCCATCGGTAATCTGGATTACGAGCAGTTTGAACGCACCCAGGTTTCTTTCGGTTATCAGCTGGACCATGCGTTCAATGACTCGACCACTTTCCAGCAAAGTGCTCGCTATCAGCAAATCGATGTGGATCTGAAGCAAATGTACTCACTGGGCTATCTGCCGGGTAGTGGCGACTCGCAAGCGGTTCGCGGCCTCAGTGATGAAGACGGTGATGCCTATGGCATTAATCTGGATAACCGTTTGATCCATAAATGGTCTATCAACAATGTTGAGCATACGTTGTTGGCGGGTATCGATTATCAAAGCTTGCACATCGACGGAAAGAGCTTTGGTGACCCGCTGATGGGTTACGAAGCTGCGCCGGGCATTTTCGCGCCGGCGACGCTGAATCCGTTTGATCCGCAGTACCGAAACGCTGATGAGCTGACGCCCGTTTCCTGTAATTTCTCCACCTTCGTGTGTACAGAAGTGACCAGCCGCCAGCGAACTACCATTGATGCTTATCAGGTCGGTGGCTACCTGCAAGACCAGATGAAGTTCGATAACAATCTGGTGCTGACTGTGGGCGCCCGTTTTGACCGGGCCAGTAGCGATATCGAAAATAAAACCACTGGCGTCGAGCAAAATATCGACAACGACAAGTGGACTGCCAACGCCGGTCTGGCCTGGCTGCTGAATGACAACGTCACTGCGTATACCAGCTACTCGCAGTTCTTCCAGCCGATTCTGCAGCAGGATCAGAATGGTGATGCGGCCAAGCCGCAAGAGGGCGATCAGATCGAAGTGGGCATGAAGTTCCAGCCACAAGGTATTGATGGCTACCTCAACGCAGCAGCGTTCAAAATCACCCAGGAAAATTTGGCCTCCGGAGCAGCCGGTACGCCAGCGTTTCAGCAGATCGGTGAAGTGGAAAGCGAAGGTGTTGAGCTGGAAGCCGTTGCCAATATCACCCCGAGCTTCAGCCTGCTGGCCAACGCTACCTGGATGAATCCGGAAATTGTTTCCGACAGCACTCCTGCTGAAGAAGGTAACCGCCCGGTGAATATCGCCGATACCCTGTACTCGGCCTGGGCCAAGTACACTTTCCTGAGTGGCCCGATGAACGGTTTCGCCATTGGTTCCGGGGTGCGTTACGTCAGCGATACGTATGGCGATAACACCGAAACCCTGAAAGTCCCGTCCTATACTCTTTGGGATGCCACGGTCAGTTACCGTTACAAGGATTTCAAGTTCCAGGTGGCGGCCAAGAACCTGGAAGACAAGCAGTACGTTGCGACCTGTGACTACTACTGCTGGTACGGCGACCGTCGCAATGTTATCGGCAGCGTGACCTATGCCTGGTAAGAGTCATTACCAATCCATTCCGCTGCCCTGTGGGCAGCGGCTGGATGTGTTTGAACAGGCACTGGCACCGCAGTGGCGGTGCCAGTGGGATGATCAGGATCTGTTAACGGTGGAACTGACCGACGGCATCGCCCGTGTGGTGCAGTCTTGCCAGGAACCGACGCAGCTTCTGCGTGCTGCTTGGGCGTTCTTTGTCTCGCAGCCGGATATGAACACCCTGCAGTTTGAGAGCGGTTTTAACGCTGCTTTCATGATTCAGGAAGAGAATCAAACAGCACGGCTGGAACGCGACATGTTCTGGCAGCTGCCCGGTGACTGGTTAAGCCAGGGCGATGCCTTGCCGTATCCGGTCACCATGATCATGGATGAATCCGGCCGGCGTCACCCACGACGCCGCGCCAAGCCGGCGGGGGAAGTGTACCGCCGTTTTGATACCGGTATTCAGGCGTGGGTGTCTCTGCGCACGCTGGATATTGAGGAAGACCTACACCGTTTCATGCGCTGGCAGAACAGCGAGCGTGTGGCTGCCTTCTGGGAGCAGAGCGGCACCCTGGAAGAGCATCGCGCTTACCTGGAGAGCCAGGCGAAAGAGCCGCGAGTGCTTAACCTGATCGGTTGCATTGATGATGAGCCCTTCGCCTACTTTGAGGCGTATTGGGCCAAGGAAGATCGCATCGCACCCTATTACGATGCACAGGATTTTGATCGCGGGATTCACATGCTGGTGGGCGAAGACCATCACCGTGGCCCGCACAAGGTAAAGGCATGGCTGAATGCGCTCTGCCATTACCTGTTTCTCGATGATTGTCGTACCACAAGGATTGTGTCCGAGCCACGCTCGGATAACGACAGGATGATTCAACACCTTCAAGCCAGGCGATTTGCCAAGCCAAAGGAGTTTGATTTTCCGCACAAGCGCGCAGCCCTGATGGTGCTGCATCGTGATGCGTTTTTTGAGCGTTGCGAGCTGAGCTGAAAATCACGGTTCGGATTTTTTCACTCTGAACCGCCATGGCGCGCTGCCCACCACTATCCGGCAGCAAGTGGCTGACTGTCCGAATTCTTCGGTGGTCGGTGTATGGATAACCCGGAGGCCGTTCGGCTTCCGCCACATTGAGGACATATCACCATGAGCGTTCATTCTCAGGAATACGATGTCGTTGGTATTGGTTTTGGCCCGGCCAACCTGGCCATTGCCATTGCACTGGACGAGCAGAAAGACCTGGATGGCCTGCGTTACTGCTTTCTGGAAAAACAGCCCCGCTTTGAATGGCACGGCGGCATGTTGCTGGAAGGCACTCGCATGCAGGTGTCATTTCTGAAAGACCTGGCGACCCTACGCAATCCCGCCAGCCGTTTCACCTTTGTTAATTACCTGCATGACAACAATCGTCTGGATTCCTTTATCAACATGGGCACGTTCTTTCCTACCCGTGTGGAATATAACGATTACATGCGCTGGTCCGCCGATCAGTTTAAAGAGCATGTGCACTACGGCCAGGAAGTGATTGCCATTGAGCCGGTGGAGCAGGGTGGCGAAGTGGAATGGGTGCGCGTTCGTTCACGGAACGCGGATGGCAGTGAGACTGAAATTTTTACCCGTAACCTGGTGATCGGCATTGGTGGTTACCCGAAGATCCCGGCCGTGTTCGCCGGCAAGATGGGTGACAACATGGTTCACTCATCGCGCTATAAACACGAATACGAGCGGTTTGGTCGCCACGAAACGCCCCGCATTGCGGTGATCGGAGCAGGCCAGAGTGCCGCTGAAATCTATCTGGATCTGATGGACCAGTACCCGGATGGCAAGATGGATCTGGTCAGTCGCAGCCGGGCCCTGCACCCGGCCGATGACAGCGCTTTTGTGAATGAAATTTTCGATCCATCGTTCACGGATACTATTTACGCCCGGCCGGAATCCGAGCGGCAGGATTTTCTCAAGCGTTTCAGTCAGACCAATTACGCGGTAGTGGATCTGGCGGAAATTGAACAGATCTACGAGCGTCTTTACCTGCAGAAAGTCACCGGCAAGGTGCAGCACCGCTTCCTGTCCAACCGTGATATCGTTGGTGTGCAGAATGATGGCACCCGTGTGCTGTTGACCCTGCGCAACAAGGACACCGGCGTGGAACAGACTGAAGTCTATGACGGGGTGGTGCTGGCCACCGGTTATAACCGCAATGGCCATGAGCAGTTGCTGTCGCCCATGGCGGATTGGATGTCGGAGAAAGGTGTGGAGCGCTGTTATCGGTTGCCCATGGCATCAGGCTGCCATGCCAATGTGTTCCTGCAGGGCTGTTGTGAAGAAACCCATGGCCTCAGTGACACCCTGTTGTCGATCTTGGCAGTGCGCTCCCAGGAAGTGGTGGATGCGTTGATAGAACGGCAGAGCCGGCCGCTCGAAACGGCCTGTGCAAGCTGATGATTCCTGCTCTGGCCCCCTTGTTTCAAGGGGGCTTCTCTTCTTATGGCCGCTTGTTACGCCTGGCCGAGCCGAACGATGCGGCCATCCCGTTAACCGATCTGTTTGATGCCGGCCGGTTACGGCAGTCGTTGTATCAATTTCGTCCTGACTTGAAGGGGGAAGACGAGCGGGCGCTGCTCTCCATCTGGAGTAAATACTATTTCTTGCGGCTGTTGCCGCCGGTGCTTGCGGCCAACCTGATCCTGCAGCGTGAATTGCCTTTGTCGGTGAACGTGCTGGCGGTCGAGGTGGATGCGCAGGGGCTGCCCGGTGTCTTTGTGTTGCCGGATGACGGACAACAAATTGTGGCATCCGCGCACCCGCTGTCCCGTTTCGAGGGAATAATGCGGGAGAACCTGCAGCCGGTTATCACTGCCTGGCAGCAGGCACTGGGGCTATCCACCCGGGTGCTGTGGAGTAATGCCAGCCGTTACATCCACTGGTTCACGGGTGAGCTGAAAGGGGCGGGTTTGCCGGAGATGCTCTGGGCGCCGGGGCGGGCGTTGCTTGATCAGCCCACCTTTGAAAACGGTGACAGAAATCCCTTGTTCGGAGCCTACCAGGACAGGATGAACGCCAACACCGGCACGGTGATCACCGTGCGTCGTACCTGTTGCATTCGCTTTCGTTTGCCGGACACGGCGCTGTGTGAAGACTGCCCACGGTTGTGCCGCAAGGGCATGGCAGCGTAACCCGCTAACGGGGCAGGGCAATCCAGCTCAGCACGCCTTGCTGTCGTTCGCGCCAGCGAAAAGGAATGGTGGCGCCAAGCTTCCAGTCTGGCGACAGGGTTTTCAGCAGGGTCAGTGAACGGGCGTCCCGGCGCTCCGCGTCATGGAAATAAAAGCGTTTGCCGGTGATCGGGTAGAGCGCCTTGAACAGGCTTTCCTTGGCGGAAAAAATCAGCGTGATGCGATTGGCGCGCTGAATAGGCGATAACCCTTCCAGTTGTTCCCGTTCTTCGTGGGTCAGTAATTCCCGGCACAGCCGGGCTGCCCGTTCTGCGCTGAGCCATTGTTCCGTGTCCAGCCCTACGGTCAGCCAATGGCGTGCGTCGGCGACCATCACTTCAGCAATGCCCTGGCTATGGGTAATGCTGCCCAGACTGCCTGCGGGCCATTGTGGTGCCCGGTCGGGTCCCAGGGCAGGGATGCCCTCCATTCCCAGCATCGCCAGCGCTTCGCGGGCGCACCATCGACCGGCCAGGTACTCGCTGCGGCGTTTGGCCACCGCCGTACTCAGGGAGGGCGGCAGGGGGATGTCTGCCTGGGCAAAGCTGTCGTCGCAGAGACGCTCAGGGGCGTAGTGGCAACCCACGCGCACCAGTCCGGTGGCGAGTTCTTCGCGGTGCAGGTGAGTCAGGCATGCGGGGCGATGGAATAATGACATGATCAACAGATTTCCCGGTTGCCGGTACTATATCAGAGGTGCCAGTCGGAGACCCCCAGTCGCCGCACAATTTGATCCTCACCACAATGCGACAACTGCTACACTAGGCATACGCTGGCCGTGCGTTGTCAGTGTTTCCTTGCCACTTCTCTTTGCCACAGGCTGCTCCCGTGACTGATGCCTCTTTTGCTTCCCTGCCGCTGTCTGCGGAATTGCTCGCCAACCTGAATACCCTGGGTTACGCCACCATGACGCCGGTGCAGGCACAAAGCCTGCCATTTGTGCTGAAAGGGCATGACGTGATTGCCCAGGCCAGCACCGGCAGTGGCAAGACGGCGGCTTTCGGTCTTGGCCTGTTGCATCCATTGAATCCACGCTATTACGGTTGCCAGGCGTTGGTGTTGTGCCCCACCCGGGAGCTGGCCGATCAGGTGGCCGGGGAAATCCGCCGGCTGGCTCGTGGCCCCGGCAATATCAAGGTGCTGACGCTCTGCGGGGGGCAGCCCATTGGTCCGCAGATTGGCTCGCTGGAACATGGAGCCCAGATCGTGGTGGGCACGCCGGGGCGGGTGCTCAAGCATTTGAGCAAGGGCACGCTGAGTCTGGAAGGGCTGAATACCCTGGTGCTGGATGAAGCGGATCGTATGCTCGATATGGGGTTCTACGACAGCATTGCCGAGGTGATCCGGCAGACGCCATCCCGTCGCCAGACCCTGTTGTTTTCGGCTACCTATCCGGCAGGGATCAAGCAGCTGGCGGCAACCTTCATGAACAATCCCCAGCATGTAGAGGTGGACGCGCTCCACGATAATAGCCAGATCGAACAGCGCTACTACGAGGTAGACCCTGCTGAGCGGGAAGAGGCGGTGGCCCGTGCCATTGCCTGTTTCCGGCCGGTGTCCTGCGTAGTGTTTTGTGTGACCAAAAAGCAATGCCAGGACGTGGTGAACCAGCTTTGCCGGCAGGGGATGTCGGCCATGGTGCTCAACAGTGACCTGGAACAGCGCGAGCGCGATGAGGTGCTGACGTTGTTTGCCAACCGCAGCCTGTCGGTGCTGGTTGCCACGGATGTGGCAGCGCGGGGCCTGGATATCGATAACCTGGATATGGTTATCAATGCAGAACTGTCCCATGAACCGCAGACCCACATTCACCGTGTCGGCCGTACCGGTCGAGCCGGTGAAAAGGGCCTGGCCATCAACCTGGTAGCGCCGCGCGAATCCCGTCGTGCCATGGCCATTGAAGAATTGCAGGGCGCGCCCCTGAACTGGCACCCGGTGAGCAGCCTGAAGCCCCGTGAAGGTGACACCTTGCAGCCCCCGACAATTACGTTGTGCATCGGCGCCGGCCGCAAGGACAAGCTTCGCCCCGGCGATATTCTCGGCGCGCTGACCGGTGATGCGGGGATTGCCGGCAACAAGGTGGGCAAGATTACCGTCACGGATTATCAGGCTTATGTGGCTATCGATCGTGACAGTGCTGACCTGGCGCTGGAGCGATTATTGAAAGGCAAAATCAAGGGCAAAAACCGGCGCGTTAAAAAGTTGTAACCTTCCCGCACCTGTCATTCTCTCCCTTCAGATTCCGTTGGGTGTGAGCATGATTGTGTCGGGAAACTGGATTATTATGCGACCGGGGAAAAAATAAATGAGGGTACGCGCCACCGGATTGATAAGGCGGCGCTGCCATTAAAGTGGCATCGCTTCTCGCGGCCATCAGTAGGCTGCTATTTAGCCTGACATCTCTCGGACAGCATTATGACAACAACACTGCGCAACAGCCTGGCATGCCTGGTCGCCCTGATGGCGGCCGGCTGTGGGGGAGGCTCTTCATCCAGTGGCGGCGCAGTCACGGAAGCCACAAGCAGCGCACCAAGCCGGGCCTGGTTCTATGACGCTGACGGCGCGCAGGTTGCGCGTATGCAGTTCCAATACCCCGACGAACTCACGATTAACGTGCAGCTGCACTCTGTCGGGCCAGATATGGCATGGGATACCGGGGATGATACGTCGCATCCTTATCTACAGTGTCAGTACATGTCGGCGCCGAGCCCATTGCTGCGCTATCCGGATCTGTATTTTCTCGGCATGATAGGGTCGCCTACGGGTGCTACTGGGCTGGCTGTACTCGGCCTTTCGAATAATGGGCCGATGAAATGCCCGGTGCGTAACGGCCGACGACTTCAGCAAGAGTCCGGTTTCGTAACCGGCCTGTTCATGCCTGGTTTGGACTTTAGTTACAGTTACCTGATCAATGCCGAACTTGAGCATTTTGGTGGGACCGCAACGGAGGTGCTCGACTACGAATTTGATGGCCTGGACACGACGGTTGCCGAGATATTGGCGTTGTCAGAATTTACCTCTGATATCGACCTCACGACGGTGGATGAGCCTGATTTGCCAGCCATCGTCGATCACACGCAAACCAATACCGTCAGCTTCGATGCCGAGCAGCGCCCCCTGAGCATTGACCTCGCTGCCGATAGCTCCTGGACGGCTGTGCTCGATGCGTACTGCATGGATGCTCATCCAGTTGCCGTCTCAATCAAGCTTCTGAGGGGGTGCTCGTCCGCCCACCAAACACGCTCCTATCGCTATCTGGGCGATAGCGTCGAACAGGATGTTCAACGCTACAACGGCTCAAATTCCGCAAACCTGTATTCCGGCACCGCCACTCGCCTGGCCGACCGCGTGATCGTCCATCCGGGTACCGCCGATGCCGGTCCTGATTCGGGGATGTATTACGAGTCCTATCTCTTTAATGAGTCAGAACAAGTGACGGCGATGGAGCGAAGCTCATACGGTGATGACAGGATTTGGGATACAGAAGATGATCAGCATGAAACCATCGATAGTTATCACTATGACCGCAATGGCAGGCTTTCTGAAGTGAGCTACAGCGGGTCGATCATGCGGAGGTACAGTTACTACAACGACGGGAAATTGAAGCAGGTCGACGAAGTTGATAGTCAGTCCGACGTCCCCTGGAGGCGCACGCTGGCCTCCTATCGGCAGGGCGTGCCGGCGAAAATTACCGTGCAGAGGCGCAAAGGCGACGGGAATGAAGGTTATGAGTTGCAGACGCGGATTGTCATGGAATTTGCGTCCAGCGAAGAAAACTGGCCCGAACTGTTTTCACCTGTACCGCTTTTCCCCGAGTTCCGGACGCCTCCCAGTATTGATGACCTGATGCGCTTCCAGCCGATAAGGTGATCAGAGGTGTGTAAGCGGTTCAGGCGGGGCCGCTTTTTCTTTCTAAAGGGCGGCTATAACCTGTCAAAATAAAGGTGTTGTGGTCACTTTATGCGGCATGTGAAGTACTCGTCGCCAGTTGCAGACAACTTATGCTTCACGCTACAAGAAGAAAATCGAACGGGGAAATTGGTGGGCCCACCAGGACTTGAACCTGGGACCAATCGATTATGAGTCGACTGCTCTAACCAACTGAGCTATAGGCCCGAAAGAGTTGCCTGACGCAGGATGCTTAGCGCCTGACGCTTGCCGCATGTCTCATGCGGCCAAGGATTATAACGTGAATTCTTAATAGGAAAAGGTCGAACCTTTTTTATTATTCTCCCGGGCTGCTATGCAGCCCGGGAGCGTCTTGCATCCGGCATCCAGCGTCCGGCGTAATATTTACAGGTCGCCGTCGAGGAAGCTGCGCAGGTGTTCGCTGCGGCTCGGGTGGCGCAGTTTGCGCAGCGCCTTGGCTTCTATCTGACGGATACGCTCACGGGTTACGTCGAACTGTTTGCCCACTTCCTCAAGGGTGTGGTCAGTGTTCATGTCGATGCCGAAGCGCATGCGCAGGACTTTGGCTTCACGGGCGGTCAGGTTAGCCAACACATCACGGGTGGCTTCTTCCAGGCCCAGTGAGGTGGCAGAGTCCACCGGCGATTCCATGTTGCCGTCTTCGATAAAGTCGCCGAGGCTGGAATCTTCATCGTCACCGATGGGGGTTTCCATGGAGATCGGCTCTTTGGCGATCTTCAGTACCTTGCGGACTTTGTCTTCCGGCATTTCCAGACGGACACCCAGTTCTTCCGGGGTCGGTTCGCGGCCCATTTCCTGCAGCATCTGACGTTGTACCCGGTTGATCTTGTTGATGGTCTCTATCATGTGTACCGGGATACGGATGGTGCGCGCCTGGTCGGCGATGGAGCGGGTGATGGCCTGACGAATCCACCAGGTGGCGTAGGTGGAGAACTTGTAACCACGGCGGTATTCGAACTTGTCCACGGCTTTCATCAGGCCAATGTTGCCTTCCTGAATCAGGTCGAGGAACTGCAGGCCGCGGTTGGTGTATTTCTTGGCGATGGAAATAACCAGACGCAGGTTGGCTTCCACCATTTCTTTCTTGGCGCGACGTGCCTTGGCTTCACCGATGGAAATGCGACGGTTGATTTCCTTGATGTCGCCCACGGGCAGGCCAATGATGTCTTCAATGGTGCCGATCTTGCGTTGGGCACGTTGAACATCTTCTTTGACTGCGCCGAGTTTGTCGGCGATGGCTTTGCCTTTTTTGGTTTTCAGCTGGCCATCGATCCAGTCCATGTTGGTTTCGTTGCCAGGGAATACCTTGATGAAATCCTTGCGATCCATGCCGCCGCGGCGAATGGTGGCGGACATGATTTGACGCTCGAATTTACGCACCAGGTCCAGGTTGTCGCGGGCACCGACCAGCATGCCGTCGAAAATGCGCGGCACCAGTTTGAACAGGGTGAAGTGTTCGGCCAGGGCTTCCAGAGCCTTGGCACTGGAGGCGTGATCGCGACCGTTGCGCTTGAGTGAGCGCTCGGCTTTTTCGTGCAGCTTTTTCAGCGTCTCGAAACGCTCTGCCGCCAGAACAGGATCCAGGCCGCCTTCATCTTCTTCTTCATCGTCGTCGCTGTCTTTGTCGTCAGTGCCTTCTTCCTTGGCTTTTTCTTTGGCCTTGGCTTTTTCTTCCGCCGCTTTCTTGGCTTTTTCGGCGAAGGCAGGATCCCGGTTGACGTTGGTTGCCGCAGCGCCATCGTCGTTGGGATCCAGGTAACCGGCAATGATGTCGGTTAGCTTGCGTTCTTCGTTTTCCACGCGAGCGTATTCGTCGATCACCATGTCGACGGCGCCGGGCCAGAAGGCGAGGGCGTGCAGGACTTCACGGGTGCCTTCTTCGATACGCTTGGCAATTTCGATTTCGCCTTCGCGGGTCAGCAGCTCCACGGTACCCATTTCGCGCATGTACATGCGCACCGGGTCGGTGGTGCGGCCGGGTTCGTTTTCTACGGAGGCGAGCACGGCAGCGGCTTCTTCAGCGGCGACTTCGTCGGTGCTGTCGGCGCTTTCATCGATCGTCAACTGATCGGCATCGGCGGCTTTTTCCACCACGGTGATGCCCATGTCGTTGATCATCTGAATGATGTCTTCCACTTGATCAGTGTCGGTAATGGAATCCGGCAAGTGGTCATTCACTTCGGCGTAGGTAAGGTAGCCCTGTTCCTTACCCAGTGCGATCAACTGCTTCAGCTGAGATTGTTGCTGCTGCTTTTGAGTCGTCATGCAATAAAGCCCGTAACGTCGTGCTGGAAGCTTGCGCTGGCCAGCGTGATGGTGGCGTGGGAAAACGGCGTATTATACCGGGATGTGGGGGCTACGGCCAGTCAATGCAACCCTGGGGGTGTTGCATGGGCCGGCCTAGTCGAAGGGTTTGCGGGCGTGCTGGCGCGCTTCGGCCAGGGCTTTATGCAGCGCTTGCCAGTGTGCCGGGTCGGGCATGCCGGCCTGTTCCACTTCCAGCAGGGCGGCCTCCAGCCGGGTGACTTCCAGCTGTGACAGGGCATCCAGCCATAGCCGGGTGGCCATTTCTTCGGCCATGGGCGGCTTGAGGCTGGCCTTGAGCAGGCGAGACAGGGTTTCGCCCTGCTCCAGCGCCATCAGGGCGCCAAGCAGCGCGGCGGCGCTATGGCTTTGCCGGCACAGGCTGGCTACCTGGACCAGCAGGTCGATATGCGGCAGCGGGAGGGTATCGATGCCTTCGGGCAGCGGGTGTTGGTCAATCAGTGAAGGGTAATCCAGCAGCACCAACACCAGGCGCTCAGCCAGGGTGAGCGGGCCTTTGCGGCCGTTGTTCTGGCGTGGGTTGGGGCGTGTGCGATTGGGGCTGCCGCCGTTGAAGCCGGCATTGCCCTGGTTGCCTTCGTCCGCAAAGCCGAAGTCTTCCGGGTAGGGCATGCCTGGGTCGTCCTCCGCCGGCGGATAGCCTGCGTCTTCGTAGCCGTACGCGGTGGCATCCTGAGGGGGCTCTGAGGGGGCGGGGGGTGCTGCTGGGCGAGGCGCCGCCGGGGCGGGTTTGAGCTGGATCAGCGATTCCTTGTCCAGCCGGGTAAGGCGACTGAGCTCTTCGGTGAGCAGGGCGCGGTAAACCGGGCCGGCGGGTTTATCCAGGAATGGCAGGGCGAGCCGGGCTAGCCGGGCACGGCCGTCCACGGTGTCCAGGTCGAGCCCTTCGGACAGGTGCCGGAACAGGTAAGTGGATAGGGCGTCGGCCTTGTCAGTAAGTGCTCGCAACGCCTCGGGGCCTTGCTGGCGCACGAGTGTGTCCGGGTCCTCGCCGTCTGGCAGGAACAGGAAGCGCACTTGTTTGCCGTCATCCAGCGCCGGCAGCAGTGATTCGAGAGCCCGCCAGGCGGCGCGGACGCCGGCCTTGTCGCCGTCGAAACAGAGAATCACTTCGTTGACCTGGCGAAACAGTTTGCGGGCGTGATCTTCGGTGGTGGCAGTGCCCAGGGTGGCGACCACATTGGGGACGCCGTGCTGGGTCAGGGCGATCACGTCCATGTAGCCTTCCACCACATAGAGACGGTCACTGCGGTCGCGGCTCTGGCGCCATTCCCACAGCCCGTAAAGCTCCTGGCCCTTGTGGAAAACGGGGGTTTCCGGGCTGTTCAGGTATTTCGGTTTGCCGTCGCCGAGCACCCGGCCACCGAAGCCGATGGTGCGCCCGCGGCTATCGCGGATCGGGAAGATGATGCGATCGCGGAATTTGTCGTAGGTGCGGCCGGTGTCGTCCTTGCGTACCAGCAGCCCGCCGGTGAGGGCGTGCTCCAGGCTGGTTTCGGTGAGTGACAGGCCGTTGATCAAATTATCGTAACCGGGTGGCGCAAACCCAATCGCGAATTTTTTTGCAATTTCGCCGCTCAGTCCCCGATTTTTAAGGTAATTCACTGCTTTTTGCCGCTCTGGAGCCTGGCGCAGCTGCTGCGCGTAGAACTTTTCGGCGCGGCTGAGCAGGTCGTAGAGCGATTGTAGCCGGTCCTTCTTTTGCCGGTCGGCGGCGGTTTCCGGCCGGGATTCGGGCACTTCCATGCCGGCCCGGCTGGCCAGCTGTTTGACTGCCTCCGGGAAACTCAGATGCTCGTATTCCATCAGGAAGCCCACCGCATTGCCGGAGGCGCCGCAACCGAAGCAATAATAGAACTGCTTGTCTGGAGCCACGGTGAAGGAGGGTGTTTTTTCCTGGTGGAAGGGGCAGCAGGCGCTGTAGTTGCGGCCGGTTTTCTTCAGGGGCACGCGGGCATCAATCAGCTCTACCAGGTCGGTACGGGCCAACAGATCATGTGTGAAATTTTCCGGAATGCGTGCCATATAAGGGTCTGTTAAGTGGTCTCAATCGCCTTGCCGAATTCTGGCCAAGCGTTCGCGCGCAACGGTTAAGTGGACTGATAGCAAAAAACGGCGTGGCTGGATGTGTGCCCCGTCGAACAGGTTCAGAAAAACTCTTCCGGCACAGCAGCAATAGTAGTGTAGACAGGCCGGGTGGTTTCTGCCAGAAAGGGACGGTATTCAATCAGAAAGTTGGCCATTGTGACAGAGTTGGCGGGTCGCTGGATTTGATACCGGGTTGCTGTTGTTGCGCAACAATTTATGAACGATGTTAAGGCTGGCATTACTGGCAGAACTGAATTCATGCGTGAATAATGCAATGACGTCACCACAATAAAGGGTAGGGCCATGGCAGAAGGAAGTGCAGTGGCTATTCAGGCGTATTTGAACCTGAATGGGGTCGTATGGAAGTTGATGGAGGATGGTTCTCTGGTTCCGTTGGAACCCGGAGAAGCGGTTCTTCCCGATGTCCCCTTGCTGGAGTTTCCGGAGAGCAGCAGCCCGGAAGCCGATCTGGCGTCCTCTTCAAGCCAGTCCTCTCTGGCATCTTTCTTCACCAATGTTTCCCGCGATGGTGCAGGTGATATCCCGGCTTCCGGGTACCAGACCCGTGGCGTGGTCGATGCCGGGGACCATTCCCGTGATACCAGGCAGGGGCCGCCCCCGGACCTGCTCCCCAATGATGCCGCTATCAGTATCCAGATTCAGGATGGCGGCGATGGTTACGTAAACCGTTTTGAGCAGGATGCGGTGGATCTGGTGGGCACCACCACCGATATTCTCGATGACACCGTGGTGAATGTGATTGTTCTGGATGGCCAGGGCGGTTCCGTGACCTTTACGGCCGTGGTGCAGGATGGCCGTTTCTCGGTGCCCGATGCAGACCTGAGTTCACTGGCGGAAGGGCCGCTCACCGCGGTCGCTACCTATCAGGACCCTTACGGCAACCGGGTTACCGGCACCGACGACAGCATCAAGGATACGCTGGCCAGTGGTGTGGATGTGGAAGCCGCCACCGGCACTGATGATGTGGTCAACGCGGTGGAAGCGGTGGACAACACCCTTAGCGGTACCTTTGCCGATGTGCAGGCGGGAGCCGAGGTGGAGGTGACTGTCAGCGGCGCCGGGCACGCGGATCTGGTATTGACCGCCACGCTGGATGCCAGTGGCAACTGGTCGATCCCCGACGTGGATCTGGACGTGTTCGACGACGGTACGCTAACCCTCACCGCCAGCACCGTGGACCAGGCCGGCAACCCGGCGACCATCACCGATACCGTGGACATGGATACCCAGGCGGCCATCACCGCCGAGTTTGTCGATGCGGTGCAGCCGGATGGCGTGGGCGGTTATTTGAATGCCGCGGAAGGCCAGATGGCCGGTTTCACCGGCACGGTCACGGAGGTTGAAGATGGCCAGACGGTGACTCTGGTCATCACTGATGAAGCCGGCGACAGTCTTACCTTTACTGCCCAGGTCAGCGGTGGCGCCTGGCAGCTCGACAATCAGGACCTGTCTTCACTGGCGCCTGGTGAGCTGACGCTGGAAGCCAGCGTGGAAGACGTGGCCGGCAACCCGGCGACCGCCAGCGACACCATTATTTACGATCCCGTCGCCGAAATTCCGCGTCCGATTACGTCCGATGTGGGGCGCATTCTGAATGCCGCTGAAGTCGCCGACGTGGACTTCAATGGCCGGGTCAACGACGTGGAACCCGGCCGTGAGCTGGACATCGTCATCGAGGACGGCAACGGCAACAGTGCCAGCGGTTCCGCAACGGTGCAGTCTGATGGCAGCTGGTCTCTCACCGGTGTGGATGTGACCGGGCTGGAGGAGGGCCTGCTGACGTTATCGGTGACCACCACGGACCTGGCCGGTAACGAAGCCACCCGTGAGACCTTTTATTTCAAGGATACCCTTAACGACCTGACCGCCGAGTTCGTCGATGAGCAGACCCCGGATGGTGTCGGCGGCTACTACAATGCCGATGAGGCCTCCGATGGGGTGACCCTGCAGGGGAGTGCCAACTTCATCAGTGACGGGCTTCCGGTGGATATCCAGGTTCGCGACATTCTCGGCAACGTGGTGGTAGTGAGCGGGGTCACGATTTCGGGCAATACCTGGCAGGCGGATAACGTTGATCTGTCCGGCCTGGAACCGGGCCAGATTTTTGTGCTGGCTAGCACCACGGATTTTGCCGGTAACCCCGCGTTTGGGGTAGACAGCTTTATTTATGACCCCATTGCCATCATCAACGATGACGTGACCAGCCCGGCGTTTTCTGTGCCGGTGGTGAATGACAACACCGTCAATGCCGCCGAAGTGGCGGCGGGTGTGGATTTTTCCGGTACGGTCACCGATATCGAAGCCGGTCGCACACTGGATGTGCTGATTGAGGATGGTGCCGGTGGCAGTGTTGCCGATACCGTCACCATTGCCGCTGATGGTAGCTGGAGTCTCACCGGCGCTGACCTTTCCGCGCTCCAGGATGGCCCGCTGACCCTGACGCTCACCGGCACCGATATCGCGGGCAACGAAGCGACCCAGATCACCAATTTCCTGAAAGACACTTTGGCCAATGGTATCAGCATCACGGCTGATACCGGCGCCGATGCGGTACTGAATAACCAGGAAGCCCCCGACACCGTCCTGTCCGGTAGTTTCGACTTCGTACAGGAAGGCGCGGTGGTGGATATCACCGTTGGCGATGGGGTGAACCCGGCGCTGACGTTTCAGGCGACCCTGGATGCCAGCGGCAACTGGTCCGTGCCCAATGTGGATCTGAGCGGCCTCAATGACGGCGACCTGACGCTGACCGCCGAGACTGTGGATCAGGCGGGCAACCCGGCGTCTATTACCGACACGGTCGTTAAAGACACCAGTGCAGAGATCACCGCACTCTACGACGATCCGCAGCAGCCGGAAGGCATTACCGGTTACCTGAATGCGGTGGAAGGCCAGAGTGCCAGCTTCGGCGGTACCGTCACCGGCATTGAAGACGGGCGGGCCGTCGCTATCACCATTACCGATATCAACGATGACACTCTGACGTTCTCGGCCACTGTCACTGGTGGCGCCTGGCAGGTGAACGGTGAAGACCTGTCCTCGCTGGCGCAAGGCGACCTGACGCTGACCGTGGTCGCGTCTGACACGGCGGGCAATGAGGCCACCGCCAGCGACGTGATTGAATATGATCCGGTGGCGCAGCTGGTGGCGGATATTGCCGCTGATGCGGGTGCCAGTATCAATGCGGCGGAACAGGGTGAGGTGGATTTCACCGGCTCGGTTTTCGATGTGGAAAGCGGTCGGGATGTAGCCATCAGCATCGAGGATGGCGGTGGCAATACGGTGACCGGTACCGCCACCATCGCGGCGGACGGCACCTGGTTGCTGGCGGATGTGGACGTCAGTGGCCTGGATGAAGGCACGCTGACTCTCACTGCTGATACCACCGATGAAGCCGGCAATCCGGCCACCCAGACGGCCACCTTTATCAAGGACACCCAGGCGGAAATCACCGCCGAGTTTGTGGACGAACAGGTGCCGGACGGCGTGGGCGGTTACTACAACGCCACGGAATTCCCCACCGTCACCCTGCAGGGCACGGCGCCGCTGGTGGAAGACGGCCAGACGGTTACCGTCACCGTGGAAGACGCATTCGGCAATGTGGTGAATGTGCCGGGTGTCACCGTCAGTGGCGAAACCTGGTCGGCACCGGATGTGGACCTGTCGGCCTTGCAGCAGGGCGATATTACGCTCACTGCCACGGTGACCGACCAGGCGGGAAACACGGCCACTGCCACCGATACCTTCATCTATGATCCGGTGGCGATCATCAATGACGATATCACCAGCCCGGCGTTTTCAGTGCCGCAGCCTGGCGACGATACCGTCAATGCCGCCGAAGTGGCGGCGGGCGTGGAATTATCCGGTACCGTCACCGATATCGAGCCCGGACGCACGCTGGATGTCCTCATCGAGGACAGCCTTGGCGGTACCTTTACGGATACGGTGACCATTGCCGCCGACGGCAGCTGGACACTGGCCAGCGCGGACCTGTCTGCCCTGGAAGATGGCAACCTGACGGTGACCCTGACCGGTACCGATATTGCCGGTAACGACGCCACCCGCACCGATACTTTCCTGAAAGATACCTTGGCCACCGGCATCAGCATTACCGCTGATACCGGCGCCGATGCGGTGTTGAATAACGCGGAATCCCCGGATACGAGCCTGTCCGGCAGCTTCGAGTTTGTGCAGGAAGGGGCGCTGGTGGACATTACCGTCAGTGACGGGGTGAATCCGGATCTGACCTTCCAGGTGACCCTGGATGCGTCCGGCAACTGGACGGTTCCGGATGTGGATCTCAGCGGCCTGAACGATGGCGACCTGACGCTCACCGCCGACACCGTGGACCAGGCCGGTAACCCGGCGTCCATTACCGATACGGTACTCAAGGACACCAGTGCGGAGGTCACCGCGTTGTACGACGACCCGCAGCAGCCTGAGGGCATCACCGGCTACCTGAACGCGGTGGAAGGGCAGAGCGCCAGCTTCGGCGGTACGGTCACCGGTATCGAAGACGGCCAGACTGTCGACATCACCATTACCGATATCAACGATGACACTCTAACCTTCTCGGCCACCGTCACCGGCGGTGCCTGGCAAGTCAGCGGCGCCAATCTGTCCTCGCTGGCGCAAGGGGCGCTGGTGCTGGCAGTAGTGGCTCAGGACGTGGCGGGCAATGAGGCCACGGCCAGCGACACCATCGAGTACGATCCGGTGGCGCAACTGGTGGCGGACATTGCGTCCGATGCCGGTAACAGCATCAACACGGCGGAACAGGGTGACGTGGATTTCACCGGTTCCGTGTTCGACGTGGAAAGCGGCCGGGATGTGGCCATCACGATTTCCGACAGCGGCGGCAACAGTGTCGAAGGCACCGCCACCATTGCGGCAGATGGCACCTGGTTGCTGGCCGACGTGGATCTGTCCGGGCTGGATGATGGCTCGTTGACCCTGCAAGCCAGCACCACCGACGAAGCCGGCAACCCGGCCACCCAGACGGCCACCTTTACCAAGGATACCCAGGCGGAAATCACCGCCGAGTTCGTTGACGAACAGGTGCCGGACGGCGTGGGCGGTTACTACAACGCCACGGAATTCCCCACCGTGACCCTGCAGGGCACGGCGCCGCTGGTGGAAGACGGCCAGACGGTGACCGTCACCGTGGAAGACGCATTCGGCAATGTGGTGAATGTGCCGGGCGTAACGGTGAGCGGTGAGCTGTGGTCGGCAGCGGATGTGGACCTGTCGTCCCTGCAGTTGGGCGAGTTGACCCTCACCGCCACGGTCACCGACCAGGCCGGTAACACCGCCACGGCCACAGACAATTTCATCTATGATCCGGTGGCCAGTATCAATGCTGATCTGGACAGCCCGGCACTGAATGATGGTGTGCTGAATGCTGCCGAAATTGCCGCAGGGGTGGACCTGTCCGGCACAGTCACCGGCATTGAAGGTGGCCGGGTTCTCGATGTGGAGATCACCGACCAGAGCGGCAACAGCGTGATTACCACGGTCACGGTCAGTGGTGACCAGAGCCTGGACGGCGTGAATAACTGGGCCCTGGATGGCGTGGACCTGACGGCCCTGGCCGACGGTGAGCTGACCATGACGCTCACCGGTACCGATATCGCCGGTAACGAAGCGACTCAGACCTTCACCTTCGACAAGGATACCGAGGCCACCATCACTGCCCGCTTTGAAGATGCGCAGGTGTTCGAAGGCAACACCGGCATTCTCAATGACGCGGAAGATGACGCCACTGTGCTGTCCGGCACGGTGAGTAATGTGGAGGCCGGGGACGACGTGAACCTGACGGTCACCGATACCCAGGGCGGGCAGCTTACCTTTGTCACCCAGGTGCAGGGCGATGGCACCTGGTCCACCACCGAGGACCTGAGCAGTCTGGCGCCGGGCACGCTCACCCTGACCGCAGACACCGTGGACAACGCCGGTAACCCGGCCAGCGCGACCGCCACCATTGAGCACGACCCCAATGCCGTTATTACGGTCATCTCCCTGGACCAGGGCGATGTGATCAACGCGGATGAATCGCTGGCCACGGTGGTTAACGGCACCGTGACCGATGTGGAGCCTGGCCGTACCGTTCAGGTGGAAATCACTGATGGGGTGACCACGGTCACCACCACGGCCCAGGTACAGGGCGACCTGTCCTGGTCGGCGGACCCGGCGGATCTCAGTGGTCTGGCGGATGGGCCGATCACCATCAATGTCAGCGTCTTCGATAATGCTGGCAACGAAGCCACCAACAGCTATCCGGCTACCAAGGACGCCACCGCTGAAATCACCGTCATGTTCGAGGACGATTTCATCAATGACGGTTTTGGCGGTTACCTCAACGCGGATGAAGATGACGCCACCACCGTGTCCGGCACGGTGACCGATGTGGAAGACGGTCAGACCGTGGATGTGGTGATCACCGATTCTGCCGGCATCGAAGTGACTGGATCAGCCACGGTCGCTGGCGGAGCCTGGTCGCTGGATAATCTGGACTTGTCTGGCCTGGAAGAGGGGCCGCTGACGGTCTCCGCCACGGTGACGGACCAGGCCGGCAACCCGGTGTCGGCCTCCGACGATATCATTCACGATACCGTCGCCAGTATCGACGATACCGTGCAGGTGTCCGCCGGCGTGGTGATCAACGCGGCCGAAGCCACCAGCGTGACCCTGTCCGGCACCACCGCAGAAATAGAGCAGGGCCGGCCCTTTGAGGTCACGCTCAACGATGGAACATCTACCCTGACGTTCAATACCACGGTGGCCAGCGACGGTTCCTGGACGCTGACCAATCTGGACTTGTCCAGCCTGGATGATGGTACCCTCACCGTCACCCTCAACAGCGACGACCGTGCCGGCAACCCGGCCACGGCGTCGGATACCGTGGACAAGGACACCCTGGCCCAGGTGACCGTGGAATTTCTGGATGATGCGGACACCACCCTGGGGCCGAACGGGGAAATCGTTTACAACGCCGCCGGCGTCAGCGAGGTGCAGTTGCAGGGCACCGTCACCGGCGTGGAAGACGGGCAGACTGTCAGCATTGTGCTTACCGACAGTGCCGGCAACCAGATCACGGTGCCGGATGCCACCGTCAGTGGTGGCACCTGGAGTGCCGGGCCGGTGGACCTGACCGGCTTTGTGGACGGTGGCCTGACGGCGCAAGTGAACACCGAAGACCTGGCCGGCAACCCGGCCACGGCATCCACCCAGGCGGATATCGACCTGGGCGTCTTTATCGACATTGATACCGGCCCCGACGGTTTGCCGTTGACGCCTTTCCTGCTGCGGGCAGTGGATGAGCTGACTGGCACCACGGATGCGGAAGACGGCCAGACCGTGACCGTGACCCTGTCTGACGGCACCACCACGAATACCTTCACCGGGACGGTGTCCGGTGGTGCCTGGACGGTGCCGGTGGATGTGTCCGGCCTGAGCCTGCAAACCCAGTGGACTCTCAATGCCCAGGTGACGGATTTGGCGGGCAACACCACTGCGGATTCCACGCCCACGTTGATTGAGCCAGAGGCGGTGGTCCTGTCGGAAACCCAGCTGGAAACCGGAGGAATCGATCAGGATTCCGGGGATATCCGCATTCAGGAGGCGGATGAGGTTACCTTCTCTGCGACCCAGGACAGCCTGGCAGCGATGACCTCGGAAAGCAGTGCGGTCACGGTGGTGGTGGCCCCGGATGGTCTGTCCTTGAATGTGGTCCGCGACAGCGACGGGCAGACGGTGATGACGCTGGCCCTGAACGCGGCCGGCGATAGCGTGAATGCCTCCTTGTTATTGCCGGTGGATCAGCGCCCGGCGCTGGACAAGTCCCTGTTCCAGGTGGCGATCAATGCCACTCAGAACGATGCGGACGGGACCTCGGAAACCATTGCAGCCAACATCCAGCTGGTCGTGAATGACTCCAGCCCCTTCGCCGAAGACGACACCGCCGAGGTGATCGAGGATACCTCCGCCGGTGGCAATCTGTTCGACAACGACACCGGGCTGGAAGCGCCCTTTACGCTGGACGTCATTACCCTGGACGGAGTGGATTACGCGGTCGCTCTGAATAGCCCGGCGGTGGTCAATACCGACAAGGGAACCCTCATGGTCTATCAGGATGGTTCCTGGACCCTGGACGCGGCTCGCAACCTGGATCACCAGGTGGTGCAGGAGTTGGCATTCAGTTATACCGGCAGCGACGGGGATGGTGACTCCTCCTCCGCGGATGTGCTGATTACCATTGAAGACGGCGCCGCCGGTGCGGTTATCAGCGATAACGGGATGATCACGGAAGCGGTGATCACCCAGCTCAACCAGCCGGCAACCACTGTCACCATTGAAGCCGGCTCAGATGATCTGGTGGCCGATACGGCCCGCTTCTACAACGATGCCGGCCAGCAGGAATCCCTGCTCAATGATCTGGGGCTCACCAGCCTGGGCCAGCCGCTCAGTTATCAAGTGGCGGCGGATGGCAGCAGCATTACTGCCATGGCCGGTGGTGTGGTGGTGTTTGTGGCCACCCTGGATGCGGTGGCGCAGGCAAACGGTGATCTGACAATCGGCTTGGAGATGAACCTGCGCCGGCCGCTGGATCATCTCAACAGCGATCAGTTGAATCTGCCGTTCGCCATTATCGCCACCGATACCGATGGCACCGACGTCGCCCCCGGCCTGTTCCAGCTGGAAATTGATGATGGCCAGAACCCGATCCTGAATGAATCCACCAGCGTAGCTCTGGACGAAGATTCTCTGGATGGCCAACCCTCAATCTCTGCTCAGGGAACGGTGGATGTGGCCGTGGGCAGTGACCGGATCGAGTCACTGGGGTTTGCCGCAGGCTCTTCGCAACCCGACCTCTCCAGTGGCGGCGAGCCGTTGCAATACCAGCTCAGCGCCGATGGCCAGACGCTGACCGCCTATACCGATGATGTAAACAACCCGGTGTTTGTGGCCACGCTACTGGAACCGGTCGCCGGTGAGGCGGACAGCACCATCAACTACGATTTCACCCTGTATCAGGCACTGGATCAGCTCGACAGTAATGGCAACCGGCAGGACCCGCTGCCCGTACCGTTACGGCTGCGCACGGAAGACAGTGACGGTGATGTGGTCAACCTGAACCTGGGTATTGAAATCAGCGATGCGGACGATCCTGCAGCGGTGATTATCGATACGCTGGATGTGAGCGAATTGCCGGCCAAGAACGGCGAGACGCTGACGGGCACCGACAGTGTTGATGTGGACATTACCGCCTCTGAAGATCCGGTGGTGGAAGTGGCCTTCCAGGTTGGCAACGGCACCAATGTCATGGATGCCGGTGGCCAGCCGGTTACCCAGAATGGTGTCCAGCTGCAATGGTATATGGCCAACAACCAGACCCTTGAAGCCCGGGTCAATGGCCAGACAGTGCTGCGTTTTACGCTGCCGTCGGATGTGGATATTGCGTCGGGCTCCAGTGGTACCGTGCCCCTGGATCTGGAGATTCTCGGCCCGGTGGATCATCTGGACAGCGACCTAATGTCCCTGACTATCCCGGTGGCGGCCATTGATGCGGACGGCAGCATGGCCCTGGCCGATGCAGCAGTGAACATTACCGATGGGCATGATCCGGCTATTTCCCTCGGCAGCCCTGGTCTTGTGGATGAGGATGGACTGGAGAACGGTGCCACGCCCCAGGGGTTCACCACTCTGAATGTGGCGCCGGGTAGTGACCAGATAGTGGATACCACGATCACCATGACCTCCACGGTGACCAGTGGCGGGTTGGCGGTCACGCTGGCGTCTGCTGCCAATGCCAATGGTTGGTGGGTGGCCACCACTTCCGCGGGAGAGGCGGTATTCCAGGTGCGGCTGGAAACCGATGGCAGCGCTTCGCTGCAGTTGCTCGGTCCGCTGGATCACCCGGAAGGTGACAACACCCGTCAAGCCATCGACGTCATCTTCGATGTGTCGGTGACCGATGCGGACAACGATGTGTCCGGTGACACCGTACTGGTCTTTGATGTGGCGGATGACGTACCTGAGGGGGCCACACTGGAACGTACCATCACTGAAGGTGATGACATCGCTGGTAATCTACTGGCAGACGTCAACACCGTCGGGGCCGATGGCGGGTTACTGACCCAGGTGACCTATCGGGGAGTGGATTACACCTTCGACGCGCAAGACCCGGTCACTATTATCCTGACCGACGTCACCGACAATCAATACGGTGTTATGACGTTGCACAGTGACGGGAATTTCACTGTTGATACGGACGATGTATTCAATATCGGTGGCGCGTTTGATACCGATACCATGCAGGCCGTGGTTACGGACGGGGATGGCGATACTGCCAATCTGGATCTCACCCTGAATGTGCGGGATGCCGATGGCACCGTTGTGGTCCAACCGGTGGAAGGCGATGAAGACACTGCGTTGGCGATAGACTTGCGCGCCGATCCGGGTGATCTGGATCAGGGGGATACGATTACCCGCATCACTTTTGATAATGCCGCCCTGGAAGGCGGCACCCTGATGCTGGATGGCCAACCACTGCCGGTGGATGGTAGTGGCAACCCTTACCTGGATCAGTCGTCACTGGTGCCTGATGGCAGCGGCGCAGTGATTCCGGATGGTGTGCTCACGTTCACGCCGGCGCTTAATTCCTCCTTGCAGACCCTGGATCCACAATTGGACATGACCGTGGACGTGTCTCTGTCCGACGGGTCTACCCGGGAATTCACCGAGAGTGAGCCGGTCACTGTCCATTCTGTGGCGGATGCCCCGCTGTGGGATACGCCCATCAGTGAGGTGGCCCTCCACGAAGATGACCCGGCAACAGCGGTGAACATCAGTGCGGAGCTGTTCGACACGGATGGCTCGGAAACCCTCAGTTACCGTCTGGATTCTTTCGATGATGAGCTGATTCTGGAGCTCAATGGCAGCGTGCTGAGCGCGGGCGCCACACTGAGCGGGGCCGACTTTGCCAACCTTACCGTGCGCGCCGAGGATGGCGTGGCCGGCAATTACCAGTTTGATGTCACCGCGATTTCCACCGAACAGGAAAATGGCGACACGGCGGAAACCGCGCATACCGTGAATGTGGCGGTGACCCCGGTGGCCGATCCGCCGAACCTGCGCCCCACCGGCACCCTGAACGAGCTGGAAGATGCCCAGATTGACGTGTCCCGGCTGGTCAGCGCGTCGCTCAACGATATGGACGGTTCTGAATCCCTGCAATTGCGGCTGGACGTGCCGGAAGGCTGGAGCGTGATCGGCCAGAACGGGGCGGTGGTCAGCAATCCGCAAACCGGCCGTTATCTGGCGGACATGGCCGATGTGGAAGCGGGTAATGTGCTGCTGATTCCCAAGGAAGACATCAGTTCGGTGTCTGTCCCCGGTGGCCTGTTCCAGGTCAACCTGACAGCGGTGGCCACGGAAAGTACACAGGATGGCCTGGACCCGGATCCGGAAACGGCGACATCCAACACGGCCACAGTGAATATCAAGCTGACCGGTGTGGTGGACGATCCACAGTTTACGCCGGATCAGGATGGCGCCTGGACCTGGAACGGCGACGTGGATAACAGTGTCCTCACCGGCACCCTGGATGAGGACAGCCTGCTGTCATTGAACTTTATGCTGGGCTCCAGTGATGACGACGGCAGTGAGCGGTCGGACCTGGTGATCGGTAACCTGAACCCGAACGTCGACCTGGTAGACGTGAACGGTGATCCAATTGCCCTGCAGGTAGTGGGTGAGAACGGCGATGGCTTGATCTACCAGGTCTCGGCCAGTCAGCTGGCCAATATCTACCTGCGCCCACAGGCGGATTTCAGCGGTGCCGAGCCGGCGTTCACCATTCGCCAGGTCATTTCCGAACCGGACGGTGACAGTGAAAGCTTCAGCCATGACGTGATGCTGGATAACTTGCCGGTGGTGGATACCCAGGATGGCGAGAATATTGTCAGCAGTGGCGTGGAAGACGAAGTCGTTACGCTTAATTTACTACCGAATCTGCTGGACAGCGACGGCAGTGAAACCCTGACTGAGTTGGTGATTACCGGCCAGGGGGCGGGCCAGCTCATGTTCGACGGGGAAACGATCAGCGTTCCTCCCGGCGGTCTGGATCTGGGGCAGCTGGCCTCGGATGAAGGTCTCACCCTGATGGAACTCGCCAACAGTGGCCGGCTTACCTGGCTGCCGCCGGAAGATGCTAGTGGCACCTTCAGTGTGCCGGTGACTTACCAGATCACCGATACCTCGGAAACCGGTGAAACGGCAGTGGCCGATTACACCGGCAACCTGCAGGTGGATGTGTCCGCACAGGTGGATGTGGACGGTGAAGACCTGCCCGACCTGACCCGGCTGGAAGGCCCGGATACGGTGCTGACCAATGATGGTTCCGGGCTCGACCTGAGCGGCTCGGTGCTGTTTGTTGAAGACGATATCGACGGCTCGGAAACCCTGGACTATATCGTTATTCGCATGCCCGCCGCCGATGGCTGGTTTGTGGAACACCCGGACGGTGCTGTTCACGATGGTAATGGCAACTGGCTGATTCCGGCTGCCGGCCTGACCAGTGACACCGCGGTGGAAAATGGTCTGGACCTGCTGGCCGGTGTCACCATTTATTCGGAAACCGCCACCGGAGTGGAAACCATTCTGGTTCAGGCGCGTGCACTGGATGGCAGCGACGCCGAAATGATCAGTGCCGAAGTGGATGTGGAATTCACCGGTGGCGCCGCCGGTACCGCCCAGGCGGTGGACCCAATCCAGGATTCCATCATCGACGGCCAGGAAGGGGAGACGGTGGACACTGCCGGCCACCTCAACACCGGTGCCGTCGGGGATGCCAATGATCAGGTGTCGTTCCGGGTGGATGCGGCGGATCTGCCCCCGGGGGCATCGCTGGCCGGTACCGATATTCGGGTGCTGCATGGCAGCGACGGCAAGACCGTGGTGGAATACGTCTTCACCCAGGCAACCCTCAATGACCTGACCGTGGTTGGCATCGACGAAGACATTGCCGGGGTGATTTCCATTCCGGTGACCAGCGTTTCTACCGACCCTTCCGGCGATACCGTCACCACCCAGGACAGCCTGGACATTGAGCTGGCGCCGGTGGTGGACGAGGTCAACGGGATTCCGGGTATCAGTGGGCTGGAAGACGTGGCCACGTCACTGGACGTGGATCTGGACGCGTTGCTGGCGGACCGTTCCACCGATGGCGCCGAGGGGCTCGAGAGTGTCCAGAGTATTACCTTCCTGGCGCTGCCGGAAGGCTCTTTCGTGGATCCGGAAGGCCTGCTTGCCGACAACGGCGACGGCACCTTTACCCTGTCTGACCCTTCACGCATCAGCGATATTTATTTCCTGCCTCCCGAGCATCTGTCCGGCACGTTCAATGTGGACATGGAGCTGACCATTCTGGATGAAGTGTCCGGCGCCCTGACGGTGGTCAGCAATACTGACACCCAGACCGTGCCCGGCAGCATCGAGATTGAAATCGAACCGGTGACCGATCCGGGCACGGTGACAGCGGCGGATATTACCGGGGCGGAAGATTCTGACATTCCCCTTGGTGATCTGCAGGCGGAACTGGTGGACCAGGACGGTTCCGAAACGCTCACCGTGGTGCTGCAAGGGGTGCCCAAAGATGCGGTGATTCTGGTGGATGGTGTGCCGGTGGCCAACAACGGCCCGGATGGCGGCAGCCTGTTTGGCGAACCGACGTTCCAGTGGAGTCTGCCCCAGGCGGATCTGGCCAATGCGGTGATTCGTCCGCCGGCCAATTTCAGTGGCGATATTCCGCTAACCCTGCAAGCCGTAACCCTCGAGACCGGGACCAATGACGTGCGTACCGCGTCCCAGGATTTCACCGTGTTCGTTAATCCGGTGGGAGATGGTGTGGAGTTCAACGGCGCGGATGTGTCTGCCAGTGGCCAGGAAGGCGATGACGTCACCATTGAGGTGAATGCGAAAACCCTGGAGCCGGATTACGTCACCGATGGCCACCCCCGTGATGGCAATGAAGGGATGGTGCTGACCGTGCAGGTGGCGGATACCTCCCAGGCGACGGCGCTGTTGGGCTTGCAGGGGATTCGCGTAGGCGAGCGCACGGTGTCTTTCCAGCAGGTGGGGGGCGTGACCGTGGCGATTATGGCGCTGTCCGCGGCGGAGCTGGCGGATGGCCGTGTACTGGATTCCTTCGAGCTGCTCACAGGTCAGTTGGCGTTCGGCAATCTGGACCTGAATATCCGTATCGCCAGCACGGATCAGGCGGTGGTGAACGGAGAGACCGTCAATGCCATCAGCCCGCCGCAGCTCCAGCAAGTGAGTGTGCAACTCACTGCCTTGCCGGATGCGCCGGATGTGGATCTCGGCTTTGATAATTTTTATGTGGAAGCCGGTGCCGGCGATGTGCCGCTTGCCATCGATATGGAAGCGCTGAACCCGGCACCGGGTGAAGAGGCCACGCTTATTGTTGAGGGTGTTCCCGACAATATACAGCTCAGCGCCGGTACCCAGGTGGATGGCCATTGGGAAGTGCCGGCGGATCAGGTGCCCGGGCTGGCACTGGTGAATCCGGGCACCGTCTCGGACTTCACATTGACAGTCTATGGTCGTTCCGAGCTGGATGGGGAGGCCGCAGAGGGTGACCCGCAGACGCTGGATGTGAGCGTGCACGGAGCCGGCGCCACGGTGATTACCGGAACCGCCCAGAACGACTGGATCGCTGGTGGTGATGGCGATGACACCCTCACCGGGGGCGCGGGGGCGGACAGCTTTGTGTTCCGCCAGGCCGATTTGCTCGGTGCAGGCAACGATGCCTCCGACACCATTACGGACTTTTCCGTCACGGATAATGATCGCCTGGATCTGAGTGACTTGCTGGCGGGCACGCCTGCCACGAACGGGACGGAACTGGATGCGGTGATCGACATTCAGGATAACGGCACCAGTGTGGTGTTCACTATCTCCCCGGACGGCCAGGCGGTGTCCCAGGTCGTTACCCTGGATAACACTTCGGAAACTGAGTTGTTTGGTGGTGATGTGAGTGGTCTCACGGAGGCGGAAATGCTTCAACAATTGCTGGATAACCAGGTGCTGATTACCTGATGACTGCAAAACCGAAAGACATCCCCGGCGTTGCGCCGTCACCGCTGGCCCCTTGGCAGCAGGCGATTGCCGCGCTGGCCAGGGAGCTCGCCTGTCCTCTGCCGGATCTGCCTTGCGAGGATTTTGTCTCTGTCAGGGCCGAGACGGGTGAGACCTCGTTGAACGCGCCTGCGCTGGCCGCGTTGTTGGCGGAGCGTGGTGTTCAGCTCACGGAAACCGATGCGCCGCGTTGTGAAAAAGCGGCCACCCATAGCGGTATTTTTCTGGTCGTGGATAACGCCGGTCTGCCCCATGTGTTGGTGGGGTTCACCGCTGAGACCGGCCTGTTGCCGCCGCAAGGTGATGAGGCGCAGTCGGCCACGCTGCCGCGTGAGCAGATCGCGCAGTTATGGAATGTTCAGGTGCTTGATCCGGCCGACCGGCGGGCCGAAGAACTGCACGCGGGCAAGGGACGTCACTGGCTGTGGGGCTTACTCACAGGGCAGCGTCGCTGGTACCGGGATCTGCTGTTGGCGTCGGTGCTGGTGAATGTGCTGGGGCTGGTGGTGCCGCTGTTTACCATGAATGTCTACGACCGCGTGGTGCCTAACCAGGCCATCGAAACCTTGTGGGTGTTGGTGTCCGTGGTGCTGATCGTGTTGCTGTTCGACTGGCTGCTGCGCGGCGCCCGTGCCCGGATTACCGATTATGCCGGCCGGGAAATCGATATCACCGTGTCCCAGCGCCTGTTCGAGAAGCTGTTGGGCATGGAGCTGCGTAACCGGCCGCAATCCGCGGCGGTGTTTGCCAAACAGGTGCAGGAATTCGATTCGGTGCGGGATTTTCTTACCAGTGCGACCATGGTGGCACTGGTGGACCTGCCGTTCAGTATTCTGTTTATCGCACTGATCGCCTGGCTGGGCGGGCCGCTGTTTCTGGTGCCACTGGGGGCCATGTTGTTGCTGACGGCCTATGCCTGGGTGCTGCGCAAGCGGGTGGCCATTGCCATCGAAAATGGCGCGCGGTTCAGCTCCCAGCGCCAGGCCATGCTGATGGAAACCCTGCAGAATCTGCCGGATATCAAGCAAACCAACATGCAGGCCAGCCACAAGCGTCGCTGGCGCAATCTGGTGGCCTCGCTGGCAGATAACAGTATCGACTCCCGGGAAGCGATCAATGCACTTTCCCATGCCATCAGCTCGACTCAGGGGCTGGTTACCGTCCTGTTAATTGTCTTCGGTGTCTATCGCATCGCCGCTGGTGACTTGAGCATGGGCGGTTTGATTGCGGTGGTCATGTTGTCCGGTCGGATGGGCGGCACGGTGAATCAGGTGTCCATGCTGCTACTGCGCGGCCAGCACATGAAAACGGCGCTGTCGGCGCTGGATACCATCATGGCGCTGCCCCAGGAGCGACAACTGGCCACCGAGTTTGGCGCCCAGCGGTTCGACGGCAATATGCGCCTGCAGAACGTCACCTTTCATTGGCCAGAAGCGCAATCGCCCGCATTGCGGGACGTGGACCTGCAAATCCGTCCGGGAGAGCGGGTGGCACTGTGTGGCGCGTCCGGTAGCGGTAAATCCACCTTGCTGTCGTTGCTGGCGGGGCAGATGGAACCGGATAGTGGCCGGGTCCTGTTTTCCGGGGTGGAGCGTAATCTGTGGCCCATGCCGCGTTTGCGTGAATCGATTGCCTGCTGTGGGCAAACGCCGGGATTGTTCTGGGGTAGTCTGCTGGAAAATATCGTTGCCGGGCAGTCGCAACTGGATGAAAAAACCTTGCTGCGCGTGTTACGTGACAGTGGCGTTGAAAGCTTCCTGGATCGCATTGAAAACGGTCTGCAATGTCAGGTGGGGGAGTTTGGTCAGCACTTGTCTGGGGGGCAGCGTCAGGCCGTGGCGCTGGCCCGTACGCTGCTCAAGCCGGCCCGTGTCTATTTGCTGGATGAGCCCAGCAGTGCCATGGATCAGACCCTGGAGCAGCAAGTCGTGAAAGGGCTGGCACGTCTCCCCGCCGATGCCACCGTGGTAATTGCCAGCCATCGCCCGGCATTACTGGGCTTGTGTGACCGGGTCATCATGCTCGATCAGGGCAGGATACAGGCCGACGGTGCGGCCCGTGCCGGCAAGGCCTCTGTCGCCAGAGCGTCACGGGTTACCTTGCGCAAAGGAAATGAAAGCCGCGGTGACAAGACCGGCGACCCGGCGAATAAAGGCGGGGAGGGGAGCGAATGAGCGAATTGAGCCCCACCGAACGTTTGCGCAAAGCCTGGCGAGCCCGGCAGGTTACCTGGCTGGCCAGTGGTTTGATCGTGTGTGTCCTGGTGTGGGCGGTGTTCGCGCAACTGGACCAGGTGGTGGTGGCCCAGGGGCAGATGATCCCGACGCGCACGGTTCAGAAAATTCAGTCGCTGGAGGGCGGCATTCTGAAAAGCATGCTGGTGGAAGAGGGGCAGATGGTGGAAGCGGGCCAGCCCCTGCTGGAACTGGACGACACCCGCTTTCGGGCCAGTGTTGAAGAGGCGGGGCAAAGCATTCGGGGGTTGGAGGCTGCCCAGGCACGCCTGCAGGCCGAGTTGGCCAGCGTGGCTATTGATAACGGTGATGTATTGGTGAGCCCGGTTCCCATGGCAGAACCGGCGACGCCATCGCCGGGCTGGGAATCGGAGCGGGCTGCGTTGGCGGGCCGCCTGGCGTCCTTGCAAGGCCGCTTGTTTCAAGCTGATCGTCGGGTAGAACAGCAGCGCCAGATTCAGCAGGAAGCCCAGCGCAACCTGCGTACCCAGCAACAAAGTCTGGCGCTGCAGCGCCAGGACCTGCAGGCACTGGAATCGGCGGTGAATGATGGCGTGCTGCCGATTTCCGAATTCCGTCAGGCGAAGCGGGATCAGGTGGCGCTCAAAGGCGAGGTGGATCGCGCCTCATTGCAAATCGCTCAGTATGGCGCTGCGCTGCAGCAAGCCATCGCAGAGCGTCGCAGTATCGCTGCGGAATTCCGGGCCGAGTCCCAGGCGGAACTGATTGAGGTGGAAACGCGGTTGGCGCAGGCCCAGGAAAAGCAGCCGGCCCTGCAGGATCAGTTAACCCGTACCACCATGGTCGCACCGCTGCGTGGCATCGTGAAAAACATCGCTTTTCGTTCCCTGGGCGGAGTGATTCGCCCGGGGGAGGCGATCATGGAAATTGTGCCGGTTGAGGATGCGTTGATCGCCGAAGCACGGGTCAGCCCGAAAGATATTGCCTGGGTAAAAGCCGGGCTGGACACCCAGGTGAAATTCTCCGCTTATGACTTTACCAGCCACGGGGGGATGCCTGGGCAGGTGGAATATGTCAGTGCGGATGTGCTGCGTGACGAAGAGGATAACCCCTATTACCGGGTCAAGGTGGCGCTGCAGGGGTTGAGTCAGCCTGATCAGCCGATCATGCCGGGGATGCAGGTCACCATCGATATTATGACGGGCAAACGGACGGTGATGAGCTATTGGCTCAAGCCGCTGTTGCGCGCCAGACAGACTGCCATGCGGGAGCCTTAGAAGATGGAAAAAACGTTGTTGCCTTCAAGGAGAGGAAGAATGAGAACGGTTTGGCTTGCTGTGTCGCTTTTATGCGCACCGTTGTCGGTCAGCGCGTTGTCGCTGGAACAGGCGGTGGCCGAGGCTATCGATACCCACCCCAGAATTCAGGAACGGTTTGCCCGTTACCAGTCCGTGGACCGGGATCAGCGTGCGGCCACGGCGGATTATCTGCCCCAGCTTTCCATTCGCGGGCAAGTGGGCGAGGAGTGGACCAATTACCGGACCGGTCAGGAAATTGATGAGCAACTGACCCAGGATGAAATCGGTGTGCGGTTGTCGCAGCTGATTTTTGACGGCTTTCGCACCAGTGCCAACATGAAGCGCCTGGATCGGGAAGCGGAAGCCGAGCGGTTGGGGCTGATCAGTGAAGCAGAAAACCTGGCGCTGGATGTGGCCAGTGTGTATCTGGAAACCCTCAAGGCCAAGGACATTGCCGAGCTTACATTCAACAACGTTCAGGACCACGAAAATATTCTGGAATTCATTACCAGCCGCACTGAACGGGGGCTGGCCAGTGAATCGGATATTGCCCAGGTGGCGGCACGCCTGGCCAATGCGCGTAGCTCGCTTCTGGCCGCGACCAATAACCTGGAAGATCAGCGTACCCAGCTGCGCTCTCTGGTCGGTCACGATATCGATACTCTGGTGCAACCGGTGCCGGATGAAAGCGTGATTCCGGCAACGCCGAAGCTGGCGCTGCAGCGGGCGTTTGATAATCACCCTGAGCTGGATGCAGCGAAAGCGGACATTCAGGCAGCCGAGCAGGAAGTGGTGGTGAACAAGGCGGGTTATTGGCCGCGTTTTTCCATTGAAGCCGATGCGGTGCAAGGCCATGACATCGGCGGTTTTGAAGGGCGCGATGAAGACGCCCGTTTGTTGCTGGTGATGGAATATGACCTCTATGCCGGCGGCCGCGATACTGCCCGTTCTGCATCGTCCCAGTGGCGCCTGCACGAAGCCAAGGCGGTGCGTTCAGGCACGCTGCGTCAGGTCAAGGATGAGGTAGAGCTGGCCTGGCGTGCCCGTGCGGTGCTGGCCAGCCAGAAGGACGTGCTGCGTACCTCCGTGGATGCTGCGACTGCCGCAGAGGAAGGCTATATCCGTCAATATGAGTTGGGGCGTCGCACCCTGCTGGATGTATTGAACGCAAAAGTGGAGCTGTTCCTGGCCCGCAAGAACTACCTGGCCGCCAATTACGATCAGCTGATTTCATCCTACCGACTGATGAACGCCACCGGGCAGCTGGGCTATGCGCTGCGTGTCGCGTATCCGGAAGGTTTTGTGAGAGGGGAAGACTGATGAGCATGCGCGGAATGATGATGTTGAGTGTCGTGCTGGTGCTGGCGGGTTGCAGCTCCTCGGTACCGGAAACCCTGACACTGGAACGTTCGCAACCATTCAAGCTGGCCGATGCTGATGGCGACGGTGTGGTGGATGCCCGGGATGTGTGCGCCAATTCTCCGGCCGGTGTCACTGCTGATGCACAAGGTTGCACGGAATGGGAATGGAAAGGGTATGAACAGCTGTATTTTGTGTTTTTCGATTTCGACAAATCGCTGATTCGTGAGGACCAGCAGGAAGTGATGGATGAGATTGCCCGTGATGTGCTGAGCTCACCGGACAGCCAGGTGGCGATTGTCGGGGACACCAGCCCGGAAGGGACCATCCAGTATAACCAGCGGCTGGGTGAGCGCCGGGCGGAAGCCATTTCCGGCGAACTACTGCAGCGGGGTGTTCACGGTGAACAGCTCAAGGACTACATCTTTACGGATGAACTGGTTCGTCATCGCCTGTTCAAGCGTCAGCGCAGAACCATTGTGCAGGTGACCCGGCCGCCTCAGTACGAGTCGGTAAGGCAATGGGATATCTATCACGCGGAGCAGTTGCAGGATGAAGCGGCAACCCGCAAGGCGGTGAAGTGATGAAGGCTGTGATGAAAGGAATCAAGATGACTGCAATGTTTAAACATATGTTGTTGCTGGCCAGTCTGAGCGTCGCAGCAGTGGCCAGTGCCGACGAGGCTCAAACCAGCGAGCCAGCCACAGACCTGCGCATTGCCACGTCTCAGGGGCTCTATGACCTGTATCAAGACGATATCAGTGACTTTACCGTGGTGTTGGTGGAGCAGCCGGCGGGGATGTTCATTAACGGTAAATCCAACGGCATTCTTACCCTGTCCAGCCTGGATGATCTGGGGATGGGCTTCTTGTCCGAAAAAGCAAAAGCGCGCCCTTTCTCGCTGACGCTGGGAGTCTGGTTGCCGGATGTGGCGCTGGATAACGGGGACGACGAGGATCAGGAGAAGGACCCGGGCAAAACCTACCTGGATGAGGAAACGGTACTGCGACAGGCTTATTCGGGGCAGATCGAGGGGGCTCAGCTGGTGCGGTTCTATCTGCTGGCGGAGCACCGCCAGGAGCTGGCAGACAAACATCTTCTGCAGGGCTTTATTGCCTACCCGCCGGAAGAGGATGAGGCCGGGGAGGAGGACACAGATGACAGTGCTGTTGTCCGCCTGGCTGATGCCACCACTGAGCAGAACCGGCCCACGGCAATCCGTGAGTTCGATAGCGGCTTGTTGGTGTTGCCGTCTCCTCAGGTGATGCAGGCCAATGCGGTTGCCGCTGGCGTGGCGGAGCCGGTCTTTGCTGGCGGTTACCGTTAAATTGCTGCTTGTCGGCTTACGGCCTTCGGCCTAAGCCGACCTACGGTGCATCGCAGGTAGGCTGCGGTGTTTGTGCGTATCGTAGACGCAGGGAAACAGCGTTCGTCGTCAATGGACGAATAATGGGGGAGGCCTAAGTGTTGTTGCCGGAGTCTGGCTCAGCCCAGTTTGGCGCGAACCTTGCCGCTGGCGGCGCCCATATCGGCACGACCCTGCAATTGCGGCTTGAGAATGCCCATCACCTTGCCCATATCCTGCATACCGGACGCACCGGTTTGCGCCATGGCGTCATCGATAAGGGAATCGATTTCGGCATCGCTGAGCTGGGTGGGGAGGAATTCCTGGAGTACCACGATTTCCGCTTCTTCGGTTTCCGCCAGTTCGGGCCGGTCCGCATCACGGTATTGTGTGGCTGAATCCTTGCGCTGCTTGATCAGCTTGTCGAGCAACGCCAGTACACGGGCATCATCGGGTTCGATGCGCTCGTCCACTTCGATTTGCTTGATCGCTGCCAGCGCCATACGAAAAACGCCAAGACGTGCCTTTTCTTTGGCACGCATGGCGTCTTTCATGGCTGCAGTGAGCTGCTCTTTGAGCGCACTCATCAGACGTCTATACCTTAGTACAAACGTTTGCGTGCGAGTTGCTCACGCTGCAGTTTTTTAAGGTGACGCTTGACGGCTGCGGCACGCTTGCGCTTACGCTCTTGTGTGGGCTTCTCGTACTGCTCGCGACGACGCACTTCAGAGAGAATACCCGCTTTTTCACAGCCACGCTTGAAACGGCGCAGGGCCACATCAAACGGTTCGCCTTCTTTCACCTTCACCTGAGGCATGAAGAATCACCTTCCTAGAAATTAGAGTTTATGGGTTCGCCGCGGGCTCAGGTGGTCCCGGGGTGCGGCGAGGCGGGGATTCTACCTGAGTGGGGAATAAATGCAAATCCGGGCGTCTGGCGCTATCATGGCGCCGCAATTTCACAGGGTTGAGCACCATGCGCGTATTGGGTATTGAATCAAGCTGCGACGAGACCGGCGTGGCCATCTATGACACCGAGCAGGGCCTGCTGGGCCAGGCGCTCTATAGTCAGGTGGAGATGCATGCCCGTTATGGCGGGGTGGTGCCGGAGCTGGCGAGCCGTGACCATGTGCAGCGGGTTCTGCCGCTGGTGCGTGAAGTCATGGATGCCGCCGATACGCGGGCGGAGCAGCTCGATGGTATTGCCTATACTGCCGGCCCGGGGCTGGCCGGCGCCTTGCTGGTGGGCGCCGGCGTGGCCCGTTCACTGGCGTTTGGCTGGGATGTGCCTGCGGTAGCGGTGCATCATATGGAAGGGCACCTGCTGGCGCCGTTGCTGGAACCCAATGCGCCGGCGTTTCCGTTTGTGGCCCTGCTGGTCAGTGGCGGGCATACCCTGCTGCTGGATGCCCAGGGGCTGGGAGACTACGCCATTCTGGGCGAATCGGTGGATGATGCTGCCGGTGAAGCGTTCGACAAGGCCGCCAAGATGATGGGGCTGGGTTATCCGGGTGGGCCACGCATTGCTGCGCTGGCCCAGCAGGGCACGGCGGGGCGGTTTCGTTTTCCCCGCCCGATGACGGATCGCCCGGGGCTGGATATGAGCTTTTCCGGGCTTAAGACCTTCACCCTGAACACCATTAATGATCTGGGCGGCAAGGATGCGCTGGGCGAGCAGGACCGGGCCGATATTGCCCGTGCCTTCGAGGAAGCAGCGGTGGATACCCTGGTGATCAAATGCCGCCGCGCGGTGGAGCAGACCGGACACAAACGGTTAGTGATGGCGGGTGGCGTCAGCGCCAATCAGTCGTTGCGCGCGAAGCTGGCGGAGCAGATGAAGAGGCGTGGCGTGGACGTCTACTACCCGGCTCCCCAGTACTGCACCGATAATGGCGCCATGATCGCCTTTGCCGGGGCCTTGCGATTGCAGGCCGGTGAGCAGGCCGCCCTGCCCATCAAGATCCGCCCGCGCTGGCCGTTGACGGAACTGGCCTCTCTATAAACGACCAGCTGCCTTGCCGTGGGCGCGCCGCTGGCGCCACGATGGGCGAGTGACGAGTTATGAAAGTCAAAACCCGGGACAGTCTGGTTTTCGGGACTCGAAACTCGTACCTCGTCACTTTTTTAGTCTTTCTTTCTGAACCCCAGTTCTTCCCCGCGCAGGATCTTCTGCAGATTGCTGCGGTGCCGGGCGATCATCACCAGTGACAGGGCCAGCATGGGCCAGAAGGCCTGGGGCAACCAGGCAAAGATACACGCCGGTGCCACCACAAAGGCGCTGAGTGAGGCGATGGAAGAAATGCGGTTGAGGGCAAAAACCAGCAGCCAGGTGCCACCGGCAAGCAGCCCGCTGGGCCAGTGTAGGGCGAATAACAGCCCGAAAGCCGTGGCCACGCCCTTGCCACCCTGAAAATGGAAGAACACCGGGTACAAGTGACCGAGAAAGGCGAAGGTACCCACCAGGGCGGCGACAAAGGGCCCCATATCCAGAGAGCGGGCCAGCACCACGGGGATGACCCCTTTGAGTACATCACCGAGCAAGGTGAGCGCGGCCGCCGGTTTACCGCCAATGCGCAGCACATTGGTGGCCCCGGGGTTGTTGGAGCCCTCGGTGCGCGGGTCCGGGTAGCCGAACAGTCGGCACACCAGAATGGCACTGGAAATGGAGCCCATCAGATAGCCGGCTACGCACAATGGCAGCAGCCAAAACCAGACGTCCTGTAATGTCCCTGCTTGCACCGGCTATAATCTCCCTTCAATCGCTGAGGCAGCGAAATTTGCGCCCTGTAATACATGGGGTGACATTGTACACAGCAGGGCGTTATTGCCTGCGCTGCAAGCGTAACATCTGATTACCTGAAATGGGATTCATCCGCCAGAGGCCCTGTGTCAGCGTAGGTGCCGGTGAATGCCACGCCAAGAGATCGAGTATGGATATTGTTTATATCAATGATTTGAAAGTGGATACCGTGATCGGCATTTTTGACTGGGAGCGCCGTATTCGCCAGACCGTCAGTCTGGACCTGGAAATGGCGGCGGACATTCGCAGAGGGGCAGCATCGGATCACATCGACGATGCCCTGGACTACAAGGCTATCGGCAAGCGATTGATTGCCTTTATCGAAAGCAGCGAATTTCAGCTGGTTGAGACGCTGGCCGAGAACGTGGCGCAGCTGGTCCTCAAGGAATTTCAGGTACCGTGGCTGAAGCTGCGGCTCAGTAAACCGGGCGCCCTGCGTGGGGCACGGGATGTGGGTGTGATCATTGAGCGGGGTGAACGTCCCGATGGGTGAAGCGCTGGAAGGTGACGCGTCTCAGGCTCAGGTATTCCTTAGCCTGGGCTCCAATATCGACCGTGAGCACAATATCCGCTCTGGGCTGAAAGCGCTGGCCCGGGTATTTTCGCCGCTGGCAATCAGTCCGGTGTACGAAAGTGAAGCGGTGGGTTTCGACGGCGATGCTTTTTATAACCTGGTGGTGGGGCTGAAGACGACCCTGAGTGTTGGGGACCTGGCGGCTTGCCTGAAGGACATCGAAAAAGACCATGGCCGGGTGCGTGGCGAGAAGAAGTTTTCCAGCCGAACACTGGATATCGATATTCTTACCTATGACGACTGTGTGGGGGAAGTGGATGGCGTTCAGCTGCCCCGCGACGAAATCCTCAAACACGCTTTTGTGTTGAAACCCCTGGTGGATCTGGCCCCGGGTGCGCTGCACCCGGAAACCCAAACGTCTTATCAGGCATTGCTGAAAGCAGCAGATTTCAGTGGGCAAAATTTGTGGGTGGTGCCGTTCGAGGATGAATAACGGCGGTTTTTAATATGCCGTCTCTCCCAAGGAGTTCCAGCGCCACTGTGGGAAGCGATGCTCGCATCGCGAAAGTGCCTGTAGCGCACCGTCGTTATTCGTGATGCAAGCATCTCTTCCCACAGAAAATCAGTGATGCAGGGAGTTTTTCAGGGGTTACCTGGCTTGCGTTGCAGCTTGTAGCGTGAAGCGTGTTGCGTCTCTCTTAATACCAATGCGGTGCCATATCGCTTTGGGCCCAACGAAAGAAATCGTATTCCAGCCGTGAAATACCACCCGGATAGAGGTGCTCGATACGCTGTAGTGTCGGACGCTGGTGGGTTTTTTCCAGGTCCTGAAGCATTTGTCGCAGGGTGGCGCGGCCTACGGGTTTGGACATGAGAAAAGCGGTGGTGGCCCAGGCAACCGTATAGGGAATGGCGTTGAGCTGGTGGGCCATTTTTCGCCATTGCGCATCGTCCAGGGACAGATACTGCCGCAGAGTAATCAGGCGCTGTTGTTCGATCCAGGTCTGAACCCGCTGCTGGGCATCCGGCAGCGCACTGATTTTCAGGCGGCCGTCCGGTTGCGTCTCCAGGGTCTGAAAATACTGTGCCAGGCCTTCCTGCAGCCAGACCGGGGCCGAGGGAGATAACTGGTAGAGCAGAACGTGGCTGGATTCATGCAGGATAGTCTGGGCAACTTGCCGTTCATCCTCGGCCCATTGCCACACCGCCACTTCATTGGTGGCAGGAATAAAGACGCCCGCATAATGGCGGCTGCTGGTACCAATCCGGTCAACCATCCATTGCTGGAAGTCGTCCTGTTTCTCAATCAGGTACAGGTTCACTTCCGCAGTGCCATGCAGGTCCAGGCCGAAGTCCCGGCGGTAGCGCTGGTAGATGTTGCTAATGTTATCCAGCGTTTGTTGCTGCAAGTCGCCAGACAGGGTGAAGTCCTGACGTTTGACGTTGATCTCGAGTTCTTTGAGTTGCGGGCTGATATCCGGGGTGACGGTTTGGGTTTGTGCATCTTCCGGCGGGCGGTCGCCGAAATGCAATTTGCCGTTGGCGTCACGCCACTGGAAAATTTCTGCCCGGGCGATGCCGCCGAGCAGGAGACTGAGGGTGAGAGCAAGCGCTAGAAATCGCAATGTTCATCAATCCATTTGCGGGTTTTTTTCTGGTCAGCGGCAACTTCGTCTGCCGTTGCGCCACGCCGTGAGCCGTCTTCTTCAATGTATTCGAAAGGGCCTTTGAGCATTTTCAGTCGGTCTTGTGCTTCCGCGCAGGGTTTGGCAAAACGTTCCTGGTGTTGTCTTCGGGCGGCTTCTTCAGCCTGGGCTTTTTCCCGGGCCTGGGTGCGCTGGCTTTCCAGCAGGCGCTGGGTGCGGGCATGAATATCGCGTGCATCCTCCTGACCAATTTTTGGGGGAGCTTTCACGTCGAGAGTGTCATGTTGCTCTTTTGGCGCCTTGTCCCCGAATTGCCAGTTTCCGTTGGCGTCTTTCCAGCGATAGATTTCTGCACTGGCAGACATGACCGTCAGTAACAGAATTATTCCCCCGATTAATCTCATCATTCCCCCGAGTATCCGTCTCGTGTTGTGTGGTTTAGCTTCCCTGCAAGGCCAGTGAACGTCCCCCGTCCACGGCCAGTATCTGACCTGTTATAAACGGCGCGGCTGTGGCCAGCCAGTAAACCGTGTTGGCGATGTCATCCGGTTCGCCGCTGCGCTTCAGCGCGGTGGCATCCTGAATGGCCTGCTGGTTCATTTGCCCCGCCTCCGGCCACAGGATCGGCCCCGGCGACACGCCGTTGACGCGAATTTCCGGGCCTAGCTCTCGCGCCAGGCTTTTTGTCATCATCGCAAGTCCTGCCTTGGCCATGCAATACAGGGTGTGGGTCTGCAGCGGTTTTTCTGCGTAGACATCGACAATGTTGATAATGCAGCCGTGCTGTTGGCGCAGGGCTGGCGTCAGTTGCTGGCTGAGAATAAAGGGGGCGCGCAGGTTGCTGTGAATCAATTTGTCCCAGTCGGCGTCGTCGGCCTGATCAATGGGCGTGGGGTAAAAACTGGAGGCATTGTTCACCAGCAGGTCCAGTTGGCCGAAACAGGCCAGCGCATCGTTGGCCAGCTGGCGTACTGCCGCCGGCTGGTCCAGATCGGCTTGTAGCAAGGCGGCACTGTTCGGGCGGGTCTGATTGAGAACCGCGGCCAGGCTTTCGGCTTCCCGCTGGCTGCCACGGTAATGGATGATGACCCGCATGCCGTGGTGGTGCAGGGTACGAACGATCTGGGCGCCGATACGGCGGGCGCTGCCGGTAACCAGGGCGACGGGGGCTGTCATCAGGGATTGAGCTCCTGTTGTTTGAAAGTGGTGATGGCCTGGATGCGTGCTTTTTCGATGGCGTCACCCAGGGCGGGCCCTTCAATACCCTGAGCGCGCAAGGCGGCCACGTCCACACACTGGAGCGCCTGGGCCGCACCGAGCAGGTAGTTTGCCTGGGGGTAGTCGCGGTCTTCAAAACCGGTACGGCCACGGCCACGGGCATCGGCTTCGCAGGCGCCCAGAAAATCTTCCAGCCGTTCGGGCCGGCGGATCACATCCAGTGCCTTGAACAGTTTCCACACGGTCTGCGGTTTCAGCTCCAGAGCGCGGTGGCAGTGGGTGTGGTATTCGGCCACCAGCGCAGCGGTGTCAGCGGCGTCACGGGGAACCCGCAGGCGTTTCGACAGGGTGCGTGACAGTCGGGCACTGCGAATTTCGTGGGCGATATGCCGGGGCCACTCTGCCTGTGGTGTTTTGGCTTTACCCAGATCGTGGCACAGCACGGCGTAACGGGCCGTCAACGGCAGCTTGAGTTTGGCGGCCATTTCCAGGCATAGCCATTGGTGCACCAGGGTATCGACTTCCGGGTGATGGGCTTCCGGTTGGGGAACGCCATCCAGTGCGGCCAATTCGGGGAACAGTTTTTCCAGCGCGCCACAGGCATGCAGGACCTGGAAAAAAACCTGGGGAGCGGGTTCCATGAGTGCCCGGCTGGTTTCTTTCCAGACCCGCTCGGGCACCAGGTAATCCAGTTCGCCGCTATCACTGAGCTGGCGCATCAGTGTCAGGGTGTCGTCTGCGACGCGGAAGCCGAGCCAGTGATAACGGGCGGCGAATCGTGCCACGCGCAATACCCGTAGCGGGTCCTCGGCAAAAGCGGGGGAAACATGCCGTAGCAAGCGGGCTTTTAGATCGATCTTGCCGTGGAAAGGGTCGACTACCTCGCCACCTTCTGAACGGGCCATGGCATTGATGGTCAGGTCGCGGCGAATCAGGTCTTCTTCCAGGGAGACGTCGCTGGCGGCATGGAAGGTAAAGCCCCCGTAGCCATGGCCGGATTTTCGCTCGGTGCGGGCCAGGGCGTATTCTTCCTGGGTGTCGGGGTGCAGGAATACCGGGAAATCCTTGCCCACGGGGCGGAACCCGTTGGCTTCCATTTCTGCCGGCGTGGCGCCAACCACGACCCAGTCCTTTTCCGTCACGGGGAGGCCGAGCAGGGAATCCCGCACCGCACCGCCCACCAGATACACTTTCATCTTGTTTACCTGTGAGTTCTTGAGCAGAATGGTCGCATGCTTTCTATCGTACTGAAACTGAACTCTTTGATGCTGGTCGTCGACCGCTGTGCACGCAAATGGCGTGCGCAGGGACGACGGCTGTGTGACTGAAAGTTTCAGTTATCAAAAAAGGCCGCAGCGTCCCCGACCTGCGGCCTTTTTTTATGGGGCCGCTTCACGCAACAGGCTCCATGCAACAACGCGAATCAACGCAAGCCGGAGTCCTGAGGCACTGCCCGCGCACAAATGTTTGAGCGCGGGCGCTGAGGTGGCAAATCAAAAGGCAACGATGAGCGCGTTGATGCGTGTTGCGTGTAGCTTGAAGCGGAGAAAATCATGCCAACCCTGGCAGCGTATTTGATCGTGGTGGCGGTGTGGGCAACCACGCCGTTGGGGATTAAATGGAGTGGTGAGGCCATGGCGCCGCTGGCGGCCGCCGGTGTGCGTATGGGCATCGCTGCGCTGCTGGGGCTGGGCTGGTTGTGGATGAAACGTCAGCCGTTGCCGCTGCATCGCCGGGCGCGGCTCAGCTATCTGGCTTCCCTGCCGGGTATTTTCGGTGCCATGGGCTGTAGCTATATGGCGGCGGCGCACCTGCCTTCCGGGTTGATCTCGGTGATCTTTGGCCTGGCGCCGTTACTTTCCGGGCTGATGCTGCAAGGTTTGCCGGGCGGGGTGCGGCTCAACCGCTGGCATTGGAGTGCCTGCCTGATCGGCCTGGCCGGGTTGGCGCTGGTATTTGATGACAGCCTGCAGGTGCTGGTCGCCGGGCAAGGCATGGGGGACCGGGGCGTCGGCTTGCTGTGGATGCTCAGCGCGGTGACCCTGTTTGCCGGCAGTGGCATCGCCGTGCAACGTGTGGCCGCCGGGCTGCAGCCCATGCAGCAAACCGTGGGCGGCTTGCTGTTGTCGTTACCCTGCTATGCCGCCGGTATGTTGATTACCGGGCAGACGTTGAGTTTTAGCGGTGACTATCGGGGCTTGTCCGCCATCCTGTATCTGGCGGTGTTTGGCTCGCTGTTGGGTTTCTACTGCTACTACCAGGTACTGGCGCGCTTGCCTGCGGCCACCGTGGCGCTGGTGACGCTGATAACACCGGTGTTGGCGCTGTCGCTGGGCAGCCTGTTCAACGGCGAAAGCCTTGGTGCCCTGGTGCTGGCAGGCGCCGCATTGATTGTACTCGCGTTGTCGCTTTTTTTGCTGGGGGATCACAAGGTGCGCCGCCAGCTGAAGCAAATGGCAGAGTCAGAGACGGCAAGTACCCCGGATCCGGTGCCGTGATGTGAGCCTGGCCCGGCTCAGGAAATAACGGTGGGCGGTGGCATGCTGAATTCGTTCAGTACGCTGCCGTGCTCAACACTCTCCAGGCGGACCTCGAACTTCCACAAGCGGTGCAGATGGCGTAGCACCTCCCGGGCACTGTTTTCATCCAGTGGCCGCCCGCTGTTGCGTTGGTGGCGTAAGGTCAGCGTGCGATCGCCGTGCACATTGGCGTTGACCACCTGGATGTTGGGTTCCTGAATACTCAGGTTGTATTGCTCGGCCAGCGCATCACGGACCTTGCGGTAACCCTGTTCGTTATGAATGGCGCCTACTTCCACGTAGTCGTTACGGTCATCGTCGGCGATCTGGAAAAACTTGAAATAGCGGATCAGGCGCGGCGACAGAAACTGCTGGATAAAACTCTCGTCCTTGAAGCTTTCCATGGCGAATTTCACTGTGCTCAACCAATCCGAGCCGGCAATGTCCGGGAACCATTCCCGGTCTTCGTCGTCAGGGTTTTCGCAGATGCGGCGGATGTCCTGGAACATGTTGAAGCCCAGGGCGTAGGGGTTCATGCCGCTGTAGAAGGGCGCAGTGAACGGCGGCTGGTAAATGACCTGGCTATGGTTCTGGAGAAATTCCAGCATGAAGCCGTCGGTGACTTTCCCCTGGTCGTACAGGTCATTGAGCAAGGTGTAGTGCCACAGGCAGGCCCAGCCTTCGTTCATTACCTTGGTCTGGCGTTGGGGGTAAAAGTATTGGGCCATTTTGCGCACGATACGGATAATTTCCCGCTGCCAGGGCGTCAGCAAGGGGGCGTTTTTTTCGAGGAAGTAGAGCAGGTTTTCCTGGGGCTCCGCCGGAAAGTTCGGGGGCTCCTCGCGTAATTGAACGGCAGGCTGTAACTGCGGAAAAGTGCGCCAGAGTTCAGAAATCTGTTTCTGCAGTGAGGCTTCCCGTTCCCGTTGCCGGCGTTTTTCCTCCACGGCGGAAATGGGCGAAGGGCGCTTGTAGCGGTCCACCCCGTAGTTCATCAGCGCATGGCAGGAATCCAGGGTTTCCTCCACGGCCTTGACGCCATGGCGTTGCTCACAGTCCGCAATATAGTTTCGAGCGAACACCAGGTAATCGATGATGGAGGAGGCATCCGTCCAGGTTTTGAAAAGATAGTTGTTCTTGAAGAATGAATTATGCCCATAGCTGGCATGGGCGATGACCAGCGCCTGCATGGTGATGTTGTTTTCCTCCATCAGGTAGGCGATGCAGGGGTCGGAGTTGATCACGATTTCATAGGCCAGGCCCATATGCCCGCGCCGGTAACGCCCCTCGACTTCCACGAACTGTTTGCCGAATGACCAGTGGTTGTAGCCTACCGGCATGCCCACGGAAGAATAGGCATCCATCATTTGCTCGGACGAAATGACCTCGATCTGGTTGGGGTAGGTGTCGAGGCCATATTTGTTATGGGCCAGATCCGCAATGGCTTCATCGTAGCGGGCCAGTAATTCAAAATCCCAGTCAGAGCCCTCTGAAAGAAACATGCTCAGGTCTCCATGCGTTTTTTGAACAGCTCGCGAAATACCGGATAAATCTCCCCGGGCTCATCAATCTGGGCCATGGAAAAGGCAGACGGGTGCCGCTGCATAATGTTCTGGTAATGGTCCCAGAGCGCCTGGTGGGCCCGTGGCATGACCTCTACGTAGGAAAAGTACTGCAGCTTGGGAAGCAGCTCGTCTTCGATCAGTTTGGCGCAGGCGGGTGAGTCATCGTTCCAGTTGTCACCGTCCGAGGCTTGGGCGGCATACAGGTTCCATTCGTCAACCGGGTAGCGTTCCTCGATGATGTCGCGGGTCAGCTTCAGCGCGCTGGATACGATGGTGCCGCCGGTTTCCCGGGAGTAGAAAAATTCTTCTTCATTCACTTCCTTGGCACTGGTGTGGTGGCGGATAAAGACCACCTCGATATGCTCGTAGTTACGCTCAAGGAACAGGTAAAGAAGCAGAAAGAAGCGTTTGGCCAGGTCTTTCATGTCCTGGTTCATGGAGCCGGACACATCCATGATGCAGAACATAACCGCCCGGCTGACGGGTACCGGGACTTTGACGTGGTGGTTGTAGCGCAGGTCCACCGTGTCCAGAAAAGGAATGCGTTCCACCCGGCGTTCCAGCCGGGCGATCTGCTCATCCAGCTCGTGCAAACGTGCTTGCCGTTGTGGCGACTGATCCTGTTCCAGCAGTGCATCCCGCTCGGCTTTCAGGGTGCGTATTTTCTTGCGCGTGGCGGCGGTGAGGGCGCGGCGGCGCATGGAGGCCTGGCGCATGGAGCGGACGATATTGATTTTGGCGGGCATGCCCTGGCTGACGATGCCGCCATGACGGTGTTGAAAGATCTGTGCCCCTTCCAGGTGACGCTTGAGAAGATTGGGTAGCTCCAGGTCTTCAAACAGGAAATTCAGGAATTCCTGTTTGTCGATTTCGAAGGCGAATTCATCGTTGCCTTCACCCTGATCACTGGCCTGGCCCTCGCCGGACCCGCCTTCGCCGCCACCGTCCGGGCGGCGAATGCGGTCTCCCTGATGAAATTCCTGGTTGCCCGGGTGGACGATGCTGCGTTGCCCGCCGGGGCCGTGATGGAAAATGGGTTCAGACAGGTCCTTGCGGGGAATGCTTATCCGCTCGCCTTGCTCCATGTCCTTGATGGAACGGCGGCTGACCGCATCGTTGACGGCGTCGCGAATGTGCGAACGATAGCGGCGCAGGAAGCGCTGCCGGTTAACGGTGCTTTTGCGTTTATCGTTCAGGCGACGGTCAATGATGTAGCTCATGGGCTTCCTCCGGAAGCGGCATCACGCAACACGCTTCACGCAACAACGCGGGGCGGCTCGGCAGATGGCTTCAGGCGTTGTCGTCACGTTTCGATTCGGGCGCGGTGATAGCCGTAAAGCATCGAGAACCTTTATGTCGTGTTGTTGCGTTTTGCGTGAAGCATGCTGCGTCTCCTATTGTGCTTTCCTTACCCGCAGGTACCACTCGGACAGTAGCCTTACCTGCTTCTCCGTGTAGCCCCGCGATACCATGCGCTGCACAAAGTTATTGTGTTTGCGCTGGTCGTCCTCGCTGCCTTTGGCGTTGAAGGAAATGACGGGCAGCAGGTCCTCGGTGTTGGAGAACATTTTTTTCTCGATCACATCGCGCAGTTTCTGGTAGCTGAGCCAGCTTGGGTTCTTGCCGTGGTTGTTGGCGCGGGCGCGAAGGACGAAGTTGACCACTTCGTTGCGGAAGTCTTTGGGGTTGGAAATGCCGGCTGGTTTTTCGATTTTTTCCAGGTCTTCATTGAGTGCCTGGCGGTCGAAAATTTCACCGGTATCCGGGTCGCGAAACTCCTGATCCTGAATCCAGAAATCCGCATAGATTACGTAGCGGTCGAAAATGTTCTGGCCGTATTCCGAGTAAGATTCGAGATAAGCGGTCTGGATTTCCTTGCCGATAAATTCTACGTAGCGGGGCACCAGGTATTCCTTGATGAAGCGGCGGTACTGTTCCGATTTTTCCTGGGGGAACTGTTCCTGTTCAATGCGCTGCTCCAGCACATGAATCAGGTGCACCGGGTTGGCCGCTACCTCCGAGTGGTCATAGTTGAATACCTTGGAGAGAATCTTGAAAGCAAAGCGGGTGGAGAGCCCGGCCATGCCTTCATCCACGCCGGCCATGTCGCGGTACTCCTGCATGGATTTGGCGTGGGGGTCCACATCTTTCAGATTCTCGCCGTCGTAAACGCGCATCTTTGAATAAATGCTGGAATTCTCCGGTTCTTTCAGCCGGGTGAGTGTGGAGAATTGAGCGAGCATGTGCAGGGTGTCCGGTGCGCAGTGGGCATCACGCAGGCTTGAGTTGCGCAGCAGCTTGTCATAGATCTGCATTTCTTCGGTGACGCGCAGGCAGTAAGGCACCTTGACGATATAGACCCGGTCGATGAAGGCTTCGTTGTTCTTGTTGTTGCGGAAGGTATGCCACTCGGCTTCGTTGGAATGCGCCAGCACCATGCCATCGAAAGGGATGGCGCCCATGTGTTCGGTGCCGTTGTAGTTTCCTTCCTGGGTGGCAGTGAGCAATGGGTGCAGCACCTTGATCGGAGCCTTGAACATTTCCACGAACTCAAGCAGACCCTGGTTGGCCCGGCACAGGCCCCCGGAAAAGGCGTAGGCGTCAGGGTCATCCTGGGAGAAGTCTTCCAGCTTGCGAATATCCACCTTGCCCACCAGGGCGGAAATGTCCTGGTTGTTTTCATCACCGGGTTCGGTTTTCGCCACCGCGACCTGGTCGAGAATGGAGGGGTAGCGTTTTACCACGCGAAACTGGCTCAGGTCGCCGCCGAATTCATGCAAACGCTTGACCGCCCAGGGGGACATGATGGTGCGGATATAGCGGCGGGGAATGCCGTATTCCTCTTCGAGGATGGGGCCGTCTTCTTCCGGGTTGAACAGGGTCAGGGGGGAGTCGTTTACCGGGGAGCCCTTGAGGGCATAGAAGGGCACTTTCTGCATCAGCGCCTTGAGCTTTTCGGCCAGGGAGGATTTGCCGCCACCCACCGGCCCAAGCAGGTAAAGAATCTGTTTCTTTTCTTCCAGACCCTGGGCAGCGTGGCGGTAATAACTGACGATGTTTTCGATGACTTCTTCGAGGCCGTAGAACTCGTCGAAGGCGGGATAGCGGCGGATAATCTTGTTGGAGAAGATGCGTGACAGGCGCGGGTCCTGGGCGGTATCGACCATTTCCGGTTCGCCGATGGCCATCAGCATGCGCTCAGCGGCAGTGGCGTAAGCGCTGGGGTCGTCCTTGCACAGTTCCAGGTACTCTTCCAGCGACATTTCCTCTTGCTGGGTCGCATCAAACCGGGCCTGGTAGTGGCTGATTATACTCATGCCTGCTTCCTCCTGGCGGAACGCACATTGTCACAACAAAACTACATGCAGGGTTTTTCCTTTATCGATAAAAGTCAGTCGGCTATGGCGTTAAGAGAGGGTGAAACGGGCTGCGCGTCATCGCCGCCTGAACGCATGTCTTGGCTTTAGCATGGAACCAAACGGCGGAACAAGTCAAAGAAAAGCGGGCAACTTTTTTTAAAAAAATGACGAGGTGTCGGTAACGCAGACCAGGCGTATTGTCGGGGTGGGCGGGACGATTTTGCCGGTGTTATCCTGGCGTCAGTGGGTAACGGGTGAAGGGGCTAGCAGTCGCACTGGATGCGTACCTGATCGTCCAGGCGCAATGCTGTCAAAGTGCCACCCCAGACGCAGCCGGTATCCAGTGCGTCGACTTTGTCGACCCCGCTGTGGCCTTCCAGGGCGGCCCAGTGACCGAACAGGATGCGGGTGTCGGTGAGTACCCGGCGGGGGTGCTGGAACCAGGGCATGAACCCGGCGGGGGGCTGGTCGGGCTCGCCTTTGCTGGTCAGGTCCAGCTCGCCGGCCTGATCCACGAAACGCATGCGGGTGAAATGGTTGGTAATCACGCGCCAGCGGTCCGTGCCGCTGAGTTGTTCGTCCCAGCCGGCGGGGGTGTTGCCGTACATATGGGTAAAGAAGGCGTCGGCGGAGTCGCTGCGGAGCACCGTTTCCACTTCCGCCGCCCGCTGGCTGGCCTGCTCCAGTGACCACAATGGCGGAATACCGGCGTGGGTCATCACCGCGTTATGTTCCGGTAGGGGAATCAGCAGGGGCTGTTGTTGTAACCAGCCCAGCAGTTCAGTGCGATCCGGTGCGTCGAGGATCTCACTGAGGGTGTCCTTGCGTTTGCTGTGGGTGGTGCCGTTGGCCACCGCCAGCAGATGCAGGTCGTGGTTGCCCAGCACGGTATGCACGTTGTCACGCAGGGCGTGAACGCGGCGCAGGGTGCCCAGGGAGTCCGGCCCCCGGTTGACCAGATCCCCGGCCAGAAACAGGCGGTCGCGGTCGGCGTTGAAGCCGATTTTCTCCAGCAGACAGTCAAACGCCCCCAGACAGCCCTGCAGGTCACCAATGGCGTAGTCGCTCATAAGGCGCCTCCGGCGCCCGCTTGCATGCAGCACGCCACACGCGGCACGCTCAAAGGCGCAGTTTGCGTGTTGCGTGCGGCGTGATGCGTGCCGGCGTTAATGCAATGCATGCGGTACCGCAAGGGTGAAGGCAGGGATTTGTGCGTCAAAGTGGATGCCATCTTCGCCAATCATCTGGTAACTGCCGCGCATGCTGCCCACTTCGGTTTCCAGTATGGCGCCGCTGGTATAGCGGAAGGTTTGGCCCGGGGCGATATGAGGTTGTTCGCCGATAACGCCTTCACCGTGGACTTCCTGTACGCGCTCGTCACCATCGGTGATCACCCAGTGGCGGGTGAGCAGGCGGGCGCTGACAGAGCCCTGGTTGTGAATGCTGATGTGGTAGGCAAAAACCCAGCGTTCGCCTTCTGCGTCGCTTTGGTCTGGCAGGAATTCGGTTTCCACGGATACCTGGATGTCGTGGCGGGAGTCGCCGTTGGCGGTGTCGCTGCTGCCTTGTTCGGTGGCGCTCATGGGGTGTTCTCTCCCTTGCCTTCGTCGGTGTTTGGCGCGTCGGCGGGCAGGCTGATGTTGGCCAGTGCCACATAGTCGGCCACGGACAGTTGATCCGGGCGCAAGCCGGCATCAATGCCGAGTGCTTCAAATTGCTCGACACTAACCCAGGATTTTAACCCATTACGGATTGCCTTGCGTCGTTGTGTGAACGCCTGGGCTACCAGCTTGCGCAGGTGCTCCTCGTCGTCCGCCGGGTGGGGCGGGCTGGCATGGGGGATCAACCTGACGACAGCGGAATCGACTCTGGGGGGCGGGCTGAACGCTTCTGGCGGCACAAAGAACAGGTAATCCGCCTGACAGTGATACTGCACCATGATCGATAGCCGGCCCCAGTCGCGGGTGCCGGGGCTGGCGGTGAGCCGTTCGACAACTTCTTTTTGCAGCATGAACGTCATGTCGCTGATGGCGTCAGCCTGGGCCAGCAGGTGAAAGATCAGCGGGGTGGAGATGTTGTAGGGCAGGTTGCCGATGACTCGCAGGGGCTTGTCCGCCGGTTTCAGGGTGCGGAAATCAAAACGCAGGGCGTCGCTTTCGTGAATGGTCAGCCGGTCGGGGGTGTTTTCCTGGCGCAGCAGGGCGATCAGGTCCCGGTCCAGCTCGACCACATGCAAATGCGGGATCTCTTCCAGCAAGGGGTAGGTCAGCGCGCCCCGGCCCGGCCCGATTTCCACCAGGGTGTCGCCCGCCTGCAGGCCCAGGGTGCGGATCATGCGGTCGACCAGATTACGGTCGTGCAGGAAGTGCTGGCCAAAGCGTTTACGGGTGCGGTGTTCTGTCATAGCGGGTCTCAGGTCGGGGCCGGGTGGTGTGTCTTATCCGTGTTTTATCAATGCGCAATCAGCGCAGCGTCAGGCGTCACATTGCGCTGAGGCCAGCGCCAATGCCTGGCGCGTGGCGGCGATCAGGCTGCTGGCGCTGGCGGTGCCGCTGCCTGCCAGGTCGAAGGCGGTGCCATGGTCCACCGAGGTGCGAATGAACGGCAACCCCAGGGTGATATTGATGGCTTCGCCAAAACCGGCGTATTTGAGCACCGGCAAGCCCTGGTCATGATACATGGCCAACACCGCATCGTGCTGCTCCAGCAGGTGCGGCTGGAAGGCGGTGTCGGCGGGCAGGGGGCCGGTGAGCGCCATGCCCTGTGTGCGCAGTTGCTCCAGGGTGGGAATGATCACATCCAGCTCTTCGCGCCCCAGATGCCCGCCTTCGCCGGCATGGGGATTGAGCCCCAGTACCATGATGCGAGGCTCGGCAATCCGGTATTTGCCGATCAGATCGTCACGGAGAATGGTCAGGGTGCGTATCAGGCCCGCCGGGGTAATCGCCGCCGGAACCTGGCTCAGGGGCAGATGAGTGGTGGCCAGGGCCACCCGCAGATCCTGCGTCCGGGCCGGGGCGGTGAGCATCATTACCACCTGCGCCACCCCCGCCTGTTCGGCGAGAAACTCGGTGTGCCCGGTGAAGGCCGGGTCGGCGCCCTCACAAATCACATTCTTGGCCACCGGCGCGGTGACCATGGCCGAGAAGGTGCCGTTAAGGCAGCCCTGGGCGGCGCGGGTGAGCATGGTGAGTGTGCCGGTGGCGGTGGCCGGGTTCGGCTGGCCAGCGGTAACGCTGGCGCCGGCGGGGGTATGCCAGACCGGCAGGCAGTCTGTGGGGAGTGGCTGGCCGGGTTGCCAGTCGCCCAGCGGCACCGTCAGCCCCAGTTGCTGCGCCCGTTCGGTCAGCACCTGGCGATCGCCGATAACCACCAGCGGGGCATCGGCGAAGGCGTCCGGCAGGGTCAGGACCAGATCCGGCCCGATCCCTGCCGGGTCACCATAGGTGATGGCGATAGGTGATGGCGGCGCGAGAGACATGGGTTAGCAGAATGCCTGAGGCCGGGCCCCGGACGCCAATTCCCTCTCCCTGTCCCTCTCCCGCAAACGGGAGAGGGCACCCTCTAGCTTGTGCTGGAAGAAATGGCGTTGCGTTTTAGCACGGCCAAGCGTTGTCAGGCATCCGGCGTTAGGCGTCAGGCGTTCCTTCATAGCCTGATATCCACATAGGATTCGCTGCGTTTTTCCTGCACCCAGGTTTCCAGCTCTTCTTCAAAGCGGCGTTTCTGCAGGGCCTGGGTGGCCTGCATGCGGCGGAATTCGGCGCTCATGTCCGCATCGCGTACGTCATCCACGCGCAGGAAGTGCCAGCCAAACTGGCTTTCGAACACCGGGGACAGCTCACCCACGGGGGTGTTGAGCATCATGTCCTCGAATTCCGGGACCATTTCCCCTTTGTTGACCCAGCCCAGTTCGCCGCCGCTGCGGGCGCTGCCCGGGTCGTCGGAGAATTCGGCGGCGGTGTCGTTGAACTGTCGCTCGCCGGCGGCGATTTCGTCGTGGAGTCGTATCGCCTGTTTGTGGGCTTGCTCGGCGCTGGTCAGGGCATCGGTTTTAATCAGCACATGGCGGACCTGATACTGGGTAACGACTTTCTCGGAACCGCCTTTGCGGTCGATCATCTTGAGAATATGGAAGCCGGCGCCGGAACGCAGTGGCTCGGAAATCTCGCCTTTCTGCAGGTTGATGGCATTTTCTGCAAACAGGGTGGGCCACTGTGCTGCCGGGCGTGAGCCCAGATCGCCGCCTTCCAACGCTTTGGGACCATCGGATTCGGCCACCGCCAGTTGCTGAAAGTCGCCACCGTCATTGAGCTTTTTGACGATGCTTTCGGCTTTGCTGCGGGCCTGGGTGACGTCTTCCGGGCTGGCTTCAGCGGGTACGCGGACCAGGATGTGGCCCAGGTGGAAGTCTTCCTGGAACATCTGCTTGCCCAGTTCCGAGCTCAGAAAGCGATCCACTTCCCGGTCGGTTACCTGAATGCGCGAGGCCACGCTGCGTTGTTGCAGGCGGGAGATCACCATGTCTTCGCGAATTTGTTCGCGGAACTGGGGCCAGTCGTAGCCGTCCTGGCGCAGGGCGGCGGCAAAGTCTTCCAGGCTCATGCCATTCTGGCGGGCGATGCCGGCCAGGGCCTGGTTGAGGCTGGCGTCGTCGACCTTGATACCGCCCCGTTCGGCCAGTTGCAGCTGCAGGCGCTCCAGCACCATGCGATCGAGCACTTGCTCGCGCATCACCGCCGGGGGCGGCAGTTGCTGGCCTTTTTCCTGAAACTGCAGGGCGATGGTGTTGATTCGCTCGTCCAGTTCGCTGGCCATGATGGCGCCGTCGTTAACCACGGCGACAATGCGGTCAAGCATCTGCACCTTGGCCTGGCTCCAGGCCGGCACCATCAGCACGGCCATGGCCAGCAGGCCAAGCAGGGTGTGTCTGGCATGCAGCGTGCGACGTGCAGCGTGCAGCGTTCTATCAATCATACTGTCTCCTGTATCCCGGAATGCTGCGCTCCAGCAGGGAATCCACCTGGCCGCCAAAGCCGCCCAGGCCGATCATCTGGATCTGGAACCAGATGGTGCTGTCCGCCTCGAGGTTGCCGTCGCCGTTGTCATCCACCAGCTCGCGCTGGCTGAGCAGTCGCAGCTTCCAGCAGCAATTGCGGTATTCGGCACCGGCCATGGTTTCCAGTGTGCGCTGGTTGTCCAGGTCGTACATCCAGCGGCCAACCAGCCGCCAGTGTCGGTGAACCGGCAGAATAGCGCTGACTTCCGATTCGCGGATGTCGTCTGCCGGGCGGTCGTGATAGCCCAGGTTGACGACGCGGCGCTCCCGGTCGTTATAGCCGATCTGGAAGTTGGACCGTTCGCGCTTGTTCTCTTCGGTATCCCACTGGGCTTCTGAGTAGAGGTACCAATCCTGTGCAAAGTTCCAACGGGCGTCACCGATAACCGGGGTCTGGTCGTCGGTGGGGTCTTCCACGGCCCGGTCGGTGATCACTTTGCGGTCTTCAAAATAGAAGCCCTGGGCCACGCGCAGGCGTAGCTGCTCGCGGCCGGTGCCATCATGCAGGAAGCGGCTGGTCAGGCCTACCGCCAATTTTTCTTCGTCGCCGATGCGGTCGTAGCCGATGAAGCGGTTTTCCCGGAACAGCGAGTTGTAGGAGAAGGTCAGCTCGCCGGAATCGAAGTTGGGGAGTTCGCTCTGGTCTTCGTAGGCCACCTTGTTGAGGAACAGGCGCGGTTCCAGTGTTTGGGTATAGGTAGAGCCGAACCAGTTGCCGGGGCGCTCGAAGAACAGGCCGGAGTCCAGGCTGGCGCCCCAGGTGGTCATGTCCGGGTTGTCTTCGGCATTGGCGTCCACGTTATCAAGCTGGTATTGGGTGTGGTACAGCCGGGTGCGGGGTTCCACGTAGCCCCAGGGTTTTTGCAGGCGCATGCTCAGGGCCGGGGCCATGTGGCCACGCAGGCCGGTGGCTTTGCCGCTGTCGTCGGAGTCACTGCGGTCGAAGGCGGTAACGTCGGACAGCCACAGCCCTTTCACCGGGCCGTAGAGTGTCGGGTCGCCGGTCAATTGCAGCTGGGGCAGGCGCCGGTAGGGCAGGTCGGCGTCGTCCAGGGTGGGGTCGATGGTCTGCCAGGATTGCAGCCGGCCCAGTACCTGCCAGGTGCGCCCGTAGTAGCGGGCTTCTGCCAGCCGGGGCAGGTGGGTCTGGGAGCTGATTTCCAGCCCGGTATCCAGATCCTTGAAGTAGAAATCATCGGAGACATAGGTGAAATCGGTCTCCAGGCTCCAGCGGTTGATGTTGCCGTTGTGCGTCCAGCGGCCCACCTGGCGATTTTCGTTGTCGAACTTGCGGTCGTTGAACAGCACGCCGTAGCTGAGGCTGCCTTCGCCCCAGCGGGACAGGTAGCGGAATTCGCTGTCCACGCCGCTGCCCCGGCCGTCGATATAGCGGGGGGCGATGGTGGCATCGAACTGCGGATGCAGGTTCAGGTAAATGGGCTGGGAGATATCCAGTCCGCCACTGTCACCCACGGACAGGGTCGGGAACAGCAGGCCGCTCTTGCGCCGGTCATCGATGGGGAAGGTCATCCAGGGCAGCCAGAAGATCGGCATGCTCTTGACCTTCAGTACCACGTTGTTGGCTTCACCCCAGCCCTTGTCCCGGTCCAGAAAAATACGGTCGCCCTGCATGACCCAGCCGTTGGAGCCGGGGGCGCAGGTGGTATAGGTGCCGTTGGTGATGGTGGTGGTGTTCTGGTTCAGAAAGATATAATCGGCGTTGCCGCGGGCGCCGTTGTCGAACATGGAGTAGCGCACCCCTTGCAGGCTGCCTTCCTTGCGGCGAGTCTGGCCACTCATGTTGTCGGCAATAAAGGTGGCGCGGTCACTTTCCAGGCGCATGCCACTTTCCAGCTCGAATTTGCCGGTGGTTTGATCGAGCTCGGCAATGTCGGTGGTAATGCGACGGCCGGGCTGTTCAATCAGCACATCGCCGTCCAGTTTGATCAAGCCGTCCTGGGTAAGCGTGGAGTGATCAGCGGTCACCACTGTATCGCTGCCCGCTACGGGGGTGCCGATACTGGGGTTATAGTAAATGCCGCCGCACCAATCCGGTATCGGGCGCTGCTGCACGGCAGGGAACGTGGCCATCTCTTCGCGGTCAACCCAGTTCAGGTCGTTTTCCGCAAGGCTGGCCCCTGAAGCAAGCAGCAGGGCAGGAATCAATAATCGTGGTATGGGCAGTGGCATCAGCTGCTCAGAACAGGTAAAAAGGCCGCTTTATGGCGGGCGAGACTTTCCGTCCACCAAAAGCGGCAGTGTAATCGAACAAGGAAGGCAATGCAGCCTGATAAAAGTAAATCCGGAGCAACCCCGGACCCGAGAAAGCACGCCCTGGACCAATGGGTAAGCACGTACCTGGGTGAATCGGTGACCGGTGAGCCCGCGTCGGCGGATGCCAGTTTTCGTCGCTATTTCCGTTATTTTCAGGGTGGCACCAGCATGGTGGCCATGGATGCCCCGCCGGAACAGGAAGATTGCCGCCCCTTCGTGGACATCGCCGGGCGCCTGAAACAGGCCGGCCTGCACGTGCCGGCCATTATTCATCAGGATTTGCAGCAGGGCTTTTTGCTGCTCAGTGATATGGGTACGCAGACCTGGCTGAATGCCCTGACCGAAGCGAATGCCAACGACTGGTACAGCGCCGCCATCGATGCCCTGATTACCCAGCAATTGCATACCGATACCACCGGCTTGCCGGAGTACGATGAGGCGTTGTTGCAGCGGGAACTGGAGCTGTTTCCCCAGTGGTACCTGTTCCGCCACCGCGAGAAGGTGGTTACCGGGGAGCTGCGTCAGCGGCTGGACCGGGTGTTCGATGTGCTGATGCGTTCTGCCCTGGCGCAGCCCCAGGTGTTTGTGCACCGCGATTACATGCCGCGCAACCTGATGGTTTCCGACCCGAATCCCGGGGTGATCGATTTCCAGGATGCGGTGGCTGGGCCGATCAGCTATGACGTGATCAGCCTGTTCAAGGATGCCTTCCTGAGCTGGCCGGAAGAGCGGGTGCTCAGCTGGCTGCGCGAGTATTTCGACAAGGCCACGGCCGCCGGGCTGCCGGTCCCCGTGGCGTTTGAAGATTTCCTGCGCGACTGCGACCTGATGGGCGCCCAGCGCCATCTCAAGGTTATCGGCATCTTTGCGCGTATCTGCCACCGCGATGGCAAGCCCAAGTACCTGGGCGATGTGCCTCGTTTCTTTGCCTATCTGCGCACGGTCATTGCCCGTCGCCCGGAGCTGGCGGACCTGGAATGGGTGCTCGATCAGCTGGAGGACGATGCGTGAAGGCCATGATCCTGGCCGCCGGCTACGGCAAGCGCATGCGCCCGCTCACCGATCACACCCCCAAGCCGCTGCTGCAGGCGGGGGGCAAGGCGCTGATTGAATACCACCTCGAGGCGCTACGTGACGCCGGCATCGAGTCCCTGGTGATCAACACCGGCTGGCTGGGCGAGACGCTGGCGGCCACGCTGGGTGACGGTGCCCGCTACGGCATTCCCATCGTTTACTCCCACGAAGGCACGCCGCTGGAAACCGCCGGGGGCATCAAGCGCGCGCTGCCGTTGCTGGGCGACCACCCCTTTGCGCTGGTCAACGGCGATATCTGGACCGATTTTGATCTGTCCCGGCTGGTGGAGGATCGCCCGGACCCGGTGCATCTGGTGCTGGCGGATAACCCGGCGCACCACCCGCAAGGGGATTTTCATCTGACAGACGCCGGTCGGTTGCGCGATAATGCCGAGCCCAGGCTCACCTATGCCGGCATTGGCCGCTTTGATCCCGCCGTGTTCGCCAACCTGCCCGACGGCGAAGCGAAACTGGCGCCGATACTGCGGGCGGCCATGGCGGAGGACGCCGCCAGCGGTGAACATCACCGCGGCCAGTGGTGGGATATCGGCACCCCGGAACGCCTGGACGAACTGGATCGGTTACTCAAGAGCACCTGATCCAGCGCTGAAAATGGTTTTGTCGGAGCGTCGGTTATTCGCAACTCGAAACTCGTCACTCGCAACTGTCTTTACACTGAGGATGCCCCATGCCCAAGCAGGACTATCTGATCGCCCCCTCCATCCTTGCCGCCAACTTTGCCCGTCTTGGGGAAGAGTGCGACGCGGTGCTGGCGGCCGGCGCCGATGTGATCCATTTCGACGTGATGGACAACCATTACGTGCCCAACCTGACCATCGGCCCCATGGTCTGCAAGGCCCTGCGCGACCACGGCATCACCGCCCCCATCGACGTGCACCTGATGGTCAGCCCGGTGGATGAACTGATTAGCATGTTCGCCGAAGCCGGCGCCAGCTATATCACCTTCCACCCGGAAGCCAGCCAGCACGTGGACCGTTCCCTGCAGCTGATCAAGAGCTACGGCTGCAAGGCCGGCCTGGTCCTCAACCCGGCCACCCGCCCGGACTGTCTGGAATACGTGATGGACAAGCTGGACATGATCCTGCTGATGAGCGTGAACCCCGGCTATGGCGGCCAGAAATTCATCCCTTCCACGCTGGACAAGACCCGCGCCGTGCGCCAACTGATCGACGCCAGCGGCTACGACATCCGCCTGGAAGTGGATGGTGGCGTCTCCGAGAAGAATATCCGCGAAGTCGCCGCCGCCGGCGCCGACACCTTCGTGGCCGGCTCCGCCATCTTCGGCAAAGACGACTACGCCGCCGTCATCCAGCAAATGCGCGACGAGCTGGCTGAAGCCTAACAGCGAACCCATTGTAGGAGCGCCACTTGAGGCGCGAACCTGAGCCAAAGCGAAGGATCGGTTGAATGCCCTCGCCAAGGCTCGGGTTCGCGCCTCAAGTGACGCTCCTACATCAAGATGGTTCTTATGGAACCTTCCCGCCGCCCGGCTGCCTGACTCCTTAAGTCAGCCATCACTATCACGCCATGCCCCGCTATACCGCCATTCCTGTCCGGCTTCCTTCCCTGTTGCTGCTATTCGTCAGCCTGACAGCGTGTAGCCTGGTGCCCGCCGAGCGGCAATCCCCCCAACCTGACATTGCCGAAGTACCGCTGGAACTCCCGCCCCAGCAATCCCTGATCCTCGACAGCCTGCTCGCCCAGAAAGAAGACTGGCAGGGCGTGCCTTACCAATACGGTGGCCTCAGCCCGCAAGGCGTGGACTGTTCTGGCTTCGTCTATCTCACCTTCCTTTCGCAGCTGAACATGAAAGTCCCCCGCACTACTTCTGCCCTGATGCAGGAAGGCGAACCCGTGGCCCGCAACGAACTGGAAGTGGGCGACTTGGTGTTCTTCAAAACCGGCCCGGGGAATCGCCACGTGGGGATCTATATGGGTGGGGATGAATTTATGCATGCGTCGGTGAGTAGTGGTGTCATGCAATCGTCGCTCAACAATCCCTACTGGAGTCAGCGTTATTGGAAGGCTCGACGGCTGGTGAATCAGTAGCGCCCGTTCGGTATTGCTCTTAAGAAATTACCTGGATTCCCTGCGTCTCCCGAAATCACAGCACCAAGGCGAAGCCCGCTAGAAAAGCGGCAATCCTTGCCGCCAAGACACCTCGTACCCCGGCCTCTTCGTTAATCAAATCCCTGTCCGTTTCCACCCGCGCGCAAGTTAAATATGTAGGATATGGCTTACATATTTTTGTAAGTTGCTGAGATAAAGTGAATTTTGGGTTTGGGGGTGCGAGAAAAGTCCGAGCCAAGTTTCCTGTTCAACACGCAAATACAAGAAGAGTCAGGAGGGAGTGGTTCCTGTTTTTCTGGTAATTCATTGAGCCGGTTGGATTTTGGCGTGATTTGAGCAAAGGGTTGGGTCGGGGATATATTGCAAAGTGATATGTCGAATATGCAATTGATTACACTGTTAAGACGAGATATGGAAAATAGTTACGAGCAAGTTGTCGTAGTTTGTTCCACAGTCAGTGCGTGCTTTTCGTACGTGTCATGGATGGCTGTGGTAAAGCCGAAGCTTGATGAGGAGCAGATTTTTCTACCGTACGAATATGGCGCAATTGCTATTTCATGTCTGACCAGTAGCCTTCTGGCAATCCGCAAGTTCGATGATTTCTTTCAAGATAAGAAAACGCGACACGATGACGTGGCCGTATCCGATTTTGGCTATGAGCCAAGCTGCATTCTCACGAATGCAGAAAGAAAAGATATTAATAAGCGGATTGCTCATTTCACAACTGCGATGGATAACGCAGGAAACGAGATTTGGGTTATTGATGATCTGCTGTTGAGATTGTCCGCGCCACTGCGCGATTTTTTGACGTTTTTAGCGGAGCAGTGCGGCGAGGAAGACAAAGGTGAATATTTCGAGATCTCTGAAACCATACGGTATCTTGACTCGAGTCTTAAACTCCTTAGGTCTTAATAATCGGCTGCGCGTCGACCGGTTTTCCGCTGCTTCTCGGCTCCAAACCGGCGCGTGAGCCGGGCGTTATGACACTAAGATAGATCGTCGGGAATAATTGGGGATACGCATTGATTGATATTAAAAGGGAGGGGAAATGTATGGTCAAAGAAGTATCAAGTATCAATGAGCTGAAGGTTGCTATGAAGTCTGGGCCCCAAGAGATTATCACCCATGATAATGATTTGGTAAAAAAGCTAAAAGCTGTGAAATTGGCGAAATCATGGGGGCCTGTAGCCGTAGGTGGAATAATAGCTGCCGTACCTCTTGTCTTGGCGACTGGTCCGATTGGTGCGGGTGCAGTAGCCGCAGTTGCACCATCTGCCGGCGTTGCTACTTCGGCGATAGTGGCGTTGATAATGGCGGTTGGAGGAACCATTGCAATCAGTCTTTTTTCCGACTGGGAGTATGTTGAAATAGGTCCTGGCGGAATAAAGATGAAACGCAAAAACACATAACAAGGCAAGGCTATGTATGTGACAAGTGGATAATCGGGGCGCGCATCAATGGTATTCCTGCAGAAAGTATTGGGCTCAGGTCTCCCAATTTCCATTAATCCTGCAGCCTGGGAAATGGGAGGCCTGATGCTCAATTTTAATTACGCGGGCGGACAGCTTAAAGTGAGATTGGACTCAATCAAGGATAATATTTATGGCAGCAACAACAAAAATAACTCCATCTAGCCCTCGTCTGGCATCGCTTTTATCCGATGTGGAGAGAGGGAACATTAAAATTCCAGTTTTTCAGCGTCAGTATATTTGGACAGATGAGCAAATAATTAGTTTGTTAGATTCTATATACAGGGGATATCCGGTTGGCTCGTTATTGATGTGGTCAACCAAAGAAGAACTCAAGCATGAAAGGAATGTTGGGGGGTTTAAACTGCCGGAAACACCTGAAGACTATCCTGTGAATTATATACTTGATGGCCAGCAAAGGCTGACAACATTATATGGGGTTTTTAATTCTGACCAGAATACAGCTAACGTGGAGCTGGCAGAGAGATTCCATATTTGTTATTTGCCTGAAGAGGATGCTTTTGCGCACAAGTCTGCAGCTGAAAATAAAGAAAGAATACAGCTTAATAAGATACTTGATACAACAAAACTGTTAGCAGAATTACCCAAGTTTAACGATGAGCAAAAAGCAAAGATAGCCAAATTGACGGAAGCATTTAAAGATTATGAATTCCCGATTGTGACCATAAGAGAAAGAAGCAACAAAGAGGTTTGTAGTATTTTTCAAAGGATTAATTCCTCTGGGACGCCGCTCAGTAGTATGGAGCTTCTTACTGCTTGGACTTGGTCGGATAAATTTGATCTTAGACGAGAAATCGAGTCTTTATTAGATAGGTTGGCCGACAAAGGCTATGAGAAGATTGACCAGCCGCTACTGATGCGTATGTTGGCATCAATTACGATTGGTTCAATCGATGAGAATGATTTGGTTGATGTCGATCCTGATACGTTGGTCGGTGGAGTTAATGATCTGAAAAACGCAGTATTCTCGGCTGTGGATTTCCTTGAGGGGCAGTTAAAAATAAAAAATATAATTTTTGTGCCTTTCCCAATCATGATTATTCCCATTGTCTTTTTTTATACAAAAATAAAAAAACCAACTGCCAGTCAATTGTCAGAGTTAAGAAAATGGTTTTGGCAGTGTGCGCTCACGCAAAGGTACAAAGCAGGGACCAATCGGTTGGTTTTAGAGGATTTGTCGAAAATGGAGTTGATATCTAATGGTGAAACACCGTTTGGCGACTCTAACATTGTAGTAAAAGAAAGCGTCTTTAAAAGTTCCTGGAGAATTAATTCTACTTCAGCCAAAGCTGCTTTGTGTTTAATGGCTCAACTGCGACCCAGGTCATTTCTAACTGGTTCAGAGGTTGATCTTGGTTCTGTTCTTTCGGCTTACAATGCTCGGCAATTTCATCATATATATCCCAAAGCATACCTGAATAAGCAAAGTATCTCTTTTCATGAAGCGAATGTGATTTCTAATATTTGCTTTCTATCAGCGTCAGAGAACAACGCGATTAGCGATGCTGCACCAGAACGGTACTTTGAAGAAATTCCAAAAAACCAGGCAGATATAATTTTTGATTCCGCTTTAATTCCTAAAGTGGCACGTAATGGAAAGTTAGCCTTCGAAGATTTTGTTGAGCTTCGCACAAAAGAGTTAACTAGAGTTGCACAGTTGTTGGTCGACCAGGGTGCTATATGAAAATCTGGACGGCTCGCTGGGGCTGGGGCTCCAGACCCCCATTAATCCTACGGTAATGGGGGTCTGGGTCAGACCTCACATTTCACGGACAACTATGGCATTCTGGCATGGGCCGTGGGAAAGAGTTTTCAATCGTTGGTCGCCCAATTGACAGGCGAATGCTTACTTTCTGATAGGGGTGTGAAACAGTAATAGTGAAACAGTAATAGGGTCAGATACCCTCTTGATGGTCAAGCCCGTTCATTGCAATTTCCGCATTAAATGGCATCCCGGATTTAATGACCCCATATATCAGGTGCACTAATTTCCGCATGCTGGCACCGACAACAGCTTTGGGGGATAACCCTCTGGCTTGCCAGTAATAGGGTCACCAGTAATAGGGTCAGGTCTCCCAATTTCCATCAGCCTGGAAAATGGGTGGCCCGCACCTGTTGGCTAGACAAAGGTAGTGATAATCATATGCACACGGTTTTTCTGTATTTTTTGGGAATACTTTTCGCTTGGGGGTTGTTGGAGTTTTTGACGAGAAGCGGCCTGATGGCATCTTCAAATGCAGCCTTGATGCTTGCTCTGGGCGTTATGCTGACCATCGTTAGTGTGGCTGATTGGCAGATGAATAGCCCTATGATAAATGCGAGGACGGGTGACCATGTGACACTAGACGATTACATTGAGATTAATGGAGTAGTGGTTGTGTTTTCTTTTTTGGTGTCAATTATTCTTGAAGTCAGAAAGCGGAAATAGGGGCAGGTCTTGCATCGTGCGTTTGATTGCAACATTCAAGATCTGATCCCGATTTTTGAAAATAGCGCCGTGAGCGACGCTCCTACGGATAGGGCGTTAATCTCGCAGATTCTCCAGTGCGCGACTGAGGTTTTCTCTGGCTGGCAACTCCAGCTTCTCCCTTAGATCAGCGGTGTGATAAATCACATCTTGATCCTGAAAACTCTGCAACACAGCACTGCGCCCTTTCCGAAACGCCGCCTCCGGCACAAAGTCATATTCCTGCCGAATCCACCCTTCATATCGGTCGTACAATTTCGCATCCGCCCCAAGAATGCTCAGGTCGATATCCTGCAGCAGTGCCATGTCCGGGTCCGTGGGTGGGTGGGGGTGGATGGTGGCCAAGATGAGTGCGTGTACACGATTGCGTTGCGTGTTGGTCAGGGTGCTGTCGGCAAAGTGCTGGGCAAACCAGTCGGCGCTGCGGGCTTCGTTGTCGCTGGCGCGGGGATCGTAGATGACATCGTGGGCCCACAGGGCCAGTTCAATGCACAGTGGGTCTGCGGCCAGGTGGCGGTATTGATCCAGCCAGTTCAGGCAGGCGGCGACGTGATCCAGGGTGTGGTAGTGGCGATGGGGCTCGCTGTAGCGGGAGGCCAGTTGTTGCCAGGTGGTTTGCGGGTTGGGCAGTAGCGGGGCGACGACGCGGTTCCAGCGTTTTTGCAGCGCTGACACGCTAGTCACCCGACGTCCTCCCAGGGTTTGCCATCCTCATCCACAAAGCGCACATCCCGCACGGTGAGGGCCTTCCCCTGCTGGTTATTAACCACTACCGGGGCCAGTGCCTCGCCGCTCTGGCCGTCCACCAGTTGCATGGCGTCTTTCTCGCCGTTCCAGCGTTCGCTCCACTGGCGCAGGGCGGTGACCACGGTAAACAGGTCGCGGCCCTTGTCGGTGAGGCGGTATTCGTAGCGCTTGCCGTGCTCGCCCACGTCCACACGCACCATCACGCCGTTATCCACCAACCGCGACAGGCGGTTGCAGAGGATGTTCTTGGCGATGCCCAGGCTGTGCTGGAAATCCACAAAGCGGCGGGTGCCCAGCATGGCCTGCTTGACCACCAGCAGGGACCACCAGTCACCGACCTCATTGAGGGCGCAGGCCACCGAGCAGCCCATGTCGTCGAAGCGTTTACGTGTCATGGCGGCAGTATAGATCAGAATGGTTGCATTAAGAAACCAAATAAGGTTTTATTACGCAACCAAATTGAATTGACCGCCCGTGAGGGCGGATGCGCTGATTCTGTTTGTTATTGAGCGAGTGCTTCTGAAAGCGCTGCTGAAAGGGCCATTGCGAGGGTGGTTGCCATTGCTGGCCCCTTTTTTTGTTACCCCGAATGCTTAAACCGAGCCCGTATCTGGCCCGGCCTAGAGAGTGAATAGATAAGACTGATTAGGAGAGCCCCATGAGTAGTTCCCTGGATAGCCTGCTGCGTCCTTTTGAACACAAGTCCCTGAAGCTGCGTAACCGGGTGGCCATGGCGCCCATGACCCGGACGTTTTCTCCGGGGTATGTGCCCAACGATCAGGTGGTGGGGTATTACCAGCGCCGTGCCGAGGGTGAGGTGGGCCTGATCATCACCGAAGGTACCTTTGTGGGCCACAAGGCCGCCAACGGTTACGAGCGGGTGCCGGCCATTTATGGTGACGAGGCCATGGCGGGCTGGAAGAAGGTGGTGGATGCGGTGCATGCCGCCGGTGGCCAGATTATTCCGCAGCTGTGGCATGTGGGTTCGGTACGCAAGCCGGGTATTGGCCCGGACAAGGATGTACCCGGTTATTCCCCGTCCGGCCTGTTCAAGCCGGGCAAGGAAAATGGCCATGCCATGACCAAGGAAGATATCCAGGACGTGGTGCGTGCCTTTGCCGAGTCCGCCAAGGCGGCCAAAGAGGTAGGTTTTGATGGCGTGGAGATTCACGGTGCCCACGGTTATCTGCTCGACCAGTTCTTCTGGGAAGGCACCAATCAGCGTGATGACGAATACGGTGGTTCCATCGAGAACCGTGCCCGTATCGGCATTGAAATCGTCAAGGCGGTACGAGAAGCCGTGGGTGAAGACTTTGCCATCGTGCTGCGCTTCTCGCAGTGGAAGCAGCAGGATTACGACGCGAAGCTGGCGCAGAACCCGGAAGAGCTAGAACGTTTCCTGCTGCCCTTCGTGGACGCGGGTGTGGACGTGTTCCATGCCTCCACCCGTCGTTTCTGGCTGCCGGAATTTGAAGGCTCCGACCTGAACCTGGCGGGCTGGACCAAGAAGATTACCGGCAAGCCGGTGATTTCCGTGGGCAGCGTGGGCCTGGACGGGGACTTCCTCAACAGCCCGGACGGCATGGGCGGCACCGCCAACCCGGCAGGGCTGGACGAACTGGAACGTCGCATGGACAACGACGAGTTCGACATGATCGCCGTGGGCCGTGCGCTGCTGCAGGACCCGAACTGGCTGGTGAAAATGCGCGAAGGCAAGGAAGAAGAGATTGCGCCGTTTACCAAGGCGGCGTTGGGCTCTCTGAGTTAAGAGCTACAAGCTTCAAGCTGCAAGCTACAACGCGGGCCCGGGTTTGTCGGGTCTGATACATAAAGGCCGCGTCCAGAGTCTGGGCGCGGCCTTTTGTTTTGGGCCTTCCCGTAGGAGCGTCGCTGGCGGCGCGATCAAAACAGTTGCGAGTTACGAGAAGCGAGGCTCGAAAGGCACAACCTTGAACCATCCAGAAGCCTGGTCTTCGTAACTCGAAACTCGTCACTCGCTTCATAGGCTGGTGATCGCGCCGCCAGCGACGCTCCTACGAATAGGGTTTCAGAAATAATGAGGCCGCGCCCAGACTCTGGGCGCGGCTTCTGTGTCTCAGTCCGCTGTGGCCTCAAACCGCGTTGCAGCTTGAGGCTTGTAGCTTGCAGCTTAGTCCTCCCCCTGATCCTCCAGCGACTGGTTCACCGCCAGCGCCAGCAGGGTGCAGATCACGCCGGACAGCAAGTACACGGTCACCGACATGAGACCGAACTTGGCGGACAGGCCCAGGGCCACCAGCGGGGCGAAGGCGGCGCCGAATAGCCAGGCGAAATCGGAGGTGAGGGCGGCGCCGGTGTAGCGGAAGCGCGGGGCGAAGTTGGCGGTGACCGTGCCGGAGGCCTGGCCGTAGGACACCCCAAGCAGGGCAAAGCCCAGCAGGATGAAGGTGTCCTGCATGACCGGGGTGCCGCCCATCAGCAGCGGCGTGAGCAGGCTGAAGACGCCGATCATGGCGGCCAGGGCGCCCACGGTGGTGCGCTTGCCGATGCGGGCGGCGATCCAGCCGGAGCCGATGGTGGCCATGATGCCCACGAAGCCCCCCAGCACCTGTACGGTGAGCACTTCGGCGGTGGTCTGGCTGCCCTGGAAGGCGATCCAGGAGAGCGGGAAGATGGTTACCACATGGAACAGCGCATAGCTGGCCAGGGCGGCGAAGGAGCCGATGAAAATATTGTGGCCTTCCTCGCGTACCATCTCGCTGGTGCGGATGGGTTCCAGCTCACTTTCCTGCATGGCTTCGGTGTATTCCTCACCCAGCACCAGGCGCAGGCGCGCAAACAGGGCGACCACGTTGATGGCGAACGCTACGAAGAACGGGTAACGCCAGCCCCAGCCCAGGAAGTCCGCGGCGCTCAGGCTGTTATAGAGGTACAGGAACAGGGCGCTGGCGATCACAAAGCCCAGTGGTGCGCCCAGCTGGCCGATCATGGTGTACCAGCTGCGGCTTTCCTTGGGGGCGTTCAGGGCGAGCAGGGAAGGCAGGCCATCCCAGGAGCCGCCGAACGCGATGCCCTGCATGACCCGGAACAGGGCGAGCAGGGCGATGGCGTAGCCGCCCAGTTTTTCATAGCCGGGCAGGAAGGCGATGCCCGCGGTGGCGGTGCCCAGCAGGAACAGTGCGGCGGTGAGCTTGATGCCGCGGCCCCACTGGCGCTGGATCCACATGAAAAGGGCGGTGCCGAAGGGACGCGCCACAAAGGCCAGTGCGAACAGCATAAAGGAGTAGAGCATGCCCTGCAGCTGGCCGGTAAAGGGGAAAAACAGCTGCGGGAAGATCAGTACGGAGGCGATGCCGTATACAAAGAAGTCGAAATACTCGGAGGTACGGCCGATGACCACGCCCACGGCGATCTCGTTGGGAGCCACGGAGGCGTGGCTTTTTTGGCTTGGCATGGAAGCCGGATAGGTCTGCGACATGTTGTGCGCTCTTCACCAGAGTTGTTGTTTGTGCCTTGATGTCCATCAAGTATGGTTAGGACTTTAAGCCTATGGGACAAAATGTCCAATACCGGCTACTCATGCCCTTGGATAGAGTCCTGTCTACCTAAAAGCCAACCAGAAGATTCGCCAATGCAATTATTCAAATACTTGCGTGGAGCGTCGTTGACGTTGCTTGTCGCCGCCTTGCTGTCGGGCTGTGACGCAGTCGTGATGTCCCCCTCTGGTGACGTGGCCGTGCAACAGCGGGATTTGCTCGTCTGGGCAACCGTACTGATGTTGCTGGTCATTGTGCCGGTGATCGTGCTGACGTTGTGGTTTGCCTGGCATTACCGGGAAAGCAACACCGAGGCCAACTACAAGCCCGACTGGACCCATTCCACCGTGCTGGAACTGGTGATCTGGTCTGTGCCGCTGATGATCATCATCGCCCTGGGCGCCATGACCTGGGTGAGCACCCACAAACTGGACCCGTACCGCCCGCTGGACCGCATTGATGCGCAGACCCCGGTGCCGGTGGGCCTGGAGCCGCTCACCGTGGAAGTGGTGGCGCTGGACTGGAAGTGGCTGTTTATCTATCCGGAGCAGGGCATTGCCACCGTCAATGAATTGGCGGCACCGGTGAATCACCCGATCCGCTTCAAGATCACCGCCTCTACCATGATGAATTCCTTCTTCATTCCGGCCATGGCCGGGCAGATCTATGCCATGGCGGGCATGGAGACCAAGCTGCATGGGGTGATCAACGAGCCGGGCGTCTACAAGGGCTTTTCTGCCAACTACAGTGGCGCCGGTTACTCGCAGATGAAGTTTGATTTCCATGGGTTGAGCGAAGAGGACTTCGCCAGCTGGGTTGCCAAGGTGAAAGCCAGCGACGGCAACCTGAGCCGCGATAAATACCTGCAACTGGAAGAGCCGAGCATCGATGACCCGGTGAGCTATTACGGCCAGGTGGATCCGACGCTTTACTACGGCATTTTCAACCGCTGTGTGGAGCCGGGTCAGACCTGTATGGAAGACATGATGTACCACGGCGGCATGGACAAGCACGCCGGTCACCATGGCGATGCCAAGGCTGAGCATGCGGATCATCAAGATCATGCCGGCCATCAGTCCCATGGAGGCCACCATGAATAATTCTCTCCTGATCGCAAACGCAGTAGGTGCCGCCCATGTTTGAGAACCTGGACCTGACCAAGCTGATCTTTGGTCGTCTCACCTGGGACGCGATTCCCTTCCATGATCCGATCATCCTCGGCACCTTTGCCGTGGTGGCGCTGGGCGGCATTGCACTGCTCGCCGCCCTGACCCGCTACAAGCTGTGGGGCTACCTGTGGAACGAATGGTTCACCACCATCGACCACAAGAAAATCGGCATCATGTACATCATTCTCGGCCTGGTGATGCTGCTGCGCGGTTTCGCCGATGCCATCATGATGCGCCTGCATCAGGCCATGGCTTTTGGCGATTCCACCGGCTACCTGCCGCCGCACCACTACGACCAGATCTTTACCGCCCACGGCGTGATCATGATCTTCTTCGTGGCCATGCCGCTGGTAACCGGGATCATGAACTACCTGATTCCGCTGCAGATCGGCACCCGCGATGTGGCCTTCCCGTTCCTGAACAACTTCAGTTTCTGGATGACCACCGGTGGTGCCGCCTTGATGATGGTGTCCCTGTTTATTGGCGAGTTCGCCAAGACCGGCTGGCTGGCTTACCCGCCATTATCGGGGATATTGCAGAGTCCCGGGGTGGGGGTGGATTACTACATCTGGGCCTTGCAGATTGCCGGGGTGGGCACGCTGTTGTCGGGGGTGAACCTGCTGGTGACCATCGTCAAGATGCGTGCCCCGGGCATGAGCCTGATGAAGATGCCGGTGTTCACCTGGACCTCCCTGTGCACCAACATCCTGATTGTAGCGGCGTTCCCGGTACTGACCGCGGTGCTGGGCATGCTGACCATGGACCGTTACCTGGATACCGCCTTTTTCACCAATGATCTTGGCGGCAACGCCATGATGTACGTGAACCTGATCTGGATCTGGGGTCACCCCGAGGTGTATATCCTGATCCTGCCGGTGTTCGGTATCTTCTCCGAAATCGTGGCCACCTACAGCCGCAAGCCGCTGTTCGGTTACACCTCCATGGTCTATGCCACGGTGGTGATTACCGTGCTGTCATACCTGGTGTGGCTGCACCACTTCTTCACCATGGGCTCGGGGGCCAGCGTGAACTCGTTCTTCGGGATCACCACCATGATTATCTCGATACCGACAGGGGCGAAGATCTTCAACTGGTTGTTCACCATGTTCCGTGGCCGCATCAAGTTCGATGTGCCCATGCTGTGGACCCTGGGCTTTATGGTCACCTTCGTTATCGGTGGTATGACCGGGGTGTTGCTGGCGGTGCCGCCGGTGGACTTCGTGCTGCATAACAGCCTGTTCCTGATTGCGCATTTCCATAACGTGATCATCGGCGGTGTGCTGTTCGGTCTGTTCGCGGGTATTACCTACTGGTTCCCGAAGGCCACCGGTTACAAGCTGGATGAATTCTGGGGCAAGCTGTCGTTCTGGTTCTGGCTGATCGGGTTCTACTTCGCCTTCATGCCGCTGTACGTGCTCGGCCTGATGGGCGTGACCCGTCGTGTCAGCCACTTCGAGGATCAGTCCCTGCAGATCTGGTTCCAGATTGCCGCCTTCGGTGCGGTGCTGATCGCAGTCGGCATTGCCGCCTTCGCGATCCAGCTGATTGTCAGCTTCCGTCGCCGCGAAGCGCTGGTGGACGAGACCGGTGATCCCTGGGATGGTCGTACCCTGGAGTGGTCTACCTCCTCGCCGCCGCCACCGTACAACTTTGCGTTCACCCCACGGGTGCATGATCTGGACGCCTGGTGGCAGATGAAGCAACACGGCTTCCAGCGTCCTGAGTCCGGCTTTATTCCGATTCACATGCCCAAGGGCACCTGGGCGGGCATCGTGCTCTCCGGCATCAGTGTGGTCATCGGCTTCGCCTTGATCTGGCATATGTGGCTGGTCGCCGGGGTGTCCTTCGTGGCGCTGATCGGCACCGCGATTTACCACACCTTCAATTACGACCGTGACTACTACATTCCGGCGGAAGAAGTAGAACGGATTGAAGCAGAACGTACACGGGTGCTTGCCAATGTCTGAAAATACCATGACTGCTGATGTGAACAGCACGCAGGACGGCCAGCTGGAGTTTCTGGTGAAGGGGGATCATCACCCCCAGAACGGAACCCTGCTGGGTTTCTGGATTTACCTGATGAGCGACTGCCTGATCTTCGCTGCCCTGTTTGCCACCTACGGGGTGCTCGGGCGCAGCTATGCGGGCGGGCCCACCGGCATGGAGCTGTTCGATCTGAGCCTGATCGCCATCAACACGTCGTTGTTGCTGGTGTCGTCCATCACCTATGGCTTCGCCATGCTGCATATGCAGGCCAACAAGGTGAAGGGCACCATGTTCTGGCTGGCCGTTACCGGCCTGCTGGGGCTGGGCTTTTTGAGCCTGGAATTGTATGAGTTTCATCACCTGATTAGCGTGGGCGCCGGGCCGCAAACCAGTGGCTTCTGGACTGCCTTCTTCGCGCTGGTGGGCACCCACGGTTTGCACGTGTTCTTCGGCATCGTGTGGCTGGTGACCTTGCTGTTCCAGCTGAAAAAACACGGTCTGATTCCGGAAAACAAGCGCCGGGTGTTCTGCCTGTCCATGTTCTGGCACTTCCTGGACGTGGTCTGGGTTGGCGTGTTCACTTACGTTTACCTGATGGGAGTGCTGCCATGAGCGAGCATACACACGATCATGATCATCACGATGCGGACATTCCCCACGTTTCCCTGAAGGAATATGCCACCGGCTTTGTGTTGGCGGTGATCCTTACCGTGATTCCGTTCTGGCTGGTGATGGGTGATGTGCTGGAAAGCTCTACCACCACGGTGATGGTGATTCTGGGCTTTGCGCTGGTGCAGATTGTGGTGCACATGGTGTTCTTCCTGCACATGAACTTCCATTCGGAAGGGGGCTGGAACATGCTGGCGCTGATTTTCACGCTGATTCTGGTCTTCATTACCTTGGCCGGTTCACTGTGGGTAATGCATAACCTGAACGTGAACATGATGCCGGGGATGATGGAGGGGGCGTCTCTGCATGCCCCCTTGCATGCTCAGTCATGCTGACCCGAGGGCGCGGCCTGAAGCGCGCATCTGCTGCGCCTTGTCTCTAGGAAAGGGGGCCACCCTGACCGTCGAGACAAGACACAACAGCTGCACACTTCCGACCACGCTGAGCAAGCAAGGGGGCATACAGAAACGCCCCGGTCGCAACACGTAACACGCACTCATGCGTAGGGCGGAGGTCGGCGTTGCCGGTCTCCTCCCTTCCTTTCCCCACGTTTGAAGAGGCATGACCATGGCTCGTCGGCGTATTTTTACTTTCCTGTTTCTGCTGTTGACTGCAGTCGCTTTCGTCGGCTTTGTGGCGTTGGGTGTCTGGCAGGTGAAACGGCTGGCCTGGAAGGAAGACCTGATTGCCCGGGTGGATGCCCGGGTGCATGCCGAAGCGGTGATCGCGCCGTCGCAACCTGACTGGCCCTCTGTCAGTGAAGACAGTCATGAGTACCTCCATGTCAGTGTGAGCGGCCAGTATCGGCCCGGGGCCGTTGCGCTGGTCTCTGCGGCGACGCAAGAGGGGCAGGGTTATTGGGTGATGGCGCCGTTGCAACGGGCCGACGGCAGCTGGGTCTATGTGAACCAGGGGTTTGTGCCCCAGGAAAAACGGGGCGCGGCCCAGTCGGGCGGCTATACGCCGGCTGAGCCGGTCACCGTCACCGGGTTGCTACGTTTCAGCCATCCCGGCGGAGGTGTGTTCCGGGACAATGTGCCCGCCGAGAATCGCTGGTACTCACGGGATGTGCAGGCCATGGCAGAGCAGCAGGGGCTGTCGCCGGTGGCGCCGTATTTCGTGGATGCGCAAGCCGCCGGCAGCGAACTGCCGGTGGGCGGGCTTACCGTCATTCAGTTCCGCAATAATCATCGCGTCTACGCCATCACCTGGTTTGCCCTGGCCTTCGGCATGTTGCTGGCGGCCTGGCTGGTGCTGCGGGATTCACGCCGAACGCGCTAAACTGGGGTTATGGAAACCATGTCGTCGTCCTCACCCTCCAAGGCTTCTCTGTCGGGTTCGCTGTTTTCTGCGCTGCGCCGCAGTAGCGATGACCTGACCGGCCGCAAGAACCTGCAGTTGCTGATTCAGCTTCGCTGGATTGCCATGTTCGGCCAGTTCGCCACCATTCTGGTAGTTAACTACGGCTTCGGTATCAAGCTGCCCGTGTCACAAATGCTGGTGGTGCTGTTTGGTCTGTTGTTGCTCAATGCGGTCAGCGTGTTGCGCCTGCGGCTGCCGAAGCCGATTGGTAATACCGAGCTGTTTCTGTCCCTGCTGATCGATGTGGCAACGCTGACCATGTTGCTGGCGCTCAGTGGCGGGGCGTCCAACCCGTTCGTGTTCCTGTATCTGTTGCAGGTGATTCTGGGGGCGGTGCTGCTGGAGGTCTGGTCTACCTGGGTCATCCTGATTACCACCACCCTGTGTTTTGGGTGGCTGGCCTGGTACGGCCATCCGCTACCCATGCCGCTGGATCACTCCGAGGGGCTGTTCAGTCTCTACATCGAAGGGATGATGATTTGCTTTGTGCTCAATGGCGGCTTGCTGGTGATCTTCATTAACCGCATTACCCGTAACCGGCGCCAGCGCGATGAACACCTGGCGGAACTGCGCCAGCGGGCGGCGGAAGAGGAACACATTGTGCGCATGGGGTTGTTGGCCTCCGGCGCGGCCCATGAACTGGGTACGCCGCTGGCGACCCTGTCGGTCATTCTGGGGGACTGGAAACACATGGAACCGTTCAAGACCGACGGGGACATGGCCCAGGAAATTGCCGAGATGCAGACACAGGTATTGCGCTGCAAGTCTATTGTCAGCGGCATTTTGTTATCGGCCGGGGAGGCCCGTGGAGAATCGTCGGAGGAAACCACGGTACGCGAATTTCTTGATGATCTGGTCGACGAGTGGCGCGAAACTCGTCCGGTGAAGGACTTTGCCTATCGCAATGATTTTGGTGAGGACCTGAGCATCGTGTCGGATTCTGCGCTCAGGCAGAGTATTCACAACGTGCTGGATAACGCTCTGGAAGCCTCTCCCCATTGGGTGCGGCTGGAGGTGCACCGCGAAGAAGAAACCCTGTTGGTGTCGGTGACAGACCGTGGGCGGGGTTTCCCGCAGGCGATGCTCGATAATCTGGGGCGTCCTTACCAGTCCAGCAAGGGACGGCCGGGCAGTGGTCTTGGGTTGTTTCTGGTGATGAACGTGCTGCGTACCCTGGGCGGCAACCTGAGAGCGAGCAATCTGGCCCAGGGTGGCGCACTGGTGACCTTGTCCCTGCCGTTATCAGTGGTCACTCTGGAGCAGGAAACAGGAGGAACCAACGGTGTCTGAAATGCTGGGTGATGAAAGACAGCTATTGATTGTGGAAGACGATGACGCCTTTGCCCGCACCCTGACCCGTTCGTTCGAGCGCCGGGGTTATCAGGTGGTTCATGCGGACAGCCTGGAATCCATGCAGGTGCTGCTGAAAAACCATCAGCCGGGCTATGCCGTGGTCGACCTGAAACTCAAGGGCGAATCGTCCGGGCTGGCCTGTGTTCAGGCGCTCCATGAACACGATGAGGACACGCTGATTGTGGTGCTGACAGGCTATGCCAGTATCGCCACCGCGGTGGAGGCGGTGAAGCTGGGCGCCTGCCATTATCTGGCCAAGCCTTCCAATACCGACGATATCGAAGATGCCTTCAACCGGGCGGAAGGCTCCACCGATGTGGCCCTGACAGCCCGTGCCACGGATCTGAAAACCCTGGAATGGGAACGCATCCACGAAACCCTGGCAGAAACCGGGTTTAATATCTCCGAAACCGCCCGCCGCCTGGGCATGCACCGCCGCACCCTGGCCCGCAAGCTGGAAAAGCAGCGGGTGAAGTAGCCCTTGCCGTAGGAGCGTCGCTGGCGGCGCGATAACGACCTTATGGGATCGCGCCGCCAGCGACGCTCCTGCAAAAACAGGGCGGTCTGTCGAAAAGCGGTGGTCTCGTTCGATTAGTCAGGGAAAGCTAATGTCATTCAAGGAGAGATGCCATGTCCAAGATCCGTCTTAACCCCTACCTGAATTTCCCCGGCACTTGCCGTGAGGCGTTCGCGTTTTATGCCGAGTGCCTGAACGCGGATATCGTCTTTCAGCTGACCATGGGCGAGTCGCCCATGGCGGACGAGGTGCCGCCGGAGTCCCACGACAATATTTGCCATGTTTGCCTGCAAGGTGATGGCATTGTGTTGATGGGTTCGGATTGTCCGCCTGAGTTTTTTGAAAAAGCCCAGGGGACCACGTTGAGTGTGCAGGCCGACAGTGTGGCGCAGGCGGAAACCCTGTTTGCGGCGCTGGCGGAAGGGGGCGAGATAAAGATGCCCATGGAAGAAACGCCCTGGGCGGAACGCTTCGGGATGTGTAACGACCGCTTCGGCATTCCCTGGATGGTGAATTTTGATGGCAGCAAGGCCGCCTACGAAACCTGAGGCCGGGCCTTGCCAGTCAGTGCAATTCTTCCGGTGGCGGCGTGTAACGGTGGGGCGGCAATTCTACCCGTTGGGTGACGCCGCCCTGCACCACGGTGCGCCCTTCGTAACGCTCCCCGCCGGTGACGGTGAATTCAAACCGGTAAATGCGGGTGATGCGGCGTTTGCCGTTGTGGTCTTTGCTCAGGGTCAGTTTTTCCAGCCCCACACTCTCATCCAGAAACTCCAGCTGCTGCCGCTCGCAGAAGCGCCGGGTGGCCGTGAGGGCCCGCTCGCGAATGCCGTGGGAACGCCAGAACAGGGCGCCGATGACGATCAGCGCCGTGACCAGCAGGATATCGGAAAGATCCAGATTCACCGCCGGGCTCCCGGCAAGCCGCCAAACAGGGCGAGCCACTGTGCCTCGGTCAGCCCGTTGAGGGTGTCCATATTGCGTTCGGGAATCTGCTCCGGGCTCGGGTAACTGGCCAGACCCTTGTCCAGGCTGGCTTCGCGCAGGATATGCAGAATCGGGTAGGGCGCCCGGTTGGTGTAGTTCTCCCGGTCGTCCACGGCGGTGTCAGCGAACTGGTACGCGGGGTGGAAGCTGGCAATTTGGTAGGTGCCTTCCCAGCCTTGCTGTTCCAGCAGGCCGTCGGCCAGATCCAGTACGTCGTTATAATCGAGAAAGTCTTGCAGTTGATCGGTAATGATCAGCAGGGTGGTGTCGATTTCGTCTGCCGGGGTGCGATCCATCCGGTCGAGTTCTTCGTGCAGGTCGCCCAGCAGGGTTTCCACATTACGGCTGTCGCTGACGGTGAGGCGTACCTGGCCGGCGTTGAAGGGTTTGCGCGCAAACGGGCACAGGTTCAGGCCGATGACCACGTCTTCGAGCCATTGGCGGGTCTGCTTGATCGGGTCCGTCGCTTCCATCTTTTCCATGTCGTTCATTCGAGCCAGGCTTCCTGGGTAAGGTTGTGCAGGGTGGCACCGGCGCGAGCCGGTCTCCGCCCTACAGGGGTTCGGTCACATGGGTGGCAATGCTATCGCCTACGCGAACCACGCCACTGGAGAGAATTTCACAGCGCAGGCCGCCCCGGCCCAGCAGGGCCTTGATGACCTGCGGCGGGGTCAGATCGCCGGCCAGCAGGTGGCCCACCACGGAACATGGCTCGCACAGCTCGATACCGCGCAGGCGAATGTTGCCGAGCAGAAATTCCCGACCTTCCAGGGCGTTGAGATCGACGCCTTCGGTCAGCACATTACGGCGCAGGGTGTGCGGCTCGACCCGCTGCTGATGCTCGCGGTTATAGGTGGCGATGGCCTCGGATTCGATCAGGGTAATTTGCTCTTCCGGTTTGGCGTTGCGCCGGTAATGGCGGTCGCCAACGATGCCGCAGCCGGCGCGCAGCTGCACGGCTGGCTGGCTTTCCACCGGGCCGCGAGACTGGCTGGCGGTGTAAAGAGCGAGGATTTTCATGGAGCTCCCGGATTGATGGCAAATGCCTGAGGCCAAAGTGCGAGCACATCGAAGACGCCAGTCTAGCAGTTTCCTCCGGGTTTTCAGCGTCTGGCGTCTGGCGTTTTCATTAGCTAGAATTGCCGCAACGACAATGATTGAGAAAGGACGTCCCTTGGACTGTGCCCTGATCGACAATCCGCTTTTCCTCCCCACACCCGCCAGCTGGCGATGGTGATGCTCCCCCTGTGTCTGCACTGACACGTCTTTTTGCTCGTTTTCCTCTACAATTATTGCTCTTGATCGCGGTCCGCCCGAGAGTCGGGCCGTAGCGAAATGCTAAGGACAATCATGTCACCACAAGAATTGGATCAATTTGCCCGGCAGGGCTATACCCGGGTGCCGGTGGTTCGCGAGGTGCTGGCGGATCTGGATACCCCGCTGTCGGCCTATCGCAAACTGGCGTCAGGCCCTTACACCTACCTGTTTGAATCGGTACAGGGCGGCGAGCGCTGGGGGCGCTATTCGATTATCGGCCTGCCGGCCACCGAGGTGGTGCGGATCACCGGGCAGCAGGTACAGGTGGATGGCCCGGACGGTCGCCAGCAAGAAGACGTGGCTGACCCCATTGCCTGGGTGGAAGACTATCGCCAAGCCTACCGCAGCCCGGATCTGCCTGGCTTGCCCCGTTTCAACGGCGGCCTGGTGGGGTATTTCGGCTATGACAGCGTGCGCTTTTTCGAGCCACGCCTGGGGCCGGCGCCCGGTGAGGATGTGCTGGGCGTGCCCGATATCCTGCTGATGCGATCCGAGGAAGTGGTGGTCTTCGATAACCTGCGCGGGGCGCTGTTCCTGGTGGTGCATGTGGACCCGACCGAAGAGGGTGTGCTGATGCGCGCGGAGCAGCGGTTGGATGAGCTGGAGACCCAGCTGCGCTCACCGCTGCCGGAACCGGAGCACACGGTTTACGGGGAGCCGGTGGACGAGAACGATTTCCACAATGAATTTCCGGAAGCGGCTTTCAAGGCCGGTGTGGAAACCATCCGCGAGTACATTCTGGCGGGCGACGTGATGCAGGTGGTGCCGTCCCAGCGCATGAGCTGCCCATTCCAGGCGCCGGCGCTGGATCTGTACCGCGCCCTGCGCTATTTGAACCCGTCCCCGTATATGTTCTACCTGGATCTGGACGACTTCCATATCGCCGGGTCGTCACCGGAAATTCTGGCCCGCGCCGAGCAGGGGAGAATTACCGTGCGGCCATTGGCCGGCACCCGCAAACGCGGCGCCAATGAGGCGGAAGATCAGGCACTGGAAAAAGATCTGCTGGCGGACCCCAAGGAAATCGCCGAGCACCTGATGCTGATCGATCTGGGCCGCAATGATATCGGCCGGGTCTCCAAGGCGGGCAAGGTGGATGTCTCCGACCAGATGGTGGTGGAGCGGTATTCCCACGTCATGCACATCGTGTCCAACGTGGAAGGGGAGCTGCGTGAAGAATTGGGGCCGCTGGATGTGCTGCGTGCGACCTTCCCGGCAGGCACCCTGAGCGGGGCTTCCAAGATTCGCGCCATGGAAATCATTGATGAGCTGGAGCCCACCAAGCGTGGTGTCTACGGCGGCGCGGTGGGCTATATCGGTTTCAACGGCGATATGGATACGGCCATCGCCATCCGCACCGCCGTGATCAAGGACCAGCGTCTGTACGTGCAGGCCGGTGCCGGCATCGTTGCCGATTCCGTGCCGCAATCCGAATGGGACGAGACCATGAACAAGGCCCGGGCGGTATTCCGGGCAGTGAACATGGCATTGGGTGGTCTCAACCTGGCAGACGGAGGGCAGCGATAATGCGCGTGCTGATGATCGATAATTACGACAGCTTCACCTACAACCTGGTGCAGTATCTGCAAGAGCTGGGTGCCGAGGTGCTGGTGCATCGCAACGACCAGATCAGCCTGGAAGAGATTGAGGCTCTCAATCCGGACCGGCTGATGATTTCCCCTGGTCCCTGTACGCCCAACGAGGCGGGCATTTCCATTGCCGCCATCAAGCATTTTGCCGGCAAAATGCCGATTCTGGGCGTGTGTCTGGGCCACCAGAGCATTGGTCAGGCCTTTGGTGGGCAGGTGGTGCGTGCCCGGCAGGTGATGCACGGCAAAACCTCGCCGATTTACCACAGTGGCCAGGGGGTGTTTCGTGATTTGCCGTCGCCCTACACGGCGACCCGTTACCACTCGCTGGTGGTGGAAAAAGACAGCCTGCCGGACTGCCTGGAAATGACGGCCTGGACATTGAAAGATGATGGCAGTGTGGATGAGGTCATGGGGATGCGTCACAAGACCCTGCCCATTGAAGGGGTTCAGTATCATCCCGAATCCATACTGAGTGAGCACGGTCATGCCCTGCTTGAGAATTTTTTGAAGCACGACGAGCAGGGGGACGCGGCATGAATATTCAGCAAGCGCTGGCCAAGGTGGTCGACCATATCGATCTGAGCATTGAAGAAATGCGCGATGTGATGAGCCAGGTGATGACCGGTGGGGCCACTGATGCGCAGATTGGCGCGTTGATGGTGGGCCTGCGGATGAAAAGCGAATCCCTGGATGAGATCACCGGTGCGGCCATGGTGATGCGCGAGCTGGTCACCGGCGTGACCGTGGAGAACCGCCAGTATCTGGTCGATATCGTCGGCACCGGTGGCGATGGCGCCAATTTGTTCAATGTGTCCACCGCCAGCAGTTTTGTGGCCGCTGCAGCCGGTGCCCGAGTGGCCAAGCACGGCGGGCGTTCAGTGAGCTCCCAGAGTGGCTCGGCGGACCTGTTGGAAACCGCCGGTATTGCACTGGACCTGAACCCGGCGCAGATTGGTAAGTGTGTCGATAATGTGGGTGTGGGGTTCATGTTTGCGCCGAATCACCACAAGGCCATGAAATATGCCGTGGGGCCGCGTAAGGAGCTGGGTATGCGTACCTTGTTCAATATTCTCGGCCCGATGACCAACCCGGCCGGCGTACAGCGCCTGGTAATGGGAGTGTTTTCGGAAAAGCTCTGTCGTCCCCTGGCGGAAGTCATGGGCCGGTTGGGCGGCGAACATATCATGGTGGTGCACAGCAAGGATGGGCTGGATGAAATCAGCCTGGCCGCGCGCACCCATGTGGCGGAATTCAAGAACGGTGAAGTCCAGGAGTACGACCTGACACCGGAGGACTTGGGGCTGGAATCCGATTCCCTGGTGGGCCTGGACGTGACGGACCCGGCGGCGTCCCTGGCGCTGATCAAGGACGCCTTCAGCAAGCGCACCACGGAAGCGGCTAACAAGGCGGCGGACATGATCGCCTTGAACGCCGGCGCTGCCATTTATGTCAGCGGTATTACCCGGACTCACAAAGAGGGGGTACGCATGGCGGAAGACCTGATCCACAATGGAGAGGCCGCAGAACGCATGCGTGAACTGGCTCAGTTCAGCACGGCCCTCAAGGTTGGCGACGAATCAGCATAAGGAGCGAGGTTATGAGCACAGGCACTATTCTCGACAAGATTATCGCCCGCAAGCAGGAAGAGATTGCCGTCGGCAAGAACAATTACACCCTCGGTGATCTGCAATCCCTGGCAGAGAACCAGCGACAGTCGCGTGGGTTTATCGCCAGCCTGTTCGCCCGGGTGAGAGACCACCAGCCGGCGGTGATTGCCGAAATCAAGAAGGCTTCCCCCAGCAAGGGGGTGATCCGTGATGATTTCGACCCGGTGTCGATTGCCCGTAGCTACGAAGCCAACGGCGCAGCCTGCCTGTCGGTGCTTACCGACAAGGATTTCTTTCAGGGTGATGAGCATTACCTGCGTGCTGCCCGCAACGCGGTGGACCTTCCAGTGCTGCGCAAGGATTTCATGATCGACCCGTGGCAGATTTTCGAGTCCCGGGCCATGGGCGCGGATGCGGTGTTGCTGATTGCTGCGGCGCTGTCCGATGCCCAGATGAATGAGCTGTATCATGCTGCCCAGCGCGCTGGCTGCGATGTGCTGGTGGAAGTCCATACCGAAGAAGAGCTGCACCGGGCAGTGGCCTTGAATGCCGAGCTGATCGGTATCAATAACCGTAACCTGCACACCTTCGAAACCAGCCTGGACACCACGCTGACGTTGTCACAGCAAGTGCCCGGTGATCGCATGGTGGTGACTGAAAGTGGTATCCACAGCAGCGCTGACGTGCAATTGATGCGCAAGAGCGGCATCCACAGTTTCCTGGTCGGCGAGGCTTTCATGCGTGCTGAAGACCCGGGCGCTGAACTCAAGAAGTTGTTCTTCTGAGCACAAAGGCTGCGTGCTGTTGCGAGGTTTTGTAGGTCGACTTAGCCGCGAAGCGGCGTAAGCCGACAAGTCGCTTTGGGTGAGTTGGTCTCTGGTTGTCGGATTACGCCTGTCAGGCTAATTCGACCTACAGCACTTTCAGAAACGCTGATGGATCTCACCGTTCAAATGCAAGAGGCCGCGCCCAGACTCTGGGCGCGGCCTCTTGGTTTTCAGTATCTGATGGTGTTCGACGCGCAGCTATTAACTATTCATTATTAACGGTTAACTGCTTTTTACCGCGTCCCGTAAACCACCATGGTCTTGCCTTTCACGGATACCAGACCCTGTTCCTCCAGGTTCTTGAGTACCCGGCCCACCATTTCCCGGGAACAGCCGACAATGCGGCCGATTTCCTGGCGGGTGACCTTGATCTGCATGCCATCCGGGTGCGTCATGGCATCGGGTTGCTTGCACAGGTCCAGCAGGGTGCCTGCGACACGGCCTGTCACATCCAGGAACGCCAGGTCCCCCACCTTGCGGGTGGTGGCGCGAAGGCGGCCGGCGATCTGGGCGGATACCGTGAACAGGATGTCGGCGTCTTCGCGGGCCAGCTGCCGGAATTTGGCATAGCTCACCTCCGCGACTTCGCACTCGCTCTTGGCTTTTACCCAGGCGGAGCGAGAGGGGTCGTTTTCAAACAGCCCCATTTCACCGAAGAAATCCCCTTCATTGAGATACGCCATGATCATCTCGCGACCATCGTCGTCCTCGATCATGACCGTCACAGAGCCTTTCAGGATGTAATACAGCGCATCCGATTCATCGCCGGCATAGATGATCGTGCTTTTCGCCGGGTATTTGCGGCGGTGGCAATGGGCCAGGAAGTGGTCCAGATTTGGAATAATTTTGTTGCCGTCAGTCATGGGCGCTCAGTCTTGAAGCCAGAAAAATGTCTTAGCCAATAAGCGTATGGATATTGCCTGTTTTTATGAGTTATGCCAAGGGAACTGGCTCTCACTCTCGATTTTCACAGGGCAGGCGGTAGCTAAACCCGGATTAAGTAACGGGTTTTCGGCCAAATACGCCGATTTTCCGGGTTGGTGATATATCGGTAAATTATTCCCGTCGACCTACCCTGAAAGGGGTGGCGCAGACCCCGTGCTATGGTACTCTGCGCCCCCTTCCGGGGTGGGCGCAATCAGGCGTTCGGCCTGCGTTTGAGATGGGGTGACAGACCAGGAGATCACCATGAAAGCAGTGGTTAAGTGGCAGGGCGAAGCCTGCTATGAAGCGGAAACAGAAAGCGGCCACAAGGTGCTGATGGATGGCCCGCCGGATCACGGTGGCCAGAACCGTGGGCCGCGCCCCATGGAAACCCTGTTACTGGGTGTGGGCGGCTGTTCCTCCTTTGATGTGATCCATATTCTCAAGAAATCCCGCCAGGACGTGACCGATTGCCGCTGCGAGCTGACCGCAGAGCGGGCCGATGAAGTACCGGCGGTGTTCAGCAAGATCCACCTGCACTTTATTGTCAGCGGTAACAGCCTCAAGGAAGCCCATGTGAAACGGGCGGTTGAGCTGTCGGCAGAGAAATACTGCTCTGCCAGCATTATGCTGACACGCGGTGGTGTCGAGATCACCCATAGTTATACCATTGAAGGCTGAGGTGCCCGGCGGGCGCCTCGGTAACGCAATATGCCGGCCTGGCCGGTGATTCGCGGCGTCCTTCGGGATGTTGCAAACAAGGTAGCCGCACGGGGTGCGGTGGTGTGTTTGTCTTAACGTGGCGATGAAACGCCCATGGGGTACGGCTGTGGTGAAAGATCCCAATCCCAAGATTACGGTTCACGGTTTCAACAACCTGACCAAATCCTTGAGCTTCAATATTTTCGATATTGCTTACGCGAAGACCGAGCAGCATCGTCAGGAATATATCGAATATATTGACGAGCTGTATAACGCGGAGCGTCTCACCGAGATTCTCACCAACGTGACCAAGATCATTGGCGCCAACATCCTGAATGTGGCCCGCCAGGATTACGATCCGCAGGGTGCCAGCGTCACCATGTTGATCGCCGAGCACGAAACCCCGCCGGATGGGTCCGACTGGGATGAAGAGGCGCCGGGTCCGCTGCCGGAGACGGTAGTCGCTCACCTGGACAAGAGTCACGTGACGGTGCATACCTACCCGGAGTCCCATCCGGATAACGGTATTTCCACGTTCCGCGTGGATGTGGATGTGTCCACCTGCGGCGTGATTTCCCCGCTGCGCGCGTTGAACTACCTGATCCACAGTTTCGATTCCGACATCGTTACCGTGGACTATCGGGTGCGTGGCATGACCCGGGACCTGGATGGCACCAAGCATTTTATTGATCACGATATCAATTCCATCCAGAATTTCCTGACGGAAGACACCCAGAACGCCTATCAGATGATCGACGTGAATGTGTATCAGGAAAACATCTTCCATACCAAGATGCTGCTGAAAGACTTCGATATCGATAACTATCTGTTTGGTGCCGGCAGCGACGAGTTCGAGCAGGAAGAGCTGGACCAGATCGAAGAGCGTTTGCGCACGGAGATGCTGGAGATTTTCTACAGCCGCAACCTTGGTTGAGAAGCGATTAATAGTTAATAATGAATAATTAATAGCTGCGCGGGGAAGTTTCGTGCTGCTTTTAAAGCCAAGAGGCCGCGCCCAGAGTATGGACGCGGCCTCTTGCGTTTGGGGTAGGGAAACCCGGGTTCGCGACGTTATTAATTATTAATTCAAATTCTGTAGGTTGTGAACGTCATCACCTTGCTCATCAGTGTCATGGCGTGGCGCACGGGGGGAGGCAGGTCGGCGCCGCCGGCGTCTTTGGCGGTGACGGCATGTTTGAGCTCGTCGGTCTTCATCTGCTCAAGAATGGCGCGGGTGCGCAGGTCGCTTTCCGGTATCTGATAGAGATGGGATTCCAGGTGTTTGACCACCTGATTTTCCGTTTCCGTCACAAAGCCCAGGCTCCAGCGGTCGCCGATTAGGCCGGCGGTGGCTCCCACCGCATAGCTCATGGCGTAGAACAGCGGATTAAGCTTGCTGGGCACGCCGCCCAATTCCTGAATGCGCTCCTCACACCAGGCCAGATGGTCTTCCTCTTCCCGGGCGGACTCTTCCATGGCGTGGCGAATATGCGGCAGGCTGGCGGTGCTGGCTTGCCCTTGATACAGAGCCTGGGCGCACACTTCACCGGTATGGTTAATCCGCATCAGCCCCAGCACATGGCGGCGCTTGTCGCTGGGCAGGCTGCCGGCGTCCGGGGCATCGGGTGCCGGGGAGGCATGGGCAGGAGTCCGCTCCGCCTGGATGGTGCCCGGGGTAAGGGTACGCAGGGCGTTGTCAGCACGGGCGAGTAGTTTGTCCAGAGGCGATAGTCGGCGTTGAGTCATGGCAAAGGATCGCTGGCGGGCAAGCGGGCAACAGGCTTGCCGAGTGAAAAGTAAGGGGCTCTTAGTGTAGCCTAAGAACGCTTTAATTGAATCACCCTCGATTCTGCCAAACATACTAACAAGGAAACTGTCGCCCCGCGTGAAGCCTGCTGCGTGCGGCGTGTTGCTTAGCCATGAGTGATCTTAACGACCTGAAAATGCTGCTCGAATCCCGCTACCCCATTGTGGTGATTGAAACCTGGGAGGAGCTGCGGGCGCTGGATCTGATTCGCCGTCTGGGAATGCGGGAAGGGCGACCGGTATTCGGCTGGAATGCGGTGGATGGTCTGCGCAGGCTGGAGCTGGAAGAGAGTCCCAGCCAGAAACACACCATTGAGCCGGATGCCATGCTGGGGCAGATTCGCGGCACCAATGAGCCGGGGATCTATGCGTTGTGCGATCTGCATCCTTATCTGGATGGAGAGCCGAAGCATGTGCGCTTGCTCAAGGAAATCGCCCTGCACCATGAGCGCTTGCATCACACCCTGGTGTTGATCAGCCATGAGTTAACCATTCCAGCGGAACTGCGCCGTTATTGCACCCGGTTCAGCTTGTCCATGCCCGATGAAAAACAGCTGGAACACATCGTTCAGGATGAGGCGCGCCGTTTCAAGAAAGAGCGGGGCGAACGGGTGCGCGCGGACCGGGCATCGCTGGACCGGCTGGTACGCAACCTGCGTGGCTTGAGCGTGGAAGATGCCCGCAAGCTGGCCCGTGGGGCGATTATCCACGATGGCGCCATCACCGAGGCGGACCTGCCGGAAGTGAACAAGGCCAAGTTTGCATTGATGGAAATGGACGGCGTACTGAGCTACGAATACGACACTGACAGCTTCGCGAATGTGGGCGGGTTGCAGGGGCTGAAAGACTGGCTGGGCAAGCGTGAAAGTGCCTTCCATGGAAATCAGGGGGAAGGTATCGACTCGCCCCGTGGGGTGATGCTGGTGGGCGTACAGGGCGGCGGTAAAAGCCTGGCGGCCAAATCGGTGGCTGGGCTTTGGGGGCTGCCGTTGCTGCGCCTGGATATGGGCGCTATCTACAACAAATTCTTCGGGGAATCCGAGCGCAATGTGCGCGAGGCGTTGGCCATGGCGGAAACCATGTCGCCCTGTGTGCTGTGGATCGATGAAATCGAGAAAGGGATTGCGGTGGGCGATAACGATGGTGGTACTTCCCGCCGGGTGCTTGGCACGTTGTTGACCTGGATGGCGGAAAACCGCAGTCAGGTGTTTATGGTGGCCACCGCCAACGATATTGAACGGTTGCCCCCGGAATTGATCCGCAAGGGGCGTCTGGACGAGATCTTCTTTGTGGATTTGCCGTCCAGTGAGGTGCGGGAAGTGATCTTCCGGATCCATCTGGAAAAGCGCGGACAAACCGTATCAACGTTTGAGCTGGCTCGCTTGGCGGAGCACAGCGATGGCTTTACCGGCGCTGAGATCGAGCAGGCAGTGGTGGCCGGGTTGTATAGCGCCGGGGCCGCGGATCAGCCACTGGATCAGGCCTTGCTGGAGGCCGAGCTGGCGGCGACCGTGCCGCTGTCGGTGACCATGGCGGAATCACTGGCGCGGTTACGGCAATGGTGCCAGGGGCGGGCGGTCAGTGCCGGTGCTTGATCCCCGGTTGGCGGGGTCGGACCAGAGCCTGTCTGCTGCTTATGTGGCGGCGGTTTTGCCTGCGCTGCTGGCCCATTATGGCCTGGACGAGGAGGATATCCTTACGCGGGCGGGGCTGGATGAACACCAGCTTAAACAGCCGGATCAGTTGCTGCCGCTGGTGGATGTATTGCGCCTGTTTCTGGTGATTCTTGATGCCTGCGGGGATGCGGGCCTGGGGTTCGAGACGGGCAAAAGGGTGAAGCCTCGCTCCTATCAGGTGCTCGGGTATGTGGTGTTGGCCAGCCGGGATCTGGGGCAGGCCATTGATCGGTTGGTGCGCTTCGAAAGCCTGTCTGGCAAGTTGGGGCAGACCCGCCTGAGCCACGAAAATGAACAGGTGATCCTGCGTTGGCAATGCCCGCTGACCGGCGAGCCGGCCCGGTTTCTGGTGGAGGCGGCGATTACCGGATGGGTGGCGTTCATGCGCCCGCTATTGCCGGCCGGCCTGGCGCCTCTGGCTGTTTGTTTTCGGCACCCTGCGCCAGTCGAGCCTGAGCGTTACGCGGATTATTTTCAGGCACCGGTACAGTTCTCGGCTGCATTCGATGGTGTGGTGCTGGATGCGAGATTATTGCAGCAGCCATTGAATACGGCAGACCCGGGGCTGGCGGTGATGATGGAGCGCGAGGCGCGGGAATTGCTGGCGGATTTTCAAGGCAGCACCAACCTGGTCAGTGTTGTCAGATCCGAAATCTACCGTCTGTTGACTGAAGGGGAGCCGGGCCTGGAGGCTGTGGCCGCGGAGCTGGGCATGCCATCGCGCACCCTGAGCAGTCGTCTGCTCAGTCGTGGGGTGCGGTTTCAGGATATTGTTGACGGGCTGCGCCAGCGACTGGCTGAGCTGTACCTGCAGGACCCGGCCTTGTCGCTGACGGATATTGCGCTGCTGCTGGGGTTTGCCGAGTCCAGTTCGTTCAGTCGCGCTTTTCGTCGTTGGCGATCCATGAGTCCGAATCAGTGGCGTCGGGGCGGGTAAAGCGCACCAGCGTTTCTCGCAGCACATTCAATTCCACCGGCTTGGGCAGGTGGGCGTTCATGCCCGCCGCCAGGCTGCGGTCCTTGTGCTCACGCAGGATATGGGCCGTCAGGGCCACGATAGGCACCGCTGGCAGACCCTGTTTCTGCTCCTGTGCCCGGATCATCCGGGTGGCCTCAAAGCCATCCATTTCCGGCATTTCGCAATCCATCAGGATCAGGTCGTAGCGCGTGTTGCTGGCCAGTTCCAGCGCTTCCTTGCCGTTGGAGGCGATATCCGCCTTCAGGCCCAATTTGCCCAGCATGCCGCGAATCACCTTCTGGCTCAGGTAATGGTCTTCCGCCACCAGCAGTTTCAGGCCCGGGTCCGGCTGGTGTTGTGGTTTGCTGTGTTCTGGTACCGACGGATGCCCCAGGCCTAATTCTTCTGCCAGTGCCTGGCGCAGCCGCGGCGCGGAGACCGGCTTGGACAGCACACGGTGAATGCCCACGTTGCGGGCCTGGGTGGCGGTGGGTGCATTGTTGATGCCGGTGAGCATGACGAGCACCGTGGGGTGCACGATGACCGGGTCTTCATGGATGCGGGCAGCTAGCTGCATGCCGTCCATGCCGGGCATGTGGTGATCGAGGACAACGATATCGTAAGGCTCGTTGATATTGGCCTGGGTGCGCAGGGACGCCAGGGCCTCGCGTGGATCGTGGCAGGCGGTGACACGCATGCCCCACGAGAGGGCGTGGTGGCGCAATACCCGGGTCACGGTGCTGGAGTCGTCCACCACCAACAGGCTGCGTCCGGAGAGCGCGGTTGTGTCCACGTTGGAGCTTGGCGCGGGGGCATCTTCGGCCGGTAGCGGCACCACGAACCAGTAGTGCACATCCTTGTGATCCTGCAATGTGCCCATGCGTCCGCCCAGGGCTTCCACCAATTGTTCGGCAATGGCCAGGCTCAGGTGGCTGCTTTCGTTCTGCTTCTGGTTGTCGCGCAAGCGCTTGAGGGTTTCCTCGTTCATGGCGCTGCCGGTGAAACCAAACCGAACGCGGTCGGCCTGCCCGGTGGGTTCCATGGAAACGTCCACCACCATTTCGCCGGGGTGGCCATGGCGAATCAGGGCGCCCGTCAGGTTGGTAAGAATCTGACGCAGGCGGCCGGCATCGCCGACCACCCGGCCCGGCACATTGGTGTGCACATGGGTGATCAGTTCTATCTGCTTTTCTTCTGCCCGTTCCTTGAACAGATCAACGGCTTCCATGACCAGGTCATGAATATCCAGTGCGCTGTGGTTGATGTCGGTGCCGCGGGTGGAGAGCTGCGAATGCTCCAGAACATCGTTGATGATGCGCAGCAGATTGTCGCCGGCGTTCTGAATGGCGCCGACGCACTCGCGCTGGTTCGGGGTCAGCGGGGTGTCGGCAAGGATCTCCGCCATGCCGAGGATGCCGCTGAGCGGGGTGCGCACATCATGGCCAATCCGGGAAAGGGTTTCCCGGCGTGTGGCATCCACGGTTTCCGCCACGGCCTGGGAACGTTGTTGCTCGATATGCAGGAGCGCCTGGTGGCGATGGCTGACGCGCAGGCCCACCCCCAGGGTGACCGCTTCCAGTGCGGTGGTCGCCAGCAGCCACTGGGGCAGTTCCGCGCTGGTTTGCAGGATCCCCAGGTAGGCCAGGCAAACCAGCAGGGCAGGGCCACTGACCAGCAGGGTGGTCAGGAAAAACAGCCCGCCGCCATTCAGCTCCCGGTGCCAGCTGGTGTAGCCCAGAATCAGCAGGATAAATGCGGCCAGGCTGACGGTGGCAAAGCTGAGGCTGGCGGCCAGGGCAATGGGGAGTGCGAGAGTCAGGGGAATGATGGCGAGCGCGCCCCACTTGAGCATTAGCGTAATGCGGTGCAGAAGTGGGGCCTTGATGGAAAGATCGAAAAAGGAGCGCGCCACCCCGGTGGCAGAAAACAGGGCGATCATCATCATCACGAACAGGGTGCGGGGCTGGACGGTGCTGTTCTCGGTGAGCGACAGGGGAAGATAACCGGCCAGCACCAGGCTGATGACCAGAATGGAGAGAATAAAGCCGCAATGGTAGAAGTAGGTGCTCCCGCCCCGCATGGCGCCGGCGATCAGGTTGTAGATGGCGAGAATCAGCAGGGCACCGGCGAGCAGCATGTACACGGCGTTGGTGTGGCTCTGTTGTGCCACCTGGGCGTTGATGCCGTTCAGGGTCAGGCCGTAAGTGAGATATCCCTGGGGCTGGAGCTGCAAGTAAATCAGCTGTGGTTCACCGGTGGGCAGGTGTAGCCGGTAGCTGGCCTCACGGCCGGGTATGCGTTGCTCCTGGCTCGCCTGGGTGTAATGACCATCGGCGCCGGGCAAGAATACGCGGGCATTGGGGTTGCCTTTGAGGACCAGTGCGTAGTCCTGTTTATTGCTCAGCTCGTTTTGCAGGGCGACGCGTACCCACCAGGCGCCGTCGCGAATCCCCAACCGTTCGACATAGCGTGTGGCGGGTTGGAAATGCCCGGTAACAGGGGGTTGGCTGATGGTGCCAATATCCGCGTCGCCGGAGGCGTCACGGTAATATTCGGAATAGATGGTGATGCGTGCCTGGTCGGGCTGGCTATGGACGACGAAAGGTGGCGGGACGTCTGCGAAGACCGCATTGGCGCTGGCGCACAGGGCCAGCACCAGAAGAAAGAATAGAGAGTCAGGCCTGTTCAGCCTCAGCATGGGATTCTTCTTTTGCATCCGTCGGTTTTCCCCGGTCAAGCACATAGGCGTTCAAGCCTGCTTCGGAGAGGATATAGGCTCCAAGCTCACTACGTCGACCGTCACCGCATACCACGTAGAAAAAATCCTTCTCGAGGTTTTGGACTTCACGGCGTAATTCATTGAGCGGCAGGTTGCGAGCACCGGGGGTGCGGTCATGGCGAAATTCCATGGGCAGGCGCACATCCACCAGGATGCAGGCAGTGTCGGCTTCCAGCACCATGGTGTCCAGCTCATCTTCCGTGACGTGGCGAATGACCGAGTCCTGCAGGATCGCCTGAAAGTCATTTTTACCCAGGCACATCAGCACGCCATCGCTGGTCATGGTGATTGTGGCGTTGCGGGGGCTGTCGCTGATCAGGGCGTCTTCGCCGAAAAAACGGCCGGCGGAAAGGGCGGCCAGGGTTTCCTGCTTGGCGCTCTTGACGCGGGTGACCATGGCTTTGCCTTGTTTGATCACGAACAGGGTGTCGCCGTCTTCGCCTTCGGTGACAATGGTTTCGCCGAGCTGGACTTCGCGTTCTTCGAATTTCACGAACAGGCTGTGAATCATGGCCGGGGGCACTGCGGAGAACAGTTCCGAGGAAAGCAGCGCGTCCATCCAGTCCCGCTCATTTTCATCGTCGTCTTCGTCAAGCATAGACTCGGCGGCCTGGGTCCAGGTCATCAGCAGGTCCAGCTTGTTGCGGTCGATGGCGTAGAGCGTGGTCGTTTCGGCGGTAATGGCGTTGATGGTGTGTTCGGCGTAGTTGTCGATGGCCAGGTAGTTTTCATCGTCGTCAGCGGTGAAATGGCGCACCTGAAAACTGGCGTCGGTGAGATCCAGTGAGCCTTCGACCAGAAAGTAGGCCTTGTCGCTGCTTTGACCGCGCTTGAACAGGAGTCGACCGGGGCCGATCTTGATGACTTCGATCTGGCCCTGGATTTCATTGCGATGGGATTCACTGAGGCAGTCAAAAGGAATGAAATCCTCAAGACGTGACATATCTGCCGTTTGATTCGACATGGCAACCCCCGAAGGTGTGTTGGTGGGTGAGCCGGGTCCGACTCACCTTTAATTCTTAGTTGCCTGTACTTTATGCTTTTTCGCGGGCCACTGCACGGTAGCCGATGTCGGAACGGTATTGGGCGTCGCGCCATGTGATCTGCTTCACACCCTCATAGGCGTTGGCCTGAGCTTCGCCCACGGTGTCGCCGACGCCGGTGACACACAGGACCCGGCCACCACTGGTGACCACCTGGCCGTCTTTTTCGGCGGTGCCCGCGTGGAAGACTTTCACCGTATCGGAATCGGCCTGGTCCAGCCCGTCGATCACGTCACCCTTGTTGTAGCTGTCCGGGTAGCCGCCAGCGGCCATGACCACACCGAGGGTGGGGCGCGGGTCCCACTGGATGTCGGTCTGGTCCAGTTTGCCGCCCAGCGCGGCGAGGCACAGCCCGGCCAGGTCGGATTGCAGACGCATCAGGATCGGCTGGGTTTCCGGGTCGCCGAAGCGGCAGTTGTACTCGATCACCTTGGGGGCGCCCTGCGGGCTGATCATCAGGCCCGCGTACAGGAAGCCGGTGTAGGGCATGCCTTCAGCGGCCATACCTTCCACGGTGGGGGTTATGACCTCGTCCATGATGCGCTGGTAGACCGCATCGGTGACCACCGGGGCCGGGGAGTAGGCACCCATGCCGCCGGTGTTGGGGCCGGTGTCGCCGTCGCCAACGCGCTTGTGGTCCTGACTGGTGGCCATGGGCAGCACGTTCTTGCCGTCAACCATGACGATAAAGCTGGCTTCTTCGCCTTCCAGAAACTCTTCCACCACCACACGGTGGCCGGCATCGCCAAACTTGTTGCCGTCGAGCATGTCGCGCACGGCGTCTTCGGCTTCCTGCAGGGTCATGGCGACGATCACGCCTTTACCGGCGGCCAGGCCGTCGGCCTTGATGACGATGGGAGCACCCTGCTCACGGACGTAAGTCAGCGCTTCGTCCATGTCTGTGAAGTTGCCGTAGGCACCGGTGGGAATATTCTGGCGGGCCAGAAAGTCCTTTGTGAAGGCCTTGGAGCCTTCCAGCTGCGCGGCCGCCTTGCTGGGGCCAAAGCACTTCAGGCCGTTTTCCTGGAAGGTATCCACCAGCCCTTCCACCAGTGGCGCTTCCGGGCCGACGATGGTCAGGTCGATGCTGTTGTCCCTGGCAAAGGCCAGCAGGGCTGGCTGATCCAGTACATCGATGGCCACGTTTTCCAGCTTGGCTTCGCGGGCGGTACCGGCATTGCCGGGAGCCACGAAAACCGTCTCAACCTGTTCTGCCTGCGCCACTTTCCAGGCCAGCGCATGCTCGCGGCCACCGCCGCCGATGATGAGTACCTTCATGGGGTGATCCATTTGCTATGAATGGTGATTCCTGATCGGTTGTCGCTATTGGCGACGGGCTTGACGCCAGATGCCCGACGCCGGAAGGGGTAGCGTCAGGCGTTGGGCCTCTGGCGTCCAGCGTTTAGTGCCTGAAATGACGCATGCCGGTGAAGACCATGGCCATGCCGGCTTCGTCGGCGGCGGCGATGACTTCTTCGTCGCGGATCGAGCCACCCGGCTGGATCACGCAGCTGATGCCCACCTTGGCGGCGTTGTCGATGCCGTCACGGAAGGGGAAGAAGGCATCGGATGCCATCACCGAGCCTTCCACCTGCAGACCGGCGTGCTCGGCCTTGATGGCGGCGATGCGGGCGGAGTTGACGCGGCTCATCTGGCCGGCGCCCACGCCTACCGTCTGGCGGTTTTTGGCGTAGACGATGGCATTGGATTTGACGAACTTGGCCACTTTCCAGGCGAAGATCAGGTCGTGCATTTCCGCTTCGGTGGGGGCACGCTTGGTGACCACTTTCAGCTCGCCTTCGGTGATCATGCCGAGGTCACGGTCCTGCACCAGCAGGCCGCCGTTGACACGTTTGTAGTCCAGTCCGGAAGCCTCTACACCCTCCATTTCTCCACATACCAGTACCCGCACATTCTTCTTGGCGGCGGTGATGGCCAGGGCTTCTTCTGTGGCGCTGGGGGCGATAATCACTTCGACAAACTGGCGATCGACGATGGCCTGGGCGGTGGCGGCATCCAGTTTGCGGTTGAAGGCGATGATGCCGCCGAAAGCCGATTCGGTATCGGTGGCGAAGGCCAGATCATAGGCGGTGGTAATGCCATCCAGGCTGACCGCCACACCACAGGGGTTGGCGTGCTTGACGATCACGCAGGCCGGCTTGGTGAAGCCTTTTACGCATTCCAGTGCGGCGTCGGTATCCGCAATGTTGTTGTAGCTTAGTTCCTTGCCCTGCAGCTGTTTCGCGGTGGCGATGGATGCCGGGGCCGGGTTGCGCTCGGTGTAGAAAGCCGCTTTCTGGTGCGGGTTCTCGCCGTAACGCATGTTCTGGGTTTTTTCGAAGTTCAGGTTAATGGTGCGCGGGAAGTCCTGATTGTTCTCGCCAACTTTCTTGCCAAAGTAGTTGGCAATGGCGCTGTCGTAGGCGGCGGTGTGCTCGAAGGCCTTGATGGCCAGGTCGAAACGCAGAGTGTCGGACAGGGCGCCGTTATGGGCTGCCATGTCGTCGAGTACCCGCTGGTAGTCGCTGGCGTTGGTGACGATGCCCACGCTGGCATTGTTCTTGGCTGCTGAACGCACCATGGTCGGGCCACCGATATCGATGTTCTCGATGGCGTCTTCCAGGGAGCAATCCGGGTTGGCAACGGTGGCTTCGAACGGGTACAGGTTAACCACCACCAGGTCGATGCGGCTGATATCGTTGTCGGCCATGACCTGTTCGTCCTGACCGCGACGGCCAAGGATGCCGCCGTGCACTTTCGGATGCAGGGTTTTCACCCGGCCGGCCATCATTTCCGGGAAACCGGTGTAGTCGGAGACTTCGCGTACGGCGATGCCGGCCTCCTGCAGTTTCTTGAAGGTCCCGCCTGTAGAAAGCAGTTCTACGCCCTTGTCGGCCAGGGCCTGGGCGAATTCGACGATACCGGTTTTATCGGAAACACTGATCAGTGCACGTTCAACATTGCTCATGGGGTTTCACCAAGTTGCGTAGTCTTAATTAATACGAGGGCTAGAAACAAAAAAAGGGCAGTGTGGTCACTGCCCTTGGTATCACCGGTCTGTATTACAACAGGCCGTACTGCTTGAGTTTCTTGCGCAAGGTGCCGCGGTTCAGGCCCAGCAGCTCGGCGGCTTTGGTCTGGTTGCCACGGGTGTACTCGAGCACTTTCTCAAGCAGGGGGATTTCCATCTCAGCCAGTACCATCGGGTAGAGCTCGCTCACGGCTTCGCCGTCCAGCTGGTTGAAATAATCGTTTAACGAACGTCGCACACAATTGCGCAAGGTATCGTGGGTTTCACTGCGCGCAATAGTGAGATGCGGCTGCTTTCGTGCTTCAGCGGTGTTCATTTCAGTAAGTGTCCGTGCAGCGGCTGTGTTAACTGAAGAAAGGGTCATGCGGCCAGGGCTCCGTTTTTCTTCCGGGCAGACACCTCGCCATAACGACCGAAACGAACCCGGTCGGTAGTGGCGCTGATCTGTTGGAAAAACTGCTCGATTGCCACGCATTGGTCGGTGGCATTTTCCAGTGTGTTAAACCCGCGCCGGAAGTCTTCCCCATCGGGCAGGTTCTGTGTGTACCAGCCCAAGTGCTTGCGTGCGATACGCACCCCCATGAACTCACCATAAAAATGATGCAGTTCGGACAGGTGCTGCTGCACGCAGTCATGGACTTCCGTTACTAACGGCGCTGCGGGCAGCGAGCCGTGCTCGAGGTAATACAGGGTGTCCCGGAAGATCCACGGGTTACCCTGAGCAGCGCGGCCGATCATGATACCACCGGCGCCGGTGGATTCCAGTACCCGTTTAGCTTTTTCCGGGCTATCCACGTCTCCGTTAGCCATTACCGGAATATTCACCGCGTCCACCACCTGTTTGATGGTGGTGTATTCGGCGTCTCCGTTGAACTTGTCGGCGCGGGTGCGCCCGTGAATGGCGAGGGCCTGGATACCGGCGGCTTCGGCGATACGGGCAATGGCGAGGGCATTGCGCTGATCGCGGTCGGGGCCGGTACGGATTTTCAGGGTGACGGGGACATCCACCGCATTGACCACCGCATCCAGGATGCGGCTGACCAGATCCGGGTCGGCCAGCAGGGCGGACCCTGCGGCGCGTTTGCACACTTTTTTCGCCGGGCAGCCCATATTGATATCAATAATCTGGGCGCCGTGGTCCACGTTGGCGCGGGCCGCTTCTGCCAGCATGGTCGGCTCACCGCCGGCAATCTGTACAGAAATGGGGCCCGGTTCGCCGCTGTGATCCAGCCGTTGGCGAGACTTTCGAGAGTTCCACAGACGGGTGTCCGAGGTCACCATTTCCGACACCAGCAGGCCGGCTCCCAGGTCCCTGCACAAACGCCGGAAAGGGCGATCCGTGACGCCGGCCATGGGGGCCAGGATCAGGGAGTTGGGCAGGTTGTAGGGTCCGATCTGCATGGCGCCGGGCTTGGGGTGTCTAAAAGGGGAGACAATGATAGAGATCGATGGCCCGGGATGAAAGGGCAGCCTGCCATGAGCTGACGGGCTGCCTATCGATTCCCATTATATGAGGCGAATTGAAGTGTATGAGGCGTGCTTAGCGCTGACTGACCTGATCGCGTGGCTGTGGTGCCGGCAACAGGCGCAGGTTGTAGTTCACCGCCTTGTCGCCCGGGTCCACAATTTCCAGCGAGATATGTAGCGGGGTGCGCGTGGGCATGGTTTCCATGCCGAGCAGATCCCCTTGCAGGTATTCCTGCGGGGTGAAGCGTCGGCTGGCCACGGGGCCGCCATTGAGGGCGCTGAAGCTCAGTTCCAGTTCCGGGAAGGGCTGGGGGTACTTGGCTTCATTGAACAGGATGGCATCCACAATCAGGGCGTTGGCGTAATTCGGGTGGCTGCGCACCACCAGATTGGCGCCGCGCAGCTGGGTGATGTCTGAGCGGCTGGGCAGGTGGCAGCCGAGTACATCACAGGCCTGCTGATACAGGGGGCGCCATTGCGGGCTACGGGCCAGGTCATTGAAATTGAAGAAGGCGTATTGGCCGACCAGCACGACCAGGGCAATAACCGACAGCGAGGTCCACTTGAGCATGCCGCCCCAGTCCCGGCGCTGGCGGAAATGGTTGTCACGTTCGCGCACGGGCTTGCCGATGGGGACGGGCTCTTCGTAAAGGTCGTCGCCAAACAGGTCCAGCCCACCGAACAGGCTGTCATCGTCGTCTTCGGGCTCTGCCGGTCGGGATTGTTTTGGCGCTGGTGTGTCTGTTGTTTTGCGCACTGCCGGCTGCTCAGGGGCTGAGTGGCTGGCGGGAGCGGGAGTGGTTGTTTTGCCCGGGCTGGTTTCGGCGGGGTCGTCGTCTTCCAGCTCCTGCAGCAGGGCTTCGGCCCAGGATTCGTCGGCATTTTCATGGTGGCTGGCCCGGCCGGCGCCATGCATGTCGGCGAAGTCTTCGCCCAGCCCACTAGCGGGGTCGTCCGCATCCAGGTTCATGAACGAGTCGCTTAACTCCATGCCCTGAATGCTCAGGCCATCGGCGTCGGTGCCGTCATCGTCGCCAAATTTCTGCTCGTCCTCGGAAGAGGCTGCGTCACTGTGGGTGCCGTCCAGCGCGCCGGCCCAGCGATCCTGCGGGGCGGCTTGCTGCGGTGCGGGGGGATCAACCAGGTAATCATTGGCCTGGAAGATCTGCAGGCAGGAGCCACACCGTACCGCACCGCGTGCCTGTTTCAGGTGTTCATCGGTAATTTTGAACTGGGCTGCACAGTGGGGGCAGCGGGTCTTGTATTGGGTGGCCATGGCTTTCGCCTGAATTGTTATTGGACGAGATGCAACATGCTGCACGCGACAGGCTTTCACTCAACCCCGGAATCCCTATAGTGCGTGCAGATGGGTCAGGTATGTTTTACAGAAAAACCGGGACAGGCCGCAAGGACCTGTCACTCAGTTTTCCCTGAATCTGTGGATTCAGGTGACGCGGCGCACCCCGTCAATGCGCACCCAGTCACCCTGTTGGGTGGTGGGGGTCAGATCAAACCAGGGGGCATAGGCGGTGCGGACCGATTCCGCCTGCTCCGCCAAAATGCCGGACAGGGCCAGGGTGCCACCGGGCCGACAGTAGCTGGCCAGCAGCCCGGACAGTTCCACCAGCGGTCCGGCCAGGATGTTGGCGACCAGTACGTCGCACTGGTAATCCGCAGGCATCTGCTCCGGCAGGTGCAGGGTGAGCGAGTCTGCCACGCCATTATTACGGGCATTGTCTTCGCTGGCGATCAGCGCCTGGGGGTCGATATCCGTGCCGGTGGTCTCACCGGCGCCGAGTAGCAGCGCGGCGATGGCCAGTACCCCGGAGCCGCAGCCGAAATCGAGCACGGTTTTGCCGTGCAGGTCGGCGCCGTCCAGCCATTGCAGGCACAGCGAGGTAGTCTCGTGGGTGCCGGTGCCGAAGGCTAGGCCCGGGTCCAGCTTCAGGTTGACGGCTTGCGGGTCTGGCGCCTCGCTCCAGCTGGGAATGATCCATAGGCGCTCACCAAATTGCATGGGCGAGAAGTCGTCCATCCAGGCCCGCTCCCAGGTCTGGTCTTCCAGGGTTTCGTGGTGGCTGGCTTCTGCATTCAGCCCCTGGGCGGTGAGGGCGGCGAGTATCAGCTCGGGAGTCTGGTCCTGCTCAAACAGGGCGCTGACCACGGTGTTCTGCCACAACGGCCGGGTGCCCGGTGGCGGTTCGAACACGGGCTGGTCGGCGCCGTCGGTGAGGGTCACGGCCACGGCGCCGAGGTTTTCCAGTGCAGCCTGAAAGGCATCGGCGTGTTGTTCGGTGGTGGCAAGGTGGAGCTGAAGCCAGGCCATGGACACTCCTGCAAGGCGTTGTGATGTACGGGCGTAAAGTGGCCGCAGTCTAGCGGATTCTGCTGCCCTGCGCTGCCTGTCGTTATGCTGGGTGGTTCGCTGGTGCGGTAATGTTTTTGCCGTTGCCGGGCCAGAAAAGCAAAGGCCGCGCCGGGTTAGCGGGCGCGGCCTTTGCTTTGGCGCAGAGGAAAGAGCAGGCGCTTACTGATCGCCCAGCTTTTTCTCCAAGTGGTGAATATCCACTCCGCCTTCAATGAACGCCTTGTCCTTGAAGATTTTGTCGCGGTGCAGAGCGATGTTGGTCTTGATGCCTTCTACCACGATTTCATCCAGCGCGTTTTTCATGCGCGCAAAGGCGATGTCGCGGCTTTCCCCCCAGGTGATCAGCTTGCCGATCAGGGAATCGTAGTAGGGCGGGACGGTGTAGCCACTGTAGATGTGGGAGTCCACCCGGACGCCGTTGCCGCCAGGCGCATGGAAGTAGGATATTTTCCCCGGGCAAGGGGTGAAGCGGACTGGATCTTCCGCGTTCACGCGTACTTCGATGGCATGGCCCTGGAACTGCACGTCGGCTTGCTGCAGCGCCAGCCCTTCACCGCCGGCAATGCGCAGCTGCTCTTTGACGATATCCACCCCGGTGACCATTTCGGTCACCGGATGCTCTACCTGAACCCGGGTGTTCATCTCGATGAAGTAGAAGCGCTCGTCTTCATAGAGGAATTCGAACGTGCCGGCGCCCCGGTAGTTGATGGTTTTGCAGGCATCCACGCAGCGCTGGGCCACTTCGTCTTTCAGGTGCTGTGGGATGCCGGGGGCCGGGGCTTCCTCCACCACTTTCTGATGGCGGCGTTGCAGCGAGCAATCGCGGTCACCCAGATGGATCGCGTGGCCAGCACCGTCAGCCAGTACCTGCACTTCCACATGCCGCGGTTTCTGCAGGAATTTTTCCATGTAGACGGTGGCATCGCCGAAAGCATTCTTGGCTTCGGAGCGGGTCAGGGTGATGGCGTTGAGCAGGTGTTTGGCTTCCTCCACGACGCGCATGCCGCGCCCACCACCACCGGCGGCGGCCTTGATGATGACCGGGTAACCAATCTGTTCGGCCATGGCCAGTGAAGCATCATCATCGTCACCGATGGGGCCATCCGAGCCGGGCACGGTGGGGACGCCGGCTTTTTTCATGGCTTCGATGGCCGCCACCTTGTTGCCCATCAGGCGGATGGTGTCTGCCTTCGGGCCGATAAAGGTGAAACCGGAGCGTTCCACGCTTTCGGCAAAGTCCGCGTTTTCCGCCAGGAAGCCGTAACCGGGGTGAATGCCGTCGGCATCGGTGACTTCCGCTGCGCTGATCAGAGCGGGGATGTTCAGGTAAGAATCAGTGGATGACGCGGGGCCAATACACACGGCTTCGTCGGCCAGGCGCACGTGCATCAGGTCCCGGTCGGGCTTGGAGTAAACGGCCACGGTGCGGATGCCCAGCTCCTTGCAGGCGCGAAGGATGCGCAGAGCAATCTCGCCACGGTTGGCAATGACGACCTTTTCCAGCATGAGATGCCTCCGTTAAACGATGGAGAACAGAGGCTGGTCGAATTCAACCGGCTCGCCGTCTTCTACCAGAATGGCATCCAGCGTGCCGGATTTGTCGGCCTCGATCTGGTTCATCATCTTCATGGCTTCCACGATGCACAGCACATCGCCAGCCTGCACTTTCTGCCCGACTTCTGCGAAAACCGCCGCACCCGGCGACGGGGAGCGATAGAAGGTGCCGACCATGGGAGAGCGCACCAGATGGCCGCTGGGCGTGTTGTCTACCGGCGCGGGGGCTTCGGTGGCAGCGGGAGCCGGAGCAGGTGCCTGCGCCGGCGCTGGTGCCTGTGGCGCGGCGTAATAGTGCGCCGGCGCTGCGGGGTGGCGTGAGCCGCGGCTGATGCGGACGGACTCTTCCCCTTCACAGATTTCCAGCTCTTCAATGCCGGATTCTTCGAGCAGCTCAATCAGTTTCTTGATTTTGCGAATATCCATGTTCAGTCATCCAGTTGTTCGAGAGCAGCGGTGAGTGCCAGTGCATAGCCGGTGGCACCGAGACCGCAGATAACGCCCTTGGCAATATCGGAAAAATAAGAGTGGTGGCGGAAGGCTTCCCGGGCATGCACGTTGGACAGATGCACTTCGATAAAGGGAATGTTCACCGCCAGCAGGGCATCGCGCAGAGCCACACTGGTGTGGGTGAACGCCGCCGGGTTGATGATGATGAAGTCGATTCCCTCGGTGCGGGCATCGTGAACGCGTTCGACCAGCTCGTATTCCGCGTTGCTTTGCAGATGCTGCAGGTGATGGCCGGCCGCGCTGGCCTGTTCCTGCAGTTGCTGGTTGATATCCGCCAGGGTGGTGTGACCGTACTTGTCCGGCTCGCGGGTGCCGAGCAGATTCAGGTTTGGGCCATGTAAGACCAGAATGGAAGCCAAAACGGGTCCCCTTGCGAATTTGTCGTTATTTGCAGTGATCGTGCTGGAAAATCCAGATTAGTCCGGGCTTTCTCGCACAAATGCAATATTAGGGGCAAACCATGACAGAAAAAAGGGCTTTACAACATTCGTTACAAGTTACCGGAAGATGTCGTGCAATCGGCACTGTTTCACGGTTTTTGTTTAGCGGGGTCCATGGCTTCTCGCAGGAGCGTCGCTGGGTGGCGCTCCTGCGGCAAGGGGATGGAGGTTCTTGCTACGTAGCCGTTCCAGCAGCGGCTACGTAGTGCCTGACGGCGATGCTGCTACAGCCCCGGCATGACTCGCTGTTCCAGATGCCTGATAAAGCGATCGGGCCCCATTTCGCCCAGCACCCGGGAATCGGGAATTTCGGCGCTGGCGGGAGTGAAGAACACCAGGGCAGGCAGGCCGAGGATATTGTATTGCTCCATGATGGCCTGGCTGTCGGCATTGATCTCGGTGATGTCCACGCGGTACAGGTCGAAGCCGTTCATGGCGTTGAGTACATCCGGGTGGCTAAGGGTGGTTTCTTCCAGCACCTTGCAGGCCACGCACCATTCGGCGAAGAAATCCACCAGCACCGGTTTGCCGGCCTGGCGGGAGGCGGAGAGCGCCTGCTCCAGCGAGGCCTTGCCAACGATGGTCTGCCAGGGGCCGTGGTTGTTCGCGGTTGCCGCATTGCTGGGGGCGGCACTGCCAGCCACCGGGGTTGCCGGCTGGGTCATGTGTGCCAGCGGCTGCAGCGGATCCTTGCCGCCGCTTAACGCGCCGACAATCATTACCGCGCCATACAGGGCCAGCACCAGGGCCAGGCCGCGCTTGAGGCGGGAAAGGCCTTCACCGGCAGGCTCCAGTGCGCCCAGTTGTACGCCATAGACGGCGAGCAACAGGCCGTAGAGGCCCAGGGAAATAGTGTCACTGATAATGCGATCCAGCAGCCAGATGGCCACGCCCAGCATGACCACGCCGAAGAACCGTTTGATCTCTTCCATCCACATGCCGGCACGGGGCAGCAGGCTGCCGCCGCCGGTGCCGAAGATGATCAGGGGCAGGCCCATGCCGGTGGACAGGGCAAACAGGGAGGCGGCACCGGTGGCCGCATCACCGCTGGCGGCTACGTAGATCAGGGCGCCGGCCAGGATCGGGGTAACGCAAGGGGAAACCACCAGGGCTGAGATTGTCCCCATGATGGCGGCGCCGATCAGGCTGCCGCGGGCTTCCTGCCCCGGTTGATGAAGCTTGTTGCGCAGCGCAGCCGGCAGCTGGAGTTCATACAGCCCGAACATGGACAGGGCCAACACCACAAAGACCACTACGGAGGTGATGATGGCCGCAGGCTGCTGCAGCAAGAACTGCAGGTTCAGGCCGGCACCAAAAAGGGCCACCAGCAGGCCGGCCAGGGTGTAAGGCACTGCCATGCCGAGGACATAGCTGACACTCAGTGTGAAGCCGCGGGCCGCACTGGGCTCTTTCTCCCCGGCAATGATGCCGGACAGAATCGGTACCATGGGGAAAACGCACGGGGTAAAGGCCAGCAGCAGGCCGCCCACAAAAAACAGGCCGATGATCAGGCCAAGGGGCTGGTCCTTCATCCACTGATTGAAGGCGTTGGCATCTTCGGACTGCAGTGTGTCGAGAAAGCCTGGGCCAGCGCTGGAGTCAGGCGCCGCTGCTGGCGGAGCGGCCACCGGCTTTTTTGTCGGTTGAGGATTGGCGAACTCGAAGGTTTTTTTGGTTGGCGGGTAGCACAGGGTGTCTTCAATGCAGCCCTGGTAGCGCACTTCCAGTTCCGTGTCCACCAACGGCACGCTATTCAAGGGGAGTGCCAGATCCAGGCGATCGAAGTACACCTGGACGTCGCCGAAGATTTCGTCGGTTTTGGCTTTGCCGGCGGGCAGGGTCAGTTCGGCAAAATCGTTGATCACATTGCCGTTGGTGTCGCGCAGTGTGAATCCAAAACGGTGCTGGTAAAGATACACCTCGTCGATCAGCTCGAAATTCAGCAGCAGTTGCTGGTTATCCCAGTCCGCATCGGCCACCAGCTGGATGGCTTCATCCACGGTCGGCAAGCGTTCTTCTTCGCCGAACAGGTTGTTGGCGCTAGCCCAGGACAGTGGGGCCAATAGAACGATGGCGACCAGGAAACGTTGCCAGCACTGCTTCATTCGATACTCCTCTCCGGTGCCGTATGCGCCAGATTGCGTGACGCTTGGATGTAAAAACAGGCACTTAGTTTCATTCGTTTACTTTAAGGCCAGGTTAACCGGTGCGGGTGCGGAGCGTTTTCGCCCGTTACCTGTTTACCTGCTAATGGCAGAGCGGATCAGCTGGCGTACATGGGAGGCTGCTCCCGGCAATAGGGCGTCGCTGGCGCAGTTTAACCAAAAAGCCCATGGCTGTAGACCTGCAGTGGCGTCACTGATGTGGATAGAGTTTGCGTGTTTGTCGGGCAGGGCCAAGGGGGCGAGGTATCAATGGCAGGATGGAGAGCGTGGATGGTGTAGCGGTTGTGGATTGTAGGTGGTGTTTTGTCTCTCTATGGTGGAACCTTGCCAATAAGAGGGAAAGTTGCGACCCCGGCCAGAAGGTAATTGCCTGCAGCTTGTGTGGGTGGTGAGCTATAGTGGTAAGCGGAGTAGTGGCTTGAAGGATCCTGGGAGTGGTCATGAGTAACGATAAATTCAGTGAAAAGATGGGGGATGCCATGCTGGATCCTCGCAATAATCGAATCTGGAAGGGTTTGTTCTGGTTGCTTGGTTTGCTGTTGTTGGTCGACGTGCTGCTGGGCTGGTACTGGAGCCAGGAGCCCGAGTTGCGTGAGGTGACGGCGAAAGCGGATGCCGTGCGAGGCGAGACTACCGCGCGGGAGCTGATTTTTGTTGCCGATACCCTGCTGTCCAAGCCCGGTGGTTACCTCAGTAATGATGTGCTTCCGCACCGTCTGTGGCTGGATAACATGCCCGCCTGGGAATATGGCGTATTGGTGCAGGTGCGCGATTTCAGCCGGGTATTACGCCGGGACATGAGCCGCTCTCAATCCCAGAGTCAGGAAGATAAAGACCTGGCTATTGCCGAGCCGCAGTTTAATTTCGATGCCCAAAGCTGGGCCATGCCGGCCACGGAAAGCGAGTATCGCCGGGGCATCAAGGCGTTGCAGCGTTATGTGGATCGGCTGACGGATGCCAATGAGAACGACGGCAAGTTCTACGCCCGGGCCGATAACCTGAACTATTGGCTGAATGAGGTGCAGACCCGGTTGGGCTCCCTGAGCCTGAAACTGAGCCAAAGCGTTGGGCGCAGCCAGCTGAACGTGGACAAGGATGGCACCATCGTGGCAGCCAAGCCGGAGAGCGACGAAGACTTCGTCAAAACCCCCTGGCTCAAAATCGATGATGCGTTCTACGAAGCGCGTGGTGCCACCTGGGCTCTGGCCCAGTTGATGCGTGCCGCCGAGGTGGATTTCGCGGATGTGCTTCGCAAGAAGAACGCCACTATCAGTTTCCGGCAGATGGTCCGTGAGCTTGAGGCGACCCAGGAAACGGTGTGGAGCCCACTGATTTTGAATGGGGATGGTTTTGGCATGCTGGCAAACCATTCCCTGGTCATGGCCAACTATGTGTCACGGGCCAATGCCGCGCTGATCGACCTGCGGAAATTGCTGCAGGAAGGGTGAGAAAGCAATTAATAGTTAACAGTGAATAATTAATAGCTGCGCGCCTAGCGCCAGTGATTTCTTGAAGCTAAGAGGCCGCGCCCAACCTTTGGGCGCGGCCTCTTGCGTTTAAGGAAAAACAGACAGGGTTCGCGACGTTATTAACTATTAATTATTCATTATTAATTGATTTACGCCGCGTTCTTCTCCTTCGGCGCCGGCAGGCTCTTACGCCATTCTTCAATCAGCGCACTGTTATCGTCATCCCAGGGGTGGAAGCCGGGTTTCAGGTAGCTGAACCAGGCGGGGATGATGCTGCTGATCACGCCCCTGTAGCCGAACCCTTTCCACAGCCCTTTGGCCAGGGTGAGGGGCTTACGGTGGACATCGTCACGCTTGAGCATCTGCCAGGTGAAGTAGCTGGAAAAACCGATCAGGTAGGCGGTGCTGGAGAGGAAGAGGCGCTGGCGTTCCAGGTAGTTACCGTTCACGTCCGTGTACAGGTCGTAGGCCACTGCCTTGTGTTCGGTTTCTTCAATGGCGTGCCAGACCCACAGGTCGCGCACCGCCGGGTCCATCTTTTTCATCAGGTCCGGGCGGCGCAGAATGGCGTCGGCCAGAATGGCAGTAAAGTGCTCCAGGCCGGCGGTGGCTGCCAGCTGCTGGCGTTTGCTCATGTATTTGCGGGCACCGGCCAACAACTTGTTGGTGACACCCAGGGCATGGGCAACGATGTCGTCATATTTGCCATCGGCAATCAGATCATTGAAGGCCTGATGTTCCAGGGAATGCATGGCTTCCTGGCCAATAAACCCGGAAATATCCTTCTGGCGATCCTTGTCCTCTACCTGGTCGCGCAGGGCACGCACAGAATCCACGAAGAAACGCTCGCCGTCCGGGAAGGTCAGCGACAGGATATTCAGCAGATGGGTCAGCACCGGGTCGTTATCGAACCAGTAATCATCGTGTTGTATGCCATCGAAGGAAAATCCCATACGGCGGGGTACGATGGGCACAACCGGTGCCTTATGTTTTTTTGTCAGCGGCAATTTCATGTTGGCTCCTGGCGCAAATGCCATTGGTGACATTGTTCAATGACAACTACTATGCAGGCAGAGATAACCAAGTTCTTGTCGTGGAGGGCCAACAAATGGTGAGTTCGGGCCGCACCTGGGGAAATGCCGGGGTGCCGGGCATCTATGTGGTGCTGTTGTACGACCTGTTGGTGGCCTTGAAGCTGGATGCGCCGACCCTGCTGGTGGGGTTGGGGGTGAGTCGGGATGAGCTGCTGGCGGTGGATCGCCGGGTCTCCATGTCCCTGGCCCAGACAGTGGCCGAGCGCGGGGTCGAAATGGTGGGCGATCGTGGTCTGGGGTTTCGTTATGCCCGCGCCATGAGCATTACCCTGCATGGCCCGGTGGGGCTGTTGGCCTTGTCCAGCGCCAGCGCTCAGGATGCCCTCGATGCGGCCTGCCGGTTTCTCGGCCTGCGCGCCCCGTTTCTGGAAATTCATCAGGCTCGCCATGCGGAGCAGGCCCATCTTCAATTACGCAGCACACGCCCGTTAGGGGTGGCCCATGATTTTATTATCGAGGCCATGCTGGTGGGGCTGGCGTTCATGATCGAACAGCTGTTGGAGAGCTTGCCGGAGGGGCTGGAGATTCACCGTCGCGGTCCCGCGCCGGCCTGGTTGGCGGCGCTGCGGGACGATGTGGGGGTGCCGGTGCGGTTTGATCAGTCGGAAGACGCGCTGGTGTTTCCCTTGTCTGCACTGGAGGCCCGGCCGCGTCTGGCGGACCCGCAGGTGGCAGCGATTGCCCGGGAGCAGTGCGAGATGGAGTTCCGTCAGTGGCGCACGGAAGAAGATGGCGTGATGGCGGAGCGTATCCGCGCAGCGTTGCAGGACCATGCGGCGCCGTTGCCGTCGCTTGAAGGCATGGCGGATCGGTTGGCGGTGTCTGCCCGCACCCTGAAGCGTCACTTGCAGCAGGCCGGTTTGAGCTATCGCCAGTTGCAGGATGAAGAGCGCTACCGGCAGGCTTGCCGTTTGTTGGCGAAGGCGGAGAAGAGCATTAGCGAGGTGGCTTATCACCTTGGGTACAACGATGTGGCGAACTTCTCCAAGGCGTTCAAGCGCTGGAGTGGGCTGACTCCGAAGGGCTACCGGGAAAAGCGTTAACACTTAGTAGCGAGGGACGAGTTTCGAGTGTCGAAGATCAAGACCTTGGCCGGGCTGGCATTCCAGATTTGGCTTTTTGAAACTCGAAACTCGAAACTCGCCAATAAAAAGGCCGCGCCCATCCCCTGGGCGCGGCCTTTTTGCTTTCTGCTTACCGCGAAACTATCTCGCGTTGCAGCTTGAAGCTTGTGGCTTGTAGCTCGCCTTACGCTTTCTCGTAAGCTTCGACAGATTTGATGATCTCGGCTTTGGCCGCTTCTGCGCCATCCCAGCCATCAACTTTTACCCACTTGCCTGCTTCCAGCTCTTTGTAGTGCTCGAAGAAGTGCTTGATCTGGGCCAGCAGCAGCTCGGGCAGATCGTTGATGTCTTTCACGTTGTCGTAGATCTTGGTCAGCTTGGTGTGCGGTACCGCAACCAGCTTGGCATCTTTACCGGCTTCGTCGGTCATGTTCAGGATGCCCACCGGGCGACAGCGAATCACGGAGCCGGGTACCACCGGGTAGGGGGTGACAACCAGTACGTCCAGCGGGTCGCCGTCTTCGGACAGGGTGTTGGGGATGTAGCCGTAGTTGGCCGGATAGAACATGGGGGTTGCCATGAAGCGGTCTACGAATACGGCGTTGCTGTCTTTGTCGATCTCGTACTTGATCGGGTCAGCGTTGGCCGGGATTTCGATGGCCACGTAGATGTCTTCGGGGAGGTCTTTCCCGGCGGGAACCTTAGCAAAATCCATGGTCTGTCCTTCTCAACAGGGTTGGTGGTGGGCGCGGATTATAGCAATGGCAGCGGGCTGCGGCTAATCGCCGAAGGTCGAACCTGCCTATGGAATAGGAATATCCTTATTCCACAGGCGGTCAGGGGGGGGGGCTGTCTCTTATACACATCTCCGAGCCC